>OJGD01000004.1_pt1 | contig 489259 bp, 479 predicted proteins | sample 1594571 | NCBI WGS metagenome assembly OJGD01 (sample SAMN05416771, study PRJEB24817) | seawater metagenome | isolation source: Sea water | place: Canada:Atlantic | collected 2013-11
CGCGAAGGTGGCCGAACAGTTGGTGCCGGTGTTGTTGCTAAAATTATTGAGTAATTGAAATGTCAAAACAATCCATAAGAATTCGTTTAAAAGGCTTTGATCACCGTTTAATAGATCATGCGGCACGTGAAATAGTTGAGACTGCGAAACGTACAGGAGCTCAAGTAATGGGTCCTATTCCTTTACCAACAAAAAAAGAACGTTTTACAGTGCTTATTTCTCCGCATGTTAATAAAGATGCAAGGGATCAATATGAGCTTCGTACGCATAAACGTATGATGGATATTGTTGAGCCGACTGATAAAACTGTTGATGCGCTGATGAAGCTAGACTTATCAGCTGGTGTTGATGTTCAAATTAAACTGAATTAAATCAGTTTTAAATATATAAAATAAAGGATAAATCATGTCTTTAGGTTTAGTAGGCCGTAAATGCGGAATGACAAGATTGTTTACAGAAGAAGGTGAGTCAATTCCTGTTTCTGTAGTACAAATTTTGCCAAATCGTGTGACACGTGTTTTAAATGAACAATCCGATGGTTATTCTGCAGTGCAGGTAACAACGGGTGATGTAAAGAACTCTCGAGTTAATAAAGCTGAGGCGGGCCAGTTCAAAAAAGCTGGTGTTGAAGCGGGAAGAGGTTTATGGGAGTTTAGACTTGAAGAAGACTCTGACCTTGAAGTAGGTTCTGATTTATCACTTGATATATTTGAAGCTGGTCAAAAAATTGATGTGCGTGGTAAAAGTATTGGTAAAGGATATGCGGGTGTTATCAAACGCTATAATTTCCAAATGCAAGATGCTACACACGGTAACTCTTTATCACATCGTGCGCCTGGATCAATTGGGCAATGTCAAACACCAGGTCGTGTTTTAAAGGGTAAAAAAATGTCAGGTCACATGGGTGACGAAAGAGTGACTACTCAAAACCTTGAAATCGTAAAAATTGATACAGACAAGTCTGTGGTATTAATTAAAGGTGCGATACCGGGTTCAAAGAATAGTGACATTGTTATTACACCTGCTATTAAAACAAATAAATAGGCAAAATTATGAATATTCAAACGCCTGTCGTAGGTAAAGATGTTTCTGAAGCGGTCTTTGGCCAAGAATATAACGAGGGGATAATTCATCAACTTGTTGTTACTTATATGGCGAATGCTAGAGCAGGAACACGTGCGCAAAAAACTCGATCAGAAGTAAGCGGTGGTGGTATCAAGCCATGGAAACAAAAAGGAACTGGTCGTGCTCGTGCAGGAACAATCAGAAGTCCTATTTGGAGAACTGGTGGTGTAACGTTTGCAGCTAAACCTCAAGATCACAGCAAAAAATTAAATAAAAAAATGTACGCTGTTGGTATGAAGTCAATTTTATCTGAGCTTATCCGTCAAGATAGATTGGTAGTTGTTGATGAGCTAAGTATTGAAGAACCTAAAACAAAATTATTAAATGCTAAATTGGCTGAAAATGGCCTAAGTAATGTTTTAATCGTTTTAGCGGCTGAAGACGTTAATTTGCAATTAGCTAGTAGAAACGTACATAAAGTTGATGTTTGTACTGCTTATGAAATTGATCCTGTTTCTTTACTAGCATATGAAAAAGTTTGTATAACAGCTGATGCAATTGCATTAGTAGAGGAGCGCTTAAAATGAATCAGGAATTCTTATTGCAGTTAATTACTGCGCCTGTTGTTACGGAAAAAAGCTCTATTGCTGCTGACCTTAATAATCAATATGTCTTTAAGGTTGATAGCAGTGCTAATAAAGCTGATATCAAAGCTGCCGTTGAAAAACTATTTAGTGTAGATGTTGAGTCTGTAAAAACATTGAATGTAAAAGGAAAAGTTAAACGCTTTGGTAAAGGTTTTGGTAAAAGATCAGATGTAAAAAAAGCGTATGTTCGTATTAAATCTGGGCAAGAAATAGAATTTGTTTCTGCCTAACTGGAAGATAAATTAATCTTATGGCTATTGTAAAATCAAAACCAACTTCACCAGGCTCACGCTTTGTAATCAGAGTAAAAAATGCTGAGCTTAGTAAGTCTGCACCACATGGGCCGCTTTTAGCTAAAAAAAGCAAGTCAGGCGGGCGCAATAATAACGGAAGGATCACTACAAGACATCGTGGTGGAGGTCACAAGCAACATTATCGTATTATCGACTTCAAAAGAAACAAATTCGATGTACCTGGTAAGGTAGAAAGTCTGCAATATGACCCAAATAGATCTGCCAATATTGCGCTGATACTATATAATGACGGCGAAAGACGATACATCATTGCACCAAAAAACTTAAATGTTGGTGATGAAGTGATTTCTTCTGAAGTAGCTCCAATTACAGTAGGCAATTGTTTACCAATGAGGAATATACCTGTTGGTACACAAGTACACTGTGTTGAGTTAAAACCAAATAAAGGTGCCCAAATAGCACGTAGTGCAGGTGCTGTTGTGCAAATTGTTGCGAGAGATGGTGACCATGTTACGTTAAGGTTACGCTCTGGCGAAATGCGCAAGGTTTTATCTGGTTGTCGAGCAGTTATCGGAGAAGTTGGTAATTCTGAGCATAGCTTGATTTCCCTTGGTAAAGCCGGGGCAAAACGTTGGAGAGGTGTTAGACCAACTGTACGTGGTGTTGCTATGAACCCTGTTGATCACCCGCATGGTGGTGGTGAAGGTCGTACTTCTGGTGGTCGCCACCCGGTATCTCCATGGGGTATGCCAACAAAGGGTTATAAGACGCGTAAAAATAAGCGTACTGATAAATTAATAGTTAGAAATAGAACAAAACGTTAAGGATATATTGTGCCAAGATCCATAAAAAAAGGCCCTTTTGTTGATCTTCATTTAATGAAGAAAGTAGAAGCAGCCGCAGAAAGTAATAATCGTAGACCAATTAAAACTTGGTCTAGACGTTCAATGATCTCGCCAACTATGGTTGGTTTGACGATAGCTATTCACAACGGAAGACAGCATATGCCGGTATTGATTACCGAAAATATGGTTGGCCACAAATTAGGTGAGTTCGCGTTAACGCGTACATACCGTGGTCATGTTGTTGACAAAAAATCCAGATAAACATTGGTGCAGTGATGGAAGTTAAAGCTAAATTAAAAAACGCTAATTTTTCAGCCCAAAAAGGCCGATTAGTTGCAAATCAAATCAGAGGCATGGATGTTGAGAGTGCTTTGAATTTATTGGGTTTTAGTACACGTAAAGCAGCAGATAGTTTCAAGAAACTTCTTAATTCTGCTATTGCTAATGCTGAACATAATGAAGGTGCTGATGTAGATGAGTTATATGTTTCAACAGTATTTGTTGATGAAGCACCTACTTACAAACGATTTAAAGCGCGTGCTAAAGGTCGTGGTAATAAAATTCTTAAAAGAAACTGCCATCTAACTATTGAAGTTAGTGATACTAAATAAAAGAGTAAATAAATATGGGTCAAAAAGTACATCCAACTGGTATACGCCTTGGTATAGTTAAAGATTGGAATTCGCGTTGGTATGCTAGTTCACAAGCGTATCCTGACATGTTAAAACAAGATTTAATTGCACGTGATTTCTTAAAAAAGAAATTAATGGCAGCTTCTGTAAGCAAAATCCAAATTAATCGTCCTGCTGGTAATGCACAAATTACAATACATACGGCTCGTCCTGGTATTGTTATTGGTAAAAAAGGTGGTGATGTTGATTCGCTACGTGCGGAAGTAAGTAATATCATGGGTGTGCCTGTCCAGATAAACGTCGAGGAAATTCGTAAGCCTGAACTGGATGCTCTTTTAGTAGCTGAAAGTGTTGCGCAACAGCTTGAGCGTCGAATTATGTTCAGACGTGCAATGAAAAGAGCGGTTACTAACACCATGCGATTAGGTGCTGAAGGTATCAAAATTAAAGTAAGTGGACGTTTGAACGGTGCAGATATTGCTCGTAACGAATGGTACAGAGAAGGACGTGTTCCACTACATACACTTCGTGCTGATATTGATTATGGATTTACTGAAGCACTAACTACATATGGTATTTTAGGTATCAAAGTGTGGATCTTCAAAGGTGAAGTTTTTGACGAAAAGTCTGCCCTACCAATCTTAGGTAATAAGGAAGCGACGGGAGAATAGGTAAGCGATATGTTACAACCAAAAAAAACTAAATTTAGAAAAGCACATAAAAACAGAAACACTGGACTTGCACATCGTGGTAGTAGTGTTAGTTTTGGTGAATTTGGCTTGAAATCTATTGAACGCGGTAGAATGACTGCGCGTCAAATTGAAGCTGGTCGTCGTACTATTACACGTCATATTAAGCGTGGTGGTAAGGTTTGGATCCGCGTGTTCCCAGATAAACCAATTACAAAAAAACCTCTTGAAGTACGTATGGGTAAGGGTAAAGGTAGTGTTGAATTCTGGGTTGCGCAAATCAAACCAGGAACTATGTTATTTGAATTGCAGGGTGTATCAAAAGAGTTAGCAGTTGAGGCCTTTGATTTAGCTGCTGCAAAACTCCCTTTTAAAACAAAATTTGCTGAACGGACAATAATGTAATGAAGGCATCAGAATTAAGAGAAAAAACAGTTCAGGAGCTTAACGAATTATTGCTTGAATTAAGAAAAGAGCAATTTAATTTACGTATGCAAAATGCTACTGGTCAATTAAATCAAGTTCATCAATTTGGTGAAGTACGTGGTGATATTGCTCGTATTAAAACTATTTTGAATGATCAAGCAGGTGAATCTAAATGAGTGCAAAAGAGCAGACTCTAAGAACTATATCTGGTGTTGTGACAAGCAATAAAGGTGATAAAAGCATCACTGTAAAAGTCACTCGTCAAGTTAAACATCCTTTGTATGGCAAGGTGATTAAACGATCAACTAAATATAATGCTCATGACGAAAGTAACGAATGCTCTGAAGGCGATATCGTTTCTTTAGTTTCTTGTCGACCTGTTTCAAAGTCGAAATCATGGAAACTTCATGAAATCATTGAAAAAACTAAATAGAGTGAGTGGGAGTTAAGTAATGATTCAGATGCAGACAAGACTTGATGTGGCAGACAACAGCGGTGCCCGCAATGTTATGTGTATTAAAGTACTAGGTGGTTCTCATAAACGCTATGCTAAAATTGGTGACATCATCAAAGTCAGCATTAAAGATGCGATCCCACGTGGCAAAGTAAAAAAGGGTGATGTTCATAATGCAGTCGTCGTTAGAACAAGAAAAGCAATACGTCGTCCAGATGGTTCAGCTATTCGTTTTGATGGTAATGCGGCGGTGCTTTTAAATGCAAACTTGCAACCAATTGGAACTCGTATATTTGGCCCTGTTACTCGCGAATTAAGAAATGAAAAGTTTATGAAAATCATTTCTTTAGCGCCTGAAGTGATTTAACTGATTGAATTAATTATGAATAAAATAAAGAAAGGTGATGAAGTAATCGTTTTAACAGGGAAAGATAAGGGTAAAAAAGGCCTAGTTCTTTCTGTTGTTTCTGATGAAAAAGTTTTGGTTGAAGGAATTAATTCAGTAAAAAAACATCAAAAACCTAATCCTAATAAAGGTATTGAAGGTGGGATTATTGAGAAGCAAATGCCAATCAATGTCTCTAATGTTGCTATCTATAATGCTCAAACTAACAAGGCTGATAGAGTTGGTTTTAAAGTACTTGAAGATGGTAAGAAGGTTCGTTACTTCAAATCAAATAATGAAGTGCTTGACGCTTAAGAAATAGAGAATTTTATGTCAAATTTAGAAGAACGCTATAAAAAAGAAATCATTCCTGCTTTATTAAAGGAATTGAATCTTAAGACTGTTATGGAAGTGCCTAAGATCACTAAGATAACACTTAATATGGGTGTTGGTGAGGCTGTTGCTGATAAAAAAATTATCCAAAATGCTGTCTCTGACCTAGAAAAGATTTCAAGCCAGAAGCCAATTATTACGATTTCAAAAAAATCAATCGCTGGTTTCAAAATAAGGGACGATATGCCAATTGGCTGTAAAGTCACTTTAAGAAATGAGCGTATGTATGATTTTCTTCAGAGACTTATCTCAATTGCAATTCCTAGAATTAGGGATTTTCGTGGCTTAAGTGATAAATCTTTTGATGGACGAGGTAACTACTCTCTTGGTGTAACTGAGCAAATAATCTTCCCTGAAATTGATTACGACAAGATTGATACGCTACGTGGGCTGGATATTGCTATTACGACAAGTGCTAAGAATGACGAGCAAGGTCGTGCTTTATTGAAAGCATTCAATTTTCCCATTAAACAACAAGGTTAAGAAATGGCTAAGAAATCAATGATAGCTAGAGAAAATAAACGAATTCGTTTAGTGGCTAAATATGCTGCCAAAAGAGCAGCGCTTAAAGAAATTATTAGAAACCCTAAGTCTACTTTTGAACAAGTAACAGAGGCACAAACAAAATTAGTGTCTTTACCTCGTGATTCAAGTGCGTCTCGTGTTCGTAACCGTTGTAATATGACCGGTCGACCACATGGCTACTATAGAAAGTTTGGTCTTGGACGTAACAAGTTACGTGAAGCTACGATGCGCGGTGATGTACCGGGCTTATCTAAAGCTAGCTGGTAAAGAAGGAGTATTAAAATGAGTATGAGTGATCCAATTGCAGATATGTTAACTCGCATTCGTAATGCGCAGTCTGCTGAAAAAGCTGTAGTTAGAATGCCCTTTTCTACTAAAAAACAAGCATTAGCTAACATTTTAGAACAAGAAGGTTTTGTAAGTGGTTCGACTAAAATCGAAGACTCAAAAAGTAAGCCTGAGTTAGAGATTACGTTGAAATATTTTCAAGGTAAACCAGTTATTGAGACAATCGACCGTGTCAGCAAACCTGGTTTACGTATTTATAAATCAAAAGATGAACTTCCTAAAGTTAAGGGTGGTTTAGGTGTGGCTATTATTTCTACATCTAAAGGCTTGTTAGCTGATCGTACAGCGAGAGCTGAAGGTCATGGTGGTGAAGTTCTTTGTTACGTAAGTTAGGTTAGGTTTTATTATGTCAAGAATTGCGAATAATCCAGTTGTATTGCCTGCAGGTGTAGAGTTCAACAATGCTAACGGTCACTTATCTGTTAAAGGTAAAAATGGCGAGCTTAGCTGTGAATTGTTTAAGTGTGTTGATATTGATGTTAACGATAACGTTCTTTCCTTTAAAGCAAATAATAAAGTGAAAGGTTCTATCGCATTAACCGGTACTCAACGAGCGCTTGTTAACAATATGGTCGTTGGCGTAACTGATGGGTTTGAAAAGAAATTAGAATTACGTGGTGTTGGTTACAGAACACAGGTTAAAGGAAAAACTCTTAACTTAACCTTAGGTTTTTCTCACCCTGTTGAATATGATATTCCAGAAGGTATTACGATTGAAACACCTTCTCAAACTGAAATTGTTATCAAGGGTTGTGATAAACAATTAGTTGGTCAAGTTGCTGCTAATATTCGTGCATATCGTTCACCAGAACCATACAAAGGTAAAGGTATTAGGTATGTTGGTGAGCACGTTGTTATGAAAGAAGCTAAGAAGAAATAGGCGGAATAATGAATAAGAAAACTTCACGTTTGCGTAGAGCAACCAAAACAAGGTCACGTATTAAAGAAAGTGGAAAAGCACGTTTAAGCGTGCACCGTTCACCACGTCATATATACGCACAAGTAATGACTGCTGATGGATCTAAGGTGCTTGTTTCCGCATCTACACTATTAAGTGATATTAAATCATCAGTAAAAAATTGTGGAAATATTGAAGCAGCCAGCGTAGTTGGTAAAACTATTGCTGAACGTGCCGTAGAAGCAGGTATAAAAGAAGTTGCTTTTGATCGTTCTGGATATAAATATCATGGCCGCGTTAAAGCACTAGCTGACGCTGCACGTGAAAATGGATTGGAATTTTAGAGGCAATTATGGCATCACAACCTGGACAAAATAATCAACAAGACGATTTACAAGAAAAATTAATTACCGTTAGAAGAATTTCTAAAGTAGTTAAAGGTGGACGTCAATTTAGGTTCTCTGCACTTGCTGTTGTAGGTGACGGTAACGGTCGTGTTGGTTTTGGTATTAGCAAAGCACGTGAGGTTCCTGTAGCTATACAAAAGGCGATGGAACAAGCACGCAAAAATATGGTTACAGTTAATTTAAGTGAGCATACATTGCAATATCCAATTACTGCTAAATATGGCGCTGCAGAAGTCTTTATGAAACCGGCTTCTGATGGTACTGGTATTATTGCTGGTGGCGCAATGCGTGCTGTATTTGAAGTTGTTGGTGTGCATGATGTGCTTGCAAAATGTGTTGGAAGTAACAATCCTGCTAACGTTGTTAGAGCAACTATTAAAGGTTTATCTGATATGACGAATGCTGAACAAGTTGCTATGAAACGTGGAAAATCAGTCGCTGATATCATCGGGTAATAATAATGAGTGAAAAGAAAATCAAAGTAACAATGATTCGTAGTAAGAATGGTCGATTAGCATCACATAAAGCATGTGTTGCTGGTTTAGGCTTACGCAAAATCAATCAATCAGTTGAAGTTATTGATACACCTGAAAATCGAGGCATGATCAATAAAATTCATTACATGCTTAACGTAGAAGAGATTTAAAATGTTACTAAATACAATTAAACCAGCTGCTGGTAGTACAAAACCTGCAAAACGCGTTGGCCGTGGTATCGGCTCTGGATCAGGTAAAACTTGTGGTCGTGGTCATAAAGGTCAAAAATCACGATCAGGTGGAATGCCTAAAATCGGTTTTGAAGGTGGTCAAATGCCAATACAGCGTAGGCTTCCTAAAATTGGATTTACCTCTGCTAAAAAGAAATTAACAGCAGAAGTTAGGTTGCATGAGTTAAATAACTTAAATGATGAGATTGTTACAATTGAATCATTGATCGCCGCTAATATTGTTCCTGTTTTTACTAAAAAAGTTAAAATTATTTCATCTGGTGAATTGACTTCAGCGGTAAAATTACAAGGAATTTCTGCAACTGCTGGTGCCGTTAAGGCAATCGAAGCAGCTGGCGGCAGTTTAGCTTAATCAATGTCTGTACTTGGTTCATCAGCCTCAGGCGCAACTGGCGGGTTAAGCAAATTACCTGAACTACGAAAACGATTGTTTTTCGTTCTTGGTGCTTTGTTTGTGTTTCGTATTGGCGCGCATGTGCCAGTTCCTGGAATTGACCCTAAGGCACTATCATTAATGTTCGAGCAACAAGCTGGAACTATTCTTGATATGTTTAACATGTTCTCAGGTGGTGCGCTCAAAAGACTGAGTATTTTTGCGCTTGGAATAATGCCGTATATTTCTGCGTCTATTATTATCCAGTTAATGACGTCTGTTGTTCCAAAATTTGAGCAACTTAAAAAAGAAGGTGAATCTGGAAAACGTAAAATAACTCAATATACACGTTATTTCACGGTAGTACTTGCAACGTTTCAAGCGTTTGGTGTTGCTACAGCAATTCAAGGGCAATCTGCTGGCGGCTTACCGGTGGTATTTAATCCAGGTTTTGCTTTTATGTTTACCGCAGTAGTTACACTTGTCAGTGGGACGATGTTTCTTATGTGGTTAGGGGAGCAAGTTACTGAACGTGGAATTGGTAACGGTATATCAATTATCATTTTTGGTGGTATTGTTGCAGGATTACCGAGTGCTATTGGTGGTACACTCGAATTAGTTAGAACAGGCGAAATGAACGCATTTATGGTTATTATGCTGTTCTTTATAGCTGTTGCTGTGACGGCATTTGTGATTTTTGTTGAACGTGCTCAGCGAAGAATCACTATAAATTACGCTAAACGTCAGCAAGGTAATAAAATGATGGCGGGTCAGTCTAGTTTTTTACCGTTGAAGCTTAATATGGCGGGTGTGATCCCACCCATTTTCGCTTCAAGTATAATTTTATTTCCTTCAACTATTGCAGGTTGGTTTGGTAACAGTGAAGGAATGGGGTGGTTGCAAGATGTATCTAGTATGTTATCTCCGGGCCAGCCAATTTATGTGTTGCTTTATGCAGCAGCGATTATATTCTTTTGTTTTTTCTATACTGCATTAGTATTTAATTCAAGAGATACGTCGGATAACCTTAAAAAATCAGGTGCTTTTATTCCTGGTATCCGGCCTGGTGAGCAAACAACTAAATATATAGATGCGGTTATTACAAAATTAACGTTGCTTGGTGCTATGTATATTACGGCTGTTTGTTTGTTACCTGAGTTTTTGATTGTTTATTGGAATGTGCCGTTTTATTTTGGTGGAACATCATTGTTAATTATCGTTGTTGTTGTCATGGATTTCATTGCGCAAATGCAAAGTCACCTTATGTCACAGCAATATGAAGGTTTAATGAAAAAAGCGAACCTTAAAAACAAATAAGTTAAGGTTAGTAGGAGTAAATTATGAAAGTAAGAGCATCAGTAAAGAAAATTTGTCGCAATTGTAAAGTTGTTCGTCGTAATAGAGTAATACGCATTATCTGTAAAGATGGGCGACATAAGCAACGTCAAGGCTAATATTTAAGCTTGTAGTTATTCGAAATAAAGATTAAAATTGCCGGTTTTCTACTGGCCAAAATAACGGAGAGAATTAATGGCACGTATCGCTGGTATTAATATACCTGATAATAAGCACATTGTTATTTCACTGACATCTATATATGGCGTTGGTCTTACTAGATCAAAAGCTATTTGTGCTGCAGCTGGAATTGATACAACAACTAAAGTTCGCGAACTATCTGAAGATCAATTAGAACTGATACGTGAAGAAGTCGGAAAATATTTAATAGAAGGCGATTTACGTCGTGAAGTTTCTATGAATATTAAACGCTTACTAGATTTGGGTTGCTTCCGTGGAATCCGTCATCGTAGAAGTTTACCTGTTCGAGGCCAACGTACTAAAACAAACGCTAGAACCCGCAAGGGCCCTCGGAAACCAATTAGAAAGTAAGATTCAATTAAAGGATATTTGAAGTATGGCTAAACCAAGTCGTAGTAAGAAGAAAGTTAAAAAAAATGTAGTTGATGGAATTGTCCATGTACATGCTACATTTAATAACACGATCGTTACCATAACAGACCGTAAAGGCAATGCACTATCTTGGGCAACTGCTGGTGGATCTGGATTTAGAGGTTCACGTAAAAGTACACCTTTTGCAGCTCAAGTTGCTGCAGAACGTGCTGGTGAAGTTGCGAAAGATTTTGGAATGAAAAATCTTGAAGTTAAGATTAAAGGTCCAGGTCCTGGTCGTGAATCTGCAGTACGTGCATTAAACAATATTGGTTTTAATATTACTTTTATTGAAGATGTAACACCTATTCCACATAATGGCTGTCGTCCGCCAAAGAAACGACGTGTATAACTAGGAAATTATTATGGCTAAATATACTGATTCAAAATGTCGTTTATGTCGTCGTGAAGGCGAGAAGCTTTTCTTGAAAGGCGAAAAATGCTACACAGCTAAATGTGCAATGGAAAAAAGAGCATACCCTCCTGGTCAACACGGGCAACGTCGTACTCGTTTGTCAGACTATGCATTACAGCTTCGCGAAAAACAAAAACTACGTCGTATTTATGGCGTACTTGAAAAACAATTCCGTGGTTATTATGCTGAAGCAGCCCGTATTAAAGGCTCTACCGGTGAAAACTTATTGCAATTGTTAGAATGCCGTCTTGATAATGTCGTTTACAGAATGGGCTTTGCTGCTTCACGCTCTGAAGCAAGACAGCTTGTTAGACATAACGGAATTGTTGTTAATGGTGTTCGTGTGAATATTCCTTCGTTTCAGGTTAAATCTGAAGATGTTATCGAAGTAATGGAAAGCTCAAAGAACCAAAACCGTATCAAATCTGCTCTTGAATTTGTTGAGCAACGTGGTGTGCCTGAGTGGATAGAGCTTGATATTAAAAAAATGCAAGGTATTTTCAAAGTCAAACCTGAACGTTCTGACTTACCTGCAGAAATCAATGAACATCTTGTTGTTGAGCTGTACTCTAAGTAATCTTTAAAGAGGAAATATAATGCAAAATTTACTTTCAGGTTTTTTACAGCCTAAGGTTACAGGAGTTCAATCTATATCTCCTACATGTTCTAAAGTTACCATAGAACCAATGGAACGCGGATATGGTCACACTTTAGGTAATGCTTTAAGACGTGTTCTTTTATCTTCAATTTCAGGTTGCGCAGTGACCGAAATTAAAATTGACGGTGTTTTACACGAGTACACAACAATCGATGGCGTCCAAGAAGATGTTATTGATATCATGTTGAATCTTAAAAATCTTGCGGTTAATCTTAATGCAAAAGATGAAGCCTATTTGACAATCGAAAAATCTGGAGAAGGTCAAGTTACTGCTGCTGACATTCAAATTGATCATGATGTTGAAATAGCGAATCCAGAACTTGTTATCGCCAATTTAACTGCTAATGGTAAGCTTTCCATGTCAATTAAAGTTGAACGGGGTTCAGGTTATCAGACTGCCGCTTCACGTAAACAAGATGATGAAGATTTGCCGATTGGTACGCTTTTATTAGATGCTTCTTTTAGCCCTATTAAGCGCATCTCTTATAATGTAGATACAGCTCGCGTTGAGCAACGTACTAACCTTGATAAGCTTATTATTGAGCTTGAAACAAATGGTACGACTGATCCTGAAGAAACGATTAGAGCTGCTGCAACGATTCTACATCATCATATTGCTGTTTTTGTTGACCTTAAAGACATTGTAGAAGTTCCTGAGGAACCTAAAGAACCTGAGTTCGATCCTATTCTATTACGTCCTGTTGACGATCTAGAACTGACGGTTCGATCAGCAAATTGTTTGAAAGCTGAACAAATTTTCTACATTGGTGACTTAATTCAACGTACTGAAGTTGAATTATTAAAAGCGCCAAATCTTGGTAAAAAATCATTAACAGAAATTAAGGATGTTCTTGCTTCAAAGGGCATGTCTTTAGGTATTCGTCTTGAAAACTGGCCACCATCTAGTTTAATTACTAGTGATAGAGCTGTAGGTTCAATTTAATTTAAGGATTTAACTATGCGTCATCGTAAATCAGGTAGGCAACTTAATCGTAATAGCAGCCACCGTAAAGCAATGTTTAAAAATATGGCTAACTCTCTCATCGGTCATGAGGTTATTCGTACAACATTACCTAAAGCCAAAGAGCTTCGTCGTTTCATTGAACCTCTTATTACTTCATCTAAGGAAGATACTGTTGCTAAAAGACGTTTAGTTTTTGCACGGTTAAGAGATAGAGACAGTGTTACGAAACTGTTTAATGATCTAGCTCCTCGTTATAAAGATCGCCCTGGTGGTTATCTACGAATTCTTAAATGTGGATTCAGAGCTGGTGATGCTGCGCCTATGGCGTATGTTGAATTAGTCGATCGTGATGTGGAATCTGGTTCGGAAGAAATTATCGAATCTTGATCTGCTTGATAAGCATAAAAAAACCGGGCTAAGCCCGGTTTTTTTATGCTTAAGTGTTTTATTTATCTTTCTAAATAGTCTAATTTGTTTTCTTTGTTTGCCCACTCATCTGCATCTTCAGGTGCATCTTTTACATCAGTGATAACAGGCCAAGTTTGGGATAGGTCGGCGTTAATTTGAATAAATTCTTCTTGCCCTTCGGGTAATTCATCTTCTGAATAAATGGCTTCTACAGGGCACTCAGGTTCGCATAGTGTGCAATCAATACACTCATCTGGGTCGATGACTAGGAAGTTTGGCCCTTCATGAAAGCAATCTACTGGGCATACATCTACACAATCGGTGTATTTACATTTGATACATGATTCGGTTACTACGAATGTCATTTTATAATCCTTGTTGGTTTGTTTCTGTTGTTATTATATTCAATTTGAGAATCTAGCTCACATAAAATTGAATGTACTGTGATTTAATTGCCGTGTTAAATCGCAAACTTAATGCCAATTAGTAATAAAATGGTTGCGACGATATATTTTAATGTTTTCTCAGGCAGTTTTTCACCGACCATAGTGCCTAGATAGATTGCTGGCAATGAGCCAATGATCAAACTGATTAATAATTGGAAATCTATATGCCCTAATTGAAAATGTCCTAGGCCTGCTACTGCAGTTAGCGGTACAGCATGTGCTATGTCGGTGCCTACTATGGTTCTGGTTCTTAAACGAGGGTAGAGGAGTAATAAAAGCGCACCACCAATAGCACCTGCCCCAACTGACGATAAGGTGACCAGTATGCCTAGCACAAGGCCTAAGCAGATAATAATAAATGGGCTTGGCGTGTAGTCAGCAGGTTTTTTGAAGTGCCTTGCTATATTGTCTTTAAAAACTATAACTGCTGAGGTCAAGATTAGCATAATGCCTAGACTAATCGATATAATGCTTTCAAATGCTTCTGCTGATAAATTAAAGTATTGGATGATGTATATGCAAGATATTGAGCCTGGGATGCTACCTAGGCATAGATTTTTTACAATCATCCAGTCAATATTTTTAAGTTTTTGATGTGACCAAATGCCGCTTGCTTTTGTAATGGCTGCGTATAAAAGGTCTGTGCCAACAGCAATCGCTGGTTGAACGTTGAAGCCAAGAACAAGTAGAGGGGTCATCAAAGAACCACCACCTACACCCGTTAGGCCAATCACGAAGCCTACAGCTGCGCCTGCTAATATATATAAGTAATCCAATGGGAGAAACCGAGCTATTAATATAACCTTGTAATATAAATCAATTCTCTTATAATAAAAAGGAATATATATTTCTATATTTATAACAAAAGAATATTAATCTATGAAGTTACAACAACTCCGTTATATCTGGGAAGTTTCAAAAAACAATCTTAATGTGTCAGCGACAGCTGAAACAATTTATACCTCGCAACCGGGTATAAGTAAACAAATTCGTATTTTAGAAGATGAGTTAGGTATTCCCATTTTCACTCGTAATGGCAAGCATTTAACTGACATGACGCCGGCCGGAAAAAAAATTATTAGCATAGCGGGCGAAATGTTAATGAAGGCAGAGAATATTAAAAATATTGCTAAAGAATATAAAGATCAAACAAAGGGCTTGCTATCGATTGCAACAACACATACTCAAGCACGTTATGCTTTACCGTCTATCATCAAAACATTTATGCAAGAAATGCCAGATGTTAGCTTAGATATTCAACAAGGTACGCCGGTACAAATTTCTGAAATGGTATCGCAAGGGAAAGTGGATCTTGCCATTGCAACGGAGGCTTTAGAGTTATTTGATAACTTAGTCATGATGCCTTGTTATTCTTGGGAACGGTGCATATTGGTTCCGAAGGGCCATGCGTTAACTAAAATTGATCGGCTAAGCCTTATTGATGTTGCGCTACACCCGCTGATAACTTATGTGTTTGGCTTTACTGGGCGATCTAAATTAGATGATGCATTTAAAGCACAAGGTTTAAGTCCAGATATTGCTTTAACAGCGGTAGATGCGGATGTCATTAAGACATATGTCAGGCTTGGACTTGGGGTAGGGATTGTTGCGCGGATGGCCTATGACGAACAAGTAGATAATGATCTGGTGGCATTAGATGCTGGACATCTTTTTGGCACCAGTATCACTAAAATAGGTATCCGTAAAGATACCTTCTTACGTGGCTATATGTATGAGTTTATACATTTATTTGCGCCGCATCTAACACAAGCAGTCATCAATCAAGCGATGGAACTTAAGGAGCAATCGGCTATTGATAAGCTATTTGAGGGAGTAAGTTTACCTCATTTCTAAGGGGCAATAACTTTCTAGCGAGGTTTGCTTAAACTTGAGTGTAATCCGCATTCTTTACTCTCTGCAGCTTCCCACCACCATCGCCCCTCTCTAGGATCTTGGTGCGGTAAGGTGGCCCTTGTACAAGGTTCACAACCAATACTAATAAACCCTTGGTTATGTAACGGGTTAAACGGGACTTCCAGAGCACGTATATACGACCAGACCTGTTCTGAAGTCCAATGACACAAGGGGTTAAACTTTAGCAGTTCCGTGTTTTTGCCGCTAAAAGCAGTGTCAATTTCAGCAATATTAAGGCTATCACGAGTGGCTTTACTTTGGTCACGTCGTTGGCCTGTTATCCAGCCAGAATAAGCCGTTAAATGCTGCTTTAATGGCTGAACTTTCCTAATGCCGCAACATTCTTTATGGCCATCTTGGTAAAAGCTGTATAAGCCTTTTTCGTGGGTTAAAGCTTGTAAAGCATCTTGGTTGGGGGATAAAACGGTAATTTTAATTTTATAATGGTCCATCACTGTTTGGATGAACTGGTATGTCTCAGGGTGAAGTCGTCCGGTATCTAAGGTGAAGACATTTGGTTTTAATCCAAGTTTGCATGCCATATCAATCAATATTACATCTTCGGCACCACTGAATGAAATAGCGAGGTCATCTAGCTGCGTGTAAATGGTTTTAAGAATGTCTCGTGGTTGCTTATTGTCCAGTTGGCTTTGGAGTGTTTGGATGTTCATATTAAGGCTCTAGTAAATGGCTAGCTGTCAGTGTAGCAAGAATCATCTATTTCAAAAATTCTAAAATGAGATATGAATAGAAGTAATGGTGTGTTGATATTAGATAAAATAACTAAACATTTTTAGTTTGCGCTAAATAGCGTTCTAAAAACTCATCAAATTCGATTGTATCACTGCTTTCTATCTCTCGTTGTTCGTCGATAGACTGTTGCCTTGCTTTTTCAAAACACTGCTGTTGCTCATTGTTGATGCTGTGCTGATTGAAGAAGGTATGATGTTTCTTGACCTGTTTCATTGCAAATTTAAAAAATGGAAGTTCTTGCTCTTTCATGGCCTTGAGTATTTTTGCAGAAGGGGTAAGTTCCACATCATTCAATTTAGCGATCTGTGCGGCGAGTGAATTGCTGTATGGTTTGGTTTTATCATCGGCATCAAGCGTCTCACAAAGCAGAGTCATTTCTTGGCAAATTTCTAATCCCCAATCTTTTAAGCTGATGCTGTCACCATTACGGCGTAACTTTAATCCTGGCTGTCGACCAGCAGAGGCGACTAAGGTTAAGTTTTTATCTACGCAAGCTTTATCCTCTGATGAAAGGGAAGGGCTGTCAGCCAATAAGCAAAAGATCATAAAGGCTTCTAAAAAGTGTAACTGTTGTTCATTAATGCCGGCAGGGTCAAATGGGTTTAAGTCCACTGAACGAAGTTCAACATAACGTATACCGCGCTTTTTTAACGCTTGACTAGGGCTTTCCCCTGAGCGAGTAATTTGTTTAGGGCGAACGTTGCTGTAGTACTCATTCTCAATTTGCAAAATATTGGTATTAAGTTGCTGGTATTGTCCATTAGCGTCTTTAACGCCAAAGGCCTCGTATTCAGCAAAAGGCGTTTGCGTAGCAGCTATTAGTCGAGCGACATACTTGTCAAGGCTGTTGTATGAAATGTTGATGTTCGATTGACTGTCATTTTTATAGCCAATATCGCTCATTCTAAGAGAGGTGCAATAAGGTTTGTACAGTGTGCCGGCATCAAACTCTTCGAAATCGTCGTGTTCTTGACCTTTAACGAACGATTTACAAATAGCAGGTGACGCGCCGAATAGGTATAAAATTAACCAGCCGTATCGGTGTAGGTTTCGTGCCATATCCATATATGACTGCGAAATGAAATCTTGCCTAGGCCGCGTGTCTTGCTCTAAAGATTGGTAAATGGGCCAAAACTTCTCTGGCAGAGAGTAGTTAAAGTGTATGCCTGCGATGGCTTGCATGCTTCGGCCATAACGGTGCCATAAACCAATTCGATAAATATGTTTCATTTGGCCAATATTGGATGAGCCATAATTGGCAATAGGAATACTCATGTCTCCATCAACAATACACGGCATGCTGGTACCCCATAACATTTCATTACCAAGGTGTTGGTAAGTATAGGAATGTACGGCCTCCATAAAGTTTAAGGTATCGGTCGTCTTGCTAAAAGGTGGGGTGATAAATTCGAGCAATGCCTCTGAATAATCAGTGGTGATGTAAGGGTTTGTTAAGGCAGATCCAAGGCCAGTAGGATGTGGGCTTTGAGCTATGTTCCCTTCAGGGGTTACGCGCAAACTTTCTTTTTCAATACCTTTTAATCCGTCACAAAGTGCGTCACCTTGCTGGTGATCAAGAAATTTTTTGAGTCTTTTTTGTATGCGTAAATACAACCTACACCTACCTGTTATTATTTATTGTTAAAAAGTTAATAGCCATAGGTATTATGGCTGAGCTAATTATAGGCTAATGGGCGGTGCAATATGTTAATTGATCATATTAAAAAAGACATTATCAGTCGGGCTTTTAGCGTTGTTTCTATCAGGCAATTTACATTCGTTACTTTTTTGCTGCTGTATCTAGTCGCGTGTTCTACCGTTCAGGCTGGGTCGTTATTAAAAGTAATCAATGTTATTGATGGTGATACTGTTGTGCTTAAAAATGGTTTGACGGTTCGTTTATTAGGCATTAATACGCCTGAAATGGGTTACAAGGGACGGGCTATTGAAGCAGGGGCCGTTGCGGCAAAAAAGGCGTTGAAAAAATGGGTATTAAACAAAATGGTTTTAGTTGAATACGATGTCGAACAAAAAGATCGCTATGGTCGTATATTGGCGCATCTATTTTTAGACGATGGCCAACACATTAATTTAGAAATGCTTCGTAGTGGTCAAGCGACCCTGAGTATTCATCCACCTAATCTTCGATATGCCCATCGTTTTAAAGCGATGCAACGACAGGCCGAGAAAAAGAAAATGGGTTTATGGTCCCTGCAGGCTTATCAGAAAAAGGCGGTTGAGGATATTGCAAAAAATAGAGCTCAGGGCTGGGGGCGTTTTAGTGGGCAAGTCCAAAAAATAACGAGGGGTAAAAAAGGTGCAAAGTTGTGGCTATCTGATGAAGTGTATATTTGGATTAGCGTTGAAAACAAACGTTATTTTTTAACGTTAGACAGCTATAAAGGTAAACAACTTGAGGTTCGTGGTTGGCCTAGAAAGAGAGGCCAGTTGTGGTCAATTAACGTCATTCACTCAAGCCAGATTTTAATTGAGACTTAGCATGTTTTATGGGCTTATAAAGCCTTAAAAAAGGGCCGAAAATGGCTGGGTTATTACCCAGTCGCCTTTATTGATGGAGGGGCGCTCGTGTTCAAGAATGATAAAGGCATTTGCATCACTCATTGATCGTAAGATACCAGAGCCTTGTTTTCCTGTGGTGCTGACTTCCCATTCGCCGTCATTGTTCTTTGATAAAAATCCACGCTGGAACTCAGTACGTCCTGCAATTTTTCGAATAGAGTGTGTGCTCTTGGCTTGAATAGTTGGGCAAATTAATGGTGTTGTTAGCCCCATCATTTTTTGTAGGCAGGGTAAGGCAAATTGATAAAAGGTGACCATGACTGCGACAGGGTTACCGGGTAAGCCAAAAAACGTTGTATTGTCTATATGGCCAAAGGCAATGGGCCTACCGGGTTTTATAGCGACTTTCCAAAAATTGATAGAGCCAGTTTCTGCGAGTATTTGTTTGGTGTAATCGGCGGCTCCAACAGACACGCCGCCAGAGGTGAAAATAACATCGGCACTGTTTGATGCTAGTTTAAAAGCGCTGCGTAATTGTTCGGGGTCGTCTGCAATGATGCCCATGTCTAATACCTTGCAGCCTATTTTCTTTAATGCAGAAATCATACTGTAGCGGTTACTGTCATAAATACAGCCCTCACGTGGAGGCTCTCCAAGGCTAAGAAGTTCATCACCGGTTGAAAAAACAGCAATGGTTAGTGGTGTTTTAACATGAACTTCTGAAATACCTAAAGAGGCAATGAGACCAATTTGTGGCGGTGTTAATTTAATGCCTGCTTCCAAAACAGTATGATTTTGTTGGATATCTTCGCCTGCTTGGCGAACATTTTGTCCGTTTTTATGCCGTGCATCAATATGAATGGTGTTGTCATGTATTTCTACATGTTCTTGCATAATAACGGTATCGGCAGCGTCAGGCATTTGTGCGCCAGTCATTATTTGTAGGCACTCGCCTTGCTTTAAGCGACCTTTATAAGGGTGCCCAGCAACAATACGACCAACAATGTTTAATGTTTTGATTTCCCCGCTGCTGGGTAAATCAGTATGTATTATTGCATAGCCATCAACGGCTGCATTGCGGTGTGAAGGAACGTTGATTGGCGAAAGAAAGGGGGCTGCGAGTATTCGGTCAACAGCCGAAGTTAATGGAATATGTTCACTGCCGCTTTTTTCTGCAACAGCGTTTAACATTTTCAGCAAGGCGGCATCGACGCTTAAGGTGTCTGCTTCATCGTCGTCGCTACAACTACTTTGTACATCTACTCTATTCATATTATGAAGTTTTTTTTGCGGTGTTTATCATTGTCACGTTATTTGAATTAGGTGGACGTATTAGGGCATTACCATGCTCAATATGAATATGGTGATCGGCAATATGTTCAACAGTATGTGCTTCGTGGCTGCTGATCATAATGGTAACCCCTTCATCTTTGAGTCGCTGTAATAGCTTGGCTGTTTGTTGTTTTGCAGTACTGTCCATGCTTGCGGTTGGTTCGTCTAGCAGCAATAAGCGCGGCGATAAAATACGTGCGCGAGTCAACGCAACACGTTGTTTTTCACCGCCAGATAATTGTTTGGCTGGGCGGTGGGCAAGATGCGATAAATCTGCCCAATCTAATGCTTGCGTGACTTTTTTATGCACATTGCTTTTGCGTTCGCCTGATCGATACAGTCCATAAGCAATATTGTCAGTAACGCTGGCATCAAATAAATACGGTTGTTGATGTAAATAGATGATGTCTTTTTGGATGTAAGCTTTGGCTTGCTTCCAGTTGAGCGTTAAACCTTGGTAGTTAATGCTGGCTGAATCAGGCTTTAATAAACCACTCATTATTTTTAATAACGTGGTTTTTCCCGATCCATTTTGACCAGTTAAGAGTGTGCATTGGTGGGCGGGTATATCGAGATGCTTGATATTTAAAACCAGTTTTCCAGACAAGGTAATGGCGAGGTTTTTATAACTAACTAATGTGCTCATGCTTTTAATTCCCCTTTACCTTGAAAGATCGAAATGCCTGCATTCAAGCTTAAGGACAGTAACAGTAAAACCATGCCAAGTGCAATGCCTTGAGCGAACTCGCCTTTGCTGGTTTCTAAGGCGATAGCGGTAGGAATGTTACGTGTGGAGTGAAGAATATTACCGCCAACCATCATAGAACAACCAATTTCAGCAACCACGCGACCAAAGCCGGCAACAACAGCAGCAATTAAGCCAAAACGTACTTCGTATATTAGTGTGAAAAAAGCCCTCCAAGGCTTTGCGCCTAAGGTGATAGCCGTTTCCCAAGCGCGCCGGTCTGCAGCTTGAAAAGAGGCATGAGCCATTGCGACTAATAATGGAAAGCTCAGCATAACTTGGCCGATAACCATTGCTTGGCTGGTGAATAAAAGCCTCAAATCTCCTAATGGGCCGCTACGCGATAAAATTAAATAAAGTGTTAAGCCAACAATGACGGCGGGGACAGACATAAAGGTATTAAATAAAGAAATGAGCACTCTACGCAAGGGAAATTCGAAAAAAGCCAATATAAAGGCAATCAGCATCGCAAAGGGCGTGGCAATCAAAATAGCCGACATAGATACGCCAAATGAGAGCGAGATAATTTCCCAAATATCATCATGACCGCTCAGTAACAACTGAAAGGCATTTATGCAAGCTTGGCTTAAATCATTCACTGGTCATGACGTCTTTAATGGCGGTTGGGTAAAAAAGACGTTGCTCGTTTTTTTGAAAGGTATCGATAAGGCGTTGTCCTGCTGGCGAGGTTACCCAAGCTATAAGTGACATGGCTTTTAAGTATTGAATGTCTTTATGCAAAGCAGGATTTACCGCAATAATGCCATAAGGGTTTTTTAGTAAAACACTGCCTTGATTTAAAATAGTGAGTGACAGTTTGTCTTTATAGGCCAGCCAAGTGCCTCGGTCAGTTAAGGTATAAGCGCCCAATTCATCAGCCATTAACAATACTTTTCCCATGCCTTGTCCTGCTTCCTTATACCAAGGGCCACGGGGCTTCAAATTAGCTTGGCCCCATATGGAGCGTTCTTTATTATGCGTTCCAGAATTATCTCCACGAGAAATAAAAGACACTTGCTTAGCGGCAATTTGCTTGAGTGCATTCAGTGTGTTTTTCTGGTTTTTAATATGAGCAGGGTCGGTAACAGGGCCGACAATGACGAAGTCATTTTCCATCACATCACGTCGATTAACGCCAAAACCTTCGGCAATAAAAATATTTTCGGCTTGTCTTGCATGAACCATCACAACGTCGGCATCGCCTTTGCGGGCCATTTGAAGTGCTTTGCCGGTTCCTACGGCAATTACATCAACTTGGATGCCCGTTTGCTGAGTAAAGGCGGGTAGTAATTGTGCCAAAAGACCTGAATTCTCAGTGCTTGTTGTCGTTGCTAGGCGTAAGGGGTCTTGAGCATAACTTATGGCGCTAAAAATCAGCGATAGAAGAGTGATAAGTAGACAGCTTTTTTTCACTTTATATAGAGAGTCTTTAGTTTAAAAATTCAATGTTAACGTTGGGATGCTAACGGAGCAAGGGAAAGCATTATTTTATCGCTTAGTCGCAGCAATTAGCCGTGTTGTTAAGGTGTTTTGTCTTTATTTGCAGGCCTGTACAATAGATGGCTGAGGGTATGAAGAAAAACACAATAAGGTTATTAACATTAGCGGTAAGGTGATCTGTATTGTTGTTGGTTGGGCAGGTACAGAGCTAAAACTGTTGTACACGAAAACCTTAGAAACTATTTAATTGCGACTTACTTAGAGTAAGGTGGATCTATAGTGCGAGTTTATGAACGACAATATGTAAGAGTTGACTATCAACAAGAGGTGAAGTTGGAAACAGCCGAGCGTATAACGTTGATAGTGAGAGGGGAAAATATTTCTGTAGGTGGGTTAGGCATCTGCTGTGACCAAATGACCGCGCAAATGATTATGCCGAAAGGCTATCAATTAAATCCAGCAAAACCACTGCACTTGGGTGTTGAATTTGAGATGGAAGATAACTCGCTTAAAGCCACGTGCAGCATACAAAATAGTTACCGCTTAGCACAGGATTTATTTTGTTTTAACCTTAAGTTCATACGGCTTGAACAACAGGGGCAGCAACAATTAGAAAACTTCATACAGCAGCAACGGTTGTAGGGGGCGATAAGCTTATCTATTACCCAGTAGCCAGCAAAATAAGCACATCTTAAAGAAAATCTCCTATACTTAATTTTATCGATCAATAGAGAGGCTGTTAATGGTGACAGAGTTAAAAGAAAAAGAACAAATTTTTTCTCAGCTAGAAAAAATTATCAATCACCGTTTTGATAAAAAAGAAGAGCCTATTATTCGGAGCTTTATTAACGAATATTATCGTGACGTGGCTTGGGAGGATTTAGCAGAAAGAGAGCTGGATGACCTGTATGGAGCGGCGATTGCGCATTGGAATTTAGCGCAGTCTAGGCAAGGTGAAGAGTCTAAAGTCAATGTCTATAACCCTGACTTTGAAACTCATGGCTGGCAATCCCCTTATAGCATTATAGAAATAGTCACCATGGATAGACCGTTTTTATTGAATTCGTTAACAATGAATTTAAATCAAAGCGGCTTAACTTGTCACTTGGTTGTTCACCCCATTATTGAAGTCGTGCGTGATGAAAATGGCCTTCTTAAGCCTGGGCAAAGTAAAGAGCGCACAGTCAGTGAGTCAATGATTCGATTAGAAGTTGATCGCCAGGCTTCAAAGGGAGGCGGGCTTGAGCTGTTGGCAGATCAAGTTCAAAAAGTGATCACCTACAATACGGCGGTTAATGAAGACTGGAAAGCTAGTATTAATTCACTTCAGCAGTCTGCCGAGATGCTAAAAGAGTTTTCGCCAAAAGATAATAATGAAGATATTGACGAATCGTTAGCCTTTTTAAGCTGGCTTAAAGACGATAATTTTTTATTTCTTGGCTGTCGGGAATATGAGTTGGTTAAAGGTAATGAATCGGATGGTTTTAAAATTGTAGAAGGTTCCGGTAAAGGTATATTAAGAGATAAGCTAGCGGCTATCCCACAAGCTGATGTTATTCCTATAACGGATAAGGCATGCGACTTTATGAGTGAGCCATGCCCGTTAATTGTGACTAAGGCAACCACAAAATCTATTATTCATCGTCCTGCGTATATGGATTATGTTGGGGTAAAAAAATTCAATAAACACGGTGAGGTGATTGGCGAGTATCGATTTTTAGGGCTATACACATCAGCGGCTTACCTTGTCAGGGTGAGAGAAATCCCCTTAATACGCAAAAAAATCAGCAAAGTTTTTGCTAAATCAAACTTCAAGGAAAATAGCCACAGCGGCAAATCGTTAATGAATGTGCTAGAAGATTTGCCTCGAGATGAGTTATTTCATTCAAATGATGAGCAATTACTGAGTTTAGCGCTGGGGGTTCTAAAATTAAAAGAACGTCAACGGACTCGGGTGTTTGCAAGAATTGATGCGTATGGGCGCTTCGTATCAATGCTTGTTTACGTGCCTAGAGATCGCTACAACACGATGGCTAGGAAAAAAATGGAGCAGATCATTTGCGCTAAACTGCAAACCGATAGCGTAGATTTTAATGTCCAGTTTAGCGAGTCTATTTTTGCACGGATTCATTTTATGGTGCATACCAATACTGATTGGGTGGGTGAGTTTGATGTATCTGAAGTGGAAAGTGAAATCATTGAAGCGCTCAGAGATTGGAAGGACGATTTATTATCTTCTTTAGTTCATCGACATGGGGAAACGAAAGGCACAGAGCTTTGGAATCGTTATGGTGATGGTTTTACTTCGGCGTATAAAGATAACTATCCAGCTAGGTTTGCTGTGGCCGATATTGAAAAAGCCGAACGTTTAAAAGTCAGTGCCGACCAACAAATTCAAATGTCTTTGTATCAACCATTAGAGTCGCACGGCGAGGGTTTACAATTTAAGTTAATTAATAAGGGGGTGCCAGCTCCTTTATCGCAAACGTTACCGGTACTAGAAAACATGGGTGTTACGGTGTTTGATGAGCGACCGTTTGAAGTGACTGATCTATCATCACAGTCGAGTTACTGGGTGCATGATTTTGGTTTGGTGTACAACACAGAACTGCCTGACATAGAAAGTATAAAAGAAAACTTTCAATTGGTTTTTGAAAAGGTTTGGACTGGAAATATTGAGAACGATGGATTTAATCAGCTTGTCATTAAGGCAAACCTTGATTGGAAACAGATTATGTTACTGCGTGCCTATTATATGTATTTGCGGCAAGCAGGAATAACCTTTAGCCAGGCATATGTTCAGCAAACTTTGCAAAGTAACCCAATTATTGCGGGGCATTTAGTGCGCTTATTTGAGCTTAGATTTGACCCATCTATTAAAGCTAAAAAAACAAAAATTGGGCAGCAGGAAGCAGAGATTCTTGCTGAAATTGAGACGGTCGTGTCGCTAGATGAAGATCGAATTCTACGGCGGTATTTGAATTTAATTCAGTCAACATTACGGACAAATTATTACCAATGCACTGTCGATAGTACGGGTGTGCCGTATCTCTCGTTTAAGCTAAACCCAGAAGCGCTGACCGAGTTGCCGTCTCCGCGACCAAAATTTGAAATATTTGTTTATTCGCCTCGTGTTGAAGGGGTACATTTAAGAGGGGGCTCAGTTGCGCGTGGTGGCTTGCGTTGGTCAGATCGAAAAGAGGACTTTAGAACAGAAATTTTAGGCTTGATGAAAGCGCAGATGTCAAAAAATGCGGTGATCGTGCCAACCGGCGCTAAAGGTGGCTTTATCGTTAAGCGTTCTCTAGACGGCTTAACGCGTGACGAGATGATGGAAGAAGTGGTTGCTTGTTACAGTATTTTTATTGGTGCCTTGTTAGATATCACTGATAATTTGAAAGGTGAAAAAGTGATACCGCCACATGATGTGGTGCGGTATGACGATGATGATCCTTATCTAGTGGTGGCGGCAGATAAAGGGACAGCAACATTTTCTGATATTGCGAATAATATAGCTATTGAGCGTGACTTTTGGCTGGGTGATGCATTTGCATCAGGAGGTTCTGTCGGGTATGACCATAAAAAAATGGGCATTACCGCCAAAGGGGCTTGGGAGTCGGTAAAGCGACACTTTAGAGAGATAGGCGTCGATACTCAAACAACTCCTTTTAGCGTGATCGGAATTGGCGATATGGCCGGAGATGTGTTTGGTAACGGAATGTTGTTATCTGAAAAGATTAGGCTTATCGGTGCATTTAATCATATGCACATTTTTTTAGACCCAGACCCCGATATCAGTGCTTCATTTGAAGAGCGTAAGCGGTTATTTAAATTGCCACGTTCATCATGGAGTGACTATGACAAGGCGTTGATTTCGAAGGGTGGAGGTGTTTTTTCAAGGGCAGATAAATCTATTGCCCTCACGCCACCAATACAGAAGTTATTAGGCGTTAGCGATAAGGTGTTAACGCCTAATAATCTTATTCGAGCGATGCTAAAAGCGCCGGTAGATTTGTTGTGGAACGGTGGTATAGGAACGTATGTAAAATCTAGCATCGAGACGGATGCTGATGTAGGAGATCGGGCCAATGATGCACTAAGGGTTAACGGTCGAGAGCTTGCTTGCAAAGTGGTGGGTGAAGGCGGAAATTTAGGGTTTACCCAATTAGGCCGGATTGAATACGCGGCTAAAGGGCGCATTAATACCGATGCTATTGATAATGCTGCAGGTGTGGATTGCTCAGACCACGAAGTGAATATTAAAATCTTACTTAATAAATTGGTTGAGCAAGGCGATATGACCATTAAGCAGCGCAATGCTCTTCTTGCCAAGATGACCGATGAGGTCAGTACGTTGGTACTAAGAAATAATTACCTGCAAACACAAGCCATTACGATGGTTGAAAGCCAATCCTCAGACATGCTGGAAGTGCATGGGCGTTTGATCAACCAACTTGGTCAAGAGGGTCGGTTAGACCGTACAGTTGAGTTCTTACCAAGCCAAGAAGAAATAGAAGAGCGGAAGGCTAAAGGCGAGGGCTTGCATCGCCCAGAGTTGGCGGTGATTTTTGCCTATAGCAAGTTACTTTTAAAGGACTTAATGAAGGGCGCTTCAGTTATACAAGATGAAAATTTTAAACGAGAGTTATTGGCATACTTCCCATCAAACTTACGGGATAAATTTGTAAGCGCTATTGAGGAGCATCGCTTACGAGACGATATCATTGTTAATCAGGTAGTTAACAGTATGGTAAACCGGCTAGGGCCATCATTTGCCTTTAGAATGAAAGATGAAGCGGGTGCCTGTATTGATGAGGTTATTAAAAATTATAAGATTGCTTGCGAGATTTTTAATATAGAAGTGATATGGAGCGAGATTGAGGCGCTAGATAATAAAGTATCGCCCAAAGTGCAGATCGATATGTTGATGAATGTACGAAAGCTGGTTGAACGTACGATGTATTGGTTGCAGAGAAACCGTTCGCAAGTCGTTTCAGTTACCGACGTGACTGATGAGTTTGCTAAGAATGTTTCCCTAATAGGGGAAAAGATGATAACGCATGCTTCAGACGTTGAAAAAGAGCATGTTGAGCAGCGAGCTGCTTACTACCAAGAAGGCGGCGTGGATGAGGTATTAGCTAACAAGATTGCCTGTCTAGAGTTGGAGTTTGTTGCTTTAGATATTATTGCGGTGAACAGTATTGTTGATCGAGGTATAGAGGATGTTCTGTCTGTGTATTCGGTGGTTAGTAACGAACTTAAACTCAGTTGGTTGCATGGATGTATTAGTTATTTACCGCGGAAAAACTACTGGCAATCCTTGGCTCGGTCGGCTTTACGAGATGAATTGCATGCTGAAAATCGTGCCTTGTTAACGGCTATACTTAAATCATTTGATAAAGGCGATACTACGGAAAAAAGGCTCACTGAGTGGTGCTCTACTCAACGCGCTGATATTGATCGTTATTTGCACTTGGTGTCATTAATTCAAGCTGAAAGTGAAATGGAAATTGAGCAATTATCAGTCATTTTGAAGAAACTTCACTTAATTGTTGAGAAAAGCAAAGCGATGATATCTTAAATCGCTGTGGTGCTTTAAGTGATCGTAAAAAGGGCTGTGTATTCAGCCCTTTTTATTAAGGTATATGTCGTTAATGAGCGGCTAAAGGTTTTTTTCTAGCCAATGCTGAATGGTTTCAGCACTTTCACGCCAGTGAGCGTCAATCATCATGGTATGCCCCATTTTTTTCATATTAATGAAGTCTGCCTTGTATGCCTTTGCTGTTTTTCTGATGTGTGCGGGCCTAAAGAAAGTATCCTCATCAGCACTGAGCGCCAACATCGGGATCTCGAAAGGGTTTTTGTACGTAGGCAGACCAAGCCATAAGGTATCAAGCAAAGCTTTTGGAGAGCCTTGTTGCATTTCAGCACAATAACGGATTACAACATCGTCATTAACGTGGCCAGCAAATATAGATTTACGCGTTAGATCAACCGGTGAAAACCACGTGCCGATAAGTTCGCCAAGGTTCATTTGCATATAAAAAGTTGGGTTCAAGGCCAAATCAATAATTGATGGAATAAGACCGTCAACAGGAACACTAGCCATCAGTATGCAGGCAGGAACGGTTTCCTTTTCTATATATTTTTGAATAATCAGCCCACCTAAGGAGTGACCAATCAGAATTGGGGGTTCGCCAATTTCATCGATAACTCGTTGAATGTCATTAACATAATCGGCAATGCTATTTGAAGCGAGCATGGCGCTTCCGCCGCTTTTCCCGTGGCCGCGTAGATTGATGGCATAGGTTGGATGCCCCAGGTCTGCAAAAAAAGGCATAAAGTATTCGTCCCAACACCATGCAGACATGTTCGCACCATGAATAAATAAGATGGGTTTGCGAGTCGCTTTGTTAGGGTGGCGCTCAATAACATCTAAAGCTGGGTTTTCTGCCGAGGATTCAATGTTCATTGCTACCTCGATTATATTTAGATGTATTAATCATTATTTTCCTTTTATTTAAAGCGGGCTAACTTTTTATGTGTAAATTTTAGAATAAGTCTTGACGTATGCTGCAAAGCAATATAATATTCATATCACATTGTTACTGCAGCTCTGCTCTCAGATCGCTGCCCAATGTAATAATGTTCTCCTCCTCTTGGCGACTCTTTATGAGTCGCTTTTTTTTGCCTCACATTCTAGACTTTAATTGCACTAGACGTGCTGTTTTAATCAAAATAAAATCAAAAACAAGTCAAGCTGCACACAGATGGCGCATGAAGCGCTTGAAAGGGCAGTGTCCATTGCTAAAGAGCCGGTTAAAAAATGAATAATATGGTATTAAACAAGCGCGTGGTTTTTTTCTTAACTTGCTTAATGGTGATGGGCTCCAATCATGTGCTAGCAAATGATGTTAAGGTGAGTTTGGCCTTGCTTACGGAAAAAAGAGCAGTGCCGCCGGCCTTATCAAACCTTGACCCAATACTAACGGATGAAGGTATTCAAGGAGCCACCTTAGGCATCAAGGATAATAATACCACAGGGCAATTTACAGGACATCATTATGACTTGAAGCACATTGAGGTGCCTCTTCATGCTGATGTAATTAGCGCCTTCAATCTATTGGTAGAAGGAGGTTATCGCTATATCCTCGTCGATGTTCAAGCATCAACACTGGAAAAAATCTCTGCCTTGGCCAAGCCGAAGAATATATTGCTCTTCAATGTTTCATCGACAGATGACAGGCTAAGGAATAACAGTTGTAGTGCAAACATCTTTCATATTATTCCAAGTGATGCTATGAAAGCAGATGCACTTGCTCAATGGATGCTGAAAAAACGCTGGCAAAATTGGTTTTTGGTTAAGGGGAACGATGAAGAAGACCAACGCTTTGCTAATGCTATTAAGCGTGCTGCAAAACGTTTTGGGATAAAAATCGTAAAAGAAAAAACGTGGAATTTTGATCATGATGCTCGTCGCACAGCGCAAGCAGAAATCCCTGTATTTACTCAGGGCGCTGAGTATGATGTTTTAGCGGTAGCGGATGTAAAAGGCTTATTTGGTGAATACTTAACGATGAATACTTGGTTACCTCGACCTATTATTGGCACGCAGGGTTTAGTGCCAAGTGCTTGGCATAGAACCCACGAGCGATGGGGCGCAGTTCAAATGCAAAATAGGTTTTATAAGCAAGCTGGCCGCTGGATGAATGATGTTGATTACTCGTCATGGTTAGCCGTTCGTACGGTAGGTGAGGCGGTGACACGAGCCAATAAAGTGGAGCCAGCTGAAGTAAAAAAATATATCCTCAGTGATCGTTTTAGTTTGGCCGGTTTTAAAGGTGTAAAGCTTACATTTAGGCGTTGGAATCAACAGTTACGTCAGCCTGTTTTATTGGCAACGCCACGCTCAATTGTCTCGGTATTGCCGCTTAAAGAGTTTTTACACCCGCGGACTTATTTAGATACGCTAGGGTATGATAAGCTCGAATCAACATGTGAATTACGCTAAAAATAATAATGAATAAATACCTCTTCGCGTTTTTAATAATTTTTTCGACAGTCAGTTTTGCAGATACACTTTATATAACATTAGAAAAAGACAACGCCTTGGCTGTGGTTAACGGTGAAACAGGGCAGTTGTTGCAAACAGTGCCGTTGGGTCAGCGCCCACGTGGTGTAGCCTTCAACAACGATAAAACACAACTCTATGTCGCAGCGAGTGACGATGACACCATTCAGGTTATAGATACCGCAAGCTTAAAGGTGGTGGGTGAGCTGCCATCAGGTGATGACCCGGAATTGTTCAAGATTCACCCTAATGGCCTTTGGTTGTACGTATCTAATGAAGATGACAATATTGTCACAGTGATTGATTTGCAAACAAAGAACGTAATTGCTGAGATCCCGGTTGGCGTGGAACCTGAAGGTATTGCTGTGTCTCTTGATGGAAAGTGGGTAGTTAATACATCTGAAACAACTAATATGGTCCATTGGATTGATCCTACAGAGCAAACGATAAAAGAGAATACCTTGGTCGATTCACGTCCTAGGGCAGCAGAGTTTTCTGTAGACGGTCAAGCGCTGTTTGTAAGCTCTGAAATAGCAGGTTCTTTGTCTCGTATTGATGTGTCGACGAAGCAAATTGTCAGTAAAGTACAGTTTGAAATAGCCGGGGTTGATAAGGCGCTTATTCAACCGGTCGGTGTGTTGGCGCACCCGAATAATAAATTTTTATTTGTTGCGTTGGGTCCTGCGAACCGTGTTGCTGTTTTGGATATTGAAACAATGACGGTCATCAAGTATTTATTAGTTGGCCAGCGGGTATGGAACCTTGCGTTTTCGCCAGACTTAAAGCGGTTGTATACAACTAATGGTGTCAGTAATGACATTTCGATTATTGATGTGGAAACCTTAACAGTAACAAAATCTGTACGGGTTGGTCGTTACCCTTGGGGTATTGCGGTTAAATAATGAGTCTTTCATTAGCTGTTAAAACGCTAAGTTATGCGTATGGAAATACAGCAGCCTTATCGGACATTAATTTTTCAATAGCAGCTGGTGAGTGCGCTATTTTGTTAGGGCCTAATGGTGCGGGCAAGTCGACCTTGTTTTCGTTGATAACGCATTTGTACGACAGTCGTTCCGGTGAAATTAGCATTAATGGGTTTAACGTTAAGACGCAAGCTTGTCAGGCTTTGGCGAATTTAGGGGTGGTGTTTCAGCAAACAACACTAGATATGGATTTAAGTGTTCTGCAAAATCTTTATTATCACGCCTCGTTGCACGGTATGTCGCGTAAACAGGCTTCCGTTCGAGTAAGTGAAGAACTAGAAAGGCAGGGTATGTTGGCGCGTAAAGATGAAAAAATTCGTCAGCTCAATGGCGGGCATCGTCGGCGTGTGGAAATAGCCAGAGCGCTGTTACATAAGCCATCTTTATTGTTATTAGATGAGCCCACTGTTGGTTTGGATGTGTCAAGCCGTAAAGGGATTGTTGAGCACGTGCATGCGTTATGCAAAGATGATGGGTTGTCGGTTCTTTGGGCAACGCATTTGATCGATGAGGTGTATCCGTCTGATAAGTTGCTTGTTTTGCATCAAGGGGAAATCAAAGCACAAGGGCCGGTGAGCCAAGTATGTGGTGGGGACTCTACAGATGACATCTCCCGTGCGTTTAAGCGCTTAACACAGGGGATATCATCATGAGGCTTAAGCATGCCTTTATTGCATTGAAAGGTATTATAAAACGAGAGTTGTGGCGATTTTTGCTTCAACGTGAACGTTTTATTGCGGCGTTAGTTAGGCCCTTGGTTTGGTTGTTTGTTTTTGCAGCGGGTTTTCGCTCTACCTTGGGAATTGCGATTATGCCACCGTATGAAACGTACATATTGTATGAGGTGTATATTACTGCTGGTTTGATTGGCATGATTCAACTCTTCAATGGCATGCAAAGTTCCTTATCGATGGTCTATGATCGCGAAATGGGTAGCATGAAAACACTCTTAGTTAGCCCTTTGCCACGTTGGTTTTTACTCACTGGAAAATTAATGGCCGGGACGTTTGTTTCGATCCTTCAAGCGTATGTGTTTTTGCTGATTGCGTGGTTCTATGACATTCAAGCACCATGGCTGGGCTATCTGACTTTATTTCCGGCGTTGGTCCTAGCGGGTTTAATGCTCGGAGCGTTAGGAATGTTGCTGTCGTCTTTTATAAAACAGTTAGAAAACTTTGCAGGGGTGATGAATTTTGTTATTTTTCCAATGTTTTTTATGTCTACGGCGCTTTATCCGTTATGGAAAATTAAAGAATCAAGCGAGTTATTGCATACCTTGGCAAGTTATAATCCGTTTTCACAAGCGGTTGAGTTGCTTCGATTTGCGCTGTATGGGCAGTTTAACCTAGCTGCTTTTGTGTATACCTTAGTGGCGTTTATTGTGTTTCTGTTAGTGGCCGTTTGGGGTTATAACCCATCAAAGGGCATGATGGTAAGAAAAGCTGGTGGACCAAGTTGAGCAACGGCCTCTCGTTGCGTGTTAAAATTAACGAATATGACTAAAAAACTTTTTATACGCACCCATGGTTGTCAGATGAATGAATATGATTCTGAAAAAATGGCGGATGTGCTTGCGCAATCGCATGACCTACGGTTAACAGATAATGAAAAAGAAGCAGATGTATTGCTGCTTAATACCTGCTCAATTAGAGAAAAAGCACAAGAGCGTGTTTTTCATCAATTAGGGCGCTGGCGCCCATTGAAAGAAAAGAACCCCGACTTATTAATAGGCGTAGGTGGTTGTGTTGCCAGTCAAGAGGGCAAAATTATACGGCGAAGAGCACCCTATGTTGATGTAGTGTTTGGTCCACAGACCTTGCACCGTTTACCAGCGATGTTGAAAGAGGCGCAAACAAAAAAGAAACTGGTAATGGACATTTCTTTTCCGGAAATTGAAAAGTTTGATAATTTGCCAGAACCTCGTGCAGAAGGGCCGAAAGCCTTCGTATCAGTTATGGAAGGGTGCAGTAAATATTGTACCTTTTGCGTTGTTCCCTATACACGCGGCGAGGAAGTCAGTAGACCTTTAGATGATGTGATTGCAGAAGTATCGAGTTTAGCGTCGCAAGGGGTTAGAGAAGTTAATTTATTGGGGCAAAATGTTAACGCCTATCGCGGAGAAATGAGCGATGGAGATATCGCAGATTTTGCGTTACTGCTGCATTACGTTGCAGCAATTGATGGTATTGGTCGTATCCGATATACCACATCACACCCAAAAGAGTTTTCAGAAAGTTTAATTCAAGCGTATGAGGATATTCCAGAGTTAGTTGATCACCTTCATTTGCCAGTGCAAAGCGGTAACAATAGCGTGTTGGCACGAATGAAACGCGGGCATGAAATAGATTTATATATTGAAAAACTTCAACGTCTTAAAAAGATTCGTCCGAATATGAGCTTTTCATCAGACTTCATTGTTGGTTTTCCACAAGAAACCGATGAGGAGTTTGAAGACACCATACAGCTAATCGAAAAAATAGGCTTCGACTTTTCATTTAGCTTTATTTTTAGTGCTCGTCCAGGAACGCCAGCGGCAGAAATGCCAGATGATATTGATATGGATGTTAAAAAGCAACGTCTTGAGCGACTACAGAATATTATTACCCAGCAAACGGCAGATATTTCGAAAAGCATGGTTGGCACTGTTCAACGGCTTTTGGTGGAAGGTGAGTCAAAGAAGAATTCTTTACAAATGACCGGGCGTACAGAGAATAATCGCGTTGTAAACTTTGCTGGCCATACTCGGCTAAAAGGGCAATTTGTTGATGTGTTAATTACAGAAGCCTTGCCATACTCTCTAAGGGGACGGGTAGTGACAGCAGCAGATAGGGAGGCTAGTCAGTCTCTTCAAGAAAGGCGTACAGCTTCATAAATTGAGTAGCAAACTTAAAACCACTGATGTGATCTTAACGCCAGCCAACAATAAACGTTTGGCCAGTTTGTGCGGCCAATTTAATGAGCATATCACACAGTTAGAACGGCGTTTAGATGTTGATGTAAAACATCGAGGGCATCATTTTAGCGTGACCGGTTTGGAGATTGGGGTTGGAGTAGCGATTACGGCGTTAAAAGCGCTGTATAAAAGTACCGAAAGCGATCAATTAACACCTGAAAAGGTACATTTATTAATGCAGGAAACAAAGATGTCTGTAGAGCAACCGGTGGATCTAGATGACACCGCCGTTATCCATACTAGAAAAAAAGTAATTAAGCCACGTGGTGGTAACCAACAGTCTTACGTTAAAAGTATTCCAAAAAATGATATTGTTTTTGGCATTGGGCCGGCAGGGACGGGTAAAACATATTTGGCTGTAGCCTGTGCAGTAGAAGCCTTAGAAGCAGAGAAAGTATCACGAATTATTCTAGCTCGCCCAGCGGTAGAGGCGGGTGAACGACTGGGTTTTTTACCGGGCGATTTAAGTGAAAAAATTAATCCATATTTAAGACCTTTGTACGATGCTTTATATGAGATGTTAGGTGTCGAGCGAGTCGAAAAACTTATTGAACGAAATGTAATAGAGATTGCGCCATTGGCTTTTATGCGAGGCCGAACATTGAGCGAAGCATTTATTATTTTAGATGAGGCGCAAAATACAACGCCAGAACAAATTAAAATGTTTTTAACACGAATTGGTTATGGGTCTACAGTGGTGGTGACGGGTGATATTACTCAGATAGACCTACCAGGGCATACCGAATCGGGTTTGAAATTGGTCATGAAGATTTTAAAGGGCATAGACAGCATTAGTTTTACGCAGTTTAAAAATACAGATGTGGTGAGGCATCCGATCGTACAAAAAATTGTGTCGGCCTATGAAAAGCACGCTAAATCATGAGTGTTGAATTACAAATAGCCAGTGACTGTAGCGAATTGCCTGAGCAACAATCGTTGATTGATTGGGTTAAACTTGGACTCCAACAGCAAAAAGATGCTGAAGTCGTTATAAGATTGGTAGACGAAGATGAGTCAGCTGCTTTAAATGAAGCCTATCGTCAAAAGAAAGGGCCAACGAATGTTTTAAGCTTTCCGTTCGAAAGCCCAAGTGGTTTGCCTGACGGTGCCTTATCGGAAGAAACCCTAGGCGACTTAGTTATTTGTGCACCTGTGGTGTTGCGTGAGGCGGAAGAGCAGGGGAAGCAAGCGGCTGCACACTGGGCGCATATGGTGATCCATGGTTGTTTACACCTTCAAGGTTATGATCACATTAATGACGATGATGCTCAGGTCATGGAATTGTTAGAAATAAAACTTTTGAATAGTATCGGGATTAAGAACCCTTATGAGGGTTGAGCAATAATATGAACCAGACAAAAAATGACACACTTGAAAATCGATCTTGGATAGAACGATTAGGGCAGGCGCTAATGGGCGAGCCAAAAGATCGTGAAGACCTAGTGCAGCTAATGCGTGATGCGGAGAAAAGAGATTTATTAGGGCAGGATGCCTTAGCGATGATTGAAGGTGTTTTGCAAGTCTCAGAGTTACAGGTGCGAGATATTATGATTCCTCGTTCGCAGATAGTTTTTATTCCTCGAGAAGCAGAATTGAAAGATATCTTTCCTCGCGTGACGGAGTCAGCACACTCTCGTTTTCCTGTTCAAGATGAAGAAACCTCACAAGTGGCTGGTATTTTGTTGGCGAAAGATTTATTGAACTATGTTGTTACTAATAAGGATGAAAAGTTTGACGTAAAGGATGTCATGCGCCCCGCGATTTTTGTGCCTGAAAGTAAGCGTTTAAATGTGATGTTGCATGAGTTTCGTGCGAATAGAAATCACATGGCGATTGTGATTGACGAGTATGGTTCAGTTGCGGGTCTTATCACGATTGAAGATGTGCTTGAGCAAATTGTTGGTGAGATTGAAGATGAGCATGATTTTGAAGAAGAAGCGTTTATTCTTCAGCGTAGCGAATATGAATACAACATTAAAGCCTTAACCGAAATTGCCGATTTTAATGAACGTTTTGAAACCGATTATCCAGACGATGTAGATACAGTGGGTGGTATGGTGGTTAAAAGCTTCGGTCATGTGCCTGAACATGGTGAAAAAACACAAATTGATGGCTTTTTATTTGAGGTGTTAAGGGCTGATAATCGTCGTGTTCATTTACTTCGTATGACCATTCTAGATGCGGTTGAGGAAGAATAAAGTCAGGAAAATGCAGGGCGAATAATGCTGATGAATCCTAAGCAGGGCATGCGTGTTATTGCTGCAATTTTTTCTGGTGCCTTACTCCCACTAGCGTTTTCACCTTACGACCTTCCGCTTATGGCGGTGCTGTCTCCCGTTTTATTTCTATTGACCTTACGCCAATTAAGGCCATCAACAGCAGCGTTAATGGGCTATGCCTTTGGTTGGGGGTATTTTGCTCATGGTGTCTATTGGGTTTACTTTAGTATTCACCACTTTGCAAATGCTCCATTGTGGTTAGCCATCATTATCATGTTAGGAATGGTGGCCATTCTTGCGCTTTATATTGCGTTATTTGCATATTTGATGAACCGATTTTTTTACCGGCGCCTTGCGGTTCGGTATTTATTGGCGTTGCCCAGTTTATGGGTTGGGTTAGAAGCGTTACGAGGCGTCTTGTTTACTGGGTTTCCATGGTTGTCACTGGGTTTTAGCCAAGTCGATACTTGGCTGTCTGCTTGGGCCCCTATCGTTGGGGTGTTGGGGGTTTCTTGGTTGTTAGTCGTAATGGTTGGGGCGATTTCATACTGCCTTCATAAGTTAGGAAAAAGGCAGATGATGTTTGCTAGTACTTTAATTGTGTCCGTTTGGCTCAGTGGATTTATGCTTAAAAACATCGAATGGACGGAGCCTGCAGGAGCGCCGATTAAAGTAGCCTTATTGCAAGGTAATATCCCACAAGAAATAAAATGGCTGCCGTCATTTAAGCAAAAAAACATCGACATTTATCTGCAAATGACAAGGCAACAGCATGGTGTTGATTTAATTGTTTGGCCTGAAACATCTGTGCCTGCTTTTTTGCATCGCGTGGAAAACACGTTGATACCACAACTAAAAAGGGAGGTAGATGAACGTGATATAGATATTGTTCTAGGGCTACCCGTCATGTCTACTAATGGCAGCGATTATTATAATGGCTTATACAGTGTTCGATATTCGAATGATTTTTACCTTAAGCGTCATTTAGTGCCTCTGGGTGAATATATGCCATTGAAGCCTCTATCGACCATTATTTTAAATTTTCTAAAAATACCCATGTCCGATTTTTCAGCCGGAGGTGATCAGCAAACGCTTTTACAAGGGGCGGGTTTTCCGTTTGCATCGTCTATTTGTTACGAAGATGCTTTTCAGCAAACATCCATTGATGGGCTTCCTGAGGCAGCGTATTTAGTGAACGTGAGTAACGATACCTGGTTTGGCGACACGATTGCACCGTACCAACATTTTCAGATGGCTCGGATGCGTTCGTTGGAAAGTGGGCGCTTTTTATTAAGGTCTACCAATACGGGTATTACGGCAATTATTGACCCTGCGGGGCAAGTTATTAAACAAGCGCCGATGTTTAGACGCACTGCATTAACTGGGGAGATAACGCCGTTAAAGGGCGCTACCCCTTTTGTCCAAGGTGGTTGGTGGGGCTTTTTAGGTTTTGTTGTGGTGATGGTACTGGTGAGTTTTTTAAAAAGGGACCGTATAAAAAATCGCCCCGCCTACAGTGCTTAACAGACTAAAGGCGGCCAGATGAACATGACGCTCTTATGCTGGTTTGCTGAAGGCGAAACAGATTTAACTCTAGGGTAGTTCGAAAATCAGCTCTCTAACTGCCTAGAGTCCAAAAATTTGTCGTAATGAATATTATCTAAACTGATATTAGCCTCTTCAAGCTTTACCAGTGTTGCATCAATCATTCCTGGCGGGCCACATAGGTAGGCGTGACTATCAGACACCGAAAAACCGATAGTTTCATCGTCAATAAAGTCGGTGACCAGACCACGTTTTCCAGTCCAGTCTGAATCTTCAGGCTCCTCGGACAGCACGGGTACAAATTTAAAAGAGTTGGACCACTTTTCTGTTAGTTTTTTCATATCATCAAGACAATAGAGATCGCGTTGAGCACGGGCACCAAATAAATAGGTAACGGGTCTATTAATGTTATTTTTTAAGGCATCTTCTAAAATAGATTTTAGTGGTGCCATGCCGCTACCACCTGCGATGGCGAGAATTGGCGCATCTGAAGTTCTTAACCAAAACGCACCGCTAGGGCCGTGCAGTTCAAAGGCTTCGCCTTTTCGGTCTTTTTCAAACAGCCATTGGGTGTAGTCGCCACCGGGCACATTTCTAACATGAAAACTTAGCGTTTTTTGGCCATTAGCAGCCGGCGCATTGGCGAAAGAGTAACTGCGGTGGCGAGAAAACCCCTCAAGTCCTATATCGGCAAATTGCCCTGCGGTGAATGAAATTGCTTGGTCTAATTCCACCGTCACTTCCATAATGTCATGTGTATGCATGTGGGTGTCAGTAATGGTTCCCTTATAGGTTTTTACTGAGTGTTTGGGTTGGTTAGCGTCGGCTTCAAGCTCAATGATAACATCGGTCTTCAATAAGCTTTGGCAGGCAAGAATGTAGCCTTCATCAAGTTCTGGTTCTGATAAGGTGTATGAAAAATCCATGATGGCTTTAACCTCACCATCGAGTAATTTGCAGCGACAATTTCCACAGGTGCCCACCGTGCAGTGAAACGGAAAATTAACCCCTTCATTGAGCGCAGTCTGTAACAAAGTGTTGTTTTTTGGAACTTCAAATGATTTGCCAGATGGCTGAATAGTTGCCTTTAAAGGGGTTTTTTTTGCCCCACCAAATAAGCCAAATAGTTTTTTCATTGTGACCTTACGTTTGCTGTGTTGATTTTAAAAAGTGTTAAATGTAGGTAATTTATAACCGCCGTAGAGTGTAAACCTAACGTTAGGGGAGAATCCAATTATTTTTTCTTTAATTCCTGATAAAGGCTTTTAAACTCCTCGGTGATTTTATGGTTTGGCGCATATTGGATCATGGGTTGGCTTGCGCTATGGGATTCTCGTATTTTTACAGAAGGGGAGATCATGCTTTTGAAAAGCTTTAAATTGTCGTCAATAAGTTCTTCTAGTAGCTGGGTCGGTAGTTTTGCGCGTTTTTGGAACTGGTTGACAACAATACCCTCAATCGCCAAGTTTGGGTTATGGTCAGCTTTAACTTCGGCGACAGTATCGAGTAAGGAATACAAGGCTTGTTTTGAAAAAACATCGCAATCGAAGGGAATGATGCAGCTATTTGCGGCGATTAGTGCCGAACGGGTGTAGAAGTTGAGCGCTGGTGGCGTGTCGATAAAAATATTATCAAACTCTCCCATGGTGTCTAACGCTTCTTTCAATTTATATATTTTGTAACGAGATTCAAGCTTTGCGTGTAGATTGTCCATGTCTGGGTGTGATGGCATGACATATAAATTTGGCATACCAGTTTCATAGATAAAATCGCTGAAATCTTTTGGAAATAGGCTTACGTTAAGGGTGTTGGTATAAAAATCTGCCAATGTGGATTCAAGCGTATTTGATTGCTGGCCGAGTAAATAGTGAGTTGAGTTGCCTTGTGTATCAAGGTCGATGACCAAGGTTTTTTTACCTTTCGACGCACTAATTGCGGCTAAATTGCAGGTAATAGTAGATTTGCCAACACCACCTTTTTTATTAAAAATAACACGGTTCATTTTTTAACCACCTTCTTTTTGCGACGTTTAAATTCAGTTTTATGGCAGGTTGGACATGGGGGAATATGTCCGGTTTTTTTAAAGTTCAGTGTCTGTTTACATTGGGTGCACTCAAGAGTGCCAGGGCCTGTAAGCTCTCCTGAATGGTAAAGCGTTCCCTTTATGGTATCTAAGTTTAAGTTCTCCCACTCTAATTTTGCTTTATCGACGACCGAATGGGTCCAGTCACCGATTTTACCCTCTATCAAATTTGACTCAAAAGATAGCCAGTCAGAGAACTCCTTTTTTGTGGTTTGTAGATAGGCTGAGGCGTCTTCTAAGTCCCTTTTTAAATAGTCGGCAACTTTACTTGCTTCCTCTTTTGTCAGTTCGCCTAGTTCAACGGCTTTTTCTTGTGCATGTTTTAGGTTTTCACTAAGAGTTGGAATAGCAATTTTTTCAGCCCGTTCAACGGTGTCATGGAGGCGTTGCATCATCTTATCGTAGGCTTGAAGTAACTTATCTTGTATTGAGTTGTTCATAAGATCTCCCTGTATGAAGGTCTAGTCTTCTCAATTCAACTTCAGACCCATTGGGCTTAAAGTTTATACAAACAGAAGATGTAACCTTCTATTTAATTCAACTTTAGATTTATAGGTAGCTAAGGTATTCTACCCACCTTATTAAATAGTGTGTCCGACGGTAAAAAAATGCAAGAAGAATATCAACCTTCTCTTATTGAAAAGAGTGTTCAAGAAAAATGGCAATTAACGGGGGCTTTTGAAGTAACCGAGGACACAACAAAGGAAAAATACTATTGTTTGTCTATGTTTCCGTATCCGAGTGGGCGGTTACATATGGGACATGTTCGTAATTACACCATTGGTGATGTAGTTAGCCGTTACCAGCGGATGAAAGGTAAAAATGTGATGCAACCGATGGGTTGGGATGCCTTTGGGTTGCCGGCGGAAAATGCAGCGATGAAACATGGAGTGCACCCTGGTGGCTGGACCTCAGATAATATTGATTATATGCGCACCCAACTTAAACAATTGGGTTTTGGTTATGATTGGAAGCGTGAAGTGGCCACTTGTAATGATGATTACTATCGTTGGGAACAGTGGTTCTTTACGCGCTTACTTGAAAAAGACTTGGTGTATAAAAAAACAGCACCGCTTAACTGGTGTCCAGATTGTAATACGGTGTTAGCAAATGAACAGGTGATTGATGGTTGCTGTTGGCGTTGTGATAACGAGGTTGAAAAACGCGAAATTTCACAATGGTTTATGCGAATTACAAACTATGCTGACGAATTATTGAGCTCGTTGAAAGAGTTGGAAGGCTGGCCTGAGCAGGTTCGCACTATGCAGCAAAACTGGATTGGTCGTTCAGAAGGTGTTGAGCTGTCGTTTGATATTGAAGTCAGTGATAGTACCTTACCTGTTTATACGACACGACCAGATACTTTAATGGGTGTTACCTATGTTGCGGTTGCGGCAGAGCACCCTCTGGCTCTCCAAGCGGCAGAAAATAATACCGATATTGCTGAATTTTTAGATCAATGTAAAACCATGGAAACATCGGAAGCTGCGATGGAGACAATGGAGAAAAAGGGCATTGATTCGGGGCTTAAGGCGATTCATCCATTAACGGGTGAGACGGTACCTATTTGGATCGCAAATTTTGTATTAATGCATTATGGAACCGGAGCAGTGATGTCAGTGCCTGCTCATGATCAGCGTGATTTTGAGTTTGCGAACAAGTATGGCTTAGCAATCAAGCAAGTTATAGCTACCGATAACCCTGATGATATTGATCTTACAAAGCAAGCGTATACGGGCAAAGGAACGTTACTTAATTCAGCGGAATTTGATGGTTTAGATTTTCAGCAGGCCTTCGATGCAATTGCTGAATCATTAAGTGCCAAGGGTAAGGGCAAAAAAACGGTTAACTTTCGTTTGCGTGATTGGGGTATTTCACGTCAACGTTATTGGGGAACACCTGTGCCGGTTATTTATTGTGATGACTGCGGTACTGTGCCAGTGCCCGATGAGCAGTTACCGGTTATTTTGCCTAAGGATGTGTCCTTGGAAGGGGTCGGGTCGCCCTTAGCAAGGCACGAAGAATTTATTAATACAAGCTGTCCAACGTGTGGTCAGCAAGCTAAAAGAGAAACCGATACGTTTGATACGTTCATGGAGTCTTCATGGTATTTTGCACGTTATTGTTGTGCAGATAATGATCAAGCGATGTTAGATGAACGAGCTAACTATTGGCTGCCGGTTGATCAATATATCGGTGGTATTGAACACGCTATTTTGCATCTCCTGTATTCGCGGTTTTATACAAAATTATTGCGTGACCTTGGCTTGGTGTCTTGCGATGAGCCGTTTAAGAACTTGTTAACGCAAGGGATGGTGCTTAAAGATGGCACGAAAATGTCAAAATCGAAAGGCAATACGGTTGATCCGCAAGGTTTAATTGAAAAGTACGGTGCCGATACGGTGCGCCTATTCACTATGTTTGCTGCGCCTCCAGAGCAATCATTAGAATGGTCTGACAGCGCAGTCGAAGGCTCATTTCGATTTATTCGTCGCTTATGGCGTCAAGTCAAAGAGCATGTCGATGGCGGCTTAATCAGTGGATATACAGTTGATCAATTAAGCAGTGAAGATAAGGCGCTTCGTCGACAGGTCCATGAAACCTTAAATAAGGTCAATGATGATTATGGTCGCCGTTTAACGTTCAATACAGCCATTGCGGCTAATATGGAATTGTTAAATTCAGTGTCTAAATTTAAAGCCGAAACGGATGCTTCTCGAGCCTTGTTACAAGAAGCGTTAGAAAGCATTGTGTTGATGTTGTCGCCGATTATTCCTCATGTTTGTGATCAGATGTGGCAAGCTTTGGGCCATCAAGATCCACTGATCGACGTAACGTGGCCAGAATTTGATGAGACGGCGTTGGTGTTGGACGAAGTGCAAATGGTGGTGCAAGTAAATGGCAAATTAAGAGCTAAGCTGATGGTGGCGGCCGATGCATCTAAAGAAAGCATAGAAAAGTTAGCGTTATCAGAGGACAATGTTAATAAATTTATTGACGGAAAACCTGTTCGAAAGGTTATTATTGTGCCGAAGAGACTGGTTAATATTGTTATTTAGCGGACTAAAATATGATGAACACTCGAACACACTTTTTTGTGATACTGCGTTTAATGACAATACTTTGCCTGTTGTCAGTTTCATTAACGGCGTGCGGTTTTAAATTACGAGGAGCTTTCGAGCTACCTGCTGAACTTCAGAAAATTTATGTGGCTGGCCCTCAGCACACTGACTTAGTAAGAGATTTGAAAGAGCTGCTTGGGTACTCCGCAGAAGTGGTAAGCCAGCGTTCAGATGCCGATGCGATATTAACGATTAAAAAAGAAGAGTCAGAAAATAGAACCTTGAGTGTGGACTCAAGAGGTAAAGTTCGTGAGTCAGAAATGCAGTACTCCGTCATTTATAGTTTGGTGATGGCGAATGGTCAGGTGCTTTTAGATGACCAAGCGCTATTATTAGTGCGTGATTTCATCAACGATGAAAATGACATTATAGGTCGAACCAATGAGTCAGCGGTTATTGCGCGTGATTTAAAACGAGATGCGGCCCAACAAATTTTAAGGCATATACAAGCAGTAAAAGTAGACGCGGTGGTTCATTAACTCAATTAGCTGGCCTGTGTTGGGCCAGAGCCTATGCAGTTAGACGTTAATCAATTATCTTCTTCGCTGAATAAGAAACTAGCACCGGTGTATTTAGTGTCGGGTGCTGAGCCATTACAGCAAGGTGAGGCTGTTGACTTAATTCGTCAGCAGGCCAGAAACGCGGGGTTTGTGAACCGTCAGGTGTTGCATGTTGAGGGGCAGTTTGACTGGAACCAGCTTTATGCCGCTAGTTTGAACCAGTCATTATTTGCCGAAAAGAACCTAATTGAATTAAATTTACCAACGGCTAAACCGGGGCGAGAAGGATCACAAGCGATAGAAAAAATGCTAGATGATTTGTCTGCCGACAATCTACTGATTATTGTCGCCGGCAAGTTAGATGGTTCTGCAAAAAAGTCAAAATGGTTTAAATCGATAGATCAACATGGGGTAGTGGTGCAAGTGTGGCCTCTGGTTGATGATAAATTGTTGAGATGGTTGGACCATCGTCTGAAGCGAAAAGGCTTAAAGGCAAGCGCCCAAGGTGTTAAATTGCTAGCAGACAGTGTTGAGGGGAATTTGCTGGCTGCTGATCAAGAAATTGAAAAACTTCACACATTATTTGGCCCAGTAGAATTATCAATAGAAGACATCTCAAATACGGTGGCAGATAATGCACGGTATGATGTTTTCAAGCTGACCGATAGCTTGCTGTTGGGTGACGCGGCAAGAGCACTTCAAATATTAAAAGGCTTGTTAGGGGAAAAGCTGGCGGCACCTGTCGTTTTATGGGCTTTAATGCGCGAATTACGGATTCTTGCCAGCTTAAGCTTTGAAGAAAAAACAATGGGTCGACGTGACGCAACGTTTAAAAAGCACCGGATTTGGGACAGTAAAAAAAACACTTATATGAAGGCTCTATCTAGAGGAGGGCTTGGTCAGTGGCAAGCGATGATTCAGGCTTGCGCAAAGGCCGAACGGGTGACAAAAGGTGTTGAGACAGGGGATGAATGGCTGATGATTGAGCAAATTTGTTTAGCGTTTTGTGAGCCGAAACGTTTCAATAACCAACCGTAGTATAATTAATGTCAAAAATAATGATTTTTATAGGAAAAAAATGAGTGAACTAAAAGACTATATGTATAGCGTGGGTGAGCGGGCAAAACGTGCTGCCCGTGTTATTGCTAATGCAGATACTGGCGTTAAAAATCAAGCTCTGGCGTTTATAGCTGATGAAATAGAACATCAACAAAGTGCTATTTTACAGGCCAATGCGCTAGATGTAAAAGCTGGCCAGGACAGTGGCCTTGATGCTGCTTTATTAGATCGTTTAGCGTTGAATGAAGAACGTGTACAGGCCATCTCAGAAGGCTTAAGGCAGATAATCGCCTTACCTGATCCTGCAGGAGAAATCAGTCAAATTAACTCACGACCTTCGGGAATAAAAGTTGGTCAAATGCGTGTCCCATTAGGTGTGATCGGTATTATTTATGAGTCACGTCCTAATGTAACTGCCGATGCGGCTGCGTTATGCCTGAAGTCAGGTAACGCAAGTATTTTACGTGGCGGCTCGGAAGCAAAACACTCAAATCAAGCCATTGCAGCTTGTATTACCAAAGGTTTAAATCAAGCAGGCTTACCAACCGAGGTGGTTCAAGTTGTTGAAACAACGGACCGTAATGCGGTTGGTGAGTTAATACGTATGGAAGATTTTGTGGATGTTATTATCCCACGAGGCGGTAAGGGCCTGATTGAACGGGTCACTAAAGAAGCACGGGTGCCAGTGATTAAGCATTTGCATGGAGTATGTCATGTCTATATTGACGATTTGGCGGATAAAGAAATGGCGAAATCGATTGCGCTCAATGCAAAAACACAGCGTTATGGTACCTGTAATACAATGGAAACTTTATTGCTGGCCGAAGGTATTGCAAAAGATATCTTGCCGGAATTAGCGAAACTCTACACTGATAAGGGAGTGGAGTTACGTGGCTGTGAAAAAACTTGTCAAATTATACCCAGTTGCGAGAAAGCTGTTGAGGCTGATTGGGACGAAGAGTACCTTGCCCCTATTTTGTCAATTCGGGTTGTTGATGATATGACAGCTGCTATGGATCATATTCATCAGCATGGGTCTGGGCATACCGAGTCAATTGTGACGGCCGATTATTCTAAGGCAATGCAATTTTTACGTGAGGTTGATTCGAGCTCTGTGATGGTCAATGCCTCGACACGGTTTGCAGATGGCTTTGAGTATGGTTTGGGTGGTGAAATAGGTATCAGCACCAACAAGCTGCACGCGCGTGGCCCTGTTGGGCTGATTGGTTTGACGACGCAAAAATATATTGTGTTAGGTGATGGGCATATTCGTCAGTAGTTTTGCTTCATTAATGGGCTTGTTGTTTGCTTGTTTTGAGATGCTGTGAGTGATGGCCAAATTTATTGGAATATATGGCGGGACGTTTGACCCCATTCATTTGGGGCATTTGACAGCGGCAAGCGCAGTGCAAAAAGAGATAGGCTTAGATGAGGTGAGAATGGTTTTATCAGCTAATCCACCGCATCGTATTGCGCCGGTGTTATCAGCGGAACAACGATTCTCTTTATTGAAGTTGGCAGTGAGTGAGTCCCCCTCGCTAGTGGCGGATAGTTGCGAAATGGAGCGAAGTGGGCCGAGTTATATGGTAGATACGTTATCGGATTTTCGTCGAAAGTATCCAAATGACTCGCTGGTGTTGGTGTTAGGCATGGAGGCTTTTAATGGTTTGATGTCGTGGCATCGCTGGGAAGAGCTAATAAAATTGACGCATATCGTGGTGACCGATCGTGCTGGGTTTGATAACCAGTTTGAAGCAGCAGTAAAAAGTTATATTACCCCTTTTTTAACAAAGGATAAGTCGCAACTAAAGCAGCAAACACATGGTAAAATTTACTGTCAGTCAGTGAAGCCTCTCGATATTTCGGCAACACAGATTAGACAACGCATTAAAGATAAAAAAACTGTAAAAGAAATGCTGACGAGTCAGTGTTTAGATGTGATTAACAAAAACAGTTTTTATAGATAACTCAATAATTAGAAAATAAGGTATAGAAAATATGGCTCAGCAGTTATTAACAAAAGTCACCGAAGCGCTGGATGATAAAAAAGGTCAGCACATTGAAGTGATTGATGTGAGCGGTAAGTGCTCTTTTGCTGATCATATAGTGATTGTGACAGGCTCATCAAATAGACATGTAAAGTCTCTTGCAATGGAAGTATCGATGGTTTCTAAAAAGCACGGATTAATACCCCTCGGTATTGAAGGAATGGATGCGGGTGAATGGGTGCTAATAGACCTGGGTGATACGATTGTTCATGTTATGCAGCCGAATATTCGTGAGTTCTACCAACTTGAAAAGCTTTGGACGGTCGAGACAGATACTTAAAGATTGATTTAAGTTCATTGTTTGTTCATTTAAGTGAGTTAAGATAAGGAACAAAACAAAGAAATGGCAATGATTTTAAATGCTCGATTTTATGAATCAATGGTTTTTAACCATACGTATTAATAGGGAGATTTTGGATGAATAATAAAACCTTAGTAACAGGCATTGCAGCTGGTTTAATGTTTACATTAGCTGGTTGTACGACAGTAAACCCATATACACAAGAACAACAAACCAGTAAAGCGGCGATGGGTGCAGGAGCGGGTGCTGTAACAGGCGCTATAATAGGCGCAATGAAAGGGGACCGAAAAACGGCATTGAAAGGTGCAGTCTTGGGTGCGGCAGCAGGCGGTGGTGTTGGTTACTATATGGATGTGCAAGAGGCGAAATTACGTCAACGTCTAAGTGGAACAGGGGTAAGCGTTAGCCGTGTTGGAAACAACCTTATATTGAATATGCCCGGCAATGTTACGTTTACAACTGGTAACTCAAGTATTAATGCAGGCTTCTATCAAGTGCTGGACTCAGTGGCGATTATTCTTAAAGAATATTCAGATACGACCATTACGGTCATTGGCCATACAGATAGTGTAGGTGATGAAGCGTATAACCAAGGTTTATCTGAACAGCGCGCACAAAGTGTAGCGAGCTACCTACGCTCACAAGGTGTGGTTGGCCAACGGTTTAATGTAATGGGCTATGGTGAGCAAAGTCCAATTGCAAGTAACTCTACAAAAGAAGGGCGAGCACAAAACAGGCGAGTGGAAATAACATTAACACCATTAAATGTTAGGTAGCACTGCGTTAGCTTACAGCGTATTTTAAGGAGCTTGTTACGATAAGGGCTCAAAAGAAAGTATAAAGGCGGCTCAGTTGAGCCGCCTTTTTCATAAATCATAGGTCGTATATGAAGCTGAAAATTTTAGCAGTAGGGCAAAAAATGCCCAGCTGGGTGAGTCATGGCTATCAGGAGTACGCAAAGCGAATGCCTCGGGAATGCTCACTTGAAATGATTGAAATTCCCCCTGCAAAAAGGACTAAGCAAAGTAATGTGTCGAAAGTGGTGGAGCTGGAGGGGAAAAAGATTTTATCCATGATTAAAGATGTTGATTATGTCGTGGCCCTTGAGGTGAAAGGAAAGCAGTGGTCAACAGAAGAACTTGCAAATAAGTTATCGGCTTGGCAAGGTGTTCAACCGTCAATAATTTTTATTATCGGTGGTGCAGACGGTCTTTCTGCCGAGTGCTTAAAAAGAGCCAATGAACAATGGTGCTTATCCGCCTTGACGTTTCCTCATCCTCTTGTGCGTGTTGTTCTTGCTGAACAGTTATATAGAGGCTGGAGCCTGATGAATAACCATCCCTACCATAGAGAATGAAGCGATTAATATTAGCATCGGCATCACCAAGGCGGGCTGAATTGCTGCGTCAGTTGGGTGTTGAGTTTAATGTAAAACCTGTCGATATAGATGAAACTCCGTTAAAGGGTGAGTTGCCATATGATTATGTTCAGCGTTTGGCAATAGAGAAAGCCAAAGCAGCAAAGGTTTTTCATCCGGAACAAGAGGTATTGGTGCTAGGGTCGGATACGACCGTTGTTATCGAGGGGGAGATTTTAGGTAAACCAGATAGCAAAGAACATGCCTTGGCAATGTTAAGGAAACTGTCAGGTAAGCGACACACAGTGTTAACATCGGTGGCCGTTATGGGGCAACAAAATGCGTGTGTCGTTAGTGAAAGCACGGTGACATTTTCAACTCTCTCAGATCATCAGCTTGAATGGTATTGGTTAACAGGGGAGCCAAAAGATAAAGCCGGCGCCTATGCAATACAAGGTAAAGGCGCTGTTTTTATTACCGAACTGAATGGCAGTTTTTCAGGTGTTATGGGGCTTCCTATCTATGAAACAGCTCAGTTACTTAAACAACATGGACTTGATGTAAGCCAAGGTAAAACTGTTTAATTTTTTCAACTGGAATGATAGGGGCAAAACGTGATGCTATTGTTGAATGGCTCCATGACAGGCGCTTATAGAGGGTCGTTATTAGGCATAACACAAAAGCCTTAGTTAGCCTCAGGTTTATCGGCAACTTTTCCGTCCCATACCGGTAAAACTATTAATGTTTGTGTGGGACTAGTTTTTACATTTTTTATTTGCAAGTTGGTTATCTGTTTTTATCAGCAAATTGATAAATGCGGCGGTGTAATAAGCGTAAAATCAACGCAGTAAAAAAGGCTTTTCATAGTAAAGTGGTCGATACCCTAACTATATTCATCAATACTAAATAACCAATGGTTTAGAAAAAATGAGCGATGAAATTCTGATAAATATCACGCCGCCTGAGACACGGGTGGCGGTGCTTGAAAATGGTGTCTTGCAAGAACTGATTATTGAGCGCCAGCGTAAACGAGATGTTGTTGGAAATTTATATCGTGGTGAAATATGTCGTGTTATGCCAGGTATTCAAGCGGCTTTTGTGGAAATTGGTATCGGCCGGGCTGGTTTTTTACATGCATCTGACGTGTTGGTGGCGGGGGAAACTCCTTCGGAAGACAAAGGCATCGAGCATTTTTTGCAGCAAGGTCAAAAAGTTGTCGTACAAGTTTTGAAAGCCCCCATTGGTACAAAAGGCCCGCGTTTAACGATGAGTATTTCAATTCCATCTCGTTACCAAGTTTTTTTGCCTTATTCTGAAAAATTAGCGCTGTCCCAACAATTAGAAGACGAAGCCGAGCGAGAACGGTTGCTAGCGTGTATGGGGATTTTTAAAGAGCAAGGTTACTCAGGTGGTTATATCGCAAGAACTGCGTCAGAAGGGGTTAGTGAAGAGAGCATTCGCGCTGATATGCTGTTTCTTAACAAACTTTGGGAAGTGATCAGTCTTCAAGTAAAAGAAGTGCCTATTGGGCTTATTTATGAAGATTTACCTTTGGCTTTGAGGATATTACGGGATTGGTATCAAACATCAGTCACTAAAATTGTTATAGATTCGAAGAGTAACTTTGATCGAATGCTGGATTTTTCAATCAAGTTTATGCCGGAAGTAGAACACTTATTAGAATTGTATAAAGGCCATCGGCCCTTATTCGATATGTACAGCATTGAAAGTGACATAAAGGCAGCATTGGAAAGAAAAGTGCCGTTAAAGTCAGGTGGGCATTTGATACTTGACCAAACAGAAGCAATGACAACGGTTGATGTTAATACTGGCAGTTATTTAGGACGAGGTAATCAAGAGCAAACTATTTTTAAAACTAATATGGAAGCGGCTCAAGTTACTGCACACCAGTTACGGCTGAGAAACTTGGGTGGCATTATCATCATCGATTTCATTGATATGCATAACGAAGAGCATAAAGCGGCGGTGTTGAATGCCTTAGAAAAAGCAATGATTAAGGATCATGCAAAATATACAATTAGTAATGTTTCCGAGTTAGGTTTGGTCGAAATGACACGTAAGCGGACGCGGGAAAGTTTGGAGCAAGTGTTGTGTGAACCTTGTGCTACGTGTTCAGGCACGGGGATGGTGCGAACACCAGAAACGACGTGTTATGAGATTTTTCGTGAAATTATACGAGATGCTCGGCAATACGAAGCAAAGGAGCTATTGGTGTTGGCGTCAAATGAAGTTGTCGACATGATGCTCGATGAAGAATCAACAACATTGGCAGACTTAGAATCTTTTGTTGGTATACGCATTCGTTTTAGAGCAGAAAATGAATATACCCAAGAACAATATGATGTGGTGCTAGTATAAAACTAGAGTATTAATAGTGAGTAAAGTACGTTTATTTGGACATTCCTTATTATGGTTTTTTACCGTAAGTCTTGGTGTGCTTGCGGTATTGCTAATGACGGCACGATTTTTTTTAACAGAGGTGCCCGAGTACAAACATGATTTAGAAGTGTACTTGTCTGAAGAAATAGGTGCTGAGGTTGGTATTACCAGCTTGTCGGCGAGAATGTCTGGTTTCAATCCACAGTTAAGCCTAAGAGGGATAACAATAAATGGGCTGAACAAACAAACAAACGCACTCAAGGTGGGTGAAATTCGCTTATCGTTTAATCCACTTGATTTGGTGACGGGGGAAACCAAGCCAAATAAAATAACCATCGTTAATAGTCATATTAAAATACAGCGGCTTGCTGATGGGCGTTTTTCTCTCGTTGGTTTGACAACTGCAAAAAACACGGATGCTTCATCAGGTGACTTTTCTTGGTTATTAGAGGGTAGACGTTATGAAGTAATGGATAGTCAGATCATATGGCAAGACGATTTACGAGACTTGCCAGACATTACCCTTGAAAAGGCAAATATCATTTTTCAAAACAAGGGGCCAGAACATGCACTCAAAGTGACTGCGGCATTGCCAACAGAAAAAGGGGGAACCTTTGTTTTAGCTATTAAAGTTAGAGGGGATGTTTTATCAACAACAAACTGGGATGCTAAAGGCTACTTTCAGGCAGAAGGCATTGATATAGCTGAATACCTGACGCGGTTAAAAGTAGAAACGTTGTCTATTGACCAAGGTGAAGGTGATGTTGAGCTTTGGAGTACGTGGAAAGCCGCTAAATTGTCAAAGGTTAAAGGCAATGCCTTGGTACGAAGAGCCAGCCTTAGGCAGGGCGATAATGAAATCAATGTGTCTGACTTTAGTAGTCATTTTGCTTGGGAAACCATTTTGAATGGTTGGACATTAAAAGCCCAAGATGTTGTGTTTAAAACACAGAACAGCATGCAGAAGGAAAGCCAATTTAATGTGCAATATCGCTCGGATAATGCGGATAATTATTCCTTTGATGTAACAGCAAATGGGCTTAATTTAAAGGCCATTACCAGTATTTTTCAGTCTGTTAATGTGACAGACGATTCTGTCTTACCTATTCTTAAAGAGGTTAAACCAACGGGTTTATTAAATCATGCAAGTGTTTCTATTCAACGCCGAGACACACAGCTTAGCTGGGCTACTTGCGGCGAGCTTCAAGGCTTGACGAGCGAGGCGTATGAAGCATTTCCAAGTATTAATAATTTTTCTGGAACAGGCTGTGCAACGCAAGATAAAGGTTGGTTACAGCTTGATGTGGATAACGGCTCGATACACTTTACGCCGCTGTTTAGAGAACCGATAAAGGTTGATCAGCTAAATGGTCAATTAACGTGGCATAAAGACGCGTATGGCTGGTCAATAAAGTCTGATCATATCACGATGAATTCACCGCATATTGCGACACAAACACGGGTGAACGTTACGTTACCTGATGGCGATGAAAAACCTTCGATCGACTTGCAAACAAATTTTGGTGCAGCGGATAGCCGCTATACAGCGCTTTATTTACCGGTTGGTATCATGGGCAAACAGGTTGTTAATTGGTTAGATGCAGCTTTTATAGAAGGTGAGGTTCAAGGAGGTGGGTTATTACTTAGCGGTCCATTATCAAGTTTCCCATATCGTCAAAATGAAGGTGTTTTTCAAGTGCTATTTAGCGCACAAAATCTCCGCTTACATTATGCAGATAAGTGGCCAGATGCGTTAGGCGTGTCAGCGGATATTGAATTTAAAAATGAAGGGATGAAGATTGATGGGCATGAAGGCTTAATAGCGGGTAATGAAATTGATCATGTTCTTGTTAATATCGCAGATTTTAAAACAGATAAATACTTACACCTAAGCGGTAAGGTTAAGAATGATATTCAAGGCTTATATACCTTTTTTAAGCAGTCACCGCTTAATGAACAGATGAGTGGCTTATTAGACTACAGCACTGTGTCTGGGTCCTCGGTTTTAGATTTAAACCTTGATATACCGCTTAGGAAAAACCTTAAAACAAAGGTGAAAGCGAAAGCGCAATTAAAAGATAATCGCCTAACGGTTCCTGATGTTGGGCTGGTTATTAATGCTATTGAAGGTGAAATTGAATATGACGACCAAGGCATACGTGGGGACTCAATTACTGGGCATTTCTTAGATGAAAAACTTAGTCTAGCGATCAAGACGGAAAAAGATAGTACGGTCATTGAAGGTAAGGGCCCGTTAACTATTTCGCGTCTTGCAAAACAGTACCCGTCAGACTTTTGGAGGCATATTAAGGGTGCTGGTTTGGCCAAGGTAAAGGTTGAGTTACCGCATAAGGGGTTAGCGACTGGAAGGTTATCGACGATCACATTAAGCAGTTCTCTCAAAGGGGTAGGGGTGGACTTACCCGCGCCGGTAGGTAAGCAAAAAAATCAAGTAAAGCCCTTTAAGGCGATAGTGCAGCTGGGTCAGTCCTCATTACCAATTAAAGCCTGGTATGGAGACAGCCTTAAAACCTATATACGATTAACCAATAGTCAGGATAAAAAACTGGCCCTAGAAAAAGCAGATATTCATTTTGGTAAAGACGAGTCGAAACTACCGGTAAAGCAGGGAGTTCAGTTATCTGGGGAAATCGAGGTGTTAAATATTACACAGTGGCAGCAAGCTCTTGGTGTTGACACAAGTCGTATATCAGAGCCGCCCATGATCAACCAATTTAACCTCAATATTCGAACGCTAGAATGGCTAGATAGAATTTTTGATAATGTGCTTGTTAGTGGCACGCATCAGCACTCAACTTGGTCGGGCGAGGTCAACAGCCCAACTGTTATAGGTCGATATAAAGTGCCGGACAAATTTGTTGATGGAAGCACAATAAGTCTAGAGTTAGATACCTTGAAACTACCCTCTAATGAGGGGCAGGTATATAGCGGCAAAATACCGCCAATGAGCCCTACTGATATCCCAAATCTAGATTTGAGTAGCAAAGAGTTTTTTATTGGGCGCTCAAAGCTAGGAACGCTGACATTGCAGCTTCGTCAAAAAGATAATGGAGTCGTGATTGAAACATTATCTTTAAAATCAGATCGTGATGACTTTAAAGCGGGCGGCGCGTGGGAAGTTCTGGATGGGCAAAGTATAACGGGTTTAAAAGGAACGCTTAATAGTCAGTCATTAGGTTCTTTGTTAGCGGATATGCACATCACCAAGAAACTGAAAGATGCGCCTGTCGAGTTTTATTTTGATTTGAACTGGTTAGGCGAGCCGCAAGATTTCTCAAAAGATACGCTCAGCGGGTATGCAGAGATAAAATCAGGTCAAGGGCGTTTGTTAGATGTCGAGCCTGGCATTGGGCGGATTTTTGGTTTGTTGAGTCTAAATACACTGCAAAGGCGCTTGCAGCTCGACTTTAGTGATTTGGTACAAAAAGGCTTGAGTTTTGATAAAATAAAAGGGCGCTTTAACTTGCTAAAAGGCGAGGCATCTACAAAGCGTTTTTATTTAGAAAGCCCGTCGGCTCGCCTAGATTTTCAAGGGGATGTTAGTTTAGTTAACGAACAATTAGATCAGTTGATTACGGTGACACCAAAAACAACGGAAAGCTTACCTTTAGCCGGTGCTATCGCTGGTGGTCCTTTGGTCGGCGCAGCGGTATTTATCGCTCAAAAAATTGCTGGCAAAACAGTGAATAAATTGGCCGGCTATCAATATCGTGTTACCGGGCCATGGCGTGACCCGACGATAGAACAAATTAGTCAACCTGGGGGTAAAATATTTGGCATGATGGATAATGTGTTAACGCCAGTTTTTGATGCAACACTTGGTCAGTTACCTCTTTCAGGGCAGAAGGCTAATGAGCCGTAATGCCATGATGAAAAAAGAGTTAACGGTGGCGGCTGTTCAAATGACATCATCTGACCAACTTGCAGATAATTTAACAGCTGTTGAATATTGGGTGAACCAAGCGGTGTCTGAGGGAGCAAAACTGGTTGTGTTGCCGGAAAACTTTGCACTAATGGCCAAGCACTCGGGGCAACTTCTATCGATTACTGAAACGTTAGGGGAGGGGGCAATCCAGAGTTTTTTAAGTGAACTCTCAAAAAAGACGGCGTGTTGGATAGTGGCGGGTTCTTTACCGATAAGCTCGCCGGTACAAGACAAAGTATATGCGACGTGTTTGGTCTATAACGCTAAGGGTGAGCGACAGGCGTATTATCATAAAATGCACCTATTTGATGTAGACATAGCGGATGGCAAGAAGCGTTATCGTGAATCAGAGACCTTTTTAGCAGGTGATTCCCCAGTGGTAGTTAATACGCCGTTTGGTAAGATGGGGTTGTCTATTTGTTATGATTTACGCTTTCCCGAACTTTACCGTGAACTGTTACGCCAAGGGGCGGAGTTTATGGTCGCACCGTCGGCTTTTACTGAACTCACAGGTCAAGCACATTGGTCATTATTATGTAGGGCTAGGGCCGTTGAGAATTCGTGTTATATGATTGCGGCTAACCAAGGTGGTCAGCATAATAATGGCCGTTCAACCTTCGGACATAGTATGATTGTCGGTCCTTGGGGTGATGTGCTATCGAGCTTAGACATCGACAATGGTATTGCCCTAGCGACATTCAAAAAATCAGAACTAAACAAGGTCAGAACAAGTCTACCGGCGATTCAGCATAGACGACTTTAATAACGAGACATTATGAGCGATTTAATTCAACAAGCAGAAAGTTTGATTCTTAAACCTGTCGGTTTATCAATTAACGATATAGACAATGTGATGGGGTCATTACTGTCGACTAACATTGATCAGGCAGATATTTACTTTCAATCGTCACGCAGTGAGTCGTGGGTTCTTGAAGATGGTATCGTGAAGGATGGCAATTACAATATAGAACAAGGCGTTGGTCTTCGAGCGGTGAGCGGGGAAAAAACAGGTTTTGCCTACAGTGAGGAACTAACACTGCCGAATATGTTAGCCGCCGCGAACAGCGTCAAAGCAATAGCGAGTGGGGGACGTTCGGGTATTATAAAGGCTACTATGTTCAATGATATGCCTAGCTTGTATGCACCCATTGACCCATTAAATACCATGACTCGTGAAGAGAAAGTGGCTTTATTAAAACGTATTGATCAGCAAACACGTCAATTGGATGCACGTATTGAACAAGTCGTTATTAGTTTGGTGGGTGTTTACGAAGTTGTACTGGTGGCAACGGATGACGGCAGTCTAAGCAGCGATATCCGACCCTTAGTAAGAATGAATGTGTCGGTTATCATAGAAGAAAATGGGCGACGTGAACAAGGTGGTTCGGGTGGTGGCGCGCGACAAGGTTATGAATACTTCTTAGAAGAAGATCGAGCAATGACTTATGCAAGAGAGGCTGTGCGTTTAGCACAGGTGAACTTAGAAGCAGTTGAGGCTCCAGCAGGTACCATGACAGTCGTATTAGGGCCTGGTTGGCCGGGGATTCTCCTACACGAAGCAATAGGCCATGGCTTAGAGGGCGATTTTAACCGCAAAGGCAGCTCAGCGTTTAGTGGACGAATTGGTGAAAAGGTGGCCTCGCCATTATGCACTGTGGTGGATGATGGAACGTTGGAAGGTCGGCGCGGTTCACTGTCGGTGGATGATGAAGGTACTAAGACGGCGTGTACAACATTAATTGAAAATGGTGTATTGAAGGGCTATATGCACGATAAAATGAATGCGCGCCTGATGGGGCATGCAGCAACTGGAAACGGCCGACGTGAGTCATATGCACATTTACCAATGCCTAGAATGACAAATACTTATATGTTGCCGGGTAAAAGTGAGCCAGCTGAGATAGTGTCATCGGTAAAAAATGGCTTGTATGCAGTCAATTTTGCAGGGGGGCAGGTGGATATTACCTCGGGTAAGTTTGTGTTTTCAGCCAGCGAAGCCTACTTAATTGAAAACGGAAAAATAACCCAACCTGTCAAAGGCGCAACGTTAATTGGTAATGGCCCAGATGTCTTGAACAAAGTCAGCATGGTGGGGAATGATCTCAAATTAGATCAAGGGGTTGGAACCTGCGGTAAAGAAGGTCAAAGTGTTCCGGTTGGAGTCGGCCAGCCAACACTAAAAATTGATGGCTTGACAGTAGGAGGGACGCATGCCTAAGTCAGTGGATACATCAACTAACAGTGAACAAAAAACGGAGCAATTGAAAAATATTGCAGTCGATATTTTATTAGAAGCAAAAAAACAGGGTGCAGACCAAGTAGAAACGGCTATTAGTGTTGGGCAAGGCCTTTCTGTGAATGCACGCTTGGGGGAAGTTGAAACGATAGAGCATCATCGTGATCAGGGTATTGGTATTACCGTTTATAAGGGCCATAAGAAGGGCTCTGCTAGTTCCACAAAATTGGATTCTGCGGCAATTAAAGAAATGGTGTCTGCAGCGTGTGCAATTGCGAAGTATGCTGAAGAAGATCCATTTTCTGGGCTGCCAGAACAGCAGTATTTGGCAACAACTTTTCCTGACTTATCGTTATATCACCCATGGACTATTAGTGCGGATGAAGCCATTGAAATGGCGGTAAGGTGTGAAGATGCCGCACGTTTTTATGATAAAGACATTAGCAACTCAGAGGGTGCCAGTATTCAAACATTTGAGGGCACCCGAGTGCTAGCCAATAGCCTTGGGTTTAATCATGGTTATCCGGCTAGTCGCCATAGCATGAGCTGCTCAGTTATTGGTGAACGTGATGGAACTATGCAGCGCGATTATTGGTACACCGTTGCTCGTCAGGCTAGTGCAATGGATGATGCTAAAAAAGTAGGTGAAATGGCGTCTAAAAGAACCATAAACCGTCTTGGAGCTAAAGCCATTAGCACTAGAAAAAGCCCTATTATGTTTGCTGCTGAAGTCAGCGGTGGCCTGATCGGCCATTTTATATCAGCCATTAGAGGTGGAAATTTATATCGCAAATCATCATTTCTTTTGGACAGTTTAGGTCAGCAAGTTTTTCCTTCATTTATTGATATTTATGAACAGCCTTTGTTAGCTCAAGCAATGGGTAGTGCAACGTATGATTCTGAAGGTGTGGCCACATCGGCAAGGAACATTGTTAAAGCAGGCGTAGTCGAAGGTTATGTTTTAAGTAGTTACTCAGCGCGTAAGCTTGGGATGAAAACCACGGCTAATGCTGGTGGCGTACATAATTTGACCGTTAAGTCCGGTGAGCTGGATTTTAATGGCATGCTTAAAGAAATGAATACAGGCTTGCTAGTGACTGAATTGATAGGTCAGGGAGTGAATACAATGACCGGTGACTACTCCAGAGGAGCCGCAGGTTTTTGGGTTGAAAATGGGGTCATCCAGTTCCCAGTAGAAGAGGTGACGATAGCGGGTAATTTAAAAGATATTTATCAATCTATTGTTGCTGTGGGTAATGATGTAGACCTTAGAGGGAATACGCGGACAGGGTCTATTTTAGTTAGTGAAATGACCATTGCTGGTTCGTAAGTCAGCGTTTGGACTGATTTAAATTAGAAAAACGGTTGCGAGGCCCAAGAAAGAAAAGAAGCCGATAACGTCAGTGACCGTCGTTAGAATAACGCCCCCAGCAATAGCTGGGTCTATATTCATTTTCTTTAACGTTAACGGAATGGTGGCGCCGGCCAGTGCAGCAACGATTAAGTTAATAACCAAAGCAACACCAATCAAAAGGCCCAGAGATTGGCTTTGAAACCAAAACCCAGTTATTGCGGCGACAACGCAAGCCCATAGAATACCATTTAAACTGCCGACGGCTAATTCTTTCCATAATAGCCAACGAGCATTGGTAGTGCCAATTTGATTCAGTGCAATGCCTCGTATTACCAGCATTAATGTTTGGCTACCGGCAATTCCACCCATACTGGCAACAATTGGCATAAGAACCGCAAGGGCAACGACCTGTTCAATGGTTGCTGCAAATATACCGATAACCCAAGCAGCTAGAAAAGCGGTGAATAAATTAATTCCTAGCCAAACTGCACGACGTTTAGCGCTCCTTGTGACAGGTGCAAACATGTCATCATCTTCATCTAGACCGGCTAAGCTTAACAAGGAGCGATCGGCTTCATCACGAATAACATCAACAACATCATCAACGGTAATGCGCCCAAGTAATCGATTGTCCTCATCAACAACAGGCGCTGAAACGAGGTTGTAATCTTCGAAGAATAGGGCCACCTCATTAGCAGATAAGGTAGGCAGTAAGGCTTTTTGGTCAGTGATCATGGTGTTGCTCACCGACTCTTTAGAATTGGTTGTCAGCAAATCTGAGATGTTCAAAATACCTAAATAACGATCATCTCTATCGACAACAAATAATTTGTCAGTATTCGCCGGTAATTCACTGCGTTGTCTTAGGTACCTTAAAACCACACCAAGATCCACATTTGGGCGAATAGTGACCATGTCAGGGTTCATTAACCCCCCCGCGCTATCCTCATCATAAGACATGACAGACTGTAGTCGTCGTCGGTCTTGGTTTGACATGGCACGGACAACCTGATGCAAAACAACCTTCGGAAGGTCTTCAAAAATATCAGCCAGATCATCAGTATCTAGTGAGCCGACAGCTGCAACTAAGTCGTCTTCATCGGTATGTTCGATAAGCCCTAGGCGTACTTCATCATTTACTTCAACTAAAATGTCACCGGCTAGTTCAGGGTTGGTAAGCTCCCAGACAATACGTCGGTTTTGTAGTGGTAGTGATTCGAGAAGGTTAGCTATTTCAGCAGGATGAAGTTCGTTTAGTTGGGCTTCAATTTTTGATAAAGCACCGCTGTCGAGGTTACCGGCGAGTAAACGTAGGTGCTCATGGGTGTTCTCATGTTGTGGAGAAGCTGACATATCAATAATAAAAATCAGGTACTGTAAACACCTAATATTCTAGCGTAATCATTTGTTGACTGCTTTGTTATTTATGCGAACTGTCAAGGCCGAATAGACTTAGGTTAATTCGCGGTGTCGAGTGATTACGTTAAGTGCTTGAGAAGTAAGGTATTTTGCTAACTTTTCTGTGAGGTAAACAGAGCGGTGTTGTCCACCGGTACAGCCTACAGCAATGGATAAATAATTACGGTTTGTATTGATAAACTCTGGCACCCAGCGAGTCAGGAATTTAGCGGTATCTTGAAGAAAATCTTGAACGAGTTGTTTATCATCTAGAAACTCGATAACAGGTTTGTCTAACCCGGTGAATTCACGCAAACTTGGTTCCCAATATGGGTTAGGGAGGCATCGAGCATCAAATACAAAGTCGACGTCATTGGGTGCACCGTGTTTGTACCCAAAGGACATGACTTGAAGCGACAAACCTGTGCTGTTATCAAAGCTTACACGTTCACGAATGATTCCGCGTAACTCATGCACATTGCTGTGCGTTGTATCAATTTGGATGCTTGCATGACTTGAGATTAAGCTAAGTCGGTTAAGTTCTAAGTCTAGCGCCTCATCTAACGAGGTATTGCTGTCAGATAAGGGGTGTTTTCGTCGAGTTTCACTAAAACGCTTAATTAAACTGCCTTTACTGGCTCTAAGAAAGATAATGTCATAATCGATATTATTGCTTTTTAGTTGTTCAATAAAACCGCTGAACTGCTCCAAGGACGACGGGTCATTACGTGCATCGATGCCAACAGCGGCTTTGCTAAAGAGAGGTTTTTTTGAATCTGTCAGCAATGTTGCAAAATCTGATAATAAGGCAACAGGTAAATTATCCGTGCAGTAAAAACCGGCGTCTTCCAAGGTATCTAAAGTGACGCTTTTTCCTGATCCGGATAAACCACTAACGATAATAAATTTCATAATAAGTCAGTAAAAAGGCCGACGGTGAAGTCGGCCTTAATTAATTAGCGGTGAGCGTTAGTCTTTTCTTTGTGTTTTATAACTTGTCTATCTAACTTGTCAACCAAGTTGTCGATGGCTGCATACATGTTTTCTTGCGTATCTTCAGCAAAAATTTTTGAGCCGTTTAGCTGAATAGTCGCTTCTGCTTTTTGTTCAAGTTTTTCAACGGATAAAACAACATGTACATCGATAACTTTATCAAAATGACGTTTAATTTTACCAAATTTTGTATTTGTATATTCTCTAATTGCATCGGTAATTTCAACGTGGTGTCCAGATAGATCTAATTGCATATAACTCTCCTGTTTTGGTGGTAAAAAATCAAAGAATTCGCTTCCTTTGACTAGAAGGGGGTATTGAGATGGATTCGCGGTATTTGGCGATCGTTCTTCTCGCAACGTTAATGCCTTTTTCTCCCAGTATAACGGCAATTTTATTGTCGCTAAGAGGCTTTTTAGGGTTTTCGTTACTAACAAGTTCTTTAATAAAGGCTCGAATCGCAGTAGCGGAACACTCTCCACCTGTGTCAGTTGAAACATGGCTTGAAAAGAAATGCTTGAGTTCAAAAATACCGTTGGGTGTATGCATGTATTTGTTTGTCGTAACGCGTGAAATGGTTGATTCATGCATTTCAACGGTTTCAGCGATGTCACGTAATACCATCGGCTTCATGGCGATAGCGCCATGCTCAAGGAATTCATGCTGCCGGTTAACAATTTCTTGTGCGACTAACATCAACGTTTCATTTCTGCTTTGTAGGCTTTTTAAAAACCAACGCGCTTCTTGCAAGTGGTTTTTCATGGCCTGAGTGTCGGTGCTTTTATCGCCGTGTTTAATCAGCGTTTGGTAATAAGGATTAATACGAATATTTGTCGCGATCTCTCCATTGATAGAAACCTGCCAGCGACCTTTTACTTTGTTAACATAAACATCAGGTGTGACGTATTCGGTACTGGTTTCTTCAACACCTGACCCTGGTCGTGGATCGAGCTGCTGAATAAGAGCAATAATCTGCCCTAATGTATCGTCATCAACGCCCATCTGGCGTTTAAGTTTTGTACTATCTTGAGAGCCAAGTGCTGGCATACAGTTGCTGACCAGTTCGATAGCAAGTGACAAAAACGGCGTATTTTCTGGCAATTGCTTTAATTGAATGAGCAAGCAATCTTGTAAATCAAGTGCTCCAACACCTATGGGGTCGAATGACTGCACTTTATGTAAAACAGCAATAACTTCATCTAGATCTAAATTGTCTAGTTGCTCTGACAGGTATTGGTGAATAAGCTCAGGGCTTGAATTTAGATAACCGTTGTCGTTGATACTGTCGATAATGGTGGTGGCTATGACGCGGTCAGTATCTGAGAAATTGGTTAACTCCATCTGCCACGTCAGGTGATCATGTAAAGTCTGCTTAGCAGAATTGATACTACCAGGGTCAGGGGCGATACTGTCTGAAGCTTGATTAAGTCCGGGTGAGGGGGTTAGGTCGTAAATGTCATCCCATGAAGTGTCGACGGCTAACTCGTCAGGTAGAAGGTCCTGTGAACCTTCGCTGGTTTTTTCATCGGCGGGGAGATTTTTCTTGTCTATAGCATCTTGATTAGCAGGAAGCTCTTCGTCCGGAACTTCCAACATCATATTGCCATCTAGGACGGTTTGGATTTCTTGTTGAAGCTCTACTGTCGATAATTGCAGCAAGCGAATAGCCTGTTGCAATTGAGGGGTCATTGTTAAATGCTGACCTATTCGAAGCTGTAATGACTGCTTCATTTATACCGCCTGTTGTACAAAAGAATTAAAAACTTGCTGACATCTCATGTTGTAAGTTTAGCCCATATTTCAACAAAAAGAATGACTTTTAATTGGAAATTACATGCGAAATTCATGCCCTAGATAAACGTCCCGTACCTCGCGGTGTTCTAAGATATCTTCAGCTGATCCTTCGGTGATAACACGACCATTATTTAGGATGTATGCACGATCACAAGTACCTAGGGTTTCCCTAACATTATGGTCGGTAATGAGGACACCGATATCTCGTTCGGTTAAGTGATGGATGATTTTTTGAATATCAATAACAGAGATGGGGTCAACGCCGGCAAAAGGCTCATCTAACAATACAAAACGAGGTTCAGTGGCTAACGCACGGGCTATTTCTAATCGGCGTCTTTCACCGCCAGAAAGTGCTAAGGCATTTTGAGTACGTAATTGATCGATTGCAAACTCATTTAATAACTCATCAAGAACCAGTTCTTGCTGGCCGGGTGAGAGTGTTTTTCGTGTTTGTAGAACGGCGCGAATATTGTCTTCTACGCTTAATTTTCTAAAAATAGAGGCTTCTTGTGGTAAATAGCCAAGACCCTGACGTGCGCGAACATGCATAGGGCTTTGAGTAATGTTTTCGTCATCAAGAAAGACATCGCCACTGTCAGGTTTAATGAGGCCAACGGTTATGTAAAAAGAGGTTGTTTTGCCTGCACCATTTGGGCCTAATAAACCAACAACTTCACCACTTTTTACGTTAATACTAACGTTATCAACAACTTTTCTATTATTGAATTGTTTGCAGATATTATGTGTTTTTAAGGTGCTCATTATTTTTTTGCAGGCTCTAAGGTTACTTTTACACGTTTAGAGCCTGCTTTTTTATCACCTGCTTTGACGATAGAGCGCTTGCTGTCGTATTCAATTCGATCGCTGGCGAAGGTGTTACCGTTTTGCCATAAAGTGGCATCGTCTAATAGCACCAAAGTGTCTTTGGTTACCAAGTAGTTAAACCGATTAGCTTCACCTCGAATAAGTCCTTGGTTACCATCAGGTTGTTGTTTGAATTTAACTGGGTTTCCAATGGCAATAACTTTATCGGTGGTACCGCGAACGCCATGAATGGTGACTTTATCAGCTATAATTTCCATGCTGCCTTGGGTGATAATAACGTTACCAGAATAGACGGTAATTTTTTTCGCGTCATCTAAATTAAAGTTATCGGCCTCAACCTCTACCGGTTTTTGTTTATCTGTACTGAGCGCCCACAAGGGTGTTGTCACTGAGATTAATGTCAGTGTTAAAAAAAGAAGCGTTTGTTTAGTTGATTTCATGGCGGCCTCGAACTTGTTCTAGTATTTTAATATTAATGGGTTCTCGAAAGTGGGCACGTAAGCCCATGCCTTCAATGGCGTTAGTGCCAGATTTTATTTTCACAAACTCATCGGTTTCTGCAAAATCGTTGGGCAATTGAATGCGTAGATTATGCGTGTCGATTTCAAGTGGCGCAATATTTTTTAATGCCTCTCGTCTGATGTTTACGGCACCATTGAGTAAAACAAGTTCACCGTCTGAAGATAAATAACCAGTCTCCGAATTAATGTGTAAATCAGGTTTGTCTGATGAATACATGGTCATGATAGGGCGAGTAAGCTCGGTGCTGTCGTCATCAACAAAATGTTGCATGTATTCTGCTTTTATTCGTTGTTTTGGTTCGCCCGATAAGGTCATGCTGAGGGCTTCAAAATGCTTTAAAAAATAATCAATTTTATGGCCTGGTTTTGCCGTTTGTACAGGCGCTTCTGGCTCTTGTGTGAAGGCAATCCACCAAGTGCCAGCGGCAAATAGAGCCAAGGCAAGGATTTTAAGGGGTTTCATTAGGGTGTTAGGTGTCACAGAACAGTTGCACAGAAGGCGTGAGTTTGTCTTGAATGCTTAAAATAGTATCACAGACTTCTCGAGCGGCACCGTGTCCCCCGAGTCGTTCTGTTTGGCCTTGGCAGTATCCAAGTATAGATGGGTTTGCGTCTTTAACGGCAATGGCTAAGCGAGTTCGTGTCATTAGCGCTAAGTCGGGTAAGTCGTCACCAACGTGCGCCACTTGATTTGGGGTAATGTTAAGTTTTTTTAGTAAATGGTTAAACGCGGCGGTTTTGTTTTCTTGGCCTTGGTAAATATTTGTCACGCCAAGGTTTTTCATTCTTTGCTCGACAAGGGGGGATGAGCGGCCAGAAATAACGGCAACATCGATACCATTTTGCTGGAGTAGTTTTAAGCCTTGTCCATCTTGTGCATGAAAAGATTTGTACTCATTGCCTTTTAGGTCAAAAAACAATTTTCCGTCTGTTAACACTCCATCGACATCAAAAATAACGCATCGGATATCTTGTGCCCGTTGCTGAAAATCATCAGTTAGCTCAATCATGATAGCCCTGCTTTTAGCATATCGTGCATATTAAGAGCACCAACCAGTTGGTTGTTATCGGTGACCAATAATGCGTTAATTTTTTTATCTTGCATCAGTTGTAAGGCCTCGACGGCCAGTTGTGTTGAGCTAATAGTCGCGCCTCCACGGGTCATCACTTGTTTGATTTCAGTGCCGTGGATGTCAATATTATTTTCAAGCATGCGTCGTAAATCGCCATCGGTGAAAATACCGGTTAAATCACCTTGTTGGTTTGTAATAGCCGTCATTCCTAATTTTTTTTCTGTCATTTCAAGCAAGGCGGCGCTTACCGGCGCTGTTTCTTCAGTGATTGGAATATCATCACCCTGATGCATAATGTCACTAACATGAAGTAATAGACGCCTTCCTAGGCTGCCGCCTGGGTGTGAAAGAGCGAAGTCCGCTTCGGTAAAGCCGCGTGCCTCAAGTAACGCAATGGCCAAGGCGTCGCCCATAACCAACGCAGCTGTGGTGCTGGAGGTAGGCGCAAGGCCCAATGGGCAAGCTTCTTTAGCAACACTGGCATTAATGGGTGCATCAGAAAGGCTTGCTAGGGTTGAACTTGGATTGCCTGTGATAGAAATGAGTGGAACGCCTAAACGTTTAAGAATGGGTAAAATGGTGAGCACTTCTCCGGTTTCGCCTGAATTTGAAAGCGCTAAAGCCACATCGTTTTTAGTGATCATGCCAAGATCGCCATGGCTGGCTTCCCCTGGGTGAATAAAAAAAGCTGGTGTTCCGGTGCTGGCTAGCGTGGCGGCAATTTTATTACCAATATGGCCTGATTTTCCCATACCGATGACGACAACTTTGCCGTCACATTTAAGCATCAGTTCACACGCATCGATAAATTGTTCGTCAATGTGTCCGGCGAGATTAGCAATAGCGTCTGCTTCGGTTTGTACAACGGCCAAGCCTAGTTGCTTAAGTTGAGTTCGATGATGGTTATCAGGCATTTGATCGGTGTTGAGTTAAGTTAAATTCCAAGAGTATCTAAGTATACTTTGCTTAGGTAGGCGACGAAAAATAGCATAAAAACCCCACCTTTAAAACGGTTGATCTTAGGTTGCCCATTAAAGCTATATGAAAAAATGAATAGGCATAAAGTAAAGCCAAGCATAATGGGGAGGTCGCGTGAAACGAGCTGTGGATCTACATTGCCAGGGTGAAGAAGCCCAGGTAAACATAAGACAGCTAATAAGTTGAAGGCATTCGACCCAATAATGTTTCCTACAGCAAGATCAGGCTCTTTTTTAATAACGCTCATAATAGAAGCTGCTAATTCTGGCAAGCTAGTTCCTATGGCGATAATGGTTAATCCAATGACTAAATCACTAACACCAAAGAGGATGGCAATATTGACGGCTGCCCAAACTAGTAGTTTTGAACTAATAATGAGGATAGTAAGACCGATGATGACATAAAAAGAGGCAGTCTTTGTACTTAGGTCGCTTGGGATTTCGTCATCAAACTCGGCTGCTAAGATGTCTTTTTTTTGCTGCTTGTTCTGTTGAGCGCTGCGTAATAACCAGTAAAGGAAAGCAATGAGCCCAGCAATTAAAATAAGTCCGTCAAATCTTGATAGGTGGCCATCAACGAGTAAAAGGTAACTGATTATAGAGATGACCAATAAAATAGGTAGTTCGCGTTTAAGTAAAGATGACTTTATCAAAATGGGGCTGATTAACGCGGTAACACCGAGTACTAGACCAATATTAGCGATATTTGAGCCAACGGCATTGCCTGTTGCAAGACCAGTGTTGCCTTGAACAGAGGCTATTCCAGCAACCAACATTTCAGGGGCCGAAGTGCCCAAGCCAATGATGGTGAGACCAATAATTAACGGCGATATTCCAATATTTCGCGCAATAGCGGAAGTGCCCTTAACAAAATAATCAGCAGAAAAAATTAAAAAGAAAAAGCCTGCAAGCAGCGCAACAGAAAATACAAGCATAAGATTAAGGTAAGGAGAATAGGTTAAGTTAACGCGAAATTTATTGTCGCATAAAAAGTGGATAGTTTAAGCGAAAAAAACAATTGGGTTTTAAAAGATTGCGCCATAAATAGTGAAAGTTCGGATTGACGTGCATTGATAAGGTAGGGACAATGCCTGATTTATTTTATCTTCAATAACGCTGATAATAGTGTTGAAAGAAACTAGGGAAACGTCATTGACGGAAACGACTTCATTAATAAAAGTTAGAGATGTCCATTTTTCTCGCGGATCAAAGCTTATCTTTGATGGCGTGGATATGGATATTCAGCGTGGAAAAGTCACGGCCATTATGGGGCCTAGTGGGACAGGAAAGACTACCTTGTTGAAGTTAATCGGTGGTCAGTTGAAACCTTCATCTGGTTCTATTGAAGTAGATGGGCAGAATGTTCATCAGCTAAAACATAAGCACCTTTATCAACTGCGTAAAAAAATGGGAATGCTCTTTCAAAGTGGTGCATTGCTAACGGATATTTCGGTGTTTGACAATGTGGCGTTTCCGCTACGTGAACACACTCAGCTTCCCGAGTCGTTAATTCGCCATTTAGTATTAATGAAGTTAAATGCGGTTGGTTTGCGCGGCGCAAGGGATATGATGCCGGCCGAGTTGTCCGGTGGTATGGCACGACGTGTTGCATTGGCTCGAGCTATTGCACTAGACCCAATGATGATTATGTACGATGAGCCATTTACTGGGCAAGACCCCATTTCGATGGGTGTGTTGGTGCAGTTAATTCGCTTGTTGAATAATGCATTAGGCCTATCGAGTATTGTGGTGTCACATGATGTGAAAGAAACCTGTGCCATTGCAGACTATGTTTATCTGGTATCAAAGGGCAAAGTGGTTGAGCACGGCTCGCCGGAGCAATTAGCACAATCAGACTCTGAATGGACGCAACAATTTATGCAGGGAATGGCTGATGGGCCTGTTCCTTTTCATTATGCAGCCAAAGAGTATGCAAAAGATTTAATGGGAATAGAGACGTGAGAATAAAGGTGACTTTAGCATGCTAGATTATTTGCAACGCTTAGGGGCTGCATCATTGAGTATGCTTGAGCGTTTGGGTCGAGGATCTGTTTTTTTTGTTAACATTTTGCTGAGCATCCCAAGTGTTTTGATGCGGCCGCGATTGTTAATTGCACAGATGTATTCGGTTGGTGTGCTGAGTTTTTCTTTGATTATTATTTCAGGGGTTTTTGTCGGTATGGTGCTGGCATTACAAGGGTTTTATACGCTGTCAGACTTTGGCGCAGAAGGCATGCTGGGCGTCATGGTTGCCGCGTCACTGGTTAGAGAGTTAGGCCCAGTGGTAACGGCATTGTTATTTGCTGGTCGTGCGGGGTCAGCACTAACCGCAGAAATTGGTTTAATGAAAGCCACTGAGCAATTGTCTGGAATGGAGATGATGGCTGTTGACCCGGTCAAAAGGGTTATGGCGCCACGTTTCTTGGCAGGTTTGCTTTCAATGCCTATTTTAGCGACATTGTTTAGTGCGGTTGGTGTTTTAGGTGGATACTTTATCGGCGTTGGCTTGCTTGGCATTGACGAAGGTGGTTTTTGGTCTCAAATGCAGGCTAAGATTGATTTCAACGAAGACATTATTAATGGCTTAATTAAAAGTGTAGTGTTTGGTTGGGTAGTCACATGGATTGCTATTTTTGAAGGTTATGATGCGGTGCCTACTTCTGAAGGAGTGGGGAGAGCAACAACGAGAACGGTTGTTCACTCTGCATTTGCTATTTTATTGTTAGATTTTATTTTAACTGCATTGATGTTTGGAGATATCTAGGTATGCACATATCAAGATCGATTGAGATTTTAGTAGGTTTTTTTGTAGCCATTGGCTTTGTTGCGATGTTTTTCTTGTCTATGGAAGTGAGCAATTTAAGCAATGCAAATAGTGACGAAGGTTACGATGTTATTGCTAACTTTGAAAATATTGGTAGCCTAAAAGTGCGTGCGCCAGTATCAATGGCTGGCGTCAACATAGGCCGAGTAAAGGCGATTGATTTTGACCCAGACTCATTTGAGGCTGTTGTCACGATGAAGATCGATGCAAAGTACAATCAATTACCTTCTGACAGTAATGCGAGTATTTTAACAGCAGGCTTGTTGGGTGAGCAGTTTGTTGGGCTTGAGCCTGGTGGTGAAGAAGAAGTACTTGTTCACGGCAGTCAACTTGAGATGACGCAATCAGCGTTAGTGCTTGAACAGATTATTGGTCAATTTTTGTTTAGCAGTAGCTCCGAAGAATAATAAGTTTTCAGCAGGCTGGATTTATCAATGAGTAATGCAATACTAGAGCAAAATGATGAAGGTGTAATATGTGTTTCAGGTACCTTAGGGTTTGATCATGTTGCGGCGTTGTTATTAGCGTCTGAGCCGTTTTTTGCCGGTCAGGCTGACCTAGCGTTTAACTTAAACTCAGTTGAAAAAACAGACAGCGCAGGCTTGGCTTTATTGGTTGAGTGGATGGCCATGGCGCAGAGGTCTGGTCAGGGTATTTGTTTTCAAGAAATACCTGAGCAAATGTTAGAAATCGCCCGAGTTAGTGGTCTTGATGGAATTCTGCCAATCGTTTAGTGGCGTTAGTAAATATAATAGGTAGGTAGAAAATGGATAAGTTGATTATTCAAGGCAGTGGGCCGCTCTCAGGAGAAATACGTATTTCAGGTGCAAAAAATGCGGCCTTGCCAATTTTGGCAGGTGCGTTGCTTGCCGAAAACCCAGTTATTATTGGGAATGTTCCTCATCTGCATGATATTACAACCACAATGAGTCTGCTAGGACAGATGGGTGTTACCTTATCGGTCGATGAAAAAGTAAGAATTGAAGTAGATTCATCTACGATCTCCACCTTTAAAGCACCTTATGAACTGGTAAAAACAATGCGGGCATCAATTATTGTTTTAGGCCCATTATTAGCACGTTTTGGTAAAGCAGAAGTTTCCTTGCCAGGTGGTTGCGCAATTGGTTCACGACCGGTGAATATTCACTTAAAGGGCTTGGAGGCAATGGGCGCTGATATTCGAGTTGAGAATGGGTATATTCATGCGTCATGCGATCGGCTTAAAGGTGCAAGGCTTGTGTTAGATATGGTGACAGTGACAGGGACTGAAAACTTGATGATGGCTGCGACGTTAGCAGAAGGAACAACCATTATAGAAAATGCTGCACGTGAACCTGAAGTGAGTGATTTAGCTAACTTTCTAAATAAATTAGGTGCAAAAATATCAGGTATTGGAACAGACACCTTGACCATCGAAGGTGTTGAATCGCTAGCAACTAAAAATTTAGTGTATGACATTCTTCCAGATAGGATTGAAGCGGGCACCTATTTGGTGGCGGCTGCAACAACCGGGGGGAAGATTAAAATCAAAGACGTTGACCCTGGTACCTTAGATATGGTGTTGTCAAAATTGCAAGAAGCCGGTGCAGAATTGACCATAGGCGACGATTGGATTGAGTTGGATATGAAGGGCCAACGTGCTAAAGCCGTGTCTTTTAAAACAGCGCCATACCCAGGTTTTCCAACTGATATGCAAGCACAATTTATGGTGCTTAATACGCTGGCTGAAGGGACATCGGTTATTACAGAAACGATTTTTGAAAATCGCTTTATGCATGTTCATGAGTTACAGCGTTTAGGTGCTGATATTAAATTAGAAGGTAATACAGCTATTTGTGTCGGTAAAGAAATGCTGGAAGGCGCAACAGTGATGGCAACAGATTTAAGAGCATCTGCAAGTCTGGTTATTGCTGGTTTAGTCTCTAAAGGCGAAACAATTATTGAGCGGATTTACCATATCGACCGTGGTTATGAATGTATTGAAGAAAAAACCGCTTTATTAGGCGGTCAAATACGCCGAGTACCTAGCTAGTTCAATGTTAACAATAGCAATTTCAAAAGGCCGGATTTTAAAAGATACGCTCCCGTTGTTGGCTGAGGCGGGCATCGAGCCATCTGAGGATTTATCTAAAACACGGAAACTGATTGTGCCAAGTGTTTGTGGTAAGGTTAATTTAGTCATCATAAGGGCCACTGATGTGCCAACCTTCGTAGAGTATGGCGCAGCAGATGTCGGCGTGACGGGTAAGGATACGCTGGTTGAACATGGTAGCGATAACCTTTATGAGCCGTTAGACTTAAATATTGCAAAATGTCGTTTAATGACGGCGATTGTAACGGGTAAAAAACTACCAACCGGTAAAATTCGAGTAGCGTCTAAATACGTGTCGTTAACGGAACAATATTTTGCTAAAAAAGGCCAACAAGTAGAAATTATTAAGTTATATGGCTCTATGGAGTTGGCACCTATTGTAGGCTTGGCCGATTGTATTGTGGATTTAGTCGATACTGGTAATACATTAAAAGCTAATGGTATGGAGCCACTAGACTTTATTATGGACATTAGCTCTAGGCTGGTCATTAATAAAGCCTCAATGAAAATGAAGTATCAACAAATTAAGACGCTGATTAAGACATTAGAAGTGGCTGTTGATAACAGGCGTTAATAAATGAATATACAAACGTTGAACGCATCGAGTACTGATTTTGATCAATCACTTGCTGATTTGTTGGCTTGGGATGATGTAGAAGATAGCTCGGTTAATCAAACCGTCAGTGAAATAATACAGGCTGTCCGCCAGCATGGTGATGCGGCGCTATTGTCATATACTCAAGAGTTTGATCAATGGGAAGCCAGCGCCGATAACCTTGTTGTTGAACAAGAGCAGCTCGCTAGTGCTTGGGATCAATTACCGGATGAGCACTCAAAGGCACTTAAAGTCGCCGCTGATAGGATTCGTCACTATGCCGAACAGCAAAAAGCACAATCATGGGATTTTGTCGATGAGATGGGTAATACGCTCGGTCAGAAAGTTACCCCACTTGAACGTGTTGGTGTATATGTGCCGGGCGGTAAAGCGGCATACCCATCTTCAGTGTTGATGAATATTATTCCTGCGAAAGTAGCGGGGGTATCACAGATTGTAATGGTTACCCCGACTCCTAAGGGCGAACTAAACGCATTAGTTCTTGCGGCTGCCTGGCTTGCGGGCGTAGATAAGGTGATTAAAGTGGGTGGGGCGCAAGCCGTGGCAGCGCTTGCTTATGGAACAGAAACCGTGCCGAGAGTTGATAAGATTGTTGGGCCGGGTAATATTTTTGTCGCGACAGCAAAAAAGATGGTTTTCGGCCAAGTAGGTATAGACATGATTGCTGGCCCGTCTGAAATTCTTATTGTTTGTGATGGAAAAACCAATCCAGATTGGATAGCGATGGATCTTTTTTCGCAAGCAGAACATGACGAAAAAGCGCAATCGATACTCGTTTCACTAGATGAAGGGTTCATTGAAGCGGTTAAGGCGAGCATAAAAAAATTACTTCCTACGCTTGAGCGTTCACAGGTCATAAAAGCCTCATTAGAAGGTAGGGGTGGGTTTATTTATGCAGAAACAAAAGAACAAGCGATAAGCATTGCTAATAAAATAGCGCCAGAGCATCTTGAGTTATCAGTAGATAATGCTGAGCAGTGGGCTGAAGAGATTAAACACGCGGGTGCAATATTTATAGGTAGATATACGCCGGAAGCACTGGGCGATTATTGCGCTGGACCTAACCATGTCTTACCGACATCTGGCACAGCGAGATTCTCATCACCACTGGGCGTTTATGATTTTCAAAAGCGCACTAGCATGATTAATTGCAGTAAAGCTGGGGCCTCAGCACTCTCTGATACAGCGTCTATTTTGGCGCGCGGTGAGGCTTTAACAGCCCATGCAAAATCTGCAGAATACCGTAAAATAAACGGCTAGTAGGATGTCAAAAAAAAACAAAATAGTTGAAGACTTAATTCGCCCAGAAATACAGAAAATGGCGGCTTATCATGTGCCAGAAGCAACAGGGCTGATTAAGTTGGATGCGATGGAAAACCCATTTCCGTGGCCTAAGGTAATGAAAGACGAGTGGTTACAACTACTTTCAAATGTTGAGCCTAATAGATATCCAGATCCATCAGCTAGGGAATTGATAACTGGGTTGCGTGATTGCTTTGATGTGCCAGCAGAATTAGGGGTAGTGCTTGGTAATGGCTCTGATGAGCTGATACAACTTATTTTAATGGCGATGAAGGATCGAAGTGCTGTCATAGCGCCAACACCAAGTTTTGTTATGTACCAGCACATTGCAAATTCTCTCGGTTTGCCTTTCACCGGTGTGCCGCTTAACGAAGACTTTAGCTTGAATATGTCGGCTATGAAGGCTGCAATTAAACAAGAAGACCCGGCTGTTATATTTTTATCATACCCAAATAACCCGACGGCAAACTTATTTGATGATGATGATTTAATTCAAATTTTAGAATTGGCTAATGGCATAGTCGTGATTGATGAGGCGTATCAGCCTTTCGCATGCAAAACGTTTATGAATCGAACGCCAGATTTTAAAAATTTATTAGTGATGCGGACAGTGTCTAAATTAGGTTTGGCAGGGTTGAGGCTTGGTTTTGTAGTGGGCCACCCATGTCTGACAGACGAGCTTGAAAAAATACGCCTGCCATACAATATTAATGTTTTTACACAATTAACGGCTACATTTGCATTTAAACACATTGATACTCTAAATCAGCAAGCCGCCGTTATTCGCGAACAACGCGAACGGTTACTGAGCGGCTTAACGTCATTTACTGGAGTGAAAGTTTTCCCGAGTGATGCCAACTTTATATTATTCTCATTGTTATCCGATTCTGCGGAGCGTGTTTTTGAGCAATTAAAGCAAGCCGGTGTGTTAATTAAAAAAATGGCTAGTAATCCCGGTTTGCCGGCGGAATGCCTTCGCGTCACAGTAGGCACACGTTCGGAAAATGATTTATTTATTGAAAAATTTGCTTCAATACTAAAGCAGTAAATCAAAAAAGAGTTGTATATGGGATACAATTTCTCTTCTAGGCTTTGTTAGCTGACCCTAAAAAAATAAAATATGCTAAAATCCTGCGAATAAGTGCCGTGCAAAATGTGCATGTGTAATTTACGATGATTTTATGGAGATTTAGATGAGCGAACAAGTAGTAGATAAGCGCAGGCGTCTTTTTTTAACCGCTGCAGCTACTGCGGTAACGGGAGTGGGTGCGGCTTATGTGGCGGTTCCATTTATAGCGTCAATGAACCCAAGTGACCGTGCAAAAGCGGCGGGTGCTCCAGTTGAGGCTGATATTGGTAAGTTAGAACCCGGGCAGCTGATTCGTGTTGAATGGCGTGGGAAACCGGTTTGGGTGTTGAAACGTAGTCAAGAAGCACTCGCTGAGATGGCTGAAATGACCGATATATTAAGGGATCCAGATTCAAATGAATCTGAGCAACCAGAGTCTTGTAAAAATGTATCGCGCTCTATTAAGCCAGAAGTTTTTATTGCAGTTGGTATTTGTACACATTTGGGTTGCTCTCCAACCTATAGACCCGAAGTGGCTCCAGAAGACTTAGGTCCTCAGTGGAAGGGTGGGTTTTTCTGCCCATGTCACGGTTCGTTGTTTGATTTGTCCGGTCGAGTTTACGCGGGCGTACCTGCACCATTAAATCTTGTGGTGCCGCCTCATGAATATATAACAGACACCAGAATATTAATTGGTTCATCAGGAGGGCAAGCATAATGAGTGGCATGTTAAAAAATGCGTTAGGGTGGGTGGATGAACGATTCCCACTAAGCAAAGTGTGGAATGAGCATCTTGCAGAATATTATGCACCTAAAAACTTCAACTGGATGTACTACTTTGGTTCGTTAGCGATATTGGTGCTAATTAATCAATTTATTACCGGTATTTTCTTAACAATTAACTACAAGCCAGATGCAAAGTTAGCGTTTGACTCTGTTGAGTACATCATGCGTGATGTCGAATGGGGTTGGTTGATTCGCTATATGCACTCAACAGGCGCATCTGCTTTTTTCATCGTTGTGTATTTACACATGTTCCGTGGTTTGATTTATGGCTCATTTAAAAAACCTCGTGAATTAGTCTGGGTATTCGGCATGATTATCTATGTCGCTCTTATGGCTGAAGCTTTTATGGGGTATTTATTACCATGGGGCCAAATGTCATATTGGGGAGCACAAGTGATTGTGTCTTTGTTTGGAGCGATTCCTTATGTTGGTGAAGATTTAGCACTATGGTTACGTGGTGACTATGTTATTTCTGATGCAACACTTAACCGCTTTTTTGCTTTTCATGTGATTGCGATTCCATTAGTACTGGTTATTTTGGTGTTTATGCACATTGTGGCATTGCATGCAGTGGGTTCTAACAACCCAGAAGGTATCGAGATTAAAAAGCACAAGGATGATAAAGGTGTACCGTTAGACGGAATACCATTCCACCCATACTATTCAGTCAAAGACTTAGTAGGTGTCGCGGTGTTCATGTTTGTCTTCGCATTAATTATTTTCTATATGCCGGAGATGGGAGGCTACTTCCTTGAGCACGCAAACTTTATACCAGCGGACCCATTGAAGACACCTGAGCATATTGCCCCGGTATGGTACTTCACACCGTTTTACGCAATCTTAAGAGCGGTGCCTGATAAGTTCCTAGGCGTTGTTGCAATGGGTGGTGCAATTTTTGTTTTATTCCTATTGCCTTGGTTAGATAGGGGTGTGAATAAATCAATACGTTATAGAGGCCCTATATTTAAAGCTGCGATAGTTGCATTTTGTGTTAGTTTCATTGGCTTAGGTTACTTTGGAATGCAGCCTGTAACAGAAATAGGCACCATAGCTTCTAGGCTCTTCTCGATTGTTTATTTTGCTTTTTTCTTATTAATGCCATTTTATTCAAACCTTGGCCAAGATAAATATGTTCCAGAGAGGGTAGAAGAGAAATGAAAAAACTAAGTTTGGCTTTATTAGTACTATTTTCATCACAATTGTTTGCTGCAGGTGGGGCAATTGAACTTGAGTCGGCAAGGATAGATTTAGATAACAAGGCGTCTTTACAACGGGGTGCTAAGTATTTTGTTAACTATTGTTTAAGTTGTCATTCAGCTAAGCAACTTAGATACTCAAGAATGGCGAAGGATTTAGAAATCCCGCCTGAATTAGTTGAGCTTAATCTAATGTTCACGGGTGAAAAAATATTTGATGGTATGACCATTTCAATGCGTCCAGAAGATGCAGTAAAGTGGTTTGGTGTTAACCCACCAGACTTATCATTGATTGCTAGGTCTCGTGGCTCTGACTGGTTATACACCTACCTAAAAAGCTTCTATGTAGATGCATCGCGCCCGTTTGGAGTGGACAATGCGTTGTTTCCAAAAGTAGGGATGCCACATGTATTGGCAGACTTACAAGGTATGCAGCAAGCAGTCTATAAAGATGTTGAGCTTGAAGATGGTTCTATTCGTAAAGTGATAGATCGATTAGAAATCGTTGAGCCTGGTCGAATGACTGAAAAAGAATTTGATAAGGCGATGAATGACCTTGTTAATTTTATGACCTACATGGGCGAGCCAGCAAAACTTGAACGTCAACGCCTTGGTTGGAAAGTCTTGATGTTTATCTTCTTGATGATTGTCGTGTTCTATTTCTTAAAGAAAGAATATTGGAAAGACGTTCACTAAAAATATAATAAGCGGTACTAGTTGAGGAGCTTTGTATTTAACACAAAGCTCTTTCACATTTAATAAAACGGACAAAATAATGATAAATGCACTGAATAGAAAATCCATCATGACGCTTTTTGCAGACCCTGTGTGTCACTATAGTCACCGTGCTCGTTTTATATTGTGCGAAAAAAGTGCATCAGCTGAAGTTGAATTTGTAGATAGCAAGGAGTTTCCAGAAGACTTACAAGAGTTGAACCCGTATGGAACCTTACCTATTTTAATTGACAGGGATTTAGCCTTATTTAATTCAAGAATTATTATGGAATATTTGGATGAACGCTTTCCGCATCCACCGTTATATCCTATTGACCCTGTATCCCGTGCACGTTCTCGTCTGTTAATACATAGAATTGATCAAGACTGGTATACCCTACTTGATGATATTGTTAACGCAGGTGAGAAAAAAGCGGCAAAAGCAAAGAAACTACTTAGAGAAAACTTAATCGCTTCTATTCCATTGTTTGAATCAAATAAATACTTTTTAAGTGATGAGTTTACATTGGTAGATGGTGTACTGGCTCCTTTACTTTGGCGTCTACCACTATATGGTATTGAATTACCTAAAGAAGCAAAGGCCATTAAGGACTATATTGCTCGAGTCACAAAACGTGACACCTTCCAAGAAAGCATGAGCAAAGAAGAGCTTGATATGATGGAAAGTCATATATTAATGGCCTCTTAATTATCAATGACGCCACTCAAGCCTTATTTAGTACGCTCTTTACATGAGTGGATACTTGAAAACGGAATGACTCCCTATCTTTTAGTTGATACAAGCTATGAGGGGGTCATTGTTCCGACTGCATATGTATCGGATGAGCGTATTATTTTAAATACTAACCCGAGCGCAGTACAAAATTGGTTTTTAGATAATGAGGCTATTTCTTTTTCTGCTCGGTTCTCTGGTCAGTCTGAAAACCTATATATCCCGATCAATGCTGTTTTAGCGACGTATGCAAAAGAAAATGGTAAAGGGATGATGTTTGATGAACGCTTTGAAGATGACGTGCCGCCAGATCCTGATAAATCGCCGGCAAAAAAAGAAACTAAAAAACCGGTGTTAAAAATAGTTAAATAATGTCTATGCCGACTACTTAAACGTAGTGGCATGAATTAGACATAAAAGCATCTAAGTTCTCGACCTCAGTGGTAAGTAGCAATTATTGCTAATCTATTCGTGGTAATAACGGTATCAGTCAAAATGCTTTGCCTGCTGGTGTTTATTTTACGGTTGCTCATCAGTTGAGATTACTGGTTATTCACTAAAGTCCATTTAATAGAATACCCTGTTATCTCAGAGCTAATCTAGCTTTCTTATCATCTGGTTCGGCTAAGTCTTATCGGTAAGCTATCTTGTAATTACTTGCTGTTAAACAGAGCTGTTCGATCAAAAAGCTAACGACAATCATCAAACCTACTTAAACTATTTTTTAGTCCATTAAAATGAAAGGCTTGCTTTAGCGCTTCTAGGTTGCTATCAGTATATTGTCACGTTATGGTTGGCTGCTAATCATATGTGTGATAAATAACTAACATCGTAGAGTAAATAACTTACCGCTTACTCATTAATAAATATAAGCCATTAAATGGCAATAAAAGAGAGCATAAATGAGCCATAAAATATCTTTAATAGAAGCGTTTAACACCACTTCAAGCACCTATGCTAATAGTGTTGCGGTTATTGATAATGATACGTCATGTACTTTTATAGAGTTAAAAACTGCTTCAGATAAATTTGCTCACGGGCTGCTAAAACGGGGTATTAAAAAAGGCGACACAGTCGCCTTGTATTGCATAAACAGTATTGAGTTTGCGATAGCTTATATGGGTATCGTTAAGGCTGGAGCTGTTGTGGTTCCTATTAATCTACTTCAAAAAGCGGCTGAAATCATTTATGTGATGACAAATGCACAGGTTAAAGGTGTTATTTACCATGAAGCTTTTCAGGCGAATATGGATGACATTGCTGCAGAGATATCAGCACAGTTATTTAATATTTGTATCCGCGCTAATCGTGAAGAATCTGCTGATTGGAAGCAACTTTGTGATAATGATGGCTCATTACCAAATATAAAAATTGACCCAGTTAATGATTTAGCGGCTATTTTATACACGTCCGGTACTACGGGGAAACCAAAAGGTGCGATGCTGACACATCACAATTTAGTGAGCAACACATCTAGTGTCTTTCAGGCAATGAAATGGCAAGCAGGTAAAGAGGTGATTGTTCTTGTGTTACCAATGTTTCATGCGTTTGCAGCGACTGTGGGCATGCTGACTCCTCTGACCCATGGCTGTGCTTTTGTTCCCGTTGCCAAGTTTGAACCTGATAATTTGCTTACCATCATCGAAAAAACTAACAGTACCGTTTTTCTTGGTGTGCCTAGTATGTACAACGTGTTGCTAAATACTCGTGACGATAAGTGTGCACGCTTTCGTTCAATTAAGTTATGTGTGTCTGGTGGCGCGTCGATGCCGGTAGACATATTAAATCGTTTTGAACAAAAATTTGGCGTGCCCATTTATGAAGGCGATGGGCCAACAGAGTGTTCACCGGTAACGTGTGTAAATCCAGTAGGCGGCATTCGAAAAATAGGCACGGTTGGTCTGCCTGTACCCAATGTTGAAATGAAAATTCTTAATGAACAGGGTGTGGAGTTGCCGGTAGGTGAAATTGGTGAAATTGCCGTTCGTGGCGATAATGTGATGAAGGGCTATTGGCAATTGCCAGAGGCGACCAAAGAGTCTTTTTATGAAGATTGGTTCTTAACCGGTGACTTAGGTAACGTTGACGAAGAGGGTTACTTTAGTATTCTCGATCGGAAAAAAGATATGGTTATTGTTAACGGTATGAATGTTTATCCGCGGATTATTGAAGAGGTGCTGTATCGCTATGACGGAATATTAGAAGCAGCGGTAATTGGGCAAACAGATGAACTACATGGTGAAATCCCCGTTGCTTATGTCGTGTTAAAAGAGAGCGTTGAGGCGAGCTCAGCCGATATACGTCGTTGGTGTCGTCAACACTTAGGCAGTTATGAAGTGCCAAGAAAAGTCGTTTTTATGGATACACTTCCTAAAAATGGTGCTGGTAAGATCGTGAAGCGGGTTTTAAATAAGCGCGGTGAAATAGAAAGGGGTGTTCAATAGGTCGACTGTTATGGTTGTTTTCAATAGGGCACTTAAGTGATGGGTATGTTTTCTATAGCTCTAAGCGTTAAGAATATTGAAATATATTGTCCTAAAGCGGCGGTGTCCAAGTCGTTATAATGACAAACGTAATGAATAATTTATAAGGTTCAAAGGGCTGTTGATGAGTAAACAAGAATTTAACCATGTCTTTCCATTATCTGTTCGCTGGGGTGACGCAGATGTTTATGGACATATTAATAATGTTGAATTTGTTCGTTATGTTGAATCCGGTCGAGTTGCTTACTGCGAAGAGGTGATGGGCTTAACCCTTAAAGCGGGTATAGAGTCGGGCTGGGTATTAGCGGATATGCAATGTAGGTATCTAAAACAAGTCCATTATCCAGCCTTACTTGAGGTTCATACGCGCATTAGTCAAATGGGTAATAAAAGCGCAACAATGTTAGCCGATATTTATCACAAAGGTCAGGATACACCCGTACTAACAAGCCGAGGAGTGATAGTTTGGTTTGATATGAAACGTCAACAAACAGCCCCAATTCCCAACGATATTAAAGCAAAAGTTACTTCTTTTGAACAATCGGTAGAAGGTGTAACGCTACCATGACAAAGAAAAAAACCTTATTATCGTGGAGTAGTGGTAAAGATAGCGCGTGGACACTTTATCAACTTCAGCAAGATCAGGATATTGAACTGCTTGGTTTAGTAACAACGGTCAATCAAACACACCAACGTGTTGCGATGCATGCAGTTCGTGTGGAACTGCTAAAGCAACAAGCGGCGGCGGCAGACCTCCCCTTATATATTATCCCCATTCCATCGCCATGTAGTAATAATGAATATAACCGAGCAATGAGTGCTTTTTTTGAATCCATCGAAAAGCTGGGTGCCACGCATATGGCCTTTGGCGACTTATTTTTAGAGGATATTCGCCAATACCGAATAGACAACTTAAAACCAACTGGGATAGAGCCTTTATTCCCACTCTGGTTGAAATCGACCGATCAACTAGCTCAACAGATGTTAGCAGCTGGCTTAAAAACGCACATTACTTGTATTGACCCTAAGCAGTTGCCAGCCAGTTTTGTAGGGCGTGATTTTAACCAACAGTTTTTAGATGACTTACCGATTGGTGTTGACCCATGCGGTGAAAATGGTGAGTTTCATAGTTTTGCGTATGCTGGCCCGATGTTTAAGTACTCCATTGGGGTGTTGCTGGGTGAAGTCGTGGAACGTGATGGCTTTGTATTTGCCGACTTAATGCCAACCGAGGAGGCAGTATGAATAATTTAACCTTTAGTAATAAATTTGTAAGCCAGTTACCTGCCGATAATGTTAGCGAGAATTACCCGCGGCAGGTTCAGGGAGCTTGTTTTTCATGGGTTAGTCCAAAACAGATGAAGGCGCCATCGCTGGTTTCTTACTCTCTAGAAGCGGCGGCATTATTAGACTTAGATGAAGACGATTGCCTATCAGAACAGTTTCTCAATACTTTTTCAGGGAATGAACAACTCGATGGCATGCAGCCATATGCTACTTGTTACGGCGGCCATCAGTTTGGAAATTGGGCAGGGCAACTGGGCGATGGGAGAGCAATTAATTTAGGAGAAATTGTTAATAAAAAGGGTGAACGCTGGGCTTTGCAGCTTAAAGGAGCCGGGCCAACACCGTACTCTAGAACGGCAGATGGGTTAGCTGTTTTACGCTCTTCGATTAGAGAATTTTTGTGCAGTGAAGCGATGTTTCATCTTGGCGTGCCAACCACGAGGGCACTTAGTCTAGCAAGTACTGGCGAGCATGTTATGCGTGATGTGATGTACAACGGTAACCCAGCGACTGAACCGGGTGCTGTCGTGTGTAGGCTCGCACCATCCTTTACGCGTTTCGGGCATTTTCAATATTATGCTCAGCAAAACACAGAGCTATTAAAACAGTTTGTTGATTACACGCTTGAAACCGATTTTCCGCACTTACTAGAAAAAGACTCAGTGCCGTCTAAGCAGATTTATCTGAAGTGGTTTGAAGAGGTCTGCAGATTAACTTGCGATATGGTCATAGAATGGGTGCGAGTTGGTTTTGTTCACGGGGTCATGAATACCGACAATATGTCGATACTCGGTTTAACCATTGATTATGGTCCCTATGGTTGGCTTGAATCGTATGACCCTAACTGGACACCTAATACCACCGATGCAACACATCATCGTTATGCCTTTGCTCAACAAGCAAAAATAGCGCACTGGAATTTATATCAATTAGCAAATGCGATTTATCCGTTGATTGAGGAGGCAGAACCGTTGGAAAAAGCGCTTAACGAGTATGCTGAGCGTTACGGTCAACAATGGTTATTAATGATGTCTAAAAAGCTCGGTTTCTCGCAGCTTGAAGAAGAGACTGATAGTGAGTTGGTTAAACAATTGCTGTCATTTTTTAGTTTGCATGAAACAGATATGACGATTTTCTTTAGGCGATTAGCAGATATTCAGACAACTTCTGATGACTTTAACGTCGCAACAGCGATAGAGCATTTAAAGCCAGCGTTTTATATTGATGAGCTTGAGCTGCAGGCGAAAGAGGCGATCACCGAGTGGTTAGTTCGCTATGTGAAACGGTGCGAACAAGAGCCGCAAAATGCGGTGCAAAGAAGGGCCTTAATGAACAGCGTTAACCCTAAATATGTATTACGTAATTATTTGGCTCAACTGGCGATCGATAAATCAGAGAAAGGCGATCACAGCATGGTGAATGAGCTCTTAGAGGTTTTAAGGCACCCATATGATGAACAACCTGATAAAGAACACCTCAATCAAAAAAGGCCAGATTGGGCGAAGCATAAAGTAGGTTGTTCTATGCTGTCGTGTAGCTCTTAATTAAGGTTGGTTTTTTTTAGAATAAAGCCAAGCGCTTAAGGTCAGCAAAGCATATATTCCTACGATAAAAGCTAATTGCTGCGGTTGATGCGTAAACTCATAATAAATGATCAGTGCGGTGGCTAAAACAAGCCCGACGATGGAGCTTATTGTTATTAACGGGGAAGCCTTTGTTAGCTGCCGAATTTTAAAGTTTGCATAAGCCATCAATACAGAGACAAGCAAAAACGTAATGCTACCAAACTCAAGAATAATGCGCAGACTTCCAGCTAATATTAATAAAAATGCCATTATCGACATACCGATAATGGACGCAGTGGGTATTTGGCCAGAGCGTTTGGCGAGAATGGCAGGAAAGTAACCATCTTGAGCAATGACGGCCATTTGCCTTGAAGCACCGAATAAGGTGCCACTAATTGCACTACTGGTGGCTAACAGTGCACCAATAATAACAAGGTCTGTACCCCAGTGGCCGAGTGTGTGATTTGCTCCAGCAGCGAGTGCATATTCTTGGTTCTCGATAATTTCTTCAAATGAGATAGCTAAAATGGCGCCAAGTGAAATCACAACATAAATCAAAATAGCTAAAAAAATAGCAGAATAAATTGATTTTGGAATATTGACCTCAGGCTGTTCCATTTCATTCACCGCATTGATGACTAGTTGAAACCCTTCGTAGGCGACAAAGGTCAGTGATGCCACAATAAGTATTGATAGAAGGCTAGTGTTTTGTTCGTTTTGCAGAAGCTCAGGCAGGGAGGTCTGGCTGTTGTTAATCAGCACAAAGGAGATCACGATTAGGATAATTAATTTGCTATAGACCATAATGTCTTCAATTTTACCCATACCTTTAACGCTCCATATATTGATTAGTGTAAAGCTTAAAATGATCAGTCCAGCAACGATTTTTCGCCCCCATTCATTGTTTGCAAAATCAACAGCACTAACGGCGTAAGAAGAAAAAGTATAGGCATATAAAGCAAGTGTACTGATATAACCAAAAATCACACACCAACCAATTAATGAGGCGGCAAACCGCGATTCGGGAAAGGTTCTTTTGTAAAACGAGTACGTAGCTCCTTCATCTTGGTAGTAAACGCCCAGCTTTATATATGAATAACAGGCTAATAAGGCAATTCCTCCGCCGATAAAGATAGCCACGGGTGTATACGCACCGACCATTGAAACAGAAATGCCCAAAATGGTAAAAATGCCTCCGCCAACCATCCCTCCCAATGCAATGGCAATTAATTCTGGCACGCCAAGAGTTTTTTCTCTTGCTCTATGGATGGTTTTTTTTTCAGCTAGTGTCATGATGGCTATTGATTAGTTAATAACGCTAGAGTTTTCGTCGGAAGGTTTTCTATTGTGTTTGGAGCTAATGATTGAAAGGTGTAATAACTATCAATCATTAGAGGGGAATGCGTCAATGAGCTGTGTCAAAAATGCTTTAATCTGTTAGCCTGTTTTTTTGTGATTAAAAAAAATTATTAACGTAGATGGCTATCGGATCAACCATTAATAAAGTGTCTTTGAGTATCGCTAATATGGATAGCCATTATTATGCAACTCACGAGTTAACAGTAGCCCAACACCCATCAGAAAATGATTTCAGGTTGATGGTTCGATTAATTGCTTTTATAGCCAATGCTAATGAAAACCTGACATTGACCAAAGGCTTATCAACCGATGATGAGCCGGAATTATGGCAAAAATCATTAACAGGTGAGATTGAATTATGGATTGAGCTTGGGCAGCCAGATGAAAAACGTATCCGTAAGGCTTGTGGACGAGCACAACAAGTGATTATTTATACCTATCACGAAGGTAAGGCGACTGTTTGGTGGCAACAACACGGCGAAAAGTTAGCACGGTTTAAAAATCTCAGTATCGTGCACATTACAGCCAGTGGGGTAGAAGCATTGGCGGGCCGAACGATGAATTTACAGTGTAATATCCAAGACGGTGAAATGTACTTAAGTGATAATGACTTAAATCAAATAGTTAACCTAAAAGGCTATTAAACAGAGTGGGTTCTTAAGAGTTTGCGCTAAGTTTTTGGCCGGTTTGATATAATAATCAACCAAGGCACTGGATTTACGTTCCAGCCAGCTCATTGAGGATACATATGAAAAATCAAGACTACGTTGTTTGTGCGCTCTATCACTTTGTTAGATTAGCTGACCACGCCGCATTAAAACAGCCTTTACTTAAGCTAATGCAACATCAGGGTATTAAGGGTACTTTACTGCTCGCCGCTGAAGGCATTAATGGCACCGTTGCAGGAAAACGCAATGGGATAGACCACCTATTAGGGTGGCTAAGAAATCAAGAAGCGTTTAAAAACCTTGTTCACAAAGAATCGTATGTCGATTCGCAACCGTTTAACCGCACTAAGGTGAAGCTTAAAAAAGAAATCGTCACGATGGGTGTCGAGGATATTGACCCTAACGATATAGTGGGTACGTACGTTAAACCAACACAGTGGAATGCACTGATTAACGACCCTGATGTGTTATTGGTGGATACCCGCAATGACTATGAGGTGGCGATTGGTACATTTAAAGGGGCGCTAAACCCTAAAACGCAAACATTTCGCGAATTTCCTGATTACGTAAAAGAAAATTTAGATGCAACGAAGCATAAAAAAGTAGCGATGTTTTGTACCGGCGGTATTCGTTGTGAAAAATCGACTGCTTATCTCAAACAACAGGGTTTTGATGAGGTGTATCACCTGGAAGGTGGGATACTAAAATACCTTGAGGAAGTGCCAGAGGAGCAAACGCAATGGGAAGGAGAATGTTTTGTCTTCGATAACCGCGTGTCGGTGGACCATCAATTAGAAAAAGGTAGTTTTGATCAGTGTTTTGGTTGCAGAATGCCCATTACCGAAGAAGATAAATTGCATCCGCACTATCAGCAGGGAATTAGTTGCCACCATTGTTTTGATAAAACGGATGAGGAGCAAAAAGCACGGTTTATTGAACGTCAACATCAAATTGAATTGGCAAAACAACGCGGCGAGGAACATATTGGTGGTGAAATGGCTGAATTGATTGAGCAGCATCGGCAAGATAAGCTTAAAAAGAAACGCGAAGCCAACAGCGAAACACAGGACACTTAAATGAAAACACCCTTCTTAAAACTGTGTTGATAAATAAAAATGAGGACCCGATAGGGTCTGCGCTGATAAATTTTTATCAAACGCAAGATGATACGCCTATCTTCGTTGATATGGATATTGCAGAGCAAGATACGCTAGCGCCCAGCTATTTTTTCCGTTCCTATGAGCAGTGCCCCGCGTTAGAGCAAGCAGCCCTTCAATTAGCCTATGGAAAAGTGTTAGATGTAGGCGCAGGTGCAGGCTCACATAGTTTGTATTTGCAGAATCAAGGACTCGATGTGACTGCCTTAGATATATCGCCTCATTCAGTGGCGTTGATGAAAAAGCGCGGTTTATCAACGGTTAAATTGTGTAACTTTTATGATTTACCTGAAGAGCCGTTTGATACCTTATTATTATTAATGAATGGAATCGGCTTAGTTGAAACATTAGAGGGCTTTGATGCCTTTTTTTCAAAAGCAAAAAGTTTGTTGGCACCGAATGGGCAAATATTGTTAGATAGCTCAGATCTTATCTACCTTTACGAGCAAGACGATGGTTCTTACCTGATTGATTTAAATGATAAATATCATGGTGAGGTCGAGTTTAACTTGTCTTATAAGGATATTACTGGGAAGCCATTTAATTGGTTATATGTTGCTGAGGAATTATTACAAGATGCAGCTGACAGAAATGGCTTTAGTTGCGAGATAGTTCAGCAAGGGCCACATTATGATTATTTAGCTAAGTTAACGTTTATTGATGGCTGAGTTGAACGATAAAACTGCCAAGATAATCATAATGGTTTGTTAGTTTCGCGGCTAATCGAGTGTAAATTGCTAAGAGTGTGATTATGGAAAAGCCTCATCAATGCCCGATTAGTGAGCTCTATCAATCACTTGATAGCCATGAAACAGGCTTGTCAGATGAAGAGGCTGAACGCCGCATTAAAGCCTTTGGTACGAATGAGTTACATGTGCGGCAGCAAACACCTGGCTATATAAAATTCCTCTTACAGTTTAAGAATTTCTTTGCCGTCTTGCTGATGGTTGGCGGCAGCTTGGCTTTCTTTGCTGATTACTTGGACCCAGAGCAAGGTAACTTTTATATTGGTTGTGCCCTGTATGGCGTGGTATTACTCAACGCTATTTTCACCTTTATACAGGCGTATCAAAGTGAAAAAATCATGCAAAGCTTTCAGAAAATGTTACCAACGATGGTTAATATTGAACGTGAAGGTGAGGTTAAGCAGATCGCTGCTAGCCAAGTGGTTCCTGGTGACATTATGTTGCTGTATGAGGGTGATAAAGTGTCGGCAGATGGGCGCTTAATTCGCGTTAATCAACTGCAAGTTGATATGAGTAGCCTAACGGGTGAAAGTACGCCAGAAACCTTACAGTTAGAGGCTGATAGTGAGAACCCATATCAAAGCCGCAATATGGTGTTTTCAGGTACTTTAGTGCAAAGTGGCAATGCTAAGGTGCTGGTTTGTGAAACAGGTATGGCGACTCAAATTGGTAAAATAGTTGAGTTAACCAAGCAAACCTCAAACGTTGAAACCCCCATTGGTAAAGAGCTAAATTACTTCATAAAAATAATCAGCAGTATTGCGATAGTGCTTGGTATTAGCTTTTTTGCCGTTAGCGTGGCGATTGGAAAAGGCGAGATCAGCAGCCTTATTTTTGCGATTGGTATTATCGTCGCGAATGTCCCAGAAGGCTTATTGCCAACGGTCACATTAGCACTCACCATGGCGAGTAAACGAATGGCGCGTAAAAATGCGCTGATTAAAAACTTAGAAAGTGTTGAAACGCTGGGTAGTACTACCGTTATTTGCACCGATAAAACCGGCACCCTAACGCAGAATAAAATCAGTGTTAACAGCTTGATTACTAACCAACGTGAATACGATGTGGGACTATCGTTGACTGCTGATGATGTGGAGTTACACATAGCCCGTCGAGTGATGACCCTTTGTAATAACGCACACCTAGACAGTGAGCTGAAATACAGTGGTGACTCAACAGAAGTGGCGCTGCTGGCTTACGCAGAAAAGCTAACCTCAATTAAAGGCATTGTTCAGACTAAACGCCTAGCCGAAAAACCGTTTACCTCTGAAGATAAATATATGGTGACCGTTAATGAATCACCAGAGGGCGATCATTTTCATGCCTATTTAAAAGGGGCGCCTGAAGTGGTGATGGCGATGTGTGATCAGATTCATTTAAATGGTCAAAAGGTGGCGTTTACCGATGCTTACCGAAAGCAGGTTGTTGCGCAATATATGTCGCTGGCTGAACGAGGTGAGCGAGGCTTAGCATTAGCTTATAGGAATCTTGATAATGATGGCATTCCGGATGCGCATTACATATTTGTTGCGGTTGTTGGCATGATTGATCCGCCTCGGGCAGAAGTTCCTGAGGCGATCTTAAAGTGTCGGCAGGCTGGCATACGTGTGTTTATGCTAACCGGTGACTTTGGGCCTACAGCTAAAGCGATAGGTAAACAAATTGGCTTGTTTAGTGATAAAGGCAAGGTGCTAAATGGTGATGAATTATCAGCATTAGATGAGGCTGGCTTATCGAGCTTGCTGGATGAAAATGAGTTGATATTTGCGCGTATTACACCAGCTCAAAAGTTGCAAATAGTCCAAGCCTTGCAAAAGAAAGATCAAATTGTCACGGTCACCGGTGATGGGGTGAACGACGCGCCTGCGCTTAAAAATGCAGATATGGGCGTAGCAATGGGCTTGATGGGGACAGATGTCGCGAAAGAAGCGAGTAATATGGTGTTAATGGACGATAACTTTGCCACCATTGTGACGGCGATTGAAGAAGGCCGGACTATTTTTGATAATATCAAAAAGTTTATCGCTTATATTTTAACCAGTAATATTCCTCAAATTCTGCCTTTTATCGCCTATGTTTTGTTGGATATCCCGCTGCCACTCACCGTGGTGTTAATACTGGCGATTGATTTAGGCACCGATATTATTCCAGCGCTGGGCTTAGGTTCAGAAAAGCCTGAAACCGATGTGATGAATAAACCGCCACGTGCGAGACATGAGCGGCTCTTAACGCGAAATTTATTGTTTATGAGCTATGGCATTGTCGGCATGATTCAAGCGGCTGCCGGCTTTTTTAGTTATTTTTATATCCTGCTGGATGGCGGCTGGCAATGGGGCGAGGCGTTGGCCGTATCCGATCCGCTGTATCGACAAGCGATTACTGCTTTTTTTGCGTCCATCATTATCTGCCAAATTGCCGATGTATTAATTTGTCGTACACGACGACAAAGTATCTTAACGGTAGGTATTTTTGCCAATAAACTCGTGTTACTGGGTGTTGTGTCAGAGTTGATCTTATTGGCTTTAATTGCCTATGTACCTTTGATGAATACGTTCTTTGGTACCGCGCCGCTGGAATTATGGGAGTTAAGTTTGAGCATTCCGTTTGCCATTACGATTATTATTGCGGATGAAATACGGCGAGTATTTGTAAGGCGCGAGAATCGGTTTGTATTGAAATGGCTGACATGGTGATACTACTATGCCAAGAATAATGGGTATAAAATCAAACAGAGTGATGAGTTAACATGCTCTAGGGTTGTTTTTGATTGATGACGTTTGTTCTGAGGTCAGTTGATGATTTTGATGTATCAACACTGATTTTGTTCGGCTGCTGGTGATGTTATTAAATAATGTTGAGATTTGAAATCTAGCTCGCTGGGCTGCCAGTACATAATATAGCCACTTAATAAGTCATAAACTAACTAAGCCATAAAATTAATTAAGCTTGAATCCAGATTGATGAGTTGTCGAGAAACAGTGCCTTCTTTATTTTTGAGGGAAGGCACTGTTTTTCCTTTGGTGATGGTGTGTTTTAGTTAAAGGCTGGTTTTATTTTGCTTTTTTCAGTAACCAAAAATCAAAAAAACCGGAGACGAGGAATACCATAGGAAAGGTTACACCTAACATGGCTGTGGCAATCCATAATTCAAGTTCCCAGCCACCAGTTGGGCCAGAGATTAGCTCATGCCCTACGAATAAATATCCAGCATAACTGTAGACTCGGTACATGACTAAGCCTGCTATAACCGCACAAGCTAATAGCGCAAAACCACGGTAAGGCTGCTTTAGGTTAGGGAAGAGGCTAAATTGCATCATATTGTTAACCAAAAAGGCACCAAAAAGCATGCAGACCGGTACTTGAATCATATAGCTGACCTGTTCCATGCCGATAAAATCAGTAAAAAACCAGCGTACGATGAATGCAAAAAGTAAAACATAGATCGTTCCAATAAGGCCGCGAATAGGCTGCGGGCGGCCCATCGACAGCTTGTTAATAGGCCAAAAGTCAAATAAAGAATGAATAACGATCACCCCTGCCGTTGTGACGGCAAATGTCATAGCCACCCATGAGTCGAATAAGCCTTTCGGGTCAATTTCTGGGTGGTAAAGCGGGTGAACAATCTCGCCGTTGGGTGTAGGAATATGTGCTAATGCGGTGTAGTCAAAAAAGATAAACCAGACTATATAGGCTATGACATACGTGGCCACTAAAGTAACAAGCCCAATGATGACAGGGTTTTTACTCAGTAAAGAAAAAGGCCAAGCATGCCATATCGGAATAAGCCACAAAACAGTCACAACCGTTAGTATCGTATACTGGATAAACATCGGGGTATCGCCATAATTTTGCCCAACCAAGACAGACAATAACAAGGTGAAGAATGCACCTGCAGCAACAGTAATAAGGGTTAAGCAAATGCCTTTTAGTGGCTGTGGCATATCGCCGATTCGTTTGGGTAAGTTGTTATGCCAAAACAAATTTAAAATGACTTGTGTGGGTGTTGCGCACATAAATGCGATACCCACCCAACCGGTAAAAAAGTGTTGCTCAAAAGGTGCAATACAAAGAGCGGCTAGGGTTAATACAACAATGATACCCATGCTCCCTGATAGTAGGGTAGATGAAAGTGACTGGTTTGCTGCTTGAGTGCTCATGAGGCTCCTTTGATATTATTTTTATCACATAACCATAGACTATCTATAAGTCATATTAAAGTTGAATTTAACGATAAATAGGCTCGTGGGTATTAATTAGGGTTACGCCAATCAATACTAGTATTCCAATTCAGCAACGGGCTCAATATTGATGAATACTTCAATAATCAAGCGATAACACTTGTTCAAGTAACGATCCCATAAAGAGGTTTGTAAATAGTTTGCAGAGCAAGTATCGGTTTAAGTGGGGGCTAAAAGGACAGCTGTGTTGCCATCATTAGTGCGATAAAGGAGACGATAAAGGGTCATTTAAGGCTATAACATGTCTTGCGAAACTGATAATAAAAAACTATGTTGGCGATGAATGCTGCAATGGTAAAGTAGCCCTTTAAAACTCGGAACGTTTGATATTTTAATGTTTGAAGAAAAAGCAGAATGTAATCACCTGCCTGAGTTATTGCAACAGTTAAGCAGTGCCATCGAACAATGCCAGCGATTTGAACAGCCTGATGCCATGTCAACCGTGGACAGTTGGACTACAGCATTAAATCGTCCAGTACCTACGCAAGGTATTGGTGCAAAACAGGTGATTAGTGAATTGGGTTTACATGTGATGCCGAATGGGTCGCAACTGGCTAAACCCGGTTGTACATCCTATATAACAACAGCCGCGACGGATATGGGGTCTATTGCGACATTGGCTGGAATAGTGGCATCACCACAACGTGTTGGCATGACCGCTTTTAACCATTTAGAAGAGGTTGCCTTAAATTGGTTAACTGAAATGTTTGATTTGCCAAAGGGTATGCAAGGCGTTTTTAGCAGTGGCGGCTCTACGGCTAATTTAATAGGCTTAGGCGCGGCTAGGCAGTCTGCCTTTGAAAAAGTTGGTTTAGACCCAGCAAATGACGGTGTTCAGCGCGCTTGTAAAGTGTATGCCACTGAGCATAGTCACCACACCATACACCGTGCAGCTGCTGTGTTGGGTATGGGGCGAAAGGCGATGGTGCATGTGCCTGTTGATAATATGATGAGGCTTTCACCGAGAGAGCTTAAACGTTTATTAATAGAAGATAAAAAGTCCGATGCATTACCAGTGGCTATTGTGGCTAATGCAGGCAGCACGAACACAGGCTCGATTGACCCTTTGCAAGAAATTGGCGAAATTGCACGTGAACATAATATTTGGTTTCATGTTGATGGTGCTTATGGTTTACCCGGCACATTAGATCCACAAGTACATGAATTATATAAGGGGCTGGCATTAGCTGATTCTATTACTGTTGATGCTCATAAATGGTTAGGTGCACCGGTTGGTATTGGGGCGACTTTTGTGCGCGATGTTCAAGCGCAATATAAAACCTTTAACCAAGGCGAAGCAGCTTACCTAGAAACAACAACGGTAAAAAATGAACACATTGAGAACTCAATGGATACCATTGGTTTTCCGTATCATGATTTAGGTGTTGAGCTATCAGCACCTGCTCGAGGTGCTATTGTATGGGCTTTGATTCGTGAAATTGGTGTAGAGGGAATGAAGGCGCGTGTGTGTCGACACAATGCTATGGCGCGACGTGTTGCTGAACGTGTAGAAAAACACCCTCATTTAGAATTAGCATTAAAGCCGACGTTATCGGTATGTTGTTTCCGTTATGTTAATGAAAAAGTAGATGATTTAAATGGCTTAAATAAAAAAATTCACCGTCAACTAATGAAAAATGGTGTCAATATTCCGAGCACCACCATGGTGGATAATAAGCTGGTTATCCGGCCGTGCTTTTTGGGCGCTAGAACAGATTGGCATCATGCTGATGATTTGGTCAATGAAGTGCTTGAAATTGCTCAGGCACTCATTTAATACTAACTAAAGTAGTTCTTAAATAAGGAGATTGATATGGCTCAACGCTACGATAATATTTTACAAACAATAGGTCATACGCCGGTTGTACGGATCAATAAGCTTGGCCCAAAAGGGGTGAATGTTTTTGCCAAAATAGAAGCGTTTAACCCAATGGGGTCGGTTAAAGATCGGCTTGCTTTGGGTGTTATAGAAGATGCTGAGCGTAAAGGTGAGCTAACGCCAGGTCAAACGATTGTAGAAGCGACCAGTGGCAATACCGGTATTGGTTTAGCAATGGTATGTGCACAAAAAGGCTACCCATTGGTGATAACCATGGCCGAGAGTTTTAGCGTAGAACGCAGAAAACTGATGCGCTTTTTAGGCGCAAAAGTGGTGCTAACGCCGGCGCATGAAAAAGGCACGGGCATGGTTAAAAAGGCGGAAGAACTGGCGGCTAAAAATGGCTGGTGGCAATCAAAACAGTTTGAAAACCCAGCAAATGCGCAAATGCATATGAAAACGACGGCAGAAGAAATTCTAGAAGATTTCTCCGATGTAACGCTTGATTATTGGGTCACCGGTTATGGAACAGGCGGGACGTTAAACGGTGTATCAGCCGTATTAAAAGAAAAAAGCCCAGCAACCAAAGTTATTGTCTGTGAGCCGGTAAATGCAGCCTTATTAGGTGGTGGTATTGCGCAAGTTGAAAATGAAAGCCACCCAAGCTTTAGCCCTCACCCAATACAAGGTTGGACGCCAGACTTTATTCCCGTGTTAACAAAAGAAGTGGTGGATGCTGGCTCACGTATTGATGAACTGCTATCTATCGATGGCAAAGAGGCCATTCAGTGTGCGAAAGATTTAGCGCAACAAGAAGGTGTTTTTGTGGGTATTTCAGCAGGTGCTACCTTAGCTGGGGCTTTGAAAATAGCCGAAACAGCGAAGCCAGGTGCGAATATTTTATGTATGTTGCCAGACACTGGCGAGCGTTATTTAAGTACGCCTTTGTTTGATGATATTTCGATTGAGATGTCAGAGGATGAAATAGCTGTGTCTAAGTCAACACCGGGTTATCAGTTTTAATTCATTATTGGTCTCACGACTAGGGCTTTGCTTATCGAGCAATGAGTTGAAGTGTGACGACTAATAGCCGGTGCAAGTGTTGGATACAGTAGAATAAGCTTTTATAGTCAGACACGATGAATTGAATGAATAAGCAAATAGAGTTATTAGCACCCGGCGGCGATGTAGAAGCAATTAAAGGGGCCATTGTTGCCGGTGCAAATGCTGTTTATTGCGGTTTAGATGTTTTTAATGCACGTAATCGCGCAACCAACCTTTCTTTTGATGAGTTGTGTGGCGTATTACGTTTAGCGCATCAGCACGATTGCGAGGTATTTTTAACGCTCAATGTCGTTATATTGGAGCAAGAATTACCAAGCCTAATCAAACTGTTGAATAAATTAGTGAATAGCGGTCTGGATGGCATTATTGTGCAGGACCTTGGCACATTTAATTTAGTAAAGAAGTATTTTCCAAGTCTTGATTTACACGCCTCAACGCAGTTAACGACGCACAATGAAGGGCAAATACAGTTTTTAAGCAAAATTGGCGCTTCTCGGGTTAATTTATCGCGCGAACTAAACCTTGATGAGGTGAAAAGCCTGACCCGTTTTGCACATGATCATGATGTATTAACCGAAGTTTTTGTACACGGTTCGCTTTGTATAGCTTTTTCTGGTCAGTGTTATTCAAGCTCGGTAAGTGTCGGCAACTCTGGTAACCGTGGGCGGTGTAGCCAAGCGTGCCGAGATGAGTATGAAACCACTGCCACGGGCAATAATTTCCCACTTAATTTAAAAGACAATTCAGCCTATTTTGATTTACCTGAATTAGTGGACGCGGGCGTCGACTCGTTAAAAATAGAAGGACGTATTAAGGGTGCGCATTATGTTTATACGGTGGTGGATAGCTGGCGTAAACAAATGGATAAATTTGAACAAACAGGGCGCTTATTAGAAGACGATTCAAATTTACATAAGGTCTTTAATCGTGATTTCACCAATTCCTTTTTAAAGGGTGATCTGACCAAAGACATGTTTATTGATAATCCCAGAGATCACAGTGTTGAACACGCAGTGACGAAAAGCCAGGCTGTATCGATTGTCCATATTCATAAAGCAAAACAAGATTTGTATGAAGATAAAAATAAAATTGGTGATGAATTAGCCGACAAAATTAAAGGCTTAAATATCGATAAGCAGCAATTGAATTTGGTTTTTTCTGGGCAAGTGGGTGAGCCATTAGTGCTAACTATTCAGGTAAAGACTGCAAATGGGCAAGATGAGACAACACATGTGATCGAATCTGCAGAGCCACTGAAAAACCCAACACAGTCAACACTGGATACCAATGCGATCAAGAAGCGTTTTAAAGGCTTCAATAAGGCGAGATATACGATTGAAGCCATAGACTTTAGTCGTTTAGCAGACAATATTAGCCTGCCATTCAAAGAACTGGCACGGCTAAAAAATAAAGCCGCTTTCCTGCTGAATGATTCTGTTGAGATATTGCGGGATGTCGATGTGCCGCCACTGCTCAATCACCCAAAAGTAGAAGAAGGTTCATCGATAGATAAGAAGCCGTCTATGTCTATTTTAATAGCGGATGAGAAAGACCTGCATTTATGTGAGGTAACAGAGGCGGACATTTACTTTAAGTTGCCAGAAAGCTTTAAAAAAGGCTGTACGAAATACATTGATTTATTTCTTCAAAACCCACGTTTAATACCGTGGTTTCCCGCTGTTTTAATTGGTAAAGATTACCAAGAAGCCGTTAATGTCCTAAAACATGTGCGCCCTAAACGTATTGTTACTAATAATACGGGTATTGCCTATAAAGCGTTTGAAATGGGAATAGATTGGGTTGCCGGACCGTTTTTAAACACCACTAATTCATATGCTTTGTTAACCTTGCAAGAAACGCTTAACTGTTCGGGTGCGTTTATTTCTAATGAAATTAATCGTATGCAAATTAAAAATATTGCGCGACCCAAAAATTTCAAATTGCTCTACAGTATTTATCACCCCATTTTAATGATGACCAGTCGACAATGTTTCTTTCAACAAACGGTGGGGTGTAAAAAACCGAGCATTGAAGATGGCTGCATGCTTAAGTGTCAAAAGGCAACGACTATTACCAATGTAAAAGGTGTGTCGTTTGCCATTGATAAGCAAAAAGGTGGCTACCCCAGCATTTACAATGATGAGCAGTTTTTGAACCTAGATGTAGTGAATGATTTGGCTGATTTATTTGATGAATTTTTTATAGATTTAACCAATATCGGTGCAGGGTCAAAAGAAGAGCAGAACAAAAGACAATTGATAGATTCTTTTGAGCAAATAATAAGCGGTCAAAAGGCAGCAAAACAACAGCTTAATCAAATGGTTCCTGTCTCGACGATGGCGCAATATAGACAAGGCTTATAACAAGCAGCTGAGCTTGTAGTATTGGTTGCTTTGTGTATGCAGTAGTTTAAAAATACTGTGCGCTTAAGCAGTTGAACCACTCAAAAAGTATTTTTTTAAAATAGCCCTTCACGCTAAAATTTTAGTGGGAATAACGGTTATACTAATAGGTCATTAGGCTCATCAATAACTGTATTTAAGTATGAAAAAGATATTATTTATCATCGTAACAAGTTCCTTCTTGATCGGTTGTGATGGACAAGATGGTATGGGCTCAAACCCACTAAGGGCTAAGGCACGTGACATTGAGCACCAGCAAGAACAGGCTGCAGGCCGTGAACAAGAAACAGCGTACGGTTCAGCCATCTCCGATTCGTTTAAAAAAAATAGCGAATAGCCGATACCCAAACACACTGGCAGGCTGCGTGTTTGTTGCAAATAATGATACTGGTTTCCTTAGTCTAGGCGTGTAATTAGCATATTTCGCTTTTAGTAGTTGAGTAGTGCTGTTCAACGCCACATGGGTTTAGACATCGAGCTTTAAGGGTAATATAAAGCAGTCAGCCAGCCCATTTTATGTCACCTAAATAGACGATAGCCTAGCTGGGTTTTATCGCCATTTTGCCCAAGGATCCTCAGTATTTTCAGGGCTATAGCTATCTTCGACGGGCGGGCGCTTATTCTCGTGCGTTGTGTGTTGGCCTTTATTATAGGTAGAGGCTTTATTAACACGTTTAGTCTGTAATTGTTCCGCGTCTTCCAAACTTAGGTCAGCTGGTTTCCCGGGCGTTTGATTTGCTGGAACAAGTCGGTCTCTAGGTGGTATTGAGAATTCTTTAGATGATACCTTGGGCAGGTTTTTAAATTCATATAGATAAAATGCCTCAACTTTTTCACGCGCCCAAGTTGTCTTTTTTAGAAACTTAAGGCTCGACGCAATACTCGGGTTAGTCTTAAAGCAATTAATATTCAAATAAGCAAAGAGAATCTCAAAGCCGTAATGCTCAACGATCTCGAGCAGCAGGTTCTTTAAACTAAGGCCATGCAGCGGGTTATTTGTGTAATCAATTGGGTCATTCATGATATTTGTCTTAATCAGGTGGGTTAGGCCTCCATTATACCTGTCAGCAACCGGCGATAGAGTGAAGCGATAAGACTTTTCGTTTAGCTGTACTAACACAGCCGGCACTACCGAGAAAATCGCTACATCATATGTTCAATGCTATTAAATACGGCCTGCTTAATAAATGCTTGGTCAGCTGGAGTCGCATGGCATAGGCACCCAAATAAGCAAACCGTATTAGGGTAGAGCAGGGCTAATTAAGTGATGAAAAGCGTGAACTAGTATTACATGCGATTAACCGCCATTTCATAATTAAAGATTGGGCAAAGTATTTTAGTTCAGGGCTGGCATCGGTGTGATCATTAATCATACAGAGGTGTTGATAGGTTGCTTGAGCAAATTTTAACTCCCTAGTTTGTGCATATTTGGTTGTTAAAAACAAAACAGTCGTCTGTAGTTTTTCAATGCTTATGTTTGTCGCCATATCTGCAATGTTTGATGAAGGGTCTAATGGTGTGCTATTGGATTTCATACAAATACCTTTTTTGTTAATGAGAATGATTATCATTAATATTTAAAACAAATGGATTGGCGCTGTCAAGAGAATACTTTTAATAATCTTATTGCTAATGATAATGATTCGTATTCCTATTCATTAAAATTATGGAGAGGGATTAATTTTATGAAAAAGTTGTATGCAGTCAGTCTATTGACGTTAGCCAGTGGTGCTTCAGTGGCAGGAGAAAACCAATGGCTATATGCAAAAGGTACAGACACGAGGCCGCAAGGGAGTTATGAGTTCAAACTGAGTGACACAATTAAAGTTGGAAAAAACTCAGGTGATTATGTTACGCATGATATTAGGCCAGAAATTGAGTATGGAATAACGGATAAATTAACTGTAAGCGCTGAGCTGGTGTTTTTTGATCATAACTACTCACTGAATAATTCAGACAATGACCCTATGTTTAGTACACAGGGAGGGGCTGGCAAGCGCTTTGATAAATTTCAGTTTGCAGGGTATGAAGCGGCACTTAAATATAATATTTTGAGCCCTTATAAAGATGTCATGGGTTTATCTGTAGGCTTGGCTTTTGAGCATAGAGATGCGTACAGATTAGATGGCGCAGATATCGATCAAGATTCGTTAACAACGACATTCTATTTTCAAAAAGACTTTTTAGATGACACACTTATATTTGTTGTTAACCCTAAGGTAGAGCTTGAAAGAAGAAAGTCCCCCGATGTATTAGAGGAAGAAATTTCATTAGAGTTGATGGCGGCTGTTTCATATCGATTTATGCCTAAATGGACGGTCGGTCTTGAGTATCGCTCTCAATCTGATTATTTAAGTGTGCAAGAAAACGGAGAATTCGAAGAAGGTGTGCAGCGCTCTAGTTTTGATTTAACAGATTTTAGATTAGGCGATAGGTATCAAAGTGGCCAATACATAGGTCCAACGCTTCATTATGCGACTCAGCGATGGTGGGCAACAGGCGGTGTGTTGTTTCAGTTCCAAGGGGGCGGCGGCTTTAGTGAAGATGGTAAAAACTTTGATGAGCATGAGAAATACCATGCCGGCGTATCATTCGGTTATGAGTTTTAATGCAAGCGTTAAACGTAAAGTACATACTCGGCTTTATGCTGTTAAGCCTGATTTCAATAGGACACGCGGAAACTTTTTTAACGGTTGAGCAAGCAAAAGGTGAGTTGTTTGCTAACACACCGATGAAAAAAATGGATTTAACATTATCTAACGCTCAAGTTGAGGCAATAGAAGATGCGTCGGATATGCGTGTGCTGAGTAATAAATTGAATGCATGGAAAACACAAAGCAACGAGTGGTTTCTTGTAGATCAAGTTATTGGTAAGCATGAAATGATTGATATGGCTGTGGGTATCGATAGTTCAGGCAAGATAAAGGGGCTTAGGGTACTGCGTTATGTTGAAAGTTATGGCAGTGAAGTTCGATATATTAAATGGTTAGATCAGTTTAATGGTCGGGATAGTTCTGAGAAATTATTGTTAGATAAGCAGATTGACAATATTTCGGGTGCAACGCTGTCGTGCCGACATATTACCGATGGAGTAAACCGTTGGACGCATACTTGGCAACAAGTCTTACAGCACTTGTAATGCCTACTCGTTTAACAATTAATTTAGTAATAAATATGAGTTATTTACGTCATGGTAACTGTCTATTTCCCTAAACCATATCGTTACGGCCTTTATAGTTTGTTTTTCTTAAGTTGGTTCTCGGGCAGTGGGTTTTTTATTCTTAAAACCTGGTTTCTTCAAGAAGGCAAATATGGACTGGTAAAACATGCTTGGCAATACCCTGCATTGCAAGTTCACGGTGCAATGGCATTTTTAATGATGATTGGCGTGGGCTTTGTTATAGGAGCCAACCTACCCAAAAGTTGGAAAACAAAACAGAAAAGAAAGACAGGTATTTTGCTGCTTACCATGCCCTGCCTTTTGATAATTAGTGGCTATTTATTGTATTACGTAGCAGAAGATACGTTTCGACAATGGCTTGAGTACACCCACTTAGCGATAGGTCTCGTGTTGCCTGTCAGTTTATCTCTTCATGTGTTGTTGAAAGTTAAACAGAAAAATGAAAAGCGAAAAAATGAAAGTAAATTGGAAAAAATTTAATCGGAAAACGCATTATTGGGGATCAATTTTATGTGCCTTACCTATTTTGGTTGTTATAGGCTCAGGCGTCTTGTTGCTGCTCAAAAAAGATGTAGATTGGATCCAGCCGCCCAGCACTCGCGGAGTGAGTTCTGTTCCTTCAATTACTTTTGATGAAATTCTAGCAACTTCAAAAACAGTAAAACAAGCAAAGGTTAACGGTTGGTCGGATATTGACCGACTGGATGTAAGGCCCAATAAAGGCATTGTTAAAGTTCGAGCGAAGAGCGATTGGGAAATTCAAATAGACACTCAATCTAATGAAATATTGCAAGTGGCCCATCGCCGGTCAGATTTCATTGAGTCAATTCATGATGGTACGTTCTTTCATGATGCTGTAAAGCTATGGGTTTTTTTACCTAGCTCATTGATTTTATTTGTTTTGTGGGTAACGGGGCTATATTTGTTTTTAACGATGCATTTTAAAAAAAGAAGCAGAAAGCGGATTACACACACTGCAGGATAAAAGATTGGTGTTTATATGTTCGTTAACTTAAATCGATTCATATTAATGAGCCTTGTTGTTTGGTGCTTTTCTTTTAGCTGCTTAGCAACTGAAAGCCAGTTAAAGGTGAATAAAAAAGCCGTCATAAAAGGAGTGGCTTTTAAAGGTGATATAGAAGCCCGAAGAGATAAAGGCATATTGCATAGAAAGCATGCAGATATTGGCGTAAGACTTCCTTTGGCGATAAAAGACTTAACACTAGGTGTTCATTATCGAAGGGTTTATAGCTTAGAAGAAGATGGTTGGGCGCTAGAAAATAGGCCCTATGTTCAATTAGAGCAAAAATTCAAAGGGAACAATAAGCTTGATTGGAGATTGAGAGTTCGCCAAGAATTTAGAGATCGAGAAGGAAAAGGACACTCTAAACGCAGCCGAGTGAGAGCTAAGGTTGTATTACCCAAGCGAATTTTTAATGCTAAACCGTTTGTGAGCCATGAATATTATTATGATTTAACGGCGCATCAATTATCGCAAACACGGGTAGACATGGGTGTTACCTTCGATAAATTCAAAACAGTGGTGCCGCAACTATCTTTTAAAATAGTGGCAAAGCAAAAGGATAAATGGCAAACCTCATCGGCAATCGTGTTGAGTCTGGCCTTTTAAAAGCAGTTATTAAGGAAGTGAGATAACAATTTCATTGCCTTGTTCAGAAAGTTCAAGCGCAAGAAGGTTTTTATCAGCGGGCCCTTGAAGAACCGTCCCCTGTTTATCAAATTTAGCACCATGACAGGGGCAAACCAGCTTGTCTGGCGTCACAGAAACGGTGCACTTTTGGTGTGTACAGCTTAAGAGCAAGGCAACATATTTTCCATTTTTTTGTTGATGTAGAAAGATCGGTGCCTTGACAGTCGTGGCCTGCAAAATAGCAAAGTCATCGTTTTCTAATACAGTTTTATGAGCAATTATTTTATTGTTTTGCTGCGTTTTTAAAAGAGTGGTTTTGATATTGGGTGATGTTTGGCAGCCCACTAATAAGGAGGCGCCGCAGCTACTTGCTAAGGCGAAGCTGCTGGATTTTTTAATAAAAGATCGCCTATCCATTTAAGGTGCTCCCTAGTTTAATAATGTGTACAGTTTGCCTTATCTATTTGATAGCTTAGTTTCTTTGTAGCGCAGCGATGCGTTCTTCAAGCGGTGGGTGAGACATAAAGAGTTTTTTGACTTGTCCACCATTAATACCAAAAGCGGCTAATTCTTCTGGCATATCAGTTGGCTCATGACTACGCTGTAGGGCTTTTAATGCGTTAATCATTTTTTGTTTACCGGCTAAATTGGCGCCGCCTTTATCGGCATGAAACTCACGATAGCGCGAGAACCACATAACAAGCATGGAGGCTAAAAAGGATAACACGACCTGAGCTAACATTTGGGTCACAAAATAACCAATGCCATGCCCACGTTCATTTTTAAGAATGACCCTATCCACAATATGGCCAATGACAGAGGCAAAGAAATATACAAAAGTATTCACCACACCTTGCATCAATGCCATCGTGATCATATCACCATTGGCAACATGGCTGACTTCATGCCCAAGCACGGCTTCTACTTCATCTCTGTTCATTGCACTAAGTAAACCAGTACTCACGGCCACTAAAGCATCATTCTTATTCATCCCAGTTGCAAAGGCATTGGGTGTAGGGTTATTAAAAATGCCGACTTCTGGCATACCAATGCCTGCTTTTTCCGCCTGTTTTGAGACCACAGAAACAAGCCATTGCTCTGTTGAATTTTTAGGCTGATCAATAACCTGAACACCCATGGAGCGTTTTGCCATGGATTTTGACATGGCTAAGGAAATGACCGAACCGGTCATGCCAACGATCAGAGAGATAATTAATAAAGCATTCAGGTCTAAATCGACCCCATTTGCCTGCAAAGTACCTGATAAACCAAATAGGCTAAATACCAAGCTGATAACGACCATAATGGCTACATTAGTGGCTAAAAATAAAGCAATTCGAGTCATGTTAAAAATGTCCTTAAACGATATAAAAAGTATTTGGGGGTGAATTTTGTAAATTCAAGTTTAGGTATTTTAAGCTAAATATCTTACTCGACGTTTGCTTGTCTCAATAATCTAAATACCCTATTTTTGATACCTAATGCTTAAACGGTTAAGCGTTTTTGTTTAAGGACAGAGAAGGTTAGTTTGATTACTTGAACGTTCAATTCTATTTAGGAAAAAGACAGCGTTGCAAAAAAATATAAAACATTAAAGTGAAAGAGGGTGGATAGGCCAGCTAAGTAACGTGCAGAATAAATTTTGCTATTAAACTAGTCAGTTAAACAATTTGGCAAGACAGGGTGTAGCCTAGGTTTGCCATAACACTGGACTCTTTGTTTAAGTCAGCCATGGTCACGTCTTGTTCAAGAAAGAACTGTTTATCAATGCTTAGCATCATTTCGCGCCCATCAACCTGAAGCGATAATAAATCGATAACTAAGGGCTGGCGGCTATTATTTAAAATAACAGCTAAGCGAAATAGGCGAATTAACCGCGTTAACATTTTATGGCTGATAATTCGAATGTCGGGAAGCTGTCTTCGTCTAAACCGTTTTCTAGCCCCAATGACGATGGTTGAAAGCAGAAGCTGCTCGTCTTGGTTATAGCCCGCAAGGTCACTGTTAGCCAAAATATAAGCTGAATGTTGCTGAAAGTCAGTCACATTAATTTGCTGGCCAACCTCATATAAATAAGCGGCCTCAAGTAATAGAGTCTTAAGTTTCGTTGAGGTTAGACTCCAGCTTTTTGAAGTTTGGTGCCAAAATAGCTCGCAAGTTTCTGCTATTTGTTGGGCCTGCCTACGGTCAACGTTGTAAAGACGTTGTAAATGTTGGCGAGTACGCAGCCGTGTATCTCCTTGTTTATTTTGTTGCTCCATTTCAAACAAGACGCCCTCGCGCAAGGCAGCAGAGCAGAATGTCAAAGCAGTTAGGTTTAGGCTCTTCATAAGAGCAATCATAATGGCTAAGCCAGCAGGTAAAACCATGGCTCTAGCTTCGTCAATATCAACTAATGAGAGCTTAGAGACACCGTCTATTTGGCATAATAAATGTTGTAATTTGAGTAAGGTATTTAATTCTAGACGGTCGGTTGTTTCGCTGACTAAACCGATCGCCTTAAAAAGGGCTTTGGCGGTGCCTGATGTTGCAAAGACCTTATTTGGGTGACTTGTCCTAAAATGATGGGAACACTGCTCAAGCTTTTGCAGTGCGGATACCTCGGCCCGTTTAAATGATTTTTGATTCACGCCTTTACTGAAGTAACGTTCTGTAAAGCTGATGCAGCCCATGTTTTTGCTGTCTCTATATTGAGTATCAGTGCCTTCACCCAGCACTATTTCAGTACTGCCACCACCTATATCAACCACCAAACATGAGTCTTTGATTTCTTCGCTACGAACGACCCCCTGGTAGATTAATCTAGCCTCTTCAGAGCCTGAAATTATTTCAATAGGAAAGCCCAATGAGTACTCAGCCAGTGAGAGAAAAGCATTACGGTTAACAGCTTCTCGCAAGGTATGAGTGGCCACGACACGACATTTTTTAATTTGATATGTTTTTATTGTAGCGCCCATTTCTTTAAGACTGTTTGCTGCTCTTAGCATCGCCTCGTAACTTAATTCATTAGCCTTATTTAACCCCGCTCGTAAGCGTACTCGATGTTTTACCTTATGCAGAGGTTCAAGCTTACCGGCATTTAAGCGAGCAATAATTAAGTGAAAACTATTAGAGCCTAAATCTAAGGCAGCAATTAATTCAGATTGCGTATCGGCGTTAAGGCTAGTCATTTCTTGTTAGACTCAAGGTCTTTTAGATAGTTATACACCGATATTTGAGAGCGAATTTTTCGCTTATTGCCTCGTGGCAAATATTTGTTATGTTGTTTCTTATCTATAATTCTGGCCTTTGTCTTATCGGACCATTGGAGGTTAAAGATATGGATAATTTGTTGCTGAATGGCAGGGTCATAAATAGGGCAGCCAACCTCTACACGCCGCTCTATATTACGCGTCATCCAGTCTGCCGAACTAATGATAACGCGAGGGTCTCCATTATTGTGAAAAACAGTACACCGTGTGTGCTCTAAAAACCGATCGACAATGGAAATAACTTCAATGTTTTCACTCAGGCCTACAACCCCAGGAACTAAACTGCACATCCCCCTCAATACAATTTTAATTTTTACGCCAGCACCACTTGCCTCATACAGCTTATCAATAACTTGATTATCATCAATGTTATTCATTTTAATAAGAATTTCAGCTTTATAACCCTTTTTGGCCATCTTTATTTCATTTTCAATCGATTTATTAATCCATTCACGCGTGCCGATAGGGGAAACAACTAAATGTTTAAACGTGGTTTTTTTATAACTGTGAGCAATAAAGTCAAAAACAAGCGCAACTTCCTTGGTAATCGCTTGTTTGTTGGTAAATAAACTAAAGTCGGTGTAAACCTTAGCTGTTTTTTCGTGAAAGTTACCGGTGCCAACGTGAGCGTAATAGGTTTGTTTTTTATGTTCATGTCGGCCAATTAAACATAATTTAGTGTGGCACTTTAGTGAGGGTAAACCAAAGTGAACCTTAACACCCGACTCGGTTAAGATACGCGCCCATTCCATGTTGGCTTGTTCATCAAAACGTGCGTGTAACTCAATAACAGCGAAAACTTCTTTGCCATTTCTAACCGCATTGATCAGTGACTTGATAAGCCTACTGTTGTTGGCTACACGGTAGAGGCAGATTTTTATTTCAAATACATTTGGATCAAAAGCTGCCTGACGTATCAATTCGGTAAAGTGATCAAACTTGTGATAAGGGTAACAAAGCAAAATGTCTTGCTGCTTTATTGCATCAAAAGGGCAGGCATGACGGGAAAATTGCCTAGAAACCAAAGGTGTTAACGGAGGGTTTTCAAGGTGTTTACGCCCCACATTAGGGAAGTCAATAAAGTCTCGGAAATTATGATAACGGCCACCTGGCACCACACTATCATGACGTGTAATGCCAAGTTTAGATTTCAGCATGTCGATAGCATGATCTGGCATGGCTCGTTCGTACACAAATCTCACAGGCTTAGCATGTAGGCGCTGCTTTAAACCGATAGATAATTTTTCTAAAACCGATAAATCAATATCATCGGTTAGACCGAAATCAGCATCTCCCGTTACCTTCATAGCGTAAACATTGCAGACCTTGTAATTAAAATAGGCGGAAAAAATATTGTTTATGCAATAGCGAATAATATTGTCGGACATAATAATATCTCGTCGTCGTTTACCTTTTTCACGTGGTAATTCAATAAAACGAGGAGAGTCTGTGGTTGGTATCGCAATGGCTGCATACTGTATGTTTTTACCACCCAGCATTTCACAAATTAAATAGCTGAGATCATCTTTTAATAAGGCCGCTAAATTAGTATTTTTATTGATAATAATAGGCTCAATAAAACCTTGTAGATGATTGGTAAAGTATTTTTGTAGCCAGTTTCCTTGCTCGGGGCTCAGTTGATCTTCATTAATTAAGAAAATGTTTTTATGCGCGAGCCCTTTTAATACCTCATGGTAAGTGACATCAAATTCTTCTTGTAGCTTTAAGACCTTTTTTTGTATATCACGTAACAAGTTTTTGGTCGGTGTTTGTTCATCAAGGTCTTTCTCAATAAGAACCCGGCGCTTAACATTGGCAACCCGTACCCTGAAAAACTCATCTAGGTTGTTTGAAAAAATGCCTAAAAACCGGACTCTTTCTATAATAGGTGTGGATTTATCAGCCGCTTCTTGTAGCACGCGCTCGTTAAAGGACAACCAGCTGAGTTCTTTCGCAATATATTTCGCCTCTAATTTTTTGATCACCTAACCTACCTAAGCTGTTTACTAAAACTTTATTATGTAGAGGCAAGATGACAGGTTCGTGACAGTGTCTAATCCTTTGATTTTATGGGGCGAAATTTTCCTGTTACACGGAAAGGGCTGAGATGAGTATTTGTGCCTCGCGTCTGCATATTGTCATCGTTCTGACACTTCGTTGTCATCATCATTGGTTACATTCACTGCAAATTCTAAGGATAAATGCCATGCTGAATACCACACGAATATCTCGTTTAGATTATTGCTTCAAAATTTTTTTGGAGCAGTCTCGTATTGGTGATTTAGAAGTTTGTAATAAGCAAAACCTGATCTATCTCTTGTTAATGTTAGTCGTTTCATTCAGCCTCTTCAGCGGTGAAGAAGCCCCCATAGTTGCTGGACAGCAAATTGGCTTAAGTGGCTATGAAATTCACGCAAGGCCCAAGATGATAGCGGGTGTTAAAGATAATGCATCTGGCCTAACCTATAACAGCAATACGAATACATTATTTGCTGTTGTTAATAACCCAGAAACGCTACTTGAGCTGACAAAAGACGGTGAGCTAATTCGTCGTATTGATTTAATTGGCTTCGAAGACACTGAAGGGGTGATGTATCTAGGCGGCGAACGATATGCCGTGGTTGAAGAGCGAAAAAGAACCTTGGTAATGTTCGATATTAATGCGCAAACAAAGGTTGTTAATAGGGCGGGCTTAAAGAGCCTTCAGTTAGCCATTACATCAGGTAAAAACAAAGGATTTGAAGGGTTAACTTATAACCAAGACAGTGGGGATTTATTTATCATTAACGAGAAAACACCTCGACAACTGATAAAGCTGTCGGGTTTTGTTGAATCATCTGATATCGCTATTTCAACGCCGTTTTCTTTAGAAAAAACCTCTTTTGGCGGTGACGATTACTCAGGGGTTCATTATGACGATCAAACAGGCCATCTAATACTCTTGAGTGACGAATCTCGTCAAATGGTTGAAGTCAATAAAGAAGGGATTGAAATCAGCCGATTGGACTTGAGTAGAGGGAATGCTGGGTTGCATGATGATGTACCGCAGGCTGAAGGTATAACAATGGACAAAGACGGTGATATTTATGTCATCAGCGAGCCTAATTTCTTTTATCGTCTCAAGAGTAAAAATCGCCTGTTAAAAGTCGCGTCAAAAAATGACTAATTGAGTTAAATCAAACCGGCTACCCCATCTATACCATGGCTTCGGTATTTAACTGGGCAAGGTTTAATGGCAACCCGTTATGTGCTGGTTGGCGTTGGTGTTCTTGTTATCTTTCAACTGTTTTTTACCTATCAAGAACCGATACAGGCCCTGTTGGGTACAGCTGCAAGCGATTTTGCTAAAACTTGTGTTAGGCATAACAATCACGAACTTAAACTAGCGCCTTCTTTAAGTTGTAGGTCAGCCTCTTTTTATACGCACTACTTTCATAATTTCTAAATCAATGCCAGCAACGGTTTCTTCTGTTGGGTAATAAGTCATGTTCACTCGAGCGCCTTTTAAGCTCTGGTATTGACCTTTGCGCTTGAATTTAAAGGGCACAGTGCAACCTTCTACCATCAATGTGTGTAAAATCCAGTCGCCTTGAGGGCGTTGAACATGTGACATAACCTTCATTAATTCTGAGTGAGTAAGGCTGGGGTGCTTTTCAATTAGTTTTTGGGGGTCTGATTGCATGTTTTTTTAATGATTAATTTAACCAATAACCGTTAAAGAACTTATTGGTTCTTTGTTAAGAGTGGGTGCTAGCTAGGCTGACCCCATAATTCACTCTATTGTGATATTCACGTTCTTTTAGGGTACTAGGAATAACTGCATTTATAAGGTACAAGTTATCAAAATAATGGTTAAGATACGACAAATAAACGAACAAGGAAAAGATGATGAATAACTCAATTTACGATATAGCGCTAACTAAAATTGACGGTAACGAATCAACCCTCTCTGACTACCAGGGAAAGGTTATGCTGATTGTTAATGTGGCTTCTAAATGCGGTTTAACCCCTCAATATGAAGGTTTAGAGGCGCTTTATCAAGCGTATCAAGACAAAGGCTTGGTGGTATTGGGTTTGCCTTGTAATGATTTTGCAGGGCAAGAACCGGGCAGTGATGCTGAAATACAAGCATTTTGTTCAACAAACTATGCCGTCAATTTTCCGCTGTACAGTAAAGTAAACATAAATAGCAGCCCAAGACACCCGCTATACGAATGGCTTATTAATGCCCAGCCAACAAGCAAACAGCTAGAAGGTGGTCAGTTAATGAGCCGACTGGCAGAAAAGGGTTTATCGCCAGCGGTAGAAAGCGATGTTAGTTGGAACTTTGAAAAATTTCTAGTGGCGCGTGATGGGTCAATTAAGGGCCGGTTTGCGCCTGATATAAAGCCTGATGATGCAAGCCTTATTAACGCGATTGAGGAAGCGTTGAACGCTTAAGAATTTGATGGGCTAGTCTCTCTGAAGCGCTCATCTATTGTTAAATGAGTATAAGACATCGTGAGTTCCAGATATTTAAGTTGTGGTGATTTAAATTTATCAGATACTTGCGATGTCTTTTTAGTTTATAGAGTGTTGGGCTTGCAACTTGAACTCACCTTTATTCATAGTGAGTCCAAAGCCTGATTACTTTTATACTATGTTCCTTTTCGTATATTTGGTAAACAAGCCTATGCTGAATGTTGATGCGACGTGAATATGCACCGGATAAATCGCCAACCAACTTTTCATAGGGTGGTGGGTTTTGATAAGGGTCTTTTTGAATTATATTTAGAAGAGATTTTGCTTTACTCTTAAGCCCAGAAGAAGAAAGTTTCCTAGCATCTTTTTGAGCTTGTTTTGTATAGAGTAACTCCCAAGTCACCAATCAAGCTCCTTAGAGCTTTTAGATAGGTCTTGTTTCAATCCCTCTTGGATAGACTCTCGCATGCCAGGAACAGATAACAAGTTAAGCGTTTCAGAGATGGCGTTCCAGTCTTCTTCTGCCACTAAAACGGCATTACCTCTTTTTCCTGTAATGATGACAGGTTGGTGTGTTTCAGTCGTCTCATCTATAAGACTGTACAGTTTGGATCTAGCTTCAGTAACGTTTAATATGGTCATAATATTTTACCTCCAAGCGAAGCGTACGCCTAAACGTACGTAAATTCAAGTCTTTTAAAAATCAAAGCGTTAAAAGCTAAGTTGGGAGTAAAGGGGAGCTTATTTTTGAAGAAACTAAGCTGACCGCCCCTTGATTTCGTCGAGTAACTTGAAAAACAGAAATGCGTGATTGCAAGACCTGACCTTATTTTTATTTCGTCGAGTAATTTGAAAAATAGAAATGCGTGATTGCAAGACCTGAACCCTATTATTTTTTCGTACGCAAATTCAAGTCTTTTAAAACCAAAACGTTAACGCTAAGTTGAGAGTAAAAGGCAGCTTATTTTGAAGAAAATCAAGTTGGCCACCCCTTTGATTTCGTCGTGTCATTTGAAAAACAGAAATGCGTGATTGCAAGACCTGACCCTATTATTTTGCTATTATTTTTCCTTTTGGCAATCCAATGCAGCAACTTGTTAAGCTACATTTCCTGCGTTGATTTTTCATTTGCTTCCATTAATGAATCGGCCTCTTTGAGTATCTCTGCTGCCTTCTCTAAACTTTCCTGATCCGCTTCGACTCCGTTCAGTATATTCTCTATTTGTGTAAGTAGCTTTGACTCAAGCTCTTCAAGTAAATAGTGGCAGGCGCTTAGCCCGTGCTTTTCAATGTATTCCTCTTGGTGCGGAAGTGCTACTTTTACTAGCTTTGTAATCTCTTCTGTTTTTGAAAAGTCCTTGTTAAGGCCGGCTTTAAGCATTTCCATTTGTATAACAGCGTGCATTACTATTGATTGATATGCTGAATAATATGCCCAAGCTAGATGAGATATGTAAGGCCTAGATTTTGATGCGCCGGACAAATCAAGTTTCTTGACATCAAATGCGCCACCCATAACTTTAAATATTTCTCGAAACTGCTCATTTTGAGCCGCTTCTTTAGCTGCGGCATCAAACTTAATTGTCGCCATCATGGCTGATATATTTTTTGCTCCTGCCATTGAGTTGACGGCACTCCAAATATCTTCAGTAGCTTGTAGTCTACGATCATACAATGCAGCCTGACGATGCTGGACACCAGACAGAGCACCACTACGAAGGGCTTCTATTTGATTTTCCTTTTCTCGTATATCAGCGCGTAAATTTTCGAGTTTCTCATTGAATTCATGCTGAATAGAGCGCTTCAGCCTTTCGAGTACCGCATTTTTTCCAAGCCAAATGGCGACACCCAAAAGAGATGTTGTTGTTATCGATGGTATCCAATCCATTTTTTATCTCGGTATTGTTGAGAGCTTAACAGTATGTTTTATGGGATTGCTTCCCACAAAACAGTATTACCGGGAATCCCGATAGTTTTATTTGCTTGATTTTAAGAAAGGCGTTTAACTTCTTGTAATATTTATACATTATTTCCATTCCATTGGACTCTTGAGTTTAAATAATGGGAATTAATCCCACATATCAATAAGTTTTTTTACCCAGCCAACTTCTTATATTTAAGCCGTCTAGGTTGATCCATCTCAGCACTCAATCGACGTTTAAAATCAGCCTAGCGGTCTTCATTCATTATCAATCGATATTTATCTCTGCTAAGCGTCGCTCGCGCATTAATAAAAAAACGGGCACTGCAAAAGCCACCGCAACGGTAGCCGTTAGTAGAATATATACCCACCATCGAGCCATTGAGAGGCGGCGAGCCTCAACAAATGACCAAACAATAAAAGCGCCCCAGATAACCAGCACATCATTGGTTAAAGAGCTTGAGGCATTGTTAATATAGGCCTGATGAATAAAATGACTAAGTGAAAACCCACCCTGTTCAAGCATATATTGAATATTAAAGTACGACGTTAACGTGACGCCCGCTAAAGCAAATAAAGCATAGATTATTTGACGGCTTTTGGATGAGTTGAGCATTAATAGCCCTTTTTTAATGGTGTTTATGGTGCGAAATCATAGGGGCAATCAAATTGATACTCGATAGCCCCATGAATGAATTTTCTACCCCGCTAATTTCTTATATTTAAGCCTTTTAGGTTGATCTGCTTCTACACCCAGTCGGCGTTTTAAATCGGCTTCATATTCTTCATAATTTCCTTCAAACCAGACTACATTACTATCGCCTTCAAAGGCAAGCATGTGGGTGGCTATGCGGTCTAAGAACCAGCGGTCATGCGAGATGACTACGGCGCAACCCGGGAAGCTGAGTAGGGCTTCTTCTAGTGCGCGCAGGGTTTCAATGTCTAAGTCATTAGTCGGTTCATCCAGCAGTAAGACGTTGCCGCCTTCTTTAAGTACTTTGGCTAAATGTACACGGTTACGTTCACCACCGGATAAGTCACCCATGCGCTTTTGTTGATCTGATCCTTTAAAGTTAAAACGGCCCACGTAGGCACGTGAGGGGGTTTCGTAGGTGCCAACGGTAATCATATCGTTGCCTTCTGAAATTTCCTCAAACACGGTTTTGTTATCGTCTAAGTTTTCGCGTGATTGATCTACGTAAGCAAGTTTTACGGTTTCGCCTATCTTAATATCACCGCTGGTGGGTTCTTCTAGCCCGCCCATCATTTTGAATAGGGTTGATTTACCTGCGCCGTTGGCACCAATAATGCCCACAATGCCGCCTTGTGGGAGGTTGAAGTTTAAATTGTCGAATAATACACGGTCGCCAAAAGCTTTGCTGATGTTAACGGCTTCTATTACAGAATCACCTAAGCGTGGGCCGGGTGGTATGTAAATTTCCTGTGTTTCACTGCGTTTTTGGAACTCTTTGGATTGCAAATCATCAAAGCGTGTCATACGTGCTTTGCTTTTGGCATGGCGGCCTTTTGGGTTTGAACGAACCCATTCAAGTTCTTTTTTAATGGAACGTTTCTGCGAGGCTTCGGCTTTTTGTTCTTGCTCTAGCCGTGCGTCTTTTTGTTCTAACCATGATGAGTAATTGCCTTCCCAAGGAATGCCGCGTCCGCGATCGAGTTCTAAAATCCAGCCGGCAACGTTATCTAAAAAATAACGGTCATGGGTAACGGCAACTACGGTACCGGTAAAATCGTGCAAGAAGCGTTCTAACCACGCCACAGATTCAGCATCTAAGTGGTTGGTTGGTTCATCAAGCAGCAACATATCGGGTTTTGAAAGTAATAATTTACACAGCGCAACGCGGCGTTTTTCACCCCCTGATAGTTTGCTCACATCGGCATCCCATGGCGGTAGGCGTAGGGCATCTGCGGCAATTTCCATGGTGCGATCGGTGTCGTGGCCATCACCAGCTTGCAGGATGTTTTCTAACTCGGCCTGTTTTTTTGCTAGGGCGTCAAAGTCAGCATCGGGCTCGGCATAAGCGGCATATACAGCGTCTAATTCAGCTTGAGCATTGGTGAGGTCACCTAACGCTTCTTCAATGTTAGCGCGTACGTCCTTGCTTTCGTCTAATTGCGGTTCTTGGGCGAGGTAGCCAATTTTAATGCCTGGCTGTGGGCGCGCTTCGCCCTCTATTTCGGTGTCTAACCCAGCCATAATTTTTAGCAGGGTCGATTTACCTGAGCCATTTAGACCCAAAACACCAATTTTAGCGCCGGGGTAAAACGATAAATAAATATCAGTAAGAATTTTACGTTTAGGGGGAACGACTTTACTAACGCCGTTCATGGTGTAGATATATTGAGCCATTTGTAATCCGTTTATTATTTAAATAAGACTTGTTCTAAGGGTAGTAAACATAGTTAAACGCGTATTAATCGTTTATGGCGCGGCTCGTTTAATGGCGAGTTGGCGCGCATAGTTATTGATAGATATTTTATACAATGATTGGGTGGTGTTATAGGCGTAAATATCAGATTAGGCTGCGATATAGGTGGTTTTTTCTTATAAATTAGATAAATGCGTATTACAATCTTATTATATTGCATTGCACAAATAATTTTATTTTAAGGAAGGAACATGACTGAAAACAGAATGTCGAGCTTTATTGCTCCTCAAACAATTGTTGTTATCGGCGCCAGTTCACGTGATGGCTCACTCGGTAAGATCATTGTTCAAAACTTATTGTCTGGCGGTATGGCGAAAGACAATATCAGTATTGTTAACCCTAAGTATAAACGTGTACTCGACCTTCCTTGTAGTGCCTCGGTAGATGAACTTGAATCTGCAGCGGATTTAGCGGTTATTGTTTCACCACCTAAGACTGTACCGGGGTTAATTGCTGAACTAGGGCAAAAAGGGACAAGAAGTGTTGTTGTCATTACCGCTGGGTTTTCTGAAGGCAATGGCACCGGTGGTAAAGATCTTGAGGCGCAAATGTTGAAAGAGGCGCGTCAATATAATGTGAGAATTATAGGGCCGAATTGTTTAGGGGTTATCTCACCGATTAACAAATTAAATGCGAGTTTTAGTCATTTAATGCCTAACAAAGGAAAGATTGGGGTCATTTCTCAATCAGGCGCCATGTTAACCTCGATTATTGACTGGGCATGTGGTCGCGGTATCGGTTTTTCTCATCTAGTGTCGCTGGGGGATATGGCTGATATTACATTTGGAGAGGTCTTAGATGCGATGTCAATGGACTCAGAAACGGAAGCTATTGTTATTTACATGGAGTCGGTTCAGCATGCGAGGCGCTTTATTTCAGCAGCAAGGGCCGCCTCTAGGACGAAGCCGATTGTTGTGCTGAAAGTGGGTCGCTCAGATGCGGGCAGTAAAGCAGTAGCGTCTCATACGGGAGCAATGGCAGGTTCTGACGATGTCTATCAAGCTGTTTTTGATCGTTCAGGCTTACTTAGGGTCAATGGGATGAGTGAGCTTTTTTATGCTGCTGCATCACTGACATCGGTTAAACCACTGGATAAGAGTGGCTTAGCCATTTTGACAAATGGTGGTGGTATGGGTGTATTGGCAACAGACGCATTGGTTCAATCAGGTGGGGTGTTAGCGCAGCTGTCAGATGTCAGCAAACAAAAGCTTGATAAGGTGTTGCCAAAAACATGGTCGGGTGCAAACCCTATCGACATTATTGGTGATGCTGGACCAGACCGTTATGCTGCCGCCTTGGGTGTTCTTCAAGAGGATGAAAATATTGGTGCGATATTGGTCTTGAATTGTCCGACGGCTGTTTCATCAAGCATTGATATAGCGAAGGTTGTGGCTGATATTGCTGCAACAGGTAAAAAATGTGTGCTCACCAGTTGGGTGGGTAGTGCAACCGCCGAAGCAAGTCGTTCCTTGTTTGCTGAGCGAGGTATTCCGAGTTATGCAACGCCTGAATCGGCGGTTAATTCATTTATGTATTTAGTACATTATCGTCAAAACCAGAAAATTTTGATGGAAACACCGCCCGCGCTGACAGAAGATTTAGAGTTTGACGTTAAGACAGCACAGTCTATTGTTGACAAAGCGGTAGCGCAAAAGCGCGAATGGCTTAATGAAATGGAAGCAAAGCAGGTGTTGGCAGCCTATGGTATTCCGACGGTAACAACACGCTTGGCCAAGACGGCGAAAGAAGCTGTTAGCTTTGCAAAAGAACTGGGTTATCCAGTAGCGGTGAAGATATGTTCTCCGGACATTCTTCATAAGTCGGATGTTCAAGGGGTGGCACTGAATTTGGCGAGTGAAGCAGCGGTAAAACAAGCCGTACTGGATATTCAAAATACTGTTCAACATCACCGGCCAGATGCGCAAATAGAAGGCTTTTTTGTTCAAAATATGGCTAATTATAAAGACGCGCATGAGGTGATCTTAGGTGTGTTAAATGACCCAACATTTGGCCCGGTTTTAATGTTTGGTCAGGGGGGTACAGCGGTTGAAGTGTATAACGATAAAGCGCTAGCCTTGCCTCCATTGAACCTTAAGTTAGCAAAAGATATGGTGGCGAGGACGAAAATTTATCATCTGCTAAAAGGTTATCGTGATCGAGAAGCTGTTGATATGGATGCGCTTTTGTTAACACTGATTAAACTCTCTCAATTAGTTGTGGATTTTGATCGCTTAGTTGAGTTGGATGTTAATCCGTTGCTGGTTAATAGTCAGGGTGTTGTTGCGCTCGATGCCCGCATACGTATTTCTATAAAAAGTGAGGTGAAGACGAACAGGCTGGCTATACACCCTTACCCACATGATCTTGAAGAGAAAATAACGCTTGCGTCCGGTAAAACCTACGAATTGAGACCGGTGAGACCAGAGGATGAACCGGCGCTGATAGAAAACTTTAATCAGTTAACCAAAGAAGAGATACGGTTTAGATTTTTTAATGCAATAAAGACGATGAGTCACCCCATGGCAGCACGTTTTTCGCAAATTGATTATGACCGTGAAATGGCGTTGGTTATAACGGACCCAAGAACACAAAAAAACTGGAAGCTGTACGCCGTGGTGCGCTTAATATCAGAGGCATTTGAACCAAGGGCTGAGTTTTCTTTAATTGTTAATCATGTCGTTGGCCGACAAGGCTTGGGTACGTTATTGTTGAAGAGGATTATTCATTACGCCGAATCAAGAGGGCTTAAGGAGGTGTATGGTTCAGTGTTGGCAGAAAACAAAGTCATGCTAGATCTGTGTAAAAGAGCCGGCTTTACGATGCAAAGTCAGCATAATGAACCCGGGGTGGTGACGGTGAAGCTGTTATTAAATCGCGAAGCGTCAAACAGTTGATTTAGCTCAATTGCATTAGAGCACGTATGTGTTGTTCGGCACTACGTCCCAATGCTTTTAGTGCGTAACCGCCTTCGAGTACAGAAACAATGCGATTGTGCGAGTAGCGCCGTGCAATCGCTATGATTTCCTGTGTTACCCAAGCAAAGTCTTGATCTTGAAAACACAGGGTCGCGATATCATCTTCCCAGTGTGCATCAAAGCCGGCCGATATAAAAATAAACTGTGGTTTAAAAGCATGTAAGGCGGGTAACCAATGTTGTTGTACCTGAGCGCGGAACTCTGCCCCTGTTGAGCCTGACTTTAAAGGCGTGTTAATGAGCTTGTTGGGGATGCTCGGGCGATTAGAAAATGGAAACAGAGGGTGCTCATAGCTTGAGCAAAATAGCACGCGATCATCTGCCTCAAAAATTTCCTGTGTGCCATTACCTTGGTGGACATCAAAGTCAACAATGGCAATACGCTCTAGTGTGTGTTTTTCAAGAGCGTGTGCAGCCGCAACAGCAATATTGTTGAAAAAACAAAAGCCCATTGATTTGGACCTTTCCGCATGGTGCCCCGGTGGCCGAACAGCACAAAAAGCATTTTCTATTTGCTTGTCCATAATAAGGTCAACCGCAGTGGTGCCTGCGCCTGCAGCTTTTAGCGCAGCGTCTAGGCTATGTTCGTTCATTAGCGTATCAGGGGTGATTTGAAAGAGCGCTTGCCCGCTGCCAGGGGCGTTATCAACTATATATTCAAGGTGTTGCTGGCTATGAACTCGCAATAAAGCGGCTTGCTCGACATTTGGCGCCTCAATATGCTCTAAAAGGTCCCAAAGCTGTTGGTGTTTTAATTGATCTTGAATGGCATATAGGCGACTTGACCTTTCTGGGTGTCCATCCCCCATGTCATGTTTAATTAAATCAGCATGCGTGATGTAGGCCGTTCTCATACAACATTGGTCCGGTAGTTTATGATGTTAATAATATACATTAAAGAACTTGAGCATGCGTTGATCAGGCTTTAGGATGCCAATTGGTGTTGGTTTTTCAAAGTTCTTGTGTGCTTTCTGCTAAAAATAGCCTTGTAACCACAATATGATGTAGAATTCGCTTTTTTATTTAATTAACGACGTTGGAAACGGCACGAGGAAACTAAATGTACAACAAGCGCATGACCATTGAAGGATTTGATGACGAACTTTGGGCGTCTATTCAACAAGAAGAGCAACGCCAAGAAGACCATATTGAGCTGATCGCATCTGAAAACTACGCGAGTCCTCGTGTGATGCAGGCGCAGGGTTCTATGTTGACTAATAAGTATGCAGAAGGCTATCCAGGTAAACGCTATTATGGTGGTTGTGAGTATGTGGATATTGCTGAGCAGTTAGCTATTGACCGTGTTAAAGAGTTGTTTGGTGCAGATTATGCCAATGTGCAACCTCATGCGGGCTCACAAGCCAATGCAGCAGTTTATTTCGCACTTTTACAAGCAGGCGATACCATTTTAGGGATGAGTTTGGCACACGGTGGGCACCTCACGCATGGAGCTAAAGTAAACTTCTCGGGCAAAATATTTAATGCCGTTCAATACGGCTTAAATGAAGCAACCGGCGAGGTGGATTATGAAGAAATTCAAGCACTGGCAAACGAACATAAACCTAAAATGATTGTAGCCGGTTTTTCTGCGTATTCTCGTGTAATGGACTGGCAAAAATTCCGTGATATTGCGGATTCTGTTGGTGCGTATTTATTTGTAGATATGGCGCATGTTGCCGGTTTAGTGGCGGCGGGTGAATACCCAAGCCCAGTAGGGATTGCTGATGTTACTACATCAACCACACATAAAACATTACGTGGCCCACGTGGTGGTTTAATTTTGGCCAAATCCAATCCTGAGATTGAGAAAAAATTAAACTCAATGGTCTTTCCAGGTACTCAAGGCGGCCCACTGATGCATGTGATTGCAGCGAAAGCAGTGGCCTTTAAAGAAGCGTTGTCACCTGAATTTAAAGCTTACCAAAAACAAGTTAAAGTCAATGCTAGTGCGATGGCCGATACCTTTATCGCACGTGGTTATAACATCGTGTCAGGTGGTACAGACAATCATTTGTTCTTGGTTGATTTAATCGACAAAGGCTTAACCGGTAAAGCAGCTGAAGCAGCCCTAGAAGCGGCGAACATCACGACTAATAAAAACTCTGTACCGAATGACCCTCAGTCACCCTTTGTGACCAGTGGTATTCGTTTAGGTGCGCCAGCAATTACAACACGCGGCTTTAGCGAACAAGACAGCAAAGACCTTGCTGGTTGGATGTGTGACATTCTTGATGACATTGAAAACGAAAGCGTTCAACAAGCGGTTAAGGAAAAAGTATTGGCCATTTGTTTACGTTTACCTGTTTACGCAGATTAAGGTTTAAGCCATATGCAATGCCCCTTTTGTAATGACAGTGATACACGTGTTATTGACTCGCGCTTAGCGGGTGAAGGGGATAGCGTGCGTAGGCGTCGTGAATGCCAAGCATGTAAAGAGCGGTTTACCACCTTTGAGACAGCCGAGCTGAATCTGCCGAGGGTAGTGAAGAGTAATGGTGTTCGCGAGCCCTTTTGGGAAGAAAAGCTTAGTGTCGGGGTATTGCGTGCGTTAGAGAAACGGCCTGTTAGCAGCGAAGATATTGATGCTGCTTTGAGTCGCATCAAAAAAAGCCTGCTGTCACTGGGCGAGCGCGAAGTCCCCTCGATGAAAATTGGTGAGCTGGTGATGGAAGAACTAGGAAACCTAGACCATGTTGCTTATGTTCGTTTCGCGTCTGTGTATAAAAGTTTTGAAGACATCAATGAATTTAGAAAAGTAATTGATGAGCTTGAAAAAGAAGATAAAAGCGAACAGCTGATGTTATCAGCCGTTGTTAGCAAAAAATAATATGATGCTATGACGTTTACGTCTAATGATCAACGCCATATGAACCGAGCGCTTGAACTGGCGGCGCTTGGTAGGTACAGCACAAAACCAAACCCTTGTGTCGGCTGTGTTATTGTTGACGAGGGGCACGTTATTGCTGAAGGTTGGCATAAAAAAGCTGGCGAACCACATGCTGAAGTATATGCGTTACAGAGTGCTGCTGCAGCAGCGAAAGGTGCAACTGCGTATGTGACATTAGAGCCTTGCAGCCACCATGGCAGAACACCACCGTGTGCTGATGGTTTAATTAACGCGGGGGTATCTCGCGTGGTTATTGCTATGCAAGACCCTAATCCTATTGTGTCCGGGCAAGGTGTTGCTAAACTTCAGGCTGCAGGTATTGAGGTGGCTGTTGGCTTGTTTGAAGAGCAAGCAATAGCGCTAAATCAAGCGTTCTATCATAGGATGACTACAGGCCAGCCGTATATTTTTAGTAAAGTGGCAATGAGTCTGGACGGTAAAACAGCGATGGCATCGGGCGAAAGCCAATGGATAACAGGAGCAGCGGCGAGAAAGGATGTACATCAGCTACGTGCTGAAAGTGATATTGTCTTAACAGGGGTAGGAACAATCCTTGCTGATGACCCCCAGTTAACAGCGAGAGATGGTTTGGAGCATATAGCGGTAGAGCAACCGCATCGAGTTATTCTAGATTCGCAGTTAAAAACCCCAGTGAATGCTCGTATTTTTAAGTCGAACGTTAAGGTCACTATTTTAACCTGTAGTAATAATCAAGACGCTATGACGGCTTTGCAGCAAGCTGGCTGTACTGTGCAGGTGATTGCTGCCGATGCTCAGGGACAAGTTGATTTATACGCCGTTCATGAGTGGCTAAGGTCGCAGGATATTAATAGTGTAATGGTTGAAGCCGGTGCATTGTTAAATGGTGCACTGTTGCAAGCAGGTATTATTGATGAGTTAATCATTTATATGGCGCCAAGTGCCTTAGGGTCGGATGCAAGAGGTGCTTTTTCTATGCCTCAAGTATCAACGTTGTCAGATAGAGTTCAACTACACTATGTGGGTATGCATGAGCTTGATAGCGATATTAAATTAACTTATCGGGTTAAAAGGGAAGGCTAAATGTTTACTGGAATTATCGAAGCAGTTGGTGAAATTAAGCGTATTGAACAACAGCAAGGTGATGTGCGCTTGACGGTTGCTACAGCTCATTTAGATTTGAATGATGCACAGCTTGGTGACAGTATTGCTGTTAATGGTGTCTGTTTAACGGCCATTGAATTGGCGGCAGGCCAGTTTGTTGCGGATGTTTCAAATGAAACATTATCGGCAACAACGATGGGGGCACTAACAGTCGGTACGGCGGTTAATTTGGAATGTGCGTTACAAGCACACACTCGCTTAGGTGGGCATATGGTTAGTGGCCACGTTGATGGGGTTGGGCAGGTGCTTGAGCGCAAAACCGATGCACGTTCAGTTCGTTTTCGTTTTAGTATGCCTAAACAATTAGCTCGTTATGTTGCGCAAAAAGGCTCCATTTGTATTGATGGTATTAGCTTAACGGTGAATAGCGTGGATGATTCTTCGTTTTCCGTTAATATTGTGCCGCACACGTTAGAGATGACAACATTAGGCCAGCGAACAATTGGCGATTCAGTGAATCTTGAAGTAGACGTTATTGCGCGTTACATAGAGCGCTTAATGATGGGGGATGCGCAGGACTCGTCATCAGTTGATTATAAAAAATTACTTGAAAGCAGTGGCTTTGTTAAATAATCTGAAAAGAAACTGAGTTGAATCGGCTACAATACGTGCCACTGACCAACTAAAAATACTTATGAATACGACTCAAGAAATTATTGATGACCTAAAGCAAGGCAAAATTGTCATCATAATGGACGATGAAGATCGTGAAAATGAAGGTGACTTGCTAATGATTGCTGAGCATGTGCGCCCGCAAGACATTAACTTTATGGCGAGTTATGGCCGCGGTTTGATTTGCTTAACGTTAACGCGTGAGCGTTGCCAGCAATTAAGGTTGCCGTTAATGGTTAATGATAATCAAGCAGCCTACTCAACCAATTTCACGGTGTCAATTGAAGCGGCCGAAGGCGTAACTACCGGTATTTCAGCGGCTGATCGTGCAAAAACTATTTTAGCCGCGGTTAATCCAACTGCAAAGCCAACCGATGTTGTTCAGCCGGGGCATATTTTCCCGCTGATGGCGCAACCGGGTGGGGTTTTAAATCGTACAGGGCATACTGAAGCTGGCTGTGACCTTGCGCGTCTGGCAGGTGCAGAGCCTGCTGCTGTTATTGTGGAAATATTAAATGATGATGGAACGATGGCAAGACGAGCAGATTTGAGCGTTTTTGCTGAAAAACATGAATTAAAAATGGGGACGATTGCCGACTTAATTCATTACCGTATACAAAATGAAAAAACGATAGAGCTTGTCAGTAGTTGCCATTATCCGACTAAATACGGTGATTTCAGACTTCATGCTTTTCAAGATGAAATAGATAATAAGCTGCATTTGGCCTTAACGTATGGTGATGTCAACACAGATGAGCCAGTAATGGTTCGAATTAATGCAAAAAGCACATTAGCCGACTTATTACACGCGAAAGAGAGTGATCATTACCCCTTGCCAAGTGCGATGCAAAAGATTGTTGCTGAAGGGCGAGGTGCGTTGATTTTAATTCGTAATAAAGAAGATAATCAATCGATTGTTGAGTTTATTCACGAGCAAGAATTAAAAGAAAAAGGGGTGTCTAATTTGGCGCCACAACCCTTGGTTGACTCAAGAGAAGTGGGTGTAGGTTGTCAAATTTTAACAGCGCTCGGTATTAAAAACTTAAAATTGCTTGGTACGCCAACGAAATATTCAGGACTGACTGGTTTTGATATTGAGATTGTTGAGCATGTGCCATTAGATTAAGTTGCTGATAAATGAAGAGTGCAGCAGCTTAAGCGCTTTTCGAACGATACAAATGGTTCTTTAAATTTAAGTTTATACGTACACATAACAAGGGTTTTATATGTCAGATGCAAAGGTAATAGAAGGGAATATGGTCGTGCGTGATGCACGTTTCTGCTTATTGGTGGGGCGTTTTAATAGTTTCATTGTTGACCAACTAGAAGGCGGTGCAATTGATACATTAGTTCGACATGGTGCGGATATTAAAAACATTGATATTGTCAAAGTACCTGGCGCATTTGAAATGCCCTTGGCAGCGCAACGTCTAGCAGCGAAGCAAAATTACGATGCAATCATTGGTTTGGGCGCGGTTATTCGCGGTGGTACGCCACATTTTGAATATGTTTCAGCCGAGGTCACCAAAGGCCTAGCCACTGTGTCATTGCAAGCGAATATCCCTGTTACATTTGGTGTGTTAACAGTTGACTCTATCGAGCAAGCGATAGAACGTGCGGGCACAAAGGCTGGAAATAAAGGGGCAGAAGCGGCCCTTGCGGCCATTGAAATGGTTAATGTGCTTAAGGTGATAGACGCCGAATGAGTTCACCAAAAAGCAATGCAAGATTAGTCGCGTTACAAGCTTTGTATCAGTGGCAAATTACGGGTCAAAACCTTAATGAAATTTGTAAACAATTTGAAGAAGACTCAGAAACGCCTAAATATCAAACAGCCTATTTTGAGCACCTATTGATCGGTGTCGTTGATAAACTGGGTGAGTTAGACGAAGCAATTAGTGAGTTCACTACGCGAAATTTAGAAAAGATTGATCCCATTGAAAAGGCTGTTTTACGCTTGGGTGCATATGAGCTATTTTACAAGCCAGAAGTACCGTACCGAGTGGCTATTAATGAGTCGATAAACTTGGCGAAAAAATTTGGTTCTGAAAAAAGTCATGCTTATGTAAATAGCATCATGGACAAATTAGCGCAAAAAAGTCGAGCCGTTGAAATAAACGCAAAATCAAAAGGCAAGAAAAAAACCGGTTAACCTTGCAAGATGTCGTCCCCCGAGTTTTCGATTATTGAAGAGTTCTTTGCCTCAAGAGCAGGTGGCCCTAACGAATCCTTAGTGCTAGGTATCGGGGATGATTGCGCTGTAATCGATGTGCCTAGCCATAAACAAATAGCTGTTAGCACGGATACGCTGGTTGAAAATGTACATTTCTTAGCGAATAGTGAACCAGAATTGTTAGGGCATAAAGTGCTGGCTGTTAACCTAAGTGATTTAGCCGCGATGGGGGCATCCCCAGCATGGGCCTCGTTAGCGATTACACTACCAGCAATAGATAAAGCTTGGCTTGCATCGTTTGCAAAAGGTTTTTTTGAATTGGCTGATCGATATTCGTTACAGTTAATAGGCGGTGATACTACTCGAGGCCCCCTTTCTATTACAGTGAATGTGATGGGCCTATTACCTAAACAGCAACGATTGATGCGTTCAGGCGCAAACGTTGGTGATGATATTTATGTGTCCGGTCATATTGGTAGCGCCGGCTTAGGCTTAGAAAAAGCCCGCCAGGGTTATCTCAACATGATGGACTCAGAACTGGGTTCATATTTAAAGCCAAATCCTCAAGTGGCATTAGGGCGCGAGCTGCTCAATGTAGCGACATCTTGTATTGATGTTTCAGATGGCTTGTCTGCAGATTTGAGTCACCTACTTAAAGCAAGCGGTGTTGGGGCAAGCGTATGGGATGAGTGCTTACCTGTGACTGAGTCCGTTCGCCAACATGCAAGTAAGCTGAGTGACGATTTATGGCCTTATTCGACAGGTGATGATTATGAGTTATGCTTTACATTACCCCCGAACCTAAATGCTGATGAATTAAGTAAATTACATAAGTATGACATTACAAAAATTGGTGTTATTGAGAAAGAGGCGGGCTTGAGAGTCGAAGTGAAAAACGGAAAAATATTTACGCTTAATAAGGGGTACGATCATTTTGCGAGCTGATAAAACCCCGTCATTTAAACAATTATTAGCTAACCCTGTGCAAATGTTGGCTTTTGGGTTTGGTTCTGGGTTATCTAAAAAAGCACCCGGCACGATGGGAACATTAGTGGCGATTCCTTTTTATTATGTACTAATCAAGTTTTTTGAAAATGGTTATGCAGCGGCGTTGATATTGGTCGTTGTTTCAGGTGTGTGGATATGTGGTAAGGCGGCGGATGATATTGGTGTGCATGATCATGGTGGTATTGTCTGGGATGAAATTGCCGGTTATTTACTAACAATGTATTGGGTGGCGTTTAGTTGGCAAAACGTAATACTGGGGTTTGTTTTATTTCGTCTATTTGATATTGCGAAACCCTGGCCCATTAATTGGTTAGATACAAAAGTAAAAGGTGGCCTCGGTATTATGGTCGATGATCTATTGGCAGGGCTGATGTCTGCCGGCTGTTTATACGTATTAACAGGCTTGCTTTAAAACGAAGAATTAAAAACAGTAAATAAAACGTTAATAGTGATTGTAAAAGAAAGCTAAATCCAGTATTATTCTTCACTTAAATGGACGCGGGGTGGAGCAGTTTGGTAGCTCGTCGGGCTCATAACCCGAAGGTCGTAGGTTCAAATCCTGCCCCCGCTACCAATGAATATACGGTACCCCATTTGGGGTATTTTTGTTTGGCCCCTTATGAATCTAAATAAGACTAAAGATTTAAGGCAAAAATTAAAGTGTTGAATGGGGCTTTGGCCCTTTTTTTGTACGTGATGGATAGAGATGAATCAAGCACCCGCTAAAATATTAGAGTTGATTAGGCCCGCAGTTACTGGACTTGGTTATGAGTTTGTTGGTGCGGAGTTTACCGGGCAAGGTAAGGCGGCGACTTTATTGGTTTATATCGATTCGGAAAAAGGAATTATGGTGGATGACTGTTCTAAAGTGAGTCATCAAATTAGCGGTATTATGGATGTTGAAGACCCAATAACAGGACAATACAGGCTTGAAGTTTCATCGCCTGGTTTGGAACGTCCATTGTTTGAGTTGGCTCATTTTGAACGCTTTAAAGGATCAACAGTCAAATTGGAGTTGCGTCAATCAACACTTGAAGGGCAACGTCGGTTTACAGGCGAAATTCTAGAAGTGAAAGGTGAGACAGTGCACTTACATGTTGATGACGAGGAAATAGAAATTCCATTTTCTCTCATAAAGAAAGCTAGGCTAGTAGTTAATTATTAAAAAATATTTCAGGGTTAAAGATGGCTAATAAAGAAATTTTAATGGTTGTAGACGTTGTTTCTAACGAAAAAGAAATTGATCGTAGTGTTCTTTTTGAAGCAATTGAAGCTGCTTTAGAGATGGCAACGAAAAAACTATACCGTGACGACATTGCAGTACGTGTAGCTATTGATCGCGTGAGTGGGGATTATGAATCTTTCCGTCAATGGGAGGTTGTTGAAGCTGACCCTGAGTTTGAAAATGGTTTAGAAAACCCAGATGCTCAAATTCTACTGGAAGATGCACAGAAAAAAGACCCAACTTTAGAAGTGGGTAGCTTTATAGAAGAGCCAATTGAGTCGGCTGACTTTGGCCGAATTGGTGCGCAGGCTGCAAAGCAAGTGATTGTTCAAAAAGTTAGAGAAGCTGAACGAAGAAAAGTATACGAACTTTATAAAGATAAAGTGGGCGAGCTGGTCACAGGCGTTATTAAGCGTATTGAGCGTGGTAATGTGTTTGTAGACCTAGAAGGGACAGCGGATGCCATTATTCCACGTGAAGAAATGATTCCAAGGGAGCCCGTTAGAACAGGCGATAGGATTCGTGGTTACTTAAAGTCAGTAGAAGAAGTAACACGTGGTCCGCAGCTGACGGTTTCAAGAAGCGCACCAGAATTACTAACAGCGCTTTTTAAACTAGAAGTGCCTGAAGTAGGAGACGGTTTAATTGAAATTTTGGGGGCTGCGCGTGACCCAGGTTCAAGAGCAAAAATAGCCGTTCGTACACGAGACCAACGTCTAGACCCTGTGGGTGCCTGTGTTGGGATGCGTGGTTCACGAGTTCAAGCAGTATCAAATGAACTGGCAGGTGAACGTGTAGATATTATTCTTTGGGATGAAAACGAAGCGCAGTTCGTGATTAATGCGATGTCGCCAGCTGAAGTGGTTGCGATTGTCGTGGACGAAGATAAACACAGCATGGATGTGTCAGTTAAAGACGATAGTCTCTCGCAGGCAATTGGTCGAGGTGGACAAAATGTTCGTTTGGCAAGTGAGTTAACTGGCTGGAAGCTTAATGTGATGAGCGAGACGCAAGCAGATGAGCAAAACTCATCAGAAGCAGATGGTTATGCTCAACAATTAATGCTTGATCTTGATGTTGATGAAGATGTTGCACTCATTTTAGTGCAAGAGGGTTACACCTCAATTGAAGAAATAAATTTCGCAGATTTAGATGATCTAACTGATATTGAAGAATTTGATGAAGATATTGCTGAAGAGCTACAACAACGTGCTAAGGATGCTTACTTAATTAAAGCAATTGCTTCTGAAGAAGTCTTAGAAGAACATGAGCCAGCCAAAGACCTTCTTAATATGGAAGGGATGGATCGTGAGTTAGCCTTTAAATTAGCGAGCAAAGAAATTGTCACAATGGAAGATTTAGCTAATTTAGCAACCGATGAACTACTCGAAATAGCAAGTATTGATGAAGAGCGTGCGACAACATTAATTATGAAAGCACGTGAACCTTGGTTCGCTGAGTAAGCAATAAACTCTCTGGAGAAAGAAGTATGGCAGATATTACAGTTCAACATTTAGCAAAAGTAGTTGGTACCTCCGCTGAAAAGCTAGTGGAGCAACTAAAAGATGCTGGTGTAAAAGGTAAGACAATAACCTCAACGCTTAGTGAAGACGATAAAGTAAAATTACTCACATATCTTCGTGAGAGTCACGGGAAAGCTAAAAAAGACATCTCCGCACCAAAAAAGATGACTCTTAAACGTAAAACTACCGTCACAGAGCTGAAGCAAGCAAAAGGCCGTGGCGCAAGTTCGGTTAGTATCGAGGTTAGAAAAAAGAAAACACTTGGACGCTCCGCTGAAGAAATTGCGACGGGGTTGAGTTCTGATGAACTTGAAGAAGCAAAAAGAGCGGCCCAAGCACATCAAGACTTAGTGCAGGAACAAGGTGCCGCTCGTGAAAAAGAACAAGAAAGAGCGAGCAAAAAACAAGAAGCCTTAGATAAAATTGAAGCTGAAAAACAGGCTAAGTTAGCTGAAGAAAAAGCAATTTTAGAAGCTGAACAAGCTAAAGAAGCTGCAAAAAAAGCAGCGGCTGAAGCAGAAGAGGCGGCTAAGCGTGCTGAGTTAGAAGCAAAGCAAAAACCAGAGCCGCAGCCAGAACCAGAACCAAAAAGTGAGCCAGTTGAGGAGCCTAAGATTAAAATAGCCTCACCTGAGATTATGGCCAGAGTGAAGGCAGAAGCTGACGCTAAAAAAGCAAAAGAACTGGGCCGCAAGACAGACAAGAAGAAGGCGGGCTCTAAGTTCGGTGGAGGCATCTTGCACGTAGACAAGAAACCACGTCGAAATAAAAAGAAAGGTGGCGGTAAGACACGTGATATACGACTAGAATCCAATGGTAAGCACGGCTTTGAAGTACCAACAAAAAGTATTGTTTATAGTGTAGAAATTCCTGAAAGCATTATTGTCTCTGACCTTGCTCAGCGCATGAATGTGAAAGCAGGAGAAGTTATTAAAACATTGATGGGCTTAGGCACTATGGCTACCATCAATCAACCATTAGACCAGGAAACAGCGGTAATTGTCGTTGAAGAAATGGGTCATAAGGTTGTTTTACGCAGCGATGAAGACATCCAAGCTGAGTTATTAGCAGATGTCATAGAAAAAGACGGTAAAGAAGAGCCGCGTGGCCCAGTTGTGACGATTATGGGGCACGTAGATCATGGTAAAACATCGCTATTAGATTATATTCGCGAAAGTCGTGTAGCAGCGGGTGAATCAGGTGGTATTACTCAGCATATTGGTGCTTATCGAGTTAAACAAGGCGATAGCATGGTGACTTTCATTGATACACCTGGGCATGCCGCGTTTACTGCAATGCGTGCACGGGGTGCGCAAATAACCGATTTAGTTATTTTAGTGGTTGCTGCCGATGATGGAGTGATGCCGCAAACAAAAGAAGCCGTTGATCATGCGCGAGCAGCGGGTGTCCCGATGATTGTTGCTGTTAATAAGATGGATAAAGAAGGGGCGCAGCCTGATCGAGTAAGGAATGAGTTGTCTCAACTTGAGGTGACACCTGAAGATTGGGGTGGTGATACGCAATTTGTTAATATTTCAGCATTAAAAGGCGACGGTGTTGATGAGTTACTTGAAGCAATTGCGCTACAAGCTGAATTATTAGAGTTGTCTGCACCAGTTGATGTGGCGGCTACAGGCGTTGTAATTGAGTCACGACTAGATAAAGGCCGAGGCCCAGTGGCAACTATTCTTGTGCAAAAAGGCACCTTGAATATGGGGGACTATCTAGTTGCCGGTGAAGCGCATGGTCGAGTTAAGGCGATGTTTGATGAACATGCTAAAGCAGTGAAATCAGCAACGCCAGCGGTACCCGTTGAAGTGCTGGGTCTTTCAAGTGCAACTGAAGCTGGCGTTGAAGTATATGCTGCACCAAGCGAGCGAAAAGCACGTGAAATTGCGGAATTCCGCCAAAATAAATCGAAACAAGCAAGGCAAGCAAAACAGCAAGCAGCGAAACTAGAGCAAGCATTCTCACAAATGGAAGATGGGGATAGCGCTACACTTAATGTACTGCTTAAAACAGATGTACATGGCAGTTTAGAGGCACTTAAATCATCACTAACAAATCTTTCAACAGATGAAGTGAAGGTTTCAATTGTGGCCGCAGGTGTTGGCGGTATTAATGAAAGTGATGTTAACCTTGCTGCTGCGTCAGATGCGCTAATTATCGGCTTCAATACACGTGCCGATGCAAGTGCAAGGCGTATGATTGAAAACCGAGGTGTATCGGTTCGTTATTACAGTATTATTTATGATGTGATTGATGATGTACGTGATGCGTTGTCAGGCCTATTAGCTCCAGACATTAAAGAGCAAATTGTGGGGATTGCAAACGTACGAGACGTATTTAAATCACCTAAATTAGGCGCAATTGCAGGCTGTATGGTGACAGAAGGTTACGTTAAGAGGGATTTACCTATTCGTGTGTTACGTGACAATGTTGTTATCTATGAAGGACAGCTTGAGTCATTAAGGCGCTTTAAAGATGATGTTCAGGAAGTTAAGTCGGGTATGGAATGTGGTATTGGTGTGAAAAACTACAATGACGTACAAGATGGCGATCAAATTGAAGTTTTTGAGCGCATAGAAGTTAAACGCAAATTATAAGCAGTGATTAATGCCTAGAGAGTTTTTACGTTTCCAACGAGTTTCACGCCAACTTCAACGAGAGTTGGCTGAAATTATTCAGCGTGACTTGAGAGACCCTGACGTTGGCTTTGTCACCGTTAGTGATGTTGAAGTCACGAAAGATTTAGCGGTCGCCAAAGTTTTTGTCAGCGTGTTAACAACGCAAGAAGCAGAAGATAAGCAGTCTAGTGTTGCGGCTTTAAATCGTGCGTCAAACTACATCCACGGTATCGTTTCAAAGCGGATGCGCATGCGGATGGTGCCAGAATTACGTTTTTTTCTAGATGAGTCTATCGAACAAGGTATTAAAATGGATGCGCTGCTGAAAGCAACAAACCCAGATAACGAGAAATAACGAGTGTCAGAACGAAAAAAGAAAGGCCGTGATATCAGCGGTATTCTAATTTTAGACAAGCCACTTCATATTTCATCCAGTCGCGCCGTTCAAATTATTAAACGTCTATATGGTGCAAAAAAAGTAGGGCATACCGGCAGTTTAGACCCGCTTGCATCTGGTGTACTTCCGATATGCTTAGGCCATGCAACAAAAGTGTCGCAATATTTATTGGCATCAGATAAAACCTATCAATTTACAATGAGATTGGGGCAAACCACCACTACAGGTGATGTTGAGGGTGAGGTCCTAGCCGAGCGCCCTGTGCCATCTATAAATAAAAATGATCTCAATTTAATCTTGGAAACATTTAGCGGAAAGATTAAACAAATCCCTCCAATGTATTCGGCGCTTAAACATAACGGTCGGCGGTTGTATGACATAGCACGCGCAGGGCAGGTAGTGCCGCGGCCAGCTCGTGAGGTGACGATTAATTCATTGAGCTTGCTGTCACAATCCGAAGAAACCCTAACGTTTGAAGTGTCGTGTACTAAAGGTACGTATGTTCGCACTTTGGCAGAAGATATTGGTAAGCAGTTAGGGTGTGGGGCTCACGTGACCTTTTTAAGGCGCCTTAAAACTGGTCCGTTTGACCTTAATGATGCGGTTACCATAGAGCAATTAGAGGCTGATAAAGGTGATTTGGCTAGTTTAGATTGCCAGTTGAATAGTCTAGATTTGGCGCTTCAACAATACCCTATCATCAACTGTAATGATAAAGCGGTGAGTGATCTATGTTTGGGTCGGCAAATATACGTCGACGGTCTAGAAAATTCCCCTATTATTCGTTTAAATGACCCAAAGGGAAATATTTTTGGCCTTGGTAAGTGGAGTGAGGGTAACTATTTGGCGCCTATCAGGATTTTTGCATAATAAGCTTGCTTAAGCATTTGTCTTAAAGCTTGTTAGCATACATTACGAAGAGTACAATGAACTGTTACTTAAGATTAATATAATAGAAAGTGGAGTAAGAAATATGTCGTTCGGTACAGAACAAAAGCAAGAAATTGTTAAAGAATATGCGTTATCAGAAGGTGATACAGGATCTCCAGAGGTTCAAGTTGCTTTGTTAACGGGGAGAATCAATCATTTGACACCGCATTTTTCTGAGAACAAAAAAGATCACCATTCACGTCAAGGTTTATTAAGAATTATTAACCGTCGCCGTAAGTTATTAGACTATTTAAAAGGCAAAGACGTAGAACGTTACCGTGCATTGATTGCGCGTTTAGGATTGAGAAAGTAAAAGATAAATAATAGGTAGGCATAAATAGTGAATTCAGTAAAAAAAGAGTTTCAATTCGGTCATCAGACTGTATCTTTTGAAACAGGTGAGATTGCACGTCAAGCAGACGGAGCAGTACTAGTAGAAATAGACGGTACGATTGTTTTAGTAACAGCAGTAGGTAAACGTGAAGGGGGAGAAAATAATTCATTCTTTCCGCTTACCGTAAACTATCAAGAAAAAACATATGCTGCAGGTAAAATACCGGGTGGTTTTTTTAAGAGAGAAGGGCGACCAAGTGAGAAAGAAACTCTAACTTCTCGTCTTATCGACCGTCCTATTCGTCCACTGTTTCCAAAAGGATACAAAAACGAAACTCAGGTTATTGCGACTGTTATTTCACTAAACCCAGAAGTTGATCCAGATATTCCTGCCTTATTAGGTGCATCAGCTGCATTGGCTATTTCAGGTCTACCGTTTGAAGGTCCAATTGGTGCTGCACGAGTAGGTTATATAAATGGTGAATATGCATTAAACCCATCAAAAAATGCTTTGGCTGAGTCTAAATTAGATTTAGTTGTTGCAGGTACTGAAGATGCTGTTTTAATGGTTGAATCAGAAGCTGATTGTTTGCCTGAAGATATTATGTTGGGCGCCGTGACCTTTGGCCACGAACAAATGCAGGCGGCTATTCAGGCCATTAATGAGCTAGCTGAACAGGTGGGTAAGCCACGTATGGAATGGGTTGCACCCGAAAAAGATCAAACGTTACTTGAAAAAGTGGCTGATCTTGCAACAGCTGGCATTGCAGATGCGTATACGATTCTTGTTAAACTTGATCGTCAAGTTAAATTACAAGAGCTACGTACAAGTGTATTAGCCCAACTTGAAGACGAAGACCCTGAAGAAGTAAAAGAAATCTTCTCTTCTCTAGAAAAGAAACATGTCCGTGGGTTAGTACTATCGACTAAAAAACGTATTGATGGACGTGATTTGTCAACTGTTCGTCCTATCCATGTGCGTACAGGGGTTTTACCTCGTGCACACGGTTCGGCACTATTTACTCGCGGTGAAACGCAGGCATTAGTTGTTGCAACGTTAGGCACAGACCGCGATGCACAAATGATTGATGCAGTAGAAGGTGAGTACCGTGATCACTTCATGTTGCACTATAACTTCCCTCCATATTGTGTTGGTGAAACAGGCTTTGTTGGCTCACCAAAAAGGCGTGAAATTGGTCATGGTCGTCTAGCAAAACGTGGTATTCAAGCGGTTCTACCAAGCCAAGAAGATTTCTCTTATGTACTACGTGTTGTAGCCGAAGTGACAGAATCAAATGGTTCAAGCTCAATGGCGAGCACATGTGGTACCAGTTTGGCGCTAATGGATGCAGGTGTGCCGATTAAATCACCTGTAGCTGGTATCGCGATGGGCCTTATCAAAGAAGGTGATGAATTTGCGGTCTTGTCTGACATTTTGGGCGATGAAGATCACTTAGGTGATATGGACTTTAAAGTCTCTGGTACAGACTCTGGTGTGACTGCACTTCAAATGGATATCAAAATCCAAGGGATTACGCATGAAATCATGTCTAATGCGTTGGAGCAAGCAAAGGCAGGCCGCTTGCATATCTTAGAAAAAATGAATTCTGATCTTTCACAAGCACGCGAAGAGATGTCTGATTTTGCTCCGCGCATCCTTACACTTAAGATTGACCCAGCAAAAATTCGCGATGTTATTGGTAAAGGTGGTGTCACTATTCGGGCAATTACCGAAGAAACAGGCGCATCTATTGATATTACTGATGAAGGCATCGTAAAAGTTGCTTCGGTTGATCGTGAAGCTGGCGAAAAAGCGTTAAAACGCATAGAAGATATTACTGCAGAAGTTGAAGTGGGCAAAATTTACGAAGGTAAAGTTGTTCGTTTAATGGACTTTGGTGCATTTGTATCGATCTTGCCAGGCAAAGATGGCCTTGTGCATATTTCACAAATTTCTGAAGAGCGTGTTGAGAAGGTTAGTGACAAGCTTTCTGAAGGTGATGTTGTTAATGTGAAAGTTCTTGAGGTTGATCGCCAAGGACGTGTTAGATTAAGCATGAAGGAAATAGATTAACGACTCATCAGTTCACGGTTAATAACTATGGCTAATTCTCGAATCATAAAAAAGTACCCTAATCGTCGTTTGTATGACACGGAGATTAGTAAGTATGTAACGCTTAATGATGTGCGTCAGCTTATTATTGAACGGGAACCTGTTAAAGTTGTTGATGCGAAATCAAAAGAAGATTTAACTCGAAGCGTATTATTGCAAATCATTCTTGAGCAAGAAGAGGATGGTGAGCCGATAATGAGTGCTGAAATGTTAGAGCAATTGATTCGTTTTTATGGTGATCCATTTCAACATAATTTTGCAAGTTACCTTGAAAACTCGGTGAAGTTAATCGCCGAGCAAAGAGCCAAGGTAAGGAGCAAACTGGAGCAAGCAGCTGATCCTTTTGCAATGATGACCTCATTAGCAAATAGAAATATGGAAGTTTTTAAAGAAATGCAAGAAGGGCTGTTCAAAAGTGTGATGCCTGCTAAAGCCAGCAAAAAGAAATAAGCAGTTAATAGCTAAAAGAAAAAACCTCGTTTACGAGGTTTTTTTTTGGCTGTTCATTTAGTATAAAAATACCCTGTAGGGTTAATTTAAAATGAATATGGCTGCCCTTAAGTTGAATAAATAAGTAAACTGATTGTTATGGAAGGTAAGGACAAATTAACGACTTTTGATAGCGAGCATTTTCTAAAAACATTGACCCAAAAACCGGGTGTTTATCAAATGCTCGATCATCGTGGTGTGTGTATTTATGTAGGTAAAGCGAAAAACCTAAAAAAAAGGGTGTCGAGTTACTTTAATAAAACAGATAAAGACGCTAAGAAAAAACTGATGTTGTCTTATGTGCAACAGATCGAGATAGTTGTTACGCATACTGAAGGTGAGGCGCTGCTGTTAGAAAATCAACTCATCAAAAAATTGAAGCCTAGATATAATATTTGTTTAAGGGATGATAAAAGTTACCCTTATATTTATTTATCAAGACATCAAGAGTTTCCCAAACTTACATTCCATCGGGGTGCTAAAAAAAAGCAAGGGCAGTATTTTGGTCCCTACCCCAGTGCAGGCGCGGTTCGCGACAGCTTACACGTCTTGCAGAAGCTTTTCCCCGTTAGGCAATGTGATGACAGTTTTTTTAAAAATAGGTCTAGACCGTGCCTACAGCATCAAATTAAACGTTGCACAGCCCCTTGCGTTGGCCTTATTAGCCAGCAAGATTATCATGATGATGTGGCTCACACGGTGTTATTTCTTGAGGGCAAAAATAGCAAACTAATCAGTGATCTAGTTAAGAAAATGGAAAGTGCAGCAAATGAGTTGAATTTCGAAAAAGCAGCTCAATTCCGTGATCAAATTGCTCAGTTAAGAAAGGTGATGGAGCGCCAATATGTTAGTGGTAATGATGGGGACCTTGACGTGGTTGCGTGTGAAATACAGCAGCATGTTGCTTGTGTTCAAGTGTTTTTCATACGAAAAGGTCAACATTTAGGCAATCGTACGTTTTATCCTAAAATTCCGCAGGGAAAAACAGAGCAAGAGGTGTTAAATGCTTTCTTGCTGCAGTTTTATTTAGATAAAAAATTACCTAAGGCGGTTATTTTGAGTCATGCCTTGCTTGAAGCAGAATTAATCCAACAAGTATTCAATGAGAAAGCAGAGAGGAAAGTAAGTCTAGTTACTAACCCCAGAGGGGAAAGGGCGCGTTGGCTGAAGATGGCGAAAAGTAACGCTATAACGGCCTTAACTCAGCGCCTAGAAAGTAGAGAAAATACAAGGGATAGACTCAGTAAATTATCAATGCTATTAGGCGTTGAGAAAGGTATTGCGCGTATGGAATGTTTTGATATTAGTCATCTGCAGGGGGATCAAACCGTTGCTTCATGTGTTGTTTTAAATGAGGAGGGCCCTTTGAAATCAGATTATCGTCGCTTCAATATCACCGGAGTTACGCCGGGTGATGACTATGCTGCACTGTCTCAGGCAGTATCACGTCGCTTCCTTCGTGCCAAAAAAAATGAACATGTAGTGCCCGATTTGCTGATAATTGATGGTGGGAAAGGCCAAGTTAATGCTGTTTTAAAAGCACTAAACGATATTGATAGCCCTGAAGTGTTTGTTATCGGCATCTCAAAAGGTAGTGACAGAAAAGTTGGGATGGAAAAAATTTATCGTGCAAAGGACGGTAAGGTGCTTATTTTTCCAGCAGATGAGCCGGCCTTATTGGTTGTTCAGCAAATTAGAGACGAGGCGCACCGTTTCGCTATTAGTGGCCATCGTCAACAGCGTGGTAAAGAGAAGAAAAAGTCGACCCTAGAGCAAATTGATGGCTTAGGTCCGAAACGTAGGCGCCAATTACTTAAACAGTTTGGAGGCTTGCGTGAAATTCAATCTGCTGGGGTGGATGACCTTTGTACGGTTGAGGGGATCAGTAAATCATTAGCGCAAAGAGTGTATAACTTCTATCATGACGGACCAGCTGGATAAAGTGGTACTATATGTGGCTACATCAATACTTTTTAGTTGAATGATTCTTAATATTCCAACCATTTTGACCTTATTCCGTATTGCCTCTATACCGGTAATAATGGTGATTTTTTACTTGCCAATTGAAGAGCCTAGATTGTGGTGTGCGCTAATATTTATAGTGGCATCCATCACAGATTGGTTTGATGGGTTTTTAGCCAGAAAGTTGAATTTGCAGACCGCGTTTGGTGAGTTTCTCGACCCTGTGGCTGATAAGTTAATGGTGGTGGTTGTATTGGTGCTTATTGTGCAAGCCGATCCAGCTATTTATATCGCAATACCAGTCGCCATCATTATAGGTCGCGAAATTTCAGTGGCATCATTACGTGAGTGGATGGCAGAGGTTGGGCAACGCTCTGTTGTAAAGGTCTCATGGATTGGAAAGTATAAAACAGGGTTCCAAATGGTTTCGATTGTGTGTTTGTTATTTAACGCAGACCTTTATGGGATTCCGGTTCGGATGTTAGGAGTGGTGTTGATTTATATCTCTGTAGTGCTGACGCTTTGGTCAATGTGGCAATATATTCAGCTTGCTTTACCCCAATTTAGAAAATAGTAGGGATTCTGACTTGACAGAGTTGCTACGAAAGATAGAATACACGGCCTCAAAGCGGGAATAGCTCAGTGGTAGAGCACAACCTTGCCAAGGTTGGGGTCGCGAGTTCGAATCTCGTTTCCCGCTCCAAATTTTAAGCCGTGATACCACCACGGTTTTATCAATAAAGTCCTCTCTGGCTGAGTGGCAGAGTGGTTATGCAGCGGCCTGCAAAGCCGTGTACAGCGGTTCGATTCCGCTCTCAGCCTCCATGTCGGAATTAAAACACAACGGTGTCTCTAAAAGGTTACTCGTATTTCAATTACAATACGAAAGCTAAGCGGTTTTTGATGATGATGTTTTGCATTAAGTTCAAACTAGCTGGAATACACTCAGCTAGTCATTGCTGAATTTTCGTGCTCTAAACAGTTAGAAGGGCTTTAAAATGTCGTATAATCAGGCATCTTTAAATTACCCTATCAATGCACGGAGAGAGAATGACTGTCAAAAAGTCCAAAATTATTTATACGTTAACGGATGAAGCGCCTTTATTAGCGACTGCTTCATTTCTTCCTATTGTTGAAGCGTTCGCAGGAGCAGCTGGCATTGACGTTGAGGTGAGTGATATCTCGTTAGCGTCTAGAGTGCTTGCTACGTTTGCTGATCAGCTACCTGATGATCAAAAGGTCCCCGATGCATTGTCTGAATTAGGACGTTTAACGCAAAATCCCGAGACGAACATTATCAAATTACCGAATATCAGTGCATCGGTTCCTCAGTTAAAAGCAATTATTAATGAGTTGCAGGGAAAGGGTTTTGATATTCCAAATTATCCAGAAGATCCTCAAACTGATGAGGAAAAAGCTCTTCAACAAAAGTACGGTAAAGTGTTAGGAAGTGCGGTTAACCCGGTACTACGCGAGGGTAACTCTGATCGTCGCGCACCTAAGGCAGTTAAAGAATATGCCAAGAAAAACCCACACTCTATGGGTAAGTGGAGTCAGGCGTCTAGAACACACGTTTCTCATATGCGCTCAGGTGACTTTTATTCTAGTGAGAAAAGCTTAACGCTGGACAAAGCATGCAAGGTGAACATTGAATTTGTTGCTAAGAATGGTGAGGTCACCGTATTAAAGAAGGGTTTAGCGCTACAAGAAGGTGAAATCATAGACAGTATGTTTATGAGCAAGAAGCAATTGTGTGCGTATCTAGAAGATGAAATGAACGACGCGAAAGAAACCGGTGTGATGTTTTCATTTCATGTAAAAGCGACCATGATGAAAGTGTCTCATCCTATTGTTTTTGGACACGCGGTAAAAGTGTATTACAAAGACTTGTTTGAAAAACATGGCAAGCTGTTTGATGAATTAGGTGTTAACCCTAATGATGGTTTGAGCAGTGTTTATGAACATATTGAGAAGCTACCTGCATCGATTAAAGAAGAAGTTCTTAGTGATATGCATGCCTGTTACGAAAAGCGCCCAGAGCTTGCTATGGTGGATTCCGCTAAAGGGATTTCTAACCTACATACGCCTAATGAGGTGATTGTTGATGCATCAATGCCTGCAATGATTCGCGCAGGCGGCAAAATGTGGGGCCCTGACGGTAAAATGAAAGACACGAAAGCAGTGATGCCGGAGAGTACTTTCGCTCGAATTTATCAAGAAATAATCAACTTTTGTAAAACACATGGAGAGTTTGACCCAACCACAATGGGAACAGTCCCTAATGTTGGCCTAATGGCTCAAAAAGCTGAAGAATATGGTTCCCATGATAAAACCTTTGAGATGAAGGCGGATGGCAGCACCCGTATTGTTGATGAAGAAGGCAATGTCTTACTTGAAATGGATGTTGAAGAAGGTGATATATGGAGAATGTGCCAAGTTAAAGATGCACCTATTCAAGACTGGGTGAAATTGGCTGTGAAGCGCGCACGTTTATCAAATACGCCGGCTGTTTTTTGGTTAGATAAGTACCGTCCGCACGAAAATGAATTGATTAAAAAAGTTGAAAAATACCTTAAAGATCATGATCTAACTGGCGTAGATATTAAAATTAAGTCGCAAACAAGGGCGATGCGTTACACACTTGAGCGTATTTTACGTGGTAAAGATACAATTTCTGTGACGGGTAATATTTTGCGTGATTACTTAACCGATCTATTTCCGATTCTTGAGTTAGGGACGAGTGCAAAGATGTTGTCTATCGTGCCGCTTATGGCAGGCGGTGGTTTATTTGAAACGGGTGCAGGTGGTTCAGCGCCTAAGCATGTTAAACAATTGATAGAAGAAAATCATTTACGTTGGGATTCGCTAGGTGAGTTTTTAGCTCTGTGCGCTTCACTTGAGCATACAGCGATATCAGATGGCAATGCGAAGGCAGCTGTGTTGGCAAAAACATTAGATGAAGCAACGGCTAAATTACTCGATACTGGCAAATCGCCGTCACGTAAAACAGGGGAGCTTGATAACCGTGGTAGTCACTTTTACCTTGCGTTGTATTGGGCACAGGCACTTGCTGAACAGACAGAAGATGAAGCCTTACAAACTCATTTTCAGCCATTAGCAGCATCACTAACTGAGAATGAAGAGAAAATTGTTGGTACATTAACTACAGAGCAGTGGCATGCAGTAGACATTGGTGGTTATTACAAGCCAGATGTTGATAAAGTGCGTGAGGTTATGAGACCTTCAGAGATATTTAATGAGGCGCTTGCTTCATTGAAATAACAACTTAAGTAGTTAATATTGAGTTGAACCTGGCGCCTAATTCAATAGGTGCCAGGTTTTTTTATATCTGGGGTATGTTGCTTTCTAAGCTATAACGTTTGAGTGTTTTTTCTAGCAACCTCAATCAGCTCTGCATAAGATTTTCCTTGCTTAGGATACTCGGCAAGGCCCACTTTAGTGTTTAGTTTGATAGAAGAGCCGTCCATTAACGTGATCGGTTGTGCGAGTTCTATTTTGAGCTTTTCAATTAAGATCGGCGTATGTTTTTCACTGGTTTCAATAGTTAGGTTAGCGAAGTTCATTTCACCTAAATGGGCGTAAATATCTGAATCACGGGCTTTAGAGAGTAATCGCTTTGCAATGGCTTTAAGGGCGAGGTCATTTTGTTGGCCATTGATCTCGCTAACACTCGTATCAAAAGTAATAAAAAGCATAAGGGCGTTAGCATGAGTACGGGTACAAAATTCTAGTAGTTGTTCTGTTTGCTCTGAAAAAGTTGCAGCATCGGGCAAGCCAGTAATAGAGCAACGACTTTCTGGTTGATCAAGGGTCATAAGTTAAGTTCCAAATATAAATACATTAATGATGGCAGGATATTGAGAATTTACTAGATGGGAAAGAAAAAATAATGAGTGATTAACTGAGTCAAATTGACGCAAGGACTCTTCGTTAATAGATTTAGCTGTTAAAGTAAGAAGCGCTTATTTTTTTAAATATTTTAATGATTACTTTGTCGGCCAATACAACAACCTCAGCACCTGGTGAGAACCTAAAGCGTTTATTATCGTTACGAGCACTGAATATAAGCGGGCAATTGATTGCTATTTTAACAACGATTTACTATTTAGAAATGGCATTGCCAGTTAAACCGTTAGCGGCGATATTAGTAGGTCAAGTTATTTGGAGTGTATCGACTCTTTTTTTATTAAAGGATTCATCAAGAATTACAGATGAGGCATTTTTCTACCAATTGATTAGTGATGTGGTTGCGCTAACCGGTATTTTGTATTTCACAGGCGGTGCGACAAACCCCTTTGCTTGGTTTTTATTAGTCCCCCACAGTATTGCGGCAACACTGTTATCACAACGTTATGTTTGGCTAATGGCATTATTGACATCACTATCGTATAGCTTAATTGTGTTTTATTATCAGCCACTTGTTCACATTAATAACCCCGTGGAAGTGGAAGCAGGTGGGCATTTTAAAGACCATGTGATCGGTATGTGGATAGGGTTTTTATTGTCTATATTCTTACTGGCTTATTTTGTAGCAGGGATGGCACAATCATTACGTAAGAGAAACGAGCTGTTATCGACTATGAAGGAACGCATGTTTCGAGATGAGCGTTTAATTGCGCTGGGGACCTTAGCGACAGGCGCTGCTCATGAGCTTGGAACGCCATTAGGGACAATGGACGTGTTGGCACATGAGCTTGAGCTTGATTTTCAGGCAGCGGGAGATAAGGCTGCGAGCTCTAAGTTATCGATTCTTCAAGGACAAATCAAACGTTGTAAAAAGGTTCTGTCGACGATTACTGAAAGAGCAACGTCTGAAAAATATGACTCAGGGCAATTATTAGCGATTGATGAATACTTGGCTAATGTTGTTGCCCAATGGCGAATATCTAATTTAAATGTGCCTTTAATTGAAAAGGTTAAAGGAGTTGGGCACGCCCCAAAGTTGATAACCGATCTTGCATTAACGCGTGCATTAATCAATGTGTTAGACAATGCAGCAAGAGTCTCCCCAGAGTATGTGAAACTTGTATTGAGCTGGACTGATAGCAATATACATATTCGTATTGAAGATAGAGGCTGCGGAATAGATGAAGCGCAATTACTTAAATTAGGCAAACATATGATGAGTTCTAAAGACAAAGGGTTAGGTCTTGGTGTTTATATTACGCAGGCAACTCTAGAACGATTAGGAGGGAGTATTAAATGGGAAAATCACCAGCCAAAGGGTGTTTGTGTGAGTATTTGTATTCCCGTAATAGCATAGGCAAAGAGCATGGAAGACACTCATAAACGAATGCTGATTATTGATGATGACGAAGTTTACTGTTCAGTATTATGTGATGCCTTTACGCGTCGTGGTTTTGAGGTGGCATCGGCACAGACAAAAGAGCAAGCTATTCATAAGGCAGAGGTGTTTAAACCACATATGGCAGTAGTGGATTTGCGGTTAGAGCACGGTTCTGGTTTGCAACTGATTCGACGCTTGAAAGATAAAGACGCGGCCATAAGCATAGTGATGTTAACGGGCTATGCAAGTATTGCGACAGCAGTAGAAGCGGTTAAATTGGGTGCTATTCAGTATATTACTAAACCGGCAAATGCGGATGAGATTCTAGCGGCCTTTGCGCAAGAAAAGGCAGACTCTGATGTCGCACCATCTGATAAACCGCTTTCTGTTAAACGCGTTGAGTGGGAGCATATGCAGAAAATTTTATTGGACTGTGATGGGAATATTTCGGAAGCAGCAAGGCGACTTAATATGCATCGGCGAACCTTGCAGCGTAAATTAGCAAAGCGGCCAGTTAGGCATTAGCGTGCTGTAGCTTAAATTTTGTAATAAGAGGGAGTTTGGTGAGTTCTTCATGCGCAATAATGCAGAATTGGGCCAAGGTATACTTCTACTCTCCGGTAAATTAGCATTTAAAGGAAGTTCTTACTAAGCATATTTAGCATAACGAGGCTTCCTGGTTTAAAAATAATGAATAAACTTTATTCTCCCTTCTTGATTGATCGCACACAATGATGGACAATCCCCACCCTGATTGAAAGCAACGAACAATGGTGACTCATGTTGGTCCCCTCGCAATGTGAAGTCGTGAACTCCGCCAGGCCCGGAAGGGAGCAACGGTAGCGATGGAGTCATGTGCCGGGGTGCGGCTGGCATGGGTTACCACCCATTTTTTAGAGGCTTCTTTAGTTTTAGCTTAAAGGGCTAAAAATTCGCACAATCCCATTGCCTTTGTTACCCTATAAAAACTTATGAGTTATAAAGTCTTTGCAAGAAAATGGCGCCCGTTAAATTTTGCTCAAGTGGTTGGGCAAGAGCATATCGTGCGTGCCTTGGTCAATGGCTTAGAAAATGACCGCTTGCATCATGCCTATCTCTTCACAGGGACACGCGGAGTAGGGAAAACAACAATTGCCCGCGTATTAGCTAAAGCATTAAATTGCCCTAATCTTACTAATGCAGAGCCTTGTGGCGAGTGTGAAACTTGCCTAGAAGTCGATCAAGGTTGTTACCCCGATTTAATTGAAGTTGATGCGGCGTCTAGAACCGGTGTCGATGACACGCGAGACCTGTTAGAAAACGTTCAATATATGCCGAGTCGCGGTAAATATAAAGTTTACCTGATCGATGAAGTGCATATGTTTTCCAAAAGTAGTTTTAACGCGCTGCTTAAAACATTAGAAGAGCCGCCTGCTCATGTTAAGTTTCTTTTAGCAACGACAGATCCACAAAAAATGCCAGTGACCGTTTTATCTCGTTGCTTGCAGTTTAACCTGAAGCGCTTATCGCCAGATCAAATTGAAGGTCAATTTAAGCTAATTCTTGAAAGCGAAGGCATTGCATATCAACAACAAGCAACTGAGTTATTGGCACGTGCAGCTGACGGAAGTATGCGTGATGGTCTTAGTTTATTAGATCAGGCGATTGTTCACGGCAACGGTGAGCTGAATGAAGCTGATGTAATTGATATGCTGGGTAGCGTTGCACGCGAACCGGTACTAGATTTACTAAAGGCATTATTAACTCAGCAAGGATCAGAAGTGCTAGCTAGCATTCAAACACTGGATGAATTTGCCCCAGACTATGCAGAAGTGTTGCAGTCGTTATTGATTCACCTGCATCAAATAGCAGTCTGTCAAATAGTTGGAACTGACGCAGAAGATAAAGCATTGGCCATGTTGGCTCAGCAGTTAAGCAAAGAAGATGTGCAGCTGTATTATCAAATAGCACTGATGGGCCAAAAAGACTTGCCGTTGGCACCTACGCCAAAAGTTGGGTTTGAAATGGTGTTATTGAGGATGCTAGCCTTTGCACCGGTTGATGTTGCTAATGGGAGTGATAAACCCATCGCACAAGCTAGCCTTAAGCCAAAGCCACCAGTGGCGGCTCAAAAATTAACTGAAGTAGCAGCGGTGCCAAAAAAGGTCACAGTAGAGGACAGCAAAGAGACGGGCAAAGCTAAAAAAGCCCCTAAACTGATTATTCCTGAAAAAAAAACACCTGAAAATATAGCGCCAGTAACAAAGCGTCCGGTAGAACCGGTTTCTGTCGCTAAAAAAGCAGCCCCCACGGCTCTTATACAACCTGTTGAAACAGTAAAACCAGCTGCTAATGTAGATCTGCCTTGGCATGAGTTGGTGCCAACATTAGGCTTGGATCCCATGACACTTCAGTTAGCGAATAATGCAACATTGGTGAAACTGGACGAGCACGTCTGTGAGTTGATGTTAATGGGCGGGCATGTTTCTCTAAATAAAAAATCAGAGCTAAACTTAGAACAGGCATTGTCTGATTATTATGGGCGCAAGTTACAGCTTCAGCTCATCGAAGGGGCTAAAGACATTGTGACACCGAATAGTATTGCTAATGATAAAGTGGCTGAAAGGCAACGTCAGGCAGAGCAAGAAGTAAGAAACAACCCCGCAGTAAAGAAAATAATGGAGTTGTTTGACGCTACTATTATAGAGGGCTCAATTAAGCCAATAGATTAACCACGGTATAGTACGGAGAAAGAAATGAAGAACCAATTAGGCGACTTAATGCAACAAGCGCAAAAAATGCAAGAAAAGATGCAAGAGGCGCAACAAAAGCTGGCAGAACTTGAAGTAACGGGCGAGTCCGGAGCAGGTCTTGTTAAGGTCGTACTGACAGGAAAACACGAAGCCAAAAGGTTATCGATAGACCCAAGTTTGATTGCAGATAATGACCAAGAAATGCTCGAAGATCTAATTGTCTCAGCGATTAATGATGCGGTGCGTAAAGTTGAAAGTGAAAATAAAGAGAGTATGGCGGGGATGACCGCAGGCATTCCACTACCTCCAGGCTTCAAATTACCTTTTTAAATGCAATCTGAACCCATTCTTCAAGACCTTATTCAGGCCTTGCGCTGTTTACCGGGTGTCGGTCAAAAGTCGGCCCAACGAATGGCGTTTCATCTACTAGAACGTGACCGTCAGGGCGCCTTTAAATTGGCGCAAAGCCTTGCAGAAGCGGTGGATAAAATTGGACACTGTTCGGTTTGTCAAACGTTGTCGTCTGCTGATATTTGCGGATTATGTTCAGATGATCGCCGTGATCAACAGTTATTATGTATTGTGGAAACACCTGCTGATGTGATGGCGATAGACGGTGCAACCTCTTTTAAAGGGGTGTATTTTGTGTTGAACGGCCGCTTGTCTCCGCTCGATGGCTTAGGGCCAGCGGACATCGGTTTGGATAAATTGGTTGATAGACTGAAAATGGGCGTCATTAAAGAAATTATTTTGGCGACTAATCCAACGGTTGAAGGTGAAGCAACAGCGCATTATATTAGTGAGATGGCAAAAAAATACTCCGTTAGGGCTACGCGTATAGCGCACGGTGTGCCTTTTGGCGGCGAGTTGGAATATATTGATAGTGGTACGTTGTCTCACGCGTTTAGTGGACGTAGTGAAGTTTAAAGGAGCAATAAATGACGGATTGTTTATTCTGCAAGATGGTGAACGGTGAAATAACACCAGACGTTGTGTATGAAACCGAGTCTGTTTTAGCGTTTAGAGATATCAATCCGCGAGCACCAACGCATATATTGGTTATTCCTAAAAAGCATATCCCGACATTGGCAGATATGGGCGAGGAAGACACCTTGTTAATGGGTGAAATTATGCAGGCGGCTAAAAAAGTGGCTGAGATGGAGGGGTTGTCGGAGTCAGGTTATCGAACCGTGTTTAACTGTAAACAAGATGCTGGCCAAGAGGTCTACCATATTCACCTGCATGTGCTAGGTGGAAGAGCAATGCAGTGGCCTCCAGGCTAGTAAGCAAGTTTATCGCGTAATTTCAAATATCGTAAATAGCGTTTTTTTGAAACATCACCTGTTTCAACGGCATCTTTAACGGCACATTTGGGCTCTTTTAGGTGCAGACAGTTTGAGTACTTACAATGCTCTGCTAAGTGCTTGATTTCTCGATAGCCATAAGCCAAATTTTGTTCGGTAATGTGCGCTAAACCAAAAATATTAACACCCGGGCTATCAATAATGTCACCACCCTCAGGTAGTTTGTACAAAGTGGATGAGGTGGTTGTGTGTTTGCCCAAGCCTGATGCCGTGGAAAGAGCTTTTGTTTGAAGGTCTAGGTCAGGTAGTAATGAATTGGTGATGGTTGATTTGCCCACGCCAGACTGTCCAACTAAGATACTGGTTTCATTTTTCAGCCGTTTTCTTAGTTTGTCTAGCCCGCTTTTTTCTACAGCGCTAACCTCGATAACTTCATAGCTAAGGTTTCGATAAAGTAGGATCAGCTCATCAGTGCTTTTCCTTGAGCCCTCATCAAGCAGGTCAACTTTATTCAATACAATAAGTGGTTTTATTTCTTGGAACTCACAAACAATCAAGTATTGATCGAGTAGCAGCGGATCTATTGTAGGTTTAACGGCAATAATAATAACAATTTGGTCAAGATTAGCAGCGACAGGCCGTGTTTGGCCATTTTTTGCAGGTCTAGACAGTAGCGAACGACGTTCTAATACATTTTCAACGCGCCCCGCATCATCCTCAGTTTTTATCCATTCTACATAGTCGCCAACAGCAGGTTGTTGTAGCTGTGTGCGTTTTTTACAGCGAGCCGTTCGACCTTGCTCGTCCTCTACAATTAACGCCTTTCCTAAGTGAGCAATAATGCGACCTTTAAGAAGCTTTTGTTGCTCCTTTTTAGTGTGTTGCGCGCGTTTGTTAGTCTTCACAGAATACGGGTTTTAGGTGAATGATAAGCTGTTTGCGAAACAATTCGTTGAATGCTTGTTAGCATTTTTACAAAGTAAGGCTTAACAGGCAAAAACAGCGTGCAGCGGGCGTTTACGTTCATAGGCAGCGTTAATAAGCTTTATGGGCTAACTCTTTTAAGTGATTAATTCTCACGCCAGCAGGCGGGTGGCTATGGTGGAAGCTTGAATAAAGTGGATCTGGCGTTAGTGTGCTGGCATTTTCTCGATAGAGCTTCACAAGGGCCTGAATTAGGTGCTCTGGGTTAGCCATTGTGCTTGCAAAGGCATCTGCTTCAAACTCAAACTTACGCTGAAGATGACTGCTAAGTGGTTGTAAAAAAGTAGTGAAAACCGGCATCACTAAGATGAAAAGTAGTAGCGCGACAGCGTTGTTATTTTGCAAGACACCCAAACCTTCAAAGAACCAATTTTGTTGTTTTAACACGCCCAAGATAGCAAACCCTATCAGGGTAATGAGCGTTGATGTGAGCATCTGCTTGAGAATATGTTTGCATTTAAAATGACCGAGCTCATGAGCAAGTACGGCCTCTATTTCATCGGGGCTTAGGGCGTCAATTAAGGTATCAAAAAAAACGATACGCTTATTGTTTCCAATGCCTGTAAAGTAAGCGTTACCGTGCCCTGAACGTTTTGACCCGTCCATGATGTAAATGCCTTTGCTATTAAAACCGCACCGTTCAAAAAGTTGTGTGATTTTTGATTTTAATTCGCCTTCTTCAAGCGGGGTGAACTTATTAAACAAGGGGGCGATAACTGTAGGAACTAACCAAGTCATAAAAAATGTAAAACTGATGGTTAGTATCCAAGCATACAGCCACCAATATGTACCCATTTTATCCATAACCCATAACAGCGCGTACAGCAGCGGAATGCCGATCACAAACATTAAGCTCAGTTGTAAAAACTGATCTTTGATAAACTGCGTTACCGTTGTACGATTGAAACCAAAGTACTGTTCGACCTTGAAGGTTTGATAGACGCTCAAAGGTAGACCAATAAGATGGGAGAGAACAAAAACAAAAAGAACTAAGCTCACCCCAGCCCAAATATCGCTATAGAGGTAAGTCTGGCTTGTTTCAAGAATGACATTAATCAAGCCGCCTAAGGTTAGAATGATTAAAATGCCAGCACTTAGCAGGGTTTGTAAGTTGTCTATTTTTGTTTTAGCAATGGTGTAATCAGCCGCTTTTTGGTGGGCGGTTAAATCAATTTTGTCACTGAAATCATTGGGTACGCCATTCCGGTGGTGCATGATGTGCATTATTTGGCGTTTATTCAACCACAGTGTTAGTAGTGTTGAGGCGACTAAGAAAAATAAAAAAATATAGCTAAACTCATTCATAATTTTACTAGCATGCTGGGTGTTATTAATATTTGTAATTTATATAAGGTAATAAAATGTCTCAAGATAAACAGAATTTAATATGGATAGACCTTGAAATGACGGGTTTAGAACCTGCCAGCGATTCTATCATTGAAATAGCAACGATTGTCACCGATAAGGAACTGAATGTGCTTGCACAAGGGCCGGTGTTAGCAGTACGTCAAACAAAACAAACGATGGATGCAATGGATGATTGGAATCAGCAGCACCATGGCCAGTCTGGCTTGATTGAGCGCGTTTTAAAAAGTTCATTATCAGAACGCGATGCTGAACAGCAAACCATTGATTTTTTGGAGAAATGGGTCCCACAAGGTGCTTCACCTATGTGTGGAAACAGTATTTGCCAAGACCGGCGTTTTATGGCGAACTATATGCCAACGCTAGAGGCATTTTTTCATTACAGAAATTTGGACGTGAGCACGTTAAAAGAATTGGCAGGCCGTTGGGCACCAGAAATAATGAAGGGCTTTAAGAAAAAAGCGACGCACCAGGCTTTAGACGATGTTATCGAGTCAATAGAAGAATTAAAGTACTACAGAGAGCATTTTATAAAAATTGGCTAAGTGACTTTGCTTAGCAATTACTTAAAGGCTTTTTCTGTTTTTGTTGTGTGATGGCCCACTGCACATGTTCTTGAATAATTGGGTTGTCGTCATGTTGTTTTTCGCTCAAGGTTTTAATGATTTCCTTATCGTGGGGCGCGTTACCTAGGGCAACGGCAATATTCCTAATCCAGCTGACATAACCAATTCTACGAATAGCAGAGCCCTCGGTGTTTTTAAAAAAAGTGTGTTCATCCCAGCGAAAGATGTCAATGAGAGACGTGGTATCTAAATGTTGGCGCGCTAGGAAGTCTTCTTCGTTCGTCAAACTGGCGAATCGATTCCATGGGCAAACTTGTTGGCAGTCATCACAACCATATATTCGATTACCCATTGGAGCGCGAAATTCTTCTGGGATCGAGCCTTTCAGTTCGATAGTCAGGTATGATATGCAGCGTCTAGCGTCAACGGTGTAAGGGGCGACGATAGCCTGTGTTGGGCAAATATCAATGCAGTCGGTACAACGGCCACAATGTTTTTCGGCGGCTGTATCAATGGGCAGTGGCAGGTCGATGTAGAGTTCGCCTAAAAAAAACCAAGAGCCGGCCTCTTTATTTAATACATTGCTGTGTTTTCCAATCCAACCTAAGCCGGCTTTTTCAGCAATTGCTTTTTCCATAACTGGTGCGCTATCAACAAACACACGGTAGCCAAAAGGGCCTATTTTTTGTTCAATGAGGGTTGCCAGTTTTTGAAGTCTTTTTCTGATGAGTTTGTGATAGTCTCGTCCTAACGAATAACGTGAAATATAGGCGCGAACGGGGTCTTTCATTAAGTCTTTAGTGCGCTCCATGTGCTCTGGTAAATAATCCATGCGGCATGAAATAACACGTATCGTGCCTTCATGTAACTTACTGGGACGTGTACGTTTTGTACCGTGTTTGTGCATATAATCCATGTCGCCATGGAAGCCCGCCTCAAGCCAATGATTTAGCTGTTTTTCAGCGTCAGATAATTCGGTGTCAGTAATGCCGACCTGTTGAAAGCCAAGGGACTGGCCAAGTGATTTTATTTCCTTGGCTAATTGTTGTAAGTCGATGTTGTTTTCGTTCATCTGCGGTAGGATACCTTAAAATGATCATTGAATTTATATCTCAATTTCGAATGTCCTCATATGCCCGAAAAAGTACAAAATAAAATATCGGTATTGGCACATGCTGAGCTGATGACCTTATTGCCGCCTCGTGAACAGGAATCACATAAAGGTGATTTTGGCCATGTTTTGCTAGTGGGTGGTCATCGTGGGTTTTGTGGTGCGATACGGTTGGCTGGAGAAGCAGCGCTAAGAGTTGGCAGTGGTTTAGTTAGTATTGCGACAAAAAAAGAACATGCGGCAAGCCTTACTTTGTCACGACCTGAATTAATGTGCCATGGGGTCGCTGATCAAAGAGAATTAAGGCGAATAGCGACGGCCTGTGATGTTATTGGTATCGGTCCAGGGCTTGGTCAAACACGGTGGTCAAGCAGTCTCTATGAAGCGGCCCTAGAAACGGGGCTAGCAGCAGTGGTTGATGCGGATGGGCTGAATTTATTGTCTAGGTCACCTCGGAAGAATAAAAATTGGGTATTAACGCCGCATGTCGGTGAGGCTGCGCGCCTACTGCGCTGTTCAGCTGCGGATATTCAACTAGATCGGCAAGCAGCTGTTAAAGAGCTCCAGAATGAATATGGAGGGGTGGTTGTTTTAAAAGGTTCTGGTAGTTTAGTTTATGGCGGCGGTGATGATATTTATATGTGTAAAGCTGGTAACCCAGGCATGGCGTCAGGCGGTATGGGTGATGTCTTAACAGGGGTTATTTCAGGTTTAATGGCTCAAGGCTTAACGATTTTAGACGCCGCAAAAATGGCTGTGATGGTTCATGCGATGGCAGCCGATCGTGCGGCTCAGAAGGGTCAGAGAGGCCTGTTGGCAAGTGATTTGATGCAACCAATTCGTGAGTTAGTGAATGATTATTAAAGATGAGCAGGGCATGTTAGCAGCGGGAAAGCAGCTGGCATTGAAGTTGAAAGCGGGAATGATTGTTTTTTTAGAGGGTGATTTAGGTGCAGGAAAAACAACCTTAGTTCGAGGTATTTTACAAGGCCTGGGGCACCAAGGAGCCGTTAAAAGCCCGACGTATAATTTAGTTGAACCCTACATCATCAACGATCAACCAGTCTTTCATTTTGATTGGTATCGAGTAAAGGATGCTGAAGAGCTCGAGTACATGGGGATACGTGATTATTTTAATAACGAATCAATTTGTTTTGTTGAATGGCCAGTTAATGGCGGAGACTTATTAACAGAACCAGATTTACTGATTAAAATAAATATTTACGGAACTGAGAGAGAACTGTTAATATCTAACTATAAAGACTCATAAAAACAGTTGGTTATGAAACTATTCTCGAATAATTTTAAACTGATAGAGCATGTGTCAATGCGGATGTTGGTTGTCTTTGCCTTATCAATAAGTACTACGGCAATCGCCGCTGCAAGTAAAAAAGTGGACTCACTGCGTTATTGGACTGCACCGGATCATACGCGTTTAGTGTTTGGTTTGTCGTCACCAGTTGTGCATAAAGTGTTTTCACTCGATAACCCCCCTCGGTTGGTGGTTGATTTAAATAACGCAAAGTTTGACGCGGTAGTGCCAGCATTTACGACCAATCACAAAGTCGTAAACCAAATACGCCAAGCGTCTCGTAATAAAAATGATTTGCGTGTTGTCATTGATTTGAAAACAGCGGTTAAGGCAAAAAGTTTTGTTTTAAAACCGAATGATAATTATGGCCATCGTTTAGTGGTTGATTTATACCCTAAACAAAATGCAGAGGCTAAGCAGCATGCAGTCTTCAAAAAGTCAGTGAGTTCTGCTCAGCATAACAAGTGGGTTGTTGCTATTGACGCGGGTCATGGTGGAGAAGACCCGGGCGCACAAGGCCATAGAGGAACGCGTGAAAAAGAAGTGGTGTTAGCGATTGCTAAAAAATTAGCGACGCTGGTGAACCAACAGCCCAATATGCAAGCTTATTTAGTTCGTTCAGGGGATTATTACATCGGTTTGCGTGAGCGAATGGAAAAGGCTCGTAAGGCTAAAGCCGATTTGTTTGTATCTATTCATGCCGATGCGTTTAAAGACCAACGTGCGAGAGGTTCGTCCGTGTATGTGTTGTCTACCCGTGGTGCTAGTAGTGAAGCGGCGAGGTGGTTAGCTAAAAGTGAAAACGCAGCCGATTTAGTGGGTGGTGTTAGCTTGGATGATAAAGACGGCATGTTGGCCTCTGTACTGCTGGATTTATCGCAAAACCATACTGAAGATGCCAGTGCAAAAGTGGCAAGTGAGGTGCTGAAAAACTTAAAAGGCGTTGGCCATGTACATAAAAAACAAGTCCAGCGAGCGGGCTTTATGGTATTGAAGTCGCCAGATATACCGTCGATTTTAGTTGAAACGGCCTTCATCTCAAATAAAGATGAAGAAGCTAAGCTACGAAGCCCAAGGCATCAAATGAAAATGGCGAATGCCATTATGAAAGGCGTTAAGACATATTTTGCTCATCAACGCTTACCGTCAGAACCAACGATTCGTATGGCTGCGGCAACTTATAAAATTCAAAGAGGTGATACTTTGTCGGGCATTGCGCAACGCCATCGGGTTTCTCTTAGTTCCTTGAAAAAAGCCAATGACATGCGCAGCAGTAAAATTAAAGTTGGCCAAGTTATTCAAATACCCAGTTAGTTTTTTTTCGATACAATGTGTCTACCTTCATATAGACGCAAAACAACAAACGTATCGAATGCCTTATGCTCATTAAGCAACTACCTCCACAGCTGATTAACCAAATTGCGGCAGGTGAGGTTATCGAACGCCCCGCCTCTGCAGTGAAAGAATTAGTAGAAAACTCACTGGATGCCGGTGCTACTCAAATCTTGATAGAAATTGAAGAAGGTGGGTCGCGGTTAATACGTGTTACCGATAATGGCTTAGGTATTGCTAAAGTGGATCTAGAGCTCGCTTTATCGCGTCACGCAACCAGTAAAATTGGTTCCTTGCATGATTTAGAGTCAGTGCTTAGCTTTGGTTTTCGCGGCGAAGCCTTACCGAGTATGAGTTCGGTGTCACGATTAACGTTAACCTCACGACAAGAAAGTGATAATGCAGGCTGGTCTGTTAAGGCAGACGGTACAGAAAAGGAGCTAGACCCTGTGCCCACCGCACACCCTATTGGCACATGCGTAGAACTGCGTGATCTTTTTTACAATACGCCTGCACGCCGAAAATTCCTTAAAACAGAAAAGACAGAATTTGGCCATATTGAAACAGTGCTTAAGCGAATGGCGTTAAGTCGCTTTGATACAGGGTTTAGCCTTAGGCATAATCAGCGTCAAATTATGGATTTAAAACCGGCCTTATCTAATACTGAAAAGAGCGAACGAGTGGGCTTATTGTGTGGTGATGGTTTTGTCCATGAATCGCTAGAAGTGGATGTCGTCAATGGAGACTTAGGTCTGCAAGGTTGGGTTGGTTTACCAACTTATTCAAGGTCGCAGGCAGATATGCAGTTTTTTTATGTCAATGGCCGTTTGATCAGAGACAAATTGATTAATCACGCGGTTCGCTTAGCCTATCAGGATGTTTTATTTCATGGGCGTCACCCGGTTTATGTCTTGTATTTGAGTATTGATCCTAGGTTAGTTGATGTCAATGCGCACCCAGCTAAATTAGAAGTGCGTTTTCGCGAAAGTAAAGCGGTTCATGACTTTGTTTATCGGCGAATAAAACAATTATTGACGGATGTTCGGCCCTCAGACCATCATGCGGTTAAAACACTAACGCCGACTACGCCAAATACTGTGCCCAGTTACAGCGATATGCAGCAGCGTCAAATGCCAATGTCAGTTTCTGAATCGCCTGTTCATTACGCTAAAGGAACATCATACACCGCTCCAAAAATGTCAATGGCGGCTCCAGCAGTTGATAATCGTGTTCAGCAAGCAGAGGGTGCGCCTCCGCTAGGGTATGCCATTGCACACTTGCACAATACTTATATTCTTGCAGAGTCGGAACAAGGCTTGGTATTGGTAGATACGCATGCGGCCCATGAGCGGATTGTGTACGAAAAGATGAAAAAACAATATGACGCGGGTGAGATACCATCGCAACCGTTGTTGATTCCACAGAAGATACATTTATCGGATGAAGAGGTGGTGGCTTTTGAGCAATACCAAGACATGCTTGAAGGCTTAGCGTTAGACTTAAGTTTGTCAGGCCCAAATACGCTTTTGGTTCGAGCTATACCTGTTTTGCTGGCACAAGATGATGCTGAGGTGTTGGTTAGGAAGCTAATTCAAGATTTGGCACAAACAGGGGAAACAAAAAGTATTCAAGAGGGGTGTTATACCGTTTTGGGTAATATGGCCTGCCATGGTTCCATTAGAGCCAATCGACGCCTAACAGAAATGGAAATGAATGCCTTGTTGAGAGACATTGAGCAGACCGAGAATAGCGGTCAATGCAATCATGGGCGACCAACATGGGTGCTACTTAATGTTCAACAATTAGACTCATTGTTTTTAAGAGGTCAATAAACGTATGTCAATTTTACCTCGTGTGGTCATGTTGATGGGGCCAACTGCCTCTGGTAAAACAGCCTTGGGGGTTGAAATAGCAAAGGCCTTAGATGGTGAAGTGATCAGTGTTGATTCGGCGTTAGTTTACCGAGGGATGGATATTGGCACAGCAAAGCCAGATTTAACTGAAAGGCAAGGTGTTAAGCATCATTTAATTGATATTTTAGACCCTTCTGAAAGTTTTTCGGCAGGGCAATTTCGAGAGCAGGCACTCGGGCTGATTAATGAGGTAGCGAGTAGAGGGAAAATGCCGATTTTAGTTGGTGGTACGATGCTGTACTTCCATGTTTTATTAAATGGTATGGCTAAATTGCCCGATGCTAATGCAGCGATTCGTCAAGAGATTGATCAGCAAGCAGCGAGTGAAGGTTGGGAGGCGGTTCATGATCATTTAAAAAAAGTTGACCCGGAGGCGGCTAAGCGAATTCACCCGAATGACACGCAAAGAATACAACGTGCGCTTGAAGTGTTTTTGGTGTCGGGTAAAAGTCAAAGCGATTGGTTGTTAGAACAGGCAAAACAACCGCTACCGTTTGAAGTATTTAAATTTGCTATCATGCCAAGCAATCGTATAGAGCTACATGACAAGATCGCCTTAAGAATGGATAAGATGATTGAAAACGGGTTTCTTGATGAGGTTCGTTGCTTGTTTGAACGAGGTGATTTAACGGCATCATTGCCGGCTATTAGAGCAGTTGGGTATCGACAGGCATGGTCACACTTATTGGGCGAATATGACGAAGTGACTTTTCGTGAAAAAGCGATTATAGCCACACGACAATTGGCAAAAAGGCAGTTTACCTGGTTGCGACAACAGACTAAAACAACCCTTTTGGACATAGCCGCTCCAAGGGTGTTAGAGCAGGTGTTGAGCGAGGTTAACAAAAAAACAATGCGGTAGGCTTGAAATATTGTGATGACATCATCATCTATAAGCAATAGACAATATTAATAAACAAAATTGAGATGTTTTGAGGTACAATTTGTTGCACTGCAAAATAGAATGGATTCGATCGTTTTGGAGTCATTAAGTTAATATTCAAAATAATAAGGAGAAACAAGATGTCTAAGGGGCATAACTTACAGGATACTTTTCTAAATACATTAAGAAAGGAACATATTCCTGTGGCGATTTTTTTAGTTAATGGGATTAAATTGCAAGGGCAAATTGAGTCATTTGATCAATACGTCGTCATTTTAAAAAATGCGATTAATCAAATGGTTTATAAGCATGCTATTTCCACAGTTGTGCCTGCTAGAGCGGTTACGATGCCTCGTGCTGGTGAGGAGGCTTAGTTTATTTATTCGGTTGATTTAATGATTAGCGCTGGGCCTAATTAATGGAGTTGTTTGATCGCCCCGGTACGGGTGAAAGGGCGCTTATTGTTCATTTATCGATTAATGAAAGTTTTTCAGAAGATGATCTAAGCGAGTTTGAGCAATTGGTTATATCGGCCAATGTTGAGCCGCTGGCAACGTTGACTGGCTCACGACGTTCGCCAGACGCTAGATTTTTTGTGGGGAAGGGTAAGTTAGACGAGGTGAAGCATCAGTTGCATGAAACTTGCGCTGATATTGTGTTGTTTAACCATACCCTAAGTCCAAGTCAGCAACGCAATTTAGAAAAAGAATTAGAAGTTCGGGTATTAGATCGGACGAACTTAATTCTAGATATTTTTGCCCAACGAGCACAATCTTTTGAAGGTAAGCTGCAAGTCGAGCTGGCGCAATTACAGCACTTATCGACGCGTTTAATTAGAGGCTGGACTCACCTAGAAAGACAAAAGGGTGGGATAGGCTTGCGTGGGCCGGGCGAAACACAGTTAGAAACAGACCGCCGACTAATAGGCCAACGTATCCGTCAAATTAAAACACGGTTAACAAAAGTTAATAAGCAGCGCGATCAAGGGCGGCGAAGTCGGCAACGCGCTGATGTGCCCACGGTGTCTTTAGTGGGGTATACAAATGCCGGAAAATCAACGCTTTTTAATGCACTGACAAACTCTGCTATTTATGCAGCGGATCAGCTTTTCGCCACATTAGATCCAACATTACGTCAAGTGAAATTGCCTGATTACGGTGAGCTTGTATTGGCTGATACGGTTGGTTTTATTCAAAACTTACCGCATGAATTAGTTGCAGCTTTTCGTTCTACCCTGCAAGAAACGATTGAGGCTGACCTGCTATTACATGTAGTTGATGCAAGTAGTCCTAATAGGCAAGAACAAATCCACGAAGTAAATTCTGTCCTGAAAGAAATTGAAGCAGACAACATCCCACAGGTGATGGTTTACAATAAAATTGATTGCTTACCAGCCGTCGATGCGCATGTAGATAAAGACGAAACAGACAGTGTCAACGCGGTCTGGTTATCAGCAATGGACGGTGATGGAATAAACTTATTGTTAGAGACACTATCGACGCTTTGTCATGATGAAAACACACGAATGAGTGTCGTTTTAAAGCCCGAGCAGGCTAAACTACGAGCGAAGTTATTCCAAGTTGCACAAATTCTTAAAGAAGAAAACCGGGATGATGGTTGCTGGGTTATAGAGCTCAATATATCCAATAAATATAAACATTTGCTGACGACCATCTAGCAGGGCATCATTGAATTAGTGGTTTAAATTCTTGCTTAGCATGGCGTAGCACCCTAAAATTGTGTGCTGAAATAAATAAATTTTTAAAGTTGAGGTTTTAACTATGTCTTGGGATGACTCAGGTAACGATAAAAAGAAGGAAGACCCATGGAGTGGGCGTAAAAAAGAACAACAAACTCCTCCAGATCTAGACGAGTTAGTACGCTCCTTACAAGAAAAATTTGGTGGCTTGTTTGGTGGGGGCGGTTCAAAAGGAACGTCTAATAAGAAACCTTCAAATGGCCCATCAGGCGCTAACCTTGGTGTGTTGGTTGGAATTGCCGCTTTAATTTGGCTTGCCACAGGGATATATATCGTTGATGAAGGTAACAGAGGCGTTATATTACGTTTCGGTAAATATCATGAAACAACATTGCCCGGGCCCCACTGGCGATTCCCTCGCCCAGTCGATAGCGCGATTATTGTTAATGTCGATCAGCAAAGATTTATTGAAATTGGTTACCGTTCTGGTGCTAACCAGCAAGCAGCCAGCGGTGTCCGAAAAGAAGCATTAATGCTGACAGAAGATGAAAATATCATTGATGTTCGCTTAGCAGTGCAATATAGAGTTAAAAATCCACAAGATTATATTTTTAACGTTAGAGCGCCTGAGGTTACGCTAAAACAGTCTGCTGAAAGTGCCTTACGATCTGTTATCGGCAAAAATAAAATGGACTTTGTTTTAACTGAAGGTAGAAGTGAGGTTGTCGCAAAAGTTGAGACAAAGCTGCAAACCATGCTAGATGAATATGAAACCGGTCTGATCATTTTGTCTGTGAATCTTGTCGAAGCACAACCACCTGAAGAAGTCCAAGGTGCGTTTTCCGATGCTATTCGGGCTCGAGAAGATGAGCAGCGGTTTATCAACGAAGCGCAAGCCTACTCTAATGAAGTCATACCTAAAGCACGTGGTGCGGCATCAAGAATTGTGCAAGAAGCACAAGCCTATGAGCAACGTGTAAAATCAGAGGCGAAAGGTGATGCTTCACGTTTTGATCAACTGCTTGTTCAGTACGAAGCAGCTCCAGAAGTGACTCGTAAACGACTTTATTTAGAAACAATGGAAGATGTGTTGGGTAATTCTAAAAAAGTCATCATGGATGTTAAAGGTGGCAATAACTTAATGTATTTGCCTATTGATAAATTGATGGAATCAACCGCTGCTAAAGCATCGGCTGCCCCGAATCGCTTTATTACACCGCCAGAAAAAACCACGCCTGATAACACAGGGCGAGATACAAGTTACAGAGATAGAGGGAGGGGAAGATAATGAAAATGAATCCAATGATGTTGGTTGTTTTAGCAGCGGTTCTTTTTATTGGCTCTGGAAGTATTTTTACGGTCGATCAACGAGAGCGGGTAATCGTTTTTCGCTTGGGTGAAATTGTTCGAACAGACCTAGAGCCAGGGTTACACTTCAAATTTCCATTTATTAATAACGTTCGAAAATATGATGGTCGTCTTCAAACGCTTGATTCTAAGGCAGAGCGTTTTTTAACCTCTGAAAAGAAAAATGTGATTGTTGATACTTTCGTGAAATGGAGAATCGCCAATGTGGATAATTTCTATCGAGCTGTTGGTGGCGACCCTAGGCAAGTTGATACACGATTAAATCAATTTGTAAAAGAAGGCATGCGAGCAGCGTTTAGTAAGCAAACAATTAAAGAGTTAATTTCGGTAGGTAGAGATACAATCCGTTTAGGGCTTGTTAAAGAAATTAATGAGTTAGCAAATGGTCTAGGCATCGATATTATTGATGTTCAAATTAAACGAATTGATTTGCCAGAGGAAGTTAGCGCGTCTGTATACAAAAGAATGGAGTCAGAGCGTGAGCGTGTGGCACGTGACTTTAGATCAAGAGGTAAAGAGGCAGCTGAGAGAATTAAAGCGGATGCTGATAAACAAGGTGAAATTATCTTAGCGACAGCCTATAGGGAGTCGCAAGAATTACGTGGTAGGGGTGATGCCGAAGCGGCTGAAACTTATGCCGGTGCATATAATAAGAACAAAGAGTTCTTCGCTTTTTACCGTAGTTTAGATGCCTATCGTAAAAGTATGGGGGCAGGAGATGACCTTATTGTGCTTGAACCGACATCTGATTTCTTTAAATATTTTAAGAAACAGTAAGTTTATATAAGCAGTAATTGCTAATGGGGTTTTGTAATGGCGTGGCAAGAACTATTTGCGGCAATGGCATTGGTGTTGGTTTTAGAAGGGATTGTTCCATTTATAAGCCCCGATGCACTACGCAAAACCTATCAGCGGTTAATAGAAATGGATGATAAAACGATTCGCATGTCAGGGCTTTTAAGCATGATTGCGGGTGTTATTTTATTAACGCTGGTGCGATAAGGTTAACAAGTTAATGGCTAAGAAAAATAATTGGATGTTACCAGAAGGTATTGATGCCTTACTCCCGAATGAGGCGGCTCGTTTGGAAACCATGCGGCGCAAATTGTTAGATTTGTTTCGATCTTGGGGGTATCAGTATGTTATTCCACCAATGGTTGAATTTCGCGATACCTTGCTAACAGGAACGGGCAGTGAATTAGCGCTTCAGACGTTTAATTTAACTGACCAGATCAGTGGTAAAGCTTTAGGGGTTAGAGCCGATATGACGCCGCAAGTGGCTCGTATGGCCTCACATCACCTTTATAAAGAGGCACCTACTAGGCTTTGTTACCTCGGCTCAATACTACAGGCGCGAGGTGCTAAGATTGAAAAATCACGTAGCCCAATTCAAGTAGGGGTAGAGCTTTACGGCAGCCAGCACATTGAAAGTGATGTGGAAATTATACGGTTGATGCTCGAAACCTTAGCAATAGCTGGCTTACAAGAAGTTCACTTAGATTTAGGTCACGTGGCCATTTTTAGAGAGCTTGCCAAAAACGCCGGCTTAACGGTTGAGCAAGAAGCTGAGTTATTTGAAGTATTGCAACGAAAAGCGACGGAAGAGCTAGAAGAATTGCTATCAACCTTCCAGTTAGATAAAGCTTGGTATGAGGCTTTTTATCAGTTGTTAAACCTAAATGGTGATATATCTGTTCTTAATGATGCAAAAACTAATTTAGCAATTGGCGGCGCTGATGTTTTACAAGCGATAGACGAGCTTCAACGGACCGCTGAATTACTGCAGAATATTTACCCCGCGTTACCTTTATACTTTGATTTAGGTGAGCTTCGTTGTTATCAATACCAAACAGGTATTGTGTTTGCTGCGTTTGTGCCGGGCTTTGGCTCAGAAGTGGCGCGTGGTGGCCGATACGATAACTTAACAGAACAAATGGACGATTTGCTACCAGCCACTGGGTTTAGTGCGGATGTCAAAGTGTTATCACGCTTAAGTCAGTTAAGCGAAGAACAAACTGACAATGTTATTTTAGCGCCCGATGTAATGGATGCTGATTTGCATGATGTTATTCGTCAATTGCGAGCATCGGGCCGAATTGTTATACAAGCGCTACCCGGTGATACGCAACAACCCGATCATACGTTGACCATCAAACAGATAAACGGTCAATGGCAAGTGAGTGAATAACGCACTTGTATCAATTCATAATCATAGTTTAGATAGAGACATAAAATGGGAAAAAATGTTGTCGTAATTGGCACCCAGTGGGGTGACGAGGGCAAAGGTAAATTGGTTGATTTATTAACTGATGATGTTGCTGCAGTTGTGCGCTTTCAAGGGGGGCATAATGCTGGCCATACCTTAGTGATTGGAAATGAAAAAACAGTATTGCATCTGATTCCATCAGGTATCTTAAGAGAAAATGTTCAGTGTTTAATTGGTAACGGTGTTGTGTTATCGCCCGAAGCTTTATTGACTGAAATGGATATTTTAGAAAAAGCCGGTGTTAAGTTGGATGGACGCTTGAAGATTAGTGAAGCCTGTCCATTAATATTACCTGTGCATATAGGTTTAGATCTAGCGCGCGAAAGAGCACGAGGTAATAAAGCAATTGGCACCACAGGACGTGGAATTGGGCCTGCTTATGAAGATAAGGTTGCAAGACGAGGTTTGCGTGCCGGCGATTTATTAACACCAAAGATTTTTGCGGAAAAGCTGCAAGAACTATTGAAGTACCATAATTTTGTGTTGGAGCATTATTTCAATGCCGAAACGTATGATTTTCAAACAATGTATGACCAAGTAATGGAGCAGGCACAGATCATTAAGCCAATGCTTATTGATGTGGCCGATCAACTGCATAAATACAGTCGCGACAGTCAAAATATTTTATTTGAAGGCGCACAAGGCGCATTATTAGATATTGACCATGGCACCTACCCCTATGTTACTTCGTCTAACACTACTGCTGGTAGTTCGGCCAGTGGCAGCGGAATGGGGCCTTGTGATATGGATTATATTTTAGGCATCACTAAAGCTTATACAACGCGTGTTGGTAGCGGACCGTTTCCGACCGAGTTAAATGATGAAGTGGGGGAGTACTTAGGTAAAAAAGGGCATGAGTTTGGTGCAACAACCGGTCGTGAAAGGCGTTGTGGCTGGTTCGATGCTGTGTCACTTCGACGCTCTGCCCGCTTGAACAGTTTAACTGGTATTTGCTTAACCAAACTGGATGTAATGGATGGACTCAAGGAAGTAAAAATATGCACCGCATATAAGTTAAACGGTGAGATTATTGACGTACCACCCATTGGTGCTGAAAATTATGCACAGTGTGAGCCAATTTTTGAAACAATGCCTGGCTGGCAAGGTCAAACGGAAGGGTGTAAATCGTTAGACGGCTTTCCAAAAGAAGCGCTAGCGTATATTAAACGATTAGAGGAACTCGTAGAGGTGCCTATTGATATTGTTTCCACAGGACCAGAAAGGACAGAGACGATTGTTCTGAATAACCCATTCAGTTAATGCTAAACAATTGATGCCTTAATACATAAAGCCCTTATAACGTATATTTATAAGGGCTTTTTTTTGCACGAAATTAGTGATCTATGGACTATATACATAGCCCAAGCATTAGTTTTACTATTTTTGACTCATAATTGGCCAGTGTTAAACTGATTAAAAGAATAATAATAAAAATAGGGGAAGCGTATGTTTAATATGACAAATTATGATGATGTCAAAGCATCATTCAGATTAGAAACGCCGGCACTTTATAACTTTGCTTTTGATGTCATTGATAAAAGAGCGCAAGAAGCCGATAAATTGGCGTATATCGAAGTCGATAGTACGGGCGAGAATATTCGATATTATCAATTTAGCGATCTTTCTAAACGATCTAATCAATTTGCAAATGGCTTGCTAAGCTTAGGCGCTAAAAAAGGCGACTTGGCTTTTGTTATGATTCCCCTAGTTGGTGAATGGTACTCAGTAATGCTGGGCTGTTGCAAATTAGGTGTGGTAACGATGCCAGCTACTAATTTGTTAACCTCACAAGATATTGAATATCGTATCAATCGCTCAAAGGCCAGTATGGCAATTGTGAGTGCCAATAACGCAGATAAGGTTGAGGCGATTAAAAAGAACTGCCCTAGTCTTAAGACGCTGATTGTTATTGGAGAACCAAAAGAAGGTTGGTGTACATTTGAATCACTTACTCAACCTGCAAGCACTCATTTAGATAGGTCACAATTAGCACCGAGCAAAGCATCAGATTTAATGATGATTTACTTTACCTCTGGTACGACAGGAATGCCAAAAATGGTGCCACGAGATAACGCCTATGCACACGCCCATACGATTACGGGTAAATATTGGATGGATCAGCAAGAAAATGATATCCATTGGACGTTGTCTGACACGGGTTGGGCTAAAGCAGCCTGGGGAATGTTGTATTCACCATGGCAAATGGGGTCTGCAATGGTGTTGTTTGATGGTGTGGGTTTTGATGCCGAATTACACTTGAAATTAATTGAAAAGTTAGGAGTAACAACATTCTGCGCGCCGCCAACCGTTTACCGAGTATTTGCTCAAATGGACTTATCAAGCTATAACTTAAGTTCAGTTCGTCATGCGTTAGGAGCAGGTGAGCCGTTAAACCCGGAAGTGATTAAAGCTTGGTATAACGCCACGGGTGGAAAAATTTACGATGGCTATGGTCAAACCGAAACCATTAATATTGTTGCCAACTACCCATGCATGCCTGTTAAACCAGGCTCTATGGGTAAGCCGGTACCGGGTGTTAATGTGCAAGTTGTTGATGAAAAAGGTGATATTTGTGCGGTAGATTGCATTGGCAGTATAGCCATTGAACTAACAGAGCCGCTTCAGCCGGGTATGTTTGAGGGCTATTGGCAAGATGATGAAGCAACGGCAATGTGTTTCAAAAACGGTTGGTACTATACGGGAGATAATTGTAGCGTCGATAAAGACGGGTATTTTTGGTTTGTTGGGCGCTCAGATGACATGATTAATTCATCGGGATACAGAATTAGCCCATTTGAAGTAGAAAGTTCTTTATTAGAACACCCTGCCGTTCTTGAGTCAGCGGTCATTGGAAAGCTAGATGAAGCACGTGGCGAAGTAGTTAAAGCGTTTATTATTTTAGCCAGTAACTATCAACCTAGTGATGAGCTGAGACGAGACATTCAAGCTTTCATGAAAAAACAGACAGCACCTTATAAATACCCACGAGAAATTGAATTTGTTGAGTCATTACCAAAAACAATTTCAGGAAAAATAAGGCGTATTGAACTAAGGCAAAATAGTTAGGAGTTATAGCATGTCAGTAGCACAAGAGACGGTCGTTGACCCCAGTAAACTTGTAAAATATAAAGCTAATAACCACGTGCGTTTTATTACCGCAGCCAGTTTGTTTGACGGTCATGATGCGGCGATTAATATTATGCGCCGTATTCTTCAATCAACGGGGGCTGAAGTTATTCACTTAGGGCATAATCGTTCGGTACAAGAAGTGGTTAATGCAGCTATTCAGGAGGATGTGCATGGTATTGCAATAAGCTCTTATCAAGGCGGACATGTTGAATATTTTAAATACATGATTGACCTGTTAAAAGAAAAGGGGGCATCGCATATCAAGGTCTTTGGCGGCGGCGGTGGGGTTATCGTGCCAGAAGAAATTGAACAGTTGCATGCCTATGGTGTGTCTCATATATTTAGTCCAGCCGATGGGCAATCATTACAGCTACAAGGGATTATCAATGAGATGATCGAAACATCGGACTATGACCTTGCACAGGTAGGTATACCTGATGATTTTGATGATTTGAATGAACACGGGTATCGAAAATTATCACGTCTTATTACAGGCTTCGATGAAAATACGGTTTCAAAACAATCTACTGATGCAATCAATGTGCGTGCTAAGGCGTTTTCAAAAACCCCTGTGTTGGGTATTACGGGAACCGGTGGTGCTGGTAAGTCGTCCTTAACAGATGAGCTTATTAGACGTTTTAATATTGAGCTTGAGCATTTAAAAATTGCGGTTATTGCCATTGACCCTACCAAACGTAAAACGGGTGGTGCCCTATTAGGCGACCGTATTCGTATGAATGCGATTAATCACCCGAATATTTATTTTCGATCGATCGCAACGCGCAACACGAAAGGCGAAGTCCCTGAAGCATTACCAAACATTATAGATGCCTGCAAAGTTGCAAATTTTGATTTAATTATTGTAGAAACCCCAGGCATTGGGCAGGGTGATGCGGGTATTGTTCCGTTTGTTAATGTATCGATGTATGTGATGACGCCTGAGTTTGGGGCAGCCAGTCAGTTAGAAAAAATTGATATGTTGGATTTTGCTGATGTGGTGGTGATTAATAAATTTGATCGCAAAGGCAGTGATGATGCTTTTCGCGAAGTTAGAAAGCAGTATCAACGTAATTACGAACTCTTTACAACCCCGATCGAAGAACTGCCAATTTATGGCACCATCGCATCAAAATTTAATGATGATGGGGTGACGGCGTTGTATCAGGGCTTATTAAAAATCTTCGAGAGCAAAGAGCTTAACACCTGGGAAGGTGACTTTTTTGCTCAAGTAGCCATCAAACGCTCAACAACAAGTAGCGCGATTATTGCTGTTGAACGGCAACGTTATTTAGCTGAAATTGCCGAAACAGTGCGTGATTACCATAAAAAAATCGAACAGCAAGTCACCGTTGCACGAGAACGTCAGCAATTGAAACAAGTGCAACGTATGTTGGGTGAGCCTGCAAGCGACGAAGCCTTCAATAGACAAATTTTGAAGCGTGAAAATGCGCTCGATCCACGCTGTAAAAGATTGCTTGATGTTTGGGAAGATACAAAAAAAGCCTATAAAGAAGACACCTATGTGAACACTATTCGGGATAAAAAAGTGACAACGAATATAGCAACATACTCTTTGTCAGGCACCCGTATTCCAAAAGTCTCAATACCCGCTTATGAAGACGATGGCGAACGATTACGTTTTTTATTAAAAGAAAATTTACCGGGAAGCTTTCCGTATACCGCCGGTGTGTTTAATTTTAAGCGCGAAGGTGAAGACCCAGCCCGTATGTTTGCGGGTGAGGGCGACCCCTTCAGAACCAATCGACGTTTTAAATTATTGTCTGAAAGTTCAGAGGCAACACGGCTATCAACAGCCTTTGATTCGGTAACACTGTATGGCAATGACCCAGGTGTGAGGCCCGATATATATGGGAAAGTTGGCAATTCGGGCGTTTCTATTGCTACTTTAGACGATATGAAAGTTTTGTTTGATGGTTTTGACTTATGCGCACCAACAACATCCGTTTCGCTAACGATTAACGGCCCAGCGCCAACCTTATTGTCGTTCTTTTTAAATACCGCTATTGATCAACAGTGCGATAAATTTGAAGAGGAAAAAGGACGCTGCCCCTCAGAGGACGAACGCAATGAGATTAAAGATTGGGCTTTATCGAATGTACGAGGTACCGTTCAAGCAGATATTCTTAAAGAGGATCAAGGTCAAAACACGTGTATTTTTTCGACAGAATTTAGCCTGAAAATGATGGGTGACATCCAACAATATTTTATCGATAAACAAGTCCGTAATTTCTACTCAGTCTCGATCTCGGGTTACCACATTGCTGAAGCGGGCGCGAACCCTATTTCCCAGTTGGCCTTTACCTTGTCAAATGGCTTTACTTATGTAGAAACCTATTTGTCACGAGGTATGCATATTGATGATTTTGCCGCTAATTTGTCATTCTTTTTTTCTAATGGTATGGACCCGGAATATACCGTTATGGGCCGAGTAGCGCGGCGAATTTGGGCCGTTGCAATGCGTTTTAAATACGGGGCAAATGATCGCTCACAAAAATTAAAATACCATATCCAAACATCGGGCCGTTCATTACATGCTCAAGAGATGGATTTTAATGATATTCGGACTACTTTGCAGGCATTGATTGCCATTAATGACAACTGCAATAGCCTTCATACCAACGCATATGATGAAGCGGTGACAACACCAACCGAAGAGTCTGTCCGCCGTGCGATGGCAATTCAACTTATTATCAATAAAGAGTACGGCCTTGCAAAAAATGAAAATGCCTTGCAGGGGGCTTTTATTATCGAAGAGCTGACTGATTTAGTCGAAGAAGCAGTGCTACGCGAATTTGAACGCATTTCTGAACGTGGTGGTGTGCTCGGTGCAATGGAGACGGGGTATCAACGTGGGAAAATTCAAGATGAATCAATGAATTATGAAATGTTGAAACATACAGGTGAGCTGCCAATTATTGGGGTAAACACGTTTAAAAATCCAACGGCTGATGAGTCCGTAACGTCTATCGAATTGGCGCGCTCCACGGAAGAAGAAAAACAAAGTCAATTGCATCGATTAAAGGCTACCCACGAAGCAAACGAAGATAAGGCCGTAGAAGCACTGCATGATTTACAACAGGCGGTGCAAAATAATGAGAACGTTTTTGAGGTGTTAATGGAGGCAGGTCGCTATTGCTCATTGGGCCAAATTACAGAGGCGTTTTTTGAGGTCGGCGGACAGTACCGCCGGAATATGTAGGCGGTAGTAATCTAAAAATAAGCTTGATAAAACTAAAGCTAAGACCTAGTTGTTAAGGCTTTTATTGATCTGGCATGCCAATTGCTCTGTTGTAAACATATTTAAAGCAATATGGAGATGGCAATGGACGTACCAGCTATATTAAGTCCACAGATGGGTAGCGCCTCGAAGGGTGCTGCTGATTCGGTTATAAGTGATTCCAGTCGCTCAAACGATGACGGGTTTTCAAAACATTTTGAAAAAAATATAGACCGTCTTAATAGGCAGAGTCATGAACCAGCATCATCGGATAAACATGCTGAAAACACTGGTAACACGGCGGTTGTTGTTAATAAGACTAATGCGCCGGAAGCTGCTTCATCCTCCAAGATTGTAACGGCTGATGAAACTCAATCAGAACAAACGGCAACGGTTACCGAGGTGCTATCTAACGCTTCAGGGCAACTGCATGAAGACGTCATTATCGTAGAAAATACAGCTGAGATACCCACAGAGGTAGGCGTAATATTAGTTGAGCCTAAGCTTGAAGCAGGGGAAGCTATGGCTGCGATTAGCGGCAATGAATTGCCACCAGCGGCAGCTTTGGGCGGCCCATTAAACAGCGATATATTGGCTAATGCTAATGTGCGCGACAAAGATATAGTGTTTGACCCACTAACGGCCGGACGGTTGCCGGACCAGAGGGGTAGATTGAATGGGAAAGGTGGCGAAGTGAATTTTTTGAATTCGTCGGCTACGCTGCCATCCTTAAATAAGCCTCAATCTACAAGTCTGCCTGATGCACTTGTAGGTGATTTAAAAAACACAGTGTCTGATACGGTAAACTCCATGTTTACTCAGCAAACGGCAGGCAGTAAAGCTTTACCAGCAACAGAAGGCTTGTTATTAAATGTAGGGGCACCGGTTGCTGGGCAAACACAACATGCCGTAATTGATAAGGCAAATTTGCAGCTTGATACGCCAATGAACAGTCAGAAGTGGGGGGAGCACTTCACCCAGCGAGTACAGTGGGTAGTGGGCCAATCCATGTCGGGCGCACAGATTAGGTTGAACCCTCAGCATATGGGGCCTATTGAGGTCAGAGTCCAAATGCAAAATGATCAAGCAATGGTGTCATTTACTGCACAACATGGTGCAACAAGAGAAGCCATTGAGGCGGCTCTTCCCCGCTTACGCGATATGTTGAATGAGCAAAACGTCAACGTGGTGGATATTGATGTATCGCAACATTCATTTAGTGATCAACGTGAACAAGCTTCCAATAGCCAAGAAGGTGGAATGGCTCAATCAGATGAGTTTAATCGGGACACCGGTGAATCAATGTTTGATTCACAAGATGCTGAACAAGTACGACGATACACTGGTTTATTTAGTGACTTTGCCTGACGTTTAAATAGACAGTTAGTTAGGATGTTTTAAAAGCCTAAGTTGTTCTAAGAACACTTAGGCTTTTTTACGTTTAGGGTGGTTAAATTTTGACAAACACCAAAAATACTACGTTGCTTAATGACTTGATTTTGACGTCCGAGTATTAATTTATTACAAGTCATTGAAAAATATCGATTTAATATATGGCACAGCAATTGCTAATACTGTTTTTATGTAATAACTTTTGGACGTAAATATTATGGCAGACGAAGAGCAAGAGCAAGAAACAGCAGTTGAAAATGCGGTGGGTTCTAAAAAGAAGTTAATCATGATCGCGGGCGGTGTTGTGTTGGCCATTATACTGCTAGGCGCTGGCTTGTATTTCACAGGTTTTTTTGAAGCAGAAAAAGATCCGGTTGTGGGTGAGTCAACAGAAGCTATTGAAGAAAAAGCAGATGAACAGAATGCTGATGAGGCTGAAGCGGTAGCCGTTTATCAAGCATTGACGCCGCCGTTTATGGTTAATTTTTCAGACGGCAATATAAAGGTCTTAAAACTGGCTATCAGTATTATGGTCGATGATGAAGGCGTTATTGATGCGGTAAAAAAACATGACCCTGTGATTCGAAACAATATTCTAATGATGCTGTCTGCTCAAGATCCTGAAGTACTTAAAACATCAAAAGGAAAAGAACAGCTGCAATCAGATGTTAAAGAAGAAATTAATAAAATTTTAGTTAAGAGAAGTGTCTCTTCTAACGTAAAAGAAGTTTTTTTTACAGACTTGGTCATGCAGTAAATGTCTGATTCGGATTTATTATCGCAAGATGAAATTGATGCCTTATTGCAAGGTGTCGATGGTGGCGATGTTGAAACAGAAACAGGCGTTGATGCGCCAAACGGTGAGGCGAGCAATTATGACTTTAATAGCCAAGATAGAATCGTGCGTGGGCGAATGCCAACACTTGAAATGGTTAATGAGCGCTTTGCACGTTATTTCCGCATTAGCCTGTTTAACTTCTTAAGGCGCTCAACAGAGGTGTCTGTATCAGGCATTCAAATGTTGAAGTTTTCAGAATACGTTCAAAGCCTGTTTGTACCAACTAACTTAAATATTATAAAAATAAAGGCCTTACGTGGGTCAGCCTTGTTTGTTTTTGACCCAAGCTTGGTCTTTATGATTGTGGATAGTTATTTTGGCGGTTCTGGAAAATTTCATAATACGAGCGAAGCACGCGAATTTACAGCAACAGAAATACGCGTAGTTCGAATTGTTTTGGACATTGTTTTTGAAGACTTGATGAAAGCATGGGAGCCGGTTTTAAAACTTGAGTTTGAGTATGTTAATTCTGAGGTAAACCCTCAATTTGCCAATATCGTTAGCCCGACAGAGGTGATGGTGGTATCGACTATTCATCTTGAGCTTGAAGGGGGTGGCGGAGATATTCAATTTAGTTTGCCATACAGCATGTTAGAACCGATTCGTGAACTGTTAGATGCCGGTATTCAAAGTGACCGTGGTGATATTGATGTACGTTGGAAGTCTGCATTAAGGAACGACATTAAAACAGCAGATGTGGATATTAACTGTGTATTACTAAAGAAAGAAGTTTCACTTAAAGAGGTTTTATCCTTTAAGGAAGGCGATATTTTACCGATTACCTTACCAGAGCAGGTCATTGTTGAGTCTGGAGAAATGCCATTGTTTAGAGGCAAGCTTGGTGAAAGTAATGGACACTTTGCGGTGAAACTTCAAGAGAAGATGGAACGTGAAGAAGTGAAGATTTTGGTCAATGATGAGGAATAAAGAAAATGAGTGATGACGATAATACTAATGACACTTCTGACCTAGGTGGGACAGCAAATGAGCCATCAGATAACAATGCTGATTGGGGCGATGAGAGTACTAATGAACATGATGATGCACAAGCAGCAGCGTTCGCACCTGTCTCTGATACCAGCGCGCCTAGCAGCATGGACAGCGAAATAAACCTGGATGTTATTTTAGATGTGCCAGTGACTGTTTCAATGGAAGTGGGTAATACAAAGATCAGTATTCGTAACTTACTTCAGCTAAACCAAGGCTCGGTGATTGAGTTAGACCGCCTAGCTGGTGAACCGATGGATGTGCTGGTGAATAAAACGCTTATCGCGCGTGGTGAGGTAGTGGTTGTGAATGATAAGTTTGGCCTGCGTTTAACGGATATTATCAGCCCCGCCGAGCGAGTAAAGAAGCTGAAGTAATGAACTACTTACGGGCTTTATCATTGATGTTCACTTCAACAGCTGCCTTCTCATCGGTGCCAACTGCTATTGGTTCGAATAGCGTAGATCCGTTCTCTACAGCGAATCTAACGCAGTGGACGATAGGTTTGTTCTTTGTTTTATTGCTGATTCTTATCGTTGCTTGGGCCGCAAAGCGTTTTACAGGGCTAGCCTCTAGTCATAAAGGTCATTTGAAAGTACTGTCTGGTGTGTCGTTGGGGCATCGAGAAAAAGCAGTCTTGATACAGGCGGGTAATCAACACCTGCTACTTGGTGTTGCACCGGGTAGGGTGGTGACCTTGCATACCTTTGAGGCCGGTGAAATATCTCAAAGCCTTAGTCAGGAAGAAGCAGTACCGACAGCTTTTCAAGACAGTTTAAAAAAAGTAATGAATAAAAAGGGCGCAGAATGAAAAGGCCACTATTGTTTATTATTTTTTTCTCTCTTGTTCCCATGACTAGTTTTGCGGCGAATGGCATTGAGGCCATTACTATCGCTGGAGACGGTAAAAGTTATTCGGTCACGCTGCAAATATTAGCAGTTATGACATTGCTGACAGTTTTACCAAGCTTGTTAGTAATGATGACCTCGTTTACACGAATCATTATTGTTTTTTCCATTCTTCGCCAAGCGATGGGCACACCACAAACACCTAGCAATCAAATTTTGTTGGGGCTGGCTTTATTTTTAACTTTTTTCATTATGTCGCCAGTGTTAGAAAAGGCGAATGAAGAGGCTCTGCAACCTTATTTAAACGATCAGATAGCGGCAGATATAGCTATTACAAAAGCAATAGAGCCGTTTCGTGGCTTTATGTTGCGCCAGACCAGAAGTGATGATTTGGAAATGTTTGCCAGAATTTCTGGAGCGGAGCCTATCACAGATGAGTCAGATGTGCCGTTATCGCTGTTATTACCGGCGTTTGTGACCAGTGAGCTAAAAACAGCGTTTCAAATTGGGTTTATGATCTTTGTTCCTTTTCTTATCATCGATATGGTCGTGGCCAGTGTCTTGATGTCGATGGGTATGATGATGTTATCTCCATTGATTATTTCCTTGCCATTTAAGCTGATGTTATTTGTTTTAGTAGATGGCTGGTCGCTGATTATGGAGACTTTAGCCGCGAGCTTCTTTACTTAGGAGGTAGAACTAATGACACCTGATAGCGTCATGAATTTAGGCGAGCAAGCCTTGCAAGTAACGGTCCTTTTATCGGCACCTATTTTATTATCGGCGTTAGCCATTGGTTTTATTGTTGCGATGTTTCAGGCAGCAACACAAATTAATGAGCAGACATTAAGTTTTGTTCCTAAGTTATTGATCATCGTTGTTGTTTTATCTATTGCCGGGCCATGGATGTTGCGCTTAATTATTAATTTTACGCGCCAAACATATCTAAGTATTCCTGATTTAATCGGTTAAGCGGATACTCTAAGCGTGGTCTATAGTGAACAACAAATCATGGCTTGGGCATCGAGTTTTTTTTGGCCCTTGCTTCGCATAAGTGCCATGTTTATTGCAATCCCTGTGTTTAGTGGGCGTTTTGTTGATAATAAAATTCTTGTTGGCGCAGCATTGATGGTGACTTTTTTTACGCTTCCTCTTTTACCTGAACACCGAGCGATTGATGTGTTGAGTCATGAAGGCATTATGACGGGGTTGCAACAATTATTGATTGGCCTGTCAGTGGGGTTTGTTTTGCAGTTGGTATTCAGTGCTATTATTTTTGCAGGACAGGGAATTGCTTACAGTATGGGCCTAGGTTTTGCCTCGATGATGGACCCAACTACCGGCGTCAGCGTACCGGTGGTTAGTCAATTTTATTTGGTACTGGCTACTCTTTTGTTTTTAACACTTGGGGGGCACTTGGTGTTAATTGAAATGTTGATCGATAGTTTTAATACCCTACCGATTGGTGATATCGGCATGGAGCGTTCGGACATTTGGTCCATTATTGCCTGGTCAAGCAGAATTTTTTCAGCTGGGCTATTAATGGCATTACCAGCCATTGTGTCGTTATTAATGGTCAATATTGCCTTCGGTGTTGTTACAAGAGCAGCGCCACAACTTAATATTTTTGCGGTTGGTTTTCCCATTACACTCATTTTAGGAACATTATTAATGTGGGTTACCCTTACGTCAGTACTTGGAAATTTTACCAATTTGCTGGCAGAAAGTTATGGTGTGATTGGCGACTTTTTACGGATAAGGCGTTGATATGGCGACTGATAACGACCAAGAAAAAACCGAAGAACCCACCGCCAAACGTGAGGAAGACGCCCGAAAAAAGGGTGATATTGCACGCTCTAAAGAACTGAATACGGTCGTTGTTTTAATGGTGGGCTCGGTGATGATTTGGATGACCGGTGAGCGCATCATGAAAGGCATGTGGCGCGTGATGGAAGAGGCTTTTACGATAGAAAGAAGCACTTTGTTTGACCCTTTAGCATCAATTAACAGCCTTCAGTTCGCTATGCAGGAGGCACTAATGTTCGTGGCCCCTTTTTTAGCGGCGATGGTGGTTGCTGCGTTAGCGGCCCCTATTGCGATGGGGGGCTGGTCATTTAGTGCTGAAGCCTTTGCTCCTAAGGCAAGCAAAATGAATCCGCTTGAAGGCTTTAAGCGAATGTTCGCGATGCGCAGTCTAATAGAGCTGGTTAAATCTTTACTTAAGTTTGGCTTAATATTAGGCATTATGGCTTTGTTAGTGGATATCTATTTGCGCGAGTTTATCTATCTTAGTCAATTACCGTTAGAAAATGCCTTGCTTCGAGCCAGCGATGTGATGACCTTATCTTTTGTCATTTTATGCTCGTCTTTATTATTGGTCGTGGCGATTGATGTGCCGTTTAGTTTATGGGAATACAAGAAAAAGCTAAAAATGACGCTTCAAGAAGTGAAAGATGAAATGAAGCAGACCGAAGGGCGGCCCGAAGTAAAAGGTAAAATACGTCAATTGCAACAAGAAATGTCACAAGGAAGAATGCTAGAAGCGGTACCACAGGCTGATGTTATTGTGACCAACCCCACGCATTTTGCAGTAGCACTTAAATACGAGGAAGGTGGAAGCGATGCCCCCATCGTTGTTGCTAAAGGTGCGGATTTAATAGCCGCGAAAATAAGGAATATTGCGGTTGGTAATGGGGTTACGCTGGTTTCAGCGCCACCTTTAGCTAGGGCCTTATTCTTTACGACGGAAATTGATCAAGAAGTCCCTAAAGGGCTTTACCTAGCGGTAGCTCAAGTCTTGGCATATGTTTATCAATTACGAATTGCAACACAAAAGCGCTGGAAGAAACCAGTCGCGCCAAGTGATATTTCTATTCCAGATGAATACAAAAAATATACAAACAACACCGATTAGCGTTTAACAAGGTAGCAATAGACGATGAATTTTAACGACATTTCAAAAATTTTATTAGATTTCGCGCGAAATGGTTTAGGTGCACCCATTTTGATTATGGTCATCTTGGCGATGTTGGTGCTGCCATTGCCACCCTTTTTGCTGGATATGTTATTTACCTTTAATATTGCGTTGTCGTTGATTGTTTTATTGGTAGTGGTTTATGCATTACGGCCACTGGATTTTGCTGTTTTTCCAAGCTTCTTATTGGTAGCTACGCTATTACGGCTTAGTTTAAATGTTGCATCAACGCGGGTGGTTTTACTTGAGGGGCATAATGGTGGTGATGCTGCCGGTAAAGTGATCGAAGCATTTGGTGCGTTTGTTATTGGTGGTAACTACGCGGTTGGTTTAGTAGTTTTTAGCATCTTGATTATCATTAACTTTGTGGTAGTTACAAAGGGTGCAGGCCGTGTTTCAGAAGTGAGCGCTCGGTTTACTTTGGATGCAATGCCGGGTAAACAAATGGCTATTGATGCAGACTTAAATGCGGGGCTGTTAACACAAGATGAAGCACGTGACAGACGAGCAGAGATTAGTCAGGAAGCTGATTTTTATGGTTCGATGGACGGGGCTAGTAAATTTGTTCGTGGTGATGCTATTGCAGGCATTTTGATTCTACTAATTAATATTGTTGGCGGCCTTGGTGTGGGTGTGTTGCAACACGACTTGGCTTTTTCTCAAGCAATGGAATATTACACATTGCTAACAATTGGTGATGGTCTTGTGGCGCAGATCCCCGGCTTATTACTCTCTACCGCAACAGCCATTATCGTGACGCGAGTGAATAGTAATCAAGATATGGGTGAGCAGGTGTCACTGCAAGTACTTAGTAACCCGAAAGCATTGGCTATTGCTGGTGCGATTATTGGCGTATTAGGGTTGATTCCAGGAATGCCCAACTTAGTGTTTATGTCATTGGCCGGTGCCTTAGGTTATGTTGCTTATTTAATGCATAAAAAACAGCAACAGGCAGAATTAACACCTGTTGAGCTTGATTCGCCTGTACAAGCATTGCCAGATGAACCAAAAGAACTGTCTTGGGATGATGTGGCCCCAGTCGATATGATTGGCCTAGAGGTGGGCTATCGGTTGATTCCCTTAGTTGACAAAACGCAAGGTGGTGAGCTGATGTCAAGAATTAAAGGGGTACGGAAAAAGCTCTCGCAAGAATTAGGCTTTTTAATTCCATCTGTGCATATTCGTGACAACCTAGACTTGGCACCGAATGTGTATCGCCTAACATTGATGGGCGTTAATATTGGCGAGGTTGAAATTCACCCTGATAGGGAATTGGCGATTAATCCAGGCCAAGTATTTGGTGATATTCAAGGCATTGCTACAAAAGACCCCGCGTTTGGTCTAGACGCGGTTTGGGTTGACTCATCGCAAAAGGACCAAGCACAAACAATGGGCTATACCGTTGTTGACCCTGGGACTGTTGTGGCAACACATTTAAGTCAGATTATTCAAACACATGCGCATGAGTTATTAGGCCATGAGGAAGTCCAGCAAATGCTCGATACGCTGAAAAAGTCAGCGCCAAAACTGGTTGAAGACTTAGTACCAGAAACCATTTCATTAGGTACAGTTGTTAAAGTGCTGCAAAATTTATTACAGGAAAATATTCCGGTTCGAGATATGCGAACAATTGCCGAGACACTGATTGAACATGGGCGTAGCAGTCAAGATGCTGGCGCATTAACAGCGGCCGTTAGAATTGCCCTTGGCCGCTCAATAGTCCAGAAAATCAGTGGCTTAGACAGTGAACTGTCAGTGATTACTTTAGATCCAGATTTGGAACGCTTATTGCAACAAAGCTTACAAGCGTCAGAAGATGGTAGCGCAGGATTGGAACCAGGGTTAGCAGAAAGAATGATAAATGCATTGCAAGAAAGTACTCAAAAACTAGAAATGGAAGGGAAAAGTGCCGTTCTTCTAGTCTCTGGCTTTTTGCGCCCTTGGTTAGCTCATTTTGTTCGCCACTCAATATCAACATTAAATGTTTTGTCGTATAACGAAATCCCTGAGGATAGACAAGTTCGTGTTGTTGGGAGTGTTGGGCAAAATGGATAATAGACTTTACGAGGTTATATTCGATGAAAATTAAACGTTTTTTTGCTCCCGATATGCGTGAAGCACTTAAGCTGGTCAAAGAGCAGCTGGGTGCGGATGCGGTTATCCTATCAAATAATAGAGTAGACGGTGGCGTCGAAATTGTGGCGGCTAAGGATTATGATGAGCAAGCCATTCAAGCAGCGGCCGATAAGAAAGAAACGTTGCTAGATGCTAGGTTGGATGAGGAGCTAAAAGATGACAGGGTGTCAATAGACTGGAATGAGCCGCCTAAGCAGGCGTTTAGAGAGGACTATACGCCGGGCCACAAAAAACCGGCGCTGAAACAACGGTTAGTTAAACCAAAACCAGCAAAAAACAAACCGGCAGGGGTTGAGCCAACATGGGTTGAAGACCCAGCTATTAAGGCAGTTAAACATGAATTAGACATGATGCGGCATGAGTTTAGAACCGTATTAAACGAATTGTCTTGGTCAGACCGGACGCAACAAAACCCAGTACGAATTGATGTTATTAGACGATTGTTGGATACCGGGTTTTCAAAAAAACTAAGTGTTAAGTTGGCCGAAACGGTTGTTACAGAAACAGAGCTTGAAGAGGCGTGGCTTAATTGCTTAACACTAGCCGCCGATTCACTACCTATCATGGAGAACAAAATACTTGATGACGGTGGTTTGGTCGCTTTAGTGGGCCCTACAGGTGTGGGTAAAACCACCACTATCGCAAAAATTGCTGCACGTTTTAGAATGCGTCACGGGCCTGATTCATTAGCATTAATCACAACAGATAATTTCCGTATTGGGGCTCATGAGCAATTGAGTAATTTTGCTAGAATTTTAGGTGTGCCTATGCGTGTTGCTTCTACCGAAGAGGATTTCCAAGATGCATTAACGGATTTCGTCGATAAACGGTTGGTATTGATCGATACAGCTGGGATGAGTCAACGAGATATTCGGATGACAGAACAGTTCAAATTATTGCAAGACGATAAGTTTGAGATAGATAATTATTTGGTCATTTCGGCGACTACCGAATCTAGGGCTATGCGCGAAGTGATTAAAACGTTTGCAGATGCAGAGCCAAAAGGCTGCATTCTTAGTAAATTGGATGAAACAGATTGCCCTGGCAGTGCACTATCTGCCATTATTGAACAACAAATACCCTTGGGTTTTGTAACAGATGGGCAACGAGTACCTGAAGATCTCCATTACCCATCTGCCAGCGAGCTTATGGCAACGTTTATTGAACCCAGTGAATTATTAGCAGATGAAGAAGATATTGGTTTATCTGTGTTATTAGATGGGTCTTCGCGACATGCGAATGTTTAAAGAAGGCTTGAATCAAGCATCAGGAATGAAACAGATGACAAATAAAAAACCTGTGAGAGTGATTGCAGTAGCCAGTGGTAAAGGTGGGGTGGGTAAAACAAATTTATCTGTAAACCTGGGAATCGCTTTTTGTAAATTAGGCCGAAAAGTTGCGCTGCTTGATGCAGATATGGGGTTAGCCAATGTTGATATTTTGCTGGGGCTGCACCCGGAATTTAATTTAACCCATGTGTTAAGTGGGGAAAAAACGTTAGACGAAATTGTTGTTGAAGGCCCTCAGGGCTTAAAAGTCATTCCAGCCTCATCAGGTGTTCAGCATATGGCAGAAATGGGCACGCTGGAACAAGCTGGGATTATTAATGCGTTCAGCGAATTTCAAGAAGAAATTGATTTATTATTGGTTGATACCGCAGCGGGCATTCATGGCGGTGTGATTAATTTTGCAAGGGCTTGTCAAGAGGTGTTGATTGTTGTTTGTGATGAACCAACGTCATTAACCGATGCGTATGCGTTGATTAAGTTGTTAAACCGTGATCATGGCCTGTCTCGCTTCCATATTATTACCAATATGGTGGAGTCGCTTCAACATGGGAAAATGCTGTACCAAAAGCTCTGTAAAGTCACGGATCAATATCTTGATGTAGCGCTGTATTTTACAGGTGCTGTTCCATTTGATCCAAGTCTCCGTAAGTCAGTTCAAAAACAACAAGCAGTACTTGAGTCTGCGCCAAATAGTCACGCCGCCGTAGCGATTAAAAACCTAGCAAATAAAATTGATCGATGGCCTGTGCAACGGGGTGCGGCAGGTTATCTAGAGTTTTTTGTAGAACGGCTTATTCAGGCGAGTTAAATAGGAGAGTTGACGGAGTGAACGGCATTGCGATGTATACCAACCTTCAAGCAAAAACTGCTGGGGAACTGGTTGCTACACATGCGCCTTTAGTTAAACGCATTGCTTATCACTTATTAGCGAAACTACCGGATACTGTTTTAGTAGAAGACCTTATTCAAGCAGGTATGATAGGTTTATTAGAAGCCTCTAATAACTATAAAGATAACTATGGGGCTAGTTTTGCAACGTATGCTGGAATTCGCATACGAGGCGCCATGTTGGATGATGTTAGGCGCACCGATTGGACGCCTAGGTCGGTGCATAGAAAAGCGCGTCAAATTACTGAAGCGATGCGACGTATTGAACAGCAAACTGGGCGAGATGCGCGTGACACAGAAATAGCCGCGCTGCTAGATATCACAATAGAGGAATACCATAAAATATTGCAAGATAGTACATGTTGTCGGTTATTCAGTACCGATGAGATGGAGGGAGAAAGCGACCAAGTCTCTACAGAAAATATTTTAGAAAACATCAATGAAGAAGACTTTAGAGTGGCACTAGCAGGGGCCATTTCTAGCTTGCCGGAAAGAGAGCAAATGGTCGTATCATTGTATTATGATAATGAACTAAATTTAAAAGAAATAGGCAGTGTATTAGGGGTAAGTGAATCACGAGCGTGTCAAATTAATAATCAAGCAATGCTTCGCTTGAAATCACGTTTGGTAAATTATGCGCCCTCATAAGCATCAGGTATTAAGCCTAATAATTAAGACAATGGAGCTGTATTGATGATTTTTCATTCGATGTTATTCGCCCTAAACCAGGAGAGTGTAATTTGGATATTTTGACCATTTTGGGCGTAATTATTGGCTTTGGTGCTATTTTAGGTGGCAATTTTATGGATGGTGGCCACCTGTCTGCGTTGATTAATGGCCCGGCAGCCTTGATTGTGCTGGGTGGAACCATTGGCGCAGTTTTGCTGCAATCACCCGCAAAAATATTTTTTGGTTCACTTAAGTTATTAAGCTGGGTGCTCTTTCCTCCTAAGCTTAAGCTAAAACAGTCAATCACTAAAATTATTGAATGGAGCGAAATTGCTAGACGTGAAGGGTTACTCGGTCTAGAAGCGGTTGTTGATGATGAAGAAGATGAGTTCGCTAAAAAAGGAATGCAATTATTGGTCGATGGAGCTGAACCAGAAGTAATACGCGATATATTAATGCTTGAATTAGAAGCGCTAGAAGAAAGGCAGTTGCTGAGTGCAAAAGTGTTTGAGTCGATGGGTAGTTATGCACCAACAATCGGCATTATTGGTGCTGTTATGGGTCTTATTCATGTTATGCAAAACTTGTCCGACCCAAGTAAATTAGGAGCTGGTATTGCAACCGCATTTGTTGCAACCATCTATGGTGTAGGCTTAGCTAACTTATTATTTATTCCTATGGCCTCCAAATTAAAAGTTCAAATTCAAGCATACTCGCAATCTCGAGAAATGATGATAGAGGGGATTGCGGCGATAGCCGAAGGTGAAAATCCACGGAATGTTGAGATAAAGCTTCAAGGGTATTTATAGTCAATGGCAAGACGCAAAAAAAAGCTTGAAGAGGTTGAAAACCATGAGAGATGGATGGTTTCTTATGCGGACTTCATTACCCTTTTATTTGCCTTTTTTGTGGTGATGTATTCGGTCTCGTCGGTGAATGAAGGGAAATATAGAGTGTTATCAAGCACTTTAGATGGCGCTTTTAAAGGTCAGCCTAGAACCATGAATCCAATAGAAATTGGCGATGTTCTGCAAAATAAAGCGCTGATTGAAAGGCTGATGGAGCTGGAAGGAGGGGGCGATAAAATGATTCCTGAGCTATTTTCTGAGGCCAAACCACAACAAACAGCTAAAATTGTTGATAGTGACATTGACAGTGATCAAACAATAAGTGAAGCGAAAGTCTTAGGCCAGTTAGCCGACAATTTGGAGTCTGGTTTGTCCCCATTAATAGATAGTGACCTTGTGTCGGTTAAAAAAAATGACCTTTGGGTCGAAATTGAATTGAACAGCAAAATGTTATTTGGAAGTGGTAATGCGAGCTTGTCTGATGAAGCGTTAAGAGTCTTATGGCAAGTCGCCAAGCCAATTAGAAAATTAAATAATACGGTGCAAGTAGAAGGATACACGGATAATATTCCGATAAATTCATTTGAATACCCTTCTAATTGGGAATTATCTGCCGCACGCTCAGCCAGTGTTGTTCATTTATTGACTAAATATGGGATCGATCCGCAACGTTTGGCGGCGGTTGGTTATGGCGAACACCACCCAGTTGAGGATAACCGAACCCCAGAAGGGCGTGAAAGGAATAGACGAGTGGTTATTGTGGTTCAATCGAATGCTATTTCACGTTTTGCAGAAAAAAGAAAATCAGCGCAGGCGGTTATTGAAGAGCCTATGGTTGTTGAAAAGAAAGCGGTCGAATTGCAAGAAGCGATTGAGTTGCCAATGGGTAATGTGAGTGAATCAAATGAATCGACAGCTGAAAAAATAGAGAAGCTTGAGAAAGCCAAAAATAGTCGGTTTAATAAATTTTTGAATTAATATATGGGTTAGTAAAGATGACCGGTATAAATAAAATAACACCAAGTAGAGCTGTTCGTCCTGTTAAGCCGAACAATAAAAATAAACCAGATGCTCAAACAAATAAAAAAATTGAAAAGCAACGACCAAAAGATACTGAGGATGACTCAGTGCCTAAACATATAGACGAAAGGGTTTGATGGAATTTTATATACCTATAGTTGTTACCGCGCTGCTGTTGGCGGTGGTGATGCTGTTTTTTCTAACCTATAAACAATGGTGTAGAACTAAAGCACTAGAGTCTACAGTTAGCCACCTTGGTAAGAAACTTAACACGGTTCAACATGATATTTCAGCCCTTTGTGCGAGTGGTTTAGGTGTTGATGAGCGCGTGGGTGGGGCAGAGCGGCGTGTTCGTAGTTTAATGGGCCGTATAGAAGAATTAGAAGAAAGCGATACGTTTGAGCACTTACAAGAGTTCCAAGGTGCGATAGAGTTGGCGCAAAAAGGGGCTAGCGCTGATGAAATTGTTGAAAAGTGCCACCTAACAGTTGATGAAGCCAGTTTACTGATTCGCTTACATAAGGCTTAGTCTGGTTGCTCTGTATAGTTGTCTGGTACTTTACCGGATAGTAAATAAGCAAAGGCAATGACTTCTGCAACGGCTATATAAAGTGCTTCGGGAATTTCATCTCCGAGAGGAATACTACTGAGTATTTTGACTAATTCTGGGTTGTGATCAAAGGGGATGTCATTAGCAATAGCAAGGTCAATAATGTCCTGTGCAAGATCACCCCTACCTTTTGCGGTTATAGTAGGTGCATGTTGACCGTCGTATTTTAAAGCAATGGCAATATCAGCAGGGTTTACTATGTCAGTCATTAGGCCTTCTCACTTAAAATAGATTCGCTAGGTTTGTTGTTTTGCATTATCGGGCCTGGCCCTTCTTGTAACTGAATACTATCGGTCTTTAAGTTGGCGCGGCTAAGTTGTTCTTTGAAGGTATTTAAGTGACGATCAATTAGCTGCCGTGTTTCGAGTTGTTCTGCCCAAAAATGACTGCTGATTTGATGGTTTTGAAGTGTGAGTTTGTTTTTAATGAGGCCTAATTTTGGAGGGTTCATTTCAAGCGAAACGACCCATTGAGGGCTCGTCTCATTCGTTTTTTTACGAGAGGGGTCTTCTTGTTCAATTTTTAGAAAAACAGACTCCGTAGCTTGTTGGTTTAGAAACGGAATTTCAATTTGCCATGTTTGGCGGCCGGTACTGTTATCGATATTGCTGCTTGCCAGTTGGTTTAGCGTTATTTTAGAAAGCGCACCTTCTGTTTTATTGAGTAAGGCCTTTATTTGTTGGTCGAATAATTGCGCTGCGCTTGCCTGTTGTGTCATAACGGTAGGTTTTACTGAGGACGATGGTGCCGCTTCTTTCGTTAGCCTTTGTGGCTGCGCTTTTTGTTGGCTTGCTGTGGAGTTTGGCCAGGCATTCAATAATTGTATGAGTTTAATAAGGTTTGCCTTTATATCAACGCGAGAGAGCTCAGTAGATTGTTGGTTTAATGCTTTAGTGGCTAAATGTTCGAGTGGAAGCTGATGTTTCGTTGTTGCGTTATCAGAATGGTTTTTTAAAGCGGCTTTATTGTCCAACAGCATTTTTTGTAAGGTTGGTTCTAAAAACACACCTGAGTGCTGGACTGCGTCTTTTAGTCCCGCAGCTGTTGTTATATTTTTTTGCTTGGGCAAGGTGTGAATAATATTATTGGCTAAACGCCGAAGCTGAAGTAATTGCAGCGCCAGTTCTTTTGACTGAGTCAGCGCTGATTGAACTGTTTGCTTATTAATCCCAGCAAGCACTTCGCCGAGTGGCTGATGGAAATCACTGACGGGAGTTTGTTTTGGAAGTAAGTGACGTAAGCTTAACGGTATTTGTTGATTGGCTTGTGGTGGCTGTTTAACGTTTAGGATCAGTTCAGTAGGCGTTCTGTCGACTATCACGTTAATCGTTTGACCAACAGTGACGGGAATATTTGTTTTTACCGCTATCAGTTGATTACCTAAACGGATAATAACGTCATGCTTATTGGCTAATTGATCGACTATTTTTACTTGTAAGGGTTGGCCGGTTTGGAGCTTGTCTATAATTAAAGCAGTCTCCCTAGTTGCTGTTGTTACGCGGGTTGGGAGGCTAGGTATTTCCAATGAAAAAAAAGTCGCTATTTAATTGAAAAGTTGTTTAACTAGAGCTAGTTCTTCTTGCGAGTTTTCCAGCACATCAAGAGAGTCATTAGGGTCTCTTAATAGTTTAGATAGCCGGTTATAAGCAGGTGTGGATGAGGCTTCTGGGTAGCTATCTTGGTGGAGAGTGTTTCTAAAACTAAGTAATTGGGCAACAATAATAAGGTCTGTATAATTAGCAGGCTGGTCATTTTTTCGTTCCCAATTTTCAGCATTACTAGTTAATTCAATAAAATCGTCAGTGAAATTCCATTTTTTTAAGACCATCTTTCCAAGAACAGGGGAGAGCTTTTTAAGTGTATATTGAACATCTGTTTTGTTATGTATTAAGTTTGGGTGTTTATCTGCATGAGTTAAAATAGGAATGGAGCCGATATCGTGTATTAAGCCGGCCAGCATGGCCTTATCGGTATTAAAACCTTTGAGCTTTTTAGCCATCACAGCACAAATTCCAGAGACATCTCGGCTGTGAAGCCATAACGCTGAGATCAAATCCTTTATGTCTTTTGTTTTAGCATTAAAAACCATTCTCATGGTAAATGTTGTAACGAGATTGCTAGTCGCTTTTATACCTAGTCGAGTTATTGCAAGAGGAAGTGATTCAATTTTTTCGCGGCCCCTAAACAATGGACTATTAGCGACTTTGATTAGCTGAGCGGTTATGGCAGGATCTTGCTGAGTAAGTTGCGCAATAGTGTCCGAGGTTGCGTGAGGATTCGAGATTGCTTTACGAACTTTTATAGCTGTTTCAGGGATAGATGGTAAGGTAAGTTTATTAGCTTGCATCTCTTGAGTGATTTCAAAGTAAAGTTGGTTGTATAGCAAGGGGTCTTCACTTTCCTCGAGAATTGCCATATTACTGTTGGGTAGTGCTTCGTTTAATAAATTATCTAATGTGCTGCGCTCAATAGATAAAACGGTGACTTCTTCAACGGCAGTAGCCGTAGCTTGGTGTGGTAACGAGTTGTTAATGGGGAAACGTGCTTCTATTTTACCACCTTCAATGATTCTTTCTTTGTTGTTAGCAAACGTCAGTTGTACTTTGCCTTCTAACAAATAAATTTGCTTATCGTCACTTTTTCCCACAGAGAATAAAATACTATTAGCATCATATTGTTCTGTTTTTACCATTCCTTGAAGTTGTTGTTTACTATTATCAGAGAAATTTCTGATAGGAAATAGAGAGTTAACTTCTTCGTTTGTTAAGCTTCTGCTGGACATTATTTAAACTGCTTTTTTAAACTGCTTTGATAAGGTATTAATTGAGTTAAAATTATCACCCATTAATTTATTCAGTTAAATATAGCCCTTTCTATGCCCTTATGACAATTAAAATACAAAAAATAAAGACAATTAATGAACTCATTACTGAGGGCGCTAATTTATTTGCTGATGCAGGGCTTTATTTTGGCCATGGGACAGATAATACACTAGATGAAGCCAGTTATATTGTGCTGGGCATCACAAAGAATTTACCGTTAGATAATGAGCAGATATTATCGTCAGAGGTGAGTGTTGATGAACAGCAAAAAGTTTTAGATGCTTTTGAGCGTAGAATAGTAGAAAGAATTCCTGCTGCCTATTTAGTGGGTGAAGCGTGGTTTGCTGGCCTACCTTTTTTTGTTGATAATAATGTTCTTGTCCCTCGTTCGCCATTCGCAGAACTTATTGAAGACCGGTTTGCTCCTTGGGTGGATAGCTCAAAAATAAATAGTATTCTAGATTTATGTACCGGCAGCGGTTGCATAGGGATTGCTAGTGCGTTTAGCTTTCCTGAGGCAAAGGTTGATTTGGCAGATATTTCAGCGTTGGCGTTAAATGTTGCTAATAAAAATATACAGCGGCATAAGCTTGCAGACAGGATAGAGGCTATAGAGTCAGATTTATTTGAAGGCTTGGCGAATCGGCAATATGATCTGATTATTAGTAACCCGCCATATGTTGGGCATGAGGAGCTTTCTAATTTACCTGACGAGTTTTATAAAGAACCTCAACTTGGTTTGGATGGTGGAGTATCGGGTTTAGAATTGGTGCATAACATTCTTGTGAAGGCTCCAGAATATTTAAAAGAAGGTGGGGTGCTTTATGTTGAAGTTGGAAACACAGATGAGGCTTTGCAACAATGTTACCCAGTAGTCCCCTTTCTATGGCAAGAGTTTGAGTATGGTGGACATGGTGTTTTCATGTTAACGAAAGAACAATTATTAAAATATCACACGCTATTTCAAGCTAAACTAGCGTAATTAATTAACAGTAATAATACGAATATGTCAGGAAATTCAATAGGAAAAATTTTTACGGTGACTAGTTTTGGAGAAAGTCATGGTCCGGCTATTGGCTGTATTGTAGATGGCTGTCCTCCGGGATTAGAGCTATGCGAGGCAGACTTACAAGGTGATCTTGATTTAAGAAAACCTGGTACATCAAGACACACAACACAACGACGTGAAGCTGATGAAGTAAAAATTTTATCGGGTGTGTTCGAGGGGAAAACAACAGGGACTTCTATTGGGCTGTTGATACAAAATACAGACCAGCGTTCTAAGGATTATTCGAATATCAAAGAAACCTTTAGACCTGGGCATGCAGATTATAGCTACCAGCATAAGTATGGTTTTCGTGACTATCGTGGTGGTGGGCGTTCTTCTGCCCGTGAAACGGCAATGAGAGTAGCCGCTGGCGGTATTGCAAAAAAATATTTGCGAGAGAAATTTGGTGTTGAAATTAAAGGGTATTTGGCTCAATTAGGACCAATTAAAATTGATGTGGTTGATATGGCCTATGTCCATGAAAATCCATTTTTTTGTCCAGATCCCAGTAAAGTAGGTGAATTAGAAAACTATATGGATGCATTGAGAAAATCAGGCGATTCTGTTGGTGCACGGGTCAATGTTACTGCAACAGGTGTCCCTGTAGGGTTGGGTGAGCCGATTTTTGATCGCCTTGATGCCGAACTGGCGCATGCTTTAATGAGTATTAATGCCGTCAAAGGTGTTGAAATTGGAGGGGGCTTTGGCTGTGTGGAGGCGCTAGGTACGGCGTTTCGAGATGAAATAACGCCAGAAGGATTCCTCAGTAATCATGCCGGCGGTATTTTAGGAGGTATTTCTACTGGTCAGGCGATTTCGGCCAGTATCGCCTTGAAACCCACATCCAGTTTACGAATTCCTGGTCAGTCTGTCGATATACATGGGCAGCCCATAGAGGTTGTTACTAAAGGACGACATGATCCTTGTGTAGGCATTAGAGCAACCCCCATTGCAGAAGCGATGATGGCCATTACGTTAATGGATCATATGCTAAGACACACAGGACAAAACAGTGATGTGAAATCAGCGGCACCTATTATTCCAGCGGGAGACAGCTCGTTATAGTGTTCACTAATAGTCTGGCATAAGGTTTATTTCGTTGGCTAATCAAAAATTGCCTTATTGGCGGTTATCTGGGTTCTATTTTTTTTATTTTGCATCCTTAGGTGCACTCACGCCGTATTTAGGCCTGTATTTAAATTCTATTGGCTATATGGCTGTGCAAGTAGGTTTGGTTTTTGCTGTGATGCAAGGAACTAAGCTGGTTTCGCCGAGTATTTTAGCTTGGATATCTTCAGGGTTTAATGACCGAATGAGACTGATCCAGTTGGCCTCTTTTGTATCCGCGGCGGCTTATACCTGTGTGCTATTTGAGCAAGAATTTGTTGCTATCTTGTTGATATTTTTTGTTTTTAGTTTTTTTTGGAATGCCATGTTGCCGCAGTTTGAGGCAGTGACATTAACTAAATTGGCGCAGCGAACAAACCTATATAGCGGAATAAGGTTATGGGGTTCGGTGGGGTTTGTTGTGACGGTGTTGGGTGTTGGCTATGTGCTGACAGTCATCGGTTTAGATGAATGGCCGCTCTTGGTCAGTCTGTGCTTGGTGATGATTTTTTTATCTAGCTTGCTGCTGAGTGAAAAAGGGCGAAAAAAACATCCAACAAAGGGACCTACGATTTATTCCATTTTGAGCAAAAAGGCAATAGTCGCATTTTTTATGGTGGTTTTTTTAATGCAAGCCTCACATGGAGCCTATTACGCATTTTTTTCGATATTACTCGATAAGTTAGATTACAACGAAACTGAAATAGGCCTGTTATGGTCGTTAGGCGTCTTTGCTGAAATTGCGATATTTATCATAATTCAGAAGCTTTTTCATCATCTTCAATTACGGTTTGTTTTATTGTTAAGTATATTTTTAACCATTATTAGATGGTTAATTATTGCTTGGCTAGCAGAAAGTTTGGTCGCGCTGTTAGTGGCGCAACTATTACATGCCGCATCTTTTGGCTCATTTCATGTTGTTTGCATACAGTTAACACATCACTACTTTAAAGGTGCGGCGCAAGATAAAGGCCAGGCTTTATATACGAGTATTGGTTATGGGGCAGGTGGCATGTTTGGTGGGCTGCTAGCGGGCTTTCTTTGGGATGCGTTTGGTTCGCAATGGGTATTTACTATGGCCTCTTTCTTGAGTGCAATAGCATTTTTTGTTGCATGGAACTGGGTGGAACGAGGTAATTCTGAGGACTTAGCAGCCACAGGCGAAGGCATTAGTTCTGTCTAATTAAGCGCTGATCTGATTTCAACAGATGAACAAATAAACTAGCAGTTAGTTTATGCTTATATGAGTTATTGATAGAGGCTTTATAAACAACTAATATCGTCAGTACTGCTTGAATCTTCAACTAGTTGTACATGGCAAAGGGCTTCTTTTATGGGGCTTATCTACATGATTTAATATGGACGAGCGAAATAGGGGTATTCATCATGCAATCATCAGGTTCTAAAAAATTAACGATTGGGATCTCTTCAATGGCATTATTTGATTTAGTCGAATCGAATAAAGTGTTTGAAACAGAAGGCAAAGCAGCGTACTGCGCTTATCAAATTGCTAGGGAGGATGAGAGTTTAAACCCCGGGGTGGCTTACCCTTTAGTGAAAAAGCTTTTGGGCTTGAACAAACGATTACCTGAGGCATCAGTTGAGGTGATTTTATTATCAAGAAATAGCGCCGATACTGGACTTAGGGTATTTAACTCAATACGCGAACATGATTTAGATATAAAGCGTGCTGCTTTTACCAGTGGTAATAGCCCGTTTGGTTATATCTCAGCCTTTGAAGTGGACTTGTTTCTCTCAACCTCTCCAGAAGATGTACGTAAGGCGTTGGAGGTAGGGCATGCTGCAGCGACTATTTTGTCTGGTAAAGGCACGGATGCTGCTAATGATCAGTTACGGATAGCCTTTGATGGTGATGCGGTTATTTTTTCTGATGAATCGGAGAGAATATATAAGGAAAAAGGGCTGGATGCGTTTACTGAAAATGAGCAGGTATCAGCTAAAGAACCGATGTCTGGCGGTCCCTTTAAATCCTTTTTATCTGCCTTACATAATTTACAAAGTCAGTTTGCTGAAGAAATATCCCCTGTGCGCACAGCGTTGGTAACGGCTCGTTCAGCGCCAGCCCACGAGCGTGTTGTTCGAACACTTCGTTCTTGGGATATTAGAATTGATGAGGCGCTTTTTTTAGGTGGGCTAGCAAAAGGTGAGTTTTTAAAATCATTTGGTGCTGATATTTTCTTTGATGATCAAGCAGCGCACTGCGAGTCTGCTCAACTACACGTTGCTACTGGACATGTGCCTCATGGCGTGGCAAATGAAGATTAGTTGTTAAGGTCAAAGTCAAAACGCATGATGTCGGAGGGTTCTTGTAAGAAATAGCCCTGTACTGCGTCAATACCAAGGTTCCAAAGCAGCGCGAGTGTATTTGCATTCTCAACCGACTTTGCAATTGTTTTTACGTTATTTCTGCGAGTGACTTGAATAAGATCTTTAATGGTTTGTTGTGACTCTTCATTGTTAAGTAAGTTTTGACTAAACGTACCGTCTATTTTTAAGTAATCAACATGGTACTCTTTTAATATGCTGTCAGTGATTTGACTAAAACCAATCTGGTCAAAAGCGATTTGACAACCACACTCTTTTTTAATGACGGTGATGAAATTCTTTAAAACAGTGGGTTCAATTTTTACATCGGAAAAGCTGATTTGGAAAACCAATAAACTGGCATCTATATTATAGAACTTTAATTCACTCACAAGCGTTTCTATGAACGGTGTATTTCGGTAGGTAATATTAGAGATAGAAATAAAGAATTTTCTTTTAATCCCTTGGCGAGAGGCTTCTTTGATTTGTTCTAGGGTGCTTTTCAATACCCACTCATCAAGCTGGCTGATTAAGCCGGTTTTTTCGGCTGTTAAAATAAAATGATCGGGTGGGATATGTGCATTCTTGCTATCAAGAATTCTAAGTAGCACCGCATAATTTTCAGTTTTTTTCTGGGATAGTTCCACAATGGGTTGGTATAACGGGTGAAGTCTGTCTTGTTCTAAAGCAGATTGTATCAAATGCGTGTTTTTTGCCTCATCGATGATAACGGTTAAGGGTGTCGTGACAGAATCAAAGACATGAATTTGGTTGCCACCATGAGAACTGGCTTTGTCACAGGCTTTATCAGCCTGTGAGGTGAGTTGTTTAGAGGTGGTGACTCGCGGGTCAATAAAACTAACACCAATACTTAAGGTTAATTTAATGTATTGGCTATCATCGCCAAAGAGGGTGTTGTTAACTTGGGTTAGTATTTTTTGACAGCTTAACAAAAACTCAGAGCGCCCAAGCTCATCTGAAAACAAGGTGAAGACAGCATCACCATAGCGCGCAAGAATATCATTTTGCGAGCAGGTTTCGTTAATCGTGCGGCTTAGGGAGCGAATAACGTCGTCGGTATAATTAATACCATGCTGTTCTCGAATAGTGCGGAAGTCATCAATCAGAATAATGGCCAGCGAGCCATGTGCTTCTTCACTGGCTATCTCTTTATCAATATATTCAGTCACAAATCTTTTGTTGTACAAGCCAGTTTCATGGTCAAAGGTTCGTAGGTCGGTGAAGCCTTTTTCTACGCTACTCCATGCATCGGGGTTATGAATTAAGATTTGTGTGCAAAGCTGCTCTTTAACAAAGCAATCCGTTTTATAGAGAGTGGTGATAAATGAGTCGCCATCTCGAGTTTGTATAAGAACTGATAAGACGGTTTCATCAGGTAACGATTCTAGCGACGTATTGAAGTTTCTTTTAGATGGATTACCATGGACAGGGCAAGATGTTGGGGTGCTGAACTCCATAACGGGTTTGCAAATAATGTTTTCATCATCAGGAATGTTAAAAATACGTTTATAGGCTGAGTTGGTTGCCCAATATTGCCCATCGTGGATAAGCGCGACACCGTCTTCGGTATGTTTTAGAAAAGACTCGAACCGGTAAGATTCATTTTTAAACTGTGAATTAACTTGGTGTAATAAATATTTATTATGCTGTAAGGTTACCTCACGGGCGATAGATTTAGCGACCAAAAGAACAGGGTTAAAGCTGCGAATATCGATAATGTTATTAGCATCGTAAAGCTTGACTTCCTTGCTGCTTAGGTGTCTTTCTGTCAGTAAAATTATGGGGAAGTGAAGAAAGTACTGTTTTACTTTTCGTATTAAATCTTCGTTTTTAGAGTCATCATCGTTTAATTTTACAACGACTAGGTTCGCATCAGAGTATGACTCCGGTTTTAGACGGTTAATAGTTGTTGGCGTTAAAGTGACATCGGTTTTTGTTGTGTTCAATGCAAGTTCTAAAGCCTTAATTTCTTTTGTTGAAAAATCAACAGTTAGTACAGTCCTCTTAGTCATCTATTAGCCAAGTATTATGTTATTGCATACCTTAATCTAGATTCGTTTCTTTTAACACTGTGTAATGGTTAAAAACTTGATTTGTTTCAATTGCTGTACCAATACGATAATAATCGGTGTTGCCCTTTGTTATTAACGCGATATTTTTAGTAGTGTTGTCTAGTAAAAATGGGGTGATAATTGAGTCAGGCTGATGAATATTGGGAATGCTTTGGAGGAAAATGACGGGTTTTGGGTGGAGCTCCTTATCATGGAAATTGATATTAGCAATTTTAAGGCTAGGTGACATCATTTCTACGCCCACAGAAATATCGCCGTCATCAAGTTTGTTGATACGTCTAATAATCGCTAATTGGAGTAACCCATTTTTTGATTTAAGACAGATAATATCGCAAGCTTTCAAAAGAGGTTTGTTATTAGAAGTGATATTAAACCTTAAGCCTTGTAAGCTACTATCTCCAATGTGCGCGGTTACTTTTTCGCCTTTTTCACCTGGGTTTAGAGCATATTGGGCTTTCCAGATTTTTTCTGCAGAAAGAGAGTATTTGTTAGTCTCTTTGAGCGTGCTCTCGGCAGTCGCTTTAAGAGCTTTATTCACGAGGGCATTACTAGATTTATGGTAATTTCTTTGGTGTAACTCCATTGGTATTATTTCTAGATTCTCGACATTAAAGTTGATCGAGTTCTTTTGTTGCTGTGCTGATTTATTATTGAAGTGTTCGGGGTTTTGCTCAATAACTAAAGCTCTAATGATACTGTCAAAGCCAGGGTAGACAAGAACCTCTTCAATTTTTTCATGCCTTACTGACCGTCGGTTTTGAAAAGTACTCCAGCTAGGAAGTAATCTTTGGATTGTTATTTTTGATAAGGTAGGTTTGTCAGACATAAGTGAAATTGAGTCATACCTTTTGGGGGACATGATGTGATCACTACAAATGAATTTTAAAAGCTTCTCATTATCTATAAATCTACAATGATCATTTATATTTAAGTTGATCAAGTGAGAAGCGGGCTTAGGTAATGAAATGTCAATATAAAAGGTCGCTGATGCTTGTGGTTTTGATGATATTAAAATGTTATTAGCCTGTATAGACAAAATACGCTGAATAGTTTTTATGTCGTGTCGGTTAAACCTATTCGGACTGGCTAAATGGAAAAAGTGATTTTTTTTAAATTCATTTTCTATGGTTGTGTGTTTTCTTTTATCTATTGTCAAATATTCTAACTGATGAATGTTTAACCCTTCAGCAAGCATATATAGGGCATTTAAGTTATTCCAGAAGTTATGGTCAGTGGGTCTGTAGACTAGAGCATCAAAAAGCTGAATAATGCCCTGAAGTTCTATGGCTCTAAAGACAATAAGGCCTTTTTCATGTTCAGAAAAAACAGATTTATTGTTATTGTTTTTATCAAAATTGTTTTCAATAAAACATGTTGAACGAACAATATTTTGATATACATTTTGGGTGTTGGTTAAGATATTTAAAATTTGTGTTGATAACTTAGCTTGTTTTTGGCTTAACGGAAGGTTGGAGTTTTCTATCGTTTTGAGACTAAGGATAGTTAGTTTTATAACATAAGGGCTAACTACCTCAGAAATTTTGAATTTAGTGTAGGGGGCAACGGTCGTTGATAATAGCCCTTGCGTTGCTGTCAACATTATTCCTGCTGTCGATGCAGCGTCTAAGATCGGCAAGTCGTCTACCCACTCTTGGCAGGATCTTGTATTAGGCTCAAAAGGCAAATCTACGTGAGATTTAGTTGCGAAAGGCCCAATTCTATCCGTGAATTTTTTGTGCATATCCATGTGGTGTTTCTTAAGTCAGTATTTATTTAAGGTGTGTTTAAAATCATTTTTTATAAGTTAGGTTTGATTATGCGCCTTATTTTAAGGAAAGTTAATATTTGTAGATAATAATGTTTTATAAGGCTTGCCGGCTTCTTCGCGTACCAGCTTAGGTACCAAATAACCAGGGAGTTTTTTTTGAAGGTGTTGGTAAACATCAAATACATGCTCCATCTCTGTGTCGAAATGCATAGCACCGTTTACCTTGTCAAGAACGTGTAAGTAATAGGGGAGTGTGTCGCAATGGAATAGACGGTGGCTTAACTTAGTTAAGGTTTTTGCATTATCATTTATGCCCCGTAATAATACCGTTTGATTGAGTAAAGTAAGCCCCGCTTTTTTTATAGCAAACAAAGTGTTAGAAACACTATCATCTAACTCGTTTGGGTGGTTGGCGTGAATAACCATAATGACTTTTTTATTTGTTGAGGAAAGTATTTCCAATAATTTTTTGCTTATCCGGCTAGGCAACACAATGGGTATTCTTGAATGAATTCGAATACGCTCAATTTGTGGCAGCTGTTCAAACAAGTCAAATAAGTGCTGAAGTCTGGTATCACTTAGTGTTAACGGGTCGCCACCACTGAGAATGACCTCGGTTACCTCTGGGTGTTCAATGAGGTACTGTTTAATAGAGTCAAGCTGTGAGCGGTTTGCACTATTGTCAGTATATGGAAACTCACGACGAAAACAGTAACGACAATGTATTGCGCAGGCCCCCGTGCTAACCAGTAAAATACGACCATAATATTTATGTAACAAGCCGGGCAAGACACTGGCTTGGCTGTCACCAACTGGGTCATTTAAATAATCTGGGTTTGTTAAAAGCTCACTAGGGTCGGGGAGAACTTGCCGAAGCAGCGGATCATCCCAATCAGACTTTTTAATGCGCTGCGCGTAACTTTTTGTGACCAGAAGTGGAAAATTTTTAGCTGCTTCAGTATGAAGGCTAAGGTCGTCAATATTAAGGTTTAAAAAACACAATAAGTCATTGATGTTTGTAAAGGCCGATTGGAGTTCTTGCTGCCAGCTCGGAATTAAAGAAGTTTTTTCTGTGTTCATCATATTAGCCATTATAATGACCATTAATTGAAGAACTTTATAATTTAACTATATTAATTAACGAGAATTTACATGGCCACTTACAGTACAAATGAATTTAAAGGCGGATTAAAAATTATGTTGGATAATTCGCCATGCACGATTGTTGAAAATGAATTCGTGAGACCCGGTAAGGGGCCTGCGTTTAGTCGAGTAAAGATTCGTAACTTAAAAACAGGTAGGGTCATTGACCGCACGTTTAAGTCGGGCGAAACCGTTGAAGCGGCTGACGTAATGGAAACTGAAATGTCTTACTTATATAACGATGGGGATTTTTGGTACTTCATGGATGATGAAACGTTCGAACAAGTATCCGGTGATGCAACCGCAGTTGGCGATGCTGCAAAGTGGATAAAAGAACAAGATAAATGTATTGTGACTTTATGGAATGGGGCGCCTTTATTGGTATCGGCACCAAATTTTGTAGAGCTTGAAGTGACCGACACCGACCCTGGCTTAAAAGGCGATACTTCTGGCGGTGGTGGTAAGCCTGCAACATTAGAAACAGGTGCAGTTGTTCGAATTCCTTTATTTGTGCAAATTGGCGAAGTGATTAAGGTTGATACTCGCACAGGCGAATACACTTCACGTGTGAAAAACTAGTTTTTAATTGACTGACCTTAACAATAAGCAATGGCCGCCGACTTGTTCAGCGGCTTTATTGCATCAGCGTGCCGAGCTTTATCGAACGATCAGGGCTTTCTTTATAGAAAAAGCTGTTCTGGAAGTCGAAACGCCGGTGCTGTCAGCAGCAGCAAGTTGTGATATTAATTTAGATAGTTTTTGTACGGCCCTGTCGGCGTCTCAAAAACTGTACTTGCAAACGTCACCTGAATTTGCCATGAAGCGTTTGCTGGCTGCGGGCTCGGGTTCTATTTATCAAATAGCAAAATCATTTAGACAGTCTGAACGGGGGCGTTTTCATAACCCTGAGTTTACGTTACTAGAATGGTATCGAGTGGGTTTTAAGCTGGCTGATTTAATCAATGAAATGGTTGAGTTGTTGATGCTCTGTTTCGGGCAAAATTTGGCGTATAGAACGGTCACGTACCAACAACTATTTCAGCAATTAACCGGGTTAAACCCTCATCAGCTTACCTACAGTGATTTAATGGCCTATGCGACTACGCAAGGCAACCCAGAGGCGAGTGATATTTGTGGCGGGAAGTTATCCAACGGCCTAGATTACGTATTCAGTCAATATGTTCAGCCGAAGCTTAAAAAAGACCTTGTTTATTTTGTAACCAATTACCCTGAATGCATGGCGATGTTAGCCCAATTAGATGAAGGCCCGCCCGTGACCGCTAAGCGTTTTGAGGTGTACTTTAATAATGTGGAGTTAGCAAATGGTTATGAGGAGCTAACCGATGCTGCTGAACAAGCTAGGCGCTTTCGAGATGAGTTAACACAAAGAGAGCAAGGTGGCTTAGATGGTTTGCCGATGGACAAAAATTTATTAGCCGCGCTTGCACATGGAATGCCCGAATGTTCAGGCGTTGCCTTGGGCTTAGATAGGCTGTTGATGTTAATGACAGGCGCGAACGCCATTGATGATGTTTTAACGTTTCCGATTGATCGAGCTTAATTGTCTATCGTGTAAATAAGATAAGGTGAGCAGGGCAGTGATGGCGCCAATTAGTGCAAACATCATGTCTGACTGTGTATCCCAAATGTAGCCTTGCGTGCCTAAGAAAGCGTCTGCGCTTTTGCCTGACGCTAATGCAATCCACCACTCAATTAACTCATAAAATGCACTCACGGCTAAGCACACGCAGATGACAAAAAAATTCATCCAGCGTGATGACGTTATAACATCTTGTCGTATGACAATTTCCCGAGTAATAATCGCTGGGGTGATGCCTTGAACAAAGTGCCCAAGTTTATCGTAATTGTTTCTTTCTGAGCCCATTAGCTCAGCCAAGGCATCAAAAAGAGGGACTTCAGCATAAGTATAATGAGCACCAACCATCAAAATGACAGCGTGTATTAAGATTAATAGGTAGGCCAGCGTGGTGAGTGGGAAGGTCTTGCGGGTAAAGGTTAAAATTATTAACGCAATAATTGCCGGAAGGGCCTCAAGTAACCATGTTAGAGCATCATTGGGTGCTATGGCAGACCATAGTAATGTGCTGAAAAAAATAAAAAGCCAAGCCGATGTGTAAACCGTGTTGGTTTTCAATTTGCTTGTTTACTTATTAATTTTAGCGATCACTTGCCCGTATTGAACGGCGTCCCCTGCTGCTAAATTTTCAGCCCATGTGACCTTGTCTTTTCCATATAACATAACGATGGTTGAGCCCATATTAAAACGAGCCATTTCATCATTCTTTTTATATTGTTGCTTGTTATCGCTATATTGCCATTGACGAATTTGATTGTGGCGAGGCGGGGTAACCTCTCCATACCAAACGGTTTCAATACTCGACACAAAAATAGCACCAACCATGACCATCGCCATAGGGCCAGCAGGGGTATCAAAAAAAGCAATAACCCGTTCGTTACGGGCAAATAATTCATCTATTGCTTCAACAGTGGTTTGGTTAACGCTGAACAGTTCACCGGGTACGTGTACCATTTTTTTGAGTGTTCCATCGACAGGGAAGTGGATGCGGTGATAATCTTTAGGGGATAAATAAACCGTGGTGAATTGGCCGTCTTCAAATTCGCTGCTTAGGCTGTCATTACCCAACAAAGCAGACAGGTTAAATGATTTGCCTTTTGCTTGAAATAATTCGCCGTTTTCAATGCTGTCCATTTGGCTGATGGTGCCGTCGACAGGGCAGGCAATCGTTGTATCGTCGTGTTCTAGGGGACGTGCATCTTCACGTAATTGACGGGTAAAAAAGGCATTAAAACTTTCGTAGGCTTCTGGATCTGGTTGTGCTGCCTCAGACATGTTGACGCCAAACCGTTTAATAACAGTATTGATGATAAATTGCTTTACCCAAGGCGTTTTACAACGGGCGAGTTTATGCATTAAGGCCGATAAACTATGCTTTGGCAAAATGTGCTGAAGGAGTATAAAGAGTTTATCCATGTTAAATACCGTTATCCGAAAGTTGCTTTTTGTGCTGCAGGTAGTGCAACACCAGTGTTGATAGTTGCCCCCATGTCATTCAAGACGGACTCCAGCGAGGCAAGGCAGAACATCACATTACTAGCGCTAGCAGATTGGCCCATTAAGCCAATACGCCATACTTTACCGGCTAAGGAACCAAGCCCTGCGCCAATTTCTAGGTCATATTCGTGTAACAAGCGTTTTCTAACGACAGCATCATCAACATTGCTAGGAATAGTGACAGCATTGAGTTGGGCGAGCCGAGAGCCTTCAGGAACGATAAAGCTAAGCCCCATTGCTTCTAGACCGGCTTTTAAGGCCTGGTGCAGCATTGAATGCCGAGCCCATGCATTTTCCAAGCCTTCTTCTTTTAGCATTAATAGTGATTCATGTAAGGCGTATAGGCTGTTAACTGGGGCGGTGTGATGGTATGAGCGTCCGCCGTCATTGCCCCAGTAGCCCATAACAAGGCTTAAATCTAAGAACCAACTTTGTACTCGTTCCTTACGTTGTTTGATACGCTCTTGTGCGCGTTCACTAAAGCTAACAGGGGATAAGCCAGGCACGCAGGAAAGACATTTTTGTGTGCCAGAGTAAATGGCATCAATACCCCAATCATCCACCCGTAATTCTGAACCGCCCAAAGAAGTGACGGCATCTACAATAGTGAGGCAATTGTATTGGTGCGCTAATGCACATAAAGTTTTGGCGTCCGATAAAGCGCCCGTAGAAGTTTCTGCGTGAACAAAAGCCAGCACGCTAGCTTCAGGATGGGCTTTAAGAGCATCTTCAACTTTTTGCGGGTCAATCGCTTTTCCCCATTCATCTTCAACCATGATGGCAATAGCACCACAACGTTCAACGTTTTCTTTCATCCGTCCGCCAAAAACACCATTTTGGCAAACAATAACGCTGTCACCTGCTTCTAATAAGTTTGCAAAACAAGTTTCCATACCAGCAGAGCCGGGCGCAGATACCGGGAAAGTTAATTGGTTGTCTGTTTGGAATGCATATTGAAGCAAGGTTTTAACCTCATCCATCATGGTGCTGAAGCTCGGGTCCAAGTGGCCAATTGTCGGGCGTGCAAGCGCCGATAGGACACGTGGGTGAACATCAGATGGGCCGGGGCCCATCAAGGTGCGAACGGGTGGGTTAAACGTTGTGATCGTCATGGTTTTTTTAGCCTTCGATTTTTTGGCCCGCCATAAACATCCAGGTTTCAATAACGCTGTCTGGGTTTAGCGAGACGCTTTCAATGCCTTGTTCCATTAACCATTTGGCAAGATCAGGATGGTCAGATGGTCCCTGTCCACAAATACCAATGTATTTGTTTTGTTTGCGGCATGCTTGAATAGCCATAGAAAGAAGTTTTCTAATGGCCGGGTCGCGCTCGTCAAATAAAGAAGCGATTAAGCCGGAATCACGATCAAGCCCTAGCGTTAGTTGTGTTAAATCGTTTGAGCCAATTGAGAAACCATCGAAATACTCTAAAAACTCTTCAGCCATTAAAGCGTTAGAAGGTAATTCGCACATCATAATGAGCTTAAGGCCATTTTTACCGCTTTCAATACCGTTTTCTTTCAGTAGCTCGGTGACTTGCTTGGCTTCGTCTAGGGTACGTACGAAAGGAATCATCACCCAGACATTTGTTAGTCCCATCTGGTCGCGTACAAACTTTAGGGCCTCGCATTCCATATTGAAACATTCGCGGAATGAGTCAGAGATGTAGCGTGATGCGCCTCTAAAACCAAGCATTGGGTTTTCTTCTTCCGGTTCATAACGGTCGCCGCCAATTAAGTTGGCGTATTCATTCGATTTGAAATCGGACATGCGAACAATGACGGATTTAGGCGAGAAAGCTGCAGCGATGGTTGAGATGCCTTCGACTAAACGTTTAACGTAATAGTCTTTAGGGCTTTCATAACAAGAAATTCGTTTGCTGATGGTTTCTTTTAGGTCGCTTGGTAATTGTTCATACTCTAAGAGTGCTTTAGGGTGAATACCAATCATTCGGTTAATAATGAACTCTAAGCGTGCTAGGCCAACTCCTTCATGGGGTAATGAGGCGAAATCAAAGGCTCGATCAGGGTTGCCGACGTTCATCATGACTTTAACTGGAATGTCAGGCATGGCGTCTAAGTTAACGGTGTCTACTTGATAGTCCAGTAGACCTTCGTAAATAAAGCCAGTATCTCCTTCGGCACAAGAAACGGTAATATCAGTGTCTTGGGTAATATGGTCTGTTGCATCACCACAGCCAACCACAGCAGGAATACCCAATTCACGGGCAATAATGGCGGCATGACAGGTTCTGCCACCACGGTTGGTTACAATCGCTGAGGCGCGTTTCATAATCGGTTCCCAGTCTGGGTCGGTCATGTCGGTGACTAATACGTCGCCCTCTTGGACTTGGTCCATTTGAGAAATATTATCGATAACGCGAGCAGGGCCAGAACCAATTTTTTGGCCAATACTACGGCCCTCAACAAGTACCTTAGCTGTTTCGTTTAAAGAGTAACGTTGAATTTCTTTACCGGCGCGGCTTTGAACCGTTTCAGGACGAGCTTGAACGATATACAGCTGACCGTCTAAACCATCTTTAGCCCATTCGATATCCATAGGCCGTTGGTAGTGTTTTTCAATAGTAATAGCGATGCTGGAAAGTTTTTCCACCTCGGCATCGGTCAAGGAATAAACGCCGCGTGTTGATGGGTCAGTATCCACAATTTTAACAGGGTCGCCTGCTTCATCGTTATAGATCATCTTAATCAACTTGCTACCTAAGTTGCGGCGTAATACAGCAGGCCGACCAGCTTCTAAGGTTGGCTTATGAACATAAAACTCATCTGGGTTAACGGCACCTTGAACGACCATTTCACCTAAACCATAGCTGGAGGTGATAAAAACTGCGTCACGAAAGCCTGATTCGGTATCGAGTGTAAACATAACACCTGAAGCGCTTATGTCGCTGCGAACCATGCGTTGAATGCCAGCGGAAAGGGCAACGCCACTGTGTTCAAATCCTTGGTGTACACGGTAAGAAATGGCTCGATCATTAAATAATGAGGCAAATACCTCTTTAATTGAACGCATTACATTGTCAATACCATCAACGTTTAGGAATGTTTCTTGTTGCCCCGCGAATGATGCATCGGGTAAATCTTCAGCCGTTGCAGAGGAACGAACGGCAACAGAGAACTCACTATTTGCATCAGCTTGCATTTTTGCATAGGCCTTTTCAATAGCCGTTTTTAAGCTTGGTTGGAAGGGCGTGTCAATAATCCACTGGCGAATTTCTTTGCCGGCTGCGGCCAAGGCATTAACGTCATCTACATTTAATGTGCTGAGCTTTTCGTGAATTTTATCATCGATACCACTTTGCGAAAGAAAGTCTCTAAAAGCCGTTGCTGTTGTGGCAAAGCCACCGGGTACATCAACGCCTACAGAGGCTAAATTGCTAATCATCTCGCCGAGTGATGCATTCTTTCCACCAACGTGCTCGACGTCGTCCATACCTGTTGAGTCTAGCCAAACAATATAATCTTCCAACTTCTGATCCCCTAATGTTGATACCTTCCACACTGCAAATCTATCTGCTGAGAAGCTACCTTTTGGTTTAAAATTCGAATTAATCCAATATTTTAACAAAAAATGCACCGCTATATTCAATGAAAAGCAGAACAATCTTTTTTATATCAGATAGAACGGCTATTACAGCAGAAACACTGGGTAATAGTCTAATGACACAATTTACAGGTGTTGAGCGTGAACGACACGTTATTCCCTTTATAGATACGGTATCAAGGGCAGAGACTGTGTGTAATAAAATTAATGCAGCTTATACGGTTAATGAAGGCCGCCCAATTGTTTTTAGCACATTCACTAATGATGATTTGCGTGAGATAGTGTCTAAAAGTAATTGTATTTTCTATGATTTGTTTAATGATTATATTACTAGAATGGAAAATGATTTACGACAAGAGTCATCTCATGAGGTCGGGAAAAGTCATGGTTTGAGTGATACAAGCTCTTACGAATCACGCATACGGGCGGTTAATTATGCGCTGGAGTATGATGATGGTGCGCGTTTAGACCGTTATGATCAGGCTGATGTCATTTTAATTGGTGTTTCAAGAACGGGGAAAACACCAACGTCTTTATTTCTTGCCCTTCAATATGGCATTTTTACGGCTAACTTCCCGATTACAGACAGTGATTTAGATAACTGTGAGCTTCCTAGAGCATTAAAACCGTATAAGAAAAAATTATTTGGCTTGACCATCAGCGCGGAGCAGCTGAGCAGGATTCGTGAAGAGCGTCGACCAGGTAGTCCTTATGCTTCATTAAAAACCTGTCAAAGAGAAGTTTCACAAGTAGAAGAATTATTGCATATGGAAAATGTGCCGTTTTTGAATGTAACCTCTATTTCGATTGAGGAGATTGCGGCGCAGGTTCGTTTAACTAAAGACTTGGATGTGAAACATTTTTAACAACGAGTATGGGAATCCTGTTTGGCTTTAAGTAATCTTATGATTTTAGGTGTAACTTAGGTTGCGAGTACGGGGGATTACTTTTATCATCCACGCCTTTTATATTCCGTGGTGAGGTCAACAGTCGATGAGTCAACATATTTTTTATCCTGGGCAACGTTGGGTTAGTCATTCTGAAACTGAATTGGGCCTAGGGGTTGTTGAGAGCATAGAAGGGCGCCACGTGACATTGTTTTACCCAGCTGTTGAAGAGCCTCGGGTGTATGCATTGGATAATGCACCGCTAAGTAGGGTGACTTTCAATGTGGGTGACACAGTAAGCCACCAAGGTGGTCAAGAAGTAACTATTGAGCAAACCCAAGAGCATAACCATTGCATGATTTATTTGTGTATTGATGGGCAGGGTGAGCAAGTGGTGCTACACGAAATTGATTTGGATAGTACCGGGGCGTTTAATAAACCTCAAAGTCGTTTATTTACTGGGCAGCTAGATAAAAACAAGCTGTTTGATTTGCGCCTTAAAACATTAGACTTTCAACGTAAACTAGATCAGTTTAAAGGGTTTGGTTTATCGGGCCCACGTGTTCAGTTATTACCCCATCAATTTTATATAGCGAGTAAAGTAACGGAGCGAAATGCAGCGCGTGTTTTACTGGCCGACGAGGTCGGATTAGGGAAAACAATTGAAGCGGGTTTAATTTTACATCAGCAACTATTAACCGGTTCAATTGAGCGAGTATTGATTGTTGTCCCCGATGCACTTATTCATCAATGGTTGGTAGAACTCTTACGTCGTTTTAATTTGTCTTTTACAATTCTAGATCGTGAACGTTGTGATGCGATTAGAGAAGAGGGGGACATAAACCCGTTTGAAACGGCTCAATTAGTACTTTGCCAATTATCTTTTTTATCTGAAAATGCGAATTATCATGCCTCAGCGGTAGCAGCAAATTGGGACTTGATGATTGTTGATGAAGCGCATCATTTATTCTGGAACGAGAATAACGTTAGTAACGAATACCGCTGTATTGAAGAATTAGCAAATCATGTACCGGGCTTATTGCTATTGACTGCCACACCTGAGCAATTAGGGGTTACGAGCCATTTCGCAAGGTTGCGCTTATTAGATCCCGATCGTTATTACGATTTAGCCGCTTTTCGTGAAGAACAAGCCGGTTACCAGGAGATTAATCAGCTTATTAAACAGTTGATGGCGGCAAACTCCATTGATGGGGTACTTGCTGATGTTAATTTAAAGCAATCGCTGTTGCAGCTACTGGGTGAGCAAGCGGTTTTATCTGACGATATATCTGTGGACTCGCTCATTGATGCATTGCTCGATCGGCACGGTACTGGCCGCGTGTTGTTTAGGAACACGCGAGAAAATATAGATGCGTTTTCATCTAGGAAATTACACGCGTATCAATTACCTGCGCTTAGCGTAGAAAATGAGTTTGAGCTAGACACCGATCTTGCATTGGCCAAAACGCTATTGCCTGAAATGTTATTGGGCGAAGACTGGTTGATGCTAGATCCACGTATCACCTGGTTGGTGGAATGGTTGGATACGCATAAAAATGAAAAGGTATTGTTGATTTGCGCGCAGCAACAAACGGCGCAGGAGTTACATGAATATTTAAAAATGCGCACAATTTTTGCGTCTGCCGTTTTTCATGAAGGTATGAGCTTAATAGAAAGAGATAGGGCTGCGGCGTACTTTTCTGATGCAGAGGAAGGAGCTCAGATTCTTATCTGTTCTGAAATTGGAAGTGAAGGTCGAAATTTTCAGTTTGCGCACCACTTGGTATTATTTGACCTGCCACTTAATCCAGACTTGTTAGAACAAAGGATAGGTCGCCTAGATCGAATTGGTCAAACCGATACGGTGCACCTTCATGTGCCATGTATAGAGGGAACCGGCCAACATCGATTGATGAATTGGTATGATAAAGGACTCAACGCCTTTAGCCATGTCTGCTCAACAGGGCACCATGTTTATGCGATTGTTAAAGCGGATTTAAAAGAAGCCTTGCTGGGTGATGCGTCTGATGATGAATTTGCAGCAATCATTGAAAAAACCAGTACGTTAATGCAACAGAGCATAGCGGATATGCATGCAGGCCGTGACTTGATGTTGGAATTAAACTCTTGCAGAAAAGAGCAGGCACAAGAAATTATTGATGAAATTAGTTTGTCATCAAGCCACTTAGAATTGTCTCATTACATGGAAGAAGTCTTTGAAAGTTTTGGTGTTGAGCAGCAATACCATAGCGAAGACAGCATTGTTATTAAGCCAAGTGGTCATTTGCAAAGTGATGCTTTCCCTAGTTTGCCTGAAGACGGTTTAACGGCGACGTTTAACCGAAAGATTGCCTTGTCACGTGAAGATTTTCAATTCTTAACCTGGGAACACCCCATGGTGACTGGCGCGATGGAGCAAATTATCAATAGTGAGTTTGGTAATTCAACGTTTTGTACCATGGCATTACCGCCTATTCCTGCTGGAACGGTGATTCTCGAAGCTATATTTACAACGCATTGTCCCGCACCTAAACGCTTACAATTGCACCGCTATTTGCCGAAAACGGTAAAGCGAATTGTGGTCGGTTCAAATGGCTTGGATATGACTGATATTTTAAAGCCAGAGCATATTGAGTCTAGGGTGACGTTTGTTAAAAAGTCAATTGCACTGAATATTATTGAGCATGGTCAAGAGGCGATTAAAACACTGATTGAAAAAGCTGAGAAACTGGTTGTTGTTCACCAAGAAGCGTTAGTAAAACAAAGTGTTGAAGAGATGCAACAACAAGAATCGTTGAATCTAGAAAGGCTTGTTGCATTGGCGCGGGTAAACCCCAATATTCGCGATAGCGAGATTACTCAATTAAAAGCCAATATTAACGACTTAGGTAGCTACATTAAAAGAGCCTCCTTTAAGTTAGATGCAATTCGCGTTATCTTGACCACAGACTAGCTGACTAGGGCGAAAGGTATCGTACTAATAAGGCACCCTCTAATAGGTTTTAGCGTTAATAATTTATTGACCAGTTAACCCGTCGCCTGATTTGGAGCAGTCTATAATGAGCTGGAGCCGAAGTGGGGTTTTACCTTAGAGCAAGTCTGCTGCCTTGTGATTATAGTTAAAGATAACCAGAGACACTAAAACAGCGGCTTGAATAACCGATTTTGGCATGACAGTAGCAAAAGCGATAAAAAATTAAACAGCCTCTTTTCTTAAAAACACCCATTCTTTGTCTGAAGATTGTTCTGCTGAGAATGCGTAGCCGGCGGTGTCAAACTGTTTGATATCGCTGGGGCTTTCCAGTCTATTTTTAATAATGTAGGCGCTCATCATACCGCGTGCTTTTTTAGCATAAAAACTGATAATTTTATATTTATCATTTTTCCAGTCTTTGAAAACCGGAGTGATCACTTGAGCATTCAGCTGAGCTGGTTTGACAGCCTTGAAATATTCGTTAGAAGCTAGATTAATAAGAACAGGGCTTTTCTGTTCGGTAAGTTCTTGATTCAGTTTGTCGGTAATTTTATGACCCCAAAATTCATAGAGGTTTTTACCTCGTTGGTTGCTAAATTTTGTGCCCATTTCTAAACGATAGGGCTGGATTAAATCTAAAGGTTTAAGTAAACCATACAAACCAGAAAGAATACGTAGGTGCTTATGAGCCCACTCTAAATCGTCTTCTGAAAATGAGCTTGTATCCATGCCTTCGTAAACATCACCTTTAAATGATAATAATGCCTGTTTGCTATTTTTATCGGTGAAAGGTCGTTGCCACTCAATAAACCGGTTGCTATTGAGCACGCCTAATTTATCACTAATACTCATCAAACTAGACACGTCTGATGGTGACAGGGTTTTAAGTTGATCAATTAACTCCGCTGAATCATCTAAAAACGCCGGTTGTGAATGGCTTGTTGTAGCGGGCGGGGTGTCGAAATCTAAGGTTTTCGCAGGAGAAATAATCAATAACATAGCCTTAACTCATTTTAAGTGATGTGTGTTCGTATTGTACGGTAAATATACTGGTTCAGTTAAGTGAGAAAAGAGGCTTTATTTATAAGGGCTCTCTATTATAAAACGTGATGAGAAAAATAATAATAAACACGCAGCGAGGGTATGTTGGCGGGCCAAAAATTGACTTAGCTAGTTACTTTAACTATAGTGCAATGCAATAAACAAGTTTATTCTTAATTAATTATTTGGAGTGCCAGAGTATGAGTAATTCAGTAGCCTTAGTAACAGGTGGTATTGGCGGTATTGGGTCTGAGATATCTAAAAAGTTATCACAGAACGGCTATATTGTTATTGCAACAACGTTTAACAAAGAAATTGAAAAAGCAGACGAATGGGTAGCTGCTCAAAAGAAAGAAGGGTTTGATTTTTTAGTTGAAGAAGCAGACGTTACAAGTTTTGACGCTTGTGCTGAGATGATTAAACACGTTGAAGAGACAGTTGGCCCAATTGAAGTGTTGGTTAACTGTGCAGGCATTACTCGCGATGGCTTTTTGAAAAACATGGATGAGTCTAATTGGGATGCTGTGTTATCTACTAATTTAGATGGCGTGTTTAATATGACTAAAAATGTTCTAGACTTTATGTTGAAAAGAGGACATGGACGGATTATTAATATTTCTTCAGTAAATGGCCAACGTGGCCAATTTGGTCAAACCAACTACTCTGCGGCAAAAGCCGGTATGCATGGTTTTACAATGGCGTTAGCACAAGAAGTAGCTCGTAAAGGGATTACTGTTAATTCAGTAAGCCCAGGTTATGTAGCGACTAGCATGGTTATGGCGATTGATGAAGGCATTCGTAATGAATTAATTTCGCAAATTCCAATGCAACGTTTGGCTGAACCGGTTGAGATTGCTAATGCGGTCAACTTTCTAGCCTCAAGCGAAGCAAGCTATATAACAGGGGCAAATATTCCTGTTAATGGTGGCTTGTTTACTAGTTTCTAAGGAGTCTGAAATACTTCTTTAGAGAGAAAAAGGCAACCATTTGGTTGCCTTTTTTATTGACAGCTAGTTAAGTAATCGATATTACTGGACTAGGTTTTTATTTTTTAAATAATTCAGGGAGCGGTGAAAATGCAAAATGACCTTATCAAACAGTGGGCTCAATTAAGTAAAAAAGCCAATGAATCATTAAAGAAAATTAATACGTTAAATACCCAATCGGTAAAACAACTAACCCAATTGCAAATGGATTTGGTGTCGAGTTGTCTCGAAGGAAGTATAAAAAAAGTTACTTCTGTGAATAAAGTTGGCTCAATGACAGAGTTGATGAATTTACAATCTAGTTTGTACAAGGAGTTATCAGAAAAAGTATTGAAAAATGCGCAATCGTCAGTCAAAGTTGCAATGGAGACAAGGAAGGCGATGGGCGAGCTTATCCAAGAAGGCTTAGCAGAGGCGCCTTCAATGGTTATGACGCCTGTGGCTAAGAAAACAACACCAAAACCTGCCGCTAGGAAAGCGACCCCCAAGCCTGCAGCACCGAAACCTGCTGCTAAAAAAGTTCCCCCCAAACCCGCGGCTAAGAAAGCAGCACCGAAACCTGCCGCTAAAAAAACTCCCCCCAAACCGGCGGCGGCTAAGAAAGCCGCACCGAAGCCTACAGCTAAGGAAGCCGCACCAAAACCCGCTGTCAAGCAAACGGCACCTAAAGCAACGGCTAGAAGCACGCAACTACCAAATCCGTCAGGTCGCCCTGTAACAGAAGGTGATGCTAAAAAATAATTATGTCTCGCGCTAAGGTCTACAATGTTAGGTAGACCTTAGCGGTATGAGGTGGGGAAGTATATGAAAGCAACGATTGAAATTGAGGCAACACCTCAAGAAATGAGAGAGTTCTTGGGTCTGCCTGATGTTCAAGCTATTCAGCGCGAAGCGATAGAGAAAATTCGTAATAAAATGCTAGTTGGTATTGAGTCGAGTGATATGGTTGAACTCATGAAACTATATATGCCAATGCCTGAACAAATGTTGGCAATGGAAGGTGTTCAAAAGACTATGTGGGATGCGATGATGAAAACGGTTGAGCTATCAACATCGACAGACAAAGGCAAATCCTAAGCTAGTCCTTGTTCCAGTGATTGGATCAGTGTCTGTTGAGTTCTTGGGCTAGTGAATGCACCAATGTGCCCGCCAACTAGCGCTTGTTCTTGATAAAGCTCCGGCTTTATATGTTGCTTCAGTGCGCGTGTTGCTTCGGGTGGGACAAGGTGATCTTGTGTTGCGTAAAGGTTTAGCACCGGAGACGTGATTTTGTTCAGTAAAACAGCATGCCCAGCAATGGTTAATGTGTTTTCATGTAATTTGTTCTGTTGATAAAAATTAATTAAAAACTCATCGGCAGCCGCTCTGTTTAAATCTGGTCCGTCATGTAACCACCTTTCCATGCGTAGGAACGTGTTTAAGCTTTCAGTGTTGTTAATAATATGCTTGAGTCGACGGTACTTTTCTCGGTTTAATTGAAAAGGTTTTATGGCTTTAAAAAGTTGGCTTATAAGCTCAGCAGGCACATTGCCTGTATGAGACGCTAATGCTTGTGTGTTTAAGTGACTGGTCCAACTTGTTAAGGGGTTGTTTTTAGTATGAAAATCTATGGGCGTCACTAGGGTTACGAGCTTGCGAATTTCAGTTGGGTGAAGCGCGGTATAACATAAGGAGAAGACGCCGCCTTGGCAAACACCTAAGAGGTCTATTTTTTCTTCTTTAGAGTGGTGTTTTACTTGCTGAACGCAACGGTGTAAATAACCATTAATATAGTCATTTAGGTCTGTAAAACGATCACTACTATCGGGGTATCCCCAGTCGATGAGGTAAACCGGGTAACCTTTCTCTAATAAACGTAATATAAGGGATCTTTTAGGCTCAAGATCCATAATATAAGGGCGATTAACCAGAGCGTAGGTTATTAGGATAGGGAGTTTTTTCTGCGCAACATCAAGAGGGTTATAGTGAAAAAGTTGCAGCTTATTTTCACTATAAATAAGTTCTTTGAGGCTACTGCCGACTTCAGGCGGGGGTTGTTTATCCTTGTCAGCTAGCTTCTCCATAAGAAGCACAAACTCATCTTGCCAGATATTTTCGTGATCTTTGGTTTTATTCGGCATCTGCTCGGCTCAACAGGCGTTATTTTAATTGATAAATGGTTTGTCTAAGTTCGTTAATGACTTCGTCGGTTTGTGCTTTATATTCTGCAAACTCCATTCTAAGTTTATGCAGGCCATTTTGTAAATCTTCTAATGATTGTTGTGTTGGAAGGCCGAATAGCTCAGCTGCTTGTTCAGAAAAAGCATGTTGTGTATTTTTTAAGTTATTTAATGATTCAAACAATTTTTTTTGCGCATTTATATAGTCATCGGTTTGACTGATCTCACTAAACGCCTTTTCGCCAGCAGTTAACCAAAAAATACATAGCTGTTCATTCGATGCGTCTGGAGACTCATCTTTCAAGGCTTGAAAGTGCTTCATTGCTGATTGGCTTAACTTGGCATAAAGCTGATTTAATTTAGACAGCGCTGCTTGAATACTAGAGAGATTTTCTTGGGCCTGTAATGGAAGTTCGCAGATTGCTTGGGTAAATTGCTGTATCAGCTGGGTATCAGTGCTTGATTGAAAGTTATTGAGACTAAAAAAGCTTTGGAGCCATTTAGTTTGTGGGTTTGAGGCTGTGTTAAATCCGAGAGTGCTGGGTAAGTCCCAAAATTTTGATAAATCAGTCTCGTTATTATTTACGTTGTTAATTAGCTGCTGATAAAAGTCGCCGTGTTCTTGAAACTTTTGTAAAACGGCCTTGTACTCATCTGGCAGCTTACTGTTCATTAATGTAAAAAATTGAGTATAAGGGCTTCTAGTATCTGTAGTCATTTGTGTTGTTTCTAATGAACTAGCTATGATTATATTGAAATAAAACTAAAACGTAATGCTGGCTTTTATGTTTAGTTGCTTTGTAAGGGGAGTGATTGTTGAACAATAATCTGTTTAAGTGACCAATGCTTAATACCCCAATTTAGAATTTCTGCTGTGCTTGATTCTAACAGTTCTTGGGGTGGGTTTAAGCTTAAATGGACAAATGTTCTTAAAAGTGTGGATTTAACAGGTGATAATGAGATGTCGCTCGCATAAGTTTGTTTGCTCAATTTAATGCCGTTAGTGTCTGTAATAACAGGGATATGAGCATAATGAGGTGTTTGTATGCTCAATAATTGTTGTAAATGAATTTGTCGGTAGGTGCTGTCTAGAAGGTCATGCCCTCGTAATACTTCAGTAATGCCTTGTGTACTATCATCAATAACAACAGCAAGGTGATAAGCATAAACACGGTCTTTGCGAAACATTACAAAATCATCATGCTGTGTTTGTAGTTTATGATGGGAGGGACCTTGCACGGCATCGATAAAGGATATTTTTTTATTTGCTAATCGGATACGTAATGCAGAAGGTTGATTGGGTTTTAACGGGTGGCTTAGACAATGGCCGTCATAAAGACCTGCGTGAAGTCCTCTGTTGGCTAAATCTTTGCGAGAGCATTGACAGGGATAAAGTAATTGACGTTCAAGGAGTTGTTCTAACGCATGTTGATAGTCATGATGGCGAGTGTGCTGGTAGAAAACAGGCTCATCCCATGTAAGGCCGAATTGCTCGAGCGTTTTAAGTATTTTGCTGGAATACTGTTGCTGACAGCGAGCGGAGTCTAAGTCATCTATTCTTACAAGCCATTTGCCGCCTTTAGATCGTGCTTGTAAAAAGCTAGCAATAGCCGTGTATAAAGAGCCGTAATGTAAAGGGCCGGTTGGAGAGGGGGCAAATCGCCCCCTATAAGCTGGGTCCAAAGCAACCAAAAGATAGGCTTAAGGCAAAGGCATCAAATCTTTTGTTTTTCTCTTATCTCATCAAGAGATTTACAGTCAATACATTGTGTGGCAGTTGGGCGTGCTTCTAAACGCTTAATAGCGATTTCTATGCCACATGTTTCACAAAATCCATAGTCACCAGCGTTCAACATGCTAATGGATTCATCAATTTTTTTGACCAGTTTACGTTCACGATCGCGTGTTCTTAACTCAAGGCTAAAGTCAGCTTCTTGGCTGGCTCTATCTGTTGGATCTGGAAAGTTTGAAGCTTCATCTTGCATGTGATGAACGGTACGGTCCACATCATCCATTAGGCCTTCTTTCCACTGCATTAGAATAGATCTGAAGTGTTCAACCTGAGCAGGACTCATGTGTTCCTCACCTTTCTTTGCTTTGTAAGGTTTAAACTTTAGGTGACTTGCATCTAAATTTTTATCTTTGTTTGTAGCCATTATTTTATTTGTTACCAATGGTTAAAAAAATCAAGCGCGCATAAATATCAGATATTGCGGAAATAAGCAATGTTTTTCGTCGATTTGAATGCTCGTACGTTCAGTTGTATTGCTCTAAAATATAGACTTTATTTCAGGTTTCTACAAAGGTTTTTTGATGAATGTTGGAAAAGTTTCTAAGCGCGTTGAACAGGTTTTTCCGTTTTATGTGATGGATATTATGGAGAAAGCTAAAGCGCTTGAAGAGCAAGGGGAAAATGTTGTTCATATGGAAGTAGGGGAACCAGACTTTCCAACCCCTGAACCGATCTTAAAGGCTGCTCAAGGTTTTTTGGAAAAAGGAGATGTTCACTATACTAAAGCGCAAGGCTTACCTGCCTTGCGAAAAAAAATAGCGAGGTATTATCGTGATGAGTATAACGTTGACTTATCGCCTGAACGTATTTTTATAACGCCAGGCGCATCAGGGGCCTTAACGGTTGCCTTAGCATCATTGCTAGATGCAGGTGATGAGGTGCTGACCTGCGACCCGGGGTATCCCTGTAATAATAATATAGTTACTTTATTTGGGGGGCAGCCAACCTCTATCAATGTTGGTGAGGAACATGGTTTTCAACTAACAGGGCAGTTAATTGCACAAGCCTGGTCGAAGGCAACACGTGGTGTAATGATGGCCTCACCCTCAAACCCAACTGGAGCCGCGGTTAATTTTGATCAGTTACAAAATATTGTTCAAACAATAAGAGAGCGAGAAGGGTTTTTAATTTCAGATGAGATATATCATGGGCTTGTGTATGGGCAACGAGCCATTTCAGCATTAGAAATATCAGATGATGTGTTTGTTTTAAATAGCTTTTCAAAGTTTTTTGGAATGACAGGCTGGCGCTTGGGTTGGTTGGTGGTGCCTGAATACGCTATATCAGCTGCAAATCGGCTTATGCAAAACTTATATATCTCTGCACCAACGCCCTCGCAATATGCCGCTTTAGCTGCATTTGATGAGGATACACGAGTGATTTTGAATCAACGTAGAGATGAGTTCGAGCAGCGTAGAGATAGGCTTTACGAGGGTTTGGAGTCATTGGGGTTTGTAATGATGGCTAAGCCACAAGGTGCGTTTTATATTTATGCGGACTGCCGATTATTTACGGATGATAGTTATGCGTTTGCTTTGGAGTTATTGGAAAAAGCAGGTGTAGCAACAACGCCAGGGAAAGACTTCGGTTCTAGCGAACCTGCAAGGTATCTTCGGTTTGCATACACGACATCAATTGAACGTATTGAAGAGGGCTTAAAGCGAATTAAAGCCTTCTTAGTAGAACGTGGTAGCTAAGATTAACTGCATAGTGCAGGGTTGGCTCGCTTGAACCTGTTAGCTACCGTGTGTAATTAGTTTCTTTTCCCAGGCTAAGGATGTTTTAACGATCAGGTTTAAATCATCGTACTGAGGTTGCCAGCCAATGGTTTGACGGATTTTTTCAGCCACAGAGATGAGTTCTGGTGGGTCACCGGCACGACGGGGCTTTTCTTCGACACAGATGGGTACGCCATGTTCTTCATTAATAGCGTTAATGACTTCTTTAACGCTAAAACCATGTCCGTAACCACAATTAAGGGTTGTTGATTCGCCATTATTTCTTAAATAATCCAGAGCGTTAATATGTGCTTCAGCTAAGTCAGACACATGGATGTAATCACGAATACCGGTGCCATCGGGTGTTGGGTAATCAGTGCCAAAGACAAATAATTTTTCACGTTTCCCAGCAGCAACTTCAGCGGCGACTTTAATGAGTAAAGTCGCATTTTTTGTTGATTGACCAATTTTTCCATCGGGGTCCGAACCGGCAACGTTAAAATAGCGCAAGATAACGTGATTGAGTTCTGTGGCCTTAGATAAGTCGCGAATCATCTGCTCACTCATCAGTTTAGAGCTGCCATACGGATTAATCGGTGCGGTAGGGGTTTCTTCTGAAGCAAAACCGGTTTCAAGCTCGCCGTATACAGCAGCAGTAGAGCTGAAGATTATATTTTTTATGCCTGCTTTAGAGCAGCACTCCAATAGGTTACGCGTGCAACAGGTATTATTTTCATAATACTTCAGTGGGTTTTCAACAGACTCAGGGACGATGGTGTGAGCTGCAAAATGTAGGACAGAATCAATATTGTGTTGTTGTAGGATACGGTCAACAAGTTTTTTGTCGCCGGTGTTACCTTGAATGAATTTACCGTACAAAATTGAGTGTTCAAAACCAGTTGATAAATCATCTAATATGATGATGTTTTCGCCTCGTTCGCCAAGCAACTTCACAACATGGCTACCTATATAGCCTGCGCCGCCGGTCACTAAAATGGATTTTGCTGTCATAGGGTGTTTTCCAATAATTGAATGGTTACAGGTTGGCCTTTCTCAATGTCGCCAGCTGATTGCTCTAAGACAATTAAACAGTTAGCTTTAGACATAGAGCTTAGCATGTGTGAGCCTTGTCCGCCTGTTGAATGAACCAATAGCTCGCCGTCTTTGTTTTCAACAAACCCACGTTGAAATTCGGTACGCCCAGGCTGTTTTTTGATGATTTCAGTTGTTTTGGCCTGTAAATTAACACTTGTTTGTGGCGCTCGCCCCATGATTTTATGTAATGCAGGCAGCACAATTTGCTGAAAGGTCACCATGACTGAGACAGGGTTGCCCGGCAAGCCAAAAAAAGCAGCCTCGCCGATAGTACCAAAAACTAGCGGTTTGCCCGGTTTAATGGCAATTTTCCATAAATTAACGGTACCAATTTTAGCCAGAACTTCAGCAATAAAGTCGGCCTCACCAACCGAAACGCCACCAGTGGTAATGATCAGGTCACAGTTTTTAGAGGCGGATACCAACGCTTCTTCAACAGCAAGGCGGTTGTCTGGAATGACACCTAAGTCTATGGGTGTAACACCCGCTTGTTCAAGTAAGGCTTGCAAGGTGTAGCGGTTGCTATCAAAAATTTGCCCAAGTTGAGCTTGTTGTCCAATAGAAATGAGTTCATCACCGGTTGAGAAGAACCCCACGGTGAGTTGTTTGAAAACGCTAATGTCTGCAATGCCACGAGCTGCAAGTAGCCCTATGTCGGCAGGCTTTAAGAGGTTGCCTTTATTGAGTATTGCTTGATTCTTTTTTGTGTCATCTCCAATGTTTCTGATGTTTTCACCGTGTTTTGGTTGCTGTGTTATTTGAATCTGTTCGTCGGTTCGATGAACATTTTCCTGCATGACAACGCAATCACAATCATCTGGAACATAGGCGCCGGTAAAAATTCGGATACATTCCCCTTTAGCCACTTTTTTGGTGAAAGGTTTGCCGGCCCAAGAAACACCAATCACTTTTAGTGAGTGACATTGTTGGTCACCGGTTCGAATGGCATAACCATCCATGGATGAGTTCCTAAAACTAGGAACATCTATAGAAGACTTTATATCTTCATAGGTGATTCTATTAAGCGAGTCCTTTAGCGATACACGCTCATAACGATCAGTTTGCTGAAGCGTTTGTAAAATTTGAGTTAATGCTTGCTCCAGTGTTAATACCCCAGGGGTGCTACAACAGTCAGTCATTCTGTGGCCTTTAAAAATTGGTCGATGATAAAGTTAGCGATTTGTTTAGGCTTGTTTATGTCAAAGTGTGGAAGCTCTGTCGAGAAGTTTGTGTTGCTGGCTATAGCGATAATTGAAGTGTCATTAGTGTATAGAAAAGGAGCGTTTAATTCAGCTCGATGCAGTTCAATTTTTGGATAAAACGTGTATTTAAAGCCCTCAACTATCACCAAGTCAACAGAGCCTGGAGGAAAGCAACCTAGTTGTTCTGCCAGAGTGGGCTCGTTTCCGTCTAACTCGGTAATCACCGCGCGACGATGACTAGAAACCAACACAACAGGGGAGGCCCCAGCTTTTCTCAGGCGATAGCTGTCCTTGCCTGGTTGATCGATTTCAAAATCATGGTGGCTGTGTTTAATTAAGCCAGTTTTCAGCCCGCGTTCATTCAATATAGGAATGAGTTGGCTGATAAGCGTTGTTTTCCCAGTGCCGCTATTGGCTACAAAACCTAAAATAGGCGCGGGTGGTGACGAGTTATCCGCTGTGTGCGAGTTCTTCATGTGGTTAAAAGTGTGACGCATTAACCCATAGGTGAACATAGATACTGGCTATATAGCCTAACGCGATAATCGGTGTCCATTTAAGGTGAGAAGCAAACGTGTAAATGCCACGAGCCTGCCCCATTAAAGCTACACCTGCAGCCGAGCCAATGGACAGCAAGCTACCACCAACACCAGCTGTAAGAGTGACTAACAGCCATTGGCCATGTGACATATCTGGGTTCATCGTGAGTACCGCAAACATAACAGGGATATTATCGACAATAGCCGAGAGTACGCCTACGATGACATTGGCAACCGTTGGTCCTAGCTCACCATACATCGTTTCAGAAATCATGCCTAGATAACCAATAAAGCCTAATCCACCGACAGCCATAATAACGCCGTAGAAGAAGAATAAGGTGTCCCATTCTGCGCCAGCCACTTTTTTAAAGACATCAAAGTCTTTATCACGAGTATAGTCAGTATTTCTCGCTTCCATGCCCTCGTTAAATCGGTCTTCTGTGGGGTTGCCGCTAAAACGATAGGTTCTTTTGAGATAGTAGCCAAAAAACTTTAAATACGCCAAACCGGTCATCATGCCAATAGCAGGGGGTAAATGAAGAAAGTTGTGGAAGCTCACAGCCGTTAGAATGGTTAATAAGAATAGGACGACAATAACTATTCCTCCGCGATGCATTACAAGTTGTTCGCCGTCAACTTTGTCGGGGGAGCCGCTTGGAATGAAAAAATGCATGATGGCCGCAGGCACGAGGTAGTTAACAAAAGACGGCAAAAATAAGGTGAAAAACTCGGTAAAACGAACAAGTCCTTTTTGCCAAACCATCAGTGTTGTAATATCGCCAAACGGGCTAAAGGCACCTCCAGCGTTTGCTGCAACAACGATAGCAATACATGAAATGGCCACAAATTTTGGTTCTTTGGTACCAACCGTCAAGGCAACTGTGCACATAATAAGCGCGGTGGTTAAGTTGTCAGCTATTGGGGATATAAAGAAAGCGAGTATCCCTAAAAGCCAAAACAACGATTTATAACTAAAGTTTTTCTCAACTAACCAACCTCTTAACGCATCGAACACACCTCGTTCTATCATGGCGTTTATGTAGGTCATGGCGACTAGGAGAAAGAAAAATAGCTCTGCGTACTCAAGAAAGTTATGTCGTATTGCAATTTCAGCGGAGTCATCAAAACCATGTTGTTGGTAAGCAATGGCAATCATGATCCAGATGATGCCTGCTGCTAAAAGAACAGGCTTTGATTTGGGTAAATGAAGCTGTTCTTCAAAAATAACTAATAGGTAGGCAATAGCAAATACGCCAAGGGCTAAATAGCCAATTATATTGTCGGTTAGATCAAGATGACTTGTTTCGCTGGTATTACTAGCAAACGCTATGGTGGGTACAAAAAATATAAATAGTAGGTAAGCAAAGCGTGTAGATAAGTTCATTGATTCCTTAGGTGTAATACAGGTGGGTGGGATAGAGATGAAAAGCATATTATATCATTGACAGGCTATTGGATCGCAAACCTTAATTAGCAAATGTGACTCTGAATTTAATTGTGCCCGACCTGATCAGGCGACGTAGGCAGGTTTGTTTTTGAGCCTGTGTAATAGGCGCAAACGGCCATTGAAAGGGCATTATAAATAGGTGGATATGGGGTAACTGCAAGAAATGAAAAACATGCGCACTGATCTAACAAGCGTTATTAGATGAAACTAAGATCAGCTATTATTTTTTATTTTTCCAATTCTTTTTTCGAGCGGCTTTTAGTGCAGCTTTTTCGGCTAGTATTTTTTCAGTTTTAGCGATCTCAAGCTCAATCATTTTTGGTGTTTCAAGTGTGATGTTGCCTAAGGTTCCACTTCGATAATCATGAATAAAAATAGCAGAAGCCTTATTGAGGTTGACACGACCTCCAGAGACTAAAGCCCCCCTTTTTTTACCGATGGATTCAAGTAGGGCAGTTTCATTTTTTGGTGGCTCATCTAGCGAGTAGCGTTCCATTAAGGCATCGGAGTGTTCTTTTAGAAAATACTCAGCGGCATAATAAGCGATATCATCATATTCAATAGCCGTATCTTTGATGGCCCCTGTGATGGCTAAACGATAGCCGCTGTCTTCGTTTTCTACTTTTGGCCAAAGTAGGCCGGGTGTGTCAAATAAGATTATATTATTGCCTAGGTCAATCCGTTGTTGTGTTTGAGTGACGGCGGGTTCATTGCCCGTTTTGGCAATGGTTCTTCCTGCTAATGTGTTGATTAATGTAGATTTTCCAACATTAGGAATACCTGTAATAAGGCAGGTAATAGGGGATATCTTTGTACCTTTGTTTGGCACTAGTTTTTGGCAAAGTGAGAATATTTGTTCACTTTTATTCGGTTGATTTAAGTTTAATGCCAGTGTCTTTGTGTTTTTGTTGCGTTCTAAGTATTCCTGCCAAGCTTTTGTTTTATCAGCTTGAGCTAAATCCGTTTTGTTTAGAATTTTAATACAAGGCTTATCAGCACGAATACTAGCCAGCATGGGGTTTTCGCTGCTGTATGGAATCCTTGCGTCTAATACTTCAATAAACATATCCACCTCGGGGAGGCGCTGTTTAATCTCCTTTTGGGCTTTATGCATATGCCCTGGATACCAGTTTATGCTCATGATTAGGTTTATCTGTTAGTTGAGTATCGGTTGTTTCTAATAATGTGGCGGAACTTCATCCAAGGCGGAAAATAGGCTTTTCGTGTCCGTGGATGTGTCTTGAGAGCGGTTTGTTAGCTCTTTGATTTGTTTTTTGAGCGAGTCTATTTGATCTTGCTGCTGACAAAGAACACGATCCAATTGTTGGATCGTGTCTTCTTGATATGCCACTTTTATTTCAAGCTCTGTAATTCTTTCGTCCATACTTAAGTTTAAAACGACTTGGTTTTTTTCTTTTTAGGTTTTTTAGTGTACGTTTTTTTCTTACCTTTAGCGGGTTTCGCCGAGGTTGCGGCAGGCTTTGCTACATGATCGGTTCGCTCGATATTAAGCGGCTGATTTCGAACGCGAATTTTTTTCAGGCTTTGAAAAACAATTTTTGGCATGCCAACGGGCAATTCAATATAACTGTGGTCTTCATTGAGCTCTATATGGCCGATGTGCCTTGGTTCAACATCTGCTTCGTTGGCAATGGCGCCAACAATATCACCCGGCATAACATTGTGGTTTTTTCCAACTTCAATGCGGTAGTTGTCCATCGGCACTTTGGGGTTGCCACGTTTACTTTTGGGTAAATCATCTTTATCTGGGCGCAATGATTTGCTTCTTCTTTCACCTTTAATTGAGGCGTCTTGACGAGGGCTTTTTCCTTCTTTGGCTGATGATTTTTTAGAGGATTCCTCAAGCATCAATGGTTTGTCTTTTTGAGCCAAATAGGCCAATGCCCCTGCTAGTTGAATCGGGTCAGCATCGTGTTCTTCTATATAGGACTGAATAAGCTGGTGGAAAAAATCTAATTTCTTATTCGACATCACTTGTGTCAGTGTTGCTTTAAAGTCGTTAGCTCGTTTTTCATTAACTTGTTGGCGAGTTGGTAACTCCATGGGTTTGATTGGCTGACGGGTAGCGTTTTCAATAGCACGTAGTAGGCGACGTTCGCGTGGTGCAACAAATAAAATCGCCTTGCCTGTTCTACCTGCGCGACCAGTACGCCCAATACGGTGAACATAGGCTTCTGTATCATAAGGGATGTCATAGTTCACAACATGGCTGATACGGGCAACATCTATGCCGCGGGCCGCTACATCGGTGGCAACCAGAATGTCAATTTGACCTTTTTTCAATTGATCAATGGTTCGTTCACGAAGCGCTTGGGTCATATCACCATTAATAGCCGAGGCGGAATAGCCACGGGCTTCGAGTTTTTCAGCTAACTCTACGGTCAATGCTTTTGTGCGGACAAACATAATAATGCCGTCAAAGTCTTCAACCTCAAGGATTCGCGTTAAAGCATCTAGTTTATGTAAGCCGCTAACCATCCAAAAACGTTGCTCAATGCGTTCAACGGTTGATGTTTTAGAAATAATTTTAACGACTTTTGGTGAGCTTAGATATTTGTCGGCAACACGTCGAATGGGGGCAGGCATGGTTGCAGAGAATAGGGCAACCTGTCGTTGCTCTGGTGTTTGTTCTAAAATCCACTCTACATCTTCAATAAAACCCATTCTTAGCATTTCATCGCCCTCATCTAAGACGATGGTTTTTAGGTTATCTAGTTTTAACGTCTTACGGCGTAAATGATCCATTACACGGCCTGGTGTACCAACAACAACGTGTACGCCACGGCGCAGTTGCCTTAATTGGGTATCCATCGCTTGGCCGCCATAAATTGGCAACACATTGAAGCCCTTCATTGAGCTAGCATAGGTTTTAAATGCCTCAGCAACTTGAATGGCTAGTTCACGTGTGGGTGCTAGCACTAATACTTGCGGGCCGCTGACTGTTAAGTCAATTTTTGATAAAAGGGGTAAAGCAAATGCGGCTGTTTTACCAGTACCCGTTTGTGCTGTACCAATTAAATCATGGCCATCTAGCAAATGTGGTATTGCTTCAGCTTGAATAGGAGAGGGTTGTTCGTAACCGATGCGTTTTAGAGCGTCCATTACAGGAGTAGACAACGCTAAGTCAGCGAAGCCTAAGGTAGGTTGGGATGTCATTTTTAGAGCCTTCAATTGGGATAGTCGGGGTGTTAGATTGCATTCATCTAAACCTTCTATCAGAGATAAAGTGGTTATTATAAACTTTTATGCTTAAAAATTGGAGATTAACCGAACAAGAGCAGTAATCACCCATTTTGTTGATGAATTAAGCGCTTAAAGGATGCGCAAATTAATAAGAATCAGCTATTCTTTAAGGTAAGCAGTTAATAAAATTCAAATAAAAAAAGGGTTAGCAAAATGGAAAATGGGAGAGAGCATCGTTTATTGCTTTGTTTATTGGTTTTTTTCTTCCTAACAGCCTGCGGCAGCCCGCTTCCTAGAACAGAAGATGTGACTAAATCGCCTTGGAATAGCTTCAAACAGGCCATGTCTGCATACGATAAAATTATTCTTAACCAAACAACAATCGAAGAGTTACAGCAATTGGGTTTTAATCCTTACTCAACACCAAATGTAAAAATACTGTCGTACTTAGATATTCTGCAAAAATTTATGCCAACTAATTCTGTTAAATTGGAGCACCTACCAGTAAGTGTTAGAAATTGTTTGATGAAGCAAGAGGCCTGTATTGCCTATGAGGCGCATCCGGGTATTATTAAAAGAAAACGCGTGGGTAGCGTGTTTAATGATTTGTTGGGCTTTAAGCGTAAAACAATAGAAACGGGTTGGCGTTTTGATGCGCTGATTGTGTTAGATAATGGCGTAGCTGTTTATAAAATTTGGAGTGGCGTGCCGTTTCTAGATTCTGAAAAGTCACGCAAAAACCCATTAGGGCCATTGCAAGGGTCGGGCAGTTCGTTGGCCAGAGATGCTTTAGGCGTTTAAGTATTTTAAATTTAGTTTTATATTAACTAATAAAAAAGCCTTGCCATTTTAATGGCAAGGCTTTTTTTATACTGTTCCTAGCGTTGTTTCTTACACGCTGGTAGTAATTTCTATGCCTCGTTGTTTAGCCATTGTCATCGCCGTATCAACAATCATATCTTCTTGGCCTGCAATCATTTTCTTTCTGCCCAGTTCAACGAGAATATCGCGAGCCGGAATACCAAATCGTTCAGAAGCACGTTTAGCATGTAATAAGAAAGTTGAATAAACACCGGCGTAGCCTAAGGTTAATGACTCTCTATCAACACGAATAACATGATCCATTAATGGCAGAATAATATTCTCTGACAGATCCATGAGCTTAAATAGATCAATACCTGTTTCGATGCCCATGCGCTCACACACAGCGGCAAAAACTTCTAATGGTGTATTGCCTGCGCCAGCACCCAAACCAGCTGCTGAACCATCAATTCGGCTAGCGCCTGCTTCAATAGCTGCAATAGAGTTTGCAATGCCCATTCCAAGGTTGTGATGACCATGAAAGCCGATTTCTGTCTCAGGCTTTAACGTATCGCGTAAGGCTGAAATACAGCGGGTAACATCTTCAGGCAACATATAACCAGCCGAGTCGGTTAGGTAAACAGTTTGTGCGCCGTAAGACTCCATCAGTGCGGCTTGTTCGGCAAGGCCTTTAGCAGTATTTAAATGGGCCATCATTAAAAAGCCGGTAGTATCCATGCCCAATTTGCGAGCAAAAGCGATGTGTTGAGGTGATGTGTTTGCTTCCGTGCAATGCGTGGCGACATGAACACTACGTGCACCTGCATCATAAGCGGATTGAAGTTCCTTCATCGTGCCCATTCCAGGAATCAGCAAAACCGACACAATAGCTTGCTTCATTAAAGGGGCGACGGCAGAAATGTATTCTTCATTAGTGGCCATTGAAAAGCCATGCTGCAATGAATTACCACCCAGCCCTGCACCATGTGTGACTTGAATGTATGGAACGTTTGCATCATCTAATGCGGTTGCAACGCGAACCATTTCTTCAACAGAAATTTGTTCACCCTTGGCATGCATGCCATCACGCAGGCACATGTCATGTAAAATAACTTTGCGGCCATCTAATGAGCTTAGTTTTTCGGTTGTTGACTCTGACATTACGCAGCCTCCACAGGTTTAAGAGTTATTGTTCCATTTTGAATTTCTTCCGCGAACATCTCTGCCGTTCTAGTGGCAGCAGCAGTCATTACATCAAGGTTGCCAGCGTATTTGGGTAAATAGTCACCAAGCCCTTCAACTTCCATAAACACAGAAATTTTATTGCCATCAAAAATAGGCCCATTAATAAGCTTGTAGCCTGGGACGTACTTTTTAACTTCTTCAATCATATTTAGGATGGACTCAACGATCTTGTCTTCCTGTGGTTTATCATCGGTAATACAGTAAATAGTATTACGCATAATAAGTGGGGGTTCAGCAGGGTTAATGATCGCTAAGGCCTTGCCTTTACGAGCACCGCCAACCGTTTCAATAGCACTGGAGGTTGTATAAGTGAACTCGTCAAGGTTTTCACGAGTACCAATGCCAACAGACTTTGAAGCAAGGCTGGCCACAATCTCTGCATACTCAACAGATTGAATGCCTGATACCGCGCTGATAATAGGAATAGTGGCTTGCCCTGCACATGAAATCATATTTACGTTCATTTCAAGTTTTTCAGTATGCTGGCTTAAGTTAACGGGTGGGACACATAAGGGGCCAATAGCGGCTGGTGTTAAATCAATCATTAACACGCCAAGCTCATTAAGTTTACGGCTGTTTTCAGCGTGAACATAGGCACTGGTTGCATCAAAGGCTATTTGAATATTGTCTTCAAGCACATGAGGTAATAAACCATCGACACCATCAGAGGTTACCTTGAGGCCCATATTTTTAGCGCGGAGCAAACCTTCAGACTCTGGATCAATACCTACCATCCAAACAGGTTCAAGGTAAGGGCTTCTTTGAATTTTATAGATAAGATCTGTGCCAATATTGCCAGATCCAATCAATGCGCACTTGATTTTTTCCATGATTGTCCTTTAGTTAAATTAAATAGTGGAGAGTTAGTAAGGAGGGTAGATTGGTCGTATTAAATTGAGGTTAGTAACAACTACCGAATAACCATCAACTAATGATACTATTTGAATTACGAAAAAACTACCCTTTTAAAAAGGCTTATGGGGCACTGTAGTCACAAGAAAATTCCCATAAAGTATTAATCTAACTAAATACTCTTTGGTCTATTTCCATTTTAGATGTCTTAACGCCTACTAGGTATAAAAGGTGTATGGCATATACTTATGCTATAAGAGAAAGCGACGTTGTAATTTTAATTTTAATAAAAAGAAAATGTAATGACGAGTAAATTAACGTGTTTTAAAGCCTACGATATTCGAGGTCAACTTGGCGTAGAGCTTAACGAAGAAATTGCTTATAGAATTGGCAGAGCATTTGGTGCGTTCTTGAAAGCAAAGAAGATTGTTATCGGTGGTGATATCCGTGAGACAAGCCCAGCGCTGAAACAAGCCATTGCAAATGGGTTGAAAGATGCGGGAGTCAATGTTGTTGACATCGGTATGGTGGGTACAGAAGAGGTTTATTTTGCTACAAAGTATCTAGGAGTTGATGGTGGTGTTGAAGTAACAGCGAGCCATAACCCTATTAATTATAATGGCATGAAATTGGTGCGAGAGGACTCAAAGCCGATCAGTGGTGATACAGGTTTAAAAGAAATTCAACGAATGGCAGAAGAAAATGATTTTCCTGCTATTGATTACGCTTTAAGAGGTGGTTCGGAGCAAATTTCTACGCTGGATGCATATGTTTATCACTTGCTTAGTTATGTGCAGCCGGAAAAATTAAGGCCACTAAAGTTGGTTGTCAATGCGGGGAATGGAGCAGCTGGACATGTGATTGATGCTCTTGAGCAACGTTTTAACGCGGCGTCTATTCCAATTGAATTCATTAAGGTTCACCACGAGCCTGATGGCCTGTTTCCAAATGGAATTCCTAACCCTTTATTGGTTGAAAACCGTCCTGCAACGGCTAATCAAGTCAAGGCGCACGGAGCAGACTTAGGAATAGCATGGGATGGCGATTTTGATCGGTGTTTTTTGTTTGATGAAAATGGTGAGTTTGTTGAAGGTTATTATATTGTTGGTTTGTTGGCGGAGGCTTTTTTAGTCAATAATCCAGGTGAAAAAATAATTTATGACCCACGCCTGACTTGGAACACCATTGATATAGTTAAGTCCTCAGGTGGTGAAGCTATTATGAGCAAAACGGGGCATGCATTCATAAAAGAACGTATGCGAAAAGAAGATGCCGTGTACGGTGGTGAAATGAGTGCACATCATTATTTTAAAGACTTTGCTTATTGCGATAGCGGCATGATTCCTTGGTTATTGATTATTGGCTTATTAAGCACTAAAAATAAAAAACTCTCAGAGTTGGTGGCAGAAAGAATAGCCGCATTTCCATCATCGGGTGAAATCAATAGTCAATTAATTGACCCAGATGCTTCAATAAAGCGTGTTCTTGAAGCATTTAAGGCACAAGCAAATAAAATAGATGAAACAGATGGCATTGGCCTGGAGTTTGATAACTGGCGTTTTAACTTAAGGCAATCGAACACAGAACCGGTTGTGCGTTTAAATGTTGAGTCGCGTGGAAATATAGCCTTAATGGAAGAAAAAACAAAAAAAATATTACAGATACTAACAGACACAGATTAAATGTGTAAGGCTGGGTATATGAAAATAGAAGCTATTTTAGTTAACTAATCTATCTCGTACTTACATGGCCTAAAGATCAGAAGCTTGTTGTCTTGTGCAAAATGAAAGAACCACTTGATAACCGTTATTCAACACCTGATGATGATAAGACCAGCCCAATTTTGTAGCTAATTTATCGATTAGCTTAATGCCTATACCATAGCCATCATCTAGGTTTTCTTTTTCAATATAGTTGGGTGCACGTGGGCTACTTTTTTCTTTATTTATAACAGTAAGTATTTGACTATTAAGGTTTATCTTTACCGAGCCACAATAAGTATGTTGGTATGCATTACGGATGATATTCCCTATGATTATTTCAGTGGCTGTTTTAGGCAAAGTTAGCTCACGGTTTTCTAAATGACAGTTAACGGTGACTTCTTTACCTGACAGTAGGTACATTAAATTTTCACTGATCTGTTCTATCATTGTCTTAACATTGATGGCGTTTAGCGGCAGGGTTTCATGTGTATCCCTTCCTAGCGATAACAGTGTTTCGGTTAAATCGGCCATCGTTTTTGAGGCGTGATCAATGCGAGCAATGGCATTATTGCCTTTAATATTTTCAGGATCGACAACTCTTTGCAAAAGTTCACTGCTGCTGCGAATAACGGCAATAGGGGTGCGTAATTCATGGCTGGCATGGTTAACAAACTCTCTTTCGCGGTATAACGTCGTGCGAACATCTTGCAAACTGTTATGAATAATATGTGCAAGGGCATCTAGTTCTTTGTATTTAAATGAAGGAATGGGTGAGTCGAGTTGTTTCTCGTCAAGCTTAGCGGCCCATTGTTGAAGCTTTTCTACTGGCCTTGTGACGCTGCGCATAAGAAACTGCAAAGCAAGCGCAAAAGAAGCCAGAGCAATTAGGCCAAGCAGTATGTTATAGATAATGCGATTGATATGAAAAGGTCTGGTTTGACGAGTGGGTGGGGCCTCAAAAGCTTGTGATACATAGCGAGTATCGCCATTTGGTAAGCGTGCCAGCAAGGCAAACTGTGCAGATTCTGGTCTTTTAAACCAATTCGGTTTGTTAATGTTTTTTAACAATACGTATGGCTGAAAGTCGGTGGGTTTAAAGCTTGAGCGAATTTTTTCAGGTAACTTGTTGTATTGATCTGAAATGTAAAAATCAAGAATTTTTGCACTACCGCTTGTATCTAATTCAGCCCTTTCAGCAACACGAATCATGGTTCTTTTTAGCATGCCGTCCATGCCATCAAAAAAACTATCACTGTTTTGAATTGAAAAAAGAATGATCAAAATGGCCGCAAGGCTAAATAATGACCACAAAATATAACGGCGTAAACTAAGTCGTAAATCATTCACCATACTATCTGCGCTCCTGCTTGTTATCGGTTTGCTCAATGTCATTATCGTCTGCAACCTTTGAGGATGGGGTGCTTGTTAAAGCAATACAGAAACTAGCGTTTGGAAGTGCTTTTACCTCTATATTAGAGCCGCCTTGAGCTAGCAACTTTCGTAGGTTATGAATATGCACCTTTAAGGTATTACTTTCGGGCGCTTCATCTTTCCAAACGGCATCGATAAGGCGCTGGCGACTGACGGCATTACCTTGTTCACGAAGTAGTACTTGAAGGATTTTAAAGGTGGTTGGGCTGAGCTTTAAAAGGCTCTCGTTAACAGAGGCGATTTGTGCTTTTAGATCTAAAGAAACATTACCAAATTGGAGTTTTCTTATTTGTCCAGAACGTCGTGTCGACAGTGTGATCACGCGGGCGACTAACTCAGCCATCTCAAAAGGTTTCACTAAGTAATCATCGGCACCCATTTGAAAGCCTTCTAGTTTACTTTCTAGCTTGTCTCTGGCAGTTAGCATGATGATAGGGGTGTCATCACCTTGATTTCTTACATGTTCGCAGACACGAAACCCATCCATTTTTGGCAGGTTGATATCAAGGATGATAACGTCGAATCTTTGTGCATTCATTAAGTTCAAAGCGGCAATACCGTTAGCGACATGATCGCAGGCCATGTCTTCCAACTCTAAATAGTCAATAATATTGCCGGCAAGGCCTAAATTATCTTCTACCAATAATACTCGTATCATCTGCTCTCCAATATGCATTGATCGATCTAGCTCTGGTTATTTTCTGTAGTTGGCAGCTTCATTTTGCTTAACGGCTGGTTAGATAACGCACGGTTAAAGACGCCAGAGATATCATCGTAAATTAACAATAAAGCGGGGGTTAATAAAAGCGTGATAAACGTGGCAAATAAAATACCATAGCCCAGTGATGCCGCCGCTGGGATTAAAAATTGTGCCTGCATCGATGTTTCGCCCAATATTGGGTATAAGCCTGCAAATGTGGTGATAGAGGTGAGCAGTACAGCGCGCAAACGACTTGTACATGCTTCGATAACAGCGGCTTCTATCGCTAAACCTTCTTGACGTAAGGTATTAAAACGCGAAACCAGCAATAAACTATCATTCACCACGACACCGCTTAACGCCAAGACGCCATTGAGTGATAATAAGCTCAACATGAGCCCGTTAGACCAATGACCAATAATGGCGCCAACTATTCCAAAGGGGATGGCTGTCATTATTATTAATGGCTGTACATATGATTTTAATGGAATAGCTAACAGCGCAAAAATAGACAATAAAGCGAGAATAAATACGCTTTGCATTGAGCTTTGTGTCTCGGCTTGCTCTTCGGCTTCTCCGGCAAAATACAAGGATAAATCTTGATATTGTCGTTCCAGCTGAGGAGCAAAACTTTCTTTTAGGTCGTTGACCAGTTCAGTAGAAGTAATCAGATCGCCGTCAACCGATGCGCTTACAGTGAGTGCTCGTAGCCCGTTAATGCGCACTACCTGTTTTTGTTGCACATCGGGAATAATGCTGGCAACAACACTTAAAGGAACAACTGTGCCATCGGTCAACCGTACTTGCGTTGTTAATACATCGGAGGGATTCATTCGGTCTTTTGCTGGGTAACGCACCCTCACTTTAACTTCATTTTTATCACGCAGGTAACGTTGAACAACTTCACCGCCAAATGCTTTAAGCAGCTGTTGGGACAGGCTTCTGGTGTCCATCCCCATGGCGCGTCCTTGAGGCGTTAGCTCAAAACGCATCATCGCTTCGCCTGGCGTTAAAGAGCTTTCGATGGCATACACGCCATTGATTTCAGATAGCTTTTCTATAAAGGCGTTGTTCACCGCCGTCAGGGTATCTTCATTAATGCTTTTAAGCTCAACTTTAAAGCCTTCCACCATTTCACGACGAGAGCGAATTTTTAAACTTTTTACGCCTTCTAAGTTTCCCGCTAGTTGATTCCAGCGTGCGGATAGCTCATCTAAAGAATAGGGCTTGGCTTCGTCTAGCGAAATAGTGAGGCTGCCACTTTGGTCGCCATTTGCCAATATTTGCAAACTACCAATGCCGGTTCCTGATTTATTCTTTTCTTGTAATAATTGTTTGTCAGCTTCCAATACTGCTTGCTCTAGCGTTAATAGGTTCTTTTCATTTTGACCAAAACTCGCGTCACTGTGCAAAGCCATATTGGCTGTGACGGTATCACCTTGCATGCTGGGGAAGAAGCTAACACGTACCGCACCGGTAAGCGGCAAGCTGATAACAATGATAAAAACAGCAATAAAAAATAGAATGGCCGCATAACGATACGCAATAGTAAGCTTAAGCAGCCGTTTGTATACTCGATAGTTAAACCACTGTAAGCCATTGTCAGCGGCTGTTTGTATTTTATTCCAGATGCCTGCTAAGCCGGTTCTTGTTTGCTGTTTGGTGGGCAAGTGGGCTAAATGCGCCGGTAAAATTAGTTTTGACTCAACCACCGATAACAATAAACACAGAGTAACAACCGTGCCGAATTGTGAATACAAGGTGCCTAAGCCACCCGACACATTAGATAAGGCAAAAAACGTGGCGACCGTTGTTAGCACACCAAATAACGTCGGTATAGCAACTTTATGGGTGCCCAGTATGGTGTTATCCACGGTGTCGCCATGCTTTTTTCTCGTAGAGTAAACACTTTCGCCTATAACAACTGCATCATCCACGACAATACCTAATGCCATAATAAAGCCAAAGGTGGTCATTTCATTTAATGTCATGTCGGTGTAGTTGCCGGTCATGAAATACAAGGTGCCGAAGAAGATGAACGGCAAACCGGCTGCAACCCAAAAAGCGACACGTAAATTTAGGAATAACGCGAGGGTTATAAAAACCAGCGCCACTCCCATTAAAGCATTATTGGTTAGCAGGCTTAAACGCTCGGTGATCATGATGCTTTTGTCGTACCAAGTTTCCAGTTCAACGTCTTCAGGTAACAAGCCTTTTTGATGCCATGTTTCAACCACTTCATGGGCTTGCTTTACCATGCTAGTGATGTCACCGTATTCATCCATCATCACTTGAATGCCATAACCATTTTTGCCGTTGTAGCGCGATAGTTTGTAGCTGTCATCGGCGAATATATCAGTCACTTTGGCTATATCGCCAACCGTCAGTACCACGCCAGTTGAATGGGTAATCAGCGGAATATCAGCAAAGTCTTTGGCGTAGTAGGCTTGTTCTGATGCTTTTAAGCGAATGACTTTTTCTTTGTTGCGCAAGCTGGTGGTTAGTGCGGTATTAGACTCTTGGTTAATAACCTCCGACACCGAAGAAAGGGATAAACCGTAAGCCTGTAGTTTGGCTTCGTCGATTTCAACGGAGATCATAGGGTCAATAAAGCTACTGGCATTTACGTCTCTGATGTCAGGCTTTGCAAGCAAGTCACGTTCAAGTTGTTCACCTAAATATTGCAAAGTGCTGTGGTCTACATCGCCATAAAGTTGCACCCAAATGGCGTGTTGTTGACGGCGGGCTTTTTCTATAACAGGTTTTTCTGCATCGGATGGGAAATTATAAATACTGTCTACTTCGGCCTTAATGTCAGTAAAAAGCACATCGAGGTCATATTCGGTTTCTTTTTCAACTTGCACCGTTGAGCCGTTGGCATGAGAAGTTGAGGTAATCCGTTTGATACCTGGGAGGGCTTCTAGAGCATTTTCAATTTTTATTGCAATGCCTTCTTCGGCCTGTTCTGCGTCACCACTATCGTAGACCATAGAGATGGTAATAAAGCGAGGCTCCATACTCGGAAAGGCTTCTTTTCGAATGTCATTCATGGAGACCAAACCAAGAATGATTAAACTAACCATCAGTAAATTGGCTGCAACAGGGTTTTGAGTAAACCAAGCAATAATGCCCTTATGCTCAGTCATTATTTGATTCTCCAGTTGTTGCTTCAATAACAGCTTGTACCCGAGTGTTTGCCAAATAACTGTTTAAGGGCCGCGAAACGATGAGCGCATTTTTAAGTTGTTGGTATGGGCTGATAAATGCAAAACCTTTATTTTCAAATAACACGTTTGGGGTAAATTTTTGCAAGGTGTTGTTGCTCGGTGAAATAAACCAGACTTCTTGTTTTTGAGAGACAGATGAAGCGGGTATTTTCCAAATATTATCTAACTTAATACCTTGTATTTGAGCACTAACAAAACTACCCAAAAGTATTGGGGGTTGTTGGGTAAGTGGCTTGTTTAAACTAACAATCGCATTTCGTTGTCGGGTGGTCATATCTTGATGAAGTTCTACACGAGATACATTGGCCTGCCACTGAATATTTGTTGAAGCATCCAATAAGGTAACCGGCCAGTCTAGTTCAGCTTGCGAGGTATAGCTGGGTAGCAGATTCCATTGACTAGGCGATAAACCAATGGCTATTTCGGCACTATCGACAGAATATAGTTTTGCGACAGCCCCTCCAGTTTGAATATAACTGCCGGGTGATACCTCTCGGCTAATAACCAGTGCATCAAAGGGTGCTGTGACCTCAGTTAACGCTACATCACGTGTTGCCGATGCCACGCTTTGCCGAGCTTTTTCTAATGCCGCCTGAGCAACTTTTAATTGTGGTGTTCTTAAAACCAGATCTGACGCAGGGTCACCATCTAGACCTGAACGATTCCATTCATCACGAGCTTGTATGCCTAGTAAACGCTCTTCTTCCAACGATACAACGGCTGCTTGATAGTCTGACTGAGCGCTTGCTAAGGCTTTTAAGTAGGGCGTCTTGTTAATAAACGCCAGTGTTTCACCTGCTTTTATTAAAGCACCGGTTTTAAAGTTAGCGGCTATTTTATCGATTTGTCCATTTACTTGAGCGATTAAGCTTAAGCTGTCAACGGGTTGAACTTCGCCATAGCCTTTTACAACGGCATGATAACTAGCGGCAGACACTTTATAAACACCAACTTGCGCTTGAGAGTTATCACTGTTTCTTTTAATTGCATCAGCTTCGGTTTCGCTAGCGTTGTTATTGCGATCCTTTTCGGTTTGCGCTGGCAAGTTTCGCGGCGGCTTGGCAGAAGTTGTGCTTCTATCAACTTCAACACGGCTATTGTCCTTATTTGCCGGCTGATTGCCCCGAGGCTTGTTTGCTTTTCCAGCGTCCATATTCATCAGGGTATAAGTGATGGCGATAACAATAGTTGCTAGTGCAATTAAACTGACAAAAAGTTTTTTATTTTTCATAGGGCACTCCAAGGCCTAGTGCTAGGCCTAAGTTAATACGATTTTGAAGTTGTGATGCTTGCAGCTGAATGAGCTGGCTTTGTAAGTCGAATCGGCTGTTGTACACCGACACTAAATCAAGAATGTTAGCCAGTCCTTGACGATATTGACCCTCAATGGTTTTAACGCTTCGTTCGGCATTATCAATGGCCATGCTGGTATATTTTTTTCTTTCAGCTAATGCCCGTTCATTGTCTAGTGCGTTTTGTGTTTCTTGTACCGCGTTTAATAGCAACTCTTGATATAGCCACCAAACGTTCACAGAGGCTAGTTTTTCTATTTCCACCTGCGCGCGTAGTGCTCCACCTTGAAACAACGGCGCCGTCATCTGCCCAAGTAAACTCCATAATGGATTAGTAAATAAGGCGTCAGTAGCAGAACTAGCACTATCGGTTAATGCCGCTGAAAGGTTAATACTGGGCAATAAAGCTTTATAAGCAACATCAACCTCAAATTCAGATGCTTTGAGTGTGTAATAAGCCGCTTGTAAATCTGGTCTACGCGATAGATTTTGCTTAGGTAGGTTCGCTAAAGGGAGCAGTACATCAGGAAAACTAAAGGATTGATCTAGCTCGGTTAGATTTTGATCTTGTCGACCTAACAACACCGCAAGTGTACGCCTAGCCGTTGCTAAGTTATATTCATATTGAGCAAGTGTTGCCTGTATGGTGGCACTGCTTGTTCTGGCCGTATCCAAATCGTCTAATGAGCCCAAGCCGGTGCGGTAACGGTTTAAAATAACCGTTTCATTATTTTCAAATACTGTTAGCCGAGCGCGTTCTATATTCAATAACTGTTGCTGGCTTAAAATATTAATATATTCACGTAAAACATTGGCCACCAAGCTGTCGCGAGCTGATTGGTATGCAGCTTCAGCACTTGCTGCCTGAAAGTTAGCAGCGCTGACACCATTGCTGATCTTTTGCCATAAGTCCAGCTCCCAGCTGATATTAAGGTTGTTGCTATAGCCAGAATTCTCATTCTTTGCTTTGCTAGCACTGCTTCCAGCACTTAAATTAACATTTTGGTCTGCTTCTGCGACATCGATAGCAACCTGAGCCGTTCGTAACGTCACTAATGTTTGTTGTAAATTGGCATTATTATTTAATGCCTCTTGAATAAAATTCGTAAGGTTTGGTATTGCCTCAATATCAACCAAATCAGTTAGTTGGCTGGCATCTTCGGCAGTAGCATCCTGTGCTTGCCATGTCACCATTTGCCCCGTTGTATTCAGAGCCGATTCGCTAAGCTGTTTATTACCTAAGTTCGCACATGCGTTTAATACCAAAGATATTGCGAATAGGCCGAGCGATTGAATCACTCTATTCATATAAAACACTCCCATGTTTTAAAGTTTTCTTGAGTTTAGTATGTCAAAAGTAGGGTTAAGGCAGGGTTAAGAGTGAACTTAAATAGAAAACTCAGGCTTATTTAGCAGTTTGTAGGGGTGAGGGAAGGGCGAAAAAGAGATGTGGAGAGGCGTTTATACTCGAGCATTGAGGTGTTGGAATGCAGCCGGATTTTGCACAAGCGGCAGTTTAGTAAAGTTTTCGACAGCTATTCAGACCAACCTCAAGGTGTAAGCCTTTTTTACCTGAAAAACGGCAAATTTTTGTTGTTGTGCTTCCGTCAGATTTTATACGCGGCTTAGCATTTTTAATTTTTATGTTGGTTAATGGCATATGGGGGCAACTCAATTTTGATAAGACTTGTTGCCCCTAATGTTGCCCAATTTGAGATGTGATGCGAATAGATCGAGGTGGGTGGGTTGGGGTGCTAGATGCAAGAAACCCTGCTACATAGCAGGGTTTCTTGGACTTTCTTGGTCTGTGTTAGACTGGTAAATGGTGGAGGTGGCGGGAATTGAACCCGCGTCCGCAAGCACTCCGCCCTCGGCTCTACATGCTTATCCTATAACTTTTAGTTTAATCAGTGGCTACCCGATAGGCTAGGAAGACCAAAGACGATTTCGGTTAAGTTTTAGTACATCCGCCCCGAACAAGCTTCAATACGATCTTATGAGCTATGATGCCTGAGATGATCCGAAGATCGCTGGACGCATAAGCACGGCTCCAGTCAGACAGCAATCTACTGGTGTTTAGGCAGCGATTGCGTAGTTGTCGTCGTTTGCAACTATAATTTTTCAGATGTTTTACGAGATTCCTGAAAGCTCGGCATGCACCTAAGGTTTTGCTACCCACGTCGAAGCCAGGTCACCCCCTTTGGTTATGGTTCGATACTATACATTATGAAAGGTTCACAAATATAGTGAATAATTCTTTCATTGAGAAGAAAAAAACAGGTGGTTATGCGTTTATGTAGGCTTAATAGCAGGGATGTCAACCCGTTATTAACACAGGGAGGATGTGTTTTAGCCAAGTTCTAATTTTTAAAGGTGAAAAAAGGGGAGCATGCCTTAGATATTTTAAGTGAGGTAGCTGGTATGCCTAGCCTGAATGCTTCATGATGCGCTGTTTTTCACGCTGCCAGTCTTTATTTTTAGCCGAGGCGCGTTTGTCATGTAGCTGTTTACCTTTAGCCGAACCGATTTCTAGTTTTACGCGGCCTTTAACCCAATACATTGATAAGGGAACAATCGTATAGCCTTTACGTTCGACTAGTGCAACAAGGTTGATAAGTTCACGACGATTTAATAAGAGCTTTCGTAAACGTGTTTGCATTGGGTCGATATGAGTTGAGGCAGACAAAAGTGGTGATATATGTGCACCGGCCAGCCAGGCTTCACCATTTTTTATAACGACATAACTTTCTTTTAATTGAACACGTCCGTCACGGATGCTTTTAACTTCCCAGCCTTCAAGGACCATGCCTGCTTCGAAACGTTGTTCGATAAAATAATCGTGTGTCGCTTTTTTGTTAGATGCGATGGAATTAGGATGTGTTTTTTTCTTTTTGCTTGCCATGTCTATATTCTAAGCGAGGCGTTGATTTATCGCTATAAAAGTCAGCTAATAACTTGGTTAAATAGTAAAGTTGGGTTAATTTATTATCAATAACAAACGTTCAAGGTTTATGAGACAGATATCGCAACATGGAGAATGGTCATCCCGATTGGCCTTTATTTTGGCAGCTACAGGTTCGGCCGTTGGCTTAGGCAATATATGGAAGTTTCCCTATATTGCAGGTGAAAATGGTGGTGGTGCGTTTGTGCTTATCTATTTATTGTGCATTTTGATCATAGGCATCCCCATTATGATGGCTGAAATAATGTTGGGCCGTCGTGGAAGACAAAGCCCCATTAATTCAATGAGAACGTTGGCAACAGAAGCAAAAGCGAGCCGATATTGGTCGTGGTTAGGCTGGCTGGGTGTTATCGCAGGGTTCTTAATTTTGTCTTACTACAGTGTTATTGCTGGTTGGGCTATGGCCTACGTTGTACGTGTTGCATCGGGCGTTTTTGAAGGTGCTACGGCTGACGGAGTTAGTCATATCTTTGCCACCTTTGTGGCAGACCCAGAAAAGCTACTAGCATGGCATAGTTTGTTTATGATTGTGACGATGCTTGTGGTTGCTAGAGGTGTGAAAGGACTTGAACGAACGGTGAAGTTCTTGATGCCTGCGTTGTTGGCTATTTTAATTTTATTGGTTGGCTACGCCATGGAGCGTGGTGCGTTTGAAGAAGGCGTTTCGTTTTTATTTAAGGCAGATTTTACGAAAATGACCAGTGAAGGTGTGTTGACCGCAATGGGACATGCGTTCTTTACGCTTAGTTTGGGCATGGGGGCGATCATGGTGTACGGCTCTTATTTACCGTCTAAGGTTTCAATTGGTTCAACCACTATGCTGATTGGGTTGGCGGATACGGTGGTTGCGTTATTGGCAGGCTTGGCTATCTTCCCCATTGTTTTTGCTAATAGTATGGAACCAGCTAGTGGACCGGGCCTTATTTTTCAAACATTGCCAATTGCCTTTGGGCATATGGCGTATGGTTCAATATTTGGTACGCTGTTTTTTATATTACTTGTGTTTGCAGCATGGTCCTCATCAATATCGCTGATAGAGCCAGCTGTTGCCTGGTTGGTTGAAAATAAAAAAATGAGCCGCATGCGTTCATGTATCTGGGCGGGTCTTGTCACATGGGGCGTGGGTATAGGTACGGTTTTATCCTTTAACCTAACTGCAGATGTTACTTTTTTTGGTAAAACATTTTTTGACATTTTAGATTATCTAACAGCAAATATCATGTTGCCTTTGGGTGGTGTATGCATAGCTGTTTTTGCCGGTTGGGTGATGAGTGAAGAAGATAGCGTAAAGGAATTAAGCCTTAAGCGGCAGTGGCTGTATAAAACTTGGCTGTTTTTAGTAAAATTTATATCGCCTCTGGCAGTCGTTATTGTCTTCTTAAAATCAATTGATGTGATCTAAGGCGATGCATAAAGTAGAACGCAGTGCTTTAGTGCGGCATTCAGCTGCAGACATGTTTGACCTTGTCAATGATGTGGCATCGTATCCATTGTTTTTGAAATGGTGTAAAAGTAGTAAAGTACTGTCTGAAACGCAAGACAGTATGACGGCGGAACTTGAAGTGGCTTGGAAGGTGTTGCACAAAGTCTTTAGTACGAAAAATCAATTAGCGGCAGGTGAAAGCATTAAACTTGAGTTGTTAGAAGGGCCTTTTAAGTCTATGACTGGTGAATGGCGTTTTAAGCACCTTCGTGAAGATGCTTGTAAAATAACAATGGAAGTGGACTTTGAGTTTAAAAGTTCCGTTAGTAATTTTGTTTTTAGTGCCATATTTAGTCAAATATGTGGTTCACTAATGGATTGTTTTATCAAAAGGGCAGATGAGGTTTATGGGTAATGTAGAGGTGGCTTACGCAACGCCAGAAAAACAATTAATTTTAGTTGTCCCTTTTCATGATGGGTTGACTGTTCAAAAAGCGATAGATGCCTCTGGGATTTTGAAACATTTTCCGGATATTAATTTGGACAACAATGCGGTGGGAGTTTTCAGTAAGCCTTGTAAACTAGATACGCTATTGAGAGTGGGAGACCGCGTTGAAATTTATCGTCCATTAATTGCGGACCCTAAAGAAGTTAGACGCCAACGTGCTGAAGCCGGAAAAGTTACCAAAAAAGGTGCGCGTTCAGCGAATGAATGATTTGCCTTGAAATACCAAGGAAATGGATTATATTAGTCAATATGATAGTCACAGATAATAATAAAACATTAAATGCCGCTTTTGGTGAAGTGTCTGTGCGCCTTTTTGTCATTGCAAAGTCTTTTCTTCTCAGCCTAGCTCGACTGCCGCAACGCGGCTAATGAATATACCTGGCGAGGTGAAACGCAATTAGCTAATTGTATAAGTAAAAATTTGTCATCAAGATGACATTTGGAGTTTAGAAATGAGTAAAGAGAAGTTAATAATTTTTGATACAACCTTACGTGATGGTGAGCAAAGCCCCGGTGCAGCAATGACTGCAGAAGAGAAGCTTCGTATCGCTAAAGCATTAGAGAAAATGAAGGTTGACATTATTGAGGCAGGTTTTCCTATCTCAAGTGAAGGCGATTTTGCCGCTGTTCAAGGAATTGCAAGAACCGTTAAAGACAGTGTGGTTTGTGGTTTGGCGCGGGCAAACAAAGCAGATATAGAACGTGCTGGTGAAGCACTTAAAGATGCAAATGCATCGCGGATCCATACCTTTATTGCGACCTCGCCACTTCATATGAGAGAGAAGTTGCTATTAACCCCCGATCAGGTTTTTGAACAGGCTGTTGATGCGGTTAAATTGGCAAGAAACTTCACAGATAACGTTGAGTTTTCGCCTGAAGACGCGGGGCGTTCAGACCTTGATTTCTTGTGTCGGATTATTGAGGCGGTTATTGACGCGGGTGCGACAACCATTAACATTCCAGATACTGTGGGTTATAACTTGCCAGACCAATACGGCAACACGATTCGACAGTTAATTGAAAATGTACCTAATTCAGATAAAGCTATCTTTTCAACACATTGCCATAATGACTTAGGCTTGGCAGTGGCGAACTCGTTAGCCGGTGTTATGAATGGTGCGCGCCAAGTTGAGTGTTCAATCAATGGTTTAGGTGAACGTGCAGGAAACGCAGCACTTGAAGAGGTTGTGATGGCGGTTCGAACACGGCAGGATTTATTTCCCTGTGATGTTGGCTTGGATACAACTCAGATTATGACCTGCTCTCGGTTGGTGTCGGGTATAACCGGTTTTCCTGTGCAGCCGAATAAAGCGATTGTGGGTGCTAATGCGTTTGCCCATGAGTCGGGTATTCATCAAGATGGCGTGTTGAAATCGCGCGAAACATACGAAATTATGTTGGCTGAAGATGTTGGTCTTAATTCTAATAAATTAGTATTAGGGAAATTATCTGGGCGGAGTGCATTTAAGGATCGTTTAGAAAAGCTAAACATAATGGTGGATAGCCAAGAAGAGTTAAATAATGCTTTTCGTCGCTTTAAAGATTTAGCCGATAAAAAATCTGAAATTTTTGATGAAGATATTCAAGCCCTGGTGTCGGACTTCAAAATGGAAGAAGCTTTTAGTGAAGCGATTAAGTTAGTGTCCGTTAAAGCGTGTTCGGAAACGGGGGAAATGCCTGAGTCTTGTATTACGTTAATGGTAGATGAGGTTGAGCAAACAGAAACCTCTCAAGGTGGTGGGCTTGTTGATGCTACATTTAAGGCCATTGAGAAAATCGTGACAAGTAGTGCGACGCTTCAGCTTTATTCTGTCAGTAATGTTACTGAAGGGACGGACTCTCAAGGCGAAGTTGCCGTTAGGCTAGAAAAAGCAGGGCGTATTGTGAATGGCCACGGTTCGGATACAGATATTGTGATTGCCTCAGCAAAAGCCTATATCAATGCGCTCAATCGATTGTTTGGTGATAGTGTGCGGATTCACCCTCAAGCCTATGAAGGGGTTTGAATCGACTGCCCAATAAACTAGAGGCTTTGCTTGCAGAGTAGTACTAATATTTTAATGTGCTGGCAACGCTGCAACACACGCGAAAGGCGTTCTGTTATTTAAACAGAGCGCCTTTTTTTATTTTAAGATATTAAAGGTAATACGTCCTTTCTGATCTCGATCATTTTTTCATTTAAGGCTCAATGCGATACTCATCCGCGCCGGTGTTTTTAGCGCACCCAATAGATTGAGGAGAAGGTATGAGAAGTACTAGTATTGAGCCAGAATTAAAACATGAAGTCAGTCAATTGCTTGATGCTTACGTTCAATGTATCGATGATGATGATTTAGAACGTTGGCCAGATTTTTTTACTGAAAATTGCTTGTATAAGGTTATTCCAAGAGAAAACCATGAAATAGGTATGCCGACAGCTATTATGTGGTGTGATAGCCAAGGTATGTTGCAAGATAGAATTACGGCGTTAAGGCACGCTAATATTTATCAAGTTCAATGGTATCGCCATATCACAAGTAACCCTGTTATCAGTACAGAAGATGGTGACACTATTAAGGTGCAGTCTAATTACGCAGTTTTTAAAACCTGTAATGATGGTGAAAGTACCGTTTATAACGTAGGTCGCTATGTTGACCTCCTTGTTCGCGAAAATGGCGTTCTTAAATTTAAAGAACGTGTAGTCATTTATGACACGCATAGAATTACCACCTTGATGGTTATCCCTATTTAAGTCAGGAGAAAGATGATGAATGCAATAACACCCCCACATTTAAAATGGCCAGCTGGCACAGACCATACGGCGGTTCCTTACTCAATATTTAATAGTCGTGAAGTTTACGATCTTGAGCAAAAAAAGATACATAACGGCCCGACATGGAATTATTTATCGACGGAAGCAGAGTTGCCTGAAAAAGGCAGTTTTAAGTCTACTTATATTGGTGACACTCCGGTGGTTGTTACCCGTGGTCAAGATAATGAAATTTACGCTTGGGTGAACCGCTGTGCTCACCGAGGTGCGGAAATTTGCCGAGAGCGCCATGGCAAATCAGAAGATGGTGCTTACACATGTGTCTACCATCAGTGGGCATTTGATGCTAAAGGTGATTTGCGTGGAGTCCCTTTTCAACGTGGCCTTGGCGGCAAGGGAGGGATGCCAAAAGACTTTGCTAAGGATCAACACAGCTTACGTAAAGTTCGTGTTGTTAATCACCTGGGCGTTATTTTTGGCACCTTTAGTGATGAAACGCCTGATATTGAAACTTATATGGGCGAAGATGTAGCGTATCATTTCAAGCGCATCTTAAAAGGGCCTATTGAAGTGATCGGGCATACTCGTCAATACATAGCTGGTAATTGGAAGTTTTATTCAGAAAATACTAAAGACCCTTATCATGCGAGTCTGTTACATTTATTTCACCCAACGTTTGGTATTTATCGTGCTTCATTAGGTGGTGGTACTATCGTAAATAATGATGTGCACTCCGTGTTGTGGGTGGAAAATAGTAAAGAAGATGAAAGTAAGTTATCTGATGTTAAGAGTGATAACACAAGAACCTATCAAGAAGGTACTTACCAGTTAGCTGACCCGTCTTTGTTAGCCGGGGCGAAAGAATTTGATGATGACACCACGACCGTCATTTTTTCGCTTTTTCCATCGTTGGTGGTACACCAAATTCAAAACACACTAGCTTTCCGGCAGATTCTGCCAAAGAATGAAAATGAGTTTGAGCTAGTTTGGACGTTTTTTGGTTATGCCGATGATACCGAAGAAATGCGTAACTTCCGCTTAAAACAATTGAATCTTGTCGGGCCTGCTGGGCTTATATCAATGGAAGATGGGGAATCAACAGAGTTGTGTCAAAAAGCTATTGTGCGAGATGGAAACTATACTAATGTACTTGAAATGGGTGGCGTTGGAACGGGTACAGATGATCACTTTGTGACAGAGGGAGCGATACGATCTTTGTGGAAAGGGTATAGGAAAATGATGGATGTATAGGCGTTAAACAGTAAGTCGATACCTGTAAAGCCTTGCTATAGATAGCAAGGCTTTTTTATAGCATTAAAGAGGTCTATTTTCTGACAGTAAAAAGTGTCCGCGCGCTTGCGCAATAGGCTTATTGATATCTTCTTGCCAAGCAATAATATTACATAAAGCAACACGACTTCCTAAGCGAACAATATCGCACTTTGAGTAGGTGGTAGTGGTTTGCCCAGGGCGTAAATAATCTATAGAGACATCAATAATTTTAGGGATGTTAACGAGTTCTATTTCCCAGATTAAATGTAACAGGGCGGAATTTTCCATAAACCCAGCAATAACGCCGCCATGCAAAGCAGGGACCGCAGGGTTGCCAATATTGCTTTCCATAAAGCGCAAGCTGGATACGATGCTTTCGCCAACCATGCTGGTTTCTACACCGATTGTTTTGGCATACGGAATAAGTTCTACAATGGCCTCATAATCATGACGCAGTTTGATGTCATTTATTTTTTCTACTAAGGACATTTTATTGTACTGGGAATTGTTTGTTAGAACGCATAAAGCTACCGACGGCGGTTGCAATAGGGCTATTTATATCATCGGTATAGGCGCTGGCGCGAACAAAAGCAATGGTGTGAGTTAAATGGTAGCAATCGGCATATACGTTTATATCGGCACCGGAGGCAGCGGGGCGAATATGGTCTATTCTTAGATCCAGTGTTGCCATAGCACGTAAATTGTTTTGTGCCTGTAAAATAGCAGCGCCACAGGCTGTATCAATAGCAGTGGAAACAGCGCCACTATGGATGTAGTTGTTAACACAATCGCCAATAATCTGTTTGCTAAAAGGAAGCTTTAATGTGGTGGATGTTTCACCATGGCTCACCAAGGTAATGTTTAATTTTTTAGCGTGAGGGGTTTGGTTAATTGTTTTTAAATAAGATTGGATGCTCATGCTAGGGTTTTGCTTCTGGTTCGATGCCGATGAATTTAAGTATTTTTTCCATAATACCGACTTCCTTTTTTTCTCGTTTGGGGACATCAATCACCTTGGTATCGATGGTCATCGGCTTAAACTCATTGCTAGGTTTGAAATTACCTTTTAGGCTAGCAAGGCTGCCTTCATTAAAAATAACGGTAATCCGTTCTCTTTTATGTGGTTTGCCTGCCTTTCTTATATCGTAGAAATAGTCCCAACGCTCCTGATGGAATGGATCCACCAATAAAGGGGTGCCCAAGATGAATTTTACCTGCCGCTTATCCATGCCCGGACGGAGTTGGTCAATCATTTTTTGAGTCACCACATTTCCTTGATGGACATCAATTTTATAAACACCGGGTAGGGTGTCAGCAACGTCAAGCATCTTGTCGTTTAGGGTTTCTGTCGTTGAACAAGCCACCAAGGTTGAGCTTGAAATGAATATCATTATTAGAATGAGACGCTTTCGCATTTAAGATCTTCTGTGTATGATTGCAATGGTGAGATGATACATCATCTCACTTTTATATCCACCCCAAATTAGAGGTCGAAATGGAGTCAAAAGATATAAGGGCTGCTGGTTTAAAGGTTACTTTACCTCGGTTAAAAATTCTTGATATGTTGGAAAGTACTGAGAATAAACATCTGTCAGCTGAGGACATGTATAGGGCTCTTTTAGACGATGGTGAAGAAATTGGGTTGGCTACGGTGTATCGTGTGTTAACGCAATTTGAAACGGCGGGTTTAGTCAATCGTCATCATTTTGAGGGTGGTAACTCAGTTTTTGAATTATGCCAAGATGAGCACCATGACCATATTTTATGTGTGAAATGTGGCCGGGTTGATGAGTTCTACGACGAGATGATTGAGCAGCGTCAAAAAGTGATTGCTAAAGAAAAAGGCTACAAAATAACAGACCATAGTTTATATATCTATGGGGTCTGCCCATCATGCGCTAAATAGCCTTTTCCACCATTTCTTTTGCGTGGGCGATAGTTTTATCTGATAAATCAATACCACCTAACATACGGGCTACTTCATTAATTCTCTGTGTTTGATTTAAGCTATCAATTTTTGTTTTGGTTTGTTGTTGGCTTTTTTGCTTGCTGACTAATAAATGCTGATGCCCTTGAGAGGCGACTTGTGGCAGGTGGGTGACACATAGGACCTGACGGTCGCAAGCTAACTCGCGTAGGCGTATTCCAACTGTTTCAGCAACACCACCACCAATACCTGCATCAACCTCATCAAACACCAAGGTAGGTGTCGTATTGCGGCGGCTAGTGACCACTTGTATGGCTAGGCTAATACGAGAAAGCTCGCCCCCTGATGCCACTTTTCCAATCGGCGAATCTGGCATCCCCGGGTTTGTTGATATAAGGAAGATGACATCATCTAGACCATTTTTTTGTGGAGGCTGCTTCGCCAAATGGTTAACGTTTATGTTTAGTTTTCCATCCGGAAGCCCAAGTGTTTTTAAAGTGTTGGTAATGTTACGGCTTAACTTTAAAGCATGTTGCTTGCGCTCATTATGGAGAAGTTCGGCCTGCTTGCGGTACAGTGTTTCTGCCTCAGCGATGTCTAGTTGAAGCGCGCTTAATTTCTCGTTACGGTTTTCAAGCAAGTCAAGTCGTGCAGTGAGCTGAGTATATTTGTCGGAAAGTTGCGAGGGCTCAACATGCAGTTTTCGAGCTAATTCATGAATGCTACTTAATTGCTGGTCGAGCAAGCTGAGTTTTTCTGGGTCATCTTCTTGTTGATCAATTTGATGCCTCAAATCACGACTGGCTTCTTGAATTTGAATGCTGGCTTCTTTGATTTGTTCGCCCACGCTTGTAAATTCAGGCGCTAAGTCAGCCAGTAACTCTAATTCATGCGAGACATTATTAATTTGACCATATATAGAAGCGTTTTCGTTTTCATACAATATGTCTATTTGGTGTGCTGAGGTCTCAATGATTTTACGCATATTGGATGCTAACGCGTGTTCTTGCACCAACTCATCGTAGTCAATATGGATAATATTTGCTTGCTCTAATTCATTGATTTGATATTTAAGTAGTTGTTTTTCACTCTCATTGTCTTCATTGCCATCGGTTAGGTGGTGAAGCTCTTCGGTTAATCGTTTCCAATGTGAGTACTGTTTGCGACATTCAAGAAGCAAGGCTTGAGAGGGTAAAGATGAATCGACTAATTCACATTGCTTGCCGGGGTGTAATAAATCTAGGTGTGCATGCTGGCCGTGGATGTTAATAAGGTGTTTAGAAAGTTGTTGTAGGGCTTTTAAATTAACGGCTTGACCGTTGATATAAGCTTTTGAACGGCCGTCAGCATTGATGGTTCTTCGAATGAAGCAATCTCCTTCATCATCAAGGTCGTTGTCTATAAGCCATTGCTGGGAGGCCGGTAGATCGGTAATGTCAAACTCTAAGCTAAGATCCGCCTTATTAGCCCCAGGTCTCAATAACGAAGCATCTGCTCGTTCGCCTAGGCACAGTTTCATTGCTGTCAGTAAAATGGATTTACCCGCACCTGTTTCGCCGGTTAGCACGGTCATCCCTTGCTCAAGCTCGAGGTTTAATTGATCAACAACAGCTAAGCCTTTTATGTCGATGGATTTAAGCATACCTAATTTTATGTTTGAGGAGCTTTGCTCCAGTCAAGTTTTACGCGCAGAATATTGAAAAAGTCATGATTCGTTGGGTGTAACAAATGAATTTTATTTTCATGGCGACTGATGTTTATAAGGTCATCTTCAAGGATACTTGGAAGAATGACGTTATCGCATGTTAGTTGCGCCTCGTGCTTATCTCGTTGGCTAAAGCGAATACCAATTTCGCTTTTTCCATCTACCACCAGTGGGCGGTTGCTCAAGGTGTGTGGGTTAATAGGAACCAGCACAATGGCATCCAGCGAGGGGTGCATTAGCGGCCCACCACCGGATAGTGCATAAGCTGTTGAGCCAGTTGGGGTGGCTATGATTAATCCATCAGAGCGCTGAGCATTCACAAAACGTTGATTAACATAGGTTTCAATGTCGATTAAACCAGGGGATTTTAATCGGTGAATGGCGACTTCATTGAACGCTGACTGTTCGTGAATAAGCGTATTGTTACGGATGATTTGAGTGTTGAGGATAATACGTTCTTCCTCATGGTAATGGCCTTCGAGGATTTGCCTTATTTGAACATTCATCTCTTCTGGTGATATATCAACCAAAAAACCAATGCGACCTAAGTTTATACCGACGAGAGGAACCTTTTTGTCAACCAAGGCGCGAGCAGCTGATAAGAGTGTCCCGTCACCGCCAATAGACATGATGAGATCACATTGGTCGGCTAATTCACTGATGCTCATGATGTGCTCAGAGGGCAATGAGATATGGTGAGCCGTTTCTTCATCAACAACGATGTTAATATTGGCGTCAATTAACAGCGTATATAATGCTTGAACTGTTGCAGATATATCCGTGGCATTAGGCTTGGAAATCAGCCCAATTCGTTTAAATTTTGTATTCATTTTACTCCTCAGTTGAAGGTAAAAGTTTACACGAAATGTAGCGATTTACACCAGAATCTAAATCTAAATGACGGCTTATTTACTGAGTGTCGGCATTTTAAGGATCAATTTGAATTTTACGCGTGCTAAGCGTGTGTTAGATATCTAATTTTAATTGCTGGAGATCATTTCTATAGCTTTATTGATAAGGTATGCGTTGCTGAATGCCACTCGACTGTTTGGTTTATCATACATAGTGCCGAAGGGTGGAGTAATCGGTGAACTTTATGGCAAATTGAGCTTATTGTTTGGTTTTGCTGTAAAAGTTTTGGCTGGAACCTTGAAATTTAGAAAACTATCACCATTTAACTAAAACAGTTTATGCGCTTGCCTTAATGGTAAGTCGCTATCAATCAAATTTAAGTGTAAAAAAGAGGAAAGGCTATGGGGTCTGAAGAACAGACAGATCAAGAGAATATTGAACAACCAGCGGTTGAAACGGAAGAAAGTATTGTTGGTGAAATAGTAGAGGATGCATTGAAAGATGAGGCGGAAGGGGAAACTGCTGCCTCAGAAGAGGTTGATTTGCAGGCGGCGCTAGATGCGGCGACCACTCGTGCTGATGAAAACTGGGAAAAATTGTTGCTGGCAAAGGCAGAGGTGGAAAATATTCGCCGTCGAACACAAAAAGATATTGAAAAGGCGCACCGTTTTTCTGTTGAGAAGTTTGCTAAAGAGATGTTGCCAGTAGTCGATAGTTTAGAGATGGGGCTGGCATCAGTGGATGCAGCAGAAGGTGATGTTGTAGCCATAAAAGAAGGGATGGAGTTGACACATAAGCAGTTGCTAGCTTCGCTTGAAAAGTCCGGCGTTAAGCAAATTAACCCAGAAGGTGAAAGTTTTAACCCGGACTTACATCAGGCTATCTCTATGGTTCCAAGCCCTGATCATGAGCCTAATACGGTGATACAAGTCTTTCAAAAAGGTTATACGCTCAATGAGCGTTTATTACGTCCTGCAATGGTTATTGTGTCGCAACCTCAAGCACCTACAGAGACAAAGAAAATTGATGAGCAGGCTTGAAAATTAAATTTCACGCCCTTATATCGTAACTAACAGAATAGAATAAATTAAATTTCGGAGATATTTAAATGGCTAAAATTATTGGTATTGATTTAGGAACAACGAACTCGTGTGTTGCCGTATTAGATGGCGACAGCGCGAAAGTACTTGAAAATAGTGAAGGTGCAAGAACAACGCCTTCAATTGTAGCGTTTACAGCAGAAAGTGATGTGCTTGTAGGGCAGTCTGCAAAACGTCAAGCGGTAACAAACCCATCAAACACGGTATTTGCTACCAAGCGCTTAATTGGTCGTAAATTTACAGATGATGTTGTGCAAAAAGACGTCAGCATGGTGCCTTATAAAATTCTAGCTGCCGATAATGGCGATGCTTGGATTGAAGCGCAGGGTAAAAAAATGGCGCCGCCTGAAATAGCTGCGCGTATTTTAATGAAGCTTAAAAAAGATGCTGAAGCATATTTGGGTGAAGAGGTAACAGAAGCCGTTATTACTGTGCCTGCTTACTTTAACGATTCGCAACGTCAAGCAACGAAAGATGCAGGCAAGATTGCCGGTTTAGACGTTAAACGTATTATTAACGAGCCAACAGCGGCTGCGTTAGCTTATGGCATGGATAAGAAAAGTGGTGATCGTACGGTTGCTGTTTATGACTTGGGTGGAGGTACCTTCGACGTTTCAATTATTGAAATTGCTGAAATTGATGGCGAGCACCAATTTGAAGTGTTATCAACCAATGGTGATACATTCTTAGGTGGTGAAGATTTCGATTTACGTATTATCGACTTCCTTGCAGATGAGTTTAAAAAAGAAAACAGCGTAGATTTACACAACGACCCATTAGCACTTCAACGTTTAAAAGAAGCCGCTGAAAAAGCAAAAATAGAGCTATCATCTAACCAACAAACAGATGTTAACTTGCCTTACATTACGGCAGATGCATCAGGGCCTAAGCATTTGAATGTTAAATTGACACGTGCAAAACTCGAGTCTCTTGTTAATGATCTAGTTCAACGTACGGTCGCGCCTTGTGCAACAGCTGTTAAAGATGCTGGTTTATCAGCCTCTGAGATTGATGACGTGATCTTGGTTGGTGGTCAAACACGTATGCCAAAAGTTCAAGAAGTTGTTGCTGAATTCTTTGGTAAAGAGCCACGTAAAGATGTTAATCCAGATGAAGCCGTTGCCGTGGGCGCTGCAATTCAAGCAGGTGTTTTAGCTGGCGATGTTAAAGATGTGCTTTTATTAGATGTAACACCACTTTCATTGGGTATTGAGACAATGGGTGGCGTAATGACAAAGCTAATTGAGAAAAACACGACTATTCCTAGTAAGGCGAGTCAAACATTCTCAACAGCAGAAGATAACCAAACAGCAGTTACTATCCATGTTCTACAGGGTGAACGTGAAATGTCATCAGGCAATAAATCTTTAGGCCGTTTCGACCTTCAAGATATACCGCCTGCACGTCGTGGTACGCCGCAAATTGAAGTGTCTTTTGATATTGATGCAAACGGTATTCTAAATGTATCTGCTAAAGATAAGGCCACAGGTAAAGAACAATCTGTTGTTATTAAAGCATCAAGTGGTTTATCTGATGAAGAAGTCGAAGCAATGATTAACGATGCTGAAGCGCATGCTGAAGAAGATAGAAAATTGCATGAGCTTGTGACTGTTAGAAACCAAGCGGATGGCATGATTCACGCAACTGAACAATCCATTGAAGAAATGGGTGATAAGGTTGATGCCTCTGAAAAAGCAGATATTGAAGCGGCTATTGCGGATCTTCAAGAAGCTATTAAAGGTGACGACAAAGAAGCGATTGAGCAAAAAACTGAAGCCTTAACAACATTGTCCGCTAAGTTAGCTGAAAAAATGTACGCTGATGCAGGCGCTGAAGGGGCGGCTGAAGGCGCTTCTGCTGAAGCAAAGTCTGACTCTGATGCAAATGCTGATGATGTCGTTGATGCTGAATTTGAAGAAGTAAAAGAAGACGATAAAAAATAAGCCTTAAAACATTAGTTTTAAGTTACTTAACTATAGCCCGTGTTGGGCTACGACATGGCCGCCGATTTATCGGTGGCTTTGACGTATTAAAGGTTTGAGAGTCATGGAAAAAGCAGATTTTTACAAAACACTAGACGTTGCTCGAAATGCCAGTGAGCGCGAAATAAAAAAAGCATATCGACGTTTGGCGATGAAGTATCATCCGGATAGAAATACTGATAACCCAGATGCCGAGGCTAAATTTAAAGATATTCAAGAAGCATACGCTATTTTAAGTGATGAGCAAAAACGCGCCGCTTATGACCAATTCGGTCATGCGGGAGTGGATCCTTCTATGGGTGGCGGCAGAGGACACTCTGGTGGCGATTCATTTAGTGATGTATTTGGCGACGTTTTCGGCGATATATTTGGCGGTGGTGGAGGCGGTCATCGTAGCCAAGTGACTCGTGGTGCGGATTTACGCTATAACTTGGATTTGTCTTTAGAAGAGGCTGTTTTTGGTATGGAAACCAAAATAAAAATCCCTACCTCTGTTAGTTGTACGACTTGTAAGGGTACCGGTTCTAAAAGTGGTAAGTCAGGTGTTTGTTCATCATGCGCTGGTCATGGTCAAGTGCGTATGCAACAAGGGATGTTTTCTGTTCAACAAACTTGTCCAACGTGTCATGGGTCGGGATCGCAAATTACAGACCCTTGTGGTAAATGTCGGGGTACAGGGAAAACTAAAGAGCAAAAAACATTATCGGTAAAAATTCCTGCCGGTGTTGATACTGGCGATCGTATCCGCTTGGGTGGTGAAGGAGAAGCAGGAGATCATGGTGGGCCTGCTGGTGATTTATATGTTCAAGTTAATGTTCGTGAACATGCCATATTTACACGTGATGGTGCAAATTTGTATTGCGATATGCCCATTAGCTTTGCAACAGCAACACTTGGTGGCGAACTTGAGGTGCCTACCTTGTCTGGAAAAGTTAAATTAAAAGTTCCGCCCGAAACGCAAACAGGTAAGTTATTTAGGTTACGCGGTAAAGGTGTTAAGCCTGTAAGAGGAGGGCCTGTCGGGGACTTAATGTGTCGCGTTAATGTTGAAACGCCAGTTAGTTTAACAGCTGAACAAAAGGCGTTGGTTGAACAGTTAGAAGCATCATTTAAAACGGGTGGCACTAAGCACAATCCACAAGAGCATTCGTGGTTAGGTGGTGTTAAAAGTTTTTTTGACAAAATGAAGTCTTAACAGGTTTAGAGTTTCTATAAAGTAAAATAAAGGCTGTAGTGATGTGTATAGCCTAGGTGATATTGATAAGGGGAAAAGATGACAAAAATAGCGGTATCTGGCGCAAGTGGCCGTATGGGACTTAACTTAATTAAAGCGTGCCAACAAAATAAGTTGGCAACACTTGGTGTCGCTATTGAGCGTGATGGCTCGCCTGCAATCGGTAAAGATGCAGGTGAAATGGCAGGGTTGAGCCAGCAGCAAGTTCACGTTGTTTCAGATTTTTCAAACCAAGCGCCTAACTTTGATGTTTTAGTTGACTTTACTCGGCCTGAGGCTTGTTTGGATAAGGTGTCTTTTTGTCAGTCACAGAAAAAAGCAATCGTAATTGGCACGACTGGATTTAGCGAGGCGGATAAAGCGCAGATAGTGTCAGCGTCAAAAAATATCCCAATTGTGTTTGCGCCTAATATGGGTATTGGTGTCAATGTAACGTTAAAACTTTTAGAGTTGGCGGCAAAAGCAATCGGCCAATCTGTTGATATTGAGGTGATTGAAGCACACCATAAGCATAAAGTAGATGCGCCATCCGGGACTGCTTTAAAAATGGGCGAAGTGGTTGCAAATGCAATGGGTAAGGCATTAGATGAGTGTGCAGTTTATGCGCGCGAAGGTATTACTGGTGAGCGTGAAGAGGGAACCATTGGTTTTTCTACCATCAGAGGTGGGGATATTGTAGGTGAGCACACTGTTATGTTTGCCGATGAAGGTGAGCGCATTGAAATCAGTCATAAAGCAACAAGTCGAATGACTTTTGCTACTGGTGCAATCAGGGCGGCTTGTTGGCTTGCCGATCAACCTCCTGGCTTATATGACATGCAAGACGTACTAGGTCTGAAAGATTAAATGCCGTCTTTTGTATTGATAGTTTTCTGTTAATATTTAAAGATAACGTAAGGGTTTATGTAAATACTGTTATAAGAATCAGTAATAAAACAGGACATCAATACTGTTGGGAGCTGGTAATTAAAGTATAAAGCCGGATGCCGACACATAGGAGAGAAAAGTAATGTCACAAGTTAAAACAGTTGAGCCGGCGCAGGCTTCATCGAATATTAAAAAGTACGTTCTGATTGGTGCTGGGCCAGCCTCTGTGAGGGCAGCAGAGACGCTGAGAAAAGCCGATGCAAATTGTTCAATCACGATGATTGGTCAAGAAAAAGAGTCACCATATTCCCGTATGGCGTTGCCATATTACTTAAGTGGAATGATACAAGATACGGGCACGCACCTTAGAAAAACAGCGGGCCATTTCGATGATTTGAATATTAACCATGTTATTGCAAGGGTTGAAAAGGTAGAGACTAAAAGCCATCAGGTTGTTATTGATAGTGGTGATGTCTTTGAGTATGACAAGTTGATGATTGCGACTGGTTCGCGTCCTGCAAATTGCCCTTTCCCGGGATCGGAAACAGATGGTGTGGTGAATTGTTGGACATTAGCGGATGGTCGACGAATACTTGATTCAATTAAACCAGGCTCTAAAGTAGCTTTATTAGGGGCTGGCTTTGTTGCCTCTATTATTATTGAGGCAATGCTAAAAAAAGGCGTTAATCTGACTGTTATGCTGGGGCGTACTGGCTTTATGGTTAGCCGGATGATGGATGAAACCGCAGGCAAAATGATTCAGTCTTGGTGTGAAGCAAAAGGGGTGGAGATGATCCTGCCCAGTAGTATTAAATCAATTGAGCCTGGCCCAGCTTTGAAGCGTGATGACGACAGCTTAACTGAATACGATTTGATTATTGTTGCAACAGGGGTTTATTCAAATATTGAGTTTTTAGAAGGCAGTGGTATTGAAACGGATAACGGTATTCTTGTCGATGCGGGGCTGCATACCAGTGTTGAAGATGTTTTTGCTGCTGGTGATGTTGCTCAGGGGCCAGACTTTTCAACAGGTGGAAATTCAGTGCACGCTATTCAGCCAACAGCCGTTGATCATGGGCGGATAGCTGCGGTTAATATGATGGGTGGTAACTCTACCTATAAAGGTAGTTTAAGCATGAATGTTCTTGATACATCTGGTTTAGTATCAACTTCATTTGGCAGTTGGGGCGGAGTAGAAGGTGGTGACAGTGCAGTTTTGCTAGATAAAGATAACTATAAATATATTCGTTTAAACTTTAAAGATGATTTGCTGGTGGGTGCTATCACAGTTGGTCGTACGGATTTTATTGGTGTTATGCGAGGATTGATTCAATCGGAAATACCTTTAGGGGAATGGAAAGAAAGGTTAAAAGAAGACCCCACGCTAATAATGAATGCGTATTTGTCGAAATCGCTGGATGTCGCAAAATAATTTGCTAAAAAATATGCTCGTGTTGGAATGGACAATGAGGCACTTAATCCAGTAAAATTCGCGGTCATACATATTAACAATCAAAACGGGTGGTGCCAGTAAAGGTTCTTCCCGTTTTGTATATCTAAAGGTGGTGTAATTTGTCTGACAAAGCGATACTGGTTCTCGAAGACGGTAGTGTGTTTCACGGCCAATCAATTGGCGTTCAAGGCCTGACAACAGGCGAAGTTGTTTTTAATACGTCGATGACGGGTTACCAAGAAATTCTCACTGACCCATCCTATTCACATCAAATTGTAACGCTAACGTACCCGCATATTGGTAATGTTGGCGCAAATGCTGAAGATGAAGAGTCTGCCGCAGTTCATGTGCAGGGCTTGGTTATTAGGGATTTACCGTTACTGCATAGTAATTGGCGTTCAGAAGAGTCCTTATCTGCATATTTAGCTAGAAATAATATCGTTGCAATTGCTGATATTGATACGCGTAGGTTGACAAGAATTCTACGTGAAAAAGGCGCGCAACGAGGCTGTATCATAGCCGGTGAGGAAGTTGATGAGGCGCATGCCTTAGCATCAGCAAAAGAAGTGACGCCACTTAAAGGGCTTGATCTTGCGCAGCTGGTGTCCTGCAAAAAACCTTATGACTGGACAAGCCCAGTTTGGCAGTTAGGGCAAACAAGCAAGGCTGCAACGAAGAAAGCAAACTACAAGGTTGTCGCGTATGACTTTGGCGTTAAGCGAAATATTCTTAGGTTGTTGGTGGAGTCGGGCTGCGAAGTCTGTGTTGTGCCAGCGAAAACGCCAGCTTCAGAGGTGTTAGCAATGTCACCAGATGGTGTGTTTTTATCAAATGGCCCCGGCGATCCAGAGCCATGTGATTATGCCATTGAGGCCATCAAAACTATTTTAAAAGAGAAAGTCCCCGTATTTGGTATCTGTTTAGGCTATCAATTGTTGGCGTTAGCCAGTGGTGCCTCAACAGTAAAAATGAAATTTGGTCACCATGGCGCTAACCATCCGGTACAGGACTTAGTAACGCAACGGGTTATGATCACTAGTCAAAACCATGGCTTTGCTGTGAATGCGGATTCTTTGCCAGCTAATTTAAAGGCAACGCATACTTCATTATTTGATAAGAGCCTACAAGGGATAGAGCGAACGGATTGCCCCGCATTTGGATTCCAAGGGCACCCAGAAGCGAGCCCTGGTCCGCAAGATATTGTGTACCTGTTTGACCGGTTTACGACAATGATGGACTCATATAAAGCTTAATTAAGCGAGCGGTCAATGAAAACGTTGACACCCTTTTGTGTACACCTGGTAATTAGCCATAAAAATTTATAAAGAGAATTATGCCAAAAAGAACCGACATAAAATCCGTTTTACTATTAGGTGCAGGCCCTATTGTTATTGGTCAGGCTTGTGAGTTTGATTATTCAGGAACGCAGGCTTGTAAGGCGCTAAGAGAAGAAGGTTATCGCGTGATTTTGGTTAATTCAAATCCAGCGACAATCATGACGGACCCCGAAACAGCCGATGCAATTTATATCGAGCCGGTTGATTGGCAGACGGTTGAAAAAATTATTGAAAAAGAAAAGCCAGATGTGCTGTTACCAACGATGGGTGGGCAGACGGCACTTAATTGTGCGCTAGATTTGGATAGGCATGGCGTGCTTGCAAAACATAATGTTGAAATGATTGGCGCGTCAAAACAAGCAATAGATAAAGCAGAAGATAGGGATCTGTTTAAAAAGGCGATGACTAAAATCGGTTTGTCGACGCCACGTTCATTTGTTGCACATAATATGGAGCAAGCATTTGAAGCCTTGGATGATATCGGTTTTCCAACAATTATTCGTCCATCTTTTACGATGGGTGGTAGTGGTGGCGGTATTTCATATAACCGAGAAGAGTTCGTAGAGATATGTGAGCGAGGTTTGGACTTATCACCCACTAATGAGTTGTTGATTGAAGAGTCCGTCTTAGGTTGGAAAGAATACGAGATGGAAGTGGTACGTGATCGTAAAGATAACTGTATTATTATTTGTTCCATTGAAAATTTTGACCCAATGGGAGTGCATACAGGGGATTCTATTACGGTTGCCCCCGCCCAGACATTAACCGATAAAGAATATCAAATTATGCGTAATGCATCGATCGATGTATTGCGTGAAATTGGTGTGGATACAGGCGGGTCTAATGTTCAATTTGCCATCAATCCAGAAAATGGTGCGATGATTGTGATTGAAATGAACCCACGAGTTTCCCGTTCATCAGCGTTAGCCTCAAAAGCAACGGGGTTTCCTATTGCTAAAGTGGCTGCAAAATTGGCGATCGGTTACACCTTGGATGAACTAAGTAATGAAATAACAGGGGGCGCAACACCCGCATCATTTGAGCCGTCTATTGATTATGTTGTTACGAAAATTCCTCGCTTTACCTTTGAAAAATTTCCAATGGCAGATGACCGTCTTACTACGCAGATGAAATCTGTCGGTGAGGTAATGTCTGTAGGGCGAACATTTCAAGAGTCACTACAAAAAGCCTTACGCGGGCTTGAAACAGGTAAGAATGGATTAGACCCAATCGTTGATTTAAACGAAGAAGGGGTTGATGCTATTTTAAGGCGTGAAATACAACAACCAGGTGCTGATCGTATTTGGTATTTGGCAGATGCGTTTAGGAAAGGCTTTGGTTTAGAAAGTATTTTTGAGCAAACAAAAATTGATCGCTGGTTTTTGATTCAAATAGAAGATTTGTTAAATGAAGAAGCTGTTTTATCAAACAGTGAGCTTGCTTCAATTGATAATTTAACAATGTATCGATTGAAACGAAAAGGTTTCTCAGATGCGCGATTAGCTGCTTTACTGGGCGCTAAAGAAAGTGCCGTAAGGGCAGCCCGACACGAGATGAATATTCGCCCTGTTTATAAACGGATTGATTCTTGTGCAGGTGAGTTTTCGTCTTCTACAGCTTATATGTATTCTACTTATGAACAAGAGTGTGAATCACAGCCAAGTGACCGTGAAAAGATTATGGTATTGGGTGGCGGCCCAAACCGTATAGGACAGGGAATCGAGTTTGATTATTGTTGTGTCCATGCAGCGTTGGCAATGCGTGAAGACGGGTATGAAACCATTATGGTTAACTGTAACCCTGAAACGGTATCAACTGATTTTGATACCTCAGACCGTTTGTACTTTGAATCATTAACACTGGAAGATGTGCTTGAAGTCGTGCACCTTGAAAAGCCAAAGGGCGTGATTGTTCAATACGGGGGTCAAACACCGCTAAAACTAGCGGAAGATTTAGAAGCTGCAGGCGTCCCAATTATTGGAACATCACCGGAAGCTATTGATCTGGCAGAAGATCGTGAGCGTTTCCAACAATTAGTTGAAAAGCTAGGGCTTTTACAGCCACCTAATAGAACCGCGCGAAATCCAGAACAAGCCGTACTTCATGCAGAAGAAATTGGTTATCCGCTAGTTGTAAGGCCATCATATGTATTGGGTGGTCGTGCGATGGAAATCGTTTATAACGAAGCAGAACTTCGTACATATATGCGAGAAGCAGTTAGTGTTTCAAATGATTCACCGGTGTTATTGGACCGTTTCTTAGATGATGCTGTTGAAGTCGATGTAGATGCTATTTTCGATGGTAAGGAGTTGTTAATCGGCGGCATTATGGAACATATCGAGCAGGCGGGTGTTCACTCGGGCGATTCGGCCTGCTCATTACCTCCATTTGATTTGAGTCAGCAGGTGCAAGATAGAATGCGTGTACAGGCTAAAGACCTTGCTCGTGAATTAGGCGTTGTCGGTTTGATGAATATTCAATTCGCTATTAAAGGGGATGATATTTATATCTTAGAAGTAAACCCCCGTGCATCACGCTCAGTTCCTTTTGTATCGAAAGTGACGGGGTACCCGTTAGCGAAAATTGCAGCTCGTTGTATGGCAGGGCAGTCATTAGCAGATCAGGGCACCACTCAAGAAATCATTCCTAAGTATTTCTCGGTTAAAGAGTCGGTTTTCCCCTTTGTTAAATTTCCTAATGTAGATCCGTTATTAGGCCCTGAGATGAAATCAACAGGTGAAGTGATGGGTGTAGGGGATACATTTGGAGAGGCATTCGGTAAATCACAGCGTGCTGCTGGTATTGAATTATCAAATAAAGATAAAGTATTGTTTAGTGTTAGAGATGCTGACAAAGATAAAATGATTAATTTAGCCAAAGTATTGGTTTCACGCGGGAAGCAAATATTGGCTACAAAAGGGACGGCAGATGCCTTAAAGGCAGCTGGGGTTGAATGTGAGCTAGTCAACAAGGTTAACGAAGGCCGTCCTCATATTGTAGATGTGGTTAAAAATGAACCTATTCAGCTAATCGTTAATACCACAGAAGGTAAACAAGCGATTCTTGATTCATTTTCAATCCGTCGTGAATCGTTACAAAATAAGGTGACATATTGCACTACTATGGCGGGTGCTAAAGCGACAATTGATGCATTGGCAGATATTACTGTGAAAGAAGTCAGAGAGCTTCACGCATTGCAAGCACGTCATTAAGTTGTAAAAATTAAGGATTATTTATGAGTAAGGTACCATTAACTAAAAAAGGCGCAGAAAGCCTTAAAAAAGAATTGGACGAACTAAAAAATGTAAAGCGTCCTAAAGTGACCGAAGCGATTGCTGATGCTCGCGCGCACGGTGATTTAAAAGAAAATGCTGAATATCATGCGGCCAGAGAAGAGCAAGGCTTAATAGAAGCACGGGTTCGTGATATTGAAAGTAAATTAGGTAATGCACAAATTATAGACGTTTCTACCATGGACGCTAACGGCAAAGTTATTTTTGGTTGTACCGTTGAGCTTGAAAATATCGAGACAGAAGAGTTAGTTGTCTATACGATTGTTGGCGAAGATGAAGCAGATATAAAGAAAAACTTAATTTCCTATGCATCCCCTTTTGCAAAAGCATTGATAGGAAAGGAAGAAGGGGATGTTGCTGAGGTAAGAGCGCCTGGTGGAGTCACAGAGTTTGAAATTTTGGATGTTCGTTACGAATAAGCTTTTTTATCTTGGTTTTCTCTGTAAAAAACAGCCATAAAACCAATGCTTTGAATGAGTTCTGAGGCGGTTTTATCAGCAATCTCTTGAATGATCGCTTTTTTGTCGTCTCGATCATCAGCAGACACTTTTACCTTAATCAGCTCGTGGTGCGTGATCGCAGACTCAATCTCGTCTAATACATTACTGGTTAGGCCAGACTGACCTAGACGAACAACAGGCTTTAAAGAGTGTGCGTGTGCCTTTAGTTTCTTTTTTTGCTGATTTGATAATGCCATAGTGTTTCATTAAATTCTGTTAAGTTAGGTCGCGCATTCTACACTTAAAAGATACAAGAAGGTGCGTCTGTTTTGTAGATGTACCTATGTTAACAGTGGGTAAACAAATAATAATGCAAAGGTATGACCAAGCATAAAAACAAACAAAAGTGGCTGGATGAGCATTTTAACGATGAGTATGTAAAAAAAGCTCAACAAATGGGGCTTCGTTCGCGCGCCGTATTTAAATTAGAAGAAATTGACAAAAAAGACCGGTTATTGAGGCCTGGACAAATTGTGGTGGACTTAGGTGCCGCGCCGGGTGGCTGGTCAGAATATGCCATAAAAAAAATCACAGGCGATGGGCGAGTCATCGCGTTAGATTTATTAGATATCGTTCCTATTGATGGTGTTGACTTTATTAAAGGTGACTTTAGTGACGACGAGGTTTTTGAGCGCTTACAAAACTTAATCGGTCATCAAACAGTCGATATAGTGATGTCTGATATCGCGCCTAATATGAGTGGTAGTAAGGCGATTGATCAACCAAAATCCATGTATTTAGCAGAATTGGCATTAGATTTTGCAAAAAACAGTTTAAATAGCCGGGGCTCGTTTTTGATAAAGCTGTTTCAAGGTGAAGGGTTTGACCAGTATCTTCAAGAGGCTAAAAAAGTTTTCTCGACAGTACTGATTCGAAAACCCAAAGCTTCACGCGCACGTAGTCGAGAGGTTTACCTTTTGGCAAAGGGCTTGAAATTGTAGTAATCTAACCCCATAAATTACTGAATGAATTTTAAAAATAACAGTTTAATTGAGCACTGTCATAAACATCACGAGGGAGTAACACTTTGAACGAAATGGTTAAGAACATTATTATGTGGGTGGTAATCGCCGTCGTGCTGATGTCCGTATTCAATAATTTTGGTGGATCAAAACAATCATCAACTAGTAATTTAAGTTATTCGCAGTTTATCAGTGCTGTTAATGCAGGCCAGGTTAGTAAAGTGTCCATAGATGGGCCTAATATTAGTGGTCAAACTACGTTAGGTGAGCGTTTTACAACACGTAGTCCTGGTGATATTCACCTTGTTGATGACTTACTAAAAAATGGTGTTGAAATTATTGCCAAACCACCTGAAGAGCAATCGGTGCTTATGTCAATTTTAATATCATGGTTCCCGATGCTCTTGTTGATTGGTGTGTGGATATTCTTTATGCGCCAAATGCAAGGTGGCGGAGGCGGTGCCGGTGGTCGTGGAGCAATGTCCTTTGGTAAAAGCAAAGCGAAACTATTAAGTGAAGATGAAATAAAAGTAACGTTTGCTGATGTGGCGGGTGTTCAAGAAGCAAAAGAAGAGGTTGGAGAGGTTGTTGATTTTTTAACAGACCCTAGTAAGTTTCGAAAATTAGGTGGTTTAATCCCACGCGGAATTTTAATGTCGGGTTCGCCTGGTACAGGTAAAACCTTGTTAGCGAAGGCGATTGCTGGTGAAGCTAAAGTGCCTTTTTTCAGCATATCGGGTTCTGATTTTGTTGAAATGTTTGTTGGTGTAGGGGCTTCACGTGTTCGAGACATGTTTGAACAAGCCAAGAAAAACGCACCGTGTATTATTTTTATCGATGAGATTGATGCGGTTGGCCGTGCCCGTGGTATTGGTATTGGTGGTGGTAATGATGAGCGTGAGCAAACCTTGAACCAATTATTGGTTGAGATGGACGGGTTTTCTGGTAATGAAGGGGTGATTGTTATTGCCGCGACTAACCGTCCTGATGTTTTAGACCCGGCCTTATTACGCCCAGGTCGTTTTGATCGACAAGTGGTTGTTCCTTTACCAGATATTAGAGGGCGCGAGCAAATCTTAAAAGTGCACCTTAAAAAGGTGCCTCTCGGTGACAGTGTTAACCCTAATGTGATTGCACGAGGCACACCGGGCTTTTCAGGTGCAGATTTGGCTAACTTGGTAAACGAAGCGGCATTATTTGCGGCTAGAGCTGATAAGAAGTTAGTTGATATGAACGACATGGAGAACGCTAAAGATAAGGTGTTAATGGGCGCAGAACGTCGTTCTATGGTGATGAGTGAAGACGAAAAAAGGTGCACGGCATATCACGAATCAGGTCATGCAATTGTTGGTCGCTTAGTGCCTGAGCACGATCCTGTCTATAAGGTGACCATCATTCCACGTGGGCGAGCGTTAGGTGTCACAATGTTCTTACCTGAGCAAGATCAAATTAGTATCAGTAAACAGAAGTTAGAAAGTCAATTATCAAGCTTATATGGTGGTCGCTTAGCAGAGGAAATTATCTTTGGTGAAGAAGCGGTAACAACTGGTGCATCAAACGATATTGAAAGAGCGTCCGCTATTGCTAGAAATATGGTAACTCAATGGGGTTTTTCAGAAAAACTTGGCGCATTAAATTACGGAGAAGATGAAAATGCAATGGGGCATTCTGGTGGTCAAACTAAGATGATTTCGGATGAAACAGCCGAGCTTATTAATAAAGAAGTTAGAGTGTTTATTGATAGAAACTACGAGCGTGCTAAGAGCTTATTGACTGAAAATATTGATATTTTACACTCTATGTCAGAAGCGTTAATGAAGTATGAAACACTTGATAGCGATCAATTAGACCAATTAATGGCTCGTCAGCCAGTGAGTGAACCTAAAGATTGGGAAAATGATGATCAATCTGGTTCAGGGAAAGCGACGATAGAAGATAAAGACGCTACAGATAAGGAGTCAAAGCCGACTATTGGAGGCCCTGCTGAACAACCTTAATGCTGTGAAGAGTCGTCTTGACCAAATATTTGATCTAAAGAGCCCCCAAATTATGGGGGTTCTTAATATTACGCCGGATTCTTTTTCTGACGGAGGTTCTTTTACACAGATAGAATCAGCGGTGCAACATGCCTTGAAGATGGCTGAGCAAGGCGCCACAATTATTGATATTGGCGGTGAATCTACACGGCCTAATGCATTACCTGTTTCTACAGACGAGGAAATCCAAAGGGTGGTTCCTGTTATTGAAGGGATTCGACATAAATCGGATATTGCCATTTCAATTGATACCAGCAAAGCTGATGTTATGAAGGCTGCCATAGAGGCCGGAGCGGACTTTATCAATGATGTGTATGCATTACAGAGAACGGGTTCACTGGATATGGCGGCTTCTTTAGGAGTGCCTGTCTGTTTAATGCATATGCAAGCAGACCCTACCACGATGCAAGATCAACCACATTACCTTAATGTGGTTGAAGAGCTGAATGATTTTTTTGCTCAGCGTATAGCGGCCTGTGAGCAAGTCGGTATTGCTAAAGGGAAGATTATATTAGACCCAGGGTTTGGCTTTGGTAAAACCTTACAACATAACCTGACATTATTGGCGAAACTAAAAGAGTTTGAGAGCCATGGCTGCCCAATATTGGCTGGCCTATCAAGAAAATCAATGTTTGGTCAGTTATTAGATAAAAAAGTCGATGAGAGATTAATTGGCAGTGTTAGTGCCGCGTTGTTAGCAGTGGCTAATGGTGCGTCTATTGTTCGTGTGCATGATGTTGCTGAAACAGCTGATGCGTTAAAAGTCTATATGGCTGTTCAGGCTGCCAAATGAGGAAACTATGACAAGAAAATATTTTGGTACCGATGGTATTAGAGGCTTAGTTGGGGAAGGGGTCATTACTCCCGAATTTATTTTAAAGCTGGGTTGGGCGACCGGGAGAGTGTTCGAGCAACAAGGGCATTGTAAAATTGTAATTGGTAAAGATACTCGTATTTCCGGTTATATGTTTGAATCAGCATTAGAGGCTGGTTTAGTTGCAGCAGGCGCAAATGTTCAGTTATTAGGTCCTATGCCAACCCCAGGAATTGCATATTTAACGAGAACGCTTCGTGCCAATGCAGGAATAGTCATTAGTGCTTCACATAACCCTCATTATGATAATGGTATAAAGTTTTTTTCTAGTGAAGGTGAAAAGCTTGCCGATGAGATAGAGCAAGCGATAGAACAAAAAATGGACGAGCCACTCATCGTTGTGGAATCGTCTCGGTTAGGTAAAGCTAACCGTATTAATGATGCGGCGGGTCGATACATAGAGTTTTGTAAAAGCACGATTTCTTCAATGATCGACTTATCTTCTTTAAAAATGGTTGTCGATTGCGCACACGGCTCTACCTATCATATTGCTCCTTATGTGTTTAGTGAATTAGGTGCGGAGGTGATTAAAATAGGTGCTGAGCCAAACGGCATTAATATTAATGATGGTTGTGGAGCAACTAACCCTCAGGCGTTAACCGAGGCGGTTTTATCCAATAATGCTGACTTTGGTGTGGCATTAGATGGCGATGGCGATCGATTAATCATGGTTGACCACTTAGGCGAAGTGTTGGATGGTGATGATATTTTGTATATTTTAGCCAAAGGTCGTCAATCAAATGGTTATTCAGGTTCATCTGTTGTAGGAACATTGATGACTAATCTAGGCGTTGAGCATGCACTCAATAGATTAGGTATTGACTTATTACGCTCAGCAGTAGGAGATCGGCATGTTATTCAGTTGATGAACGAATCAGAGTCAATCTTGGGTGGTGAAGGGTCTGGGCATATAATTTGTGCTGATAGAACGACAACAGGTGATGGAATTATTTCAGCTCTACAAGTGATTGAGATTATGATGCGCGAGAGCACCTCTTTGAATGAACTAAAAAGTGATATTCAAAAGTATCCTCAATGTATGATTAATGTGAAGCTAAGTGGTGCTAAAAAGTTTGCGATGACGGATGATATTAATAAAGCCGTTGCTTCTATAGAGAAGGTTTTAAAAGGCGCAGGAAGAGTATTGTTAAGGCCTTCTGGCACAGAACCATTAGTTAGGGTAATGGTTGAAGGCGAAGATGTGAAGTTAGTGGAAAAACTGGCGATGGACCTTAGTAAAACAGTTGAAAGCCTACTTGACGCTTAAGGGGTGAATTGGGCATGAGTGCTCGCTTAATTAAGATTGATTTATTGCTGAATAGCCGCTAACCTTGCTCGTTTTTTAAGGTAAGAAGTTTGATGCGTCGATCACTGGTTATTGGAAACTGGAAGATGAATGGTTCACTTGACTCAACAAGTGAAATTTTACGTGCAATTGAAACGACAATTGATGATAAAATAACGTGTGATATAGGAGTCTGCGTGCCTTTCGTCTATATAACGGCTGCACAAGAAATAGCTAAACCGACAGTTATAACCATAGGTGCTCAAACTGTTTCAGAGTATCAGCCTGGGGCATATACCGGTGAAGTGTCGGCGCATATGTTGGAAGATGTTGGCTGTAGCTGGGTACTAATAGGTCACTCAGAAAGGCGAACACTATTTAATGAAGCAAATGCGCAGCTGGTTAAGAAAGTGCTGGCAGCCCAAATGACTGGAGTTACTCCTGTTTATTGTGTTGGTGAAACACAGGAAGAATACAAGTCTGGTGCTACATTTGATGTAATTAAAGATCAGGTTGAGGCGTTATTAAATAATAGCGCTGTAGATTTGACGCAACTGGTTCTGGCTTATGAACCCGTTTGGGCCATTGGAACGGGGTTAACGGCCTCCCCTGAAGAGGCTCAAAAGGTGCATGCTTTTATAAGAGCATTGGTTAGCGAGAGAGATATAAATGCAGCTAACATGCTTCGCATTTTATATGGCGGAAGTGTAAAACCAGATAATGCATTGTCATTGTTTGGACAAAAAGATATTGATGGTGGTTTGATAGGTGGCGCATCCTTGGATGCAAAAGCGTTTGTTTCAATTTGCCAAAAAGCGTAAAAATAAACTTGGTGGGTAAGTTCTGCCGTAATAAAACTCATACCGTTTAGGTATAGAAGGATAAGAGAATGAGTGTGTTTGGAATAGTTTTATCAGTGCATGTGGTTATTGCAGCATTGATGATAGGGTTGATTTTGATTCAGCATGGTAAAGGCGCTGATGCTGGCGCAGCATTTGGCAGTGGTGCATCCGGTACGGTATTTGGTGCTAAAGGTTCCGGCTCTTTTTTAAGTCGTTCGACAGCTATTTTGGCCGCATTGTTTTTTTCAACAAGTCTAGCGCTTGCTTATCTAGGAGGCAATAGAGCAGCACCTGATGATATTATTGATGGCTTGACGGTTTCACAACCAGCAAAATCAACAGAAGCTACGCCTGCGGACTTAATCAACAACCTTGTGGAACCAACAGATGGGCTGGCTAAGCAAAATGGTATGAAGCCTGCTGATGACCTGCCCATTCCTGATTAACTGAATGGATTTGCCGAGGTGGTGGAATTGGTAGACACGCTATCTTGAGGGGGTAGTGTCCTATGGACGTGCGGGTTCAAATCCCGCTCTCGGCACCAATAATTATAAGCATTAAAATTCATTGATGAGTAATCAATTAACAATTGTTATCTTTCTGATTTTTTCGATTCTTATGGCTAATTTGCCATGGTTAAGCGATAAACTTTTTTGTATTAGACAAATCGCGCATAAATCAGGCTGGTTTCGCTGGTTTGAATGGCTATGTTGGTATGTGCTGACGTTCAGTGTTGGCTTTGCTTTGGAATACAAAATAATGGGAACAAATACTGCGCAGAACTGGGAGTTCTACGTGGTTACAATATGTTTATTTGTTGTCTTTGCTTTGCCGAGCTTTATCTATCATTACGATTTAAAAAAAATTCTTAAATCTCGAGAAAAAGAATAGCTTAATACCGCCTAGCTAATAAGGAATGATGGTTTTTAAGTAAAAAAAGTCGAATATCAGCTATAATTCATCTTTTTTATTAAGGAGATTGTTAGAAATGAAAGCACCTGTTCATGTAGCCGTTACCGGCGCCGCTGGTCAAATTTCGTACTCATTATTATTTCGTATAGCATCTGGCGACTTTTTAGGCCCAGATCAGCCAATTTGTTTACACCTATTAGAAATCACACCTGCTTTAGGTGCGCTTGAGGGTGCGGTTATGGAATTGAACGATTGTGCATTTCCTTTATTACAAAGTGTTTCAATGTCTGATGATGCTGAAGTTGCCTTTAAAGATATCGATTTTGCATTCTTAGTGGGTGCTCGTCCACGTGGTCCTGGTATGGAACGTAAAGACTTGTTGGAAGCAAATGCGGCCATCTTTTCGGTACAAGGTAAAGCCTTAAATAAAGTTGCTAAACGTGATGTTCGTGTATTAGTGGTGGGTAACCCTGCAAATACAAATGCATTGATTGCGATGAATAATGCACCAGACCTTGACCCACGTAACTTCACAGCAATGACACGTTTAGACCATAATCGTGCGATGAGCTTATTGGCCGAAAAAACGGGTAATCATAATACGGACGTTACTAAGATGACAATCTGGGGCAACCACTCAGCAACACAATACCCAGACCTTCACAATTGCTTAATCAACGGTGAAGATGCGTTATCTAAGGTCGATGCAAGCTGGTATGCCGATGACTTTATTCCTGCTGTTCAACAACGTGGCGCTGCCATTATTAAAGCACGTGGCTTGTCAAGCGCAGCGTCTGCTGCCAGTTCTGCATTAGACCATATGCGTACTTGGGTGCAAGGAACAGCAGACGGCGATTGGGTGAGTATGGGAATTCCAAGTGATGGAAGCTATGGTATTGAAGAAGGTTTAATTTACTCATTCCCTGTGACTGTTAAAGACGGTGACTATTCAATCGTTCAAGGTCTTGAAATTAATGATTTCAGTCGTGAAAGAATGATCGCAACGGAAAATGAGCTTAAAGAAGAACGTGATGGTGTAAAGCACCTGCTTTAATTGTTCTATGCGTTTAAAAAGGCCATGCATTTGCATGGCTTTTTTTTTGCGTGTTATAAGGGGGTAATTCTAAAAGAGAAAACATAATGATCGAGATGACAGCGTCAAAAATTAAGGGTTCATCTTGTGTTTTTGCCGTCAACGAGAAGGGGCAGTCGATTGAAATTGAATTGGTTGAAGAACGTGCGCTAACCATCTATATCGATAAAAAAGAAATAGTAACCTTAATGACGATGGGGTCTTTTCCTGAATTGTTGGTGTTGGGTTACCTTAAAAATCAAACCTTCTTTGAGACTATCGGAGATATAAAGGTACTTCAAGTTGATTGGCAAACCAATGCTGCAGTGATTGTATCGAGTAAAAAGAACCCTAATATTGAGAAATTAAAAGCACGTCGAACAATTACTTCAGGGTGTGGACAAGGCACGATGTTTGGTAATGTTGTTGAGAGTTTAAAGGAGCAGGTGTTAGCCAAACGTAGTATTGAACAATCTGTATTGTATTATTTGCTTAATCATTTTGGGCAACGTAACCAAGTCTATAAAAAGGCGGGTGCTGTTCATGGTTGTGCGCTTTGTAAAGGTAAGGAGGTATTGTTCTTTGTTGAAGACGTAGGGCGTCATAATGCCGTTGATACTATTGCTGGACATATGTGGTTGAAGGGTATTAAAGGTGATGACTGTGTTTTCTACACAACAGGGCGTTTAACCTCTGAAATGGTTATCAAGGTCGCGCAAATGGGGGTGCCTATATTATTGTCTCGTTCTGGGGCCACTAAGATGGGGTTTGAGCTTGCCTGCGAGTTTGGTGTAACTTTAATTTCGCGAGCAAAAGGGCAACATTTTCAAGTTTTGAATGGGGCCGAGCGGATAGTGTTTGATGTAACAGCTTAAGTTTAGGCTGTATTTTCATTCGGCTTACGTAGCAACGCTTCGGCGTGCACTAAATCCTCATGACAATTAATGTTATAGAAAGGGTCAAGCAAGCTATCACTGAAGTCTGGGAGGGAGACTTTGTAGCGAGATGTCCATAAATCAATTTTGCGTATATTCTCCTTGCTTAGTGCAGCTTCCAGATCATCAAGTAGCCTTATTGGCCATAAGGCAATAACGGGGTGTGTGCGACCATTTGAAGTGGCGCAGGCAATATCGGCGGTGTTTTCAAGCATTGATTGATAAAGCGTGGAAACTAAATTTTGGGGTATAAAAGGCGTATCAACGGGCACAGAGGCAATCCATTGTACACCGGGTTGATGCTTTCTTACCCACTGCATGCAGGCTAAAAGCCCGGCTAAAGGTCCTAAGAACCCTTCTAATGAATCTTTAATAATAGGTAAATCATAAGAAGACAGTTGCTGGCTCTCCTTGTTGCTACTAATAATAATTGAGTCGCATTGAGGAGACAATCGCTCTAATACGTGTTCAAAAAGAGGCTTATGAGCGAGTTGAATGAAGCCCTTGTCTTGGTTGTTCATCCTTCTCGAGAGACCACCTGACAGGATGACGCCGATAATTTTATTTGAGTTGTTGGGCATTAAATTGGCTCTACTTTGACAGCTGAGAACTTGTATTCAGGTATTTTTCCAAAAGGGTCCAGATCATGACTGGTCAATAAATTAGCCGCTGCTTCGACGTAAGCAAACGGGATGAATATGAGGCCAGTTTGTACTTTATGGTCAACACGAACCTTGATGTTAATAGATCCTCGGCGGCTTGAAACGCAAACCATGTCACCTGCTTGTACCTTAAGCGCTGAACAATCGATGGGGCTCATTTGAACAAAAGCTTCTGGTTCGAGTGTGTTGAGTACTTCACTACGTCGAGTTATTGCGCCAGTGTGCCAATGTTCTAGTAGTCTGCCTGTTGTCAGAATAAAGTCGTATTCGGTGTCTAATTTGTCATTAGCCGGCAAAAAGCTTGCAGGGATAAATTTTCCGCGTCCGTCTTCAGTGGGGAAACCATCGGCAAAAACGATATCGTGACCAGCTTCCTTAGGGGACGGGCAAGGGTAGGTGACGGAATGCTCTTGCTCAAGACGTTCCCAGCTGATGTTAGCTAATGAGGGCATGGCTAACAGCATTTCATGATAGATATCTTTTGGTGTTGAATAGGGCCACTCTAAACCTAAACGCTGAGCGATCTGATGTGTAATCCACCAGTCAGCTTTTGCATTGCCTGGTGGTTCAACAGCTTGTCGCCCCATTTGTACCTGTCTGTTTGAGTTTGTTACAGTACCATTTTTTTCCGGCCACGCGGTAGCAGGTAAAACAACGTCTGCAAACATAGCTGTTTCGGTTAGAAAAATATCTTGTACAACAAGGTGCTCTAATTTAGCCAGTGCTGCACGGGCATGGTTTAAATTAGGGTCTGACATGGCAGGATTTTCCCCCATGATGTACATGGACTTAATGCTGTTGCGATGTATCGCATGCATAATTTCAACGACTGTTAAGCCTTCTTTGGGGTTCAAGGGTGTGTCCCATAGGGATTCAAAAAAGGTTTGTGTTTCACAGTCACTTATTGGCTTGTAGTCGGGGTAAAACATTGGGATTAAAGCAGCATCCGAGGCGCCTTGAACATTATTCTGGCCGCGTAGAGGGTGGAGGCCTGTGCCGGGGCGTCCTATATGACCACACATTAAGGCTAATGAAATAAGGCAACGCGCATTGTCTGTTCCGTGTGTATGCTGTGAGATGCCCATACCCCAAAAAATAATGGCAGATTTGGCGGTTGCATATTTCCTTGCAACTGTTTTGATGGTGTCGGCAGTTACGCCGCAAATACTCTGCATTTTTTCAGGCGCATAGTCTTTAAGGTGTGTAGCAAACAGCTTAAAACCAGAGGTGTGTTGATCAATATAATGTTGATTATAAAGTTTTTCATCAACAATCACGTGCATGATGGCGTTCAGTAAGGCAACATCTGTGCTCGGTGTAAACTGTAGCATATGCGTTGCTTGTTGTTTTAACGCTTGAGCCCTAGGATCCATCACAACCAATTCGGTACCGCGCTCGACAGCTTGTTTAAAAAAGGTTGCTGCAACGGGGTGGTTTTCACTTGGATTCGCGCCAATAATGATGATCAAATCGCTGTCTTCAGCTGCCATAAACGGTGCGGTAACGGCCCCTGAACCAATTGTTTCCATGAGTGCGGCAACGGAGGAAGCATGACATAAACGTGTGCAGTGATCGACGTTATTAGTGCCAAAGCCGGCTCGAATTAGTTTTTGGAAAATATAAGCTTCTTCATTAGAGCACTTTGCAGAGCCAAAGCCAGCCAGGGAATCAGCACCATGCTGTTGTTTAATGTCTGAAAAACCTTTCGCAGCAAGATTAAGTGCTTCTTCCCAAGAGGCTTTTCTAAAATGCGAATAGGGGTTAGCTGGGTCGATATTAACGCCTTTTTCGATACCCTCTTTTCTGATTAGCGGTTCGGTAAGTCGCTGCTCAGATGTAATGTAATCAAAACCAAAGCGGCCTTTTACGCATAAGCGGCCTTGGTTAGAGGGGCCATTAGCACCTTCGACAGAGCAGATTTTGTTATCGTTAACCTTTAAGCTAACTTGGCAACCTACACCGCAATAGGGGCAAACGGATTGTACTTGTTTGTCTGTCTTAGTGACTTTGGCTGAAGCAGGTGAGAGTGCATTAGTTGGGCAGGCTTGAACGCACTCACCACAAGCAACGCAGGTGGATTGCCCCATTGGGTCGTCAAAATCAAAAATTATTTTTTCATCATGACCTCGCTCAGCTAGACCAATCACACCATTAACTTGAATTTCTCGGCAGGCACGAACGCACAACGTACAATGAATACAGGCATCAAGCTTTACAGAGATGGCTGGGTGAGATAAGTCGGGGGTGTTAGTTACTTTTTTTGGAAATCGTGAAGGCCCAATCTCCATGGATTGCACCAAATTATCGAAAGTTGATCCCGCAATCGTCTGCTGATTTACATCGGTACTTAATAATTCGATGACAAGCCGACGAGCTGCTGTGGTGCGTTTACTCTGTGTGTGAACGACCATATCATCGCTGGGGTGTCTGCAACACGAAGCGGCGAGTGTGCGTTCGCCGTCAATTTCAACCATGCAGGCCCGGCAGTTGCCATCGGAGCGGTAACCGGGCTTATTGTTAAAACATAAATGCGGAATAGTGGTGCCGAGTCGTTTAGCGACTTGCCAAATTGATTCTTCAGGTTCAGCAGAAACCTTTTTTCCATCTATTACAAATGAAACTAAATTGCTCATTTAGACCTCATCGCTGAAATATTTAATGCTCGATAAAATTGGGTTTGGAGCGGCTTGGCCTAGTCCGCAGATTGATGCGTCAGCCATTGTTGTACATAACTCTTTTAATAGTGGTTTATTCCACTGCTGTTCGGATAACAAGGAGCTGGCCTTTTCACAGCCAACTCTACAGGGGCTGCATTGACCGCAACTTTCATCATTAAAAAATGCAAGTAGGTTTTGACTCGTTGCCTTGATGCTATCCTTGTCTGATAAAACAATAATGGCATGCGAACCTATAAAGCAGCCGTACTCTGTTAAGCTGCCAAAATCTAACGGAATATTGTCTAAGGATGAAGGCAAGATACCACCAGAGGCACCGCCCGGTAGGTAAGCTTTAAATGAATGTCCCTTAAGCATACCGCCTGCTAAATGAATTAATTCGCGAATATTGCTGCCAGCGGGGGCAACAATGACACCGGGTTTGTTGATACGACCTGATACTGAAAATGTGCGCAAGCCACTGGCCCCATTTTTACCTTGTTGTGCAAAGTGCTCACCGCCATCAGTTAAAATTGTGGGAATCCAGTACAAGGTTTCAACGTTTTGTACTAAGGTCGGCCGACCAAATAAACCGTGATGAGCAACATAAGGCGGGCGTTGGCGGGGAATGCCACGTTTACCTTCAATTGATTCAATCATTGCAGATTCTTCGCCGCAAATGTAGGCGCCAGCGCCGCGCCTAATCTCGATATAATCTTCTTTAATGATCTTATGATTAACGAGGAGTTGAATTTCGTTGTGCAATAATTGATGGATAGCAGGGTATTCGTCGCGCAAATAAATAAAGATTTTATTAGCATCAATAATATATGCTGCGATGAGCAGGCCTTCTAAAAATTGATGTGGCGCGGTGGACAAGTAATGTCTGTCTTTAAATGTGCCGGGTTCGCCTTCATCGGCATTTACACAAAAATACTTAGGAGCGGGCTCGGCTTTTACAAGACGTAATTTACTGGCAGTAGGAAACCCCGCCCCACCTAAACCTTTTAAATTGCTTTTTTCAATTTCGTTAATAGCGTCAGTGACGCTGAGAGTTTGTTTGCTCAGCGATGCGAGTAATTGATACCCGTTTGCGTTTATGTATTGTTCATAACGTTGGTATGTAGGCACATTGGCCTGTGTCAGGTTGTTCTGTGCAGCGTACAGGAGCGAGCTGGAGGTTACCTGACCGAGATAATTTTTGCCGACAGCAGCAGCGGGTGCTTGGTTGCATAAACCCATGCATGGGGCGGATGTTATTCGAATGTTTTCTGGGTTTTGCTTGTTTAATTCTAGTATTAAATTATCAGCACCGGCCAGACAGCAGCTTAAGGACTGACAAACACGAATTGTGATAGGTGGTGGTGCAGCCTCATTTTCTTTGATGACATCAAAATGATGATAAAAAGTGGCAACTTCATAGACCGCCGCTTGAGGTAATTTTAGTATATCTGCCAAGGCCATTAAGTGCTGTTCGCTGATATAGGACCAAGTATCTTGTATAAGGTGTAAGTACTCGATAAGAAGGTCTTTTCGATGTGGTTTGTTAGCAAGTAATTGCTTTATCGCTTGTTGAGCGTTGGCATCGAGTTGACGTCCTTTCTCAGTAAATTTCCCTTTACGCTTTTTTTTATTACCAGGTCTGACGATATGGCTTGGATCATTGGGCATAAATAATGATGAGATCAGTGGTGACGTAGCTATCAAAGATACCACAAAAAAGGCCATGCAAGAGCATGGCCTTTGAGGTTAACGTTTATGATTGACGTTATTATTTTAGTTGCGGCCCAGCAGCTACGAGAGATTTTCCTTCTTCGTTATCTGTGTACTTTTCGAAATTAAGTTCAAATAAGTGAGCAAGCTCATGGGCGCGTTTTTCCCAATCAGCTTCATTTTCATAGGTGTTTCGTGGGTCAAGAATGTCCGTGTTAACGCCTGGTAACTCGGTTGGTATTTCTAAATTGAAGTAGGGAATATGTGTTGTTTCTGCTTCTTCAATTGAACCATCAAGGATTGCATTAATGATAGCGCGGGTATCTTTAATTGAAATTCGTTTTCCCGTGCCGTTCCATCCAGTATTAACCAGGTAGGCTTCGGCATTAACAGCCTCCATACGTTTCACTAATTCCTGTGCGTATTTGGTGGGGTGTAATGATAAAAATGCTGCACCGAAGGCCGCTGAGAATGTTGGTGTTGGCGCTGTAATGCCTCGTTCAGTACCGGCTAGCTTTGCAGTAAAGCCAGATAGGAAATAATATTTAGTTTGCGCGGCTGTTAATTTTGAGACCGGCGGTGTTACGCCAAACGCATCGGCGGTTAAAAAAATAACCTTTTTAGCATGGCCACCTTTTGAAACTGGCTTAACAATATTGTCAATATGATCAATTGGGTAAGAAACACGCGTGTTTTCGGTTTTAGAATTATCAGCAAATTGAATGACGTTATCTTCAGATAAAGTAACGTTTTCTAAAAGAGCATCGCGACGAATAGCACCATAAATTTCAGGTTCGTCTTCTTCGCTTAAATTGATAACTTTAGCATAGCAGCCACCTTCAAAATTAAACACGCCATCATCATCCCAGCCATGTTCATCATCACCAATCAATTGACGGTCTTTATCGGTGGATAGTGTTGTTTTGCCTGTTCCAGACAAACCGAAGAACACTGCAACATCGCCATCTTTACCAACATTGGCAGAGCAATGCATTGAGGCTATACCGCGCAGTGGAAGCAGGTAGTTCATCATGCTGAACATGCCCTTTTTCATTTCACCACCATACCAAGTGCCACCGATAAGCTGCATTTTTTCGGTTAGGTTGAAAGCAATGAAGTTTTCTGAGTTAAGGCCGTGCTCCTGCCAATCGGGGTTATTTGTTTTGGCACCATTTAAAACAACGAAGTCTGGTTCAAAATCAACCAATTCTTCTTCTGTTGGGCGAATAAACATATTTTTTACAAAATGTGCCTGCCAAGCGACTTCAACAATAAAGCGTACCGCCAAACGGGTATCTTTATTGGCACCACAGTAGGTGTCCACAACAAATAATCGCTGACCAGATAATTGTTTAGTGACAATATTTTTAAGGTGTCCCCAGTTTTCTTCTGATAAGGGTTTATTATCATTTTTGCCTTGGGTAGACCACCAAACGGTATCACGTGATACGTCATTCATCACGATGTATTTATCTTTTGGTGAGCGTCCAGTGAAAATACCGGTATCGACTGCAACAGCACCTAAGTTAGTTACAGTTCCCTTTTCATAGCCTGTTAGATCGTCTCGAGTTTCTTCTTCAAATAAAAGGTCGAAAGAAGGGTTGTAGATAACTTCGCTAGGGTTGGTTATCCCGTATTGGGTGAGGTCTATGGTGTTAGACATTGTTGGAGCTCCGGTATTATTAAGTTAATTTGTTGTTTTCGATTACTGCGTAGGCAGAATGATTGTGTATGGATTCAAAGTTTTCAGCTTCTAGGGTATAAGCTAAAATTCGCTGGTCATCGTTAAGTGCACTAGCAATATCCCTTACGACATCTTCTACGAATTTAGGGTTGTCGTAGGCGAGCTCTGTTACGTATTTTTCATCAGGCCTTTTTAATAGGCTGAAAAGTTCACTCGATGCCTGCTTTTCAACCAGCTGGATAATGTCTTCAGCGCAAATATTATCACCAATTTTTGCGGTAACGGTGATATGAGAACGCTGGTTATGCGCGCCATATTCAGAGATTTTCTTTGAACAAGGGCATAAGCTGGTAACGGGGATGACTACTGTAATTTTGATTTTGTGATCACTTTTTGACCAGTACCCGTCAAGCTTTATTTGATAGTCTAATAAGCTTTTAACGCCAGTAATAGGGGCAGACTTGTTAACAAAATATAGGAACTCTGTGGTTAGGTAACCTGTTTCCGCTTCAAGGGTGTGGGTCATTTTTTCTAATAATGCACTGAACCCCTTAATAGATAATTGCTGGCAATCTTCATTCAAAAGGGCCACAAAACGTGACATATGAGTGCCCTTTTGATGATGAGGTAAGTTGACAGACATGTTAAAGGTGCCAACAGTTGCTCGTTGGTGACCGTCCCTATCGACAAAAACAAATGGGTGGCGGATATCCTTTATGCCGACTTTATTAATGGGCATATTTCTAGAATCTGGGTGGTTTTGTACGTCTTCGATGGTCATATTTAGTAAGTAAGCTTTGTTATATCAGGTGTTTTTTTTATTTAAACTGCTTTTTATATAGTTTTTTATGCTTTGAGTGTCGAGACCTGCTTCTTGCAATAGTTCTTCTCTTGAACCGTGTTCAAGATTAAGGTCTGGCAAGCCAATGTTTAAGACTTTGGTATCGATTGAAGCTTGGTTAATAAACTCGTTAACACCACTGCCTGCGCCACCCTTGATAACATTTTCCTCCAGTGTCACCAACGTGTTGTGAGTGCTAGCAATATGTTTGATCATGTCTTCATCCAAGGGTTTTATAAAGCGCATGTTGATCACCGTTGCATTAAATTCCTCGGCCACTTCAAGTGCTTGTGTCACCGATGAGCCAAATGCTAATAAGGCGATATCTTTGCCTTCCCTTAGAGTAACGGCTTTGCCAATTGGAATGCTATCAAGTGTATTACTAATAGTGACCCCAGGACCTTTACCACGTGGATAACGTACTGCAACTGGGCCTTTATGTTGAATCCCTGTTGTTAACATAAGTCGACATTCGTTTTCGTCAGCGGGCGCCATAATAACCATATTTGGGATGCAGCGCAGGTAGCTAAAGTCGTACGAACCAGCATGAGTGGGGCCATCAGGGCCAACTAAGCCTGCACGGTCAATAGCAAAAAGAACAGGGAGTTTTTGCAAGGCAACGTCGTGAATAAGTTGATCATATCCACGTTGTAAAAACGTTGAATAAATAGCAACAACAGGCTGTAAGCCTTCGCAAGCCATTCCCGCCGCTAAGGTAACAGCGTGTTGTTCAGCTATACCAACATCAAAAAAATGCTCCGGGTATTGCTGTTCAAATGTCACCATGCCAGAGCCTTCACGCATAGCAGGGGTAATGCCAACGAGTTTGTCATTTTCTTTAGCCATATCACAAAGCCATTGGCCAAAAACTTCACTGTAAGTGGCTGAGCTAGGTACCTTTTCTGGTAACTTTTCTTTACTTGGGTCAAAGGTTGAAACGCCGTGGTATCCAATTGGGTCCGCTTCAGCAGGGGAGTAGCCCTTACCTTTTTGGGTCACAATGTGTAAGAATTGTGGGCCTTGTAAGTCTTTTAGGTTGGATAATGTTTTAACTAAAGTGGGGAGGTCGTGACCATCAATAGGTCCAATATAGTTGAAGCCCATCTCTTCAAATAATGTCCCCGGTATAACCATGCCTTTTACGTGTTCTTCAGTTCGTCTTGCCAACTCCCAAACACTGGGCATATTTGCCATCACCTTTTTGCTGCCTTTTTTAACGGTTGTGTAGAGTTTTCCGGATAATATTTTAGCTAAATAGTTTTTCATCGCACCGACATTAGGCGAAATAGACATGTCGTTGTCGTTTAAAATGACCAGTAAATTTGCATCTAAGGCACCGGCGTGATTTAGCGCTTCAAAAGCCATACCGCCGGTTATTCCACCATCACCAATAATAGCAACTGTACGTTTTTCATTGTTATTTATAGCGGCGGCAATGGCCATACCTAAAGCGGCACTGATTGATGTACTCGAGTGGCCAACGCCAAATGCGTCGTATTCACTTTCGGCACGTGTTACAAAAGGGGTAACGCCGTGTTTTTTACGAATTGTTGAAATCTTATCTTTACGCCCAGTTAAAATTTTGTGTGGGTAAGCCTGGTGGCCAACATCCCAAATTAATTTATCGGTAGGGGTATCAAAAACATAATGTAAAGCTATGGTCAGTTCAACGGTACCAAGCCCCGCTGACAAATGCCCCCCTGATTTACTGACGGAGGAAATTAGAAACTCACGCAGCTCATGTGACAAACCAATAAGCTCTTCTTCCGTAAGGTTACGAAGGTCGTTTGGTATATCAACTTTATCGAGAATAGGGTATTTTGCCAGTGGCGTCACGTAATGCTCATAATACGTTAGGTTAAGGTTGCGTATTATCGTTTGCAAGCAAAGACTATGCAAGTGAATACTCGTCTAAGGACCATGTGCTTAAGATATTCGTGAGATAGTGAACTGTGCAATATCCCTAAGGTAATTAGCGCGCTGGTCAAAATTTGAAAGACTTTGTATAGCCTCGTCATGCAAATCTTTGGTTAAGTGTTTCGAAGCCTTTAAGCCTAAAATAGAAGGGTAGGTGGACTTCTTAGCTTGCTGGTCCTTACCTTGTGTTTTGCCGAGTGTTGAAGTGGATGAGGTTTCATCAAGAATATCATCTTGTACTTGAAACGCCAGCCCGATACATTCTGCATAATGTTTTAGGTGGCGATACTGGGTATCTGTTGTTTGAAACTTTAAACTTGCGACTAAAGTGATACAGCTACAGATCAAGGCCCCTGTTTTATGTAGGTGCATATTTTCAATTTCAGCAATGGAAATGGACTTTCCTTCATTAGCCAGATCAATGGCTTGGCCGCCGACCATGCCTCTTGAACCGGCAGCTTGTGATAACAGTTGAATACAGGTTATTTTTTTTTCATTGCTGCAATCCGCCTTTGCCAGCACGTTGAAGGCGAGTGTTAATAACGCGTCTCCGGTTAAAATAGCAGTTGCTTCGTCAAAGGCTTTATGACAACTCGGTTTGCCACGACGTAAATCGTCGTCGTCCATTGATGGAAGGTCGTCATGAATGAGTGAATAAGCGTGAATAAGCTCAATTGAGCTAGCTATGCTGTCTAATATGGGTTGTTGTGTTTCAAGTAAGTTCCCAGTCGCATAGACGAGCATCGCTCGAATACGTTTGCCACCATTAAGAGTTGAATAACGCATGGCTTCGTGCAATCGCTTGGGTTCAATATGACTCGCGGGAAGATAGCGCGCTAGCGCGGTTTCTATTTGTTGTGTTTTGGCGCTTTGGAAGTCTTTAAAAGCAGTCATGGCTGTGGGTAAATTAAATATTTAATCGAAATCGACGGGTTTTGCCAAGGCGGAGCTGTTTAATAGAGTTTCAACTTTTTGTTCAGCGTCTGTAAGTGACTTTTGACAGGATTGAATTAACTTGATGCCTAATTCAAACTCTTTTAGTGATTCTTCGAGACTCAAGTCTCCATTTTCCATACGGTCAACAAGTTCTTCTAAGGATTGAAGTGATGATTCTAAATCGAGTTTTTTTGCTTTGGCCATTAGTTTTGTCGTTGATTTTGTAAAAGGAAATACGTTACCTTAACTAGACTGGATAGGGGCACTATTTTTTTAAAATGCTTGTCGTGTTAGTTAGCACGAAGTAATCATATTGACATCAAATAGATGGTAACGTATCTTGAGCTTACTATTAGACCCAGTCTAAAGGTAGAATTGATATCATTCAACTTATTAAGAGGAATTACTATGTCACTTAAAGGTTCTCAAACAGAACAGAATTTAAAAGATGCGTTTGCTGGTGAGTCACAAGCAAACCGTCGTTACCTATACTTCGCAAACAAAGCAGACATCGAAGGATATAACGATGTGTCTACTGTTTTCCGTTCAACTGCAGAAGGTGAAACAGGCCATGCACACGGTCACTTAGAATATTTAGAAGAAACTGGTGATCCAGCAACAGGTCTGCCAATTGGTGGAACTGAAGATAACTTAAAAGCAGCGATTGCCGGTGAGACGCATGAGTACACTGATATGTACCCAGGTATGGCAAAAACAGCACGTGACGAAGGTCACGATGAAATTGCTGATTGGTTTGAAACACTGGCAAAAGCGGAGCGTTCACACGCGAATCGTTTCCAAAAAGCGTTAGATAGCTTAAACGCTTAAGTGTTGATTTAGATCAAAAGGAGGGTACGCATGTGCTCTCCTTTTTTTTGGAGATAAATAAATGAGAGAAGGCAGCTTAGAGGCCCCCACAAGGCATCCAATAGATTGGAAAGGCGCTAGTTTTTACGATGAGGCTAATTTATTCAACGAATTAGATCGTGTGTTTGATATTTGTCATGGTTGTCGTCGTTGTTTTAATTTATGTAATGCGTTTCCATTATTGTTTGATGTCATTGATGAGTCAGAAACAATGGAACTCGATAGCGTCGATAAAAAAGTCTATTGGGATGTGGTCGATAATTGCTATCTATGTGACATGTGCTTTATGTCAAAATGCCCTTATGTGCCTCCTCATGAATGGGACTTGGATTTTCCACACTTAATGCTTCGTGCGAAGGCCGTTAAGTTTGAAAAAAATGAAGTCAAACAACGCGATAAATTAATTACATCTACCGATAGAATTGGTAAATTAGCGTCTATCCCCATCGTTGTTAATGTGGTGAATGCAGCGAACCAGAACAAGACAATTCGACGAGTTTTAGACAGCCAATTAGGGATTCATAACGAAGCGGTTATCCCAGCCTATCATACCGAAACAGCAAGGAAAAAATTTGCCCAGCAAAAACATGATGCTTCGGGTGTGCAAGCTTGCGGAGAAACAACCGGAAAAGTGGCTATTTTTACCACCTGTTATGGTAACTATAATCGACCAGATTTAGTAAATGATTTGGTTGATGTGCTAGAGCATAATAATGTTGCGGTAACGATGGCAAGTAAAGAGAACTGTTGTGGTATGCCTAAGCTTGAACTGGGTGATCTTAAAGAGGTAGAGCGTTTAAAAAACAATAACATTCCACAACTTGTTAAATTGATTGATGAGGGCTGGGATGTAATTGCCCCTGTGCCATCATGTGTGTTGATGTTTAAACAAGAGTTGCCGTTAATGTTTCCAGATGATGAAGATGTAGCAAAAGTGCGTGATGCTATTTTCGACCCATTTGAGTATTTGATGCTTCGCCATAAATCGAACTTATTAAAAACAGAATTTAAAGGTGAATTAGGGCAGGTCTCTTATCAAGTTGCTTGTCATTTACGGGTTCAAAATATTGGATTAAAGACGAAAGAGGTATTAGAGTTAATTCCAAATACATCAGTAAATGCGATAGAACGGTGTTCTGGGCATGATGGAACGTATGCGCTAAAAAGTGAGTTCCATGATATAGCTAAAAAAATTGCAAAGCCGGTTGTAAACCGAGTGAAAAAGGCTGAAGCCGATGTGTTTTCAAGCGATTGCCCTATGGCAGCTGATCACATTGCAAGTGGCTTGGAAGATGAGTCAAACGTAAAGAGCCCTATTAGTTTGCTAAAGCAAGCGTACGGCATTTGAACATTAGAGGTTGAAAATGAAAAAGCTAGTTAAAGAAGAACTGTATGGTCTTGAAGAGTATTCGAATAAACGTGATGAATATAGGCAAAAGGTTCGTGCTCATAAACTTAATCGAATAGTGCGAATCGGGGAGAATGTCAGCCTACATTTTGAAGACTATTTAACCATGCGCTACCAGGTTCAAGAAATGTTACGTGCCGAAAAAATCTTTGACTCGGCGGGCATTATCGAAGAAATTGAAACCTATAACCCATTGATTCCTGACGGGCAAAACTGGAAAGCAACAATGATGATTCAGTTTGATAATGCTGGTGATCGTAAAGTGGCGCTGGAAAAAATGATTGGTATTGAACGTGCGACGTGGGTTCAAGTAGCGGGTTTTGATAAGGTTTACCCCATTGCTAATGAAGACTTAGAACGTGAAACGAATGAGAAAACATCTTCCGTTCATTTTTTACGCTTTGAGTTGACCCAACCGATGGTGGAAGCGGTGCAAAACGGTGCGATTATTAATGCAGGTGTTGATCACCCAGCATATAAACATGAGGTGACGGTGCCTGATAATATACGAAACTCGTTGGCGAGTGATTTGGATTAATAAGTAAACGCTACGTTTACTCTAGAGTGATTTGCATGGGGTGGGCTTCTAGTATGGTGCGAAGAGGCTTTGGGGTATCAAGATAGAAGCCCTGTGCAAAATCAATCCCAATATCTTTCATTTTTTTGAGCGTTGCTTCGTTTTCAACAAACTCTCCTACAGTCTTTTTCCCCATGATGTGTGAAATTTCGTTAATAGACTTCACCATCGCAAGGTCCAAAGGATTGTAGAGCATGTTTTGAATAAATTGACCATCAATTTTAAGAATGTCAGCGGGCAATCGCTTGAGGTACTCATACGATGATAGACCGGAGCCAAAGTCATCCAAGGCAATTAAGCAACCCAGTTGTTGTAATTTATTTAGAAAACTCACTCCAAACTCAGGGTTAGTAATAGCGGCTGTTTCAGTTATTTCGAAACAAATCTTATGGGGAGGGATGTTGGCGTCATCGATACACTTTTTGATGAGCTCAAAGCTACCTTGGTGGGCGATGGTCTGCCCTGATAGATTGATGCTAAACCAGTCGACTTGCTCTTGAATGGTTGCCATTGCCTGAATCGAGTTTTTTATAACCCAATGATCAATTTTATACATTAACTTATAGCGTTCTGCAGCAGGCAAAAACACATTGGGTGCGATAATACTGCCATCTGCATTGAGCATACGCACTAATACTTCATAATTTGAGAGCGTATTTTTGGTATTGGAGTCTTCGTTAGAAACAGTGCGTATTTTTTGTACATAACACTCGAAACGATTGGCCTTAAGTGCATCATTTATTTGACTGACTATATTATTTTGTTGTAATCGTAACGCAACTGCTTGATCTGCATTCGTGTGGATGTGAATTTGGTTACGCCCTGCCTCTTTAGCAAGGTAACACGATGTGTCAGCCAGTTTGAGAACATCTTCATATGAATTAAAGCTCTGATCAATGGTAACAATGCCAATACTGACGCCTAGGTTATATTCTTTATCGCCGGATATGAAAATAAAGTCTTCGATATCTTGTCTGATTTGTTCACCTAATGCATGAGCTACATCGGGTGGGCAGTCCTTTAATAAAATACAAAACTCATCTCCACCTACTCTTGCGAGCAGGTCGGCCGAGCGGACTTGTTTCAAGAGTAATTGACTGACTTCAATAAGTGCCATATCTCCTGCTGCATGGCCACTACTATCATTAATTATTTTGAATTGGTCTAAATCAAGGTAGAGTAAAGCATGAACGGCATTACTGTCTTTTAAGTCATTAATAGAGCGACTAAGTTCTTCATCGAAACCACGACGATTAACGAGTTTTGTTAGGGGGTCATGTGTTGCTTCGAAGCCTAGCTTTTGTGTAAGGAGTGTGTTTTCTGTGATGTCTTTAAAGTACCAAACACGCCCTTTGATGGTCTTGTCGTGAATTAAAGGGAAAGACGCTAAATCTAATATCGTGCCATTTTTTAAATAAATGAGTGTTGATGTCTTAACCGCTGAAGAAGGGCTTAAGGACAACACATTTTGCGCGATCTTTTCAGCGTCTTGCATTTTATCCATGCCAGCCTTTAACATTTCTAGTGTTTGGTTGTTCTTTTCTTTTAGTAAGCTGGGTGGAATATCAAAGGTATTAAAAAAAGTCTGGTTAATGGCGATAGCTTTTCTATCAGTATCTTCGACCAGCATACCGTCATCACTGGCTTCCATAATAGCGTGTTGGATATCACTGTATGATTGGAGTTGTTGCTGGTTTCTAATTTTTTCGGTCTGGTCATAGAGCGAAACATGATAGTGTCGGCTACCATTATAATTCAATAAGGAGCCGTGAAATTCGGTGTGAATAGTTTCACCATCCCCTGTGGTTTTTGTACTATTATTGTTTGCGTTACCGTATTTTAAAATATCGTCAAAAAGCTGATCGTACCTATCGTGCTCTTCTTCGGAGAAAAATTGTTTACCATGCTGGTGTAGCAAATCATTTAAATCGCGTTTATGCAATTGGCAATAGGCTTCATTAGCATAAGCAATTTCCCTATCCATGTTGTATAGCACTTGCGGCAATGAGGAATTGTCTATCGCCTCTGTTGCAGACTCAACAAGACTTAAGAGTGTTGGAATATCTACAAGCGTTGAAAGAATAGGGCGGATCATCTCGGCGACTGTATTTATTATATCTTTCGTTTCAGCGTCCCAAATCCGTGTTGAATTACATTGATGAAGTGAGAGACCCCACTTTTCACCATTAGCCTGTTCAATAAGCTTAACGATTTGTGCTTTTATAGAGAAGTCTTTATATACCTTTGATAATTGAGTTGACTCGATATTTTTAAGGTCAAAGGAGACCGGCTCGGTTGTATTTTCAACAGTTTGGCTAATATGCTTAAAAAGTGAGGTTGTTGAGAGGTCGGTTTTTAATTTATTGGCACCAGGGTAGTTGGCTGTGGTTACTTCAATAGGAATCATATGTGTTGAAGCATTGGCTGTACAAGGATAGAGTAATGAACAACGATCTACCTCCAAGTACTCTAGAACTAACTCGAGTGACTTTGTAAGTTGATGATATCCGGACAGAGGCAACTTCAGAGTGTCATGGATTTTATTAAAAAGTTCATTCCTATCCTTCAAAACAACTATCTCCCTAACGTTAATAATTTTTTTTATCAATGTATACTAGTTCAAAACCTTTATTATTCAAGTGAACATTTGAATCAATTAGAGGTGTGATCATTCGCGCCAGCAATTATGATTATAAGCCGGCATGTGAGCTTGTTAGAATTAGACTTAATGGTTAGAATCCGGCCTTCATTTATACTTTAACGAGTCATTAACCCAGTTTATGAATAGTCAATACGAAGCTTCTGACATTGAAGTCCTAACGGGGCTCGACCCAGTTAAAAAAAGACCGGGGATGTATACCGACACGGTTAGACCTAATCATTTAGTACAAGAGGTACTTGATAATAGTGTCGATGAAGCAATTGCGGGTTTTGCAAGTGAAATAGTCGTAACTTTATATAAAGATGGCTCGGTCAAAATTGACGATGATGGACGAGGGATGCCAGTGGATGTTCACCCAGAACATGGTGTTCCAGGTGTCGAATTAATTCTGTCCCGTTTGCACGCTGGCGGAAAGTTTTCAAATAAAAACTATCAATTTTCTGGTGGTTTGCACGGCGTCGGCATTTCTGTGGTTAATGCGTTGTCATCTCGGGTTGATGTGGAAGTTAAGCGTACTGGTAAGCGTTGGCACATGGCTTTTGAGAATGGTATCAAAGTAGCAGATTTGACAGAGCTTGGAACAGTAGGACAGCGAAACACCGGTACATCTGTTCATTTTAAGCCAGACCCTGTTTATTTTGACTCGGCTGTGATTTCGTTATCTAAGTTGAAACATGTACTTCGAGCCAAAGCCGTCCTTTGCCCTGGTTTGCATATTTATTTGAAGGATGAAATCAATGCTGAAAAATTAGAGTGGTTTTATCAAAATGGCCTAACCGATTATTTATTAGGTGAATTAAAACATTTAACTTTATTGCCGCCAGAAGGCTTTGTGTCGGGTGCGAGTAGCGAACGCGAATCGGTTGAGTGGGCAGTTGCTTGGTCAACCGATGCCGGTGAAGGGATTACTGAAAGTTATGTAAACTTGGTGCCTACATCACAAGGTGGTACGCATGTTAATGGTTTACGCACAGGATTGACCGAAGCGGTCAGAGAGTTCTGCGAATTCCAATCGTTACTCCCGCGCGGGGTTAAAATTACGCCAGATGATGTCTGGGAGCGCTGTCATTATGTGCTATCTATCAAGTTAGAAGACCCACAGTTTTCAGGCCAAACAAAAGAAAGGCTGACATCTAGAGAATGTGCAGCTTTTGTCTCGGGAACGGCTAAAGATAGTTTTAGTCTGTGGTTAAATCAACACCCCGCTATAGGTGAAGAAATTGCCCAGATTGCTATTCAACGTGCACAAAATAGGCAACGTGCGGGTAAAAAAGTTATTCGTAAAAAAGTGACCAGCGGCCCAGCTTTGCCAGGAAAATTAGCAGACTGTTCATCCCAAGACTCCGATCGTTCTGAACTATTTTTAGTTGAGGGGGACTCTGCAGGCGGCTCTGCTAAACAGGCGCGTGATCGTGAGTTTCAAGCTATTATGCCGTTACGAGGAAAAATTTTAAATACCTGGGAAGTAGACCCTGCTGATGTTTTAGCCTCGGAAGAAGTACACAATATTTCAATAGCAATCGGTGTGGAGCCCGGCTCCTTAGATTTAAAATCCTTACGTTACAATAAAATTTGCATTCTTGCCGATGCGGACTCTGATGGGCTACATATTGCCACTCTGTTATGTGCTTTATTTGTTCGGCATTTTTCGGCATTGGTCGAAGCAGGGCACATTTATGTGGCGATGCCGCCTTTATACCGAGTTGATGTGGGTAAGCAGGTGTTTTACGCCCTAGATGAAGCCGAGAAAGAAGGTGTGTTAGATCGTATTGCGGCTGAAAAATTAAAAGGCAAAATTAATGTACAGCGTTTCAAAGGCTTAGGTGAAATGAACCCTGCTCAACTTCGGGTGACTACACTTGACCCGGATACACGTCGCTTAGTGAGACTAGATATGACATCGGGTGATCAAACCCATGCCAAAATGGATATGTTACTTGCAAAAAAACGTGCTTCAGACCGTAAAGCATGGTTAGAAGAAAGTGGTAATTTGGCAGATATATAAGAGAACATTATGACGACAACATCTTTTGAAAACATTGAAACGCTGCCATTAAAAACATTTACTGAAAAAGCGTATTTGGATTATTCTATGTACGTTATTTTAGACCGTGCATTGCCACATATCGCAGATGGTCTTAAACCTGTTCAGCGCCGTATCGTCTATGCGATGTCTGAATTAGGCCTATCTAATAACGCAAAATTTAAAAAATCAGCGCGAACAGTGGGTGATGTACTGGGTAAATTCCATCCGCATGGTGATAGCGCTTGCTATGAAGCGATGGTGCACATGGCGCAACCGTTTGCTTACCGTTACCCATTGGTAGATGGGCAAGGAAACTGGGGCTCACCAGATGACCCAAAGTCCTTTGCGGCGATGCGTTATACAGAATCACGCTTAGCGCCTTATTCAAACAGTTTGTTGAGCGAGTTAGGGCACGGCACGGTTGAGTGGACCGATAATTTTGATGGCACTTTACAAGAGCCTAAGTTGTTACCCGCACGCTTACCCAATTTATTATTAAATGGTGTGACAGGGATTGCCGTAGGGATGTCCACAGATATACCGCCACATAATTTAAATGAAGTGGCGAGCGCTTGTATCCGCCTATTGGATGAACCAAAGGCAGATATCGATACGCTGATGGAACATATAAAAGGACCGGACTTTCCGACAGAGGCCGAAATAATCACGTCGCGTGATGAGATTCGTGCAATGTATGAAAAAGGCTCAGGTGGTCTACGTGCAAGAGCGCGTTATGAAATGGAGCAGGGTCAAATTATTGTGACTGCGCTGCCATATCAAGTATCTGGGGCGAAAGTGCTGGAACAAGTTGCGTCACAGATGCGTGCCAAAAAGCTACCTATAGTAGAAGATTTACGAGACGAGTCAGACCATGAAAACCCAACACGATTAGTTATTGTGCCGCGCTCTAAACGAGTTGGTGTCGAGCAATTAATGTCGCACCTTTTCGCAACAACCGATTTAGAGCGAACCTACCGTGTCAATTTCAATGTAATCGGCTTAAGTGGAAAACCGCAAGTTAAAAACTTGAAAGTATTATTAGCAGAGTGGTTAACTTATCGGCTTGAAACTGTTAGAAAACGTTTGGAGCATCGTTTAGATAAAGTAAATGATCGCTTACATATTTTAGATGGGTTATTGATTGTCTATTTAAATATTGATGAAGTCATTCGGGTTATTCGAGAAGAGGATCATCCTAAAGATGCATTAATGCAGCAATTTAATATTACTGATGTTCAGGCACATGCGATTCTTGAGATTAAATTGCGTCAGTTAGCAAAGTTAGAAGAGTTTAAAATTCGTGCAGAACAGGAAGAATTGACGAAGGAACGTGATGAGTTAGAAAAAATTCTAGGCTCAAAACAACGTTTGCGGACATTGGTTAAAAAAGAAATTCAGGCAGACGCTCAATTGTATGGAGATGTTCGGCGCTCGCCGATTGTCAATCGGTCAGCAGCACAGGCGTTAGATGAGCGAGCGCTTATTCCCAATGAGCCTATGACGGTTGTTATTTCACAAAAAGGCTGGGTTCGTGCCGCTAAGGGCCATGATATTGACCCAAAGAGTTTAACGTTTAGGTCAGGTGATGAATACTTAGCATCGGCAAAAGGCCGCAGCAATCACTGGGTTTACTTTTTAGACTCAACAGGCAGGGTATATAACTTACCAGTTCATGGGTTGCCATCAGCACGTGGGCAAGGCGAGCCGATCACCGGTAGTTTGAAACCACCTGCCGGTTCTATGTTTACGGATGTTATTGCAGGTGTAGATGAGCATATTATGCTGGCATCTGATGCTGGCTATGGTTTTGTTACAAATCTGAATGACTTACAAACTAAAAATAAAGCAGGTAAGGCTTTATTAACAATACCAGAAGGTGCAAAGCTACTATCACCAGCGTTATACGAGGCTGAAGAGGGCTGGGTTGCGATTGTCAGTAAACAAGGCCGGTTATTAATATTCCCTGTGAGTGAAGTGCCGGTATTAAGCCGCGGTAAAGGAAATAAGCTGATTCAAATCCCGACTAAAGATTTAAAATCAGGGGATGATAAAGTGATCGGTTTTTGTGTGGTCAATGAGCAGCAAGCTATTCGTATTAATGCGGGTAAACGACATATTAATTTGAAATTATCTGATTTAGATGCTTATAAAGGAAAACGGGCCCAGCGTGGTGTTAAATTACCACGTGGTTTTCAAAACCCAGGTTCCATTGAATTACTTAACAAGAATTAAGTGATAGAAAAAAGAGAAAACACAAAAAAGCCAAGCATAACGCTTGGCTTTTTTGTGTGTCGAACTTTTTATTCACTAACGACCGGAATACCAGCAATTTTCGACTGCCATAAAGCAGGGCCTGTTTTATGTACTGATTCACCGGTAGAGTCGACTGCTACGGTTACGGGCATGTCTTCAACATAAAACTCTCGGATAGCTTCCATTCCTAAGTCATCAAAAGCGATAACTTTAGCTTCTTTTATTGCTTTAGAGACAAGATAAGCAGCGCCTCCAACAGCCATTAAATAGGTGGCTTTATGTTTTTTAATGGCGGCAATACCATCAGGACCACGTTCAGCTTTTCCAATCATACCCAGTAAGCCGGTTTTATCGAGCATCATCTCGGTAAATTTATCCATACGGGTTGCTGTTGTTGGGCCTGCTGGACCAACAACTTCATCTTTCACAGGGTCAACTGGGCCAACGTAGTAAATAAAACGATTTTTGAAATCAACACCGTCTGGTAACTTTTCACCCTTGGCAAACATGTCAGCAATGCGCTTATGTGCAGCATCGCGGCCGGTTAACATGTGACCAGTTAACAGTAGACGGTCGCCAGGCTGCCAAGTATGCGTTTCTTCTTCAGTGACAGTATCAAGATTAACGTGTTTAGTTTTTGCATCGGGTGTCCAGGCAATTTCTGGCCAATCTTCAAGCTTGGGTGGTTCTATATAGGATGGGCCAGATCCGTCGAGAACAAAGTGTGCGTGACGAGTTGCCGCGCAATTTGGAATCATTGCGACAGGTAGAGACGCGGCATGTGTGGGCATATGGTTGATTTTTACGTCTAACACTGTTGTTAAACCACCAAGGCCTTGTGCACCTATACCGAGAGCATTAACTTTTTCGTATAGCTCTAGGCGAAGTTCTTCGGCACGATTGCTGGGGCCACGGTCTTTAAGCTCTTGAATGTCAACATGCTCCATTAACGATTCTTTGGCTAGTTTCATGGCCATTTCCGCAGTGCCACCAACACCAATACCTAAAATGCCAGGTGGGCACCAGCCAGCCCCCATGGTAGGTACCGTTTTAAGTACCCAATCTACTAGGCTGTCACTCGGGTTCAGCATGACAAATTTAGATTTATTCTCAGAGCCACCGCCTTTAGCGGCAACATGAATGCTGACGGTATCACCCGGCACTACTTTCATGTGAATAGCGGCGGGCGTGTTATCGCCTGTGTTTTTTCTTGCGCCTAATGGGTCAGAGACGATAGAGGCTCTTAATACATTGTCGGGGTGGAGGTAAGCTTGTCTTACTCCTTCATTACACATATCTTCGACGCTCATGCTGCTGTCCCATTGGACATTCATGCCGATTTCCAAAAATATATTTGCTATACCGGTATCCTGACAGATGGGCCGGTGGTCCATCGCACACATGCGTGAATTAAGAAGAATTTGTGCCATTGCATCCTTTGCAGCGGGTGACTCTTCTAACTCATACGCTTGGCCTAACGCTTGAATGTAGTCCTTTGGGTGATAATAAGAGATAAATTGAAAAGCAGCTGCGATACTTTCAATAAGGTCATTTTGTTTGATAATGGTCATTAAAACACCCTGTTTGGTTAAAAAACTTATTGTAACAAAGTGATCGGGTATACGTTATCTCTTACGTTGTTGAAAATAAGCTTTTCGAACTGTTCACTAGGCATTGGCTTGCCAAATAAATAGCCTTGTACGAAATCACAATTGAGGCTTTTTAGAAGCGTGCTTTGCTGCTCTGTTTCAACTCCCTCTGCAATGACATCGATACCCATACTGTGAGCCAAAATAATAATCGTCCGTATAATGTCAGAATCTATTGAGTTAAGCAGGCAGTTATTAACAAATGAGCGGTCAATTTTTAATAAATTAATTGGCAAACGTTTTAAATAACTTAAAGAAGAGTAGCCCGTTCCAAAGTCATCAATGGCAAGTTTGATACCTAACTCTTTTAATGTGTTTAGCTTTTCAATCATCAGTTGTTCGTTATTCATAACGGAACTTTCAGTTATTTCTAATTCAAGAAGCTTATGTGGAAGCTGAGTGGTTTCTAGAATAGACGATATTTTGTTTACGATGCCGTCATCTTCTAGCTGAAGTGTAGATAAATTAACGGCAACTCTAATTGGTTTTGCCCCTCGGTCAATCCAGTTTTTTAACGTTTTGCAGGCTGTTTCCATAACCCACTCGCCAATCATATGAATCTGCCCTGTTTCTTCAGCTAAACCGATAAAGTTATTCGGTGGAATTAGGCCTTTTTTAGGGTGTTGCCAGCGGACGAGGGCTTCCATACCGATAAGCTCGCCGTTTGTGGCGCTAAATTGTGGCTGATAAAAAACCTTTAATTCATCGCGTAAAATAACATTACGTAGTTCATTTTCTATGACTAAACGTTGGTTAATGCTCTCGGACATCGTATCGTCAAAGAAGACGTAAGGGCTTTTTGATTGCTTGGATAAATACATGGCAATATCGGCGTTCTTTATCAGGTTACTGACCGTCTTGCCGCTACTTGGATAGACACTGATGCCAAGACTGGCGCTAACGTGCATTTCTTTCTCTAAGAAAACAAAGGGCCTTGAGAGGTTGTTTTGTATTTTACGTGCTAGGGTTTCGATTATTTGATGTGATTTAACATCGGTTAAAGCGACAACAAATTCATCACCACCAAACCTTGAAATGATATCGACATCTCTAACACTTCTTGAGAGGCGCTCAGCAACAATTTTAAGCAGTAAATCGCCGGCTTCATGGCCATAGGAATCATTGACTAATTTGAAACGGTCTAAATCGAGGAAAATAACGGCCATTATTTTATGCTCGCGCTCGTGTTTGTTGATCAGCTCAGAAACTTTCTTAGTAAATAAAGACCTGTTCATTAGGCCTGTTAAATGATCTTTATGCGCTAAGTTAAATATTTGTTTTTCAGTTTGTTTGGTGGCTAATATTCGATTAATCCGATGAATAAAAAGAGACAAGTTTAATGGTGTTGAAAAATAATCGAGTGCTCCCATTTTAAATGCATTATTAATCGAGGTTTCACTCTCTAAGTTTGAGGTGATAGTGAAAGGAATACCGCTGCTATTAAAAACCTCACACGTTTTGACAAGCTCAATGTCATCATGAGATAAATCATGATTTAAAATAACGATATCAGGTTTATTTCGTTCGCAATAAAGCATCCCCTGATAATTGTTAATTACTTCATCTACATTGTGGCCACTATCTTCCAAGGCATTTTTGATTAAAAAGCGGTCTCTTTTGTCAGCGTTTATTAATAAAACCCTAGCAGGGTTAAGGTGTTGACTGACGACTGGGTTTTCAGTCTCACTGTTGTTTAGTCTTATAGAGACTTCTTTGGTAACTAACTCAGCCTCAAATAGAATTATTTTATGTTGAAGGCCTAGAAATTTAGCTTCTCCATGATCACAAGCACTTTCTAATTTCTTGCAGGCTTGTGAAAGGCGAAGTGCAGCAATATCGAAAGCGCTATTTTTAACAGATTCTGCAAGACGTTTTATAGCAACCCTATCGAGCTTTGAGACACTATCTGTTAAGCGGGATAAGCTGAGAGGGGTTTGCTCAAGGAAAGACTGTAAAGCAGTTTTGAACTCAGCTCCAAGGTTTTGTTGCCGTTTTAAATATGTTTTTTCATCCAAGACTGTTTGTATGAGAGGTTTGTCTTCACTGTCCTCGATAGGGTTTGTTTGTGCAGCTTCTTGCGTAACCCATTTCTGTAAGGTGGTTTTTAATGTGGGCAGTGTTAATGGTTTTGACATGAAGTCATCCATTCCCGCCGCGATACATTGTTCTCGGTCAGCGGTTTGTTTGTTGGCTGTTAGTGCAACGATAGGTGTGTGTTTGTCGACAGTTTCAAGTTCACGTATTTGGAATGTTGCTTCATAACCATCCATCTCTGGCATTTGACAGTCCATCAAAATAAGGTCGAAGGACTGGCTGGAAAAAAGCTCTAATGCCTCAAGACCATCGTTAGCCAAGGTTACATTGCAGTGGAAGCGTTCTAGCATGGCTTTAGCAACCAGTTGATTCGCTTTATTGTCTTCAACAACAAGAATTTTCTTAAATGAATAGTCTGGTAGGGGTTCTTTGAGTGCTTGCTGTTCAAATAATGTTGGTTTTGATTCAACGGTTGAGCGTAAATGCAATAATAAATCAGATTGTTTAATTGGTTTAGTAATATGCCCAAATACGTTGAGCTCTTTTGTTGCATTAAACTGACTTGACTGGTTAGCGATGAGGACAATTATCTTTGTGTTGGCTAAAGTATGGTCAGCGTTAATCATACGAATTAAGGCTGTTTGGCTAATGTTTGAACGAAGATTATCAATTAAAATATAATCGTAAGGCTTTGATAAAGTTTCGTGTTGACGTAGTTTCTTTATAGCTGTCATCCCATCAGTGACATGGTCAGCATGAAAAGGTGATGCTTGAAATTGTTGAACGATAAAACGGTGAGAAAAATCATCATCGCTAACCGTTAAAACATTAGGTTGAGTGGGTGATATTTGAGTGCTTGATTGTTCAAAGGCTTCGGCTTGCATGTCGACTGTAAAATTAGCAGTAAACCAAAAAGTGCTGCCTTTACCAACTTTGCTTTTTACGCCCATTTCACCGCCAAAAATAGTGACTAGCTGTCGGCTGATGGCAAGTCCTAAGCCTGTTCCACCATATTCTCGAGTAGTAGAGTTATCGGCTTGAGAGAAGGCAGTGAAAATTTTATTTTGAACTTCTTGAGGGATACCAACGCCGGTGTCTTTTACTTCAAATAATAAGGTTAGGTTGTTTTCATTCAATGCTGAGGTTGAGATAGAAATGCTCACTTCACCAGCTGGAGTGAATTTAATGGCGTTACCGAGTAAATTTTGTATGATTTGTTGGAGCCTTAACTCATCAGCAATTAGATGAAGAGGTACATCGGCATCTAAAAAATAGGCGATAGAAATGTTTTTGTGCTGAGTTTGAGCGCTGAGTAGGGTAATGGCGTTTTCCAGCGTGTTACGTAAATCAAACGACTCTTCGTGTAAGTCGACATCTTGTTGGTTATATTTGGAAAAATCTAAAACATCATCGATAAGGCTTAGTAATGAATTTGCGCTGCTAGAGGCTACCTTTAGGTATTCTTTTTGTTGGACGTTAAGGTCCATATCAGATAATAGTTCTAGCATGCCTGAAATACCATTTAAAGGCGTTCTCAGTTCGTGACTGACATTGGCGGCAAACTCGCTTTTGACTTTAGCTGCCTCAATAGCGATGTCACGCGTAGTAATGAGTTCTTGTTCACGATTTTCCAAAATATGCATCATGTCTGTAAAGGCTTGTTCCATACGCATAATGTCTTCTGTGCTACCGATACCTTTGCGTTCAGTTCGCTTGCCTTGAGCAGCATTTAGCATATTTTTAGCTAAATTATCGATTGGTTTGCTAATACGTTTTGTGATGAATAAAAGAGCCCACAATAATAATAGGGCTAAGCTACCTATCACCATTAAGTTGTACTTATAAAAATCACTTTTAAGCGACCTGAGTACATTTTTTCCAACCGTTAGGCGCACGTAACCTAGAAGTTCTGGCTTAAATTTACTATCTGAATAAAGTAATGTTTCTTCATCGAGCGTACTATAAACAGGTGAGCTATAGCTCCACTCATGCTCATTTTCATAATCTAAAGAAGTTGATTCTACTGGTAAGGTGTTAGGGCCTGGACTTAACAGGTCACTACTTTGGTAGATTACTTGCATTTTGTCATCATAGATCCCTGCTGCTTTAACATCCGGGAAGGAGAGGATTGATTCTACGACTAATTCAGCTTCATCCTGACTGAGATAGAGAAGGGCGATGCGACTGTTATTTCCTAATGACTCAACAAGCTGGAGTCCAGTTTGATTAAGGCTGTCATGAACACTTTTGGACGATAAATTGGAGGTGATTAAAGTGGCAATGGATATTAAAAGTATGATGCCAATAAAGTAGGTTGTCGTTAGGAGGTTTTTAAAACTACGTTGTGTTAAAAATTTGTAAAACGTTTTAATCATTTGCTGAGGCTCTTGGGTAGGTCAAAGCAAAATTGGTTTTTTGATCTAAACGAATGGTGTTTGGAAGATGTTTGGCTGTTCTAAGGTTCGCAACAACTAGGGATGATTGCATTGGCATAACGGGTGATGCTTTTTGCCCACTTAATAATCGAACTGTGGTGGTGGCTAAATCTCTTCCTATTTGTTGACTATCTGGTAGAAGTGATAATAAAGCCCCTCTTCGTACATGTGAGGGGTTAGTGGATATGACGACTTGTTGATATTTCCAAGCGTCCGATAAAATTCGTGGTAATAAGCTTTTACTATCAAAGGTGGGATCATGGTGTATAAGCCATAAAGCACTGTTAGTATGGTCATTATTGCGAGCAATCTCTTTATATATTAGAGCTGCTTGTTGCAAACTTGAGGCTTCGTATGGAATGACGGTTATTCCTGTGTTCGGGGTGTTTTCAATGGCTCTTTGAACTAACCAACCATTAGTTTTTGGATCAAAAACAACATGAATTTCCTTGACTGTTGGTTGTATTTTTTTTAATTCAGAAAAGAGAAGAGTGGGGTCTGGGGTCATAGAAATGCCATACCGACCATTATCTATATCATGGTCAGAAAGAAATAATGCACCATAGGTTGTTTTATAAAGAGAGTTTATTTTTTCTTGTAGTACACGCCTGCCGCCACCTAATAAAATAACGGCTTCTGGGCTCTCTTGTCTAAGAGAATTTAGGATATCTGTTTCCTGCATTGAGTTATCCATTAATTGTGTTTGTACGTTTAATTTAGTTTGTTCCTTAATGCCACTAATAATAGTTTCAAAAAGTGTACTATAAGGTTTTCTAACATCAGGGTAAACAACGGTGATGTTGAAGGTAGTGCTAGACTCTAATGTATCATCAGCAAGTATTGTCGTTGTATAAAAAAGTATGACAAGTAGAGCGGTACTATAAAATATCTTAAAATATATCATGTTGTTTAATCATCCCTGATTATTGTTTAGTGCCATTTTTTCGATGGCCCTTATTGCTTTAATGAAAAAATTTTCTCAATTCAACAAAAAAAACTCTGCCGGCAAGGGGCAGGTCACCTGGGATGTTTCCGGGAGCCTCGGATGGCTCTTTGACTGTTTCATCAAGTAAATTTCTAGCCGATAAAGCAAGCTCTATGTCAGGGCTAAGTCCTTTAGCACGTAACGTTAAATCTATGGTCGTGTAATTGCCTATGTTAGAGCGAAAATCGTTTGCAGCGCGTTGCCGATCACGAACATGGTTTAGTTGTGAATTAATTGACCACACGGGGGATAAGTCGTAATGGGCTCGTACATAGATTTGTTGTTGTGGGGCGTCTGCGGCGTCACTATTAGTGTCTTTATCCTCAGAAGACTGGTAAGCATAATTACCATAGATGGAAAGCTTGTTTGTTACATTCCAGTTTGCTTCCATTTCTAAGCCGTGCCCAGTTTGTTTACCCGTATTGTTGGCTGTCGTAGGGGCAAAACGTATAATGTCTTCCATTTCGTAGTAGAACAAGTTCAAACTAAATTTTAGATTGTTGGATGCATTGTAATCAAAGGCTATCTCATAGGTATCAATAATCTCAGGGTCTAAATCTGGGTTGCCCAAAGCAACAGGGTTATTAATATTAAACTGTTCAGCAAATGAAGGGGCACGAAAAGAGCGTCCATATAAAAGCTTACTAGTTAAGCGATAACTGGTTTGCCAAACTAAGGCCAGTCGTGGGTTAAATGTGTCGCCAAAATCGGAGTAATGGTCGTAGCGTAGGCCGGCAGTTAAAGTCCAATCAGGAGCAAAGTCCCATGCATCTTGTATAAACCCATAGTAAATTTTACGTGTTTTTTCTTGGTTGAAAGGGGTCGTGTCAGTGACATCAACAAGTCCGCCAAGAGGAATTAAAGCAGGACCAAACGGTAAATAGTTTTTCTTTTCTTCAATTTTGTATTGGTCTTGATGGTGGAAGCCGGTACCAATGCGAATATCGTGATCTTTTAGGCCGGTATAAAAGGTCGATAAGTCAATCCGATTATGACGTTCGTATACATCAGGTTTGGCTAATACGCCATTTGGAAATGTGTGGATTGGAACGCCAGTGGTATTAGCACCAGGGGGGAGTAACACTAAGTCTGATCGAGTAATACTGTTAAAAAAACTATATTGGGCGTTAAAATCCCAGTTTTGAGACAAATCGGTGTTTTTATATGTGATATCTGCATTATAACGATCGGCATCTGCTTCACCAGTTGAGTCTAGTGCGTTAAGTAACCCTGCACCGGCTTCACCATGTCTCCTGCTTTGATAACCTAGCCGAATTTGCCATTCATCTTTAGAAATGTCAAGACGAGTATCTAAGGATTGTCTGCCTAAATCAACACTGCCCGGTGCTAAAGAAGCAGAGGTTCCAATAATGGTATCAAGTCCTGTTTGGAAGTCCTTATCTACTTTTTCATGTTGTCCGTGGGTATCCAAAATCTGAGTAGAGAATGCTGTATCCCAACCCGCAATTGAACCGCCGTATTGTATCCAGCCGCGATATTCATCGAAACTTCCTGCCGATGTGCCTATTTCTAGTCCATCTATTTCAGTGGAGTTTTTAGTAATGATATTAATGGTTCCAGCAAACGCATCTGCACCATAAATAGCTGAACCGGGACCCCGAATAACTTCGATACGAGAGATGTTTTCAACTGGCATTCCACCCCAAGCTTGCGAACGGTTACCAGTAAATATATTGGTGATGGGGATGCCATTTATTAGCATGAGCACTTGTGCATTTACACTTGATGAAATGCCACGTATTTGATAGATGGGGGTATAGCCAATAGCGGTATGAGACACATGTAAACCTGGTATCGTTTCCAATACGTCATCAATATCACGTGCGCCGATTTGACGAATGGTTTTAGCTGTAATGGTGCTTGCAACAGCGGGTGCTTGAGACACTGTTTGTTTTCGCCCGGTGGCTATATAAATGTAATCTTCATCGCCATAAATGTCTGCTAAGCTGTTATCACTCTTATCGAATGCGTATGAATTAGCTCCAAAGGTAGAGAGGAAAGTTAATAGCAACCAAGCATGTGTGTTTTTCATGGACAAACAAAATTATTATTATTTAGTTCAAGATTAGCTGATATTTTAAAAATTACCAGTTTCTTGTTTTATGTCCTGTATAATTTAGTCGTTGACAGCTTAGCGGGAAGAAGGTGCCCTCTTTATGATTCGCTGAATCAATATAGCAAGGTATAATTCCGGCTGAAAAAGCTAACATTGTTGCATAATAGTAGTCGCGATGTCCAAATTCTTGATCTGCCATTAAAGCAGCAGCTAACCCACTTGCATTTAAAATTTGGCGGTAACGGCTTTTAGATAAAATATTGCCTATTTCTAGGGCAAGCTTGAGATGTGGGCCATGAGCCAGCCCAAGTTCTTTAGCTCTATTCAATAAAGGTGCAATTCGTTCATCAGAATCAATTAGTGGTCGTCCATAACCACCAATAGCCCGTTTATTTTTAAGCTCACTAATGACAAATTCAGATAAATCCTTACCTACTTCTATCGTTTTTTTTGCGCGTTTAATAAAGTCAATAGCGATGATGTTAGCTTGATTGCCAAAGATTTTTGCTTCTGAACATGCGGTAGCCGCTGATAGGCCTAATATACCCGTTGATCTTGCGCTACCAGATAAGGCCGCGATGCGGTTATTCCATAGCCTTGGCTCAGGATAACTCACTGTGATCACTTGGATGGCTTCAAAAAGCTTTATTTGTTTGTCGCTAAATTCACGTCCTGTGATGCCAAACATAATTAACTTAAACCAATTAATATCGGCCAATTCGTTAAATATATCTTTTCCACGATAAACAGCACGTTCACCATTCACGAATACGCCCATGTTGGTTTGCCAATTATCTTCTGCCTGCTTAAGTGTTACCGGACCTTTCATAGTTCGTCCTGGGATGTTTTGTTAAAATTTAATGGGCCAGGATCGTTGGTGAGGGTTAGGCCATTTCCAAAAAATGGGTATTTACGCCAGCCAAGTTTTTTTTGTTCAAGTGAATGTACTGCAGCGCCAGGAAGGCGAAGCAAAAGGTATAGCATTTCTGCTTGTTCATCCGTAAAATCCAAGTCGGTGAAGGCTGCGGCTATGACACCGGTCATGCTTAATGGCGCGTCAGCAGCTTTTTCAAATATCTGTCGGTTAGCTGATAAATAGGCAAGAGCACCATTAGAATATATGGATGTTAAATGATCCAATGTTTGTAAAACGGGGGTAGCACAACTAGCCCCATACGGGTCAAATCCAGGTGTGTGTTCACTGGCTGGCCAAACTTCAACCTCTTCTTCATCTTGATAGTTGGATAAATTTTGTTTCCATTGAGTTAATTCAAATTCACACTGTTGCCATAAGCGCATCACTTGATAAACTTCCCTTGCTCCTCCATTTTTACCAGCACTGGGTGCTAAGGCAGCCATTAAACAGGAGGCGGCGGTTGAGCCACCTACGCCACCATTCATAGCAGCACGGACACCTAAATCACGAGGGCCTGGATTGGCAATAGCAATAGCGATAGCCTCTAATAGTTCAGACTGCCAGAATAAGGGTTTTTCAAGTTTAAATAATAAAAAAATGTATTCGGACCAAGAGATTTTACCCAATAAATCACCATAAACATTGTAACCAGAACAATAAGAAGCTTTGGCGGCAAATGGGTTATCAGGTTCTTCTTCTTCAAACCAAATTTTAGTATTTATTTTTTCTTGTTCCATTGTTACTTCATTCCTTTTAAGCGCGTAGCAATAGGAGGAACTTCTTCTGCATCTATTCTAATGTCCAGTAGAGTAGGCCCTTTACGTTCACAAATTTTATTAGTATCGAGTTGCAGTAAGTCATCGGCTGTTTCAATGGTATGGCTCATGATGCCCATGGCTGATGCCATTAAAGCGTAACTAATATTGGGTAATGTGTTGGCTATATCAGCTGATTTATTTAACCGTTGACCATGTTTAACCATACCAAGGTGTTGATCATTCATAACAAGAAAAATAATATTTAATTTTTCCTGTAGCGCGACTGTTATTTCGTTACCTGACATGAGGAAGCTTCCGTCACCGACAATACAAACGACAGGGTCACTTGGATGCGCGAGCGAAGTACCAATAGCACTTCCAACTGACCAACCCATTGAGCAGAACTCTGCACATATTTGCAATAGTCCCGCACTTTCAGAACGTCTATCCTCTTCCCCTCTTTTTGTTACTCTGCGTTTGGTGAAGCGCCTGTCATACGGGTTGAGGTAATGAATAGACCAAGCGAGATTATTTCCAGTGTCTGCTAAATAGCGAGTGTTAGGGGGGAAAAGCCGGGTCAGTTGTGTCATCAAATATTGTGGCTTCAATGGTGTAGATGCATCAGTGGTTTTATTAGGTTCATCAAATTCAAAGTGCATCAATTTTTGGTTATCACTTTGTATGTATGTGAAAAATTTAGTTTTATCTATAAGTGATTCATCAGGAGTTTTCTCAGCATTATCAGGGAATCTTGTCTTATTATTTTCTAAAATGGCTTCTAAGATGGTAGGTATATGGCCGTTTACTTGTAACTTGGCCATTGAAGACCTCGTGAAATTTTCTTGATTATCATCAATATGTATCAGCTTATTATTCAGTAATGTTAATTGATCCCATGCGTTACTTGTAAACTCACCTAGTGAGGAGCCTATAACGACTACAGTGTCTACCGTTTCGTTTTGAAGGGCCCTATTAGCACTTTTATGCCCGGCAAAGCCGATAACACCTCTATAGGATGGGTGATAGGGGTTAATGAAGCTTTTACCATCTGGCGTAGCAACAAATTCGATGTCTAGTTCATTTATGCACTGAGCGATTAAGCCACTACAAGTTTTCGTACCAGCACCGATTACGAAAATAATTTTTTTTGAATGACGGAGTTCTTTTAATAGATCTTGTATGATGTCTTCGTCTTTTAAAACTGGACGGCGTAATAAATTATCTATATTGGTTGTTGTCTGTTTAATGGACACGCTGCTTTTTAAAATATCAGCAGGAATACTCAGATGTGTCGGTCCACCAGGACTGCTAAAAGCGGACATGATGGCGGATACAAGTTTGTGCTCAAACTGCTCTACATCTGTAACGTAGCTGGTGTATTTAGTGAAAAAGTGAAACATACCTGAAACGTTAATTCCAGTATCTCCCGACTCTTGCATGGCTTTTTTGCCAACTTTATCCTGCGATGTCTGAGGAGTAATAATGAGTAGCGGGGTGTTGTTTTCATAAGAAGAGGCAACACCGGTGATCATATTAGTTGCACCTGGGCCTGTTGTGGAGCAGCAGACACCTAGTTTTCCGGTATTTCGTGCATAAGCATCGGCCATAAAAACAGCCCCTGTTTCATGTCTAGCGGTGATAGCTTTTATGCCGCCGCGTTTCTCACTTTTAGCTAAGGCATTGTAGAGTGGTTCGATAGCACCACCTGGAATGCCGAAAACATATTCAACACCAATTTTTTCTAAATAATCGAGGAGAAGCTCGCATGTGGCGATTTCATTTTGCGGGACTGCTTGTGTTAGGGTTAAACTCATCCGGTTCTCCATTGGATTTTTAAATACTAATAATCAATAAGTTAGTAGATTAACTTAAATTATTATATTAAGTTAATAAAATTAATATAATTGTCTCTGTTTGTAAAGCCTTAATTTTGGGAGAAGAGAAAAACTTATGCTCTGAAAAATCATATTCTTAATGAGCCTAGCCAATGGGTAATAATTAAATAATGTGCTATTTGATTAGTGCTGGGGAGGGGGGAGGTGTTGAAGTACGTCAACATCGTCTTGATGATGGTATTGACGTACTTCAATAAACAACCTTAACTATTACAACTTAACGATTAGGGATATGCAATGCTCTCTTATCAACAGCGAGGGCAGCTTCATGCAGTGCCTCAGAAAGTGTTGGATGGGCATGAATGGTTAATGCGAGATCTTCAGTGCTAGCAGAGTACTCTAGCGCCAATACTGCTTCAGCGATAAGCTCAGATGCTTGTGCGCCGATAATGTGCACACCTAGAATTTGATCTGTTTCTTCATCAGAGATGATTTTGACCATACCCGTGGTATCGCCTAGGGCTTGAGCACGACCACTCGCTGCAAAAGGGAACGTGCCTATTTTTACTTTTATACCTGCAGATTTAAGGTGTTGTTCGGTTTGCCCAACCCATGCAATTTCAGGACCAGTGTAGATAACATTTGGAATAACATCGTAGTTTATTTCAGGTTCTTCACCGTAAATGACTTCAGCGACGGCAACGCCTTCTTCAGAAGCTTTATGAGCAAGCATCGGCCCACGAATCAAATCACCAATCGCATAAACACAAGGTTGACTTGTTTGCCAGATCTCATCAACTTCAATAAAACCGCGTTCATCAAGTTCAATTGGAGACTCTGGAGCAAATAAATTATCTGTGTTGGGCCTGCGACCAACCGATACGATCAATTTGTCCAGTTCTATGGTATGTTCGCCTGAAGCATCTTCATAATTGACAGTTACTTTTTTAGCTTTTGTGGTCGCCTTGGTAACGCGGGCACCCATTTTGATATCAAGTCCTTGTTTCTTAAATTGCCGTTTGGCTTCTGCTGCTATTTTTGTATCTACTGCCGGTAAAAACTCATCTTGGGCTTCAAGTAACACAACATCCGACCCTAAGCGGTTCCATACGCTGCCTAATTCCAGGCCAATGACACCGGCCCCAATTACGCCTAATTTTTTAGGTGTTTTATCAAAATTCAGTGCGCCAGTGGAGTCGACAATATTTATGTTGTCGACAGGGGCAGAGGGGATATCGATAGGGCGTGAGCCGGTTGCTAAGATAATGCTGTCTGCTGAAATAACAGAAACATCATCAGTGTTGCTAGTGATTTCGACTTGCTTCCCAGCCAGTAATTTTCCGCGACCATGAAAGCTGGTGACTTTATTAGCCTTAAAGAGACCACTGATGCCACCGGTAAGACGACTTACGATATCGTCTTTGTTTTTGATCATTGTGGGCACGTCAATCTTCAGCCCAGTTACTTTGATACCATGCTCATCTAAGCCGTGGTTTAACTGTTCATAATGATGTGAGGACTCAAGTAGAGCTTTAGACGGTATGCAACCGACATTTAGGCAGGTGCCACCAAGGGATGCTTTATTGTTTTTATCAGTAAACTCATCAACGCAGGCTGTTTTTAGGCCAAGTTGAGCGCAACGAATTGCGGCGACATAACCACCCGGTCCACCGCCGATGACAACAACGTCAAATTTATTATCTAAACTCATGGGATGCTCCCTATTAAACGTTTAACAGTAATCTTGCGGGGTCTTCTAAGAAGTCTTTTATAGTGACTAAAAAGGACACTGCTTCTTTACCATCTATAATTCGATGATCATAAGATAAGGCTAGATACATCATAGGACGTATAACCATTTCACCGTTTTCTACCATCACTCGTTGGTTAATGGCATGCATACCCAAAATAGCACTTTGTGGTGGGTTCAAAATAGGAGTCGACATCATTGAGCCAAATACACCACCATTAGTGATTGTAAATGTACCGCCGGTTAGATCATCGATGCCTAATTTTCCATCACGGGCTTTGATACCAAATTCAGCAATACCGCTTTCAATGGCGGCAAAATTTTTCAGGTCTGCATCTCTCAGTACCGGCACTACTAAGCCGCGAGGTGATGAAACGGCAATGCCGATATCATAATAACCATGGTAAATAATATCTTGTTCATCAACAGAGGCGTTGACTGATGGGAAAAGCTTAAGTGACTCAACGGCTGCTTTAACAAAAAATGACATAAAGCCTAATTTTGTATCATGAACTTTTGAGAATTGATCTTTATATTTACTGCGAATGTCCATAATAGGCTGCATGTTTACTTCGTTAAACGTTGTTAACATGGCCGTGTTTTGCTGTGCTTGAATTAAGCGCTCTGCAATTTTTGCTCGAAGGCGTGTCATCGGCACGCGTTGTTCTGCACGCTCACTTGTTGGTAAGGTTGGCATTGGTGTTGCCTTAGCCGCTTTGCTCGGTGCCGAATTGCTCATGGTTGCTGAAGCTGTTGTGACGCCATTACTAGACTGTTGCTTGATATGGTTTAGCACATCGGTTTTGGTGATTCTGCCGCCTTTACCTGAGGCTACAATTTGTTGGGGGTCTAATCCATGCTCAGCAACGAGTTTTCTAACAGCAGGACTAAGTGCTTCAGTTGAACCTGAATTTTTTTCAGCAGGTAAAGTTGTTGCTGCTGGTTCTGATTTTGCCGGTGTTGCTTTTGGGCTTGGGGTTTCTGGTTTGGCGCTACCAGCTTCTATGCGAGCCAGCAATTGGCCACTTAATACAGTAGAACCTTCTGGCTCAATGATTTCTGCTAACACACCATCGGACAGGGCAGGGACTTCTAAAACTACTTTATCTGTTTCGAGGTCAACTAGATTTTCATCTTTTAAAACGGTGTCACCGGCTTGTTTATGCCAAGTTACTAAAGTGGCATCGGCAACGGATTCTGGAAGGCTAGGTACTACGACTTCAATGCTCATGTTTATTCCTTTTTTTTAAAGTCTATTTTTTAATAAAGTGCTGTATGGATTAATTTTTGTTGCTGTTCAACATGTAGGCTAAATTGACCAACGGCTGGTGATGCTGACATAGGCCGACCTGCATATTTAAGTTCTAGCTTCTCGCTGAGTAAATCAAAAAACCGATGTCTAATTTGGTACCAGGCACCTTGATTTTTGGGCTCTTCTTGACACCAAACGAGTTGTTTTAATTGAGGGTATTGCTCAAAAGACTCATGTAGCTCATCGATAGGGAATGGGTAAAGCTGTTCGGCTCTGAAAATAGCAACGTTTTCAAGGCCATCGCTTCTGCGCTGTTCGAGTAAATCATAATAGACTTTTCCAGAGCAGACGATCAGTCTTGTAACTTTATTAGGATCAATATCATCCACTTCTTGAATCAGTGGGTGAAACTTGCCTTCAGTGAGCTCTTCTAAGGTAGATGTTGCTAGTTTGTGGCGCAGTAAGCTCTTAGGGCTCATTATAATCAGTGGTTTACGGAAGTAACTTAATGTTTGGCGGCGTAATAAATGAAAGATCTGTGCTGGTGTCGATGGAACACAAACTTGCATATTATGTTCGGCGCATAATTGTAGGTAACGCTCTAAGCGGGCTGATGAATGTTCAGGACCTTGGCCCTCGTAACCATGAGGTAATAACATAACAAGACCACAGATACGTCCCCATTTTGTTTCACCTGAGCTTATAAATTGATCCATCAGCACTTGTGCACCATTGGCGAAATCACCGAATTGTGCTTCCCATATAACTAGATCATCGGGTTCTGTTGTGGAGTAGCCATACTCGAAACCTAGAACCGCTTCTTCAGATAGAAAAGAATCATAGAGAGAGAATCTACCTTGTTCTAGAAACATATGTCTTAGCGAGGTATAGGTCTCACCATTTTGCGTATTATGCAAAACGGCATGGCGGTGGAAAAATGTTCCGCGGCCTACGTCCTGCCCCGTCATTCTAATATTTCTACCTTTACTTAGTAATGTCCCATAGGCCATGTTTTCAGCATAACCCCAGTCGATAGGTAAGGCGCCAACAGACATTTTTTTTCTGCTTTCTAGTACTTTTTCCACTCGGTTTTGAAGTGAAAATTCCGGTGGTAAGGTAAGCATGAGGTCGGAGATCTCATGAAACTCTTTGGCAGGTACCGTGGTGTCGCACGGGTCATCCCACTTGCTTGATAAAAAGGCATTCCATTTGGCAACAAACGGGTTAACTTTATGTTCTAAAATTGGCCGTGAGACAATTTCACCTTTTTCTAGAGAAGAACGATACTCCGACTCTAAGTTTTTCGGCACGTCGGCAGATAATGAGCCTTCATTAACAACACGATCGGCGTAAATTTTACGCGTAGTCGGTAACTCACGAATAGTTTTATACATCAATGGTTGAGTTACAGCCGGTTCATCTGCTTCATTGTGGCCACGTCGGCGATAGCAAACCATGTCTAAAACAATGTCTTGTCTAAACTCATGACGGAAATCAACGGCCAGCTGAGCTGCAAACAAAACGGCTTCTGGGTCATCTGCATTAACATGCAGAATAGGGGTTTCCAGCATTTTAGCGACATCGGTAGCATACAATGTTGATCGTGTATCAGCAGGGTTACTGGTGGTAAAGCCGATTTGATTATTGATAACAATGTGAATCGTGCCGCCTGTGCCATAGGCACGGGTACGAGACATTTGCAACGTTTCCATGATCACGCCTTGACCAGAAAAAGCGGAATCACCATGTATTTGAATAGCAACAACTTCATCTTCGCCTGTTTCACCGCGTCGATCTTGTCTTGCACGTACTGAGCCTTCAATAACTGGGTTGATAATTTCTAAATGAGAAGGGTTGAAAGCCAAGGCAAGGTGCATTTCCCCTCCTGGCGTATTAATGTCCGAGGAGAAGCCCATGTGATACTTTACGTCGCCAGAGCCGTCTTTGGCTGGAGAGGCAGAACGCTTGCCTTCAAACTCTTCAAAAAGAATGGATGGCTTTTTACCGAAAATATTGACGAGAACATTCAACCGGCCACGGTGAGCCATGCCTATAACGGTTTCTTTGACGCCATGCTCACCTAGTCGTTGAAGCATTTCATCAAGCATCGGAATTAAGCTTTCCCCACCTTCTAGTGAGAAACGTTTTTGCCCAACATAGGTTCTGTGCAGGTGGTTTTCAATGCCTTCAGCGGCGGTCAGTAGCTTTAGTAGCCATTTTTTCTGATCGGCCTCAAGGTTTAGGCGAGCGCGTGGGCCTTCCATACGGCGTCTTACCCAAGAGCGCATTTCAGTGTCGCTAATGTGCATATATTCAACACCAATACTGTTGCAATAGGTTTCTTTGAGTATTGGCAGAATATCTTTCAGTGCTAATTGTTCAGGTGTGTTGTGTAAGGTACCTGTGTCAAACTGCGTATTAAGGTCAAGCTCACTTAACCCATGAAAAGCGATATCTAATTCAGCAATTAGTTGTGATTTTGGTGGTGTTAGTGGGTTTACATTAGCTTGTTTATGACCATTAATTCGATATGAATTCATCAGTCTTGAAACAGCAGCTTGTTTGGCTAATTGCTCTGAAGAAAGGCCGCCTTGAATGACACGAACTCCGGTGGGAGCCTTGGCGAGGTTAGAAAAGTGTTTTTTAATAGATGAATGGGGGATATCAACTGTTTCAGCATTCGATCGTATGGAATGAAACTTTTCTCGCCATTGCTCATCAACTGATTCTGGGTCATTGAGGTATTGCTCATATAGGTCTTCAACAAAGTTTGCATTAGCACCATTTAGGGCGGAAGTGCTTTTAAATAACTGCATTAAATTGTTCATTAAAATATTCCGTCTGTCTAAATTTATGTAGGGGTTTGTAAGTGTAATCGAGTTTTAAGAAAAGATAAGGGTTTAAATTACTCATTTTGTTAATGCTTAATATTTAGCACTATAGTGGTGCCCCGAGCAGGATTCGAACCTGCGACTTCACCCTTAGGAGGGGTGCGCTCTATCCAGCTGAGCTACCGAGGCCATATTAAAGAATTGTCAAATGTATTTTAAAAATGGAACCCTGATTAATTCGCGTCAAATAATATCACTATTGGGCTTTTTAGGGATAGCGCAAAACGCTTATTTTTATAGCTTTGTGAACTTGAGGGAGGCTATTTTTTTGCGCGTTCGCGTTCACATGCGGTAATAAATTTATGGATCTCTCTTTTTTCTTGGCTGGTCAAGTTAAGGAATTCGCAGCCGACGCGTGTAAAGCCTTCTAACGGAGACTTTTTTACAGAGCAAACGGTTAAATCTAACTGAATAGTGCTACCGTCTTTAAGGGTCATGCTGGCAGGCGTTAGAATAGAGCCTTTTTTCACATAAGAGTTTGAATAAACCGCAATGCAAATACCGCCGAAGCTAACATCGTAAACATAGCCTGAAATAAGGTTTTCAGAAAACTGAATGGCAGCGGTAAATTTATACTTTTCGATATTCTCAATGGGTACTCTGAAGAAGGATCTTTTTTGGGGGTGATATATTTTTTCGGGCATCGCCATCAGGTAGCTGCCATCGTGCAATGTGCCGGTAATAGTTGAGCTAAAATTAAAAGGAACGGCGTGATGCTTGGCGTTAACTTGTATAACCGTGCCGGGTAGCATTTTAAGATGAGCGGCTCGGTTATTTAATTGATCGAGTATTAATTCGTTTGTTGATACGTCAAGTAATCTACTGGTGCACTCTAATTGATTATCGAATACCAGCGAAACTTGTACATGCGACTCCATTAGAATTTGCAACATGTGTTTAATACGAGAGGGCCGAACGATAAAATTTGGGTTAGGGTTGGGTGTTTGTTCCTCTTCTTCTGAGCGCAATAATGACTTTAGACTGGATATAAAGTTCACGTGTAATTAAGCAATGGAGATGTTTCTTGATACTTTACTGTTAGCGGCATGGCCGTCTGCCCCGTATGTAGATGTGGTTGTGCTCGCTTGTCCACGTAAAACATCCAGTGAGCGTTGGGTGTGTCGACGATTAAGCTCAATAATGGAGCCGTTTATTTGATTCAGTTTTTTATTGTCTTCCGCTAAAGCTTGAATGTTGGACCAGGCTTTTTCTAGTAATGTCTTGATACCTCCAGATGCTAAGCTGGAAAGGGCGTCTGAAAAACCGTAAAGACCTTTGTTGATATTCATGTTTCTTAAAAAAATATGCGTGGTTTTGGTGTGGTTTTCTAGGTGGGTAACTAAGGCTTTTTTTTCGTCAGAAAGTTCCAATAATTGTTGACTGTCTTTCAGCTTCAAAACGGCTTGTTCTTTTTTTAAGGTGCTGTTTAATTGACCTGAGATGTGCTCAAGCTGTTGTATTAGTTCAATGAGTTGATCAGTTGGTTTTTTTGTCATGATGATTTCTTTTTAAGGTGAAGCGCTGTTTCACTTTTAATAATTCGATCAGCTATTTTTTCATTATCGATGTTGTACTGACCCTCTTCAATGGATTGGCTAATGGCCTCTACACGACCGGTATCAATAACAGGAATGTCTTGAAGAGACTGTTCAATTTGTTGGAGTTTGGATGCGTTTTCAGTTAAATCAATACTATCACTATCAGCTGTTTTAGTAGCTTTTTTGGCGCTACTTTTGGTGTTTTTCTTGGTGTTGTTTGCTTTGTTAACAGGGCTCTGAGCTGATTTATGGCCGGTTTTTTTGATATTAATAGACATAATAATTCCTGTGGCTATGCATCACCTGTATCGGCGATTTGTAAGGAAACTTGATGGTTAATAGACGCTCTCATATGCTTACTCTAACAGTTTGCGAATCAGAAATAATTCCTTGGATGATTTTTTTGGTTTTAATGTTTTTCACTTTGATTTTGTCATTTTTGCCTCCGGCCATCAATGCAATGCCTTTCATGCTGATTTGGAAGCCTTTGTTTTTTGCAATGATTGTGATGTTGTCACCTTTTTTAATAAGGGTTGGGGTTGACAAAATATTGACACTGACAAGATCGCCTCGGCGAACTCGCCTTTTTAAGACATGGTTTATCGCATGTTTAGACTCTGATAAGTAAGCGGATCGATGTCCTGTCAGTTCAATTTTTTTTAATGTAACGTCAGATTCTTTAAGAAGGTGCCCTTTGTTGAACGGCTGGTTAAAAACCAGAGCATGGCTGAAAAGTTGAACTTGTGCCGTCATAAATATTCGCCAAGGAGTCTGCGATATGCATTCAATTTTTAATGTATTTTTTCCTGGTTTTACAGGCGCTTGGGTGAGGCTTATGTCAATCTCTGAAGAACATTTTTTGAGTTTGAGACGTGAGTCTATGTTTTGAACGGTAATACTGTGTTCTAAATGTTGCTTAGCCAGTCTGTCGGTTAAATAGGTATGTGCATTGTCCAGAATATTTTGATGATCTTCAAACGGTTGTTCTGTTGCAAAGAGCAGCGGAGAAAACAGCAGTAAGAAAGTGATTAGTGTTAACAATGATTTCATAAACGTTATGTGCAATATCGTGACGATGTATAGGTTAGAAATATATATGCATTAAATATGCCGTAATAAAGACATTTCTAAAATGGAACCGGAGATGATAATAACGAACCGTTTAGATAGTTCTATATAAGGTAATGCAGAGGAAGGGGTGATTGGTACAAGCTTACCCTCGTCATTAAAAGTATGTAATTTTGTTCTCAATGCTTTCCGCTTTGCCGCTTTTTTGCCGTTCTTGCCGCTATTTACCCACCCTTTTATTTTTATAACCTATTGATTTAATTAGATTAAAAAAATGGCATGGTTTCTGCTTTATTGTTTTCAACGAAACAGGAGTGACAGATGGCAACAACGATTGACTCATTATTTGGTGTACACGAACAAGCGCTTATTTATCGTTCTAAACGCGCTGAAGTATTAGCCTCTAATATGGCTAATGCCGATACGCCAGGCTATAAAGCAAGAGACTTTGATTTTAAGTCAGTTTTAAACAGGCTCAACACAGCGGCAGGTCATGTGACACAAACACATCATCAGCATATTGGGTTTGATAAAACACCCGCGACGGTTGCTCTTGCTTATCGTACACCGTTAAGCGCTTCGCTAGACGGTAACACGGTGGATGCACAGGTTGAGCAAGCAAAGTATGCGCAAAATGCAATGGACTATCAAACGTCTCTGCGTTTTGTGAACGGCAAAATTTCCAGTTACCTTTCAGCACTAAGGGGTGAATAAGCATGTCTTTATATAATATTTTTGATGTGGCAGGTAGCGGAATGAGCGTACAAACAACCCGCTTAAATTTGGTGGCCAGCAATATGGCGAATGCTGAAACGGTAAGCAGCAGTACCGGTGAGACATATCGTGCGCGCCAGCCAATTTTTGCTGAAGTGTTAGACGGAGCAATGGCTAACCAACAATCGGCCGCAAAAAAAGTTCGCGTATTGGGCGTGGTCGAAAGCCAGTCGCCTCTTCGCAGCGAATATGCGCCGCAACACCCAATGGCGAATCAAGACGGATATATTTTTAAGCCAAACGTTAATGTGGTTGAAGAAATGGCCAACATGATGTCTGCAAGTCAAAGCTACAAAAATAATGTTGAAGTGCTAAATACGGCAAAGCAACTTTTACAACAAACATTAAAAATTGGTCAGTAACGGAGAATAACCATGTCAGAAGTCGATTTTAATACGCTACAAAGTTTAGGCCTTGCTCAACAAAGTACGGCGACAAATACCAGTAAATCAAACAGTGATCTAGGGCAGGGCGATTTCCTCAAACTGATGGTTACACAGCTAAATAACCAAGACCCCATGAAGCCAATGGAAAGTGGTGATTTCTTAGGTCAAATGGCACAATTTAGTACAGTCACTGGCATTGATGGATTGAATACCTCTTTCTCAGAATTTGCGTCATCTGTATCAAATGACCAAGCTCTACAGGCAGCTAATTTAGTGGGAAGAAGGGTTAATGTTCCGCTACAGGCAGGTGTCTTAACAACGGGAGGCTCAATTGATGGAGAGCTGACGTTACCGACCAGTTCACCAGACGTTTCAATCAATATTACTGACCAAGCAGGGCAGATAGTGCAGACCATTCCACTAGGAACACAATCTGCAGGCACTGTTGCTTTCTCATGGGATGGCAAACGTTCAGATGGAACGGTGGCATCTCCGGGGCTTTATAACGTTGATGCTAAAGCGCGTATCGACGGTCAAAATTTTGAATTGGATACACAAATTTCGGCAGATGTTGACAGCGTTACCTTGGGCGGCCTAGGTAAACCATTGCAACTGAACCTGTCGGGTCTAGGCAGTGTGCCATTTAGCAATGTTTCAAGAATATTTTAAACACGTTTAGGAGAATACTATGTCATTTCGTACTTCATTAAGTGGGCTTGATGCCTCAGCAACTGATTTATCGGTGATTGGTAACAATATTGCCAATGCCTCTACAAATGGTTTTAAAGAGTCCCGTACAGAGTTTGCCGATGTGTTTGCTACCTCTTTTACAGGTGTGTCTGGTAATACACCGGGTAGTGGTGTTCGTGTTGCCAGTGTGTCGCAGCAGTTTGGCCAAGGTAATGTTGAATTTACCTCCAGTAGTTTAGATCTAGCGATCAACGGTGATGGGTTTTTTGTTCTAAGTGATAATGGAACTAATGTTTATACTCGGGCGGGTGCTTATTCAACCGATAAAGATGGCTTTGTTGTTGATAGTTCTGGACGACAGTTACAAACATTCCCATCAAATGGTAATGGTACATTTAATACTGGGAACCTAGCCTCATTACAGTTAAGTACGGGTGACTCAGCACCGTCGGCAACAACCAGTGTTGAACCAACATTAAACCTAGATTCTCAACAAACTGTTCCATCAACGTATACGACTTTCCCGATTGATCCAACAGAATTTAGTGCAACAGATGCGGATAGTTACAACTATTCAACATCAACAACGGTTTTTGACTCATTAGGCAATGATTTTCCTGCCACGATGTATTACGTTGCAAGTGACCCCAGTAGTAATGAATGGCAAGTGCATACGTATGTAGATGGTAACCCATTAACATTAAATGCGGGAGCCGATGACTTTTTGACGATGACCTTTGATAGCCTCGGTTCATTTCAAAGTATTGCTGAGGCGGCAACGCCCAGTAGTGGCAATGTTGCCTTTGATGCATTGCCAATGAGTAATGGGGCTGCAAACTTAGCGTTAAACTTTGATTACTCGGATACTACCCAATATGGCGGCGATTTTGCTGTTAACTCACTGAGTCAAGATGGATTTGCATCTGGTCGTCTAAGCGGCATCAGTGTTGATGAGGCAGGTATTGTTTCTGCAACGTTCACCAATGGTCAATCCACAGAGTTAGGTCAGGTAGCGTTGGCAACCTTTCCCAATTCACAGGGTTTGCGTCAATTAGGCGATACGTCTTGGGCCGATACATTTGCTGCTGGAGACCGAGTGATTGGTTCTGCTGGTACGGCAGGCTTTGGCTCACTTCAATCTGGTGCGCTTGAAGCCTCTAATGTTGATATTGCAACGGAGTTGGTGAGTTTGATTACTGCTCAGCGTAATTTCCAAGCGAATGCTCAAGCGATTTCAACTGAGAATGAAATCCAAACGGCCATTATTAATATTCGATAATCACTGATTCAAGAAGAGAGAAATTAAATGGACAGTAGCCTTTATGTAGCAATGAGCGGTGCCAAGCAAGCGATGTTGGCGCAAGCGGTGAATTCGCATAATTTATCGAATGCGAATACCACGGGCTTTAAAGCTGATTTGTCTCAATTTAGAAGCATGCCAGTATATGGCGCAGGGCTTCCGTCGAATGTCTATGCGATGGCTGAGCGCCCTGGAATAGACTTTGACCACGGCACCATACAGTCAACAGGCCGAGACTTAGATGTCTCTATTAATGGTGATGGCTGGTTAGCTGTTCAGGCAGAAGATGGCACCGAAGCCTATACCCGTGCGGGCGATTTGAGAATTACACCCAATGGGGTGCTAACAACCGGTACAGGCTTAGCAGTGATGGGTGGCGGTGGTCCTGTGGCGATACCAGAGGCTGACAAGGTGGAAATTGGAAGCGATGGCACGATTAGTATTATTCCACTGGGTGATAGTGCGGCAACATTATCAACCATCGATAGAATTAAATTGGTGAACCCTGAGCTATCAGATGTTGAAAAAGGTAAGGATGGTTTATTCCGATTAAAAAGCGGACTAGATGCTCAACCCAGTGCCGAAGTGCGTTTGGTATCAGGATCTGTAGAAGGTAGTAATGTGAGTGTTGTCAACGCGATGGTCAGCATGATTGAGCTGGCTCGAAATTTTGAGTTACAGGTCAAAATGATGAAAACAGTCAGTGAAAACGAAGCAGCAAGCGCTCAATTGATGCGCGTCAGTTAGGAGAGTTAAATGTCAACGCAAGCAATGTGGATTAGTAAAACGGGACTAGAAGCGCAACAAACGCGGATGTCGGTTATTTCAAACAACCTAGCCAACGTTAATACAACCGGTTACAAAAAGTCGAGAGCGGTGTTTGAAGACTTGTTGTATCAAAATGTACGACAAGTTGGAGCGCAATCGTCACAAGATAACATCTTGCCGACGGGGTTGCAGATTGGTACAGGGGTTCGTACGGTTGCTACTGAAAAAACGCATACCCAAGGGACTATTCAGCAAACAGGAAACTCGCTTGATATTGCGGTAAATGGCCGTGGTTTTTTCCAGATTTTAAGACCTGATGGCAGTATTACCTATACACGTGATGGCAGCTTTAAACTGGATGGCGATGGCCAAATGGTAACATCAGGCGGTTACCCATTAGAGCCCTCTATTTCCATTCCAGAAGATGCCTTAAGTGTTACTGTCGGTGTGGATGGCACGGTGTCAGTTTTACAAGCCGGTAATTCTACGCCAAGTCAGGTAGGCAATATTACACTGGCCGACTTTATTAACCCAACAGGTCTAGACCCCATTGGTGAAAATCAGTTTAGGGAGTCTTTGTCCAGTGGTAGCCCAACGGTAACGACACCGGGCGAAACAGGCGTGGGTCTGTTATCAGGTGGTTCATTAGAAACCTCTAACGTGAACGTTGTAGAAGAGTTGGTCAGCATGATCGAAACTCAACGTGCGTATGAAATGAACTCAAAGGCCATCTCAAATTCAGATGAAATGCTACAACGTTTAATGCAGGATTTATAAACAAGGAATCATGATAATGAAAACCCTTAAACTCTTTGTCTTAGTGTTCATGCTATCCGGTTGCGCGATGATGGATAATATGAGTAAACCTCGCCACGATCCGGAGTATGTGCCTGCTAAGCCGACCTCTTATCAAGTGCCACAAAGCAATAATGGTTCTATCTATCAAGCGGGTTATGAGGTGAGTTTATTTGAAGATATAAGAGCCAGAAGAATCGGTGATATTTTAACGATTAATTTGGTTGAAAAAACCAATGCAAAGAAACAAGCCGATACTGATATCAAAAAAGATAACAGTACTTCAATTTCTACGCCTACCATTTTGGGTATGAGTGACCCCTCTAAATTTGGTTTGAATCTTGATAGCAGTTTGGCTTCAGCGAGTGACTTTGCAGGTGAGACTGAAAGCACACAAAATAATAGCCTCAGCGGTAGCATTACCGTTAGCGTGATAGATGTCTTACCGAATGGCTATTTAAAAATTCGTGGTGAAAAGCGTGTTCGTTTAAATCAGGGTAATGAGTATATTCGCTTATCGGGCATTATTCGTCCAACCGATATTAACCCCGATAATAGTGTGGAATCTACAAGAATTGCCGATGCCACTATCATGTATACAGGTGAAGGTGCACTGGCAGATGCTAATAAAATTGGTTGGTTAGCACGTTTCTTTATCAGTGCGGTGTTCCCGTTTTAGGAGAAGGTGATGAGATATTTTAAAATAGTATTGGTTTTGTTAGCAATGAGCATCACAAACGCTAATGCCGAGCGAATTAAAGACCTAGCCTCTATTACAGGTGTTCGCTCAAACCAATTAGTGGGGTATGGTGTGGTGGTTGGTTTAAATGGAACCGGCGACAAGGTGAAATCGGGGGATTTTACTTCCCAGAGTTTGCGCAGTATGTTGAGTCAAATGGGCGTTAAAATCCCATCAAATGTGCAAATAAAATCTAAAAATGTTGCAGCCGTTATTATTCACGCTTCATTACCTGCTTTTGCAACACCAGGGCAAATGATTGACGTGACCGTTAATGCGATTGGCGAGGCGAAAAGTTTACGCGGCGGTAGCTTATTGATGTCTCCTTTAAAAGGTGCTGACGGCAAAGTATATGCGATAGCGCAAGGTAATCTAGTTGTGGGTGGTTTGAGTGCATCGGGTAATGATGGTTCTAAAATAAGTGTGAACATACCCACCGTAGGTAATATCCCTAATGGTGCATCAGTAGAGCGCTCTGTTTATAGCCCCTTTAATGATGGTAATTCCTTAACGTTAAACCTGCATACCTTTGACTTTACAACTGCTAATCGCTTAGCAATGTCGATAAACCAAGCTATTGGTCCGCAAACATCACATTCAATAAACGGTGGCAGCGTTAAAGTGAATATGCCACGTGACCCAGCTCAACGGGTTGCTTTTATGTCATTGCTTGAAAATTTAGAAGTGCAGCCGGCACAATCAGCAGCGCGTATTATTATTAACTCAAGAACGGGTACGGTTGTCATAAACAATCAGGTCAAAGTACGTCCAGCGGCGGTCTCTCACGGTAATTTAACAGTGACCATTAACGAGAGTTTAAATGTTAGCCAGCCAGGCGGGTTTTCGGATGGGCAAACAGTTGTCACGCCACAAACAGATATAACCGTTACCGAAGAAGATAAACGCATGTTTGTTTTTGATCCTGGTGTATCGCTAGATGAAATTGTGCGGGCTGTTAACCAAGTGGGTGCGGGTCCAAGTGACTTGGTGGCGATCTTAGAGGCGCTAAAAGGCGCAGGCGCATTAACTGCAGAGCTGATTGTTATCTAATGAATATAAGTGGCTCACAAGCAGATGTTTATGCAGACTTTAATGGCTTAGCGCAATTAAAAGCTAAGGCCACTGGCGGGCAGGGTGAAAAACAAGAAGCCCTAGAGCAAGTGGCGCGTCAATTTGAGACCGTGTTTTTAAAAATGATGCTTAAAAGCATGCGAGATACGGTGCCTGATTCCGAGTTAATTGATGGTGAAAAAACAAAGTTTTATGAATCGATGTATGACGATCAAATTTCTCTAGATTTATCCAAACGGGGGCATTTGGGGTTGGCGGATATGATTGTTCAGCAAATGGGTGGCCAAGTAAAAAGCGAAAACATGGTGGCGGCACAGGGGTTGTCTGATTATCGAGAAGCCTCGGTACGAAGAATTCAAGGGGCCTTACAAGAAGTGAAAACGGCTGAGCCTTCAAGTAACGTAACAGCCATTAACTCACCAGAAGATTTTATTCATAAAATGTGGCCGCAGGCACAACAAGCAGCGCAAGAGCTGGGTGTGGATGCCAAAGTATTATTAGCCCAATCTGCCCTAGAAACCGGCTGGGGTAAACACATTATGCGAAATAAAATAGGCCAAAGTAGTCATAATTTATTCGGTATAAAAGCCTCGCATGGCTGGGAAGGCAAAACTGTTTCAGTACAAACGGTTGAGTACGAAAATGGTATTGCAGAAAAACGTCAAGCAACTTTCCGAGCATACGATAGTTACCAAGAGAGCTTTAACGATTATGTGCAGTTCTTGCAACAAAACCCACGTTATCAGCAGGCATTAACTCAAGTAGATTCAAACGAAGGGTTTGTAAAAGGTCTACAAAAAGCAGGGTATGCAACCGATCCTGCGTATGCCCAAAAAATACTATCGATCCTTAATCGTGCGCAGCTTAGTGGTCTTACCGTTCCAGCTTCAGGTTTTGCCAGTTAGGCCGATACGTTAACAATGGAAGACATAATATGACATATCAACATTTAAAAAGAGCAGCCCTATGAGTGACTTATTACTCAATGGCTTGTCTGGTTTAACTGCCTTTAGAAGTGTGCTTGACACGACCAGTCAGAATATTGCCAATGCTTTAACAGAAGGTTATAGCCGTCAACGGGTCGAGTTAGATGCTAATAATCCACAACTGGCTGGTGCTGGGTATATTGGTTCGGGTGTTAGTGCGACTAATGTTAGTAGGCTTTATGATGCTTTTTTAAGCACACAATATAGAAGCAGTAGTACTGCTGTGTCTGAATTAGAGACTTATTTAAACTTTGCTAACCAAATTGATGGTGTGTTAGCGGATGAAAATATTGGGTTAAGTACGGCCTTACAAGATTTTTTCAATGCGGTTCAAGCTGTTGCAGATGATCCAACATCTATTCCAGCACGCCAAGTGCTATTAACTGAAGGCGAGGTGTTGGAAAACCGTTTTGCTACATTAGACCGATTGTTTGATGGTGTTAGCACGCAAGTTAACGGTTCGTTACAGGGAAATATAGACGAGATAAATAGCCTATCTGAAAATATTGCTCTGATTAATGACAGGATCGCCAGCGCATTAGGTGGTTCGGATGGTAACTTGCCGAATGATTTATTGGATCAACGAGATAAATTAATTGATGATTTGTCTCAGTTAGTGAATGTAAAAACCAATGAGCAAGAAAATGGTGCGGTCAATGTTTTTATTGGTAATGGGCAAACTTTAGTCTTAGGTAATACGAACAATACACTGGCTTTGCAGCCGTCTACATTAGACCCTACTAGAGTTGATGTTATTTTTCAGCAGGGCGGCGCTGATACAGCTATTACCCAGTTTATGACAGGGGGTGAAATAGGGGGCGCCTTACGTTTTAAAGATGAGGTGTTAGATGAAGCGGTTCATGCCTTAGGTGAAATAGCTATCGGTCTGTCATTCTCAGTAAATAATCAACATGCCAATGGTATCGACCTAGAGGGCGAACAGGGGCTAAACTTTTTTAGTACAGCAAATATTACCCATGTTAAGGCCGATGCCAACGCAGGCTCATTGGCTGTCAGTGTTTCCGATCCATCACAAATAATTAATAGCGATTATCGTGTTACAACGGATGGGACGGCGCTACCAAATACAGCCTATAACATTACACGGTTATCTGATAATACCTCTATCAGTGGTGTTATATCGTCTGGAGCATCGGTTGATTACGATGGGCTAACCTTCGATTTATCATCGGCAAATGTTAATAATGAGTATAGAGTGATCAGCCCAACACGTTATGCGGCTGAAAATTTCTCATTAGCGTTAACTGACCCTAAAGATATTGCTGTTGCGCTTCCGGTTGTCTCAGAGCAAACCGTCAGCAACTCTGGAACTGGCGGTTTAAGTAATGTGGCGGTGACTGGTTTATCAGCATCATCGTTACCGGCTGGTGTTGTTTTAACGTATGACAATACATTAAAACAATATACGGTTAGTAATGCTACGGGAGGGCCCTTGGCCTACGATGCAGCAACAAATAACGGCGATAGCTATACGGTTAATGTCGCTGGTTTTGGCGATATTAGCTTTACCCTAACCGGTCAGCCTGATGAGGGTGATACCTTCTCATTGGTTGATAATTCAGGTGGCACGGGTGATAACCGAAATGGGCATTTCCTTGCTGGGTTGCAAACGAATTTGAGTTTGTCCGGTGGTACCGCCTCATTTCAAGATGTTTACGGTCAAGTTATTGCCGATGTGGGTCGCCGGACACAGTCGGCTGAAGTTAATGCGGCTGCACAAAATGGTCTTTTGGCTCAAACCATCGCCTCCAAAGATGCTGTCAGTGGTGTTAATTTAGATGAGGAGGCGGCTAATTTAATTCGTTTTCAACAAGCGTATCAAGCCGCTAGTCAAGTTGTGTTAACGTCTCGTACAATTTTCGAAACGCTATTAGGAGCTTTCAGATAATGGTCGATAGAATTTCAACAAGCCTTGCTCAACAATTGGGTATTAATGCGATTATGTTTCAGCAGGCTCAAGTTAACCAAGCGCAGCAACAAATCTCATTAGGTAAACGGATACTTACACCATCTGATGACCCGTCGGGTGCAGCTCAGGTCCTCGACTTTAACCAATCCATCAGCCGAATCACGCAGTTTCAAACGAATATAAATTACGCAGAAAATCGTTTATCGTTGTCTGATACAACCTTGCAAAGTGTAACCAATAGTTTACACCGTGTCCGTGAATTAGCCGTGCAGGGGTACAACGATACAAATACGGCAGCTGACCGACAATCTATAGCAAACGAGATGTTTCAGCGTCTTGACGAAATGGTGGCGCTCGCCAATACCAAAGATGCTAATGGTGATTATCTGTATTCAGGTTTTAAAGGACAAACACAGGCGGTTACCGGTTCGGCTGCCACGGGTGTATTTAGTTTTCAAGGCGATCAAGGTCAGCGTTTGATACAGATTGGTGAAAACCGTACGGTGTCAGACAATAATTCAGGTGCAGAATTGTTTTTTAATCTGCAAGATAAAAATGGCAATGCAGAGGATGTGTTCACTACGTTATACAGTTTAGCGACGGATTTAGCGACCAATAGACCGGCGGTAGAAGAAACAGAGTTAACCTTTAATTCGGTGCCTTTAGATGCGCAGTCAATGACTATCAACGGTATTAATTATGAGTTTGATGATGGGACGGGGCCAGCGATTGCACCACCAAGCATAGCGGTGGATATTTCTGCTGCTGTAACGGGCGATGACGTAGCTGCTCTTTTAAATGCGGCAGTTGCCAGTAACGATTCAACAGTTGATCTCGATCAAACTAATAATACACTCCGTATCATTGCTAACACGCCAGGTGAAGGAGAGCTGGCAATTGATGTATCGCTTACAAGCGCTGCCAGTGCAACAAATGTTTCTATCCCTTTATATGATCACTTGGATCAGTTAGATACCGCGTTGAACCGTGTTTTAGATGTGCGTTCTCAAATTGGTGCAAGGCTAAATGCACTAGATAGCCAACAAGAAACCAATCAAGACTTCTTATTAAACCTTCAAAGCGCAAAGTCACAGGTTGAAGACCTTGATATGGCAGAAGCGATCAGTCGATTTAATCTTCAAATAGTGAGTTTGCAGGCAGCACAGCAGTCATTCGTTAAAGTGCAAAATTTATCATTATTTAATTTATTATAATTAAATAAACCCTAGGTCGACTCTATAAATGTGGTGTCAATATTTTTGACTCATAGAGTCGATGTTTGAGGCTTGGTGATGCCACTTAGTTGTAACCTACAAAAAACTTAAAATAAATCCTAAAGAATATTTTTATAGCGCCGATACCTTAAGCGGAGGCGGTGAATATCTAGTCATACTCAAAGATATATCCGTCATGTTTTAGAAAAAGTAAGCATTAGGCTTACATAGGAGCAATAAAATGCCTCAATTTATTAACAGTAATATTGCGTCTTTGACGGCGCAACGTAACTTAGATACATCACAAAGTTCGTTAAACACGTCGTTACAAAGACTTTCTTCCGGTTTACGTATTAACAGTGCTAAAGACGATGCGGCCGGCCTTGCCATTTCAGAGCGCTTTACCACACAAATTCGTGGTTTAAACCAAGCGGCACGAAATGCAAATGATGCTATCTCTCTTTCTCAAACAGCTGAAGGCGCGTTGGGTGAGATTGGTAACAACTTACAACGTATCCGTGAGTTAGCTGTTCAATCTGCTAACTCAACAAACTCATCATCAGATAGAGCGGCGTTGAATCTAGAGGTTCAACAACGTTTAGCAGAGATTGATCGAGTATCAAGCCAAACATCATTTAATGGTCAGAAAATTCTTGATGGAACATTTGGCTCTGCGCAGTTTCAAGTTGGTGCAAATGTGGGTGAATCCATTAGTTTGGACTTGTCAACAAGCACGCGTCAAGCGGACTTAGGTGCTGTTGCAACGGCAACCTCATCGGTTGATTTATCGACGATTATTTCGGCCGGCACGGCCGCCGTAACTGGGTCTGCTGCTGATTATACATTTGATGCTGCCAACTTAATTGCCGATTATAGTTCTATAGCTGCAGTTGCAGGTACTGACACAATAGATTTTTCTACAGGAACACCTAACGCTGGTGATACGGTTACAGTAAACGGCGTTGTATTTACACTCGCAGATTCTACGAGTGCTAGTTCCGTTGATAGCGCTACGGCAGTCACGGTTAATGTCGATTTCGGTGGCGGTGCAACAGCCCAAGATGCGGTAGATGACTTCGTTGCTGCATTTGGTTTAGCTGTGACTGATGCAGGGTCAGCCGGCACAGGTACGGCGCTGAGTGGCTTGAGCGCAGGTAATGCAGGTGGAACTACTACTACAGCGACTATTTCTGATACAGCGGCTGGTTTGGCAGCAACAGTAGGTAGAACAGTTGCTGCTTCTGATGCAACTGTTCAGCAAGATGTAACAGGCTCAGATGCTGATAATTCAGCTAACAGAACTTTTACAATTGATGATGCTGATGGAGATGCTGCGGTAACAGTAACACTCAATAGCAACATAACGAGTGCTGCAGACCTACAAGGTGTGATTAATGCTGCAAGAGCAGGGACTGAATTCGCAGCAACTGTGAATGGTACTGAAATAACGTTAACAGATGATAGTAATTTTACAGGAAGTTTTGCAATTGGTGGTACCAATGCAGCGCTAATTACTGCTGAACTTGTTAGTTCAACAGCTGGTGTTACTGATGTGCCATTAGTGGCTGCAAACTCAGTGACAGTTTCAGGTGACTTTAGTATTCAGATCGGTGCCGGAACTTCAGTTGCAGTTTCAGACGGTACGTATTCAACAGTACAAAGTTTAGTTGATGCTGTTAATACCTCATTGGCAGGTAATGCTGAAGCTGTACTTAATACGGATAATACACTAAGTATTATTGCAAACGATACAATTGCAGTAACGGGCACGGTTGGTAATACAACAATTGGTTTAGCGGCATCTACGGCTGTAACAGGTGATTTGTCTACAGCATCGGTTGATACAGTGGCAAATTCTGAAACAACCATTCGTCAAGTCGACTCTGCGTTATCAGCGGTTAGTTCTTTACGAAGCACGTTTGGTGCGATTCAAAACCGTTTTGAATCTACCATTGCTAACTTAGCAACTACGACTGAGAACTTAAGCGCAGCGCGCTCACGTATTCAAGATGCTGATTTTGCAGCAGAGACTGCAGCGTTGACTAGAGCGCAAATTCTGCAGCAAGCAGGTGTGTCAATTTTGTCTCAAGCTAACTCGTTACCACAAAACGTATTAGCCTTGTTGCAATAGGGCGTTAAGGGTAAATACTGGCTTTATGAAAATAGAGCCAGTATTAATCTAAACAGGAGGTAGTTATGGAAACATTAAATTTAGTTAGTTCGGCACCAAAGGCGGTAACGTCTAAGGCATCTAATGTTACCGTATCAACTGATAGTGTTATTGCACAGAAGGTAAGTAATCAGTCAATGGGTGGTCAAGCTTTGCCGGAAGAGGTAAGCGGTAGCCAGTCATCAGCTGCACAAAAAATTGAAGAAACGGTGAGTGATTTGAATAGCTTTGTTCAAAACGTTCAACGATCTATACAATTTAGTGTGCATGATGATACTGGTCGTTCCGTTATAACGGTAACAGATAAGGAGTCGGGTGATGTTATCCGGAATTTTCCGTCTGAAGATGTGTTAGCAATGGCAGCGTATTTGGCTGAAAACAAGGCGCAATCAGAAGATGCGGCTCGTGGTTTGTTGGTAAACGAAAGTGCGTAGGAGGCAAGCTTTTTGCATAGTTATTTCAGTATTATGTAAATAAGGAAACCATTATGTCAATTTCATCAGCAGGTATCGGGTCTGGAATAGATGTTAATACATTGATCACTCAGTTGGTTGAAGCAGAGGGTGTCGATAAATCAAACAGGCTTGACTTTAATGAAGCTGAATATTTAGGTGATATTTCAGCGTTTGGTTCTTTGAAAAGTGCTTTATCTATTTTTCAAGGGGCTGTTCGAGACTTGCAAGATACAGCGGATTTTCAACTCAGGTCTGCTTTATCCAGTAATGATGAGGTTTTTACTGCGACGGCTGATGAAACAGCGGATGTCTCGCAATATGGCATTGAAGTTGTTCAGTTAGCACAAGCGCACAAGTTGATAACAACCAGTGGTTTTGCTGATACGGATACAATAGGAGACGGCACCCTAACATTTACCCAGGGTGATGATTCTTTTTCTTTAACGATTGATGCAACAGATACCCTAACGGATATTAGAGATGCGATTAATGCTGCCAATGATAATACAGGTGTTTCAGCTTCTATTATTAATGTCGATTCGGGGCAACAATTAGTTTTTACAGCAACATCTAGTGGTTTAGATAATGCAATAACAATAACAGCAGTCGATAGTGATGGCGAAAATTCAGATGAATTTGGTTTGTCACGTTTAGTCAATACACAATTAAATACACCAAGCGCAGCTCAAGATGGCCAAATAAAAGTGGATGGTCAATTAATCAGCAGTAATAACAATACATTTTCGGATGTGCTGGATGGTATTACGATTAATGCTGTTTCAGTTGGTGCAGGTGAGCAGTTAACGGTTGCGCAAGACCGTGAGGCGATTACGTTTAAGATTGATACCTTTATTGCCAACTATAACGGCTTAGTTGATACCTTTAATACACTGGGTTCATACGATGCGGCGACAGAATCAGCAGGATTGCTATTGGGCGACTCTACTTTGCGCGGTATTAGTACATTAATAAGACAAGAAATTTCCTCTTCTGTGACTGGGCTTACAGGTCCTTTTAGCACGTTAGCAGAGCTAGGTATTACAACAGATGAAGAGGGTAAGCTATCCTTAAATAGCGAGACGTTAAACGCTGCTTTGGACAGTAATTTTGATCAAGTTGGACAATTATTTGCTGCGAGTAATGGCATCGCCAATACGTTAGATATGGCTATTGAGGGTTATATTGGCTCAAATGGAATCATTGATTCTAGAACAGCCGGTATACAAGTCAGCGTGGATGATATTGCCGATCAGCGAGAAGCACTAGATAGACGGTTAGTGTCCTTAGAAAGTAGGCTATTAAGTCAATTTACCGCCATGGATATACTGGTAAGTTCTTTACAAAATCAGAGTAATTTTTTAACACAGCAGCTGGCTAATTTACCAGGTGCTTATAATTCAAATAGTAATAATTAAAGTACATTTATAATTGGAGAATCCTATGAATGGCGCAACTGCATTAAAACAGTATCAACAAACATCCGTACATGGTGGTGTAATGGACGCATCACCACATAAGTTAATCCAAATGCTATTGGATGGGGCCTTATCGCGAATATTGTCTGCAAAAAGCGCTTTAAAGCAACAGCACGTTGCTAAGAAAGGTGAGCAAATTGGAAGTGCTATTTCAATTATTGAAGGACTTAGAGCGAGTTTAGATTTCAAACAAGGTGGTGAAATATCAAAGAATTTAGATGCACTTTATGAATATATTAATCACGTTTTATTACAGGCGAATATTAAGAATGATGCCGCCTTGCTTGATGAAGCGGGTAAGCTTTTGAGTCAGATCAAAATGGGGTGGGATGCAATAAGCCCTGATGCCGCGCAACGTTAATTTTTATGCCAAGTGATTTACAACGCCTTGACTCTATTCTTGCGGATACTGAAAAACTCATTCAGCTAGCTCAAGAGGGTGAATGGGATACAGTGGTAAAGCTTGAAAAAGCACGTGATACAGACATACAGCATCTGTTTGAAACACCGCCAGATATCGAAGCTGTAGTATTGGCGGAAGCTATTCAATTGGTGCTAGATAAAAATAAAATCCTAACTCAATTTTTATTGAGTCAGCGTGATAGTCTTCGTATGGAAATGTCGCAAGCAGGGCATGCACATAAAGCTATTAATGCCTATTTAACAACAGGTTAATAGTTAGAAATAAGCTATTTAATGGTTGTGTCAGTCTTTTTTACATCGCCGGTATTATCATTCCACCGTAACGATAAAATATCGCCTTTTTTACCCTCTTTAAATGAGAAAGCCAGATAAGGGTTTTGAGATATTGATGTGCCAAATTGTGCTAGAAAAACTTCTTTACCGTTGTGTTCGCAGCTAAGTTTTTGAATATATTTCGCAGAGATCCTTTCGCCTGAGTCTTTATCAATACGTTCACCTGTTTCCATGGGGTGTATAGCTAATACCCTAACATGAGTGATGTTATTTATTATTTTTGCTCTCACTTTCATTTATATCTCCAAATAAGATGAGATTAATAACGAATTATTAAGTTGCTAACGAGTACACCCACTTGATGAGACTTTTACTTCTTGGCTTCTACTATATAGCTTGTCTCCTGCTTTGATAACAGCGATGACGGTGCTAGTTTTAACTAAACGAATTCGGGTCGACACAGATGCTAATGTATCTGGTGGGATTTGAAAGGTCGCCGTTAAAGGTTGAGGGTTGTCTTGTACAAAAATACTAATTGAGTCGACACCTTTTAGCTTGGTTTTGATCGAAATAGGAACAGCATCGCTATTTTCTGCTATTTTAGGCGCCTTTAGCTTTACCTCGTTACTGTTAATGAGGGTCGATGAGCCAAATAAATGTTGGTATGCCTTATTAAGAGTGTCGGCATTAAAGGCATCGTTAGCCCATGCCGCCCAACTAGTGAGGGGAGATATCAAGGTTAAACAAGTGCTGGTACCCACCGCTAATAATTTTAGAAATTTTCTACGTGAAATAATCATCTCTTTTATAGTTGCCTTATGATTAAAACCTATAAAGGAAAACCGTCTGTAATGGAGCCTTCGTTTGCACAGTCGCTAGTCGCAAGGCTTAGTCATTATTAAACGTATTTTCAAGTAGGGTTCTTTATGACAATCAAGCAGCAGACTCTTTGCAAATGAGCAAGGTGCCTTTATTAAAGGGTCGGTTTTGTTTGTCTACGTACGTTCGTATTGAGCATTTTATAGCATAAAAGGGAGGTGCAGCTTTTATGCTTACGATCGCATTAAAGGTGGCTTTTTACAAACTATCGAGCATCTTTTGTGCTTTTTCTTTGTCGGAATCGTTACCGTTCTCCAATATTTCTTCTAATGTTTGACGAGCCGACTCTGTGTCTTCCATTTCGAGAGAAGCTTGTGCTAATGAAAACATGGTTTCAATACTCTCACTGGTAGGGTTGCTCTGATCCTGTGGTGTATCTTGGTTTTTGATTAGGTCAAAATCAAATTCAAACTCACTCTTTGGTTCTTCGTCGTGGTTAGCTTCTTCAGGCTCAATGTCTTGTTGTATTTCTAAATCAAGGTCATCAGTTTGAATTGGTGCTGCTTGAATTTCAATGTTTTCTTCTGCTGGTGCTAGAAATAGTGGTGAGTCAGGGCAGATGTCCATGCCCATATCAACAATGCTATTCCATGCGTCAGGGTCTGAATCTTTTAGGTCTGATAATGAACTGGCCTGTTCTTCAAAAGCTTCAGCGTTATTGGATGAAAAGTAAACATCAAGCAATTTTAATTTAAGAGCTAGGTTTTCTGGCTCTGATTCTATCGCGCTTTTGATAAGATCTTCTGCTTGTTGGAATCGACCATAAGCAATATAGACATCACACTCTGTTAGAGGATCCGCTTCTTGGGTATGTTCACTGCTGTCGAATTCGCTGGGTATGAATTCGCTTAAAAGAGGCTCTTCATCGAGTATAGTTGATGAGGTATCAGTATTGTCTGTATCAATAGTTGGTACAACAGCTGGTGTATCAGAAAATACGTCCTCAGGCTGTGTTTCCTTACGTTGCTTTTTTCGACGTGCTAAAAATAGCCCAAGTAGAACAAGGAGCGCGCCGCCGCCATAAAGGGCAAGGGTGTTATCATTATCCTTGCTATCATTTTTTTCGACAGGTGTATCAATAGGGGCTGGCTTTATAGTTGTTGCTGTTGATTCAGCAACGACAGGTTTTGCTGCTTGTAATTGTGCTAGCTGCTCATCTTTTAAAGCTAATAAACGTTGTAGTTTGTCTACTTGTTTTTCTAAATCATTGAGACGTGATTTAACCTCTTTGTTTTCTTCTTCAAGGGTTGTAGCCATCTCAATGGCAATGTTTGCTTGCTCTGTAGAGCTTGTTGAACCAATTGGGGTATCAGTGGTGTTGCCTTCTATAGGTATATTTTTTTCAGTATCTTGTTTCGGTGTTAATAAGGTTAGTTTTGCCTCATCTAGGTTATTTTCAAGTTTTTTTTTAACGTCGGATGTCGCTGCAAGGGCTTGGTCTTTCTGGTCTAGTTTTGCAACGGCCGCTGGCGTACTGGAGACGGTAGTTGATGAAGACCAGAGTGTATTGTGTTTAATATATTCATTATTGGCTTGTGTAGGGCTGAGGCTTTCTGCCTGTTCAGTGCTTGGAAGTTTAAGCACCGCTCCTTTTTTTAAAGCATTGATATTTTCTTTGTAGAAGGCTTCTGGGTTATTGTCATAAAGGGCCAGCATCATTTGTTGATGAGTGACAGTACGATTATTAGTAATGAGTTTTTTAGCAATACCCCAGATAGTATCGCGACTTTTTGTTGGGCCATATTCACTGGCAGGTGCGGTTTGCACAGTAGTGGTAGGGGGTGTATATGTTGTTACCGATGCATCGTTTACGGGTGTTACTGGTGTAATGCTGGGTGTTTGAGGTAGTTCTAGTGGGTTGGTTCTAACATCAGACATTGTGATGGGGGGATCTAAAAGAATAGTAAATTCTTTTAATGTACGCCCCTGGGGCCATTCAACTTCGAGAATAAAGTTTACGAAAGGTTCTTTTATGGTTGCAGTCGAACGAACATCAACGGTAATTTCACCGTTTTTACCTAGCACAGGGGTGAACTTTAATTGGGTTAGATAGTGTGGCCTATCAATTCCTGCTTTATCAAAAGTCTCTCTTGAAGCAATGCCTATTTTTATATTGCTGGGGTCTTCTTGTTTGGAGCCAACAAGCGGAATCTGCGCTTTTAACAACTGATTTAAGGCAGAATACGTTGTAATTTCCCCGACACCTAATGCGTGGGCACTTGCAGAATTTAACAGGCAAAGTGCGGCAATAGTTTTTGTAGGCTTGTTCATTTTGTTGCTCCTAAACTAACGATAGTCGTCTATCCATAAATTAGTGAAATATATTATTAATATCAACTATAGACTAAAGATAATTTTTTACTAGTACTTCGGCAATTTGTACGCTGTTTAATGCAGCGCCTTTACGAACATTATCTGCAACGACCCAGAGGTTAAGTCCTCTAGGATGAGAGATATCTTCTCTGATGCGACTGACATAAACATCATCATGACCTGCTGATTCGGTAACTGCTGTTGCATAACCACCGTCAATGCGTTCATCAAGAAGTGTAATTCCGTCAAATGAGGACATTAGCTCACGGACTTTTTCGACGCTGATTTTCTCTTTAGTTTCTATGTGCAATGCCTCAGAGTGGCCATAAAAAACAGGTATCCTGACAGCAGTTGGGTTAACTTTGATTGAATCATCGTTAAAAATTTTGTTGGTTTCCCAAACCATTTTCATTTCTTCTTTGGTATAGCCGTTGTCTTGGAAGACATCAATTTGGGGTAAAGCATTAAAGGCTATTTGTTTTGGGTATACTTTGGCCTCAGCATTTTTGCCATTTAATAATTTTGCTGTTTGCCCAGCTAGTTCTTCAATGGCGCTTTTTCCAGTGCCTGAAACGGCTTGGTATGTGGCAACATTTATACGCTCAATACCGACCGCATCATAGATGGGTTTTAAAGCAACCAACATTTGAATGGTTGAGCAGTTTGGGTTTGCAATAATGCCTTTATTGGTATGTTGCGCGATGGCCTCTGGGTTTACTTCGGGCACCACGAGTGGGATGTCTTCGTCATAGCGGAAATGTGATGTGTTATCAATAACAACACAACCGGCAGCGGCAGCTTTAGGCGCATACTCTGCAGAAACAGAACCGCCTGCTGAAAACAAACCAATTTGAACTTGACTAAAATCAAAGTCGGCGAGGTTGCCGATTTTTACGTTTTTGCCATTAAATTGAACAGTGCCACCAGCAGAGCGACTGCTTGCTAAAGGGTAAATATTTCCAACAGGGAACTTTCTTTCCTCAAGGATAGATAGCATCGTTTCACCAACGGCGCCTGTAGCGCCAACAACAGCAATATCATATGTTTTCATTTAGGTTATTCCTTGCAAAATCATTAAGTTTTAAGTGAAATTATCAGCTTAATCAAAAGTTAAGCTGATGCTTTATTGTTGTATCGCCGAGAATTTGCTCGGCAAACACCTAGTCGTCGAGCACTGCGAATATTTTTGCAGTAATGTCTTGCACACCACCAACACCCTCAATGGTGCTGAATTTAACCGCAGATGTTTCAGCAGCCTTTGAATAGAAGTCAACAAGTGGCGCTGTTTGGGAGTGGTAAGTTGTTAAGCGATCGCGAACAATGTCTTCATGATCGTCGGCACGTTGAATTAATGGCTCACCAGTAATGTCATCAAGTCCCTCTTGTTTAGGTGGGTTATAAGTAAGGTGGTATGTTCTGCCAGAGTCCAAGTGCACGCGCCTTCCAGCCATTCTACGGACGATTTCTTCGTCATCGACAGCAATTTGGATGACGTGATCAACCTCTATGCCCATGTTTGCAAGGCCAATGGCTTGTGGGATTGTGCGTGGGAAACCATCTAACAAGAAACCTTTTGAACAATCATCTTCTGTTAATCGTTCTTTGATTAAGCCTAAAATAATTTCATCAGAGACAAGGCCGCCGACATCCATAACCTTTTTTGCTTCAATACCTAATGGTGTGCGAGCTTTAACGGCAGCTCGTAACATATCTCCTGTGGAGATTTGAGGAATACCGTACTTCTCAGTAATAAATTGCGATTGTGTCCCCTTACCGGAACCAGGGCCACCCAATAAAATTATGCGCATTAATTGTCCTCAAAACCATTGTTATTTTAATCGCGCAAAATAACATAATACGAGGTTTTAATCCAGTTGTTAGCGCTGTTATAGACGTTAGGTGTGGTGATTTTTAAGCTTCTCAATGGGCAGGTATACCATCATTGATCAGCTCGGTTTTTGATGGGAGAGCGGGAAGGCGGGTATGTTTTTTATTTAAAACAAAGTAGATCTATCTGATGTGAGAGGATGAGCAGTACGCGTTTTATAAGGTGAACTGGTCACGTCTTAATTGATGAGGTGCGGGTAAACGTAGAAAGGTGGGGGGCAGCATAGAGGCACTTGATAAATGGCCTCTATGCTGTTGTGTTTAGGGCTATTGAGGTTTTTGTGGTGTGATTTCGATTTTTGCTTTTTTTCTTAAATCATTAATGTGTTTTTGAATATGTTCTTGTTCGAGACTAGCCGTAATGCTCGGTTTGACTTGTTCAAACGTTGGCGGCGTCCCATCACGTTTCCCAGTGCGTAAAATGATATGCCAACCAAATTGAGTTTGTACAGCCTGTTTAGTGTATTCATTATCTTTCAAAGAAAGCACGGCTTTCGAGAACTCAGGTACCATTCGTTGCGGAGCAAACCAACCTAAATCCCCACCTTTTGGGCCGCTTGGTCCTGTTGAGTATTCCTTGGCAAGTGTAGCGAATGGAGTACCTTTGTTGAGTTTCTCAATAACTTCTTTCGCCTGCGCTTCTTCTGATACTAAGATATGGCTAGCTTTAAGTTCCGTGACATCCATCTCGTTAATGTTAGCATCATATTCTTCTTTTAGACGCTCTTCAGGAATAGGGTTGTTGTCAAGAAAGTCAATCATAGCGACTTGAGAAAGCATGCTTAAATTAATAAATTTCATGCGTGCCTTAAAGTCAGAAGATTTGTCTAACTTATTCTTATGAGCTTCTTCTTTTAGGAGTTGCATGTTAACGATATCATCAACCAGTTGGTTCATTGGGACATTGTTTTTTGCATCGATTTGACGCCTTTCTAGGGCGTAAAACTGTAAGGTTGATTGTTTGAGTTCTTGTCCATTAACAATAGCGATGGTTGGGTCTTCGTTTGCGAATGCCTGTGGGGCGATAGATGCTAGTAAAATTGAACCAATGATGACTAATTTACCCTTCATTTAAATCTCCTGTTGTCGGTTTTTCTTCTGGTGTAAAGGCTTTAATGCTAAGTGCATGAATGTCGCTTTTCATCATGTCACCTAATGCTCGATAAATAAGCTGGTGACGTTGAATTCTTGATTTATTTTCAAATTTATTAGAAACAATGGTCAGGTAAAAATGCCCACCACCTGATTTAGCGCCTTCATGCCCTGCATGAGATTGGCTATCATCTAATACTTGAATGAACTCGGGCTGAATAGCCTTATTTAAAGTGTCTTTTATTATATCTGTACGGTTTGTCATTTTATCTGTAGAAAAATTCCTAGTTATGGTTATCTGGTTGGTTTATAGGGTCTTCGATGTGCTTGGTAAGGTAAATGCCTTGAGCCACAATAAACATTATTGTTAACCCAAGCATTCCAAACAATTTGAAATCTACCCAAGTATCTGTGTCGAAATTGTACATAACATACAGGTTTAAAAGCCCTTGTACTACAAAGAAAAGAGCCCAAATGCCATTTAGTTTTGTCCAAATTTTGTCAGAAAGTGTTAATCCACCGCTCATCATGCGTTTAACAAGAGGGGTGTTACCAATAAAGTGCGTGGAAATGCAAACAAAGGCAAAAAGCCAATTGATCACTGTGGGTTTCCATTTAATGAAGGTTTCATTTTGTAGGTAGAGTGTTGCGCCACCAAAAAGAAGCATAAGGCAGAAAGTCATTATATGTGTTGAATCGACTCGTTTATTTTTAAGCCAAAATGAAGCAACCTGAAGGCCAGACGCAATAATTGCGACAACTGTTGCAGCGTATATGCCTTGCCATTTGTAGACAATAAAAAATAGTAATATTGGAAAAAAATCAGTCAGAAGTTTCATGGTATAGGAGGTGTATATTTAAACAGAAAAATCTACGCCTAATTGACTGTGGAGTTCATCGCGTAGAGTTTGGCTTTCTAGAGCCTGATGATCAAGGTATGACTGGATTGATTTTTGGTTTTTGTAGTCTAGGTTGTCAATATGAATATTGGCTTTTTGACTGTCATTTAGCGTTTCAATTTTTTGGATTATTTCAGCGCGTTCAATGTTTTTAGTTGTTAACGGGTTGTTTTTCTCCTGACTTGCTATGTGCTTTTCATTTAAATCTTCCTGTGTGCCAGTCGGTTTGTTGGCAGCCTTTTTAGGATTTGGTATTAGGCTAACACCGGTTAAATTTGCTTGAATGTTCATGAGGGATAATTGCTACAATATACTTAATTTAAGTTGCTGGCTTGGTAACGACTTGAATATCTTCAAATTAACAATTTAACACAATTATTGATATTTCACTATGAGCCCATTAGAACGCTATGAACTTGATCTGGCGCAAAAAAGTTTTATTAAAGATGATGCACAGAAAATCATTATTCAGTGTTTAAATGATTTGTATAAAGAGCTGCTCAATACACCCTCCCAGCTAACTGAAAAGAAAGGTTTTTTTTCTATATTTAAGGCCAAATCAGAACCTCTTTTATTGGCGCCCAAAGGGCTCTACTTATGGGGAGGTGTAGGGCAGGGCAAAACCTATCTTATGGATATCTTTTACGATTCTTTACCATTTAAAGAAAAGCAGCGAACACATTTTCATCGGTTTATGCAAAAAGTTCATAAACAACTCGGTGAGATAAAAAATGTTGAAGATCCACTACAAAAGGTGGCCGATGGAATATCACAACGTTGTAGGGTGTTGTGTTTTGATGAGTTTTTTGTTTCCGATATTACCGACGCAATGCTGTTAGGCCGCTTGTTTGAGGCTTTATTTAAGCGTGGTATCTGTTTAGTTGCAACGTCTAATATCGAGCCGGATGGTTTATATAAGGATGGACTACAACGGGCAAGGTTTTTACCCGCTATCGAGGCATTGAAGGCCAACTGTAAGGTTAGAAAATTAGACAGTGGAACAGATTACCGATTGCGAGAATTAGAACAGGCGGAAATCTATCATTCTCCCTTGGATGATCAAACAGACAAGGTATTAAATGAGTTGTTTGAACACTTAACCGTTGCAGATGTTGAACCTGAGTCAGCACTTGAAATAGAGGGGCGGATTATTGATGTAAAGCATTGCTCAGAAGGGGTTGTATGGTTTGATTATCAAGTCATTTGTGATATTCCACGTGGTTCAGCTGACTACATTGAAATTTCGCGCTGTTTTCACACTGTATTGATATCAGACGTTGTGGTAATGAATGATATGAGTAATGACCATGCGAACCGTTTTGTTAATTTAGTCGATGAGTTATATGCCCATAATGTTAAATTAATTATGTCAGCACAAGTGTCTGCTGAGAAGTTGTATCAAGGTAAAAAGCTGGCTTTTCAATTTGAACGTACAGTCAGTCGTTTGCTTGAAATGCAATCACATGAATATTTAGAAAGGCCCCACTTACCCTAAAAAGGAGAATAATGATGGATAAACAAACACAATTAGAAATTGAAGCCGCCACTTTTAGGCGTATTCTTAAACACTTTCAAACGAAGACAGATGTGCAAAATATTGATTTGATGAATTTGGCAGACTTTTGCCGAAATTGTTTTTCTAAATGGTATATGGCTGAAGCGAAAGAACGAGATGTTGATATTGATTATGAAGCGGCTAGAGAGGTTGTGTATGGCATGACGTTTGCCGAATGGAAAGAGAAATATCAATTACCAGCAACACCTGAACAATTAGCGGAATTTGAAGCCGGTGAGGCAAGACGTAAAGGAGGTTAGAGCTAACCTCCTTTCATGCTGCCCCGGTGTCACCTAGGTTAGTGTTTTTTTTGGTGACAAGACCGTTGATGACTAAGAGCCTATTGATATTAAAGGCTAGGTCATCGTCACTAATTCTTCCGCATTTGTTGGGTGAATGGCAACGGTATCGTCAAAGTCCTTTTTGGTTGCGCCCATTTTGATAGCAACAGCAAAACCTTGAAGAATTTCATCAGAGCTTTCACCGAACAGGTGACAACCGACCACTTTTTCTTCTTTTCCTGTGGTTACCAGTTTCATAGTGGTGGGCTGTTTATCAACTGATAGCGCCTGTGTCATAGGGTTAAAGGTGGAGGTGTAGGTTTTTACGTTATCGCCAAATTGCTCAATGGCTTGCTCTTGTGTGAGGCCAATTGTTCCGATCGGCGGGTGTGAAAAGATGACGCTAGGAATCAGGTTGTAATCTAATTTACGCTCGTGCTGGCCGTTAAATAATCGGTCGCAAAGGCGGCGTGCTGCTGCAATAGCGACGGGTGTTAAGGCAGCTCGCCCAGTCACATCGCCGACGGCAAAAATATGCTCTTGAGATGTTTTTTGCCACTCATCGGTGGTGATAAAGCCACGTTTATCAAGTTCAATACCTGCCTTTTCAATAGATAATGAATCGGTGTTTGGTTCACGTCCAATTGCCCAAATAACTTCATCGTATTCGCCGTCAACGACGCCAGTAGTGGTGTTGATGGTTAATTTTCCTTCGGGGCTTTTATCAATAGACGTTTGTGTGGTTTGAGTTTCAACTTGAATACCTTGGTGTTGCATGGCTTTCATTAACTCAGTACCTAACATACTATCGAATGATCGAAGAGCGTGGTCACCTCGTATAATAAGTGTTACTTGAGTGCCTAAGGCTTGGAAGACACCTGCGAGCTCAACGGCAATAAACCCTGCACCAATGATGGCCACTTTGCGGGGCTGTTTTTCAAGTTCAAAAAAACCATCCGATGTAATACCGTATTGCGCACCAGGAATATTGGGGATAGCCGGTTTACCCCCGGTGGCGATGAGGAAACGTTTAGCCGTATATTGTTTGTCACCAACCTGAATAGTGTGACTATCAATAAACGATGCGGTTCCTTCAATATGTTCGACGTTATTGTTATGTAAATTATTGCCATAAATTCCATTGAGGCGTTTGATGTAGGCGTCTCGATTTTGCTTTAGCAAGTGCCAGTTAAAGGAATTGAGTGAAGCGTCAAAACCATAATCGCTAGCCGAGTGAATAATGTCTGCTGTCGAGGCGGCAAACCACATTACCTTTTTAGGAACGCAGCCAACATTAACGCAGGTTCCACCGAGCCTAGCTTGCTCAACAACTGCACATTTAGCACCGTAAGAAGCTGCTCGATTCGCACCAGCGATACCACCGCTACCACCACCAATAGATATTAAATCAAAGTCATAGTTCATATAAATCAGCCAGTTATGTTTTGTAGTTAAAGTAAAATATTTTCTAGTATTTTAGAGTAGGTCAGTGATAATGTGTCTAAATCGTCAATACGGACGCATTCATTAACCTTATGGATTGTTTCGTTAATGGGGCCTAGCTCAATGAGCTGGGCACCACTTGGGGCAATAAAGCGACCATCAGATGTGCCGCCGCCAGTCGATAAAACAGGTGTACTGCCGGTTAGTTCATAAATGGCTTGTTCAACAGCGTTGGTTAATGTTCCTTTCTCGGTCAGAAATGGTAAACCCGATACCTGCCAACTAAGCTCATAATTATCTGAATTTTGGTCCACTATGTAAGTGATACGCCGTTTAATGTCTTCGGGTGTTAATTCGCTCGAGAAACGTAGATTGAACACTAAATTAAGTTGCCCAGGAACAACATTTTCAACACCGGTTCCAGCATTAATATTAGAGATTTGAAAGCTAGTTGGGGGGAAATATTCATTACCCTCATCCCATTTTTCTGCCGTTATTTTTGACAAAATAGGGGCTAGGGCATGGATAGGGTTATCGACTAATTCGGGGTAGGCAACATGGCCTTGTTTACCAAATAAGGTTAAATAACCATTGATCGAACCACGTCGACCAACGCGTACCATATCACCAAAATGTTTATGGCTCGACGGTTCACCAACGATACAAAAATCGATTTTTTCTTTGCGCTGGTTCAGTGTGTCAATGACTTTAACAGTACCGTCATGGGCGGGGCCTTCTTCATCGCTAGTGATTAAGAACGAAATAGAGCCGTTGTGAGTGCTATGTTCAGTAATAAAACGATCACAAGCAGTCATCATTGCCGCTAAACTGCCTTTCATGTCAGCGGCACCACGGGCATAGACCAAGCCATCCTTGATGGTAGGTTCAAAAGGTGGAGTGCTCCATTCTTCTAGTGGACCCGTGGGTACCACATCGGTATGACCTGCAAAACAAAATAACGGCGCTTCGCTGCCTTTTCTTGCCCACATATTGCGCGTTTCGCCGAAGTTCATCCACTCTATTTTGAAGCCACGTTCTTGCAGGTACTCTGCCATCAAGTCCATGCAGCCTGCATCGTTAGGCGTAAGTGATTGCTTTTTAAGTAAGGCAAGGGTGAGGTTTAATGTATCACTCATGTAGACAATAGTTGTTGGTATTGATCAGCGGAAAAGCCAAGTTCTAGGGTTTTGCCGGTATCTAAGATAGGACGTTTAATGATCGCGGGGTTTTCTAACATGATGCTAATGGCCTTTTCCCTATCGATTGATGATTTTACCTCATCATCAAGTTTGCGCCATGTTGTACCTCGTTTGTTAATCATCGCTTGCCAACCAAGGCGGCCTTCGAGAGCGCTTAAAAGAGCTTCGTTTAGGCCATCTTGCCGGTAATCGTGAAACGTAAACTCGATCCGATTATCAGTCAGCCATTTTTTGGCTTTTTTAATGGTGTCGCAGTTTTTAATACCATACATAACGATGGGCATATTAATCCCTTAATAAATCGTTTAAACCAGTTTTACTGCGAGTTTTTTCATCCACCGTTTTGATAATAATGGCCGCATATAAGCTATGTGTACCGTCTTTTGATGGTAAATTGCCCGGTACAACCACAGAGTAAGGAGGAATACGTCCATACATAATTTCGCCTGTTTCACGGTTGTAAATTTTTGTACTTTGGCCGATGTAAACACCCATTGAAATCACGGAACCTTCGCCAACAATAACGCCTTCAACAATCTCAGAGCGTGCGCCAATGAAGCAATTATCTTCAATGATGGTAGGGCCTGCTTGTAATGGTTCTAGAACACCACCAATACCAACACCGCCCGATAAATGAACATTTTTACCGATTTGTGCACATGAGCCAACTGTTGCCCAACCATCAACCATGGAACCGCTATCTACATAGGCGCCAATATTAACGAAAGAGGGCATGAGGACAACATTAGGTGCAATGTATGAACCTGCACGAATCACTGAACCTGGTACAGCACGCATACCGCCATTTTTAAAATCTTCTTCAGTGTAGTTAGCAAATTTAGTCTCTACTTTATCGTAGAAGCGGTTTTCATCACGGTCCATGACGCGGTTGTCGTTGATCTTGAACGATAATAAAACAGCTTTTTTTAACCACTGATTGACCACCCAGTCGCCGTCTTTTTTTTCTGCAACACGACCTTCGCCACTGTCTAGCATAGCAAGTGCTTGTTCAACGGCACTGCGAATTTCTGAGGAGACTGATTTTGAATCAAAGTCAGCGCGGTTTTCAAAAGCTTCATTGATAATGTTTTCAAGGTTTTGCATGTGTTAATCCTATAATTTAATGATAGTTTAAAGAGTTTGTATGAATTGTTTAATTCGGTGTGCGGCGTCTAAACATTCGCCCACTGGTGCTACCAGCGCCATACGAATATGATTTAAACCAGGGTTGCCGTCGTTTGTATTGCGGGCTAGAAACTGCCCAGGTAACACGGTGATATGTTGTTTTTCGAACAGTTGCTGTGCAAAGTCGATATCAGAAATAGGTGTTTTTGCCCATAAATAAAAGCCCGCGTCGGGTGCTTTTACATCCAAGCTATCGTCAATTATAGACAGCACATCTTTGAATTTTTGAGCATAAAGAAAGCGGTTTTCATTAACATGTTCTTCGTGTCCCCAAGCGGCAATACTGGCATGTTGGGTCAGCGTTGGCATGGTGCAGCCGTGATAAGTACGGTAATTAAAATAGCTTTTTAGAACCTTAGCATCGCCAGCAATAAACCCTGATCGCAAACCCGGCGCGTTTGAGCGCTTGGACAGGCTATGGAAAACAACACAACGTGAAAAATCTGTGTTGCCCATGTTCTGGCTGACCTCTAATAAACCTAATGGTTTATTGTGTTCAGTGGTGTATATCTCTGAATAACATTCATCCGCCGCAATGATGAAGTCATAACGGTGTGCTAGTTCAATAAGTTGTCTTAGTTGTGCCTCGGTATGGTTTGCACCACTGGGGTTGCCAGGGTTACATAGATAAAGTAGTTGGCAGTTTTTCCATGTTTTTGTGCTTACTTTGTCGTAATCGGGCAGGTAATTGTTTTCTTGATCACAATTGATGAAGAATGGTTTTGCACCGGCTAATAAAGTTGCCCCTTCGTATATTTGATAAAAGGGGTTTGGCATGGCAACGATGGCCTTATCACTTCGTTGGACAACGCATTGTGCGAATGAGAAGAGGGCTTCTCGTGTGCCACTAACCGGTAAAATATGTGTGTTTGGGTCAAGCGCGTTAGGGTTTATATCAAAACGTTGAGAAAGCCATGCGGCAATGCTTTGACGTAATTCGTCTAGCCCTTTTGTGGTTGGGTATTGGCCAAGGGTATGTAAGTGTTTTAGCAACGCATCGGTAATTATTTGAGGCGTAGGGTGCTTGGGTTCGCCGACAGATAAAGCGATATGCTCTAACTGATTGGGTGGTGTAATACCGTGCTTGAGTTTAGCGAGTTTCTCAAATGGGTACGGTTGAAGAGAAGCTAAATCTGGGTTCATAACGAAAGGATATTTTTTGTAGCGTGGTAGTATAGGTGATTAGCGTTTAGGATAAAACGCTCCAAGCTAACAATAATAGCAAATCTGATGGCTGATACAGTACTGCAAATTTTTGCGAAGGCACCTATAGACGGTTTTGTAAAAACGCGCTTGATACCCGAACTAGGTGTGAAGGCAGCAACTGATGTATATATAACGTTATTAAGCAGTGTTGTTGAGTTAGCTGCTAGCAGTAATTACAGCGTCCAACTATGGTGTGCGCCTGATTTACAACATGACTTTTTTCAGCAGGTTGCTAAGAAATATAAATTTGCCCTACGCAAACAACGCGGCGCTAACCTGGGTGATAAGATGAAGTATGCTCTTGAGCAAGGGCTTCACGAGGCAAATAGGGTTGTGTTGATTGGTGCCGATTGCCCAGTTTTTACTCTCAATTATTTAATGGAAGCCTTTCAGTTGCTGACAGACTCGAAGGTGGTTTTGGGGCCGGCAGAAGATGGTGGTTTTGTATTAATTGGTTGCACCAAGGTGCGCGACAATATGTTTAGTCAGGTTGATTGGGGTGAAGCAACGGTACTAAGCCAGACCTTGAAGGCATTGACAGGTGCAAAACTGACATATAGCTTGTTGCCGATGCTTTGGGATGTTGATACGTTAAGCGATTTAAAGCGATGGCAGGCTAGTTAATAGGGCTGTTGAAGGTCTTCTATGAAGGCTGTGGTGTGGCCTCGTAATTCATTGGCTGAAAAACTTCGTTGTACAATTTTACTTTTTAATGTCGCCAGTTTTTGTTTAATACCGTCTAGATTTTCTTTTTCAATCTCTCGTAAAACAACAAATGATTCCAACTCGCTGCAAATTGATAATCGTTTCATCAAAAAGTTTTGAGGTAACGAGTGTGCGGTAGAGTTGAGTTAGCGTTTCACGGTTTTGGAGTGGTGTTTGAAGAGGTTGTAATAACGCTCCGTGTTCATCAAGATAGCTTAGGTATTCAATGTTGGTTCCATTGTTTTCACTCATCTAAAATGTATCCCTACAATGATGTAGATAAAAGGTTAGTCTATATTTAATGATAAAAGTTCAGTCCTTATGAGCATCAGGCACCCAGAATAATAACTGTTTTTTATAGCCAGCCAGTTATAATATCTAGCCAATAAAAAGTTTATCGTTATTAATAATGAATGCTGTCAATTCTGCATCGCACATCGTACAGATTAAAAAAATCTCCAAGTTTTATAATAATAAACAGGTGGTTAATGAGCTAGATTTAAATATTGAAGCGGGTTGTTTTTGTGGAATATTGGGTCCAAATGGCGCAGGTAAAACGACGACGTTAAGGATGTTGGTTGGTCACTGTCCGATAGATACCGGAGAACTGTCAATTTTAGGGTTGCCGATGCCTGCAAACGCATCGCTTATCAGGGAATCTGTCGGTGTTGTACCTCAAATGGATAATTTGGACCCTGATTTTACCGTTGAAGAAAATTTATACGTTTATGGGCGTTTTTTTGGTATCGACGAAAAAACATTAAAAGAACGAACAAAAGAGCTTCTTGCATTTGCATCGTTAGAAGATAAAGCGGCCTGTAAAATATCAGCGTTATCTGGAGGCATGAGACGACGTCTGTCATTGGCAAGGGCTTTGATTAATAAGCCTAAATTATTGATTCTGGATGAACCAACGACTGGGCTAGACCCACAAGCACGCCAAGCTATTTGGCAAAAGCTTCGCGAGTTAAAAAAACAGGGGCTTACTCTAATTTTAACGACGCACTATATGGAAGAGGCGGAGCGCTTATGTGATCGGGTTATTGTGATGGACTACGGCGAGGTGATGGCCGATTCGCCACCTAAGGAGTTAATTAAGGATGAAATTGAATCACATGTTCTTGAAGTTCATGCAGCTTCGGACGATTTAATATCGGTGCTAAAGCAGGATAAAACGCTCGCTCGGTTTGAGAAATCAGGGGATATTTGCTTTTTTTATGGCGAGAAAATGAACCATGCTTTGGCTGTGTTAGAGCAAGGGACGCATGATGATTATCTGTTTCGTCCCGCGAATTTAGAAGATGTTTTTATCAAGTTAACTGGGCGAGATTTGCGTGAATAAACTAGCTAAACTGAAACTATTTTTATCCAGAAGTCGGTCAATTTGGTCGCGAAATATTCGCGTTTGGGGGAAGCTTGCTGGGCCTTCATTGCTGGGTAACTTTGGTGAGCCTTTGTTATATTTAATCGTATTGGGTTATGGCTTGGGCCGATTTGTGGGCGAGGTTGAGGGAATGCCCTATATGGCTTTTTTGGCCTCAGGGGTTGTCTGCACCAGCGCGTTGAATTCGGCAAGTTTTGAAGGCATGTATTCCGCCTATACTCGAATGGAAGTGCAGCAAACATGGTTAGGCATGCTGACGACACCGGTGAATGTTGGTGAGGTGGTTTTTGGTGAAATACTCTGGGGGGCGACTAAAAGTTTTATCAGTGTCAGTGCTATATTAATTGTCGCTGCCTTCTTGGGGTTGGTGGAAAATGGCTGGGCGTTATTAGTGTTGCCCGTTGCTTTTCTAACGGGGCTGTGTTTTTCATCATTGGCGTTGTTAATGACATCAAGCGCCAAAAGTTATGATTTTTTTCTTTATTACACGACGCTATTTATTACCCCAATGGTTTTAGTTAGTGGCGTCTTTTTCCCTATAGATACCTTGCCGCAAATAGTTCAGTGGATTGCTACCGTGTTACCTTTGTATCACGCTATTTCCTTGGTGCGCCCGTTAATGACAGGTGGAGAAGTGTCATTGGTGCTGCTGCATGTATTGGTCTTGTTGATATTTAGTATAACGGCGGGTAGTTTAGCCGCCTATAGGGTAAAGAAAAGGCTCATTAAATGAGCCTTTGTGATCGAAGGTAAGAATTAATCGTTATAATTATGCGGCTATAACAACCTTATTTCGGCCTGCTTCTTTTGCTTGGTACAGTGCTTTATCGGCGCGATCAATTAACAGTTCAACACTATCGGTTGCTTTAACTGTTGCGATACCTGCGGAGATTGTTACCTCTCCAATGGCTTCACCGCTTTCTTTTCGTTGCAGCTTACTGTTGCTCATTGCAATACGTATTTTTTCCGTCAGCTGCTTCGCGTTGTCAATATCTAGGCCGGTTAAAATAACTGCAAATTCTTCACCACCATACCTAGCAATATGGTGCTCTGAGCCAACAATCTGGGTTAAAAGTGCGGAAACGTAACGAATAACTCGATCGCCGACAAGGTGGCCAAAATTATCGTTTACACGCTTAAAGTGATCAATATCAAGTAGAACCAGGGTTGCACTTAAATTGGTTTCACTATGAACAACGTTATCTATCGCTTTATCAAACGCGCCTCTGTTTTTAAGGCCTGTTAACGCATCTTTTTCAGCGCTTGCTTTTACTGCCTCTAATTCGGCTTTCATTTTAAGAATTTCAGCATTTGTTTCTTGCATCCTTGCTTGGGTGGCCTGATTGTTCTTAACCATCTCTCGTGTATCCTGCATGACTTGTTTGAGCACAAGTGCAGCGGCCTGTGGGTCGGTTGTATAGGATAAAGTTTCAGCATGTTTGTTAATTGCGCTGTCAAACTCTCCGGCACCACTGCTGACCTGTTGGACTTCTTCAGATGCTGAAGACATGACTTTTTCTAAGGAGTGCTGTATTTTTTCTTGTTGTTCTAGGGTTGCTCCACCATTGATGTATTTTTCATAAAGTTCCAGCATGATAGCTAATGTAAAAGGTTTTTTTTCACTAATAATGCTATCGATGACGTCATTAAGGGTCTGGGAATTACCAGATAAATAACTGTAAAAAATAGAGTAGTTGATGGGGGTGGGAGGTAAGTTATGTTGTGACAACATTGGGATTGCTTGCCTTAAATATTCGGCGGCTTGTTTGGGTTCGTCTTGCTGTAACATTTAATTCCTCTGTTTGACGGTTTGTATTTATATTAGTACAAAATTTGAAGCCAGTTGTAAACAGCTGGAGTTTGGTGAGTTTATCTGCTTTATTTAGTCATTATATGATGAAATTTGTGAGGGAGGTCTCATTTTATTTGCCTGTGTAGTAACTGTCAGTAAAGGTTTATTCGACGCAGTTGGGTAAGAAGCTGTGTTATAAAGAGATTTTGAATCTTCTTGGCTTTTGAGAAAATGTATGGGTTGTGTTAATCATTTTATTTTGCTTATTTTGTTGCTGGTTGCTATACCAGTAATACAGGCCGACCTGTACAAAAAAGTCGATAAAAACGGCCATGTTTATTTTACAGATAACCCCGTCGGGGGCGGTTTTAAGCTTATTATGCGGACGCCTAAAAAAGGCACGATTGAGTATAAAAACTTTCAGCGTAATCGTCGTCAATTGACACCACTGATTAAGCAGCAAGCTAGGCAATATAAGGTCGACCCTGCGTTGGTGATGGCTATTATTCATGCTGAATCAGCTTATGATAGAAAGGCTGTCTCAAGAGCTGGAGCCGTAGGCTTGATGCAATTAATGCCTGGAACGGCAAAACGATATGGAGTCAGTAACCGTACTGATGCAGCGCAAAACATTCGTGGCGGTGTTCAGTATTTAAGGTATTTATTAGAACTGTTTAAATTTAATATTAAACTAACCCTAGCTGCTTATAATGCAGGTGAATCAGCTGTTTTGAAATATGGAAATAAGGTGCCACCTTATCCGGAAACAGAACAGTATGTAAAAAAAGTAGTGACTTATTACCAAGATTATTTAAATGGCCATAAGGTGCTTTAACTATTAAGACTTTCTAAAGGAGAAATATGCGTTTATTACATACCATGCTTCGTGTCGCAGATTTAGACCGTTCTATTGAATTTTATACAGAGGTGTTAGGGATGACGCTATTGAGGCGCAAGGAGTTTCCTGAGGGCCGTTTTACCTTAGCGTTTGTCGGGTATCAGCCTGAAAGTGCCGGTACAGTTATAGAGCTAACGCATAACTGGGATAAAGGTGCCTATGACCTAGGGGATGCGTTTGGGCATATTGCCATACAAGTTGCTGATGTCTATGAAGCATGTGAGCTAATTCGTCAAAAAGGCGGGGTGGTAACACGCGAAGCAGGGCCGATGAAGGGAACAGACAGTATTTTAGCGTTTGTTAAAGACCCTGATGGCTATTCGATAGAGTTGCTGGCCTGACTATTAAAGTATTTTAACGCCCATTGTTGTTAACATATTAGTCAGCTTGATTAAAGGCAGCCCGATAAGTGCATTGGGGTCCTCACCTTCAATGCGATCAAATAAAGCGATGCCTAGGCCTTCTGATTTAAAAGCAGCCGCGCAGCCATATGGTTTGTCTCTGAGTACATAGTTTTCTATTTCCCCAAGAGATAGGGTTTTCATATGCACTCTACAGATGTCTGTTTCGGTGATGCTCTCGTGAGTTTTAGAGTTTAGAAGCGTTAAGCTGGTATAAAAGACAATGGTTTTCCCTGATGAGCGTGTTAGCTGTTGTACGGCCTTGTTAAATTCGCCGGGCTTAGTAAGTTGCTGATCCCCAAGCATGGCGACTTGGTCAGAGCCAATAATGAGGTGGTTAGGAAAGTCTGGCGTCAACGCGGTCGCTTTTTCAAACGCGAGACGCTTTGAAAGTTCAATAGGGCTTTCGTTGGCTTTAAACGATTCATCAATATTCGGTGAGGCGGTTTCAAAGTTAGGATAAATTTTTTTTAGCAGCGTTTTACGAAAAGGTGAGCTAGAAGCTAATACTAATGTCGGATGATTTTTCATATAATATAGTTAATTTGAATTAAGATCATTTTACCTAATATGACCAAGACATTGCAGATAGAAGTTGACCCATCGTTGTGCGCCAGTCAAGAACGAAACATTACAGGCGAACTGCCTTACGATGAATTACAGCAAATACAGGCTGATATTGATCCGTCTAGTTCTTCAATAAGGGCAGATTTAACATTTTCAAAAGTCGGAAAATTTGTTGTTTTAACAGGTCGGATTTCAGCAGATCTCGTGTTACAATGCGCCGCTTGTTTAGAATTGACTGATTTTCCGGTCAATATAGATGTGAAATTGGCGATTATTAATGATGAGGCTAGAGCATCATTAATACCAGATGATTATGAGCCTTACTTGTATGAAGGTGAGCGCTTGCTGATCAGCGATGTCGTTGAGGCAGAAGTGGTGTTAGTGCTTCCATCCATAGCAAGGCACGAAGTGTGTCCGGTTGAGTTGCCTAAAAGTAGCGCAAGCAAAGATTATGGGCTTGAAACGGAAAAAAAGAAGAATCCGTTTGAGGTTTTAGAAAAGTTAAAGTTGAATTAGACAGAAGATTTAGCGTCTACTCAAGAAATAATGTCCAATGGACAAAAACTAATGTCAGCAAAATAAATGTGTTTTGTTGTGGAAAGACTTATGGCTTAAAAGCGATAAGGGTTATTAATTCTCTGGAGAATTTGAGATGGCAGTACAAAAAAGTAAAAAATCACGTTCAAGACGTGGTATGCGTCGTTCACACGATGCGTTGACAGCGAAAACATTATCAACCGAGCCTACAACTGGTGAAGTTCATTTGCGTCATCATGTGAGTGCAGATGGTTTTTACCGCGGCGAACAAGTTGTCGCTGATAAAGATTAATAAGGTTTTTGTTTTAACGTATCTTCGGGCCGTTCAGCTTCGTGTTGTTAGGTAAGGCATTAGTTAATGTTTAATGCGAAAATAACCGGTACAGGTAGTTATTTGCCTGAAAAAGTTGTTACTAATAAAGATTTTGAATCAATATTAGAGACGACTGACGAGTGGATTTATTCCAGAACGGGGATAAAGCAAAGACACGTTATCGATGAAAAAGAGTCTGTCTCTAGTATGGCTGAGATTGCGTCTAATAACGCACTTGAAGCAGCGGGGTTAGATGCCTCTGAAATCGATCTTATTATTGTTGCTACCAGTTCATCTGATAGGGTTTTTCCTAGTACGGCGTGTATTTTACAGAATAGGCTGGGCGCAAACGGTGGGGCAGCTTTTGACGTTCAGGCGGCTTGTTCAGGGTTTATTTATGCCTTGGGCATTGCAACCCAATTTATAAAAGCTGGGGGCGCAAAAAAAGCACTGGTTGTCGGTTCAGAAGCGAATTCAAGGATTCTCGACTATTCAGATAGAAGCTCGTGTGTGATCTTCGGTGATGGTGCGGGCGCAGTTGTGGTAGAAGCATCAGAAGAGCCCGGTATCTTATCAACGCATATGAACGCCGACGGTCAATATCAAGATCTGCTGTATGTGAACAATCCAATCAAAGACCAAAAACAAGAAGGTGATCAGGCTTTCATGACGATGCACGGCAATGATGTGTATAAAGTCGCGGTTAAAACATTAAGCCGTGTTGTGGATGAAACACTTGAAGCCAACAACATGGATAAATCAGATGTTGACTGGTTAATACCGCACCAAGCTAATATAAGAATCATTTCCTCGGTTGCAAAAAAGCTGAATATGCCGATGGAAAAGGTTGTTCTCACGATAGAAAATCAAGCCAACACGTCTGCTGCTTCAGTGCCTCTTGCATTAGATCAAGCAGTTAGAGATGGGCGAATTAAAAAAGGTGAAATAGTCTTGATGGAAGCCTTTGGTGGTGGTTTTGTCTGGGGTTCTGCTCTTGTAAAAATGTAAGTCTTCAGTAAATTCAAATCATTTAATACATTATGTCATCAAACAAAATAGCCATTGTTTTTCCAGGTCAGGGGTCCCAAGCTGTCGGTATGCTAGGTGATCTGTCTGCTCACTATAATCAAATCAAAGAAACCTTCGATGAGGCATCACAAGCATTAGGCCGTGATTTATGGGCGTTAGCCCAAAATGGGCCTGTTGAAGAGTTGAACCAAACACAAAATACACAACCTTTGATACTAACAGCAAGTGTTGCCATGTGGCGCGTGCTCCAATCTACAGCGGAAGTTACTCCCTCGTTTATGGCTGGCCATAGCTTGGGTGAATATACAGCGCTTGTTTGTGCGGGAAGTTTGGACTTTGTTGATGCAGTTAAATTGGTTGAGCAACGTGCGATGTTTATGCAGCAAGCCGTCCCTGAAGGTGAGGGAGCGATGGCTGCAATATTAGGTCTTGAAGTAGCTGACTTAGTAAATATTTGTAATCAAGCGGCTGAGGGAGAAACTGTTTCGGCTGTTAATTTTAATGCACCTGGTCAGGTTGTTATTGCAGGTAATACGAACGCAGTTAATAGAGCAATAGAGTTGGCGAAAGAACAGGGCGCAAAAAGAGCGTTGCCGTTACCAGTCAGTGTACCTTCACATTGTGCGTTGATGGCTCCAGCTGCTGAAAAGTTAATGGCTGTATTGGGCGGAGTTAGGTTTTCAATACCAACCATTTCAGTCATACACAATACGGATGTAGCGCAACATAACGATGCATCTGATATTAAGCAGGCTCTGATGAAACAATTACACACGCCGGTACGCTGGGTTGAGACAGTTGAGATGTTAACTGATGCCGGAATAGATACCATTATTGAGTGTGGTCCAGGTAAAGTGCTAAGTGGATTAAATAAAAGAATTAATAAATCATTAGCACTTTACTCGTTAGGTGATGAGCGCTCATTTAATAAAACGATAGAGGCATTATGATGAATAATAAACCAATTGCATTGGTTACTGGAGCAAGTCGTGGGATAGGTAAAGCCATTGCGCAACAGCTGGTCGCTGATGGTTTTTATGTTGTTGGAACGGCCACTTCTGATAACGGCGCGGCGGCTATATCAGATTATCTATCTGATTCAGGTAAAGGAATGACGTTAGATGTTACCGACACAGATTCAATTCAGTCGGTCTTGAAAGACATTACATCTACCGTGGGTGCGCCTACAGTGTTGGTGAATAATGCTGGGATTACCAGAGATAATCTTATGCTCAGAATGAAAGATGATGAGTGGGATGATATTATTTCAACCAATCTAAGTTCAATATTCCGCGTTAGTAAAGGTTGTTTGCGCGGTATGATGAAAAATAAAAAAGGGCGGATTGTTAGTATTGCCTCAGTTATTGGTGTAACCGGTAATGCTGGGCAAGCAAATTATGCAGCTGCTAAGGCAGGGATTATCGGGTTTAGTAAATCGTTAGCGAGAGAAGTTGGCTCAAGAAATATCACAGTCAATACGGTGGCTCCAGGCTTTATTGACACAGATATGACAAAAGCCTTACCAGATGAGCAAAAAGCTTCATTATTGGAAGGGGTTCCTCTTGGGCGTCTTGGTGATGCAAAAGAGATAGCAAATGCTGTTTCCTTCTTATGTTCTGATAAAGCGGCTTACATTACAGGGGAAACTTTACATGTTAATGGTGGCATGTATATGGGGTAATGAATAATTGATCGTAAGTTTTTAGTAGTAGTCCTTGGTTTGATATATAGAATTGTTTAAACTTTTTTAATTTAGCAATATAATAAGAAGACCACAAATTTAGCAATATAATATGAACACCACAAATTAAATTTGTGGTTCCAAAAATACAGAGGGAATAGAAAAATGAGTAATATTGAAGAGCGCGTCAAAAAAATCGTTGCAGAACAACTTGGTGTGAAGGAAGAAGAAGTAACAAACGAAGCATCATTCATCGATGACTTAGGTGCAGATTCATTGGATACGGTTGAGTTAGTGATGGCTCTTGAAGAAGAGTTTGATTGTGAGATTCCTGATGAACAAGCTGAAGGTATCACAACTGTTCAACAAGCAATTGACTACGTTAATAATAACGCAGAATAAATCAATTTCTTTTTATCAAGCACGGCTTACTTTATCGTAAGCCGTGCTTGTTTTATGTTAGAGAGTTCATATTGTGTCTAAACGTCGAGTAGTAGTTACAGGGTTGGGTTTGTTGTCACCAGTTGGTGGTAATGTTGCAGATTCTTGGGAAAATATTTTAAATGGTCAAAGTGGTATTGCCCCGATAACTCGGTTTGATACAACTGATTTTCCATCAAATTTTGGTGGAGCCGTTAAAGATTTCGATGTAAATGACTATCTTTCTCGTAAGGATTCAAAAAAAATGGATCCATTTATTCATTACGGTGTTGCGGCTGGAATCCAAGCTTTAGATGATTCTGGTCTTGAGGTGACGGATGAAAATGCTGAAAGAATCGGCGTAGCCATTGGTGCAGGTATTGGTGGTATTTCAGGCATTGAAGCTGGTTTTGAAGGCTTTCAAAAAGGTGGGCCAAGAAAGATTTCACCGTTTTTTGTGCCATCAAACATCATCAATATGATCTCAGGAAACCTTTCAATTTTACGTGGATTGAAAGGGCCAAATTTCGCCATTGTAACGGCATGCACAACAGGTGCGCATAATATTGGCGATGCAATGCGCATTATTCAATACGGTGATGCTGATGTGATGGTGGCTGGTGGGGCAGAAATGGCCACGTCAGTGACGTCTTATGGTGGGTTTTCTTCTGCGCGTGCCTTGTCACGTAGGAATGATTCACCCGAAACAGCGAGTCGTCCTTGGGACAAAGACCGTGATGGCTTTGTTTTAAGTGATGGTGCCGGTGTTTTGGTGCTTGAAGAATATGAGCATGCTAAAAAACGCGGTGCACAAATTTATGCAGAATTAGCCGGCTATGGAATGAGCTCCGATGCATTTCATATGACCATGCCATCAAAGAATGGTGATGGCGCATACCGTTGCATGCGAAATGCTTTAAAAGACGCTTCGTTAGATGCAGAACAAGTCAGTTATATCAATGCTCACGGTACCTCGACACCTGCTGGGGATGTTGCTGAAACGCACGCAGCTAAAACTTTATTAGGTGATAATGCTTATAAAGTACCGATGAGTTCAACCAAGTCCATGACTGGTCATATGCTAGGAGCAGCTGGTGGCGCAGAGGCAGTATTTTCTGTTTTAGCGTTGCGTGATCAAGTGGCGCCACCGACCATTAATCAATTTACGCCTGATCCTGATTGTGATTTAGATTATGTGCCAAATGAAGCACGTCAAATGGAAATGAATGTTGTTGTGTCAAATTCATTTGGGTTTGGTGGTACTAACGGCACGCTCGTCTTTAAACGACTTTAGCTTATACCCTGCCAGGTGACACTGGATATAAAAGACTGTGGCGATTACCTTAAAATCGAAATTGCTTCAGATTTCGACCTATTAGATTGCCATGCGGCGAATCCTCAGCGCTATCCATTTTTATTAGAAAGTAATGATGCAAGTCATTCAGCCAATGCTTTCGATATATTGTTCGGTTTTCCTGGCGAAAAAATTGAATCATCAAGCATAAAAAATAATCAATTTTTCGCTAAGTTTGATCATGCTTTTGAACGAGAGAAAGTACCAAGTAAGGCTGACAAACTTCCTTTTACGGGGGGCTGGTTTGTCTTTTTAAGTTATGAACTTATTGGTGTTATTGAAGAAAAACTTTCCGATCTGCAAGTAGATAAAAGCTTACCGGTGGTGAGTGCTGTAAGAATCCCTTTAGCCATCATAAGAAGCCATCAGGATAACCGTTGCTGGATTGTGTGCGAAAAGGGACATGATGCTTTAATTAAACAAGTATTGGTTGATCTAGAGACCCTGGAAAAGAGTGGATTTAACTATCCAACAGTCAAGTTAAAAGAAGACCCGTCGAACGCCTTTTTAGCGGGTGTAAAAAAGATTAAGTCATATCTAATTGAAGGAGATACCTTACAGGTTAATCTTTCTAGGCAATGGGCCGGTGAGTTTGCTGGTCAGAGTGATTATTTAGATGTTTATCGTTCACTAAGGGTACATAACCCTTCACCTTTTGCTGGGTTGGCTTGTTTCGGCGAGACGGTTATTTGTTCATCATCTCCGGAGCGTTTAATTAGTTGTGTTGACGATGTTGTGCAAATGCGACCTATCGCAGGCACAAGGCCCAGAGATAAAGATGAACTGTTAGACAATAGTTTTGCGCAAGAGTTACTTTTTAATGCAAAAGAAAGCGCAGAACATATTATGTTGATTGACCTCATTCGTAATGATCTTGGGCGAATTTGTACAACCGGTACGGTAAAGGTTGATGAGAAAATGAGCTTGGAATCTTATGCAGAAGTGCATCATATAGTCTCAAACGTCACTGGTAAATTGGTCTCGGGCATGTCGCCCTCAAACGTGATTAAAGCAGTTTTCCCGGGCGGTACAATAACGGGTTGTCCTAAAGTTCGTTGTATGGAGATCATTAATGAACTAGAAAAAACGCCAAGGGGTGCCTATACCGGGTCGATGGGCTACATTAATCGTAATGGCAACTTAGACCTAAACATATTAATAAGAACCTTTACCATTAATGATAGGCAGTTAATATTGAGGACAGGGGCAGGAATCGTGGCGGATTCAATTGCAGAAAAAGAACTTGAAGAAACACGACATAAAGCCAAAGCTTTATTACAAGCGTTGAATATTAGTAATGGATAAGACCCTAATTAATGGTCAATATGGTGACTCAATTAATGCTTCAGACAGGGGCTTACAATATGGTGACGGCCTGTTTGAAACCATTCTAGTGGAGTTTGGTTGCCCTTGTTATCTTGAAGAACACTTGCAGCGCTTACAAAAAGGTTGCGAAGTGCTGGGTTTTCCACCTCTTAATAAGGATATTTTAGAAAGAGAAATCTTTCAGCTCATCGAGACAAATCAATGTGGGGTTATAAAATTATTGATTTCAAGAGGTGTCGGTAAAAGAGGTTTTTTGCCGCCCAAAAACCCTAACGTAACACGGCTAGTGTCTTTTTCTGTAACTAAGGCAACGGTAAAAAATCCACTGCTTAGTTTAGACCTTGTTTTATGTCATACTCAGCTAAGCCGCCAACCCTTATTGGCTGGGCTTAAACACTTGAATCAATTAGAACGAGTGTTAGCACGTAGTGAATTTGGCGATACTGTTTCAACCGAAGGTTTAATGCTCGATGTTGAGGGCGTAGTGATTGAAGGAACAATGAGTAATATTTTTATTGTTAGCAAGGGTGTTTTAATGACGCCTACATTAGAAAATGCGGGAGTTAGAGGAATCATTCGTGATTACTTAATAGCTCAAGCGACTCAAGAAGGAATGGATTGTAGAGAAATGGAGCTGTCTGTGGAGAACGTAATAGATGCAGATGAGGTTTTTATGACAAATAGTTTAATGCCTATACGAGCTATTAAACAACTTAGAATTGATGACAAAGCCTTTATTAAAGAGGCGGGTCCGTATGCACACTGGGCGTTAGATAACGTACTGGCTGATATTCAGCATCAAGTCGATCAACACGTGGGAAAAAACTAATGCGGCGCTTATTAGCAATAACAATTATTGTTTGCAGTTTATTATTTGGTTGGTTTTGGATGATGTACAACTATGCAATGAATGAATCGTCTATTTCTAACGAGATGGGCTCTGTTGTTGTGAACATTGAAAAAGGTCAAAACCTAAATCAAATTATTTCAACGCTGGATAAGAAAGGCGTGGTAGATGGACCTTGGTTTAAATGGCATGTTCGGTTTGAAGGAGCTGCCAATAGAATACAAGCAGGTGAGTACGAATTTTCTCCAGGTTTGACACCGGTGCAAATATTGAATTTTCTAGTCAAAGGCAAGGTTAATCAATATGCTATTTCAATCATTGAAGGCCAAACGTTTAAGGAAGTTTTAAGGGACATTAGAGAGCATCCAGCGATTAAAAAAACACTGCCTGAACAAGCGAGTATCAGTCAGTATTTAACGTTATTGAATATTCCGGAAAAACATTTAGAGGGGATGTTATTACCCGAAACATATTTTTTTATTAAAAATACATCTGATGTAGATATTCTTCGTCGTGCATACCGTTCGATGCAGGTTTTCGTTAATTCAGCATGGCCTAAAAGAGATGTAAGAACAGTGATACCAAGCGTTTATGATGCACTGATTCTAGCATCTATTGTAGAGAAGGAAACGGGGGCTGCTCACGAACGAAAGCAGATAGCGGGTGTTTTTATCCGTAGACTTGAAATAGGTATGAAACTACAAACAGACCCAACTGTTATTTACGGTATGGGAGATGGGTATGACGGTGATATAAGGTATAGAGATTTACGTAAGGACACTCCCTATAACACATATACACGTTATGGGCTTCCACCGACACCAATAGCAATGCCTGGTAAGGCGGCGATCGACGCAGTTCTACACCCAGAAGACACTAAAAACTTATATTTTGTATCGAATGGTGATGGCACGCATATATTTTCTGAAACGTTGAAGCAACATAATGCAGCGGTTAACAAATACCAACGGAAGCAATAATAATGAAAGTGGGAAAGTTTTTAACCCTTGAAGGCGTTGAAGGTGTTGGTAAAACAACAAATCTGGAGTTCATTGCTAACTATATAAAATTAGCCGGGCAAGAGGTTGTTACAACGAGAGAGCCTGGTGGCACAAAAATAGCCGAAAAAATTCGAGGCTTGTTATTAGACCATGATGATGAGTCATTATGTGATGAGTCTGAGCTTCTCTTAATGTTTGCGGCACGGGCTCAACACCTTAAAAACGTCATTATGCCGGCCTTAGAATCTGGCAAGTGGGTTGTGTGTGATCGTTTTACGGACGCTACGTATGCGTATCAAGGGGGCGGGCGTCATTTTAAAGTTGCTGATATTAGCTGGCTAGAACAATTTGTTCAAAAGGGCTTGTTGCCCGACCTTACCATTTTGTTAGACTTGTCGGTGGATATTGGCTTACAACGAGCGGCGAATAGAAGTGATCCAGACCGTTTTGAATCTGAAAAAAAAGTATTTTTTGAAAATGTTCGGCAAGTATATTTGGATAGAGCAAAGGCAGAACCTAAACGCTTTGGTGTTGTTGATGCCTCTGACCCTTTGCAACAAGTACAGAAAAATATAGCCGTTTACTTAGACAAAATATTGCTAGATGAGTAATCAATTACAAGCTGTTTACCCTTGGTTACAAAACTATTGGGGGCCATTATCTCGTTACTTAAAGCAAGACCGCTTACCCAGTGCTTTGATGCTAGTTGGCAACGAAGGGTTAGGGGTATCATCGTTGGCTATCGCGTTTGCCCATCGAGCTGTTTGTTCTTCATCTCTTGATGAGCCGTTTGCTTGCGGTTTATGTGAAGCGTGTTTATTGTTTAAAGCTGATAATTACCCAGACTTCTTTCATGTAATACCTGAAGAGGGCAAAACGAGTATTAAAATTGAACCCATTCGGCAGTTAATGTCATCATTAGCATTAAGCAATCAATATACTAAACCAAGAATTGTTGTTATTGACCCAGCCGATGCGATGTCTCATTCAGCGGCTAATAGTTTACTGAAAACCTTAGAGGAACCTAGCGAAAATACCTGCCTGGTTTTGATAGTGAATCAACTGTCGAAAGTACCCGCAACAATAAGAAGTCGTTGTCAGCTTATAACCGTTAAGGGTATTGAGCTGACTGAGGCAAAGGGTTGGTTAGTTGGTTTGGGCTGTAAGGAGCCAGAACAATATTTGAGTTTAGCTAACAACGCGCCTCTTTATGCTAAAGAATTATGGCAAAAAGAGGCCTTGAAGATCAGAAAGCTGTTACTGAATAACTTTATAGAGCTTTTGAAAGGGCGTTTAGATCCAGTCCTATTTGCTGAAAAATGTATTAGCCTAAAAGGCTTGCCTGTTTTAAAATGGCTGATGTCGTGGTTATCTGATGCAATCAAGTGCGCTCATGGTGCCTTAGATAATCAGCTAATGAACCCTGACCTGAGAGCTGACTTGAAAGTTTTTATAGAAACGCTACACTTAAAAGGAATGCATACATTGTTAGAGCAGTTAAATTATTTAACATCGTTAGAGTCTAATCAAGTTAACCAACAGTTAATGCTAGAAGAGTTCGCGATACAAAGTTATTCACTAACACGTAAATAAAGGCTAGTTAAATGACCCCTACAGGAAAAGAGTCTCGCCAAGGAATTTTATCTTTAACGATTAAAGATAAAAATGCATTGTATGCGGCGTTTATGGATTATGTTGAGGGGGGCGGTTTGTTTATCCCAACTCATAAGAAATATAGCTTAGGTGATGAAGTATTTATGTTGTTGAGTCTAATGGGCGAGGCAGAAAGAATTCCGGTTGCTGGGCGAATTATTTGGATAACCCCAGTGGGCGCAGAAGGCTCCAGATCGAACGGTGTTGGTGTTCAATTTAATGAACAAGACGGTGGTGCAGCGCGAGCAAAAATAGAAACATATTTGGCGGGAACCTCTGCAACTGGGCGACCTACACACACCATGTAATGTTACTTGATGAATGTTCTTGAAACGGCCTTTAAGGCCGTTTTTTATTTATAGAGGATAATACCTATGTTTATAGATTCACATTGCCACCTAGATCGTGTTGATCTAAGCCCTTTCTCAAATAGTCTTAGTGAATATTTAGAAGCTACGAAAGCTGATTCATTAGAGCATATGTTATGTGTGTCAATTAATTGGGAAGATTACCCTGCAATGCGAGATTTGGTGAACGGTTTTGCAAATATTTCTACATCGGTCGGTGTGCACCCTAATGAGATGGATGGCCATGATCCAAGTGTTGATGAATTAGTGGATATTGCCTTGAAAGATCAGGTTGTGGCCATTGGTGAAACCGGCTTAGATTATTCTAGAATTGAAAAAGAGACTGAGGTACTTACCCAGCAGCAACGTTTTCGTCATCACATCAGGGCGGCAAAGAAAATTGATAAGCCGATTATCATCCATACCCGTGATGCAAAGCAGGACACAATTAGAATTATGCAGGAAGAATCTGCTGGTGAGTGTGCTGGTGTTTTGCATTGTTTTACTGAAGATTGGGAGATGGCAAAACAAGCACTGGACTTAGGGTTTTATATCTCATTCTCAGGCATTGTTACATTTAAAAATGCTAAGCAAGTTCAAGAAGTGGCAAAAAAAGTGCCCAATGACCGTTTTTTAATAGAAACAGACTCTCCCTATTTGGCGCCTGTTCCGATGCGAGGAAAGCCAAATTACCCTAATTACGTAAAATATGTGGCAGAAAAAATGGCAGAATTAAGAGGTTTATCCTTAGACGCCACAGCACAAATGAGTGCTAAAAACTATTCTACTTTGTTTGATCGTTAATCTAGCGAGGCTTTGCGCCACCTTAAGAAATTAGGAAGAGGGTAGAAGTGCTTGGATCTTATTTAACAGCATTATTTTTTCGGTTAGCGTGTTGTTTGTGTCATTTAGTTCGTTATTAATGTCGCTTAATTGCTTTTGTAAAACTGAAATTTCTTCCCTTGCGGATTTGAGGTTTTCATCAGCCATGGTTTTATAAGCCTCATTAAATTTTTTCTGATAACTGGATAATAATTCACTTAACAGGTCGTCAAAGCTTTGCTGGCTAAAATTGTTTGAGCTGACTAAACTTTCAAGGTGCTCAAGAACATCATATAGCGGCTTCTTAAATTCGCGTTGGAAACATGAACTAAGTTGCTGATTGAGATAGTGTAAGTCGTCTTCATTTCCGCTGAACTGAGCAAATAATTTTAAGCTGCTCGATTCAAAACTATTAAGACTTTCCGCGTGTTTTTCAAAATATACTTGCTCAAGTGTTGTGACGATTTCTCGCAGTTCGTCTTTAGGAAAAGAGCGTTGTTCAAGGTAATTGTATAGTTCTCGGATAGATGACGAAGAGGGTGCTTGATCTGCTTGAGTCGTGGGCTCTTCGGGTACTTGTGGTTGAAACTGGGTAAGTTGCTCTAAAAAAGCGGCTGAATCTTCTTCTGTTACATCACCCGTTGATAATTGGGCAATGCAAAAATCGGCGGCTTGTTTAAAGCTAAGCGGTGTTTTTACACTAGCAGGCGGTGTGACAGTATTAGGTAAAGTGTCTTCTTTAAACGTAACGACTGGTGTTTCAGAAGGTGTTTGAGCACGTGAGTCAATGCCATCTTGCTGGCGCCAAAACTCACTGAATGAGTCGACAGTTTGTTCAGCAACCTCTTTGTCTAATTCTTGAGCCAATTTTTTAAAGCAGCCACTTGCATTAGAGTCTGGACTTAACAATACAGCAGGGCATTGAAGCCTGATGGATGAAATCATGGTTTCATCTACTTGAATATAGCCCAGGTAGTTAATGTCAACATCAATATATTTTTTTACAGCCGACTCAAAACGTTTATAGATTGCTTGGCTATTCTCGGCATCTAAAGCCATATTCACGAGAATATATGAAGTTCGATTATAGTTTGAGCGTTTTAAAACTTTAAGTAATGAAAAGGAGTCGGTTAAAGAAGTGGGTTCGGGGGTAATAATAATAATTGAAAACTGTGAGGCTCTAATAAAATCAAGAACATCATCCCCAATGCCCGCAGCCGTATCTATAATGAGATAATCAAAATCTTGTTGGAGTTTATCTAAAGCCGCTAATAAGATCAGTTTTTGCTCATTTGTTAATTGCGCATATTCAGCAATTCCGGTCGCGCCGGGAACAACTTTTAAGCCGCGTGGCCCATCAATAATAATTTCTTTTAAGTTTTTTTCGCCGTTTAAAAGATGTTGTAAGGTATACGTTGGTTGAATACCTAATAGAATATTAATGTTGGCCAAACTAGCATCAGCATCAAATACACACACTTTTTTGTCTAACGCGGTAAGAGAAAGCGCTAGATTAGTGGCCGTGCTAGACTTACCAACGCCCCCTTTACCACTGGTGACTGTGATAACTTTTGCTTTTGGCTGGCTCATACTGTTTATACTTGTGTTAGTGTAAGCTAATTCCATTTGATCAATCGCTAGTCCGTTAGTGTAAAACGTTAAGTTAAAGTAACTTTGATTTTATCAAAATACCTTCCCAATAAGTTAAAAATTTATAATCTATAAAATGAAAACAAACCTAACATCATTTTCTCATGGTATTGGTAGCTTTATTGCGGGCTTCCACTTAATCCGCCAGCCAGGATTAAGGCGTTTCGTTATTATTCCCTTATTGATTAATGTGGTGCTCTTTAGTGTGGCAAGTTGGCTGCTGTGGCACTATTTATCAACAATGGTCGATTCTATGTTGCCAAGTTGGTTATCTTGGTTAGCGTGGTTGATTTTGCCTATCTTTATGACCAGTATTTTAGCGATTGTTTATTATTGCTTTACCTTGGTTGCTAACATTATTGCGGCACCTTTTTATGGCCAGTTATCCAAAGGCGTAGAAGCGCATCTAAAGGGGCAGCCTTATGTTGAAGTAGATGCTGACACGTTTCTTAAAGAAGTGTTTCAGATGTTAGGGTTGGAATTACGTAAGATCACATACTATTTACTTCGTGCGGTTCCACTGTTAATACTGTCGGTGATACCTGGCATTAATGTAATTAGCCTGCCGCTATGGTTATTATTTAGTGCTTGGTTTTTAACATTTGAATATGCAGGCTATTCATTTGAAAACCACAAGATTTTATTTAATGATCAAAAACGTATGCTAAACAGATCTCGTGTCAACACGATGACGTTTGGCAGTATAAGTTTGTTGGCAACCACTATTCCTGTCATCAATTTGTTTGCACCTGCAGTAGCAGTAGCAGGTGCCACTAAACTATTTTATGAACGAGGAGAGTTAGGCTAATTCGGCATTAAATACATTATTTTCAATCGAAGTCAGCTTGCAAGGAATGATTTGGTTACTGAGTTTTTCAGGCTCTGTGCTAGTGATTTTAACGCGTAAATAATTTGGGCTATAACCGAATAATGTGCTGACACCGTCAGTCTCAACTTGGTGGCTATCCTCCCATAAAACATTAACAGTGTGACCGACTAGTTTATCCATTTGGGCGCGTTTTGCTGATGCCGCAAGGGTATGAAGAGCTTGGCTTCTGCTTTTTTTGATCTGCGTACTAATTTGGTTTGGCATAGAGGCTGCTTTGGTGCCTTCTCTAGTTGAGTAGGTAAAAATATGTAAGTCACCGAATTGCATTTCTTGGACAAAATCTAGCGTTTGTTGCCACTCGTCATCAGTTTCACCGGGAAACCCAACAATGATGTCGGAGGTGATATTGATGTTCGGCATTATTTTACGTGCTTCTAATACAAGCGCACGAAACTCACTTGTTTTACAGCGCCGAGACATTCTTTTAAGTACCGTGTCTGAGCCGCTTTGTATTGGTAAATGCATATGTGGCATTAACCTTGGGTTTTTAAATAATTCAAGAAAGCCTTGCGGTAAATCCCATGGTTCTAAAGAACCCATACGGATTCTTGGAATACTTGTTTGTTGTAATAAGGCTGTTACTAAATTGTATAGATTACTACCTGTATCACTACCATAACCACCTAGGTGTACGCCTGTAATAACAATCTCTGAAATGCCTTGTTGGTGGAGGGTGTTGGCTTCGGCGACGATACTGTCAATAGATTTGCTTTTTTCATCACCTCTGGCAATGGTGACGATGCAGAAACTACAACGGTATCGGCAGCCATCTTGCACTTTGATAAAGGCTCGTTGGCGTCCCCTAGAAAATAACGCAACCTCATTAGGCTCAGTTGCAATGCTCGGCATTGTTTCTTCACTTAGTTCATTAAGTGTTAAGGTGACTAATTGGTCTTTTTGTTGGTTATTAACGAGTAGATCAACGCCATCTAAGGCAACAGTTTCTTGCTCATTTAAGGTGGCATAACAACCGCTCACAACAAGTTTTGCCCTCGGGTTTTTTTGATGTGTTTTTCGCACAAGTTGGCGAGATTTTCTTACGGCTCCTTGCGTGACCGCACAGGTGTTGAGTACCAAAATATCGGCCTCAGTTTCTTGATTAACAAGCTGGTGCCCTTCGGCAACAAAATCATTTGCCCAAGATTCTATTTCAGCTTCGTTTAATCGGCAGCCTAATGTTTTAAGGTGAACGCGCATTGGAAAGTACTAGTGGTTTAAAGAACGTTTATTTTACGCTATTTGTTTTGCTGACAGATAAAGTCAATGACCTTTTGTTGGCAGCCCTCTGTATTCTCGTACAAAATGCCATGCCGGTTAGAGCTAACCCATTGATAGTGTAATAGTTTAGTTGGTATGTGTTTGGCAAGTGTTTGGTAACTGGATGGGGCAACTACAGGGTCGTTATCACCTTGGATCAGGAAGACAGGGCAGTTAATTTTTTTTAATCTGGGGAGGGTTTTTTTAATTAAAATTAAGAGCTGATTAATGGCTGCAATTGGGGTGTGGTGGTAATTAAGGTGGGGGTGTTCGGGTAGATTGGCTTTAAATGGCAAAATACCATCAGAGTTACTGATTTTTTGTATAAATTTATTCGTGTAGTGAGTGATTTTTACCAGTTGAGATAAAGGGTCTTTAAAACTGACGGGGGCTGAACACGCGGTAACTGAACGTATATTAAGGTGATGACTCGCAGTAACCATCAGAGCCAACAGGCCACCACTTGAAAAACCAACGAGGTGTACATCTTTGCTGTAACAATGTGCTATTTTGATACTTTGTTGAAGAGATTGACGCCAATCTTGCCAGCTTCTTTTGTGTAGGTCCCATGGTGATGTTCCATGGCCTTTTAGGCGGCAACCGATGCTGATATATCCTTGGGCAACAAATTTTTCAGCCAATGTTTTAAGTTCAATAGGCGTTGAAAGCAAACCGTGAACAAACACGACGCACTGCCCATTATATTTTTTTGGCATTAACAGATAGGGAAGGGCGGACTTTTCGGTGAGGTGTTGTTGTTGATTGATTACTTGGTGTTTTGGGTCTTTAAACTGTGAAATATCCCAATGGTATTCAAGTAACTCATCTTCAAATAGTAGGTGGGCAAACCGGTGGGATTGTTTGTCAAATTTAAAGGCTAAGCTGGTTTTAATAGCTATTCTGACCTGAGGAATGGATGCAGCCTCATTTGCATTTACAGCAATAGGGTTTTTATATCGAATGCTATCAAAATCTTGTTCGGCGGAAAGGTGTTCGGTAAATTTATAGTACACGCCCGACGATTCAAGCAAGTTTGCCTCGTAGGCACTTTTTAAAAACAGGTCAAAAGTCTCGCTTTTTGTCATTAACAAATTGCGATAAATAGAGGGGTTTTGCAGCGTTCGATGAAAGCTTAGCGTGTCGCTTTTTTGTAACTCCTTAATGCTGCCATAAATCAATTGATGCAGCTTTTTTTTATTAATATGGGTCTTTCCTTCGGCAACAAAATGCATGATCAGCGTTGCGGCAATATGAGCAATGTTAATAGTGACATTGTCATAAATAGCATGCATGTAATCATCACGAATTCTATTAGCGTTGCGTTGATAACTCAGACGAAACAATAGGTTGTTCAAATTACCGTTATGCTCAACTTTATTTAAAAGTTGTTTTAGCGCTAAATCTGAGTGGTTAACAAAGGTGGTTGTAATCGTTGATTCTAATCTGGTCCAGTAATCCTCTACGACAATAGGCTTAGCTAAACGAATGTCCATATCGGTATCTTTAAATAAAAAGTTACCTTCGATTAATAACTCTTCCGAGATACGATGGTGTAAGTTATTAACAAAAAATCGTACCGTATTGCTTAATGCATTTTCACCAATTCGTAAGGGGTAAAAGGTAATATTGCAGGGGATGATAAGGGTGGGTTTTTTGCACAGTTCCAGCAATTGCTGTTTGTCTTCAAAGCCTAATTCTTTCGCCCATAAAGAGAGGGTCTCTGTGTTTTCTTGTTCACTAAGGTCACGAACAGTTTGTTTGAAAATAGCGATTGCTAAGGCAATAACTGCTGGCCCAGTATGTAGTTTTCGCCGCTCATTATGTGAACGTGAATAAATACTGTAGCGGCCTTCTTTATCAAGCACACGTCGGTCTTTTACGATACCACCTTCGGGGAAGGCAACGAGCTTTTGTTGGTGTAAAATATCTTTTGCTATATGAAACAAAAGCCCATCAATGTTATTTGGTATACCACCTAAATCAATCAAATAACGACCGAAAACATTATCAGCGAATAACTCGTTTGCAGCAATTGACCTAGAGTAGTGTTTTGTTTTTTCGTAAATTAAATATTGTGGGATAAAGGTTTCAAATCGAGCAAAGTGATTGAATAAAAAGATATCGCCTTCTAACCAAGAGGATGGGTTGCCATGAGTGCGAACCGTCAGGCTAAGAACCTTAAATAAGGCTTTCATAGCATGATAAGTCCAGTGGTAAGTGCCTGGGTTTATCGTATATTGCTGCGTCTCTATTTTATTTTTTGAGTCGTCGCTCATGCCCGTGTTTTAATTAAAAACTTAACGTTTAAATGCATAGTAGTTCATTATGGTTAGTTTTACTCCAAAAAATAGGCAACAGTTACCTTACTTGAAGCAAGGAGAGGTACATGTGTGGGTGTTTGACCTGATGGTGCCAATAACTAGCAAGGCTCACACTATAGTGAGTGAAACTGAGTGGCTAAAAATAAATCGATTAAAGCATCAACAAAATAGAGCATTAGCATTGTCGATGAGAGTACAGCTTAAGCGATTGCTGTCATGCTATTTGGGTATCAGCCCAGTTGAGCTGCAATTTGATACAACTGAATTTGGTAAACCGTACCTAAAAAATCAAGCATTATCGTTTAATGTTTCACATTCTGGCTCGCAGGCCCTGGTGGCAATGACCTTAGAAGAAGATATTGGTGTTGATCTTGAGCATTGGCGTTATTTAGATAATTTAGAGGGCTTAGTAAAGCGTAACTTTTCAAGCAGTGAACAAGCTCAATGGGTCAATATTAGCGCAGCACAACGCGAAGAGACTTTTTTTAACATTTGGACCTGTAAGGAAGCTTTTATCAAAGCAACGGGTAGAGGGCTGGGAATGGGTGTGTCTCGTTGTGGTTTTAGTTTGACACCACCAAATAGGCTCTTAGAGTGCCCAGTTGAGTATGGGAGTGCAGCAGATTGGTCATGTGTATCTTTAAAGGTAGGTGAAAAAGTCAGTGCATCGTTAATGCTACGGTCTAAGCATTGCGAACCAATTATCTCTACATTTGATCATGAAAATCCACCTCAATTTATTTAATCGCTATAAAATACGCGCTGCCATCAAATATACGTTATTAAATACGACCTTACATACGTTATGAATCAATTTCCAAAAACACTGGTTGAAGCACTTGATAACAACCAAGATGCCAGTAAAACCATTACCTATATCAGTAGTAAAGACAACGAGCGCCAAGTGAGTTACCCCGCTTTAAAAAAACGGGCGCTAGGCTTGCTGCACCATATTCAGCAAAAAGGAGCATCTGAAGGGAACGAGTTAATCATTCACTTAGCTGAAAACGAACAATTTATTGATGCGTTTTGGGCGTGCCAATATGGCGGTATTGTCGCTGTGCCATTAGCGATTGGAACCAGTGATGGACACCGTGAAAAAGTATTTAATGTTTTTGAAAAACTTAACACACCGTATATCGCAACGACTAGAAAGGCTTTGCAGCGGTTAAAAGTTTTTGCTGAAGAACACGGAAAAGAGTCTATTTACAAAGTGATTGAGCAAAAAGCACTGATGCTCGATAAAATTGAGACTTTTGATACTTTAGGAGCGCTGGCAGATATTAACTCTGAGCAAACAGCGTTTATTCAATTCTCCTCTGGTTCTACTGGCGACCCTAAAGGTGTCGTATTAACACATAAAAATTTAGTAACAAATTTATATGGCATTATTGAATGCAGTGCATTTGATTATAGGGACAGCTTTTTTAGCTGGATGCCATTGACTCATGATTTAGGTATTATTGGTTTTCATTTGACACCCTTATTCGTCAATATAAATCAATATATTATGCCAACCGACTTGTTTGTTCGTCGTCCGGCATTGTGGCTTGAAAAAGCCAGTGAGAAAAAAGCGACGATTTTATCGTCACCAAATTTTGGTTATAAACATGTTTTAAAACGCTTTAAACCAGAAAACCAAGTTAATCTTGATTTATCACATGTCCGCCTGCTTTTTAACGGAGCAGAACCTATCTCTGCAGACCTATGTAGAGAGTTTAGCGCGGTAATGAAACCGTTCGGTCTAGCAGAAACAGCGATGTTTACGGTTTATGGTTTAGCGGAAGCGTGTTTGGTAGTTAGCTTCCCTGAATTAGCCCAACCACTTTCTACTCTTCATGTGTTGCGCAGCTCTTTAGTAGAGGGGCAGCCAGCACAGGTCGTTAGCGAGGCATCCGATCAAAGTATAGAGTTGGTTCGCTTAGGAACTCCTATTATCGGGACGCAAATGATAATTGCAGATAGCAGTGGGCAAGCTGTTGCTGATAATGTAATCGGCCGAGTGTTAATTAAAGGCGAAAATGTAACAAAAGGTTACTATCACGCGCCTGAGTTAAATGAAAAACTGATTAATGATGAGGGTTGGTTAGATACAGGTGACCAAGGTTTGTTAAACGAGGGGCAGTTGGTTATTACAGGTAGAACCAAGGATCTAATCATTGTTAATGGGCAAAACTATTATGCCCCTGACCTTGAGTCTGTTTGTGAACATGTTGATGGTATTGAGTTAGGAAAAGTGGTCGTCTGTGGTATTCGTAACGTTGAAGATGCACTGGATGAATTGGTTGTTTTTGTTTTATATCGAGGTGAGCTAGAAAACTTTTACCAAACTACGATAGAAGTTAGACGCCAATTAAATGAAAAATCTGGCTTAGATGTGGCGCATGTTTTACCTATAAAAAAAGTACCTAAAACCACCAGTGGTAAGGTTCAACGTTTTGCATTAGCGGAACAATTTGAAGCGGGGGCGTTTAATGAGATTATAGCGGCTTTAACAGAGCTGTCTGAAACACAATCAACTGAGTTTATTGCAGCGGGTAGTTCCATAGAGCGAATATTATTAGATATTTGTCACTCTGTTGTAGCTGATCAGAAAATCAGCTTGAAAGACAATATTTTTGAAATGGGAACAAGCTCGTTAAAGTTGGCACAAATTCACGAGAAGATAGACGAGGAGTATCCAGAGGTTGTTGAGTTAACAGATTTTTTCGATTACCCAACAATTGAACAGTTAGCTGGGTTTATTGCGCATAAAACAACTCCCTAAACGATAGTGGTTTAATCGTAGACACCACGCTTTCTCTTCCATTTACGGTTAGACCACATCCAATCTTCAGGCGCATCGAGAATCATTCGCTCGGTTGCTCTAGCGTATTTCTCGGTGATTTCGTGACCCTCTTTTTCATAGGGGGCTTGTCCAAGTTCTTCAAAAAACACTTCGTAATGACCAAGACTTAGGCGCTTCATACCAACAAAAATAACAGGGTATTTGGTGAGCTTGGCAATCTTCTGAGCACCGACTGCAAATGAACTGTCTTGGTTAAGGAACTGAGTCCAGTATTTTTCTTCTTTTCTGACAGGCGATTGATCAGCAACCATCGCAAAGCCACGGACCTCTTTACGACGCTGCATAATTTCAATTAATGCATTTTTGTTAGGTATTGGGCGAGCGTTAAAACGTGACCTAGAGATTTTCATATAGTCATCAACAATTTTATCGTGCAAAGGTTTGTACACAGCATCGATAGGAAAAGAAAGCTGTAAGCTGCAACCAGCCAGCATCCATTCCCAGTTGCAATGGTGAGCGGCAAGCATCAAGACAGATTGGTCGTTTTTTGCAAACTTTTCTATCACTTCTGGGTTTTTTAAGGTAACACGCTGACGAATTTGTTCTTCCGTGAGGGTGCGGGTTTTACTGGCTTCCAATATTACATAGACCAAATGCTTAAAATTTAATTTAGCCAGTTTTTTAAGCTCATTGCTCGGGGTATCTGGAAAAGAGTTTTGCATGTTCGAATAAATAACATTGCGTTTGCGCTCAACAAGATAATAGCCAATTAAGTAAACGGGATATGCAAGTGCGTGCAGCATCGGCAATGGAAGTTTTCCAAGCAATGGGTAAAAGCGAGAGCTAAAGGGTTGCCGGTGTTTGGCCATAATCTAAGTAAAAATCAGTAGGGTTAAAAATTCTCTATTCTACCAAAGCTATTGCGCTTCTTAGGCAAAAAATACATAGCCAATACAGATGGCGGTAATAATACCTATCAAGTCTGCAAATAACCCGCAGGCAACCGCATGCCGAGCTTTTTTTATACCCACTGCGCCGAAATAAACGGCTAAGACGTAAAAGGTTGTCTCTGTGCTGCCTTGTACAATAGAGGCAAGCCTGCCGGCAAAAGAGTCTGCGCCGTGTGTTTGCATGGTGTCTATCATCATCGCCCGAGCGCCACTTCCGCTGAGCGGTTTTATCAGCGCTGTTGGTAACGCATCGAGGAATTGGCTATCCAGCGAATAATGGATTAACAACGAGCGTGCGTAATCCAGCGTTATTTCAAGTGCCCCTGATGCCCTAAAAACACCAATAGCAACCAACATTGCTACTAGGTAAGGAATAATCATTACAGCGGTTTGAAAGCCTTCTTTAGCACCATCAATAAATGCATCATAAACATTAATACGTTGTTTGATAGCACCACTCATAAAAACAATAATCAAACTAAAAATAATAAAATTGCTCGCCAGCGATGACTGTTGTTGCATGCTGGCTTGGTCAAGGCTTGAAAAATGGAACAATATTAAGCCGATAACGGTGCTAAAAGCAGCTAAATAGCAAAGCACAACTGGCTCGTAAAGTTTTATACGTTGAATGCTAGCAACGGCTATAAGCCCAGCCATCGTCGAGGCATAGGTAGCAATTAAAATAGGGATAAAAACATCGGTTGGGTCAGCAGCGCCCATTTGTGCACGATATGTGAAAATGGTCAGAGGGAATAGGGTGACAGCTGAGGTGTTGATCACCAAAAATAAAATTTGAGCGTTACTGGCCGTGTCTTTTAATGGGTTTATGGTTTGCAAGTGCTGCATGGCTTTTATACCTAAGGGCGTTGCCGCATTATCAAGCCCTAACATATTGGCAGACAAGTTCATCACCATAGCGCCCAAGGCAGGGTGCTTATCTGGAATGTCGGGCATTAGGCGTTTTAAAAGAGGGTTTAAAAAGCGTGTTAAATGGTTAATAAAACCACTTTTTTCGCCAATTTTCATAATCCCCATCCAAAAACATAAAACGCCGGTCAGGCCGAGAGAAATTTCAAATGCTGTTTTGGATAAGGTAAATGTGGCGAGGGTAATATCATTAAAAATGTTCATATCGCCGAGTATAAAAAGGCGATAAAGGCCGGTTAGAAAGGCAATGAAAAAAAAGCCAAGCCAAATAATATTTAACATAAAATAAAGGGCAAACCTTGTCTAAACAATCAGCAATCAAAGGGTAGGGTGTCTCCCTAAGTGATACGTTCACTTAGTCAATTAAACTGTAACATACCGGTACAATGGCAGATAAGAATATTAACGTTAATGATAACTTGAATAAATTATTAACAATTATGGCTCAGTTAAGAGATGTTGATAACGGTTGTCCCTGGGATGTGGAGCAAAGTTTTGAGACGATTGCGCCATACACAATCGAAGAAGCCTATGAAGTTGCTGATGCAATTCAGCAAAAAAACCTGCCTGCTTTAAAGGATGAATTAGGCGACCTTTTATTCCAAGTGGTTTTTCATGCACAGTTAGCTAAAGAGCAGCAGAGTTTTGAGTTCTCCGATATTGTTGACGCAATTTGCGATAAGTTAACCAGACGTCATCCGCATGTGTTTAATAATGAAATAACCTCGAAAGACGATTTAGCAAAAAAATGGGAAATACAAAAACGAGCAGAAAATAAAAATGAGACACGCAGCAGTGTGTTGTCCGGTGTCAGTTCCAATCAACCGGCAATTAATCAAGCCTACAAATTACAGAAAAAAGCAGCCTCGGTAGGGTTTGACTGGGATGAGGTTGGCGCTGTTGTCGATAAATTAGACGAAGAAATTGATGAGCTGAAAGATGAAATGGTACTTGAAAATAATCGTAAAAGAATAGAGGAAGAACTAGGGGATGTGTTTTTTAGCTGTATAAATTTAGCGCGTCATTTGGACATCAACCCCGAGTGGTCACTAAGGCTGGCTAATGAGCGTTTTACAAAACGATTTTCATATATTGAACAATCAGTAGAGCAAGCTGGAAAGGGTGTTGAAGAATGCTCCGCAAGTACACTGATGATGCTTTGGGAAGAAAGTAAAAGAAGTGGTTCTAGCGATTAAAAAAAATTAAATTACGCAACATAAGGAAAAGTTAGGACATTTCAAATGATTTTAGTATACTCAAGATTCAAGCTTGCTAGATAACTAATAACTATTATCATAAAGGATATGTTCTAACTGCTTGATTTTTTTGTTTATTTATAATGAGGAAAAGAGATGTCAGAAAGAGTACGCGGTATTGTTAAATGGTTTAATAATTCAAAAGGCTTTGGTTTTATTCAACCAGATGCTGGTGGTGAAGATGTGTTTGTTCATTTTAGAGCAATTCAAGGTGACGGTTTCCGTACATTAAAAGAAAATCAAGCCGTTGAATTTACAATTACTAAAGGCGACAAAGGGCTTCAAGCAGAAGAAGTTACTGGCTTAGAATAAGCGAAGTCTCGGCAGTTTTTTGCTGCCTTAGCGCTACATTAAGATTCCTGCTTTCAATAAAGATAGATTGTCTATTTTTATTGTTGGTAGGTCTTAGTGACATATTGCTCAACAATTTTCTGAAACTGTTCTGCGATATCGTTACCTTTTAAGGTGACATCTTTTTGTCCATCTATATAAACGGGTGCGACGGGTCTTTCGCCTGTGCCTGGTAAGCTAATGCCGATGTTTGCATTTTTACTTTCACCTGGGCCGTTCACAACGCAGCCCATGACGGCTACCTTCATATTTTCTACACCAGCGTATTGAGTTTTCCATTCCGGCATTTTATGGCGCAAAAATGATTGAATATCTTGTGCTAACTGCTGGAAATAATCACTGGTGGTTCTGCCGCATCCGGGGCATGAGATAACTGCTGGTGTAAAGGAACGTATGCCCATGGATTGTAATATTTCCTGTGCGACAACTACTTCTTGGCATCTATCTCCGCCGGGTTCAGGTGTTAAAGAAATACGAATAGTGTCGCCAATGCCTTGTTGAAGCAATACCGCAAGGGCAGCGGTGGATGAGACAATACCTTTGCTTCCCATTCCGGCTTCGGTTAAGCCTAAATGAAGCGGGAAGTCACACCGAGAGGCAAGGTCTTGGTACACAGATATTAAATCTTGAACGCCACTCATTTTGCAAGATAGTAAAATCTTATCTTTGGCTAAGCCTAATTCAATGGCTTTTTCTGCGCTTTCTAGCGCCGATGTAATAACCGCATCATGCATAACGGCAACAGAATCGCGAGGTGTGCTGGATCTGGAATTTTCATCCATCAAACGGGCCAACACAGATTGATCTAAACTGCCCCAATTAACACCAATACGTACAGGTTTATCATAGCGAATAGCGCATTCAATCATTTGAGCAAATTGAGGGTCACGCTTACTACCACGGCCAACATTGCCGGGGTTAATACGGTATTTAGCCAATGCTTGCGCGCAACACGGGTATTTTTCTAACAGTTTGTGCCCGTTAAAGTGAAAATCCCCCACCAAGGGTACATCGCAATCTAACGCGTCAAGTCGCTCTCTAATCGTGCTGACCGCAGCAGCGGCGGCCTCTGAGTTAACAGTAATACGCACTAACTCGGAGCCTGCTTTTGCTAACTGATAAACTTGCTCCACGGTTCGTTCAATATCAGCAGTATCTGTATTCGTCATAGATTGAACAACCACGGGGTGTTCATGACCTATTGAAACGGATCCGACCTTTACGGTTATAGCATTGCGTGTCATCGCTGTTTTTCTCATTTTATCTGTAAATATATCTGCTTCATTATATATGTTTGTATGGCTTATCCGTTAATGAAGAGCGCAAGAAGTTCAGATAGGGGGCGTAACAGTAATCGAGCGTACGAAATCAACAAAGTGGCTTAGAGCAATGTATTCAATACGGAGCTGTTCGTTTACTTAAATGTGCTGGCAAGATAATCTTGCTGAAGTAATTTAAAAACCGTTGGCGAACTGAAGGGGGTACGTGTGGTTATGTATCTGTTAAAAAACGATTAATTAAAGTAAAGGCACGATCAATAACACTAAACGGTGTGTAAAAGTGTGGTGAAAAACGAATCCCACCGCCACGCTTTGCACAAACCACTTGCTTTGAGGTTAAGTAGTCAAAAAGTTCATTTGTGTCATGCTTTGTGGGCTTAAAAACAATAATGTTATTGCCTTGTGCGTCTGGCTTGGTTAACAAGGTTAATGAGGGGCTTTGTTGTACCTTATCAATCACATACTGGCCACGCTCAATAAGGTTGTTGGCAACCGTATTCATACCAACTTCCAGTAGTAAACTAAGGCTTGCAGAAAGTGCATGTATGCTCAGCATGTTAGGGCTGCCACATTCAAATCGTCTTGCCGATTTTGCAGTACTCCATTCAAGGGCGTCATAATTGCCCATATCCTCAACCATATGCCAGCCATACTGAGTGAGTTTGAGTGTGTTAATACTAGATTGCCGACAATAAAAAAAGCCTAAGCCCTCAGGGCCAAGCATCCACTTGTGTCCATCGGCCATCACAAAATCGGCCTGATACTTCTTTACATCAATAGGGAATGCACCAACCGATTGAATAGCGTCTATACAGAATAGAACACCTCGTTGCTGGCAGGCTTCGCCTAAACGTTCAAGATCAACACGTAAGCCTGAGGCATATTGAACTGAGCTGATGGTTAGCAGTTTAGTTCGGCTATCAATATTTTTAATTAGCTCAGCAGTTGGGTCTTCTGTGTCTTTCAAGTGTGTTTTTATGACGCGAACACCCTGATTTTCAAGTGACTCCCACGGAATCATATTTGAGGGAAACTCTTCATCACTGGTAACAATAGTATCGCCATGAGCCCAATCCAGCCCATAAGCAACAAAAGAAAGGGCTTCAGAGGTGTTTTTAACTAAGGCAATTTCGTCGGCATTATCAGCTTGGATTAACTGAGCTAATTGGTTTTTTAAGTGCGCTTCAACGTTGAGCCAATTCGCATATTTCTTGGAGCCAATAGTAACGTTTTCGCGGCAAAAAGCATTGACGGCTTTTTCGGTACGAACGGGCCACGGAGCAACTGCGGCATGGTTAAGGTAGATTACATCATCGTCTAAATTAAATTCATTATTAAATTGATCAGTCATCTACATTACCCACTTAAGAAAATGAATATTCTATCCTTTTTTAAAAGTTCCTTATAGACTGACTTTATCTGCCAGATTAAATTTAAAAGAGGTGTGTTATGTTGATGATTGGACATAGAGGCGCAATGGGCTGTGCACCTGAAAATACACTCTTATCTATTCATAAAGCAATCGAGTTAGGCGCAGATTGGGTTGAAATTGATGTACATTGTGTCGCCGATAAACTGTTGGTTATTCACGATGAAACAGTTGATAGAACCACCAATGGACGTGGCAAATTAATTGATTATTCGTTTGAAGAACTTAGAGCCTTAGATGCAGGTCTTGGGCAAAGAATACCAACCTTACAAGAAGTGCTTGAGGTAACCGTAGGTAAAGTCGGCTTGAATATTGAACTGAAGGGCCTAGGCACAGGTAAAGTGTTAACCAGTTTGCTTAGAAATACACCGGAAGCTTACAAAAATAAAATGCTTGTTTCATCATTTTTAATGCCGGAGCTTGAACAAGTAGTTAGGTTAAACCAACACGTTAAGATAGGTGTCTTGGCTGGTAATAATATCAATGAGTCTATTGCCTGGGCGACTAAATTAAAGGCCTTTTCAATACACATAAGGTTACAAAAGGTAACGCCAAAATGGGTAGATAGGGCGCACGATTTGGGACTTAAGGTGTATGTTTATACTGTTAATAAAGTCGTGCAGATTAGGCGCATGAAGGAACTCGGGGTTGATGGGGTTTTTAGTGACTATCCAAATAGGTTAACTAGTTGATGTGCGGCAGTTTTTTTAATTGAGAACGTGTATAGATCAGCGTCACAATCATACTAATAAAAACAATACTGGCGACAGAGCCAAAAACCCATTCAATGCTATAGTCGAATTTTATGATGAGTAAATAATTGACGATAAAAGGTAATAATAATTGCCTGAAAAAACCCATGACAACGGGGAAGTCCGGTTGTTTTATAGCCTGAAGCGTTGCCACACTAATAAACAGAGAAACGTAGCAAAAAAAAGCCAATGCATCGATTCTTAAATAAGTGGTACCTATATCAATAATAGTATCTTGCTGACTAAAAAAACTCATCATCAGGGGTGAGAGAAAAATCATAACGGGAATACAAACAAGAGAAATAGATAAGCTAAGTATTAACCCCTTACGGTAAGTTTCAGCGATGCGTCGGTAATTTTTAGCGCCATAGTTCTGTCCTGAAATAGCTAAAACGGCGGCATTGAGGCCTAGGGCAGGGAGCAATAAAACTTGTTCAAGCCGTAAACCAACCGAATAACCGGCTATTGCATAATCACCAAAGCGGCTAACAAAACCAGTAATCATCAAGCTGCCAATAATCATAATGAAAAAATTAAAACTAGCCGGTAACACTTGTCTCAAAATAGCCAGAGAGACAAGTTTGTTCAAACACGGCAGGGGTCTGTAACCCAATTTCTTACATAAAATGTTGAGTAAATAGAGCGCCGATGCAAACTTAATAATTAATGTTGCCCAAGCGAGCCCGGCAACGCCCATATCTAGCCCAAAGGTTAATAATGGGTTTAAGCCCAAGTTAACAAAGAAACCTACAACTAACGCATTACGGTTAGACTTTGTGTCACCCAAGGCCATCAGCGCGCCAGCGCCAACAGCACTTAGAGAAAAAGCGACATTGCCGAGGATTAAGACTTCAATATAATCCCATGCTAGCCCAGTTATTATGTCGTTAGTGCTTAGCCAGTGGATGGCATCTTTTGCAAATAGAATCCCCGCAACTGTAATCACTAAAGAAAAAGCAAGGCCTAGGCCTAGACAGTTTCTAATAATGTTTTTTAATTGTTGAGGTTGCTTTAGGCCAAGTTCTGTTGAAACCATGACTGATGTGCCGTTTTGTAGGCCAGCCAAAAGTCCAATAAAAAGGTAAAAGACAATGCTTGAAATGGACAATCCAACCAAAGCGTCATCAGATACTTTACCGGCAAACCAGTTATCGGTAAGGTTATATAACGTGTTGAAAAACATCCCCATTGACGCGGGTATGGCAAGGCGAATTAAGTGCTGATAAATAGACCCTATGGTTAAATCTTGAGGCGGCTTAGAAGGAATCATAGGGTTTAATGAGTATTTTTTAATTATAGTTGGTTAAAAACAATGGCATCATAAAATACCAGAGTGGTTGTCATCAGTAGAAAAGTGAGTACAGCTTGTTTTAAGTCATCATTTATTAAGTATCTAACATAATGTGATTTGAGGCAGCAGTGTATAACGATACACTGGTTTGGTAACGTAGTTGTGATGACTATATGTGTAGTATAAATAAAAGGAGCGTAATGAGTATTCCCGTACCCAGCAACTGTATGAGTATTGATGATTTATCCATTGGTATGCGTAAAGAAAAAACCTATACGATTGAACACGAGGATGCGGTTCAATTTTCCAAAATGTCGGGTGACTGGAACCCTGCTCATCACGACGAGGATTACGCTGCACAAAGCATTTTTAAACAACGTGTCGCGCATGGCATGTTTTCGGTGATTCAATTTTCGGGCATTTTAGGCATGGACCTTCCTGGCTTGGGAACACTTTGGCTTAAGCAAAGTGTAGAATTTTTAAGGCCAGCTTTTTTTGGTAATCAATACCGAGCAGTTGTAGAGGTTTTGGCTATTAATAAAGAAAATAATACGGTAACGTTTAGTACAGAATGTTTTGATCAGGAAGGTAATAAAATCATTACAGGTGAGGCGGTTGTAAAACCTATTCCGGCTAAATTAAAAGCAAAAACTAATTAAAGAGGGTTTATGTCAACATCTAAGGAAGAAAAGTTTGTACGGGAAGATGGGCCTGTTTTTTTATCAGGTAACCAAGCTTATTTACGTTTAGCCTTTGAGCAACAACGTCGTGACCGTGAAGCGGGTCTAAAAACCGGTGGTTTTATTTCAGGTTATCGCGGCTCACCATTCGGTAATTTTGATACTGAGTGTAGAGGGGTGGAATCGTCTTTAAATGAACGTGATATTCATTTTAACCCCGGTGTTAATGAAGCGATGGCCGCGACCGCTATTTGGGGTTCACAGCAGATAGATTTCTTTGAAGGCAATGAATTTGATGGCGCGTTTGGACTTTGGTATGGCAAAGGCCCGGGTGTAGACCAAGCAGCTGATGCACTTCATCATGCAAATTTATGGGGTACCAGCAAACACGGCGGTGTTGTTATGGCCGTGGGTGATGACCCTATGAGTCGATCATCCAGTATTCAACAACAAAGTGAATACGTTTTATCGGGCTTATGTATTCCAATTATGCACTGTTCATCGGTGCAAGATATTTATGATTTTGGCTTAATTGCCTATCAAATGTCGCGTTATTCAGGTGTCTGGGTTGCGGTTAAATCAGTGTCTGATATTGCCGAGTCTTGGTATATGGTGGACATTGACCCTAAACGGACAGAAACCGTACTGCCTGATTCCAGTGAATTCGTTATTCCTGACAGTGGCGTACATACCCGTTGGCCAGATCGCTCGGTGGATCAAGACGAACGTATTGTGAATGCGCGTTTGCCCGCTGTTAAAGCGTTTACTAAAGCAAACAAACTAAACAAAGTAACGCTGGATGCAAAACAACGCCGTGTGGGTATTATTACTGCCGGTAAAAGTTACCTAGATACCCTAGAAGCCTTAGATGATTTATCCATTGATGAATCAATGCGCGATGAGCTGGGTTTAGCGGTTTTTAAAATAGCCGTTATTTGGCCAATGGAAGAAAGCTTGGTGCGTGAATTTGCAGAATCAGTGGATGAGATTCTGGTGATTGAAGAATCTCGCCCATTCCTTGAAACGCAAGTGAAAGATATTTTGTTTGATATGCCAATGGATATTCGTCCGTTGGTGATGGGTAAAAAAGGCCGTGACCAACAAACACAGTTCCCATCTAATGGTGAATTAACACCAGCGCTGATCTCTAAAGCATTAGTTAATTGGTTGAAGCCGTATAAAACCACAGACTCCATGACCCAATGGATTGAGGTGTTGGAAAATACCGATAAACAATTGAGTGTGCCACGCAATACGGTAGAACGTACACCGTATTTTTGTTCAGGTTGTCCGCACAGTTCATCTACCAAATTACCAGATGACAGCACAGAACAGTTAATTGGTATTGGTTGCCATTTCCTAGTGGGGTTAATGGATAGAAAAGGCACTACCTATACACAAATGGGTGGCGAAGGGGCTACCTGGGCAGGTGCATCGCCGTTTTTGGGTAACCGCCATACCTTTGTTAACTTGGGGGATGGAACTTTCTATCATTCCGGCTCTACCGCAATTCGTCAGGCGATCGCTTCAAACATTAATATTACCTATAAAATTTTATTTAACGATGCTGTCGCGATGACAGGCGGCCAATCGTTTGATGGCCCGTTAACCGTAGAAGGTATTACGCAGCAAATGCACTCAGAAGGTGCGGCTCGTATTGTTGTCGTTTCAAAAGAGCCAGAAGCATTAAATAAAGCCGCATTTGCGCCCGGTACTGATTTGTATCACCGCGATGATTTACAAATGGTGATGAAAGAATTGGCCGACACTAAAGGCGTCACGATTCTTGTTTTTGAACAAACGTGTGCAACAGAACTGCGTAGACGCCGCAAACGTAAATTGGTGGAAACACCGAAAAAATTAACCTTTATTAACTCACGTGTTTGCGAAGGCTGTGGTGATTGTGGTGTGCAATCGAACTGCCTTTCTGTGCAGCCGCTAGAAACAGAGTTAGGCCGTAAGCGTGTTATTGATCAATCAGGCTGTAACTTAGACTTTAGCTGTGTAAAAGGTTTTTGCCCAAGTTTTGTAACGATTGAAGGCGGAGAATTGGCAAAAGGCAGCTCCGTTAACTTATCAGATGATGTGTTCGCAGCCTTACCAGAGCCAACACCTAAGCCTCTAGATGGTGTATTTGGCTCCCTAGTCTGCGGTATTGGTGGTACCGGTGTTGTTACTATTTCATCAATGATTGGTGAAGCAGCCAAAGCAGAAGGTTTTGCCTCACAAGTGCTGGATTTAACCGGTATGGCGCAAAAGTTTGGCGCGGTATATTGCCACCTTAAAGTCGCTAATAATGTGGAAGAGCTTAATTCAACCCGTTTATCTATTGGTAAGGCAGACTTATTGATTGGTGCGGATATTGTCACCAGTGCGAGTGATGAAGGCATGTCGCGCTTACGCGAAGGGCATACCAAAGGGGTGGTTAATTCGCACGGTATTGTGACGGGCGCATTTACCCGCGATGGTGACTTTAGTATCCCTGTTGATGATATGAAGCAAGCGTTGGAGCGCTTCACAGGTAAAGGCAATTGTGATTTCTTCGATTCAACTAAAGTATCTGAAACATTAACGGGCAACACCATTGGCGCCAATATGATGTTATTAGGCTTTGCCTGTCAAAAAGGTTGGTTGCCGGTTAAGCGTCAGTCGTTGGAAGATGCCATTACAGCAAACGGCGTAGCGGTTGCCTATAACCAGCGGGTATTTAAAATTGGCCGTTTAATGGCGCACGACCCAGATGCGGTTAAAACATTATTGGAACAAGGTGCGACAACGCCAGAGTGGGAAGTACTATCTGCCACTACCGATGAGTTGATTAGTCGCCGTGAGGCAGATTTGGTGGCCTATCAAAGCAAGTCATATGCTAAAAAATTCACAAAATTGATTAATAAAGTGCGTGAAGCAGAAGCAAAATTAGGTGGCGATAGCGATGAGATTACCCAAGCGGCAGCGCGTTACTTATATAAATTAATGGCCTATAAAGATGAGTTAGAAGTGGCTCGTTTATATACCGACGGCACCTGGGCGAATGAGGTAAAGGAAAACTTCTCGGGTGACTATAAAATTAAGTTCCACATGGCACCACCGCTTATTTCCAAACGCGACCCGATAACAGGGCAGTTGAAAAAACGAGAATTTGGTGGGTGGATGTTATCGGCTCTTAAAGTAGCGTCTAAATTTAAAGGCCTGAGACATACGCCGTTAAATCCATTTGGTTACTCTGCAGAGCGAAAAGAAGATAAAGCGCTGTTGAAACAGTATAAAGCGGTGTTAAACCAAATTATTACTGGCCTAACTGAGGAAAATAAAGAGGTTGCACTAGAAATGGCGCGCGTTCCTGAATTTGTTCGTGGTTATGGCCATGTGAGAACAGAGAGTGTTGAAGTAGCAGAAGGCCGCTGGAAAACCTTAGACAATCATTTTAAAAACCCGATGAAAGTCATTAAAGTTAAGACAGGGACAACGGCTTAAATTTAAACGCAGGACGCATAAAAAGGCCTTAGTATTTTACTAAGGCCTTTTTTATTCATCACAGCCGTGCCGATCATCATATCGTGCTTTATAATTTGTTTATGGAACCTTTAGCCTTCTTCAAATGCCTGTCCGACCAAACACGGTTAACCTGCCTGATGCTTATTCAGCAAGAAGGGGAGCTGTGCGTTTGTGAACTAATGGAAGCCTTGCAAGAAAGCCAGCCTAAAATTTCAAGGCATTTGGCACAACTACGTAAATTTAATTTATTGTCCGATAGGCGACAAGGGCAATGGGTTTTTTATCGTATTAACCCATCTTTACCAAGCTGGGCGACAGATATTTTAAATACAGCGGTTGCTGCTCAATCACCTTTAATCAAAGAAAGCCTGAATAATTTATCCCTAATGCGATCGCGCCCTGAGCGCGACCAAGCCTGCTGTTAATCGTTTAATCGATCTTCTGAATCAGTATTTTGCTTTTATTTTAATATTTTTATATATATGGATAATCATATATGTATAATTCCATATATACTCTTTCTACCACCGATAGTTAAAAAAAGGCTGAACAATTATGACGATAAAAGTAGGTATTAACGGCTTTGGCCGAATGGGGCGCTTATCATTAAGAGCAGGGTTTGGCACGGAGCAAATAGAGTTTGTGCACATTAATGACCCAGCGGGCGATGCTGCAACCTTGGCGCATTTATTAAACTTTGACTCTGTGCATGGCCGTTGGTCTTACGAGGCGAGTCATTTAGATGATTGCATAATAATTAATGGCCAACAGATCACTACAAGCCGACATACAACTATTAGCGATACAGACTGGTCAGGCTGTGATGTGGTTATTGAAGCGTCTGGAAAAATGAAAACCAAAGCACTGTTACAACCGTATCTTGAGCAGGGCGTTAAACGTGTTGTGGTAACAGCACCGGTTAAAGAAGAGGGCGTGTTAAATATAGTGATGGGTGTGAATGATAATCTATTTAACCCTTTGGAACATAAAATTGTAACCGCCGCTTCTTGTACCACTAACTGTATAGCGCCGGTGGTTAAAGTTATTCATGAAAATTTGGCTATTAAACATGGCTCAATCACCACCATTCATGACCTAACCAATACACAAACCATACTGGATGCACCGCATAAAGATTTAAGGCGTGCTAGAGCCTGTGGCATGAGCCTTATTCCTACCTCAACGGGTTCAGCAACGGCTATTACGCATATTTTTCCAGAGTTAAAAGGCCGTTTAGATGGCCATGCAGTGCGTGTGCCATTAGCCAATGCATCACTTACCGATTGTGTGTTTGAGGTGGAAAAAAGCACAACAGTGCAAGAGGTTAATCAGCTACTAAAAACAGCAGCAGAGAATGAATTAAACGGTATTTTGGGGTATGAAGAACGCCCCTTAGTGTCTATTGATTATAAAACCGACCCACGTTCTAGCATTATCGATGCACTATCAACCATGGTGGTAAATGGCACACAGGTAAAACTATACGCTTGGTACGATAACGAATGGGGCTACGTTAACCGAACCATTGAGTTGGTTCGTAAGGTAGCAACAGCTAAGGAACCAATAAACTAATATGCGTACCTTGCAATCACTGTCTAGTGATATTCAACAATACCTCATTATTACAGGTAATTATTGGGCCTTTACGCTAACAGACGGTGCATTAAGAATGCTGGTGGTTTTGCACTTTCACGAGCTGGGTTATACGCCATTAGAAATTGCCCTATTATTCATTTTTTACGAAATATTTGGCATTATCACCAATTTAGTGGGTGGTTGGTTAGGGGCTATTATTGGTTTAAATACCACCATGAACATTGGCTTGGTCTTGCAAGTGCTCGCCTTGTCAATGTTATTGGTAGCGCCCGAAATGCTCACAATTGTTTGGGTAATGGCCGCGCAAGCCATATCCGGTGTGGCTAAAGACCTTAATAAAATGAGCGCTAAAAGCGCCATTAAATTACTGGTTCCCAAAAAGGCAAACAATACACTGTATAAATGGGTGGCTTTATTAACCGGCTCAAAAAACACCTTAAAAGGGGTTGGCTTTTTTCTGGGTGGTTTACTGCTTAGCCAATTTGGTTTTCATAATGCGATACTCATTATGGTGGTCGGCCTATTAATAGTTTGGCTAACAAGCTGCGTTTTATTAAAAAAAGAACTCGGCAAAGCCAGCAGCAAACCTAAATTTAAACACCTGTTCTCGAAAAGTTCGGCCATTAACTACTTATCTGGCGCACGCCTTTTCTTATTTGCAGCAAGAGATGTGTGGTTTGTAGTGGCCTTACCGGTGTATTTAACGGCACAGTTTAATTGGGACTATTCGCAGGTCGGTAGTGTTATGGCCTTATGGGTTATTGGCTATGGCGTTGTTCAGGCACTAGCGCCCAGATTATCCGGCCAGCAACAGGCTACTAAAAAGGATGGCCAGCATTTGCATCAATGGGCAGTTATTCTGTTTATCACTCCCATGTTAATGGCAATAGCGCTACATTACGAATTCCAAATAAGTACCACCTTATGGCTTGGTTTAGCAGCTTTTGGTGTGTTATTCGCCATTAACTCATCACTGCATAGTTACCTAATAGTAAGCTATGCTAATAGCAATGGCGTATCGCTAGATGTTGGCTTTTACTATATGGCTAACGCGGCAGGTCGCTTGCTGGGCACTGTTTTATCGGGTTGGTTGTACCAATATTATAGTTTTGAAATATGCCTATGGGTATCTGCGGCCTTTATATTATTCTCGGCGATTATTGCAAAAGCATTACCGCAGCCCAAAGCAATATTAGAAGGTAGCTAGTTTTTTTAATAGAAAGAAGACGCCATGCCAATGCCTATTGCATGGCGCACTTAATACATGAATGCCCCGTAAGCCCCCTAGGTTGATTTAATGGGCATACAAAAATATCAACCTAGGGCGCAAACACTTAAATACTGAAACAGTAAAATGGCCTACAGTGCGGCTGTTGGCCCAAAAATTTCGTAATGTAAGTGCTCATCTGCAAAGCCGATGCTGTTTAATAATTTTTTCAGCTCTTTCATAAAAGGCATGGGTCCACAGAAATAAACATGTGCAGATTTATCATCTAGCCATTCATCTAATGCCTCAAGTGTTAAGCGGCCATTTAAATCACCACCTGGGCCATGTTCAAACACCTGCTTAAGTTGTACAGAGGCATTGTCTGCCAAACTAGTGAGTTGATCTTTAAATATTTGGTACTCGGCACTACGACAACATTCTATAAAGAGCAGTTCATCTTGCTGGTTATTAAGAGAGACAGCCTGTTTTAACATGGAAAATAGCGGGGTAATACCCACGCCGCCAGAGATAAAAACATGTTTTTTTGCATCTAGGTTTAAGGTAAATTCGCCAAAAGGAGGGCTCATTAATAACTCACTACCTACCGTATGGCTGTGGATATTTGGTGATACCTCGCCTTTTGCTTCTTGTTTTACCGTTATTTGATAATGATTTCCCCAGTCGGAGAGGGAGTATTGGCGAATTGCATCGTGCTCGCCATCACTTGCAGGCAATTTTATGCTGACATATTGGCCCGCTAAAAACCCCTTAACTTTTTTGTTATCTTTAGGCTGCAATATTAAGGTTTTAACATCGGGCGTTTCTTGACGAATGTCCGTAATGATAAACGGCCTATAACCTTGCCAGCCACCATCGCTTTCTTCGCTAGTTTTATATAAATTTGCTTCAGCATCGATAAAAATCTGTGCTAAAGCTTCATAGGCTTCTTTCCACGCAATTAATGCTGGGTGTTGGTCGGGTAGATCAAGAACTTTTTGAATGGCTGATAACAGACTAGCGCCCACTAAAGGGTAGTGTTCTTTTTCAATACCTATGCTTGCATGCTTATTAGCAATATGGCTTACGGCAGGTAACAAAGCCTCTAAATTATCAATATTTGATGCATAGGCTAAGATGGCATCGGCTAATGCACTAGACTGAGAGGTATCGCGTTGATTCGAGCGATTAAATATATTCAGTAGTTGTGGGTTTTCTTCAAACAATTGCTTGTAGAAAGTAGATGTAATTTCTAGGCCATGTTCTTGAAGTAATGGAACAGTGCTTTTTACAACGGATATGGTTTGGGTAGATAGCATTTTGAAACCTCGTATTCTAAACATTCATTTAAAGTGAATGTTTAGAATACGACCTTACTAAGCTATAGTCAACGGCATTAGGAGAAATATTTTGCAGCTCACACGACACACAGATTATGCGTTTCGCGCTTTGATTTATCTAGCGTCAATGCCCGAACAAACCGTAACAATAGGCACTATTTCGGATGTATTTAACATTCCAAAAAGCCATATGATGAAAGTCATCAGCCGACTAACATCCAATGGTTATATCTGTTCTATTCGGGGAAAAATGGGCGGCATCTCGCTGGCAAAGCCAGCTCAAGACATTACGCTGAAAGAAATTGTCGTACTTATGGAAAAAACCTTAGTGCCATTTGATTGTGTTGGTCAAAATTGCCTAATTCTAAAGTCTTGTCGCTTAAATACCGCTTTTCAAGGAGCACAAAGTAAATACTTGGAATACCTTCAAGGCTATACAATTGCAGATATGCTAGATGAGGAAACAGCCCAACGTATTCATGGCTAGGCCAATTTTTATGTCAACCTAGCTAACGAGTAGGTGAGTTACGTTAATAGCATCTTCTGTATCTAATAGAAATAGATGCTATATTTAACAAAAGGATTTAAACGTATATTAACCAAGCTATATCCACTTTTGGCTATTAATATGCAAAAACATGGAAGTACTATCCGTCTATATACAAATAATACATGGATAGTGGGTTCCGTTTATTAATACTGTTATATGTCTATTTAAGGAAAAACGACATGGAAGAAGGTTTTTCAAACTTACAAAATATAATTTTCAGCATTTCGTTATATCTTGTTGGTGCTAGTTTTGTTGGGTTTATTTTTATACCTTTTTGCCTAGCTAAAATAGGCATTCCAAAAAACCAAAGGACGGTTATTTCAAAATTTTCAACCCTTACTCTTTTCGTGATTGTGTTCCTCTCTCAACGCGGACTATTGTTTTAATATGTTATCGGTTTTGATACATATAACAAAAAAATCAATCCGGCCGCGAAAAGCGCGGCGGCTTATTTAACACGTTAAATCCTCGATATAGACGAATTTTAGGCTTACTTGGAATGGATAATAAGAAACTAAAGATCACTCGAAATCTTAAAGTTGGTGCTTTAGATGCAGAGACTGATACGAAACTATTGGATAAGTGCTTTGTGGATAAGGGCGATCTAAACGAGTTGCTTGATATTGACAACCCGGCTTCGATTGTTTTAGGGAGAACAGGGTCTGGGAAAAGTGCTCTACTTTATAGGCTGCAAAATTACGCATATAAAAACGTGAAACTAGACCCAAATGATATTTCTATTCGATTTTTAGAGCATTCCGATATTATAAAATTTTTTGATGCTCTTGATATCAAACTTGACCTTTTTTATAGGTTGTTGTGGAGGCATATATTAACAGTTGAATTTTTAAAGTTAAGATATGAAATAAAAAATGAACAAGATGGTCGATGGTTCACCACCAATATATTCAATTCATTTAGTAAAGATAAAGCTAAGAAAAAAGCTATAGGGTATTTTAATGAATGGGGTGAACGTTTTTGGTTAGATACTGATGAACACTTAAAAGAAATTACCAAGAAAATTGAAAATGATACCAAAACATCAATTGGTTCTAAGTATTCAAACTTAAGCCTATCAATTGACGGGGTAAAAAATTTATCTGATCAGGAAAGAGTAGAAGTAAAACAAAGAGCGAGTCAAGTCGTAAGTGGCCTACAAATTGGTAAGTTAAATGAGGTGTTGGATCTATTATCTGAGCATTCATTTGATGATTTACAGAAAAAATACTATATCTTAATTGATCAACTAGATGAAGACTGGGCAAATACCGATACACGTTGTAGGTTTATCAGAGCTTTAATTGAGGAAGTTAAAACGTTTAGAAAAATTCGTCCAGTTAAGATTGTTGCAGCTCTCAGAAAAGATTTATTAGACCTTGTTTTTGATAAAACAAGAGACTCAGGTTTCCAAGAAGAGAAGTACGAGTCTTATATAATGGAAATAAGGTGGACATCAATTGAGCTGAAAAAATTAGTAGAACTTAGAATCAATGAAGTCTTTCGTAGCCAATATACTAGAGATACAATTCAAATTACTGATGTTTTTCCTAAGCCGAGGAAGGGCGGTGGACAGACTGCAATTGACTTTATGATTGAAAGGACTTTAAGAAGGCCTAGAGATGTCCTTCAATTTGTAAATGAGTGTTTTAAAATTGCATCGGAAAGAGATCGTATTTCTTGGAGAGCATTACAAGCAGCAGAAGCTCAATATTCAGAGAAGAGGCTAAAATCATTAAAAGAAGAATGGGGGGAGATGTACCCTTCATTTAATGATACTGTTGAAATATTGAGAGGAAAGAGAGCTAATTTTTCCCGGTCAGTTATAACTGAGACCGGATTTGATGAAGTTCTAATGGCTTTATATGAGTCTGAAAGTTCAGACCCTTGCTCAAAAATCGTAAAAAAGTATTTTGACAGTCAGAGTGTGAAAAACTCCGAAATTTTATCCACTATGCTTGCTTGTTTATATCGAGTTGGAGCTATCGGTGTAAAAATTAGCACCCTAGATACATTTGTCTGGTCGTATATTGATCAGTCTACTATCTCGAAAGGAGAAATAAAGCGCTCGAACCAGATAAAAATTCATAAGATGTTATACCGAGCTCTAGATGTTGTTGTTGATCAAAGTGATGTATTCGAGTTAGAAGAATTAGATTAGACGTAACAAGTGGTTGCAAATGAAAAAAATCAATGTGGTCAGATACTGTCATAAAAAACTAAGCCTAATTCACCCCGTTATTTGTTACGCACACTCAAACCAAAATAATTTATATACCTTTCCAAATCAATGGTAAATCAATGGGGTCAGACTCGATTGATTTTATAGACTAGTTGCCCGATGCTTTAATTTCAAAAATAAAGGCTATTTCTTATGGCTCGATTACCTCGTTTTGTTTTAGTGGGTCAACCACAACACGTTATTGTTAGAGGAAATAATCGTGAGCCTATTTTTTATGCGGATGAAGACTATCAGTTTTACCTTGAAACATTAAAAAAGCCTGTAACAAACACGGTTGTGATGTTCATGCTTATGTATTAATGACCAATCATGTGCATTTACTGATCACCCCACATAAAAAGGATGGTCTATCTAAAGTGATTCAAATGCTGGGGCGCTATTATGTTCAGTATTTTAACCACACCTATCAGCGAACGGGAACACTCTGGGAGGGTCGCTATAAAGCGACATTAATTGATAGTGAGCAGTATGCTTTACAATGTTATCGTTATATAGAGCTTAATCCTGTTCGAGCAGGTATGGTCGATCATACTGTGGAATACCCATGGTCAAGTTATGCCTATAATGGGTTGGGTAAAGCAAACGAATTAGTCGTAGAGCATGAGTTATATAAACGTTTAGGGAAAAGCAGCCAACGGCGTTGCGAAGCGTACCGTGCATTATTTGACGTTGATGTTCCGCAAAGAACAATTGAAGAAATACGTGAGGCAACCAACAAATCATGGGTTCTAGGCAGTGATTTTTTTAAAGAAACGATAGAGGCTGAAATTAATCGACCCATGAATCCAAGGAGCAAAGGTGGTGATAGGAAATCAAAAGCGTTTAAAGATAAAATCAATCGAGTCTGACCCTATTGATTTTGACATAAAGGAAATATATGGCATGAGTGACGAAGAACTATATCTTGAGGCAACACACGAAGTAGAGAGCGAGGATAAAAACCCGGCACTTTGGGCAAAAGTGATGACCTTATCTGAAGGTGATCATGACAAAGCTAAATATCAATATATAAAGCTTCGAGTTGAACAACTCGCACAATCAAAAAAAGAAAAAAGTCCTGTTTTTACTAAAAAAACAGTTGATGAGTTTTCCTTAAAATACATGCCAATTTCTGAGTTTTCTAGAATTAAGTCAATTCCCGAGAAAAAGATAATAAAAATGATAAGAGATGGGTTTTATATTGGGCAGATTAAAGACAATGAATGGTTTGTTAGCAGAGATGAAGTTGGGAAAGAAGAAGTTATTAAAAAGTCATCAACCCCTTCAAATATTCCGAAACATTCAAAACAAGAATATATTCCAGTTGATGAGTTTGCAGAGTTCAAGGGAATAACCCCTGAAAAAGCTATTGCAATGATACGGGACGGATTCTATCAAGGCCAAATCATAGATGATAAGTGGTATGTAGCTTATTCAGAAGTAGAAAAAGAAAAAACATCTACGCAGTCTAGTTCGAGTAGTTTTTTCACAAAACTAACAAATGGTGATTTTGGTCTACCCAAAACGTACTGGTTGTTTGGCGTTCTCGGCGGTTTGCTGTTCATTATTCCAGTCGCACTTGCAGCCGCTGCTGAATCTCTTGGGGCATTAATATTCATATTACTGGCTAGTGTAATTTATTCATTAATTGTGGCTGTGGGCATATGGCGTGCGTCGGATAAATATCAGGGTGCCAAAGTTTGGGCTGTATTAGCCAAAATAGCCGTAATTATAGGTATTGTACGTCTATTGGTGGACTTAGTATCACTAGGGAGTATCTAAAATGCCTAACAAGGCGCTTGTTCGGACGTTCACTACGCTGCGCTCCGTACACGCCGCACAGCTATATCGTTAGCTTAGTATAACCATCAGATAGATAAAATTAATATGAAAAAGTTTTTTTTGATTTTAGTTTCAGTTTTTGCCTTAATTTCACAGGCATTTGCTGAAAATCACATTAAGTATAATAAAGAGTTGGATGGGTTTGAATACCCATTTGAAGTTAAGACATTCGATCTTGATTCTCAAAATCAACGTTTAAAAATGCGATACATGGATATTGGGGATAAAGATGCACGAAAAGTAATCGTCTTATTGCATGGTAAAAATTTCTCAGGTTATTATTGGGAAAAAGTCGCAAAAGATCTTTTAAAGAAAAAGTACAGAGTGCTTATACCGGATCAAATTGGCTTTGGTAAATCCTCAAAACCAGATTACTACCAATATAGCTTTGGGCAGCTGGCATTAAACACTAAATCATTATTGGATGGTTTAAATATCAAAAAATTTGATCTTGTGGGTCACTCAATGGGGGGGATGTTAGCTACAACATTTGCTGTTAATTATCCTGAATCAGTTAATAAACTCATTCTGATTAACCCTATTGGCTTAGAGGATTATGGAAAGTATGTAGAGTTCAAAGATGTTAACTTCTTCTATAAAAGAGAGCTTGCTACAACACTAGATAAAGCTAGAAGCTATCAAAGTAAGAATTATTATGATGGAAAATGGTCCAGCGAATACGAGAAGCTTTTAATTCCCTTAAAAGGAATGCTTGCAGGGAAAGATTGGGAAACTGTTGCTTGGAATAATGCTTTAACTTATGGCCCTATTTTCTCCGAAAATATAGTGAGTAGGTTTTCACAAATTAGGAATGAAACTTTCTTAATCATTGGTACTAGAGATAAAACGGGGCCTGGTAGAGGTTGGTTAAAAGAAGGTGTCACTAGAAAGTTAGGCGAATATAAAGATCTCGGAAAAAGCACTAAAGCTATGATTAAAGACTCAGTGCTTATTGAGTTGGATGGGGTAGGTCATATGCCTCATTATGAAAACTATAACGCATTTATTAAGGCTTTCTATAAAGCGATTGATAAATAATAATAAAAATATCATCAAGTATAAAACGATTGGGTAAAGCAAACGAATGAGTCGTAGAGCATGAGTTATATAAACCTTTAGGGGAAAAGCAGCTAGCTACGTGGTGAAGCCTACCGTGCATTATTTGATGGTGAGGTTCTGCAAAAAAAATCTTCAAGCAATACGCGAGGTAACTAACAAACTTTGGGTGTTAGGCAGTGATTCTTTTAAAGAAACGATAAAGGCTAAAATTAACCGACCCATGCATCCAAGGAGCAAACATGGTGATAGGAAATCGAAAGCGTTTAAAAATAAAATCAATCGAGTCTGACACTATTGATTTTGAATAGACTAAACAACAATGGGTAAGGGGCGTATAGAGATGAAATATTTTGTGGCATTGTTAATGATTGGTTTGTCGAATTATTCTTACGCATTCGACAGAATCACGCTCATACCCGATGGACAGATTTCATTTCAGAACCCGATAAATTATAATGCCCCTTTCAAAAAAACGTATTTTTCTGAGCTTGAGGCTGGCGAGAATCTGTCTCAAGCAACGGTCATGCTTCATGGTAAAGATCGCGAAAGCTATCGAGTTGCTCTGCAGCTTGAAACGAGTTTATCAGTCAATGCCGAAGGCCCACATCTTGACTTAACGGAGTGGAAACACTGCACGACCAAATGGCATCGGCTTAAGATCGCTGACAACCATAAGGTGTTATTGCCGAATTTTGATGAGGTGAATGTGGACTGCTTTCCAGAAGTCACGCATGATGAAATAAATGCAGCGGTATTCGCGAAAGGCGGCGAGGAGTGGGTAAGGATACTTAATGGAGAAGGTTGGCCAGAAGGATACAGTCCCGTCGAGGTTTCGCTTAGCACGGCACGCATTAAAATAGAAAAATTAATTAATACACAATGGCAGGTCGTAACGGTAATTAATATCGCCATTGCGATGGGGTGTTAAATGAGTATGACAACACATGAAGCGGTTTGTTTTGAGCCCATATTACAGAGAGATTTTATATGATGAATTTTAAAATGATTGCCTTCGCTTTCATCGTCGTACTACTTCAAGGGTGTGCAAGCGCTCGAACGAGTTACGAATCCTTAATTGAAACGAGAGGCGATGACTCGGCTATTTATTTAGCCGTCGGCGAAACCAAAGAAGTTTTAAGCATTAGCAATGGTTTTCCTGGCTGGTGGGGAGTCTACCCTGCAATCGTCTCATTCTCGCCTGAAATTGCCAGTGTGAACTGCGAAGCAAGTAAGTGGAGTGAAGTGTGTTATTTGACGGCGAATGAAGTTGGTGAAACCTGGTTGACCTATGGCAATCAATACACTATTGATATTAGTGCGCCTGAATCTCAAGCGAATAAAACTAAGGTTATTATCAGCCCAAAGTAACGGTTTGATATAAGGGCAATGTCATATCGCTTGTATGGCGATACACCAAATGTGAGATAGGGTAGAGAAAGCATGAAGAGTATTCGCGGTATTGTTAGTCTTCTTTTATTAAGCAGCGCTAGCTATACGCAAGCAGCATTGCCACCTTCCGCCGTCAATTTGAGAGACTTGGATACGATGGTGTTTTTTATCAAGTCACACAAACGCGTGGCTCAGTCGTTAAAACAGATTGACCTTACATCGCTGACTATCTTTTTTGATCGTGACTGCGAAGCACATTTTGAACGGCAAACACCCAGCTTTTTGACACGAGCTATGCCGGGGCCACAGCCTAAGATAAAATTCAAAAGCAGTAACTGTCCCATCGTTGAACGTGAATGATCGGTTTCTGCCTTGAACAATTGGGGTTAGAGTAAAACAAAACCTTCAAGGTCTTGTAAATATAGTAATGTAAAAATAAATCGAGCCTGACCCTATTGATTTCCGACCCTAGAGAGTCCGAGCGTTATGTGTTTTAGAGCTAACTGTAATCAACTGAACACTTGCATTTATAAGTCTAACTGACAGTAAGATGAAAAAATTATTTAGTCTTATTTTTATAATATTACTAGTAACATTAGTTACTTTTAAAGCTGCCAACGCTTGGTTTAATCACAATGATGAGGTGGCTGAGAATAAGGAAATTATTGTTCTTCTTCACGGCCTAGGTCGAAGCAATACGTCAATGTGGTTGCTAGCTTCTCGACTTGAAGATGCCGGGTATTATGTTCAGCGTGTGGGGTACAGTTCTTTACATCAAAAGCCTGATGAAATCTTGCAAGATATCAGTTTACAAATTAACCAATGTTGCCAAAATCATACTCAAAACGTTAATTTCGTAGGGCATTCACTCGGAGGATTGATGGTTAGAGCTTACCTACAAAATAATAAGGTAGATAAACTGGGAAGAGTCGTTTTATTGGGCACCCCAAATAAAGGCAGCAAAGCGGCTGACCACTTCAGTAACAGTTGGTTAATGGATATTCTCGGCCCAACAGCTAAAGCCTTAGGTACCGATGATAAGAGTTTTCCAAAATCACTAAAGCCTCCATACTATCCCGTGGGTATTATTGCGGGAGAGCTCAAGAGTAAATTGAATGACACGGTTATACCAGGAAAAGATGATGGACTTGTTTCGGTAGAAGCCACCAAGATTGATGGTATGACAGATTTTATCATTATAGAAACGGGTCATTCGATGATGCGTTATGACAGTGAAGTGGCAGATCAAACTATTGAATTTATAAAAAATGGTGTGTTTAAAGAGAAATAAAACACATAGCCAGTCGTTCAGGCGTGATCTGAGACTTTCCACCAATTAATGGACCCTATTGGTTTTATGTTCTGGTCTACGTTCCGCTTTGGGGTGGCTTCGCCACTGTATCCAAAACGCTACTACAGACCAAACACAACGGACAAAAGCACTGTATTTACAGGTGCCCGGTTTTTACGTAAATCAATGCGCCATTTTCTTTGGTGAAGGGGGTATGTCGACTCAGGTGTGGGCTGCGTAACCATGAGCCTTGAGGATAGCTGCCATGCTCATCATGAAAAGTACCCTCTAATACAAAAATCTCCTCTCCACCCCAGTGCTGGTGGGTATTGAATTGCGTGTTCGGTGCCCATTTTACTAACGCTACGTGCTCACTTCCAAATTCATGCAGCGGCATGACGCTTAGGCCATCGACTAGCCCTGGATGCCATGATTGTGTTTGGGTATCGATGACTTTTTGTTGTGTATCTGCTTCATCAAATTGTTGTAGTTTGACGAAAATAGTTGCGCCTTCTTTGCCTATTTTAGGTGTGTGTGATGTGCCAATGGGGTTTCGTACATAACAGCCTTTCCCATAGCTTTGATGCTCGTCAGAAAACACACCGTCGAGCACCAAGAACTCCTCGCCACCTGTATGAGTATGTGACGAGAACTCACTAAAGGGTTCGTAACGCACAATGGAGGTTGCACGTGCGATTTCATCACCGATTCTATCGAGCATCATGCGTTCCACGCCGGGCATGGGCGAGTCAACCCAGCGATAGTCATCGGGTTGAATTACAATTCGTTGTGAAAAATCGGTATTGATTTGTGTCGTCATTTTAAGCACCTAGTTAATCGTTTAGTTTCTACCTGCAGTCACTCCGCCATCCACATCCCAAATGGCACCTGTTACCCAGCTGGAGCAATCATTTAAAAGGAACAAGATGCTGTTGGCAATGTCATCCGGTGTGCCGATGCGGCCTATCGGATGAAAATCATCAACTCCCGCTAAGGCATTATCCATTTTCATGGTCAATAAATGTTTCATAAATGGGGTGGTTACTCCGGTTATTTTCAAGATACGGAAGGTCATTATTGGGAAGTAGCCTACAATCCGCATCAGGGTTTAACGTAATAAGGGATTAGTTCTTTCTTCTTTTTATAATCGTCAGTGGAATAAAACGATACTTAAAAGTCTCGTATTATGCTTGCCATAAAGGGCGAAAGAGCTTGGTTTTATGGTATTTGACTAAGCTTAAGAGTGTGGCTATTTAATTATTTTTGGAAATCAAATTGCCATATTTAGGGGGCTTGTTGTGGGCTACTTTAAGCTAGCATTCTGAGTAAGAAACACTACGCACAACAGCCTGTGTAGCTTGTTGTGCGTAGTGTGGTTAATGTTATCTATGAGGTTTTTTAGGCTTCATCTCTTTGAATTCTTCCAATTGCTCTTTTGTTAGAATGTTAGAGATTTTTTCATGCATGATGTCTCGGTTTTCTTTATGCGCTTTTCGAAGTGCTTTTTGTTTGGCTCGTTGCTCTTCAAATAGCACTTTAAGTGAATCGGCCTGCTTGTCGGTTAAATCAAGCTTTTCTTGCAAATGAGCAATTGATGGGCCTCTTTTTTGCATTTTGCCTTTAGAGCAGTCGTCAGATCTTTCTGCATAGGCACTGGTGGCTACTGTAAGGGCGATTGCTGATGTTAATAAAGCTGCTTTAATATTCATGGTTTTCTCCTAAATTTAATAAGCAGAACAGGGCGGTTAATGTCTCTGTTCTTGAGTTATAGAATAGGGGGCAATGTTGTAGCAATTACGAAGAGAATGTGAAGAAAATGTGGAGATATGGCCTAAGATGATTAAGTGATTAATCTTCATATTTAATCCATATTTAGTCGCTACAATTTTATTGTTGGTGGAATAATGAATAAAGAGTAGGGATAAGATGATAAACCTAAACGTAACAGCAAGCACAGAATTTATTACCGGCATATTTAAGGCGATCATATCTGCCTTTCAGCAAATAGGTGTACAGCCTAGAAGAGATTTAGTAGAGACTATGCAAACGGCTGCTTCAGGCTATGTATCCTTACTAAGGGCTGTTTAAAGCATGTTTTCTATACGAATTAGAATTTGGCACAAGCTGTTTTTCTCTATTCTATTGGTGATACTTCTGATTTTGCTCGTTAATATGGCGGTGACTCGTTATAGCTTCCAGCAGGGTTTTGGCCAGTATATTGAAGACGTTCGGTTAAAAAGGCTGAACAACGTTGAACGAACCTTAAGTGGGCTGTACCGACAATATGGCCATTGGGATTTTCTGAAAAATAAGCCTCTTTTGTGGCAACAATTGTTGCTTGAACATGAACTGGCATCGCCACCGCCAAGAAATGCTAAACAGCCAGAGCATCATAGACAAGAGCCTTCGGCTAGGCTTGGTTCAGCCCGTGTGTATTCTGAACGACGTCATCACGCAGCTGTTTTACCGCCCCATTTGCGCGGCCGAATAGGCTTGCAGGATAGTGCTCAAACGTCCATTTTTGGTCCGCCCGCTTCGAAAAATGATCGGAAACTGCCAATAATGCTGGATGATGAGGTGATCGGTTATTTGAGTATGCGACGTTTGAAAGGTATGCGTACGGGTATAGAGCAGCGGTTTGAACGTGATCAAGTTAAGAATTTACTATTAACAGGAATACTCTCGTTTGTGATTGCTGTTATTGTTTCTTTATTGCTGGCACGTGCATTTAATAAGCCCATTACTAGGTTAACAGGTATAGCGCGGCAACTGACATCTGGTCAATTTGACAGCCGTGTGGAGAAAATTTCTAGAGATGAATTGGGAGACTTGGCCACTGATTTAAACACCCTTGCTGAGACACTTGATCAAAATCAGCAAAGTCGCCGTCAGTGGATTGCAGATATCTCTCACGAATTGCGCACACCGCTGACCATCCTTAAAGGTGAATTGGAAGCCATGGAAGATAATGTTAGGGAGCTGAATAGCGAGTCGATTCAATCCCTTTCTTTGGAGGTTAAGCATTTACAACGGCTGGTTGATGATTTGTACCAACTTTCTCTTTCCGATCAAGGCTCGCTGACCTATGAAAAGGTAGCAGTGAATCCATTTTTGTTGCTACAAAATGTAGCGGAAGGCTATGAGCTTCCAATGCAGCAGAAGAAGATTACTTTGAGCGTAGCATGCGATGAACCCTGCCCCATGGTATTGGCTGACCCTCAGCGACTTACTCAGCTGTTCACAAATTTATTAGAAAACAGCCTTCGTTATACCCATGAAGGAGGTCGCGTAAAGATACAATGTAAAAAGGAAGCTTCGTTAACGATCTGTTTTGAAGATAGCGAACCCGGTATTTCGCCAGAATTGATACCACGTTTATTTGAACGGTTGTTTCGAGTAGATAATTCTCGTAACCGAGATTCCGGTGGTTCTGGGCTCGGTTTATCTATTGCGCAGAGTATTGCAGAAGCACACGAGGGAAAATTGACAGCCGAGCCTTCATCACTGGGTGGGCTGAAAATCACCTTGGAGCTACCCATTTCATCAGGATAATCACGCTATGAATACTGCTGAACCAGAACGTACCATTCTAATTGTTGAAGATGAAACTAAGATAGCGCAATTACTGCAAGACTATCTCCATAAGGAGGGATATAACACTCATTGGATTAACCATGGAGACGCTGTTATTGACTGGGTGCAGCAAGAGCAGCCGGACCTTATCTTATTAGACCTAATGCTGCCGAGTAAAGATGGCATTACTCTTTGTCAGGAAATACGACATTTTTCTGGCATCCCGATCATTATGATTACTGCACGGGTAGAAGAAATTGATAAAGTTTTGGGCTTGGAGATAGGTGCTAATGATTATATCTGCAAGCCTTTTAGCCCTCGTGAAGTGATGGCAAGAATTAAGGCTTTGTTTCGTACGTTGTCTTACCGGCAACAGATATCAACCGTTGAGAATCAATTGGTAACCTTGGATGAACAGCGAATATTAGCAACAGTAGCAGGGCAGGCGTTGGATTTAACCCCAGTTGAGTTTCGTTTACTGAGCACATTGGTAAAACAACCGGGGCGAATATTTTCGCGATCGCAGTTAATGCATAAACTGTATGAAGATAACCGTGTAGTGACTGATCGGACCGTAGATAGCCATATTAAAAACCTGAGAAAAAAGATTGCTCATCACTATAAAGACCAAGAGTTAATTAAATCTGTATACAGTGTTGGCTATAAGTATGAAGAATTGGGTGGAGATGGATTTAATGTGTAGCACGGTTGTGGCTGGCAAACCTATTGTGTTTTTGTAAGTGTGACAATGACGATAGGTAAATGAAGCGTGCGTCTTATATTAAAGTGTTAGGAAGGGAATTATGAAACCGAAAATCAGCATTATTACTCTTGGTGTAGATGACTTAGAAAGAGCGACTCGCTTTTATAGTGAGGGCCTTGGTTTGCCAACGCATAATGTTGAAGGTGACAATATATCGTTTTTTAGTTTGGAAGGAACGTGGTTGGCGCTCTATCCGCGCGAAGAGTTGGCTAAAGATATTGGGTTAACGGATTCGAATCAGGTTGGTTTCTCTGGCATAACGCTGGCCCACAATGTTGCAAGTAAGTCAGACGTGGATGCTGTGCTTGATCAAGCGGTCTCTGCTGGTGCTCGACTGATTAAACCCGCGCTGGAGGTTTTCTGGGGCGGTTACTCCGGTTATTTTCAAGATACGGAAGGCTATTACTGGGAGGTGGCCTACAACCCTTATCAGGATCTGACATAATAGCGAGGCAAAAAAGCATCCCTCATGATAACAATAAAGGTGGTGTTAAGGCGTGAATCGCCAGCCGATAATGCATAACAGTCAACAAACCGCCAGGTAATTAGCTATGAATCTTAACTTTAATAAAGAAGACGCCAGTCAGGTAGTTATTGGGTCCTTTGCTTTGGCAGTGCCTATTTCGTTTTCCGAAGAGGCCTGGAAACTAGGGGAAACTCTTCCTTTTGCAAACCTGTTTCTTGTTTTTATTTTGTCGATTGTATTTTTAAGCTTTTTTGCCTATCAAATTGTATTTCAAGGCGATATAAAATATAGAACATCAATATTTATAAGCAGAATATTTATTGCCTATTTTATAGCCGCTTGTGTGGTTGCTTTGGTGTTGTTGTCATTAAATAAGTTCCCTGTAATGCTAGATCCGGTGATAGCTTTGAAGCGACTAATTATTATTACGATGCCTGCTTCTATGGGAGCGATTATTGTTGATGGTTTTGATAAAGAATAGCAGTGAAGAAGATATTGGCTAGGAATGAAGATAGGCGCTTGGTTAGGTCGGATTAACTGTATACAAAGCAACCGTTTTTTTACGAATGTCGTAAATGAAAATCGAAAGTAGATAGTATCTTTAATAACATGATTTTTCTAATGCTCGATTAATAGTAAGTTGCTTGGAAATTAAGACATTGAGCAATTGTTAATAAGTGGAGAAGTTTTATCAGTTGATGCCGATTAAACGGCCACAGTTGATGGGTGTTAAGCGAGAAAATAATGTTTATACTCACTCGGGTACGACACGTACTAATTTAAAAATAATCGAGAGAGGAGATTTCTTATGTTGACCGTTGTGATTTGTTTGACTTGTATTGCTTTTATGCCTTATTTGGCCTCATCAATTGGTGGTTATTACCGAATTTCACAAACAGGTAAATATGACCTTGTTAACCCACGTGTACAAGCCGCAACGCTAGTGGGTGCAGGGGCTCGTTCACAATATTTACATGCCAATTGCTGGGAAGCATTAGGCCTTTTTTCAGCTGCTGTATTGGCTGTTTTTATCACCAATGCGATAAATGAAACGGTTACCATGCTCTGCATTTCTTTCGTGGTTATACGCGGCGTTTACTTTATTGCCTATTTAACCAATATGGCAACCTTGCGTTTCAGTGCTTTTGGCTTGGGCTTTGCGTGTTGCGTCGGGCTTTTTTATACAGCAATAACAACCATTCCTGCCTAATACCTAAAACAAGTTATGCAGATTTTTTTCTGCATAACTTGTTGCTACACCTTATAAATTCTGCGTAAGACAATTTCTCTATTCAATATAATCATATTGTAAATTAGTATTTTCTAATGTATGTTATTTTTCTAGTAACACGATCATAAAAATTAGAATAAATAAACTAGGGGAGATAGGATTATGTCAGTAGAACGTGACTATGATGATTTGGCTCGAATAGATCGAACACATGTTAGTTTATATAACGATCAAGGGGTGTATAGCGATGAAATGGAACGGATTTTTTATCGCTCCTGGATATATGTCGCACACGAAAGTGAAATCCCGAATCCGGGTGATTACAAAACGACCTTTATGGGTGATGTTCCAGTTATTGTAACGCGTGGAGAAAATAATGAAATAAACGTTGTTATTAACCGTTGTACTCATCGCGGGGTAGCAGTGTGTCCTTTAGAAAAAGGTAATACACCTAGTTTTGTTTGCCAATATCATGGCTGGGAATATGGTATGGACGGTGAGTTATTAGCGGTGTCGATGCCGCGTGGTTATAACGAAGGTGAATTAGACTATAAAAGTTTAGGCTTAGTTTCGGCTAAAAAAGTTGAAAGTTATCGGGGTATTATCTTCGCGTCGTTACTATCTGTTCCTGATATTTCATTAGACGAGAAACTAAGAGGCGTGAAAGAGTACATCGACATGTACATGGATTTTTCTCCTGTTGGCGAAATCATCGTCGGTAATAGCGGGGTGAATAAACATTACTATCATGCTAACTGGAAAATTCAAACAGAAGGCAGTGTTGAGGGCTATCATGCGCCGGTTACCCATTCAACCGCCTTTGATGTGATGATCAGAAAAATGGGCATGCCACCTAATTATCAAGGCTATGACACTAAAGGTATGGATTGTGGTTATGGCAATAATTTACTGGAAGTGTACAGCTTGCCCGACGAAGCGGTTTATAAACGCTGGCCAGCTGAATATATAGACTTAATGATCGAGAAACACGGCAAAGAGCGCGCCATGCATGTGTTACGACATCGTTTTAATTTAGTGATTTTTCCCAACTTAGCCCTACTTGAATATCAATTCCGAGTCATACGTCCTATGGGAGTCGATAAAACAGAAGTGCGTATGTATCACACGATGCTGAAGGATGCGCCTGATGATATTAATACTCGACGGGTGCGTGAGCATGAGTTCTTTTATAGCCCGGCCGCCTTTGGTGGGCCAGATGACTATGCGATGTTTGATAGAGCCGGTCAGGGGATGAAGGCAGAGATGGTACCGTGGATTTTATTTAACCGTGGTATTAAATCTGAAGAAGTCGATGAGCATGGGCGTCGGTATGGTGGACATACGCAAGAAACACAGCAAAGAGCACCTTATTTTGAATACAGACGTTTAATGACGTTAGGGAGCCAATCATGAGTGCTAATAATTCAGAACAAATGACACGAGCTGAAGCAGAGGACTTTTTATTTGCTGAAGCATGTTTACTTGACCAAGGCGAAGTGAATGAGTGGAGAAAGCTATTCACAGCGGATGCATTATATTGGTTACCTTATAGCCGTGATGTCAATGTAGATCCAACAAAGCATGTATCCATTATTTATGATGACATGGAAATGCTGGATGAGCGCATTAAACGGCTGCAAAGCGGGGCTTGCCATGCACAAATACCTGGCTCAAGAACGCAACATTCAGTAAATAACGTACGGGTTAAAACAGTGGATGGAGTCGTTATTATTGATTCATACCTTACCTTGCATGAGTACCGTGCCAATCGGCAAGATCGGTTTTACCCATTGCAAACAATGGGGGCTAATTGCGAGCACAAATTAGTTAAGCAAGGCGGTGAATGGAAAATGACCAGCAAAAAAGTAGTACTGCTTAATTGTGATGGCGAAATATACGACTTAAGTTTTTTAATATAAATAGGGGGTAGTAATGACTGATATTGACAATAAATATGCTGATGGTTTTCCTTTTTCACGTGAAGGAGAGGACTTTAAGCAAGGCCTATCGTTGATGCGTGAAGTGTTGGGAGAAGAATCCTCTGAGCATATTGAATCTTTGCTGGATAACCCTCTGTTTGGTGATGAGCTGGGCTATGTTTTTTCTAAAACATGGGGAGCTTTATATGAGCGAGAAGGTTTAACGTTAAAAGAAAGGTCGTTGATCTTAATGGGCACTGATTTAGCATTAGGACGTGAAGGGCCGTTAAAAGACCATATGAAGGTCGCGTTGCATGCTGGGATGGAACCTAAGCAAATTATTGAGGTTTTATTCCAAACCGTCTTTTATTTAGGAGCACCTGCAATGGTATTGGGTTTGAAAGTGGCTAATGAGGTTTTGGGCCCAGAAATAAAAGAAATGCTCGAGCAAAAAGAACAACAAAATAGCAATCAATAGGAGCAAAGAATGAGTGATTTAGACATTAGTATGGGGCCTATCAACCATGTGGCAATGGCAGTAAAGGACTGGAGAGTAACCGCAAAAAGCTATGCCAAGTTAATGGGTATAAAAACATGGCGAGTGATGGAAATTTCATCAGATATGATGGAAACATCTGAATATTATGGTGAGCCAGCTGAATTTGTTTGGATATCAGCCTTTGCACGGATGGGCGATACCTTGGTCGAATTATGCGAGCCGGTTTCGGGTAAAACTGTGTTTGATGACTTTGTTAAAGAACACGGGGACGGCATGCAACATGTGGGTGATTTATCACATCCTAACCCATTAGCACTTGTTAAAGAATATACTCGCCAAGGGGTAAAGGTTGGGAATTATTGCAATATTGCAGGGGTTGCAGAACTTTATTACTTAGACACCCGTGAGCAATTAGGTGGCATGTTTCTAGAAGTGGTTGCACCACCGACATACGCACGAATTGCCGACTTTGGTGAAGATGTTACATTTGATTAATAACAATAATAATTTTAAGGGGAAATAAATGGCATTAAGCATACCTATAGACGGCTGGCATAGTACCTCCATAGTGGTTCGTGACTACCGCCAAGTGGTAACCAATTACGCACGATTTTTTGGTATTAGTCACTGGGAGGTTTTTCGTTATGACGGTAACCATTTAACAAATACACGTTTTGAAGGTGAATTGGTTGAGCACCGCTTTATACGAGTTATGGGGCGAAATAAAGATTTAGCCATAGAGTTAATACAGCCTATCGACGGGCCATCTAGCTTTCAACATAGGTTAGACACAGTTGGCGAAGGCGTACACCATGTTAGCCTGACTCAATCAACGGCCTTTAACGTTGACGCGTTAAATAAAACACTCGATGAACTAGACATTAGTATTCGTCAAACTGGCACCATTTACGACGTGGCAGATGTTTATTTATTAGATACGCGCTCATTGGTGTCCAACGTGATGTTTGAAGTGGTTTGCCCAAAAACAGAAAATTGGCAAGCATCCATGACGCCTGATGAAGTGTTTGATATTGACCTGACGCTATTAGGTCCAAAATTATTACCAACAGCCAATATGTTACACCTTGGGGTGGTTTGTAAAGATAGGGATGTGGCCAAGGCAGGCTTAACGAAATTATTCTCAATGACAGATTGGATTGAATTTAAAATTGAATCGGGTGTCACCATGAGCGACACGACGTACTTTGGTGAACAGGTTTATCATAAATATAATAACCATGTTGGCCGTGTGGGTGAGTTTGCTTTAGAGCTCATTACCCCAGAGTCAGATAAATGCGTGTATCACGATTTTTTAAAAGAGCAGGGTGAAGGCGTGCATCATTTCTTTCCTTCAATGTGCTCAAAGGAAGAGTTTGAAGCTCTTTTGCCGGGTTTAGAAGCGCTAGGTATGCCTATAATCCAAGGCGGTACTATAGATGGGTTGATTGAGTATTATTATATTGATACGCGAGACTATTTATCAGGGGTAACCACCGAAATAGTGATTCCGTTATGTGATGACTGGAAAGAAAAAATGTTTAGCTCAGAGAAAGAAGCGTGGGTACTTTGTGGCTAATTTTAATTAATTACAAACGATCTCATAAAAAAGCCATGCGTTTAACTTAAGCATGGCTTTTTTGTTGCTATCGAGGTGTTCTTAAGTAAGTTATAACCTTTATCAGTGCGAATATTAAGGATGCTCATTAACACCACTTCTAGCCTTCTTGTTTGTGCTAATATGCGCGCTCTGTCCAATAGCTTGGAAGGATTCCTAACGAAGCATTTTGGGCAATACGGATCACACACTCTTATCTCGTATCTTAAATAAAGGCAATAAATATCATGGCTAAAGAAATAGGTCGCAGCAGACGTCTGCGCAAAAAATTATATGTAGGCGAATTCGCTATAATGGGTTTTGAGTTCACCTGTAAAGTTGATATCGACTCTGATACACAATTCGAGGAATTTCTTGAAGCATTCGCGGATGTAGCAGAAGACAAAAACTTGTTAATTAGCCTGGATAACGATAATGAGCAGTTTGAAGGCTTTGTTACCTCACATGACCGTTATGGTTCAGCAACTGAAGAAGACAAAGCAGCCATTGAAGCTGTATTGTTAGCTCACAGCATTGTTAGCGATGTTGAGGTTAGCAAGCTGGTTGACGTGTTTAACGAAAAGTAACACTGGTTACGATCGTGAGGTGCGTATTAATCTTAATAAGCACCTCACGGGTTTTGGCTTGTTCTATGTTGCTTTAGCAGCGCAATAGATGCAATAAACTCAGATGCCAATAAATGAATATTTAGCACAATACCCACCAGCGCTTATTAAGCAGATCAATAAGCTCATTCAGTACAACTACTACGCCTGAATTCAACTCGCCATTTACCATTAACTTTTCTTGGTTTAGCCATCAAAGCCCCCGTTAAAAATAACTTGGCGTAAATTGTGGCGTAAAAATGGCGTAAATGAAAGGCAAAAGATGCCGTTTAATGCGGTTTATTGCGGAAAGTAAAGAGAGGGTTAAGAGCTTCAAAGCCCTTTAGTAATGGGCTTTGAGGTCTGATTCAGTCTATTACTGAAAACTTAAGTGGTACCGAGGGCCGGAATCGAACCGGCACTTCCGAAGAAACCGGATTTTGAATCCGGCGCGTCTACCAGTTCCGCCACCCCGGCAAATAAGTGTGGGCATTATAGACAGTTTCAAATTCAAAATCTATTAAAATTTTAATTTAATAGCCTGTTTTGCGCTCGCTGATGAGGGTCGTTCCTGTTAAGATCCGTCGCCATGAAAAAAAGTGACTTTAATTACGACTTGCCCAATGAATTGATTGCTCGCTACCCATTAGAGAAGCGGGTTGATAGCCGTTTGCTGGTGGTGGGTGAGAATGACTTTTCCGACAAGGTTTTTGCTGATCTGCCGATGTTATTGAGAGAAGGGGATCTGTTAGTTTTTAACAATACCCGCGTTATTGCTGCGCGCCTGTTCGGCCATAAAGAAACAGGCGGTAAGTTAGAGATCCTTATTGAGCGTGTTATGGGGGATAAGACGGCGTTGGCACATGTTCGTTGCAGTAAATCACCCAAAGCCGGTACCCACATTATTTTAAATGATGGTTATAAGTGTTTGGTTGATGGTCGTGAAGGCGATTTGTTTCAACTTACGTTTGATGACTCGATTGATACTGTGTTGAAGGCCATCGGGCATATGCCATTACCACCTTATATTGATAGGGACGATGAAACGCTGGATATTGAACGCTATCAAACGGTGTTTGGTCGTAAACCTGGGGCAGTTGCTGCGCCAACAGCAGGGCTGCACTTTGATGAGCGCCTGCTTGACGACATAAAATCACTTGGGGTGAACTTTGCTTATGTCACCTTGCACGTTGGTAGTGGTACTTTTCAGCCGGTTAGAGAAGAAAACCTTGCTGACCATATTATGCATAAAGAATGGCTAACGGTAGATGAACAAACGGTTCAACAAATTGAAGCGACTAAAAAAAATGGTGGGCGTGTTATTGCTGTGGGTACAACGGCGATGCGTTCATTAGAGTCTGCAGCAAAAGAGGGGGCTATTAAGCCTTTTACAGGCGATACAGATTTATTTATTACGCCGGGTTACCACTTTAATGTGGTGGATGCGATGGTAACGAATTTTCATTTGCCTGAATCTACTTTATTAATGTTAGTGAGTGCATTTTCTGGTTATCAGCGAATGAAATTGGCGTATCAACATGCAATAGCCCAACGGTATCGGTTTTTTAGCTATGGTGATGCTATGTTTTTAACAAAAATGTCAGATACAACTGAATAATATGAAATTTAATTTATTAAATACCGATGCTAAGGCCCGCCGTGCACGTTTAACGTTTGACCGCGGTACTATTGAAACCCCCGCTTTTATGCCCGTAGGCACGTACGGTACGGTTAAAGCAATGGCACCAGAGGAGTTATTAGACACCGGTGCTGAAATAGTGCTCGGTAATACGTTTCACTTAATGTTGCGTCCGGGTGTGGAGGTTATTGAAGCGCATGGTGACTTGCATGACTTCATGAACTGGCAAAAGCCTATTTTGACTGACTCCGGTGGCTTTCAAGTATTTAGCTTGGATGAAATGCGTAAAATTACAGAGAAGGGTGTTCATTTCCGTTCCCCGGTGGATGGCCGAAAAGTATTTATGGGGCCTGAAGAGTCAATGCAAGTGCAACGGCAATTAGGCTCGGATATTGTAATGATTTTTGACGAATGTACACCATACCCAGCCACCGAAGAAGAAGCGCGTATATCTATGGAGTTATCGCTACGCTGGGCCAAGCGAAGTAAAGATGCTCATGGCGATAACCCTTCGGCCTTATTTGGTATTGTTCAAGGGGGCATGTATGAAAATTTACGTGACAGGTCATTAGAAGCGCTGAAGCAAATTGATTTTGATGGCTTTGCGATTGGCGGTTTGTCTGTTGGTGAGCCTAAAGACGACCGTGAGCGAGTTTTGGAACATATTGTTCCGGCTATGCCCAGTGATAAACCGCGCTATTTGATGGGCGTGGGTAAACCCGAAGATATTGTTGAAGCGGTGTTAAAAGGCATTGATATGTTTGATTGTGTTATGCCAACACGGAATGCACGTAATGGTTATTTGTTTACCCGTAAAGGCTTAGTGAAAATAAGAAATGAAAAGTATCAATTTGATACCAAGCCAGTTGATGAGGCATGTGAGTGTTATACCTGTAAGAATTATTCGCGTTCCTACTTGCGACATTTAGATAAGTGTAAAGAGATTTTAGGCTCGCGTTTAAATACGATTCATAACCTTCATTATTATCAAGACTTGATGCGTGGCTTACGTCAGGCTATTGAGCAAGAGCGCTTGTTAGAATTTGTGGATGATTTTTATGAGCAGCAAGGCAAAACACGAGATGCTGTGGCATAATGCGTGATTGAGTTAATTCATTAATAAGGAAAAAATATGTTAGATTTTTTAGTTTCAAACGCCATCGCAGCAGATACCGCAGCCGCAACTCAAGAAGCAGCAGCACCAGGGTTCGAAGGATTACTTTTTCCAATTGCGTTAATTGTTATTTTTTACTTTCTTTTAATTCGTCCTCAACAAAAGCGTAATAAAGAACACAAGCAACTTGTTGCAGGCGCTAAGAAAGGCGACGAAATTGTAACCAATGGTGGTTTGCTGGGTAAAATTACAGAAGTGGATGATCATTTTATTACACTTGAAATTGCGCCTAATACATCGGTTCAAGTGATGAAGACTTCAATTTCAACGGTAATGCCTAAAGGCACATACGCATCTGCTGGAAAAGCAAAAAAATAAACTGCCAAACGAGTTATTGTTATGACGAATCATTTTCCTGCTTGGAAGAACTTAATGATAATAATGGCGTTAGTTGTTGCTATTATTTACGCACTACCAAATCTTTACGGTGAAGACCCTTCTGTACAAATTTCGCCTTTGCGTGGTGCGGTCATCAACAGTTCTGTTTTAGCTGATGTAAAAGATCAGCTAGCACAAAAAGGTGTTGCCTTATTAAAAGGTGAGTTGAATGACAGCCAAATTTTGTTGCGCTTCAAGCATTCGAATGATCAACTTAAGGCGGTTGATATTATTAAGTCGGTCTTAGGGAATAACTATGTTGTGGCTCTTAATTTGGCGCCAACAACCCCTCAATGGTTGCGTTCGTTAAATGCAGCGCCTATGTATTTAGGCTTGGATTTAAGAGGTGGTGTGCATTTCTTACTGGAAGTGGATATGCAAGCTGCTGAGAAGCAAGCAGTAGACCGTGGTGCGGCTGATTTTCGCCAATATTTGCGCGAAAATAAATTGCGTTATCTAAGCGTTATGGTCAATGGCCACAATGTTGGTATTAAATTTAGAAACCAACAGATTCATGACGAGGCGATCAGCAAATTGGAGTCTCAGTTCCGTACTTGGGACTTTAAGCCTGAAGTTAGCGAGTCCTCAACGCCCACCTTAACGGCAACGATGTCAGATGATGAGTTAATGGACGTAAGAAACTATGCTGTTCAGCAAAATATCATTACGTTAAAAAATCGTGTTAATGAGTTAGGTGTTGCAGAGCCTGTTATTCAAAGACAGGGTGAAAGCCGTATTGTTGTTGAATTACCTGGTGTCCAGGACACGGCTCGTGCAAAAGAGATTTTAGGTGCAACCGCAACACTTGAGTATCATCTGGTTGATACGCAAAATTCAGTGTCATCTGCATTAGCTGGAAGAGTGCCGATTGGTTCTAAGTTATATAACCGTCGAGATGGTGGCCAAATCCTGTTGAAAAAACAGGTTATTGTGACCGGTAATGAGATTGTAGATGCTTCATCAGGGATAGAAGGTGATACAGGCTCCGCGATGGTTTCTGTGTCATTAGATGGTCCGGGTGGTAAAAAAATGAGCAAAACCACACGAGAAAATATTGGTAAACCAATGGCGGTTGTATTTATTGAAAATAGAACCGATATAAAAATGGTTAACGGCGAGCCGGTACGCTACAAAACAGTCGTCGAGGAAGTGATTAATGTGGCGACCATTCGTGGGCACTTTAGTAACCGTTTTCAAACAACAGGCTTAGATAATTCAGCTGAAGCACGTGATCTAGCTTTATTATTAAGAGCAGGTGCCTTGGCTGCGCCGATTGATATTGTTGAAGAGCGCACGGTTGGGCCAAGCCTAGGGCAAGATAATATTGATAAAGGCTTCAATTCTGTGATGATTGGTTTTGTTTTAGTCTTAATTTTTATGGCTATTTATTACAAGACATTCGGCCTTTTTGCCGATGTGGCCTTGGCCTTTAATCTGGTTTTTATCGTTGCTGTATTGTCACTCTTGCAAGCCACGTTAACGCTGCCTGGAATTGCCGGCATTGTGCTAACAGTGGGGATGGCGGTAGATGCTAATGTGCTAATTTTTGAGCGCATTAAAGAGGAGATTAAAAATGGAAACTCACCTCAAGCTAGTATTGCGGCGGGCTACGATAAAGCCTTTTCTACCATTGCGGATGCAAATATCACGACATTGATTGCCGCGATTATCCTTTTCGGTTTTGGTACAGGGCCTATTAAAGGTTTCGCTATTACCTTAAGTATCGGCATTTTAACCTCTATGTTCACCGCTATTATTGGTACGCGTGCATTAGTCAATGTGACTTTTGGTAGTCGTCAAATAGAAAAACTGAAGATTTAAATTATGAGTAATCAACATACAATCAAGATTGATTTTCTAAGTAAACGTAAAATAGCGCTTATTTTTTCTACTCTATTAATTATTGTTTCTATCGCTTCTTTAGCGACCATGGGGTTAAAAAAAGGGATTGATTTTACTGGTGGAACGTTGGTAGAGCTTAGCTTTCCCGAAGCAGTTGAGCTGGAAAGTTTAAGGAATTTGTTAACAGAGGCTAATTTTAGTGGCGCTGTGGTACAACATTTTGGTTCATCAAAAGAAGTGCTTATCCGCTTATTACCGAATGATGCGTTAAATACTGCGGCGTTAAGTAATAAGGTGTTGGCTGCGGTGAATGAGAATTTCTCACAACAAGGTGAGTTAAGACGGGCAGAATTTGTTGGCCCGCAAGTTGGTGAAGAGTTACAAGAAGATGGCGGTTTGGCACTATTATATGCCTTAATCTGTATCCTGATTTATGTCGCTATTCGCTTTGAATATCGCTTTGGCTTAGGCTCTGTGGCGGCACTGGCGCACGACGTTATTATTACCCTTGGTTTCTTTTCTGTTTTTCAGTTTGAATTTGATTTAACAGTACTGGCGGCTATTTTAGCGATTATTGGTTATTCATTGAACGATACTATTGTTGTGTTTGATCGTGTAAGAGAAAACTTTAGAACATTGCGAAAAGGCTCACCGGTTGATGTTGTTAATATCTCGTTAAACCAGACGTTTACTCGAACCGTGATGACCTCGCTAACAACTTTGTTAGTGTTAATAGCATTGTTTGTTTTAGGTGGTGAAATTATTCATGACTTTGCACTTGCGCTGATTGTTGGCGTGTTAATTGGTACCTATTCTTCTATTTATGTTGCTAGCCCCATAACGCTTGCCTTGGGAGTGACGAAAGAAGACCTGATGGTTGTTAAGGTTGATCAAGATGAGTTAGATAAAATTCCTTGATGAGCTGATAATTGGTAATAAAAAAGCCGCTTTTATAGCGGCTTTTTTATTGATCAAGTTTTGTGTGTTGTTTAACTGTTAATTACTTTTTCTGCATGCGGTGTAATTTTGTTTAATAAGGCCTGATGCATTTTAGGGTTGCCACAAACAATGTTACCTGTTTTGTGGAAATCGTGATTATTAGAAAAATCACTAACAACACCACCAGCCTCTTGAATGAGTAAGACGCCAGCAGCAAAATCCCAAGGTTTTAGACCGATTTCAAAAAAACCATCTAGTTTTCCAGCAGCTACATAAGCTAAATCTAAAGAAGCAGCTCCTGCACGTCTAACACCAGAGGTGGAAGAGAAAATATCACGAAAGATATCGAGGTAAGGTTCAATATCTTTATCGTTCTTAAAAGGGAAGCCAGTGCCTAGAAATGAACCTTCGATTTTTCGTTGTCGGCCAACACGTAGACGTCTGTTGTTCAGCATTGCCCCTTTACCGCGTGTTGCAGTAAATAGGTCTTGACGAACAGGGTCGTAAATTACGGCTTGCTCTACGGTATCGCCTCTTTTTAAAGCAATAGATACCGCATAATGCGGAAAACCGTGTATAAAATTCGTGGTTCCATCAAGAGGGTCTATAATCCAAATATATTCAGCGTCTTGATTTAGATAGCCCGATTCTTCGGCTAAAACACCGTGATCGGGATAAGCACTTAATAAGATATTAATAATTTCTTCTTCAGCACGCCGGTCAATTTCTGTGGCGTAATCATTTTGATTTTTAATAGTTATCTTAAGTGTGTCAATTGAGTCAGCTGAACGTATTATAATATCGCCTGCTTGCCTTGCTGCCCTAATGGCAATATTTAACATTGGGTGCATGATGATGCCTAACTATTTATGTGGCGCAAGGATAACAGATACAGCCGGAGGATGTCTTTTGAAAGTCGATGAAAATAACGAAATATTGTCAAATATAAGGATTGTGTTGGTACAAACTTCACATCCTGGGAATATAGGCGCAACAGCGCGGGCCATGAAAAATATGGGGCTTAGTGATTTAGCCTTAGTTAACCCTAAAATATTTCCGAGTTCTGAGGCCACCTCACGTGCGTCTGGTGCCGATGATATTTTGGCAACAGCAAATGTTTATAATAGTTTAAAAGAAGCCTTGGAGCCGTGTGAGTTAGTCTTGGGGGCTAGCGCTAGAATTAGGCATTTGGGTTGGTCAGAGGTTGGCCCTAAAAAAGGCAGTGAATTGGCCATTGCATCGGCAAAGAATGCAAAGGTTGCGTTGGTGTTTGGCCGAGAAAACTCCGGGCTCACGAATGAAGAGTTGGAATTGTGTCAGCACTTATTACATATTCCAACTAATCCAAATTTTAGTTCATTAAACGTTGCATCTGCTGTGCAAGTGTTATGTTATGAGGTGTATTCAGCAGTGCTAGGTGAACAGGTAATTGAATCACCTGATGTTGAAGATAGGCCTGCAACCAGCCAAGAGTTTGAAGGTTTTTTTGAGCACCTTTTAAAGACGCTTGAGAAAACAGATTTTCTACAGCTCTATAAAACTAAAAGGCTGCAACAACGCATCAGGCGTATTTTTTACCGTTCTGAACTTAATCGAACAGAGGTGAATATCCTACGTGGCGTGTTAACGGCGATCAATAATAAGATAGATGGAATCAAAAAAGCCTAACGTTGTAAAAAAATGTGTTAATAAAATCACGCACGTTAGAATAGAGTCACTATTAAATAAAAAAGCATTATGTTTAACCAATTAAAAGAAGATATTAATATAGTTTTTGACAGGGATCCTGCGGCACGTAGCAAAATTGAAGTGATCATGACCTACCCGGGGTTTCATGCGCTCCTGCTTCATCGCTTAAATCATTGGCTGTGGGGAGTGAATTTAAAATTTATTTCTCGTTTTATCGCTTATTTTTCACGCTGGTTAACCGGTATAGAAATACATCCTGGTGCGGTGATAGGCAAGCGTTTTTTTATTGACCACGGAATGGGCGTCGTGGTTGGCGAAACAGCTGTTATTGGTGATGATTGTACGCTCTATCATGGGGTGACCTTAGGTGGTACGAGTTGGAAAAAGGGTAAGCGACACCCTACGCTAGGTAATGGTGTGGTCGTAGGTGCTGGTGCTAAAGTGCTGGGGCCGATAGAGATAGGTGATAATGCCAGGATTGGCTCTAATGCGGTTGTTGTTAGATCGGTGTCTGCTGACACCACAATCGTCGGTATACCCGGTCGTGTTGCAACCACTGATTCTGTTAAACCAAGTCCTGAGCAAGAAGAGATGGCTAAAAAAATTGGTTTTGACGCATACGGCGCCTCTCAAGAACTACCTGACCCAGTAGCGGTAGCTATTAATAGTATGTTGGAGCATATCCACACAATGGATAAAGAAATGGAACGCATGTGCCATGAAATAAAATCATTGGGTGGTGGAATGGATGATCGGTCGGTCGAAGAAATTAACAGTGAACCGGTTGATGATGGAACAGGTTCTACTTGTCCAGAAGCGCGAGCTAAAGAAGGCTAGAATTTAGAACACTGATGATTTATTTTGATAATAATGCGACATCGCCGATAGATCCTCTTGTTTTTGAAGCGATGGAGCCATTCTTAACGACCTTTTATGGTAACCCTTCCAGTTTGCACAGACACGGGCGGGTGGTTAAAACAGCGATTGAACAAGCAAGGCAACACGTGGCTAACCTTGTTAATGTGAGTGCTGAGCAAGTTATTTTTACCAGTGGTGGAACTGAGGCAAATAATCTTTGTATCTCAGCGGCTGTTTGTTCGAACAAACAACACCTTTTATTAGGCGCTACAGAGCATCCTTCTGTGGTTGAGCCAATACGCCAGTTGTCAAAAAAAGGTTTCTTTTTTGATCAATTAGCCGTTGATGATAATGGCCTGATCTCAATAGATACACTAAAACGTGGTCTTAGCGAGGACACTGGCCTAGTGAGTATTATGCAGGCTAATAATGAAACTGGTGTGCTTCAAAATATAGCACCATTAGCTGCGTTGGCTAAAGAAAAGGGCGCTATTGTTCATACGGATGCGGTTCAATCAGTTGGTAAAATACCCGTTGATTTTAATGCATTGGGTGTCAATTTAATGTCTATATCAGGTCATAAAATTTATGGCCCAAAAGGTGTTGGCGCGGTTATTCACGATAAAAAAACGTCGTTAATGCCTATGCTTTATGGTGGTGGGCAAGAAATGAATATTAGGCCCGGCACTGAAAATGCTGCGGCTATTATTGGTTTTGGGCGGGCAGCTGAGTTAGCCCAACAAACGCTGGATAATCGCTCTAGGCACTTGTTAGCTCTTCAGCAAGCATTAGAAGCAGGGGTTAAAGGCATTGAAGGGGTGAGGGTAGTTGCTTCAGATGTTGACCGTCTACCCAATACAAGTCAATTGCTTATTGAATCGGTTGATGGGGAAATGCTTTTGATGCAGCTTGACCAAAAAGGCGTGGCAATCTCAAGTGGCTCAGCCTGTTCAAGCAATAGTAAAAGCCCAAGCGCCGTATTAACGGCGATGGGCGTGCCCGATAAGCGAGCCCTAAGTGCTATTCGTGTAAGTTTGGGGCAACAAAACACTCAACAAGAAGTAGCAGAGTTTGTTTTAATCTTAAAGTCGGTTGTGACTCAGTCGGCTTGATGTGAAAAGCACTGGCCAGACTTCTCGCTAAGAATAACGTTAATCAAGTTATTGGCTAATTCAGTGGGCGAGCTTAGGTTTTTTTCGTCTTCAGCTGGATGTGTCTTCTTTCTAATCGGTAACATACTGGGGCCTGGAATGAAGACATTACTGACCACAGTCGTTGCTTCTAGCTCATCTGCTAACATGGCGCAGAAAGATTCAAGTGCCACCTTGGAAACACCGTATGCGCCCCAGTAGGCTTTTCCTTGGCGAGCAGAGGAATCAGAAATAAAAGTGATAGATGGTTGTTTAGCCTGATGTAAAAGTGGCAAGCAAACTTTGCTTAGTAACACGGCTGAGTTTAAATTAACTTGTAGAACTTTCTGCCAGATCGAGCCTTCTTGGCTGCCAATGGGGCCAATGATTCCCATATCACAAGCCGCATGAACTATACCATCTAACCTTTTGAATTCATTATAAATAGATTTTATTAATTGCTGGTAAAGCTCTTCGTCTACTTGGCTTAAATCAAAGGGAACAATAGCAGGCGTTGGGTTGCCGGCCTGTTCTATTTCATCATACAAGGCTTCTAATTTCTTTTCATTTCTGCCGGTTAAAACCACTGTTGCACCGAGTTTGGCAAGTGCAAGGGCAGTTTCTCGCCCTAAGCCTCCGGTTGAGCCAGTTACTAAGTAAACGTGATCTTTGAGCGCCTGAGGCTGAAGGTTTATCGGGTTGATTATTATAGGTTTAGTCATCTTTTATATTGCTGATAGGTGTTGGTTTTCGGGTTGCTTTTTCAATGGGTTCTATTTCAGACATGGTTTTGCGTGTTTCTATACCAAGGTCTTTAAATTTACGTGCATTCGGGAAGACTTGCCGCTCTAAAGAGCCCACCGCTTTGTTGTAATGATCTACGCTTTTCTCTAAGGAGCTACCAATTTTACTGATGTGCTCTACAAAGGTTGTTAGTCTGGAGTACATTTCTTCACCGAGTTTTCGAATCGCTTCGGCGTTTTCGCTACTGGCTTGTTGGCGCCAACCAAATGCTATTGCTCTTAGTAAGGCGACCAAGCTGGTGGGCGTTGCTAAGATAACGTGTTGAGCGAGTGCATCTTCAAGTAGTGAGTGGTCTTGCTCTAAGGCGGCACTAAGAAATTGGTCGCCGGGTATAAACAGAACAACGAAGTCGGGTGTGTTTTTAAACTGTGACCAATAAGCCTTTTTCGATAGCTCTTTGACTCGATCCCTTACTTGCTTTGCGTGTCGGATAAGGTGTGCTTTTCGTTCGCCATCTTTGCTTTGTTCGGTAGCCGATAGATAGGCGTCAAGAGGTGTTTTAGCGTCAACAACAATATCGCGTTGGTCTGGCATGCGAATGATCATATCAGGTCGCATAGCACCTTCTTGGGTGTTTAAGTTTTCTTGTTGAAAGAAGTCACAGTGCTCTACCAGCCCGGCTAATTCGGCAAGACGCTTTAAGGTTAGTTCGCCCCATTGGCCACGGACTTCAGGCCGTCTTAGGGCTTGAACAAGATTTCGTGTTTCACTGTGTAACTGGTGCTGGGTTTCAGTCATATTTTGTAAATATTGACTGATTGAGCCGTGAGTTTGTTGTCGATCGGCCTCTAGTTTTTTGAGTTGTTCATCGGTTTGTTTAAGTATCTCTTTAATCGGGGAGACCATCTCGCTAAAGGCTCTCTCTTTTTCATTTAAGCGCGTTTCGACGGTCATTTGTTGTTTGCTAAAGTTTTCTCTAGCAAGTTTTAGAAACTCTTCATTATTGTCTCGTAATGCTTGGCTGGATAAGGCAGAAAAACTATCGCGAAAGTTTTGCATCATACTGTCTTCATCGGCCTTCGTTTTTTCTCTTAACTCCTTTTCAATGGCTTGGCGTGTTTCATGCGTCAGTAATTCTTTTTTAAGTGCTGTGTTAGTGCGTAACATGAGCAAATAACCGCTAATAAGGCCTATGACGATGCCACCTAAAAGGAAAAAAATATCGTTAATGCCAGCCATGATTAATTGATGCGCTTAGAGTAAGGGTTGTAGAGATGTTAATAAATCGGCGGGTTTATCAATATATCTATCAGCTTGCCAGTCATTAAAGTCAATACTGTCTGGAATGTAACCGAAGGTACAGGCTATTGTTTTTAGGCCAGCTAATCGACCTGCACGAATATCACGTTCTGCATCACCAAGATAGAGTGCGTTCATGGGTAAAACATCCAGCTGTTTACAGGCTAATAAAATAGATTCGGGGTGTGGTTTTGGGTGGTTGACCTGATCAGCGCAAACGATACAACTGGCTCTATTAATTAGCGCTAATTTCTCTAAGAGGGGCAGTGTTAAATAGGCTGGTTTATTCGTCACAATACCCCAAGGGATTTGATGTTTTTCAAGAAACAGTAAGCTGTCTTCAAATCCATCAAATAGTGTTGATTCATTAGCAATGTTTTGTTGGTAATGGCCAAGTAAGGATGCTTTAATTTTTTCATGCTGGTCACTGGATAGGGCAGACCCAAAGCCGAGCTCTATTAAACCATTAGCACCGTTTGAGACGATAGGTCGTATCGTTTCATAAGGTAACGCTGGCTGATTGTTTTGTACTAAGGCGACATTTAATGCGGCGGCAAGGTCTGGCGCGGTATCGACTAAGGTGCCATCAAGGTCAAATAAAACCGCATCGACTTGCCAATCATGCATTGCAATGGACATAATGGATTAGACCGTCTTTTTAAAGACGCAAATGTAATTCACACTGATGTCATCGGACATAGAGAAGGACTTGTTAAAAGGGTTGTATTCAATACCTCGGCTATCTTCCAGTGTTAAACCTGCTTGTCGTGCCCATAAGGCTAGTTCGGAAGGTTTTATGAAGCTGGCATAATCATGTGTGCCTTTGGGCATCATGCCGAGGATGTATTCGGCACCGATAATGGATAATAGGTAGGCCTTTGGGTTTCTATTTAGGGTGGATAGGAAAACGTAGCCGCCCGGTTTAACGAGTGTTGAACACGCGTTAATAATTGCTACCGGGTCAGGAACATGTTCGAGCATTTCCATGCAGGTAACACAGTCAAATTGCTCCGGTTTTTGGCTGGCCAATGCTTCAACACTGATGTGCTGGTAATTGACGGAAACACCGCTGTCTAAACTATGAAGGTCAGCAACGTCTAGCAGTTCTTTGCCTAAATCAATACCCGTTACATTAGCGCCTTTAAGCGCCATTGACTCAGATAAAATACCGCCGCCACAGCCAACATCTAAAACATCTTTGCCGGACAACGAAACTGTTTTATCAACTAAGTTAAGACGTAACGGGTTAATTTGATGCAGTGTTTTAAAGTTGCCCTCGGTGTCCCACCACTGGGAAGCCATAGCGCTAAATTTTTCGATTTCACTTGGGTTTACATTGTCTTTAGTCTGCGTCATTTGATTATTTTACACCGCTTTATTGGGTTGATGATGAAACGGGTTAATTTTTCTTTGCCAGTGTTTTACTTTTTCAATTAGCTGGGCTTCATCCAGGGTGGTTAATTGCTGATCTTGCATTAAACGTTGGCCAGCAACCCATACATCAGTAATTTGAGAGCGGTTTGCAGAATAAATCAGTGTAGAAATAACATCATAAATAGGTTGAGTTTCAATGCTATTAAGATTTATTGCGAACATATCGGCTTGTTTTCCAATTTCAAGGGAGCCTATTTTTTTATCTAATCGTAGGGCTTTCGCGCCGTTTATGGTAGCCATACGCAAAGCAGTTTTTGCGGGTAATGCATCTGCTTGTTTAGTGCGGCCTTTGGTTAACAGCGCAGCCGTTTTGGTTTCACCCAACATATCAATATCATTGTTGCTAGCCGAACCGTCTGTTCCAATAGCAATATTAATATTTGACGTGATTAATTCATTAACAGGGCAAAAACCACTGGCAAGTTTTAAGTTTGATTCGGGGCAATGTATAACATTAACGCGGTGTTCGGCGATTAACTGAATATCGGTGGCGCTTAGGTGGGTCATATGTATGGCCATTAAGTCGGGGTTTAATAGGCCAAGATTGTTTAATCGTGCGATAGGGCTTACACCATGTTTGGCAATTGACTGTTCGACTTCATTTTCTGTTTCGTGTAAATGAATATGCATCGCCAAGCCCAGTTCATCCATGATGGGTTGAATGGTTTTTAAAGAATCATCACAAACGGTATAAGGGGCGTGCGGGGCAAAGGTAAAATGAATGAGTTCATTGCTACGGAAGTGATCATGAACTGCAAGGCCTTTACTGATATATTCATTTAAGTCTTTAGCCCAACGCGTTGGGAAATCTATAACCGGAATACCAAGACATGCTCTTATACCCGTGTTCGAGACGGCAGTTGCAGTCTGGTCGATAAAGAAGTACATGTCATTAAAACAGGTTGTGCCGCCCCTAATCATTTCTGCAATGGCAAGCTCAGTACCGTCTTTGACAAAATCACTATCGGCTAAAGCTGTTTCAGCAGGCCAGATGTGGTCGTTTAGCCATTCGTTTAGCGGTAAATCATCAGCAAGGCCCTTTAAGAGGCTCATAGCCGCATGAGTGTGCGCATTTATAAAACCGGGTGCTAAGGCGTGATCGTTACATTCTATTAGTTCAACGGGGCTGTATTTCTTCGCATCTTGTTGAGGTAAAACATCAATAATAATATCGTCTTGAATGATAACAGCGTGATTTTTTAAAACGTTATCGTCAGCATCTACGGTGATAACCCAGCGGGCATTAATTTGAAGACTTACTTGCATAATTAAGTGATGAAACCAGAAACGTTAATATAGGGCGCCATTCGCTCGGCTAGATGACGCGATAATAGTAAGTGTTAAATAGGGCCAGCAGTCATGACGTGATAATAAAGTATAGCCAGATCTAAACAGTACGCAAGCCCTAGCCATTTGATAAAAAAGTAGGCTCAAAAGTGTTGTTAGCGCCTGATAGTAGCTTTTTGGTTCAGCGGCGATTTTTGTATTAAAAGCTGGGTTTTTGGCGAGGCATTAGTGAAGACAGGGAGCTAACAATTGATAACGTGCCATGAGTTGCGCCAAATATTAACGATTGTGACCGAAAAAAAGGTGCTTGAAGCGCCAGATGACAGTAAAATGAAGGCTTTAATTAATTAGCATTAATGGTAATTTAATGGCTCAACTTCTGGCAATAGCAGCAGGTGGATCAGTCGGCGCAGTGATGCGCTTTATTGTATCGACGGGCATATATAGCTGGCTTGGCCGTGGGTTCCCTTATGGAACCTTGGTTGTTAATGTTATTGGTTCGTTATTAATGGGACTGTTGTACGAACTATTTTTGCAGCGTTTGTCGGTTTCACCTGAAGTAAGAGCAGTGTTATTGGTTGGCTTTTTGGGTGCGTTTACAACATTTTCTACCTTCTCAATAGAGACCATTAATTTAATTGAGCAAGGTTATGTAATAAAGGCCATTGTTAATGTTTTAGCTAGCGTCATTTTATGCGTGCTAGCTGCTTGGGTTGGCCTGCTAATCGCGAGGCAATTATGAAAACAGAATCAGTCAGAATCGCTCGAATTTATTTAACCGAAGCGGATCATCAGCTTAATAAAATTATGCAATACCTTCATGATCATGAAAGCATCTCTGGCGCAACGGCTTATAGAGGCGTTGAGGGCTATGGCTTATCTGGAAAGATGCATGACTCGTCGTTAATTGATTTGTCGTTTGATTTGCCTGTTACCATTGAATTTTTTGATCAATCAGAAAAAGTGTTGATGGCAATTAAACATGTAAAAGAAAACTTCAATGTCAGTCAAACCCTTAGTTGGTTAGCTGAACACCACCACTAAACTAAATTTAAAAAGGAAAGCTACATGCTTGACCCACAGCTTTTAAGAAACAACCCTGAAGAAGTGAAAACAGCCATGCAACGTCATGGTGCTGATTTGGATCTAGAGGTATTTAATGCGCTTGAAACACAGCGTAAAGATATTCAAGTGAAAACTCAAAACTTACAAAACGAACGTAATAAACGCTCCAAGTCGATAGGCATGGCGAAAGCCAAAGGCGAAGATATTCAGCCTTTATTAGACAGTGTTTCTCAATTAGGTGATGAGTTAAAAGCCGCTGAAACGGAATTACAGGGAATCCAGTCCAAATTGCAGGCTATTCAGCTCTCATTACCCAATATTCTTGCTGATGATGTACCACTCGGTAAAGATGAAGAGAATAACGTTGAGCTTCGTAAATGGGGCGTGATACCGCAGTACGATTTTGACGTTAAAGACCATGTGGATTTGGGTCAATCATTGGCGGGAATAGATTTTGAAGCCGGTGCAAAAATAGCGGGTTCACGTTTTGTTACCCTATCGGGTCCATTAGCTAGGCTTCAACGTGCATTGACGCAGTTTATGTTAGATATGCATGTCGATCAGCATGGGTATAAAGAAACTTATGTGCCATACCTTGTTAATAAAGACAGTTTGTTAGGAACGGGGCAGTTACCTAAGTTTGAAGAAGATTTATTTAAAATTTCAGACGACTCGCCGTATTATTTAATTCCAACGGCAGAAGTGCCTGTTACGAATTTAGTGCGTGATGAGATTATCGCTGCAGACCAAATGCCGCTAAAGTTTGTTGCCCATACGCCTTGTTTTAGAAGTGAGGCAGGCGCCTATGGTAGGGATGTAAGAGGCATGATTCGCCAACATCAGTTTGAAAAAGTTGAGTTGGTTCAAGTGGTCAAGGCGTCTGATTCTGAACAGGCTCATGAACAGTTAACTCAACATGCAGAGAGTATTTTGCAAGCGTTGAACTTGCCTTACCGCCTCATGTTGTTGTGCTCAGGTGATACTGGCTTTTCGGCAACAAAAACCTATGATCTTGAGGTTTGGTTACCTGGTCAAGAGGCGTATCGCGAAATTTCATCGTGTAGTAATTTTAATGATTTTCAAGCACGCCGGTTAAAAGCGCGCTGGCGTAACCCAGAAACAGGTAAACCAGAGTTAGTGCATACGATTAATGGTTCGGGTTTAGCGGTAGGTCGGACGTTAATTGCCGTGATGGAGAATTATCAGCAAGCCGATGGGTCCATTAAAGTCCCTGATGCTTTACAACCTTATATGGGAAAAGTCACCTCGATTACGTTGTAAATAATCGACGCATAAAAAAAGCCCCTAAAAGGGGCTTTTTTTATGGGTAAAGCTAAAGACTACTCACGACCACTTACTGCACCGAGTATGTGTAAAAGGCTAGTGAATAAGTTGAATAAACTAATGTATAGCGACACGGTTGCCATAATATAGTTGGTTTCACCACCATGAATAATTTCGCTAGTTTGATAAAGAATCATGCCGGACATCAACATAATAAACATAGCAGAAACACCCAAAGATAAAGCAGGGATGTTAAAGATCATAGCGCCAATGCCTGCTAAGAAAGCCACTAAAATACCCACCATTAAAAAACCAGAAATAAAGCTAAAGTCTTTTTTAGTGGTTAGTGCGTAGCTAGATAAGCCTAGAAAAATAACACCTGTGCCGCCTAACGATGTCATGATCAGCTCATGACCGTTTGAAAAGGCACTGATATACATATTAAGGATAGGGCCGAGTGTTATTCCCATAAAGCCGGTTAAAGCAAATACGCAAACAATACCCATAGAGCTATTTCTAAATTTTGTTGTTAGCCATAGTAAGCCAAAGTAGCCGACTAATGTAATGATCAACCCAGGATGTGGAAGGTTTAAGCTCATTGATAATGCAGCAGTACCTGCACTAAAGAGTAATGTCATGGCAAGTAGCATATAGGTGTTTTTTAACACCTTATTGGTAGCTAAAATACTCTCTTCACTACGAGAAATAGATTGATTAAATTGGTTCACTTAAAATACCTCATTGATAATTAAAAAATGCTCAACAGATATGACTCTGTACCGCATAGAAGGTTCAATCTTACGTATTCAATAAAATACTTCAAGTCTTTTAACAATTCCGCTGGAAAAAATCCTCAGACTTAAGTAATATGCGCGGCTTGAAAGCAAAACATTTAATGATTGCTCTCAATATAATCGCTTAAAACTGGAGAGATGGCAGAGCGGTTGAATGCACCGGTCTTGAAAACCGGCAAGGGGTCAAACCCTTCCAGGGTTCGAATCCCTGTCTCTCCGCCATTCAAGAGCCCTATGTATCTGATACGTAGGGCTTTTTTATGCCTTAACAAAAAGTAAACCATTAGAAATACGGACAGTCAGTTTGTTTTTTTCTACTAAAAAAGCCTATCTACAAAACTAAAATCATCGTTGTGGCCGACTACAAAGCACATAGAGGTTCTGATACTATTAAATCGAACATCCTTTGGCCGCGCGCAAGAGGTAAACATAAAGGAGATTTAGAGTTTGGATATTGTCTGGGTAATAGTATCGACCATTTTGGTGTTTGTTATGCAAGCGGGCTTTTTGTGTTTAGAAAGCGGGCTTGTTAGAAGTAAAAACAGCATTAATGTCGCGGCCAAGAATATTAGTGACTTTATCGTGTCGAGTAGTCTGTACTGGTTGTTTGGATTCGGTTTAATGTTTGGAGATAGTCAATGGGGCTTGTTTGGATGGTCTGATTTTGCATTCGCTGAACCAGCAGATACAAAACTCATCGCAATATTCTTATTCCAAATGATGTTTTGTGGCACGGCTGCGACGTTAGTTTCTGGCGCCGTCGCTGAGCGCATGAGTTTTATGGGGTATATGGTAGTAACGGTGACAATAGCACTGTTTATTTACCCTTTTGTTGGTCATTGGGCTTGGGCAGGAATCATTACGGGTGAGCCGATAGGCTGGCTTGAAAAAATTGGCTTCGTTGATTTTGCGGGTTCAACCGTTGTGCATTCTGTGGGTGGTTGGGTAGCACTGGCGGCAGTATTAGTTATTGGGCCTCGTATAGGGCGATTTACCGGCAGTGCTAGCGCTATTCCAGGTAGTAGTATCCCAACAGCTATATTGGGTTGTTTATTAATTTGGCTGGGCTGGTTTGGTTTTAATGGCGGCAGTACATTAGCTTGGAATAACTCAGTTCCACTTATTTTATTAAATACATGCCTTGCTGCTTTGGCCGGTGGGGTGGTTGCGACGATGTTAAAGCTTCGTGCAGAACATTATATTGAGGTTGATCAAATAATTAATGGTGTTCTAGGTGGTTTAGTGTCTATTACCGCCAGTTGTCATATTGTGAGCACAGGAGGGGCTGTCATGATTGGCGCCGTTGCCGGCTCAGTTGTTTTTTTTGGTGAGAAGTACCTGGCCGATAAGAAAATCGATGATGCTATTGGCGTAGTGCCTGTTCATTTATTTGCTGGGGTTTGGGGAACAATCGCGTTACCTTTTTTTGCGCTGCCGGCTAAACTTCAAAATGATCTTTCAGTGTGGGAACAATTAGGGACCCAATTAATTGGGGTCGTCAGTGTTGGTTTTTATAGTTTTGGCCTTGCATATGTAGTATTTAGTTTGGTTAACAAGGTTTACTCGTTAAGAGTCAGTGAGCAAGATGAGTTAAGAGGCCTAAATGTTGCTGAACATAATATAAGCACCGAAGTTTTTGACTTGCTAAGCGCCATGCATAAACAGCAGGAAAAAGCAGATTTTTCAACTCAAGTAGCCGTTGAGCCCTATACCGAGGTGGGGCAAATAGCCGAAAAATATAATCACGTTATTGACCAGGTTAACGAAGAAATTAAACAGCGAGATGAGGCCTTCTTAGCATTTAAACAAAGTGAACGTAGAAAGGGTGCTATTTTAGATGCAGCAATGGATTGCATTATTGGCATTGATTCGAAAGGCAGGATTCAAAGCTTTAATCCTGCGGCGGAGCGTTGCTTTGGTCAAACAGCGGGTGCGATTATTAACCGTAGCTTTTTTAAGCTGTTTACTAGAGACCGGGTTCAGGAGTTAAATTCAGCGAGTTTAGACGAGGGCTTTTTGCTAACCAGTGGGTGGGTTCTGGAGCGTAGGAATATGACAGAATTACAACGTTATGACGGAGAGTCTTTTCCTGCCGAAGTAGTAGTGACTCGAACGGTTAGCATAGCGAGTGAACCATTGGAGTATACGCTACATATTCGCGATTTGAGCGAACAAACTAAGTTACAAAAACGTTTAGAAACCTTAGCGTTTAATGATTCGCTAACTGGTTTATATAATAGAGCCGCCTTTATTCGTGAGCTTGAAAGACGAATTAATTACCATAAATCTAATGCTGGAGTGGTGGCGTTAATGTTTTTAGATTTAGACCGCTTTAAAAAAGTGAATGATGTTTTTGGCCATAAGGTAGGCGATCAATTGCTTTGTGAGGTGGGTAAGAGACTCAGTGGAGTAGTGCGTGGTAATGACTTGGTGGGTCGTTGGGGTGGCGATGAGTTTGTTGTGGCGATAAGTGGTGCCTTGGATGAGGAAGCTATTAATAGTAAAGCAACAGAAATTCTTCATGTAATGCGTGAAACGGTTGAACTGCCTGGGCATACGCTAAATGTGTTAACAAGCATTGGGGTCGCTTTTTCGGTTGATGGTGAACGATCAGCGGATCGTTTACTACAGTGCGCTGATGTTGCCATGTATCAGGCAAAAAAATTGGGTAGGGACAATTTTTGTTTTTATACCGAGGAAATGGGGCTGTTTGTACGCAAACGAATTCAAATTGAAGCTGACCTTCCTGATGCTATTTCTCAAAATCAATTACTATTAAATTACCAACCTAAAGTATCGTGTTTAACGAACGAAGTTGTAGGTTTTGAAGTGTTATTACGTTGGTTGCACCCAGAGTTTGGCTTGATTCCCCCAGGAGATTTTATTCCGGTTGTTGAATCATCTGGTTTGATTGTTGATGTTGGTGAGTGGGTGCTAACCGAAGTTGCACGTCAGTTAGTTGAATGGCGTAAGGCAGGTTATGAGTTATTGCCGGTCGCTGTCAATATTTCAGGTTTTCATTTACATGATGAGTCACTGTCGTTATTTATAAAAGCGTTGGCGCATCAGTATCAACTTAACCCAAGCCTATTAGAGGTGGAGATAACCGAAAATGCTTTAACTGGCGATACTGATAGTAGTATTGCAACGATGACCGAGTTAAAAAAGTTGGGTATTAAATTATCTGTGGATGACTTTGGTACGGGGTATTCATCGTTAAGTTATTTGAAGAAATTTCCAATTGATGTATTGAAAATTGACCGTTCATTTATTAATGAGTGCGCTTATAACCCTGATGATGCCGCTATTTGTATGGCGATTATTTCACTTGCTAAAAGTTTAGGGCTTAAAATAGTGGCTGAAGGTGTTGAATCGCTAGAGCAGTTAGAATTTATACAACAGCAAGGCTGTGATATTTATCAGGGCTACCTATACAGTAGGCCACTCCCTGCTAGTGATGTTGAGGTCCTTTTAAAAAGGCCTTAATGGCTGGTTAACAGTAGTAATGACTCGAAATATTTTGTTTCAAAGAAGTGTCACATAGGTGTTTAACCATTTAGGTCGAGGCTTAACGTTTTGACATTAATGTTGAGTCAATTATTTGTTTTTATAATATACAAAGTTATTGTATTATAACAAGCGTTAGATGGCGTTCAGTGCTATTTACCAACGAGGCTTTATGCCTCGTTTTTTTCAACCATACACTATGGTTTTTCAATACACACTAGGAACAAAATGTCGGATAAGCAAGAAATCGAACTGCCATTAAGTGGAGTTCGCGTATATGAAATTGGGACTAGCGTAGCCGCTCCCTTTGGTACATGGATTTTAGCCGCTTTAGGGGCAGAAGTGATTAAAGTTGAACCAGAAGGTCGTGGTGATGATTGTCGTCATTGGGGGCCTCCATTTTGGAATGGTACCTCTGCAATGTTTCAAGCATTGAATAGGGATAAGAAATCAGTCACTGTAGATTTGAAAGACCCTGCAGATAAAGCTTGGCTTCGAAATGAAATAGTCACTAAGGCGGATGTTGTGTTGCAAAACATGCGTCCGGGTAAAGTGACTAGCCTTGGGCTTGGAGCTGAAGAAATGCGCAAGGAAAACCCTAAGCTTGTATATTGTAATATTTGGGCATTTGGTGAAACTGGGCCAATGGCTGATAAACCGGGTTATGATCCATTAATGCAAGCATATAGCGGCTTAATGAGCTTAAATGGTGAAGAAGGCCGTCCCCCTGTACGAATAGGGACATCAGCCATCGATATGGGAACAGGTATGTGGTGTTCTATTGCTATTATTTCTGCCTTGTTTAATCGCCAAAAAACGGGGAAAGGTTGTGTCGTTGATACGGCTTTGTACGAAACAGCACTAAGTTGGATGACTTATCACATGGCTGGGTATCACGCGACAGGTAACCTGCCAACACCGCAAGGTTCTGGCGTGCAAGGTATTTCGCCTTATCAAGCCTATGAGTGTTCAGATGGTTATCTTGTGGTAGCTGCGCCAAATAATAAATTATTTGATTTGTTGAAAGGTGTTATGGGGAACCCGGCTTGGGCGGATGAAGCGCATTTTGAAACCAATCCTAAACGCTTTGAGAATAAGGTTGAATTGAATCGTCGAATGACAGAGATTTTAATAAAAGAACCTCGTTCTCATTGGCAGAAAAAATTAGATGATGTAGGCATTCCTAATTCGCCAATTCAATTGGTTGATGAGGTATTAAACGACCCGCAAACGCAATCATTAGGCATTGTTCAAGAATCAGTTGAACATGCAATGAAGCTAGTGGGTCTGCCAATGAAGTTTAACGGCCAGCGGCCACCGCTACAAAATGAAGCGCCTGCCTTAGGTGCTGATAACGACACCTATAAAAATTAACGGAGAAAGATACATGAAAGAGATTTCCATTCCACTAGGCAATGACTACGCTGATATTCGTGATGCCGTTAGTAAGATTTGCGCTGACTTTCCGGGCGAATATTGGCGAAAACTAGATGCCGACAGTGCATACCCTGAAGAATTTGTTAATGCCTTGACCGAATCGGGCTTTTTATCAGCTTTGATTCCTGAGGAATACGGCGGTGTTGGGCTACCATTGCGCGCAGCGGCTGTCATTATGGAGACGATTCATGCATCGGGTGGCTCAGCCTCGGCTTGTCATGCTCAAATGTATATTATGGGCGCGGTTTTAAGGCATGGTAGCGAAGAACAAAAGCAAAAGTATTTACCAAAAATTGCAACAGGTGAATTAAGACTTCAAGCATTTGGTGTAACAGAACCTACATCAGGGTCTGATACGACAAAACTCAGAACGAAAGCGGTAAAGAAAGGCGATAAATATATCGTTAATGGCCAAAAAGTATGGACTAGCCGTGCCTTTCAATCAGATTTGATGTTATTACTCGCCAGAACTACGCCTTTAGAAGAGGTGTCAAAACCTACTGATGGGATGTCTATTTTCTTAGTCGATATGCGTGATGTTGTTGGTAATGGCATGGAAATTCGTGCGATTGACGCCATGATTAACCATAATACAACGGAAGTTTTTTTCGATAATATGGAAATTCCTGCTGATTCACTGATTGGTGAGGAAGGTAAGGGTTTTCGGTATGTCATGAGTGGTATGAATGCTGAGCGAGTGATCATAGCCGGAGAAAGTATAGGTGATGCACGATTTTTTATTGAACGAGCCAAAAACTATGCCAGCGAACGCAAAATATTTGGTGGGCCAATTGGTAAAAACCAAGGTGTTCAGTTTCCCATAGCTAGAGCCTATGCTGAAATTGAGGCCGCTGAGTTAATGGCAAGAAAAGCAGCAGCACTGTTTGAAGCGGGCGAACCCTGTGGAGCCGAGGCTAATATGGCAAAAATGCTATGTGCTGAGGCTGCTTGGAACGCCGGAGAGGCATGTATGCAAACTCACGGTGGTTTTGCTTTTGCTAAAGAATACGATATTGAAAGAAAGTGGCGTGAAGCGCGTTTGTATCTAATAGCACCTATTTCAACCAATATGATTTTAAGCTACATTGGCCAACATGTACTGGGCATGCCTAAATCTTACTAAAAATAGACAGCAAGTCTATAGGGTTTCAGCCTTTGAACCAAAATATTTATAGAGCCTAAGCCCTGTCTATAGCATATGAAAAAATTAAATTTTAAACCCCTTTTAACGGGTGAAAAGGAAGCAGCTTTAAGGAATGAAGTTCGTTCTTTTTTAAAAAACTATGGTGCTTTTAATGTTTCAAATATCATTGATTCATGGTCTATTTGTGACCCCGAACTTAGTCGCGCCCTAGCTGCAAAAGGATGGTTGGGTATGACCTGGCCCACTGAATACGGTGGTGGCGGTCGCAGTTATCTTGAGCGGTATGTAGTTATTGAAGAACTACTCGCAGCGGGCGCACCAGTTGGTGCCCATTGGGTGGCAGATCGTCAAAGCGGGCCACTTTTATTGCGTTTTGGTACCGAAGAGCAACGACAACACTTTTTGCCTAAAATTGTAAAAGGGGAGTGCTTTTTTGCCATTGGAATGAGTGAGCCTAATAGCGGCTCAGATCTAGCGTCGATTAAAACTCGTGCACAGAAAGTAGAGGGCGGTTGGCTTATCAATGGTTCCAAAATTTGGACCAGTTGGGCGCATGTTTGTCACCAAATGATCACGTTATGTAGAACGGCGCCAGTATCGGATGATCGCCACCATGGTATGAGTCAACTAATTGTTGACCTGAAGCATGAAGGTATTACGGTTCGGCCCATTGTTACGTTGGCCGGAGAGGCGCATTTTAATGAAATTTTCTTTGATGATGTATTTGTGCCAGATAATCGACTGGTAGGTAAGGTCAACGAAGGATGGGGTCAAGTAGTGGCCGAGCTAGCATTTGAGCGAAGCGGGCCAGAACGTTTTTTAAGCAGTTATCAACTACTTGAAGCGGCGATTAAAGAACTACGTGATGCGAATCTAACGCACCAAGCAGAACCCGTTATTGGTCAATTTGTAGCGCGCTTAATGGTGTTACGCCAAATGTCTTTATCGGTCGCGAATCAACTACAAGAAGGCAAATTACCGGTTAACGAAGCATCGGTAGTTAAAGATTTAGGGACCTCGTTCGAACAAGAGCTTCCTGAAGCCATGCGATTGATTTTAGCAACCGAAGCGCGCCCAACTGCAAACGGCGGCGTTGCGCGCTTATTATCTGAATCAATACTAAAAGCGCCATCTTTTTCATTACGTGGTGGTACGCGTGAAATTTTACGTGGCATTATTGCCAGAGGTTTGGGGTTACGATGAACGAAGTTGCTCAATTAATTGAAGAGTCAGCAACCCGTCTTTTTGACGACTTTTCAACAACTAACGGTCATGAGTTAATGGAAACAGGACAGTTTCCAGAAGTACTTTGGGCAGATTTCTTGGCAGATGGTTGGTTAACAACGTTGTTATCTGAAGAGGATGGTGGTGCGGGCCTTGGCCTTGAAGCTGGGTGTGTATTAATGAGGTTAGCTGGGTACTACAACGTGTCGTTGCCGGTTGCTGAAGCGTTAATGGGCGTTTATTTATCGCTTAAGTCAGGCGCAGAATTTAGCGATGAATTGATTATCCCTGTGATACTTGATGCACCGTTCAACGAGCAGCCTGATATCCATTTATATGGAATCCCTTGGGCGCGTCATGCAGCATCGATAGTGGTTATTTTTACTCAGAATAATAAAACACAGTTGAGCCTTGTTAAAGCTCAGGATATAACGATTAATGCTGGTCAGAATATGGCTGGTGAGCCACGTGATGATGTGACCTTTAAAGCTAGCTTGCTGGATAATGCGAGCGATGTACAGGCGATGAGTCTCAAACAGCTTGAATCATGGTTTGCACTTTGTCGCGCGGCCCAAATAACAGGTACGTTGCAACGGGTATTAGAAATGACCGTTGATTTTGCTAATGAGCGATCACAATTTGGCCGGCCTATTGGTAAATTTCAAGCAGTTCAGCAACAAATGGCCGTTTTAGCTGAAATGACCAGTGCCGCTATTTGCGCTGTTGATGCCGCTATAGATCACTTAAACACAGAACAAGAATGGGAGTTGATTGCTTGTGCAAAAATCACGGCGGGAGAAGCCGCCGGTTATGCAGCAAAAACTTCTCATGCAGTACATGCCGCGATTGGATTTACGCAAGAATACCCATTACAACTGAGTACACGTCGACTATGGTCTTGGCGTGATGAGTATGGCAATGAGGCCTATTGGTCTGCAAAATTAGGTCAGCAGTGCTTCGCGCTTGATACTGATAGTTTATGGAGTTGGTTAACAACGCAAACAGGTTAACAATTAAGGAAACAATAGTGATAACAGAAGTAATAACTGAAGTAACAGATGGCATTGCTGTTTGGCGTATGAACCGTGTTGATACACGTAATGCGATAACAGACAATAAAATGATTGATGACTTAGTATCATTGGCCGAACAAGCACAAAAAGACAGCCAAATAAGGGTGATCATTTTAACGGGTAACGGGCCTGCCTTTTCATCAGGTGGTAATGTTAAAAAGATTCGTGCCGAAATGACCGAATCAGATAAAACGCCCCACGAGTTAGCCACGTGGTACCGCGAAGGTATTCAGCGAATACCACGTGCATTTCAAGCGTTAGATGTTCCTATTATAGCGGCGGTTAATGGGCCAGCTATTGGTGCGGGTTGCGACCTTACCTGTATGTGCGATATGCGAATTGCTGCTGAAAGTGCTCGGTTTGCTGAAAGCTTTGTTAAATTAGGCATTATTCCAGGTGATGGTGGTTCGTGGTTATTACCACGAGCTGTTGGTTTGGCAAAAGCCTCTGAAATGGCTTTTACAGGTGACCCGATTGATGCCCAAGAAGCGTTGAAATTTGGACTTGTTTCAAAAGTCGTCGCAGATGATAAGTTGATCGATGAAGCAATGGCGCTGGCGAAACGAATTGCGGTTAATCCACCTGTTTCGGTTCGGATGACCAAGCAGTTAATACGCGAGGGGCAACAAACCGATTTGGATACGCACTTACAAACGGCTGCTGTTATGCAAGCGGTATCGCATCGTACCGATGACCACCGAGAGGCAATGAATGCAATATTTGATAAACGCCAGGGTGAATTTAAAGGCCGATAAGCTAGGTTAGAAAACAACAAAATTGGAGACAATAAAATGATAATGAAAGATAAGGTAGTACTAATTACTGGAGCAGGTCGAGGTATTGGCCGAGCAATGGCGATAATGATGGCGCAAGAAGGCGCAAAAGTGGTTGTTAATGACTTAGGTGCCGGCGTTGGTGGAGAAGAAACTGGCGAAAGCCCAGCAGAGGAAGTCGTTTCAACTATCCGTGCTGCGGGTGGTGAGGCGGTAATTAATGGTGATAATGTTGCAGAGCTTGATGGTGCAGAGGCTATGATCCAAGCGGCTATCGATAACTTTGGTCGGATTGACACCGTTGTTAATAATGCCGGTATCTTGCGCGATAGAATTTTTCATAAAATGTCACCTGAAGAATGGAACGCGGTGATTAATGTTCATTTGAATGGTAGTTTTAATACGGCTCATTTTGCTGCGAAACATTTCAAACAACAGGAAAGCGGTAGTTTTGTATTTATGACATCAACATCCGGTTTAATCGGTAATTTTGGTCAAGCAAATTATTCTGCCGCAAAAGCTGGTATTGCTGCGTTATCTAAAAGTATTGCATTAGACATGCAGCGTTATAACGTGCGTTCTAATTGTATTTCCCCCTTTGCTTGGAGCCGAATGATTGGAGCGATCCCTGTTGATACACCAGAACAACAAGCCCGAGTTGATAAATTAAAAGAAATGACACCCGATAAGGTGGCTCCAATGGCTGTTTACTTAGCCAGTGATGAGGCCAGTGAAGTGTCTGGGCAGATTTTTGCGGTGCGTAATAATGAAGTTTTCTTGATGGGACAGTCCAGACCATTACGCTCTACTCATCGATCAGAAGGTTGGACGCCACAAACCATTTCAGAGCATGCAATTCCTGCATTGAAAAGTAGTTTCTACCCTCTAGAGCGTTCGCCTGATGTGTTTTCTTGGGATCCGGTATAAAGAAAACACGGCTTTGACGTTAATGAACTGACAGCAACCCCATTAATCAAAACGCTTATGCTAACTATTTGCTTATACAAGCGTTTTTTAATGGGGGGATTTAAAGCCATAACTAGAATTACTTGGAAATTTAAGCAAAGGCTGTATTAATACTGAAAAGATTGAACAGGGTGCAATCTTTCAGTGATTAACAGTATTGCAGCTGACAAGTTATTCAGCAGATTGGCAAATTAGTTGATGCTAGAATTATTAAGATGAAAAGTTAAACGAAGGATTTAAGATGAAAATTGACCCCAAGACGCATGATAAATTTTTCAATATTTTAAAAGCAGTGGTGGCCCCTAGGCCAATTGCCTTTATATCATCACAATCTAAAGAGGGTATTTTAAACTTGGCACCCTTTTCATTTTTTAATGGTGTTTGTTATGTGCCGCCGACTATTAGCGTATCGATTGCACGTTTTGCCGGCGCAAAGTCAAAAGATAGCTTGGTGAATATTGAAGAAACGGGTGAGTTTGTTGTAAACCTTGTTAATAGCGATATTGCCGAAGCGATGAATAAAACAGCCGCTGAATACCCAACAGAAGTGAATGAATTTGAACTGGCCGGTCTAAACACAATGCCTTCTGAGTTGATAACGCCACCGTGTGTTGCTGAGTCTCCGGTTAGCCTTGAATGCCGTTTAAAGCAAGTGGTGCCGATTAACGAAGGAACCCGGCGAGAGTGTGGATTAGTGATCGCAGAGGTGGTTTATTGCCATATTAACGATGAGCTCTATGATGGTCGTTACGTTGATATGAAAGGGCTTGATGTGGTGGGGCGTTTAGGTGGGCATAGTTACTGCCATGTTGATAATCTTTTTGAGATGAAGCAACCGGTTTATAAGGCGGATAAATAGGCTTTATTATTAAAGCAACGACTTGATCGCGCTATCTAGGCCGCCAATCGTTAAGGGGAACATCTTCTCGGCGTTTAGCTGTCGAACGAGGCGGTTAGATTGACGTCTATCCCAGTTTTGTTCGGCATCTGGGTTAAGCCAAGCATTGCTAGGGAATGCGGCTAACAGTCGCTGGAACCAAACGGCGCCCGCTTCTTCGTTCCAATGTTCTACACTGCCGCCAGGGTAGGTAATTTCATACGGACTCATACTGGCATCGCCAACAAAAATAAGCTTGTAGTCACTGGGGTAGCGGTTAATCACCTCAGCGGTAGGGGTGGCCTCATCAAATCGGCGTGTATTATCTTTCCAAAGGTATTCATAGGTGAAATTATGGAAATAATAATACTCTAAATGCTTGAATTCAGCTTTGCTGGCAGAAAAAAGCTCTTCGCAAATACGAATATGGTCATCCATTGAGCCGCCAATATCTAATAGCAATAATACTTTAATGGCGTTGTGGCGTTCAGGCACCATTTTAATGTCTAAATAACCGGCATTGGATGCAGTAGAACGAATGGTGTCGTCTAGATCCAACTCTTCAGCAGATCCTTGGCGGGCAAATTTTCTAAGTTTTCGTAAGGCTACTTTTAAGTTTCGAGTGTTTAGTTCAACACTGTCGTCTAAATTTTTAAATTCTCGTTTATCCCATACTTTGGTAGCTCGACGATGGCGAGACTCATCTTGCCCTATACGTACACCTTCAGGGTTATAACCATAAGCACCAAAAGGCGATGTACCACCAGTTCCAATCCATTTATTGCCACCATGGTGCTCTTCTTTTTGTTCTTCTAAACGCTTTTTAAGCGTTTTCATTAATTCTTCCCAACCTCCCAGCGATTGGATTTTTTGTTTCTCTTCTTCGCTGAGTAGTTTTTCGGCTTGTTTGCGAAGCCACTCTTCAGGAATTTGATTAAAGACATCTTCTAATGCGTGGTCGTACTCAAGCCCATTAAATGTCTCGGCAAATACCTGGTCAAATCGGTCGTAATAACGCTCGTCTTTTACTAAAGCAGTGCGCGATAAATAATAAAAAGCTTGAATGTTAAAACTGGCAAGTCGCTTATCAAGGGCGCTCAGTAAACTAAGCAGTTCTGTAATGCTGACCGGTAAACCGGCCTTGCGCAGGCTGAAAAAGAAAGAAATAAACATATAAGCTATTACTGCTCTTGTTTACGCCTGTTAATAAACGCGATGCGTTCGAATAAGTGGACATCCTGCTCGTTTTTTAATAGTGCCCCGTGTAGCTTTGGCAGAATATTATTAGTATTCGCCTCGCGTAATGTATCAGCGGTTAGCTCTTCAGATAACAGTAGTTTTATCCAGTCGAGCAACTCAGAGGTAGAAGGTTTCTTTTTTAAGCCAGCAATCTCTCGTACATCGAAAAATATACCGAGTGCTTCAGCCAGTAGATCTTTTTTCAGATTAGGGAAGTGAACATTAACAATTTGTTGCATTGTTTCTAGCTCGGGGAAACGAATGTAATGGAAGAAGCAACGCCTTAGAAAGGCATCAGGTAGTTCTTTTTCATTATTGCTGGTGATAATGATGAGAGGCCTATTTTTTGCCTTAACAAGCTCTTGCGTTTCGTACACGAAGAATTCCATACGATCGAGTTCTTGCAAAAGGTCATTTGGGAATTCAATATCCGCTTTATCAATTTCATCAATCAATAATACCGCACGCTTATCTGAGGCAAACGCTTCCCAGACCTTACCTTTAACAATGTAATTGCTAATATCGTGCACACGATCATCACCTAATTGAGAATCGCGAAGACGCGAGACCGCATCGTATTCATACAAGCCTTGGTGCGCTTTTGTGCTGGATTTTATATGCCATTCAATTAACGGTGCATCTAAGGATTTAGCTACTTCAAGAGCGAGTTGCGTTTTACCGGTACCCGGCTCGCCTTTTATTAATAGAGGACGTTCAAGCGTTATAGCGGCGTTAACTGCCATACTCAGTTCTTCTGTGGCAATGTAGTTACTGGTACTTTCAAATTGTTTGTTGCTCATAAAATTACGTGTTAAATCTGAAAAATCTATATTGTAGAGGGTTGTAAGACAATTTAAAGCGGATTTTTCTCGATCAGTTGCTTAGCAATAATAATCCGTTGAAGCTCATTCGTGCCTTCGCCGATGGCGAGTAGTGGCGCATCCCGATAATATCGTTCTACATTAAATTCGGTTGAGTAGCCATACGCACCATGTATGCGTAATGCTTCGGCAGAGTTCTCCATCGCCGCTTCTGTGGCAAATAACTTAGCCATGCCAGCTTCCATATCGCAGCGCTCACCTCGGTCAAATGCGGTTGCGGCAGATTGTACGAGCAGACGAGCCGCTTCGACCCGTGTGGCCATATCAGCTAAATAGATTTGAATGGATTGATGCTGGCAAATGGGTTTACCAAAGGTTTTACGTTGTTGTGAATATTCAATAGAGTCTTTTAGCGCGGCAGAGGCGACACCAATACCTCGTGATGCGACGTTGATTCTACCTAAGGCTAACGCACCTAAGGCATGCTGTAGGCCATGCCCTTCCTGCAGGCCAATCAGGTTTTCCTTTGGCAGTTGGTAGTTATCTAAGAAAAACTCAGCAGTATCTATGCCTTTATAACCGAGTTTTTTATGTTGGCTACCCATTACAAAACCTTCACCTTTGGGGGCGATAAAAAGACTCATACCTTTATGTGCAGGCTTGGATGCGACATTGGTTTTTACCAACAGAGCAAAACAACTACCATGCACGCTGTTGGTAATCCATGCCTTAGAGCCATTAATAATGTAGTTATCACCTTCACGTTTTGCCACAGTATTAATGGCTTGAAGGTCGGTTCCGCAGTTCGGCTCGGTGAGTGCTAATGCGCCGCGTATCTCACCCGAGGCAAATAACGGTAACCATTTGTTTTTTTGCTCTTCAGTTCCAAACCGTTGTACAGACATGGCCATAATCAGATGGGAATTAAACACACCCGTTAAAGACATCCATACGCAGGCAACGCGTTCTACAATTTTTGCATAAGTCGAGACGGGGAGGCCAAGACCACCGTACTGTGGGTCAATAACAGCACCAAATAAGCCCATTTCTTTCATTCCTTCTACAATATCATCGGGGTATTCATCGCTTGCTTCTAATGAACGTACAGATGGTTTTATTTTTATTAAAAACTTATCAACTGCATCTAAGATTAACTGTTCATTTTCATTGTTCATACTCAATCCTGTGATCTATCTAACACTTGTTATAGTATGGTCTTTATGGCGTTATAAAGCGAATAATTAACCATTGAAAATAATAGGCTGAAATGATCAGAGAAGCTGCTGTACTAATCCTGTTAAGGGATACAAAAAAAGGCCCAGAAGTTTGTATGTTACGCCGGGTCGAAACAACAGGTTTTGCAGCAGGGGCTTATGTTTTTCCCGGCGGTGTCGTTGATGAGCAAGATAAACAGCTTAGGTTAAATAATAACCTTTGTTTTTATACAAATGACACTGATTTATCGATACACGCTTATAAAATAGCGGCTATTCGTGAAACCTTAGAGGAGGCGGGCATCCTTGCCGCTACGAGAAATGATGATATTCAGGTTAACGCAGCATTACGTCAAAAACTGCATAAAGGTTATGTGAGTTTTGAGAGCCTGTTAAGGGAGCACCGTGCATCGCTAGATTTAGACAGGGTTATTTTTTATGACCATTGGATAGCTCCCGATGGTACACCCAAGCGTTTTGATACACGTTTTTTTATAGCCAAAGGCTCAATGGGTCACCAAGTTAGTCATGACAATATAGAAACTGACTCGTCTTGCTGGGCCTTGCCTGAAGAGATTTTATCGCTTTATGAGCAAGGCGAGGTTAAGTTAATGCCAGTAACACATGTTCAACTGAAGCGCTTATCGACCTTCAAAAAAGTAAGTGATGTTTTAGCGTTTGCTAAAAAACAGAATAATGTTCCAATCATTGAGCCGCTTCTAAACGTTGACGAAGCAGGCAAGCCAGTCTCCGTCACTATTCATTTGTCAGAAGGGATTGTTGAATACCTTCTTTATAAGGCCAAAGCTTGAGGTTTAATTTGTAATAAAAGTTACTATGTGTAACTTGGGAGATAACTATAGAAGGGGAAGTAGAATGTACAATTTAAGCAAAAAAACCAATTTCTGCGCTAAATTAACATACAGCTGATACCTTATTAATCAGTTCTAAATTGGCTTTACCTGTTTTAGCTTTGAATATGGGGCAATGCGTAATTATTTACTGGTAACAGAGCTAGTGGGTATTGTTTTAACTTTTTTGTCAGTTATATTTCTTAAAATGACATCTCTGGAACATAAGCCGGCACGACTAATCTACCGGCAGTTTTTTGCTTAATTTCTTCAACACTAATACCAGGCGCTCGTTCAATTAAGTGAAAAGCGCCTTCTTTAATGTCCATGACTGCTAAATCGGTAACGACGCGCTTAACACAAGTAGCGCCTGTTAAGGGTAATGTACAGTTGTCTAATAATTTGGAATTATCGCGTTTGTCTGCATGGCTCATGGTAACGATAATATTCTCGGCGCCAGCGACTAAATCCATCGCGCCGCCCATTCCTTTAACGAGTTTGCCTGGAATCATATAAGAGGCAATATTACCTTGTTGATCAACTTCAAAAGCCCCCAGTACGGTTAAATCCACATGGCCGCCTCGAATCATTGCAAAACTTTCCGCCGATGAGAAGAGTGAAGCGCCTAAAGCCGCTGTCACGGTTTCTTTACCGGCGTTGATCATATCTGCATCCACTTGCTCTTCGGTCGGGTAGGGGCCAATGCCCAGTAAGCCGTTTTCTGATTGCAGCATCACTTCAATACCACTAGGTACATAGTTAGCGACTAGGGTTGGAATACCAATACCAAGATTAACGTAATAGCCATCTTTTAACTCTTGAGCCACACGCATGGCGATTTGGTCACGATTTAATGACATTGGAGGCTCCTTAATTTTTAGCTAGAGTGATTTTTTCAATACGTTTTTCGAAACTTCCTTGGATGATTCGGTCAACATAAATCCCGGGAGTATGAATATGGTTTGGGTCAAGCTCACCCACCTCAACAATTTCTTCAACTTCAACAACGGATATTTTGCCTGCGGTAGCCGCCATTGGATTGAAATTCATAGCAGTATTACGGTAAATCAAGTTCCCCGTTTTGTCTGCTTTCCATGCTTTTACAATGGCAAAATCACCGGTAATACTTTCTTCTAAAATATAGTCTCGGCCATTAAACTGCTTAAGCTCTTTGCCTTCAGCGACAAGGGTTCCAACACCAGTCGCCGTATAAAAAGCAGGTATACCAGCACCACCGGCACGCATTTTTTCAGCTAAGGTGCCTTGTGGGGTGAGTTCAACCTCGAGTTCACCAGATAGATATTGGCGTTCAAATTCTGCATTTTCCCCCACATAAGAGGAAACCATTTTTTTAATTTGCTTGTCTTCTAATAACATGCCTAAGCCAAAGTGATCGGTACCGCAGTTATTGGAGACGATAGTTAAACCCTTAACGCCGCTATGTTTAATTTCGGTGATCAAGCCCTCAGGAATGCCACAAAGCCCAAAACCGCCGGCAATAATGGTCATATTATCTGCTAGTCCAGCCATTGCTTCTTGGTAGCTTGATACCACTTTGTTAAAACCACTCATGGCTTTACTCCTGTTTAATTTTTTTATGTATAAGGCTTATTGGTAGACTGCGCCAACTTTACTAAGATTAGGTCCAGCAATTTGCTCGCTAATGTAGTGTCCAGCGGCTACTAATTTTTTTAAATCAATACCAGTTTCAATGCCCATGCCATGTAACATGTAAACAACATCTTCAGTTGAAACATTACCCGATGCGCCCGCGGCATAAGGGCAGCCACCTAGGCCAGCGACTGAGGCATCAATATTTGCCACTCCATACTCTAAACAGGCCAAAATGTTAGCTAATGCTTGCCCGCGCGTATCGTGGAAGTGCAGCGCTAGTTTTTCTGCTGGCACTGCTTTAATAACAGCTGCGATCATTTCACGTGCTTTGATGGGTGTTCCAATGCCTATAGTGTCGCCTAACGATACTTCATAACAACCCATATCAATTAGTGCTTTGGATACTCGAACAACCTCAGCAACAGCTATATCGCCTTCATAGGGGCAGCCTAAAACGCAGGAGGTATAACCGCGAACGCGAACTCCCAAAGTAGCCGCTTTGAGCATGATGGGTTCGAAGCGTTCAAGCGATTGAGCAATACTACAATTGGTGTTTTTTTGGCTAAAGGTTTCTGAGGCGGCAGCAAAAATAGCGACCTCTTTAGCACCACTGTCTATTGCACGTTCAAAACCACGAAGGTTAGGAGTTAATACGATATACGAAGTACCTTCTCTAGGCGGTAATTGTTGTAGAACAGCTTCTGCATCTGCCATTTGTGGCACCCATTTAGGGCTAACAAAGCTGGCTACTTCTATATGCTGAATGCCGGCATCACAGAGTTTGTTTATTAAGGTAGTTTTAACTTCAGTGGGGACAGAGTTTTTAATATTTTGCAAGCCATCACGTGGTGAGACGTCTACAATTCTTACCTGGCTTGGATAATTGCGAAGCATGCTTTACGCCTGTTCCTTAAAAGTAATTAAGGTGGCATCTGCTTCTACAAAATCGTCCTCGCTATAAAATACTTGATCAATCTCACCATCAAAGGGTGCGTTTAAGGTATGTTCCATTTTCATCGCTTCGATAATGGCTAAGGGTTGGCCTTCAGAAACGGTATCAGCATTGTTCACCAGTATTTTCAGTAATTTACCGGGCATTGGCGCAATAATGTTTGAATTAGCGCTCATTATTGACAGGTCGGGTTCGAAAGGGTTCATTTCAGTTAAGGCGTACCAACGGTTTTTCCAAGAAATAAGCAGGCTTGTCTCGTGCCTTAAGACTATAAAACGCTCCCAGCTGCCATTAATTTGTAATCGGATGGCATCGTTAGCCAAGGACTCAGCGATAACATCTAGATCATCGTCTAGATGAAAAATAAAGTGTTCATCATTTTCGGTCACTTTGACTTCTATCTCATCGGTTTCCTCATAGCTAAAGAATAAGCTACGCTGGCTTTGCCCATTGGGTCGCCAACCAGTGGTATCAAACCAAGGCGAATTACCATCAACTGATGTGGCTGCCATTTCCTTAACTAATTGCTTACCCTCAAGAAGACGCTTTACAGTTGCAGCAAGTAAGACATTGTCTGGTAGTTCCACCTCGCTATCTGCAAGAAGCCTGTTTAACTTTTTATCAATGTATTGAGTATCAATCTTGTTTTCAATAAAGTCTGGGTGTGTTGCCAATGTTTCTAAGAAGGCAATATTGTTTTCAACGCCAAAAATGCCGGTTTCGCCTAAGGCATTTAATAAACGTTCACGTGCTGTTTCGCGGTCTTCACCCCAAACCACTAATTTTGCGATCATTGGGTCATAAAACACACTGATGCTGTCGCCTTGTTCTACCCCGGTTTCAATGCGCAGATTTTTATCGCTTGTGGGGAAACGTAAATGCTGAAGTTTGCCGGTGGATGGCAGAAATTGATTGTTAGGGTTTTCAGCATAGAGGCGTGCCTCAAACGAATGACCTGTACGCGGGATTTGCTCTTGTTTTAAGGGAAGGGCTTGACCAGCGGCAACACGAATTTGCCATTCAACCATGTCTTGCCCACTGACCATTTCGGTTACGGGGTGTTCTACTTGAAGGCGTGTGTTCATTTCCATAAAGTAAAAAGAACGGTCTTCACCGACGATGAATTCGATAGTTCCAGCGCCCGAATAACGAATAGCACGTGCCGCATTAACTGCAGCAATACCCATGGCTTGACGTGTTTTTTCGTCTAAGAAGGGCGAGGGAGTTTCTTCAATAATTTTTTGATGACGACGTTGTAAGGAACATTCGCGTTCGTGTAAATGTACGTAGTTTTCATGGCAGTCACCAAATATTTGGAACTCTATATGACGAGGCTTGCTGATATAGCGTTCGAGTAAGACACGGTCATCAGCAAAGGCATTCATCGCTTCACGTTTTACTGAGTCTAGCAATTTAGCAAACTCAGCGGCTTTGTTAACAACACGCATGCCTTTACCACCACCGCCAGACACCGCTTTTATTAATAAGGGGAAGCCTACTTTTTCAGCTTGTTTTTGCAAGTGTTCTGGTGCTTGATTTTCACCATGATAACCAGGCACAACCGGCACATTGGCAGCTTCCATAAGCGCTTTTGCTGCATCTTTAGCGCCCATTTTTTCAATACAGTCAGCGGAGGGGCCAATAAAGGTAATTTTCGCCTCTAGGCAGGCACGTGCAAAGTGGCTGTTTTCAGATAAAAAACCATAGCCAGAATGAATCGCATCAATGTTTTTCTTTTTAGCGAGTGCCAGTAAGTCATCCGCTTTTAGGTAAGATTCATCTGGCCTTGAAGCACCAATATAATAAGCCTCATCAGCTAGTGTTACATGGCGTGCATGACGGTCTGCGTCGGAATAAACAGCCACACTGGTGATGCCCATTTTTTTTAGTGTGGAGATCACCCGACAAGCGATTTCACCACGGTTTGCTATGAGTATTTTTTTAAACATTCGATCAATTCTCTACATTCTAAAAACGCCGAAATTGGCTTTTTCTATTGGCGTTTTAGCGGCTACAGCGAGTGATAGGCCGAGAATTCGGCGAGTATCTCGTGGGTCGATTAAGCCATCGTCCCAAAGGCGAGCGGTAGCAAAATAGGGGTTAGCTTGCTCTTCAAATTGGGCCAAGATAGGTGCTTTGAAGTTTTCTTCCTCTTCATCAGCCCAGCTCTCGCCAGCGGCTTCAAGTGCATCACGTTTAACTGTTGCCAGTACAGCGGCTGCTTGCTCGCCACCCATGGTTGAAATACGAGAGTTTGGCCAGCTCCAAAGCATACGTGCGCCAAACGCACGGCCACACATGCCGTAGTTACCGGCGCCATAGGAGCCACCAATTAACACGGTGAACTTTGGCACACTAGCGCAAGACACAGCGGTGACCATTTTGGCACCATTTTTTGCGATACCTTCTTCTTCGTATTTTTTACCGACCATAAAGCCAGTAATATTTTGTAAAAATAGAAGTGGAATGCCACGTTGATTGCACAACTCAATAAAATGCGTGCCTTTCAGTGCTGAGGGTGAAAATAAAATACCATTATTGGCGATAATGCCAACTGGGTAGCCGTGGATATGGGCAAAACCACACACTAGCGTTGGGCCATACAGCGGTTTAAATTCTTGGAATTCAGAACCATCTACTAAGCGGGCAATAATTTCGCGTATGTCGTACGGTTGTTTTGGGTCTTTAGGAATAATGCCTAAAATATCGTCGCTTGGATATAAGGGCTCGCGAGACTGACGAACTTTTACTTGAAGCTCTTTGGTTTCGTTGAGGTGTTCAATAACGTTACGTGCAATAGAAAGGGCATGTGAGTCATCTTCAGCAATATGGTCGGTAACGCCCGATTGCTTACAGTGTAGCTCTGCGCCGCCTAGCTCTTCAGAAGACACTTGTTCACCGGTAGCGGCTTTCACTAAAGGTGGCCCACCTAAAAAGATAGTGCCTTGTTCGCGAACAATAATAGATTCGTCACACAACGATGGGATATAAGCACCGCCAGCGGTACAGGAGCCCATTACCACGGCAATTTGCGGAATGCCATCGGCTGACATTCGTGTTTGGTTATAAAAGAAACGGCCAAAATGTTCTTTGCCGGGGAATACTTCGTGCTGTAGAGGTAAAAAGGCACCGCCAGAGTCAACCAAGTAAATACAGGGTAGGCGGTTTTCAGCGGCAATTTCTTGTGCTCGTAGGTGCTTGGTGACGGTGAGTGGGTAATAAGTGCCACCTTTAACCGTGGCGTCATTCGCAATAATCATCACTTCGCCACCGTGGACACGGCCAATGCCGGTAATGATGCCTGCTGCCGGTGCAGCATTATCATACATGCCATAAGCGGCTAACTGTGATAACTCTAAAAAAGCACTGCCTGGGTCCAGTAAGGCTTTAATCCGGTCCCTTGGCAGTAGTTTATTGCGAGCTAAATGCTTTTTACGTGCACGCTCGCCGCCACCTTTGGCAGCGGTGGTGATGCGTTCGTTAAGCTCATCAACAAGCGATTCCATTTGAATCGTGTTTGCTTTGAAATCAGCAGATGCTGGTTCAATTTTTGATTTAATGACCGGCATTGTTTACCTTAATAATTGTTAAGTGCTCAGGGTTAAATTATTTCAATTGCCATTGCAGTGGCTTCACCGCCGCCAATACATAACGTGGCGACCCCTTTAGTCAGTTGCCTAGCTTTTAATGCGTGAATTAATGTGACTAGAACGCGCGCGCCTGATGCACCAATCGGGTGACCTAAGGCGCATGCACCACCATTAACATTCACTTTGTCAGGGTCTAAATTAAGCGTTTCAATGGCTGCCATGGTGACTACAGCAAAGGCTTCATTTATTTCAAATAAATCAACATCGTTAATAGCCCAGCCCGATTTTTCTAATACTTTTTGAATAGCAACAATAGGCGCGGTGCTGAACCAATCAGGATCTTGTGCATGTACTGCTTGCGCGGTGATGGTTGCAAGCGCTTGCAGGCCTTGTTTGCGCGCTTCATCTACATCCATTAATACCAAGGCAGCCGCACCATCAGAAATAGACGAGGCATTGGCGGCGGTAACCGTGCCATCTTTTTTAAAAGCAGGACGTAGTGTTTTGATTTTATTAAGGTCGGCTTTAGCCGGTTGTTCATCAGTTGCATAGCGCGTTTCAGCTTTACGATTTTTAACGACAACCGGTGTTATTTCAGATTCAAAAGCCGTTGATTGAGTCGCTGCATTAGCTCGCTGTAATGAGGTAATGGCAAAATCATCTTGTTGTTCACGCGTGAAGCCGTATTTTTCTGCGCACAGTTCAGCAAATGAACCCATTAATTTGCCATGTTTAACATCTTGCAGGCCGTCGTGAAACATATGATCAATCATTTCGCTGTGGCCCATTTTAAGGCCCCCACGTAGTTTGGTTGAAAGGTAGGGAGCATTAGTCATCGATTCCATGCCACCTGCGACCACGCAGTTAGCATCGCCCGCTAATATTTGGTTATAGCCGTACATCACCGCTTGCATGCCAGATCCACACATTTTGTTAACAGTATTACAAGGGACCGATAGCGGTAGACCTGCTTTTAATGAGGCTTGCCGTGCGGGTGCTTGGCCTTGTCCGGCAGGTAATACGCAGCCCATATGCACGCTGTCTACTTGAGTGGGTTCAATATGGCTGTCTTCGATAGCGGCGCTTATGGCGTAACTGCCAAGGTCTGATGCGCTAAGCGAGGAAAATTGACCTTGAAAACTACCTAAAGCCGTTCGTTTGGCGGCAACAATAACAACGCTTTTTTTATTCATATCTATTTTGTATCTTCAAATAATTCACGGCCAATTAACATCCGACGAATTTCGTTGGTACCGGCGCCAATATCATAAAGTTTGGCATCTCGTAGTAAACGGCCAGTAGGGAACTCATTAATATAGCCATTACCGCCTAACGTTTGGATGCCTTCTAAGGCAACTTTTACAGCATTTTCTGAAGCAAATAGTAAAAGCCCAGCAGCATCTTTACGTGAATCATTGCCTTTGTCATATTGTTCAGCCACACGATAAGCAAAAGCTCGCGTCGATTGAAGAGCAACGTACATATCAGCCATTTTTCCTTGCATTAGCTCAAACAGGCCAATAGCTTTACCAAATTGTTTCCGTTCATGAATATACGGTAAGCAAATATCCATGGTGGCTTGCATAATGCCGATAGGGCCACCGGATAACACCATGCGCTCGGTATTAAGGCCGCTCATTAGAACTTTAACCCCTTCGTTAACGTTGCCGAGTACATTTTCTTCAGGAATTTCACAGTTTTCAAAAACCAATTCACAGGTATTAGAGCCACGCATACCGAGTTTATCTAGTTTTTGTGCGGTTGAAAAACCAGGCATGCTCTTTTCTACAATAAAAGCAGTCATGCAACGTGAACCAGCTTCTGGCCCAGCAGTGCGCATATAAACAATCAATACGTCAGCATCAGGGCCATTGGTAATCCACATTTTGTTACCGTTGGCGACCCATTTATCACCCTTTTTTTCGGCTTTACAACTCATCGAACCAACAACATCTGAACCAGCCCCGGGCTCAGACATAGCTAATGCGCCAATATATTCACCCGTACATAGTTTAGGTAAATATTTATGCCGCTGTTCCTCACTACCATTTAGGTAAAGGTTGTTTAAGCAAAGGTTAGAATTAGCGCCGTAAGATAAACCGATAGAGGCAGAGGCTCTTGATATCTCTTCCATGACGACAAGGTGTGATAGGTAATTTAGCCCAGTTCCACCGTATTCTTCAGGAATAGTCATGCCTAATAAACCGATGTCTCCAAAGGCACGCCAAAGTTGATTTGGAAATTCATTGTCTTTATCAACAGATTCAGCGAGTGGGGCGATTTCACCGTTTGCAAACTTACGTACAGCCTCACGTAACGCATCCACTTCATCATTAATTTGAACATTAAAAGTCATTGGATTTCCTTGTGTTTATTTGAGTTATTGTATATTGCGTTTGCCGGATCATATCACTATACTCATTCTAACGCTAATTAGAATCTAATCTACATTAGATTTAAATTATGGCTTCATCAAAGGGTTAGGTTCAGTGACAAATACAATAAAAAAAAGCTCCGTTACCCGTCAGTTAATTTTAGATGCAGCGGCTAAAAAATTAAGTCAGCATGGCTATCATGGAACTTATTTAAAAGATATTGCAGAATCAATAAACATGCAGGCAGGGAGTTTGTATTATCACTTCAACTCAAAAGAAGCTTTAGTGCAGGAAGTACTTAATAAAAGTGTCCATCTGATCCGAGATATTGTTGAATACGAAGTAGAACAGTTGGCTAAGGCGCCTTCTTTTCCTGACTTGTTACGGGCTGCTATTCGGGGGCATTTAATCGCTATCTTGCGGCACTCGGACTATACCTTAGCCAGTATTAGAAATTATGGGCAAGTGCCAGAAACCGTTCATAATGCGGCACAACCTGACCGTGATGCTTATGAGAATTTTTGGCGTGATTTATTCGAGCAAGCTGAAAAAGATGGTGTTATACGTACAGGGGTAGATAAGCATTTATTGCGTCTTGCCATTTTCGGGAGTATGAATTGGGCAAGTATTTGGTATGTTGATAGTGGCGCAAGCGTGGAAGCAATTGCACAATCACAAGCTGATTTGTTTCTTAATGGTTGTTATGTAGATGGAGAGCACCGTGCAGTATAAAAATATAATTATGGATATTGATGATAGAGGGGTGGCTTATGTGACCTTTAATCGACCAATCGTACACAATGCTATGAGTGCTGATTTTATCCAAGAGATGCAACATATTTGTGCCACTGTGGAATTGGATGCTGCTGTTCGTGTGGTTGTTTTAACCGGAGCAGGTAAAACATTTTGTGCCGGCGGTGATTTAAAGTGGATGGAAAACAATATCAGTAAAACAAGAGCGCAACGTGTAGAAGAAACTATCAAACTTGCAAAAATGTTAGCGGCTTTAAACAACTTAAGTAAACCTATAATAGGCCGTATTCAGGGGCCAGCTTATGGCGGTGGTGTTGGTATGGTGTCGGTGTGCGATATTAATATCGGCGTTGAGACAGCAAAATTTGCCTTAACAGAAGTGAAATTGGGGCTGACCCCCGCGACTATTTCACCGTATGTCGTTAAACGAATTGGTGCAGCAAATGCACGCAGAAACTTTTTAAACGCAAGAGTGTTTGGTGCGACGGAAGCAAAAACAATCGGCCTTTTAACAGATGTTGTAACAGTTGGTGAACTAGATCAAGCGATAGAAACAGAAGTAAAAATGATTTTAAAGTGCGCGCCTGGAGCGATTGCCTCGACTAAAAAACTCATTGACTATGTAGATACCCATACGGCAGAAGAAAATGCAATTTACACGGCCGATAATTTGGCGGATGCCTGGGAAACAGAAGAAGGTAAAGAAGGCATAGAAGCCTTTTTAAATAAACGCAAAGCAAGCTGGGCTTAAGTTTTTAGTCTTAGGAGTGGTATTGAATGAATTCAATTTATTTTTCTGAAGAGCACACGATTTTACGCAATCAGATTCGACGATTTGTTGAACAAAAGGTAGTGCCTGTTGCTGATGAATGGGAAGAAAAAGGCTATATCCCGAGAGAAATTTTACAGCAAATGGGTGATTTAGGCTTTCTGGGTATTCGTTATTCAACTGACTATGGTGGTAGTGAAATGGATGCTTTGGGGTCTGTTATTTTGGCTGAAGAACTTGGCCGCTCAACCTTTGGCGGTTTAGCAGTGACGGTGCTAGTACATACAGATATGGCGTCCCCTCATTTAGATAATTTTGGTAATAAACAGCAATTAAATAAATACATGAGCGAGATTATCTCTGGACAAAAAATTACCGGTGTTGCGGTAACAGAACCGGATGTTGGCTCTGATGTTGCTGCGATGAAAACCCGTGCAGTAAAAGACGGTAATGACTATGTGATAAACGGTTCAAAAATGTTTATTACCAATGGCGTACACGGTGATTTGTTTTTTGTTGCTGCTAAAACAGATATGGATGTCAAACCGTCGCGCGGCATTACTATATTTGCGGTTGAAAAAGGCACCCCGGGGTTTAGTGTTGGTAAAAACCTTAAAAAAATGGGTTGGTTATCGTCAGATACTGCGGAGTTAATTTTTGATAATTGTCGCGTGCCAGCAGACAATATAATCGGCGAGCTTAATAAAGGCTTTTATTCCATTATGCGTAATTTCCAAAACGAACGCCTTGTGTTAGGTGCCCAGTCAATGGGCGAGGCTTCTAAAGCGCTTGAGCTAACAATGGACTATGTGACAACACGTAAAGCATTTGGTGGTGTGCTATTTGATAAACAAGCGATACGTCAGCGCTTAGCCGCATTGGCGGCGCGTGTTGAGGCGGGTAAGCAACTTGTTTATCATTCTGCTTGGTTAGATGCACAAGGGCTTGATTGCATAAAAGAAGTCTCTATGGTGAAAGCCTACTGCGGTGAACTGGTGAATGAAGTCATGTATGACTGTCTTCAATTTCATGGTGGTTTTGGCTATGTTCGTGAAAGTGCAATAGAAAGAATGTATCGTGATGCTCGTATTCAAGCTATTGCCGGCGGTGCTACTGAGGTAATGCTCGAAGAAGTTTCAAAAAGAATGATTAATTAAATAAAAGGAATAAAAATGTCAGAAGGGTTTAGTGTTGAAGAAATGAAGGTGGGGCAGTCTGCCTCTATGAGCAAAACAGTGACGGAAGCAGATATTATTTTATTTGCCGGTATTACGGGTGATTTTAACCCCGCTCATATTGATGAAGAATATGCCAAACAAAGCATGTTTAAAGGACGAATTGCTCATGGCATGCTGTCAGCAGGCTTTATTAGTGCAACATTAGCGATGAAATTGCCTGGGCCGGGCAGTATTTATTTAGGCCAAAATATGAAGTTTAAAGCACCGGTTAAAATTGGCGATACGGTTAAAACGACGGTCACCATTACTGATATTAATATCGATAAGAAAATTGTTAAATTAGATACGGTATGTATGGTTGGAGAGACAAAAGTAGTTATTGGTGATTGTGCAATGATGAAACCATAGTTTTTTGAGTACGAAGCGTACTCGGTAAAACATTATAAAAATAATATAGAGATAGTTAGGCTTGGGGGGATACATGCCAGTACAACAAATGCTTCAGGAAAAAATGGTGAGCGTTAGCGAAGCGGTAGCGTTAGTTAACAGTGGCGACACCATTGATTATGGGTTTAGTGTTACGCAATCAGATATATTTGATACTGAGTTAGCCAAACAGAAAGATCGATTAAAAGATGTGATTGTTAGAGGTACATTGTCGGTCGCTGCTAGGCAAATTATTGAACAGGACCCAGATCAACAGCACTTTGAATATCAAAATTGGCATTTTTCTGGCTACGATAGAAAAAAATCTGAGCAAGGAGTGGTTAGTTATATCCCCTTTAATTTTGGAGAAGGCCCGCATATCTATCGCGAATATTTAAAAACAGATGTGTTGGTATTAAAAACATCACCGATGGACCAGCATGGTTATTTTAATTTTGGTGTTTCCAACACATTTGCACGAGCGTGTTGTGATATAGCGAAAAAAATTATCATAGAAACATCCAGCGCCATTCCTGTTTGTTACGGTAATGAAAACACCGTTCATATCAGCGAGGTAGCGGCTGTTTTTCAAGGTGATAGTGCGCCATTATTTGAGTTACCAAGCGCACCTATTAGCGATATTGACCGGCAAGTCGCTGATTATATTGTGCCACTGATAAAGGATAGAAGTTGCTTGCAAATTGGCATTGGTGGAATGCCAAATGCGGTATGTTCTGCTTTAGCACATTCAACTATCAAGGACCTCGGGATTCATACGGAGATGTTTGTTGATGGGATGGTAGATCTGGTTGAAAAAGGAAAAGTAACAGGGAACTACAAGCAAACTTATCGTGGTCAAATTGTCTATACCTTTGCGTTGGGTTCCAAAAGAACGTATGACTTTATTCATAAAAATGCATTGTGTGTCAGCATTCCTGTGGATGAAACAAACCTGACAAACAAAATTGCACAAAATGACAATGTGATTTCTATTAACAACTGTTTGCAAGTGGATTTAACCGGTCAAGTGGCCTCAGAGAGTAATGGTCATCGGCAAATTTCAGGTACTGGGGGGCAGTTGCAATTTGTCCGAGGGGCAGTGGCTTCTAAAGGCGGGAAGTCGTTTATCTGCCTTTCATCTAGGTTTATGGATAAAGAAGGCCAACCTCGCTCTAGAATTGTGCCCGGGCTAGAAGAGGGGACCGTCGTGACGACACCTAGGTCGGATACGATGTATGTTGTGACCGAATTTGGTATTGTTAATTTGAAAGGTAAAAGCATCAGTGAAAGAGCATTAGCACTGATCAGCATTGCGCATCCCGATGACCGTGAAAGCTTGTTACAGCAAGCCCGTGACAGTGGCATTGTGTCACGTCGTTATTGCTAGCCTGCAGCTATTAAGTGGATAAAAAATTGAGCTATAAAACAGTTAAATTAGAAATAAATAATAAAATTGCAACGGTGACGTTAAATGACCCTGCCTCACGTAACGCGATTACGGACCCTACGTTATTAGAAGAAGTTAAAACGGTTTTTATGGGTATTCAAGATAACCCAGCTGTATCGGTTTGTATTTTGACCGGTGAAGGTAAAGGGTTTTCCTCGGGTGGTAATGTTAAAGACATGCTCAATCGAGAAAAAATGTTTGCAGGTGATCAGTTGGCGCTGCAAAACAATTATCGTAAAGGCATTCATAGTTTATCTAAATTACTGTACTGCATTGAAATACCGATTATTGCAGCTGTTAATGGTGCGGCGGCCGGGGCAGGTTTTGATATGGCCTTATTATGCGACATTAGAATTGCCTCGGAACGAGCCAGTTTTTGCTCTTCATTTTTAAATTTAGCCGTTATTCCTGGCGATGGTGCCTGCTGGTTGTTACGTAAAACCGTAGGTGCACAAAAGGCAGCAGAATTAATTTTGACGGGCAAAACAGTGGCTGCCCAAGAGGCCTTGGAAATGGGGCTTTTATTAAAGCTAGTTGAACATGACCAACTGATGACAGCCGCAACAGAACTGGCAAGCAGTATTGCAGAAAAATCACGCGAAACACTCGTGGTCACTAAACGATTACTAAGATCAACCGATAGCTTAAGTTATGCCGATCACTTGGATCTTTGTTCAGCAAATCAAGCGATGTTTCACCATACCGCTGAGCACCAAGCAGCGTTAGAAAATTTTTTCAATAAAAAATCTAATAAATAACAATAAATAGTTTATTTAACTTACTGTTTATATTGGTTTAATTTAAATAAATTTTTCTCGTAATTTTTAAATGAGACGGTTGGTTTTTTTTAAAGAGCGCGCGATAAATTGTGGTGTTGAATACATAAAGGAGCAGGTTTATGAGTTTAAAAGCACTATTTGAACCGAGATCAGTGGCGGTTATTGGCGCCTCATCTAACCCTGCGCGAATCGGTGGGCGACCGCTAGACTATTATTTAAAGGCTGGTTTTAAAGGACGTATTTATCCTGTCAACCCGAAAAGAACGGAGATTCAAGGCTTAAAAGCATACCCTAATATCACATCGATTCCCGACCAGATTGATTTAGCGGTACTAGCTATTTCAGCTAATTTGGTGGCCGAGGCTTTAACAGCGTGTGGCGATAAGGGCGTTAAGGCAGTGGTGCTTTTTTCCGCTGGCTTTTCTGAACAAGGTGAGGCGGGTGATTTATTACAAGTTCAACTGGACCACATTGTGCAGCGTTATGGTATGCGCATTCTTGGACCTAATTGTTTAGGTTTATACAATGGAGATGCCGGAAACTGTCCTACCTTTACCTCTGGTTTGGAAGGGGGCTTTCCAATCAACGGACGCGTTGGCCTGATTACTCAATCGGGCGCATACGGCACACATTTGTTGACGATGGCCAAAACTCGGCGTTTAGGGGTTTCAAAATGGGTATCCACCGGTAATGAATCAGATTTGACGGTGGCCGAGTGTCTGGAATATTTGATCGATTCAGAGACAGTTGATGTCGTTGGTTGTTATATGGAAGGGGTTAAAAAGCCAAAAGTATTGATTCGCGCGCTTGAAAAAGCGCGTGTTAAAGGTAAAGCGATTGTTATTATGAAGGTCGGCGTATCCGAGGTTGGTTCAAAGGCGGTTCAATCGCATACAGCATCGTTAACAGGCTCCGATGCAAGCTTCCAAGCACTAATTGATCAATACGGTGCGCAACGTGCGAAAACAACCGAGCAAATGTTTGATATCCTCTACGCCTTCAGTATTTCGCCACCTGCCAATGGTAATAAATTAGGTATTTTAACGGTATCAGGTGGTGCAGGGGTACTAATGGCAGACGCCGCCGAGGAAGTCGGTCTTCCTGTGCCGCCAATGCCTATAGAGGCACAAAAAAAGCTTATTGCGAGAAATCCGTTATGTGCACCGCGCAACCCAATTGATGTCACCGGTAGTGCGCTTAATGACTTTTCCTTAGTGGGTGAAAGTTTAGCGGCCATGTGCGAAGAAGGCCATTATGACTTGTTGGTTGCATTTTTTACCTCATGGGTCGGATCACCAGCACATGGAGATAAGCTTTTTGATGCCCTAGATACGGGTATGAAAACGCATAAAAAACCATTTGCTGTGATTGGCCAGTCAAGCGAAAGTATTAAAGAAAAATATGAATCTGCGGGGATGATGTTCTTTGAAGACCCCTCAAGAGCAATTGCGGCCTTATCAGCATTAGCCAAGTTTAATACGGCCTTTCAAACAGTTAATGAAGATCAAAGTGTATTACCCTCTATTCCAATAACCGAGTGGCCGGCAGGAAAAATTAGTGAAGCGCAGGCCAAACGATTGATACAACAAGCGGGTATCCCTGTATTAAAAGAAAAGGTTGCTAGCACTGCAGAAGAGGCAGTTCTATGTGCTAAAGAGCTTGGCTTTCCTGTCGCCATTAAAATTGTTTCAGCCGATATTGCACATAAATCCGAAGCCGGAGGTGTCGCACTTGATCTGCTAAACGAGCAATCTGTGCGCACAGCTGCACATTCAATGTTTAAAAGGGTGGCTGAACGTGAACCGACGGCCAATATCGAAGGACTTCTGGTGAGCCCAATGATTAAAGAGGGCGTTGATTTTATTGTTGGTACGCAACAGGATCCTACAATTGGGCCGATTATCATGGTTGGCCTCGGGGGTATTTATACAGAAGTTTTAAAAGACCTTAGTTTGTCGTTAGCACCGGTTACGCCAAACAAAGCTTTATCAATGTTGACATCATTACGTGGTGCGGCCATTTTTCAAGGAGCCCGTGGCCAAGCTGTGATCAATATACAAGCAATTGCTGAGGTGGTGAGTCGATTGTCTGTATTGGCGGTGCAAAAAACTGAGACGGTCGCAAGTATTGAGATTAACCCCCTACGTGCGATGGCTGATAAAGTAGTCGCTTTAGATGCGCTCGTCCTTCGTATGGATGAGGCAAGGCATTATTAAATTTATTGAACACTAAAATAATTATTTGGAGAACAAACATGCAAGACAATGACTATACACAACCTGCTTTGTTTATTGATGGTGAGTGGGTAACACAAACCAGTCGCTATGGTGAGGTACTAAACCCAGCGACAGATGAAGTATTAGCTAAATTTCCTATCGCAGATGAAGAGCAGATTGAGCGTGCACTTGCTTCATCTGAAGCCGCTTTTGAACAATGGCGTAAAACAAGTTATGACGAACGAATTGAAATTATGCACCGTGCCGCAGCGATTCTTCGTGAAAATGCTGAGCACACCGCCCGTTGTATGACGATGGAGCATGGAAAACCGCTTACAGATTCAAAAGGCGAGGTAGAAAATTGCGCATGTCTATTGGAGTGGTGTTCTACGGCAGCTGCGGACCATGTTGACCGCACCTTGCCTGAGTTAAATGGTTTTGTAGACAGAACCGTGCGTAAAGAGCCAATAGGTCCTGTGGCGGCGTTTCCTGCATGGAATTTTCCAGCCTCATTAGCAACGCGTAAAATGGCCTCAGCGATAGCTGTCGGTTGTTCGGTTATTGTTAAACCCGCAAAAGAAACCCCAGTTTCATTTATGGCGGTAGTTGATGCACTTGATAAGGCAGGTTTACCGAAAGGTGTGGTTAACATACTTATGGGTGATTCTTCGCTGATTAGTAAAAAACTAATTGAATCAGCGGTTATTAAAAAAATATCGTTCACCGGTTCAACACCTGTCGGTCAAAAACTGGCTGCGTTAGCCGGAGATCAGGCAAAACCCTGTGTGATGGAACTGGGTGGTCATGCGCCCGTATTGGTTTTTGATGATGCGAAGTTAGACAAAGCAATTGATTTATCAGTAACGACTAAAAGCCGTAACTCAGGACAAGTGTGCATTTCTCCGACACGGTTTTTTGTGCAAGAGGCTGTATACGATAAATTTTTAACAGGTTTTACAGAAAAATTTGCAGCACTTCGGATTGGTAATGGTTTGGATAACGATACTCAAATGGGGCCTTTGGCAAACCCACGTAGAATTGCTGAAATAGATGATTTGGTTCAAGATGCCGTGAGTAAAGGTGCGCGCTTAATGACCGGTGGTAAACGTCTTGATCGTCCAGGAAATTTTTATGAAGCGACGGTATTGGCCGATGTGCCAGCAACAGCAAGAATAATGCAAGAAGAGCCTTTTGGCCCGATTGCAATTATTAATAAATTTAGCAGCTATGATGAAGCGATTGAAAAAGCCAACAATACTGATTTTGCACTGGCTTCATATGCATTTAGTGGCTCGCAAGAAACCATTGATAAGCTGGGTAACGATTTAGATTCGGGCAAAGTGGGTATTAATGGTTACCCAGTTGTTTTTCTAGACTCACCACTCGGCGGACGGCGTCAATCAGGCTATGGAAGTGAAGGTGGCTATGAGGGATTGGATGCCTATAGAATTGTAAAATTTGTTAGTCAAAGTGCTATTTAGCTAAATATTGCTAAGCATACCGTTCGACGGCGTTTAAAACCTCTAGTGCTTGCGCGAGTTCCTGTGTTTTTACACAGGGACTCGCGCTTAATAAAAAACCGCTGTCATAAACGTCGATAATCTGTGTAATCATCAATGGATTAGTGGTGTGTTGCGCTATTAACTCATAACGTATATCTGCAAATTTAATTGTTTCGTTTGGCATCGAAGTCTTTCTGCAATAGAAGGTTATCCCTTCGACCCTGCCAAAAATAAGTATTGATCTAACTCACTAATATCTAAAATGTATTGCAGTATTTAACCTAACTGTTGTTAGTTTGATATTTTTCTGTTTATACTGAACAACCCAATAATAAAAATAATTAACTATGTTGTTTAACCATGAACATGCCATGTTACGTGACTCGGTATCAACTTTTGTTGAGCGTCAAATTGCCCCGTTTGTTGATGAATGGGAAGAAGCCGGTATTTTTCCTGCTCATGAGTTATTTAAAAAGATGGGAGACGCAGGACTGCTCGGCATTAATAAGGCAGAAAAATGGGGAGGCTTAGGATTAGATTATTCCTATTCCTTAGTGTTTGCCGAAGAAATAGGGCGAATTAACTGCTCGGGAATTTCAACAGCCATTGGTGTACAAACAGATATGAGCACACCTGCATTGGCAAATTATGGCAGTGATGAATTAAGACGTAATTTTCTGGTTCCAGCAATCAAAGGGGAATCAGTTGGCTGTATTGGTGTGAGTGAAGAAGGTGCGGGTTCAGATGTGGCCTCAATTAAAACGCAAGCACGCCGTATTGGTAACGAATACGTTATTAATGGCAGTAAGATGTGGATTACCACTTCAACGCAAGCTGATTGGGTCTGTTTGTTATGCAATACCGGTGGCGATAAGGGGCCCCATAAAAATAAATCGCTAATCATTGTGCCACTGGATGCTAAAGGCGTAACGCGTGGTAAACGCCTAAAAAAACTAGGTGCGCATAGCTCGGACACCGCACCATTATTCTTTGATGATGTACGAGTGCCGGTTACTAACCGTATCGGTGAGGAGGGGCGCGGCTTCATATATCAAATGAAACAGTTTCAAGAAGAGCGTTTTTTTGCGATGTCTAAATACCTGAGTCAAGTTCAAGATGCGGTAGATATTACGATTGAATATACAAAGCAGCGTAAAGCATTTGGTAAACCGTTAATTGCTAATCAAGATATTTATTTTAAATTAGCAGAAATGCAAACCGATATTCAGGCTGTTCGCGCGCTTATCTACCATGCTTGTGAAAAGTATATCAACGGCGAAGATGTCGATATGCTCACCTCAATGGCTAAATTTAAAGTTGGCCAATTAGGACAAACCATACCCTCGGCCTGCCTGCAATACTGGGGTGGGCAAGGTTTTATGTGGGATAACTTAATTAGCCGTATTTTTCGTGATACGCGCTTGTGTTCAATCGGTGGGGGAGCAAACGAAGTGATGCTTGAAATTGTTTCAAAGCGGATGGGTATTCACCCATCATCACTAAGCTAAGTAAACGTTATGGCTGTTATACAAAGTAAGGTAAATACCCGAAGCGATGGCTTTAAAAACAATAGGAAAGAGTTATTAAAGCTGATCGATCAGTTAAATAAGCTCGAAAATAAGGTGCATCTAGCCTCACAAAGAAAGCAAGCAGTCTTTGAGCAAAGAGGGCAGTTATTACCGAGAAGGCGTTTAGACATGTTGTTAGACCCAGGTGCCAGTTTTATTGAGCTTAGTACGCTAGCTGGCCTAGGCCAACATGACGATGATGGCGAAGAAAATGTTTATGGTGCGGGCATTATTGTTGGTATCGGTTTTGTAGAAAACACAAGGTGTATGGTGTATGTCAATGATGCGGCGATTAAAGGGGGGACAAACATGCCCCATGCGTATAAAAAATTACGTCGCGCGCAAGAGATTGCCAGTACCTCTAGGTTGCCTTTTATTTGTTTAGTGCAAAGCGGGGGAGGAAATTTATTTCTACAACACCTTGGGTTTAACTTGGCCGGACACCGGTTTATGTCACAAGCACAGGCGTCTGCCGCGGGTATTCCGCAAATTACGGTAGTGCATGGCGCATCTACCGCAGGAGGTGCGTATATACCTGGCATGTCAGACTACGTGGTGATGGTCAAAAATAAAGCCCGAGCTTATCTTGCTGGCCCACCATTATTAAAAGCAGCAACCGGTGAAATAGCTGAGGAAGAAGAGCTTGGTGGCGCTGAGATGCATGCTAGTGAATCGGGGCTTGCCGAGTACCTAGCTGAAGATGATGCGCATGCGCTTGAAATGACCCGAGAAATTGTAAAAAGTTTAAATTGGAATAACCGCCTAACCACAACGGCAAAAAAAACTTATAAAGAACCGCGATACGATATTGATGAATTATGCGGCATTGTGCCGGCTGATTATCATAAACCCTACGACAGCCGTGAAGTGATTGCACGCTTGGTTGATGATTCTGACTTTGTTGAATTTAAGGCGAATTACGATCCGTTTACTATCTGCGGTTTTGCAGAAATCGAAGGTCAACATTGCGGCATTATTGCAAATAATGGCCCTATTACTAATAAGGGAGCCGGTAAGTCGACACAGTTTATTCAACTCTGTTGCCAATCAAATAAACCGTTGATTTTTTTACAAAATACTACAGGTTTTATCGTTGGTATTGAGCATGAACAAAATGGCATGATAAAAAATGGTGCCAAGCTTATTCAAGCGGTGGCGAATGCCACTGTGCCTAAAATAACACTCAATATTGGTGGCGCCTTTGGTGCAGGAAATTATGCTATGTCGGGCCGCTCATTTGAGCCAGACTTTCTATTTGCCTGGCCCACTAATACATTGGCCGTAATGGGGGGCGAGCAAGCCGCAACGGTGATGTCCATTGTTTATGAAAATAAACAAAAAGCGAATAATAAGCCGATTGATGAAGCGTTTTTAGCCAAGCAAACAGAAGATATTTTAGACTACTACTCAAGTGTTTCGTCTGCATTTTATTGCACCTCACAGGTTTGGGATGAAGGCATAATTGACCCACGTAAAAGTCGTCGTTTGCTTGCCGAGCTGATTGATATTGTTGTTCAAGGGCGTGAAACCAAATTAGATGCCAATACCTTTGGCGTGGCGAGGATTTAAAATGATTAATCTACCCAAGGTGGACACGTTATTACTAAAGCATGTGAACGGGCGTCTATACATTACGTTAAATAGGCCTGAACGGCGTAATGCAATGAACGATCAGATGAATGACGAGTTACATCAAATGGCCGATTTTTTAGCTAAGTCGGCAGCAATTCGTCTGGTTGTATTGCAAGGTGCCGGTGGTCATTTTTGCGCCGGTGGCGATATTAAAGAACGTAAAAACCAAACCGATCATGCGGCTCAACACCTAGACCCTGCGCGTGACAGAAATATTAGATCGGGGCAGCTATTTAAAAAATTTTTTGGCTTACCGCAAACCTTAATCGTAGTTGTGGAAGGCTCGGCAATGGGCGGCGGTTTTGGCTTGGCGTGTTTGGCAGACCTTACGTTTGTTCATCGTGATGCAACACTGGGCATGCCAGAAACAACATTAGGAATTGCACCTGCGCAAATTGCTCCCTATGTCGTTCAGCGAATAGGCTTAACACCTGCCAAGCAAATGGCATTAACCGGTGAAAGGATTAATGGCGACAAAGCATATCGCTTAGGCATAGCGCAATACCTTGCCGATTCTAACGAAGCCCTCAGCGATAAATTAGAGTCTGTGATTCAACAAGTAGAACGTTGTGGACCTAAGGCATGTACCGCAACAAAAAACATTATGCATAAGGTGGCTCATCAAATTGATGATGAGATGATTGAGTTTTCGGCAGATGTTTTTTCCAGACTAAATAAGCAAGATGAAGGTCGCGAAGGACATCGCGCCTTTGTTGAAAAAAGAAAACCGCACTGGATGGCCTGATTAATGAATCATTTTGATACTATCTTGATTGCGAATCGTGGCGAGATAGCCGTTAGGGTCATTAAAACGGCTAAACAGATGGGCTATGAAACGGTTGCTGTTTTTAGCGAGGCAGATCGTGAAGCACTGCATGTTTCTCTTGCTGATAAAGCGATAGGTATTGGCGAGTCAGAGGTTGAAAAATCCTACCTAAATATTGACAAAATAATAGCCGCAGCGCTGAAAACTAATGCTCAGGCTATCCATCCGGGGTATGGTTTTTTATCCGAATCAGCTGAATTTGCACAGCGTTGTGAAGAAGCTAACTTAGTGTTTATTGGGCCGGATTCAAAGGCAATGGCCATTATGGGAAACAAAACGGTTGCCCGACATAAAATGCTTGAGGCAAATGTACCCCTAGTGCCTGGCTATGATGGACCTTCGCAAGACAACCCAACGTTACAAAAAGAAGCTAAGCGCATCGGTTACCCGGTGATGGTTAAAGCAGCTGCCGGTGGTGGTGGGCGTGGTATTCGCATTGTTAAAGACCCACAACGCTTAATAACAGAACTTGAAGCGGCTAGAGCAGAGGCACTTAGCAGTTTTGGCTCTGATGAATTACTGCTTGAAAAATATATTGAAAAGGCCCGACATATTGAAATTCAAGTATTTGCAGATCAACTTGGTAACACGGTTTATTTGGGTGAACGAGACTGCTCGATGCAGCGTCGGCATCAAAAAGTTATTGAGGAAGCCCCTGCGCCGAATATCGATGCCACCTTACGAAAAAAAATGGGTAATGCCGCAGTAAAAGCGGCTGAGGCGGTTAATTATGTTGGTGCCGGTACCGTTGAATTCTTATTATGTGAGGATCAATCATTTTACTTTTTGGAAATGAATACGCGCCTACAAGTTGAACACCCAGTAACAGAATTAATAACAGGCTTAGATTTAGTTGAATGGCAGTTATCAGTAGCGGCTGGTGAACCATTAGCGCTACAACAAGATGAGATTGAGCTAAAGGGGCATGCCATTGAGGTGCGTTTATATGCTGAAGATTGTGAGTGCGATTTTATGCCGCAAACAGGGCGTATAAGGCAGTGGAAAATGCCAGTCGCTACGGGTATTAGAGTTGATAATGGAATTGTCAATGAGCAAATTATTAGTCCTTATTATGACTCAATGCTGGCAAAAATTATTGCCTATGGTGCTACGCGCGAACTAGCGATTAGGCGCTTAACACGGGCCTTAAAAGACACGGTTTTATTAGGTTTGCCCAGTAATAAAACTTTCTTACTGGGCTTGCTAGAAGTCCCTGCGTTCATGAATGCTGAGGCAACCACGCGGTATATTGAAGAGCAATACCTACCCGCGCAACAAAAACAGGCGGCTCAGGGCCCGGGTGACTCAATGTGGGCAATAGCCGCCATTTTGTTATCGCGAATGCCCGGCACAACAGGTTGGCGAAGTACTGGCACCCTCAGCTGGCCGGTCAGGTTGAAATACCAGCAACAACAACGTGACGTTACGGTTTTCCAAGACGGTTCTGCATACCGTGTTGAATACAGCGATGATGAAATACAAAATATCCTTATTTTATCGGAGTCTGATGGCGAGCTATTGCTTCAGATTAATGGTATTTGCTGCAAGCTTAATGTTGCGCTAGATGAGCGACACACTGTTTATATTGATAATCGTTCACAGGTCGCGATGTTTGAAAAATTATCATTTTCAGAAAAACAAAACCAAGACACTCTCGGTGCAAACCTTATCGCACCGATGAGTGGAAAAATTGCCGAGGTTAAGGTGATAAAAGGTGACACGGTTAACAAGGGTGATGTGCTGTTAGTGCTTGAGTCAATGAAAATGTACCAAGAGCTTATGGCCCAACAAGACGGCCTGGTAACGGGCGTTTATATAAAGCCTAATCAGCAAGTAGAAGTGAATATGCCGTTGATAGATCTCGTCACCAGTGAGCAGGCTAACGATGAATAAAATCAAAATTGGCGGTGCTTCTGGCTATTGGGGGGATAGCGCCTATGCAACAGAACAATTACTGACAAAAGGTAATGTTGATTATTTGGTTTATGATTATTTGGCCGAGGTCACCATGTCACTGTTGGCGAATGCAAAGTCAAAATCTGAACAGCTTGGCTATGCAACTGATTTTGTGCAACAAATATTGAAACCTAATTTACAACAGATCGCCGAAGGTGGGGTAAAAGTCGTTGCCAATGCAGGGGGTGTCAATTTACCTGCGTGTAAAGAGGCGATCCAAGCCATTTTAGATGAGCAAGGCTTAGCACTGAAAATTGGCACCGTTGATGGTGATAATTTAATGCCAAAAGAAGCTGCATTACGCGCATCTGGCATAACTGAAATGGAAACTGGTGAACCGTTTCCCAACAAACTAGCCAGCATTAATGCCTATTTAGGCGCTTTCCCCATAGCGGCGGCACTCAATGCGGGTGCAGATATTGTCATTACCGGTCGTGTTGTTGATTCGGCCACCACATTAGGGGTCTTGATTCATGAATATAATTGGTCGGTTGATGACTTAGATAAACTGTCGATGGGGTCATTAGCAGGGCATTTAATCGAATGTGGCTGTCAGGTAACAGGAGGTAACTTTACCGACTGGCATGACAGCTGTGATGGCTGGGCTGACATGGGCTACCCCATTATTGAATGTGATGAAAGTGGTGATTTTGTTGTTACAAAAGCTACTGGAACGGGGGGCTTGGTTTCTAAGCTGACTGTTGCAGAACAATTGGTGTATGAAATAGGCGATCCGCAAACCTATTTCTTACCCGATGTTGTTTGTGATTTTTCGCAGGTTAAATTAACCGAACAAAGCACTGATCGGGTATTAGTTACGGGCGCTATTGGCTATCCGCCAAGCGCTCAATATAAAGTCTCGGCGACTTATTTAGATGGTTATCGCGCCGTTTATACGCAGCTATTAACGGGCTTTGATGTATTAAAAAAAGCCGAGCTAACGGCCAATGCAATTTTAGAGCGTTGCGAAAAACTGTTGGCTAACGCCGGTTACGCAAACTTTAAACAACATTCAATTAACTACTTAGGCGCTAATGCCTTATGGAATAAAGAACACTTTTCTATACCGCAAGAGATACAAGAAATAGTGTTAAGAATAGTGGTTCATCATGATAAGCGTGATGCGGTTGCTTTATTTTCAAGAGAAGTAATGGGCGTTATTTTAAATATGACGACGGGGCGTTGTGCAGCTGGTCAGGCAGGCCGGCCTAAGGTGTCGCCAGTGATTAGTTTATATTCATTTCTAATCGATAAAAATTTAGTAAACGCCGTGGTTGAGGTAGAGGGTAAGTCGTTAACTTACCCACAAGCGTCTGGTAATACGTTTAATGACAATATGGTTCATCGTAAGCCTGACCCAATAGTAAGGCAAAGTGGTAACAATGCCATACAAGTACCTTTGGTTAAACTGGCGGTCGCGCGAAGTGGTGATAAAGGGCGGTTTGCCAATATAGGGGTGATTGCACGTCGGCCTGAATATATGCCGTATATTGCTCAAGCCTTAACCGAGCAGACAGTATCTGATTGGTTTTCTCATGTAGTAAAAGGCCGTGTAGAACGTTTTTATTTGCCGGGTATCGATGCGTTTAATTTCCTCTTACAAGATGCGCTAGGGGGAGGAGGGGTCAGTTCCATGAATATAGATACACAGGGTAAAACTTACGCACAGCAAATTTTAAAAATGCCAGTTAAGGTCCCAGCTGGCTTGTTAAAAAATGAAAGGCGTTAAGGTGTCTAGAGTTCTTCCTATGCTAGTCAATAGGGTATTCAAGCGCAGCATAAAAAAGGGTGTGTTTAATACACACCCTTTTTAACTAAACGTTTTCAATAAAACGTAGCGGAGCGCCCGTTAAGAACGTTCAATAACCATTGCTATCCCTTGCCCAACACCAATACACATTGTAATAAGAGCGTAACGACCTTGTGTGCGTTGTAGTTGATGGCTAGCAGTTATCGCAAGCCTTGCACCAGATGCACCTAGTGGATGACCAACAGAAATAGCGCCACCGTTGGGATTAATACGGGGGTCATCTTCGGCAATACCCAGTTGTTTTAAACCACCAAGCACTTGCGCAGAAAACGCTTCATTTACTTCGATAATATCCATTTGTTGAAGTGTTAAACCCAGTCGTTTTAATAATTTTTGGCAGGCAGGCACGGGGCCTAATCCCATCATCGATGGTTCAACACCCGCTGATGCGCCGCCTAGAATACGGGCCATAGGTTTAAGCTCATGCTGTTCACCATAAGCGCGTGAGCCAATAACTAAAGCCGCTGCGCCATCATTAATACCAGATGCATTGGCGGCAGTAACAACGCCATCTTCATAAAGCGTGCGCATGCTAGCCATTTTATCTAAGCTTGTATCGGCTCGAGGGTGCTCATCTTTATCGACAATAATGTCAGGTTTGCCACGTTTTTGTGGAATGTTAACGGGAATTATTTCTTTATCAAAATAGCCTTTCGCTGTTGCGTCAGCCCATTTTTGTTGTGATTGATAAGCAAAAACATCACATTGCTCACGCGTAATACTCAGAGCTTTAGCGACGTTATCAGCAGTTTCTGGCATGGCTTCGTGACCATATAGTTTTCCAATTATTGGGTTTGGAAAACGCACACCAATGGCGCTGTCGTAAACTGTAATGTCTTTACTAAATGCGGTGTTGCTTTTGTTAAAGGTTAAAGGGGCACGTGTCATGCTTTCAACACCACCTGCAATAAATAAACTACCCTCATCACAGGAGATAGCACGAGCGGCGTCAATAATTGCGGCTAAGCTGCTGCCACAAAGCCTATTAACGGTTTGCCCGCTTACCTCGACAGGTAAGCCTGCGGCTAATGTCGCATAACGTGCTACGTTTCGGCTATCTTCACCGGATTGACAAGCGCAGCCCAAAATAACATCGTCAATTAATAATGGGTCAATATTGTTTCGTGTAACCAGCGCCTTAATAACGCTAGCGGCTAAATCGTCCGGTCGGACGTGTGCCAGTGAGCTGCAATATTTTCCAAAAGCAGTTCTTGCTCCATCGTAAATGTAGGCATCTAACATGGATGTCTCCTTAAGTTAAGTTGTGGTTGAATGTTGATTAAGTACTTAATGTGTAGGCGAGTTTAATGCCATCGCTAATGGCTTGTGCTGCATCAAGTTCTCGTACTTCTTTAGCGCCGCCTATTTTGTATACATTGGGAGCTAAATCGCCAAGTTGTTGGGCAAGTTCATCGCATGATTCTTGGCCTGCGCAAATAACAATGCTGTCAGCGTGTAATAACTGAGTGGTTCCTTCTTTTTCTATGTGTAAGCCTGTTTCATCAATTTTTATATAGTTAAGTTCACCAAGAAATTTAACACCACGTTTTTGCAATTCTGCTTGATGAATCCAGCCGGTTGTTTTTCCAAGCGTACGCCCAAACTTTCCAGCCTTACGTTGTAAAATCGTAACAGTACGTTTGCTTTTTATTATCGGTTTTACTGACGCGTTTAGCCCACCAGACTGAAGACCTGTTGGATCAATTCCCCAATGTTTGTTAAACGAGTCAATGGGCTCTAGGCCGTCATCTTGATGGGTTAAAAATTCAGCCATATCATAACCAATGCCACCGGCACCTATTATAAGCACGGTTTGACCTATTTTCTCTGGTGAATTAAAGGCCTCTTCGTAGCTAAAGACATTAGGGCGATGAATACCTGGAATATTTGGTTTGCGTGGCTTAATACCAGCAGCGATGACAATTGAGTCATACTTTGCATCGTTTAGTTGCGCTAAGGTGACCGTCGTATTTAGCTGAGTATTAACGTGGTATTTTTTAAGCATAACGTTGAAATACCGAAGTAATTCATCAAACTCTTCTTTACCCGGTACCTTACGTGCGTAAGCCATTTGTCCACCAATATCAGCAGAAGCGTCAAACAACGTAATGTTGTGACCAAGTTTTTTAGCTTCAATAGCAAAAGATAAACCAGCCGCCCCAGCACCAATAACGGCAATATTTTGTGGGTTAGGGGCTGGTGGTAATTTGGGCATTTTTGTTTCGTGGCAGGCACGCGGGTTTACCAAACAGCTAACAGTTTTAAAATTAAATAAATTATCTAGGCAAGACTGATTACAGGCAATGCAGCTATTTATTTCATCGCTTCGTTGTTGCTGGGCTTTTATAACAAAATCAGGGTCAGCCAAAAAAGGCCTAGATAAATAGACTAGGTCGGCATCTCCTTGTTGTATAAGCGTGTTGGCCACCTCGGTGGTGTTAATCCGGTTGGCAGCGGCAACAGGGATATTGACCACTTGTTTAATCATATGAGTAGCCCAGCTAAAGGCAGCTCGTGGAACTTGCATCGCAATGGTTGGTATAGATGACTCATGCCAACCAATACCTGTGTTGATCAAGTCGACACCGTTAGCCTCTAAGAGCTGGGCAAATTGTTGCGCTTCATGAATAGTCCAACCATCTTCAACCAGATCGAGCATTGACATGCGGTATTGAATAAAAAATTGAGAACCTACTTTTTCTCGAATCGATTGCAATACTGTTAATGGAAAACGAGCACGGTTTTCGAAACTGCCACCCCATTGATCGGTTCGCTGATTTGTACGCGAGGCGGTAAATTCATTAAGGAAATAACCCTCGGAACCCAATAATTCAATGCCGTCAAAACCAGCTTGTTGCGCAAGAGAGGCACAATTTACGTAATCGTCAATGGTACTTAGAATGCCCTTCTCAGACATTTCTTTGGGTTCAAATTTATTAATAGGTGAACGAATAGGACTGGGCGCTACTAGGTTCTTTTGCTTTGCGTAACGTCCAGCATGAAGAATTTGTAAAATAATATGACTACCTGATTGATGTACAGCATCTGTAATGATTTTATAATCGGCAACTTGTTCAGGGTCTGTTAGTTTCATTGAACCTGGGCTGAGTAAGCCTTGCTCATTAGGCGAAACACCACCGGTAACAATAAGGCCAACGCCGCCGTCTGCACGTTCTTTATAAAAAGCAGCTAAGCGGCCAAAAGGGTCGTCACTATGATCTAGCCCAGTATGCATAGAGCCCATTATGAAACGGTTAGCTAAGCTTAAAGAACCGATTTTAATGGGTGAAAATAAGTGATTTGGCATACGTTTCCTTTTTTGCATAAGTGTATTGTTGCGTCTTTGCCTTTAAGATTTTGAAGCAGATTAAAGCGCTTCAAAAACTAACGATTGTTTGATAGATTGTTAAACAATTATACCGCTCAAACAGAACAAATACAGCATAGCGCCACGATGATAACGATGGGTTAATCTATCAATTTGGCAATGGTGTTGTGAATATTACGTTAAATGGACGAAAAGAAAAATGTGTGGCCCAGATGCCGGATGAAGAAATAATAAAGATTAACTTCAATAACAACGGTTAATGCTGCACGATGGTGTTTATAGGCTAATAGTTTATTAAAAGTGTTGATAGCAACGCTATGTATCAGCTAGCCAATTAAAAAAACAAACCTAATTACTGATGAAATGCTATTAAACTATAGCGCTTGAAAAGCCTTGGTTTGCTGCGTTTTTAATAATAAATATATAAATAATATGACTAACACTATACAACTATGCCGCTCGATTTTATTTGTTCCAGGGGCGATTCAAAAACGCATAGATAAAGCGGCGAACATTCCTGCAGATGCGATTGTTTTTGATCTGGAAGATGCCGTATCGCCCGATGAAAAAGTGCGTGCAAGGCAACAGGTGGTAGAGGCCTTAAAGTCGTCCGCTTTTAAAGGCAAACAATTGATTGTGCGAATCAATGGCATTTCTACACCTTGGTTTGAAGAAGACATTAAGGCAGTTGTCGCGGTTGGTAATAGTGCAGTGATGTTGCCAAAATGCGAAACGCCAGAAGATATTAATAAGGTAAAAAAATATTTTAATAAAGCCGATGTTGCGCTGTTTGTTATTATTGAAACAGCAAAAGGCGTGTTGGATGTAGCGGCAATTTCAAAGGCAGTAACACCGCAAGACTCTATTTGTTTTGGTCATGTGGATTTTGCTGCCGATATGGCGCTTAATGAAGCCGATGCCAGTGAAGGGGTTATTTACCAGTCACGCTGTCAAGTTGCCTTAGCGGCAAGAGCGTTTGGCGCATCGCCTATTGATAATGTTTGCTTAGAAATTGCCGATGAAAAAGCAATACACGATGACACCTTAAAAGGCTTAAAACTCGGGTATGCTGGAAAGCTATGCATACACCCCAATCAAGTGCCCATTGTTAACAAAGTGTATACCCCAACACTGGATGAAGTAGACAAAGCAAAAGCTATTTTAGCGGCCTGGGATGTTGCTCAAAAAGAAGGGCACGGGGTATTTACCTTCCAAAATAAAATGATTGATCTGCCTGTTATTCGCGCCCAACAGAGTATTTTAAGGCGCTATCAAATGGCGCAATAATAAGAGACTTAAACGCATGAAAGAGATTTTAATTGATGGCCCTTATTTTGAAGACTTTACAATTGGCGAGTTCCTAGAAGAACCGCCATCCATAACCATTACCGATGGCCATGCAACCTTGCATCAAATGTTGTTTGGTGATCGTTTAAGGCTGCCGTTAGATCGTCATTTAACACACGAAATAACCGGTTCAGACCGTCCGTTAGCAAACGCTATTATGGCGATGGGTTTTGCGATAGGGCAAACAACCTATGCCACGCAAAATGTAATGGGTAATTTGTTTTATAGAGGCTTGGTTCTTAAAAAACCGGTCTATATTGGCGATACTTTAAGCACAACGACAAAAATTGTTGCCTTACGGCAAAATAAAGTCAAAGGCGGGCGTCCCTCAACAGGTATGGTGGGGCTTGAAATTACCACCACAAACCAACGGGGTGAAGAAATTTTGCATTTTTGGCGCTGCCCAATGGTGCCGTGTCGTGATCCAAAAGTACAAACCACCCATGCAGATGACTTAGATATTATGCCGTCTGATATTTCTACGCAAAGCTTGGTAGAGGCAGTACCAACAGACTGGGACTTGGCAACGTATAAAAAGCGTTTTGCGGGCATCCATTTTGACCAAGTAGAAACAGACGTTTTATTTAAAATTAAAGCAAGGGACACAGTAACCTCCGCGCCAGAACTAACCAGAACAACGCTTAACCTAGCTATGACACATACAGACGCTGGCGCCAGCGTTTATGGCAAACGCTTGGTATATGGTGGGCATACTATCTCGATGGCAGCAGCCCAACTAATAAGAGCCCTGCCAAACACCTTGTCAATATTAGCTTGGCGGCACTGTAATCACCTAGCCCCCGTGTTTGAAGACGATATTTTACGTAGCGAAATATCAGTATTGAAAAAAACACCGTTAGCATCGGGTGGTGGGTTAGTAGATTTACAAATCAACGTATGGGCTGACCGCGGAGAAAATGCACCTAAAGAATGCAAAAATGACCACGTACTAGACTGGGGATTAGTTATTTTTATGGCATAGACCTAAGTCCATCACCAAGGTGCTACCTTTTAAAGAAAGTAGGGCGGCTAAAAGGGTTTTATCCATGTTTGATGTGCTAATATCAAAATACATGGAAGTACTATCCAGCTATATACAACTAATACGTGGACATTGGCTTTCCGCTTATTAATACTGTTACGTGTCAAAGGAAGAAGTATGATAACAATCTGGAATACAACAAAACTAAAAGAAAAACTAAATAATAAATCACTATCGGAGGGGCATGCTTTTATTTATTTTTTTGCCACTTTAATTTACGACTATATAGGGTTTACCTTTGGATACCTTGGCTTAAATGGGCAAGAGCCTAATGTCTGGGTAAAAACCAATGTTGTTGGTGCCTTAGCACTAACTTTTTTTGGTGTGTTGTATATTTTCTGGTGTAATGGAGCAACAAAGGGAGAGCAGTTTTTTTATCGTTATTTCTCGCTTTCAGTAGTCGTAGGAATCAAGTTTGCAATTCTAATGCTTGGGTTGCCATATCTTGTAGACCTTGCAACTGGTGGAGAGGCGTATAATATGTTTCCTTGGTTAGGCTCAGCCATGTTTATTTGTCTAAATATTCTTATGTTTATCTTTATAGGTAAGCATATTAAATCTGTGGCATATGCCACGTAACAAGTCAAAGCAGTAGATGAACTACTGTTTGAAGCGTTAGGCCGTACAAAGCAACGATGTAACTCTAGCAATTTTTACTCAAGGCTTATTTAATGTAAGTATCAGATTTTCACATAAATGTTTAAGTTGATTTAAATCACTCAATTCTATATCAAGATTGCAAGAGATAGCTTTAGGGACTTCTCGCGCACGCTGCTTTAAGTTAATTCCTGCTGGAGTCAAATACAATTTTTTCATTCGCTCATCAAGTTTATGATGCTTCCTGATTATTAATCCTTTCGATTCTAATCTCTTTAATAATGGAGTGATCGTTCCAGAGTCTAAATATAAACAATTTCCTAATTCTTTAACGTTTATACCATCGCTTGACCAAAGCACCATCATAGCCAAGTATTGCAAATAGGTAAGGCCTAGTGGTTCAAGGAGTGGGCGATAGGCTCTAACAATAGCATTTGCTGCACTATACAAAGGAAAGCAAACTTGATTTTCCAGTTTTAGTTCATCTTTAAACGATTCATTTTTTTTGTGCTTCTGCATTATTACTGTTTCCCTAAATATTAAATTGTACGCAATGTAGTTGTGCGCCAAGTTTACTTTGATGTAGTATATCACGAACAATTAAATTGCTTACAATCTACTTATGGTGAGGAAATATTATGAATGTTGTAGAGGTATATACGGGATCTTTTTGGGGTGTATTTATTATTATTTTTACATGGTTAGTTCAGTTGCTTGTTGCTGCTAGTTCAAAAGCCTCACAAGATGGCGCTGTACCAGGTAAAATTGATGAAACTCTAAGTCATTCATCATTTGTTTTTCGATCACATAGAACATTTATGAATTCAATCGAAAATGTTCCAGTAATGCTCGGCACATCATTTTTAGCAATCTTAGTTGGTGCCAGTGCATTTTGGAGCTGTTTACTTATTTGGGTTTTTGCTGCGTCACGCATCGTACATATGGTGTTGTATTATAAAATTGCCACAGAAGTCAACCCTAGTCCAAGGAGCTACTTTTTTCTTATCGGCTTGGTTGCAAATATAGGTTTACTGGGGCTATGTGCAGTAACACTTGCCTAACAAGCGGCTCCAGGCAGACGGCTAGTACTACGCGCCTTTTGTGTTACTCGCTGGCGCTCAAACAATAACACAAAACCCGCTCCGTACTAGCCGCAGCTGAGCCGGGCGTTATATGGCTTTATGCCTACGCCTCTCTAGTAACCGGTATTATGTAAAAGGATTATTATGACACCTTCAGTTTTTGTATCTTATTCCCACGATGATCTAGACCATAAACGATGGGTTTTAGCTTTAGCCACCAGATTACGCAAAAGCGGCATTGATGTGACTCTAGACCAATGGGACTTAGATGCAGGTGATGATCTAGGCTCCTTTATGACGAATAATTTAGCGAATGCAGACAGGGTGTTGATGATTTGCACTCCAAATTACGTCGAAAAAGCTAATGAGGGAAAGGGTGGTGTTGGTGTGGAGCGGATGATTCTAACCGCTGAGTACTTATCTAATATTGATAGTAATAAAGTTATCCCCGTAATAAAGAAACATGGAGCAGAACCCGTACCAGCATTTTTTAGCACAAAGCTGAAAATCAATAGGGTCAGACTCGATTGATTTATCGCCTTAATATTTAGCATATAGCTTTACTTGGAAGGGCCCAACAGAAAGGTCTTTTTTGAACCGGCATGATGATACAGAAGAAGGGAAATTCTATGAATTGCTTATTCCAGCAGAGCAGGTTCACCGAACTTACATTTATATAGATTTCCCTGAGCCAATAGAAGATGGTGGCTATTTTTATTCAATAGATATTGGTTCGTACGTTAAAGCTAGACAATAAAGCTGACCATGGCTGTATTTGAAAGCCATAGTTTCTGCGCCTTTTTATACCTTTGCTGCGCTTATTCGGGTGTGCTTTTTTTTCCGGTGTAATACTCTGGGTGATAGGCAAGAACTTGTTCGCCATCGCTACTCCATGCATGGCAACCATCAATATAGAAGGGTTTTGATGTTTCGTTCTCAGTTTTGCCTTTTGCGATTCCCGCCATTGTTTGGTAAATCGTTGTCGTGGCTGGCCCTACAAGATCGGCTAGGTGCGTACAACCTTGAATACCGGCTACTAAAGACTTTACTAAACGAGTCCACCCCGGGGCTATTTGTTTACCAATTAGTTTGTTGAATATAGGCGTGATCTCGCCACAACAACCGTAGGGTGAATGGTCTGTTACTGCAATGCAATCGTGAACCAACAGATTGGTATCGACTGTTAAGCGAATCCACATTTCATGAATGGGTTCACCCGGTTCAATGGTGCCACGGTAAGAGTTCTCAAGAGGGTAGGTTTTAATATCTGTAATCTGTGCATCGACATCCCATAAACCGTCAGGCCTTTTAAAGCCGTTACAAGTAATTTGGCGAGTATGTATGTTTTCTCGTGGATAGGTACTTTCAGGTAAAGGCATAAGATTTTTTGCGTTTAGTTACAGTGGGGAGTTGCTTCTTGCTTGAAATTATAATCGTTTCTAGGCGTTTGTTGTGCGAGCGAGTGTAATATTTGGATATGTTTTTTGTATTTGTAAACGTAGCGTGGTTGCTTAGGTGTTGCATGGCCTGTGTTTGGTTGTAGTTAGCTTGAATGGCTGTTCGTTACAGAACCAAGCGGTTGTAACGATAAGCTCGTTGCGCCTGACTGATGGCTTGGGTATAGTCATATTTTACCTAGCGCTAGTTTGAATTTAAGTATACGTTCGAGGAAATATGATGTCTATAAAAAGCACAATGATGGATTACCCATTAACATTAAGCACCTTAGTCGAGCGCTTAAAGACGTATTATCCGCGTGTGGAGGTGGTGTCAAGACTGCCAGATAAAACCCTGCATAGAACACACTATTTAGATATTCATAAACGAACTAAGCGCTTAGCTTCGGCGTTAACAAAGCGGGGTGTTAAAAAAGGAGAAGGCGTAGCGACCCTAATGTGGAATCATTACGGGCACCTTGAGGCTTACCTTGGGGTGCCAATTATGGGTGGTGTTCTCCATACTGTGAATTTACGATTATCGCCCAAAGATATTGCTTATATTATTAATCATGCTGGCGATAAGGTACTTATTATTGACGATATTTTGCTGCCTTTATATGAGCAGTTTAAAGATGATGTGGCGTTAGATGAAGTGATCGTTGTTCCGCTAACAGGCGAAAAGGTTAACAGCGAATATACCGATTACGAGGATTATTTAAAGCTTGGTGATGATGACTTTAGCTACCCTATTATTGATGAAAATGATGCAGCGGGGATGTGCTATACCTCGGGCACAACAGGCCGCCCTAAAGGGGTTGTGTATAGCCATCGCTCAACGGTTCTACATGCAATGGCAGAGGCTATGGTTGATACATTGGGAGTTAGTCAGTCTGATGTGGTGACGCCTGTGGTGCCAATGTTTCATGCCAACGCTTGGGGGCTAAGCTATACATCGGTGCTAGTCGGTGCAAAACAAGCGTTACCGGGCCCACATTTAGATGCTGAGAGTTTGATGGATTTATACCAAAGCGAACAAGTAACGTTGAGCGCTGGTGTGCCCACCATTTGGATGGCAATAAAAACAGCCAGAGAAGCAGAGCCGAATCGCTGGAAGACAGCGCCTAATATGCGAATGGTGGTTGGCGGAGCGGCTGTTCCAGAGTCTTTATTTCGGGCGTTTGATAAGTTTGATATGACTATTATTCAAGCGTGGGGAATGACAGAAACTGGGCCGTTAGCCACCGTAGGTATCGTTAAAGAAAGCCTATCTGACCTTGATGAAGATGCAAAATATGCCTGCCGAATTAAACAAGGGTTAACGTTGCCCTTTATTGATATACGTATTGTCGATGAAGAGGGTGTTGAATTACCTTGGGATGGTAAAACATCTGGTAATGCCGAGTTAAAAGGGCCGTGGGTAACCGCTGCATACCATAAGAATGAAGGTGCTGAGGATAGTTTTAGCGAAGATGGTTGGCTAAAAACTGGGGATGTTTGCCAGATAGATCAAGAAGGTTATGTCAAACTGACCGATAGAACGAAAGACCTTGTTAAATCTGGCGGCGAATGGATTAGTTCGGTGGATCTTGAAAACGCAATTATGGGCCACCCTGATGTATTAGAAGCAGCAGTCATTGCTGTTGCACACCCTAAATGGGATGAGCGGCCTCTAGCTGTTGTTGTGGTTAAGGAAGATAAGCAAATAACAACGGACGATATACGTCAATTTTTAGACGGCAAGTTTACTAAAATGTGGTTGCCTGATGCGGTGGAGGTGATTGCTGAAATTCCTAAAACATCAACGGGTAAATTTATGAAAATGGCATTGCGAGAACAGTATAAACACTGGGTTTGGGAATAAATTAGAAACGTTAATTAACAATTGAATAGGACGAATAATATGAAAGATGCGGTCATTATCGAAGCAGTACGCACACCTTTTGCTAAATATAATGGCGCATTTAGAGACATACCTGCCAATAAATTACTAGCTAATGCGTTAGAAAGCGTGGTGTCTAGGTCGGGTATTGATAAGCAAAAAATTGAAGATGTTATCGCAGGCTCTGTAACTCAAATTGGTGAACAAGCCGCAGATATCGCCAGACAATCCTCTCTAATGGCTGGGTTTCCGGTGGAAGTGGCCGGTGTTACGTTGAATCGTTTTTGTGGCTCGGGTCAGCAAGCGGTGCATTTTGGCTCACAAGTTATTGATGCTGGAGATGCCAATTATATTATTGCTTGTGGTGCGGAAAGCATGACGCGTGTTGCGATGTTAACAGATATGACACTGGGAGAACCGTATAAAGACTTTGCGCCAATGGGGGCAGAATTACTTAAACAATACCCGCTAGTGCATCAGGGTGTTAGTGCTGAATTAATAGCGGATAAATGGGGTATTAGCCGTGCTGACGTGGATGCCTTTGCTATTGATAGCCATGCTAAAGCTCAAGCGGCTATTAATACCGGCGCGAACAAGGAAATAAGTCCAATGCAAGGGTTAGACAAGGAAGGAAATAGCATTATTTTAGAGGCCGATGAAGGTGTTCGCGCGGTTATAGATTCTAATAAATTAAGTTCGCTAAAAACCATTTTTCGCCCGACAGGTGACGGTGTAGTAACAGCGGGTAATGCCAGTCAAATTTCAGATGGTGCTGCCGCCGTTCTGATCGCTAATAAAAAGATAGCCGTGGCGGATGGTTTTAAGCCAAGGGCTAGGTTCCGTGCTCGTGTCGTTATAGGTAGTGACCCTGTTTTACAATTAGACGGGCCAATTGCGGCCACTAAATTAGCGTTAAAAAAGGCTGGTTTAACGGTAGATGATATAGATTGGTTTGAAATAAACGAAGCCTTTGCAACGGTTTCATTGGCGTGGATGAAAGCAATAAACCCAGCGCCAGAAAAAGTTAATCCGTGGGGCGGCGCGATCGCACATGGGCACCCATTAGGCGCAACCGGCGCAGGCCTGATGGCAAAAATGCTGGCAGGTTTAGAAGCGACAGATGGACAGTTTGCGCTTCAGACCATGTGTATTGGTTTAGGTATGGCAACAGCCACAATTATTGAACGTATTTAAGGAGTTAGAGAGTGGATTATAAAGATAGAACATTTTTGGTAACCGGTGCAGGCTCTGGTTTAGGTGGTGCAACGGCGTCTATGCTAATTGAGCAAGGGGCTTATGTTGTTATATTGGATATTAATGAGCAAGCCGGTAAAGAGAAAGAAGCTGAATTAGGGGCAAATAGCCGGTTTATAAAAACAGATGTGACCAGTGAAGAAGAAGTGATGGCAGCGATAGAGCTGGCAAAGACTACATTTACAGGTGTGCATGGTGTCATTAATGCAGCGGGCGTAGCCATTGTTGGTAAGGTGCTAGATAGAGACGGTAACCCACACTCGTTAGAGCTATTTACTAAAGGGGTTACTATTAACCTTATTGGCACCTTTAATGTTATTCGCCTAGCGGCGCAGGTGATGGCTAAAAATGACCCAACAGAAGGCGGTGAGCGGGGAATTATTATCAACACAGCATCCATCGCTGCGTATGAGGGGCAAATTGGCCAAGCCAGTTATTCTGCATCTAAATCAGGCGTGGTGGGAATGACCTTACCCATTGCGCGTGAATTAGCTCGATATGGCATAAGAGTTTGTACTATTGCACCGGGCATTTTTGAAACGCCAATGTTGTCAGAACTTTCAGATGAAGCACGTGAATCTTTAGGTCAAATTGTTCCTTTCCCGCCACGATTAGGGCAGCCGAATGAATTTGCTTCACTTGCAGGGCATATTATTGAAAATGTCATGTTAAATGGTGAAGTGATTCGATTGGACGGAGCTGTTCGGTTAACAGCTAAGTAGGCGATATGATGCAATACGAAACATTATTAATAGAAACCCCGGCCAAAGGCGTTGCTTTAATTCGCCTAAATAGACCTCGTCAATATAATGCCCTTAATTCAACTTTATTGGTTGAGTTAGGTGATGCACTAAACCATTTTGAAACCGATGATGCGGTTGGCGCGGTGATTATTACCGGCTCTGATAAAGCCTTTGCTGCCGGAGCAGATATTGCAGAAATGGTCGGTATTAGTGGTCAACAGATGCTTGAAATGGTTGAAGCCTCAACCGGTTGGAGGGCTTTATCGACATTTACCAAACCGACTGTTTGTGCTGTTTCCGGTATGGCATTAGGAGGTGGTTTTGAACTCGCATTACAGTGCGATATTTTATTGGCGACGAAAGGGGCAAAATTTGCCTTACCTGAAGTGAATTTAGGCGTTATTCCTGGGGCGGGTGGTACCCAACGTGTTGCTCGAATTATTGGTAAATCGTTAGCAATGGAAATGATTATGAATGGGCGAGCCCTATTTGCTGAAGAAGCACACCAACGAGGTATTGTTAGCCGCTTAGTCGAGCCTACTGAGATAGAAGCCGAAGCCGTTCAATTGGCTTCAGAACTGGCTGCCAGAGCACCCTTGGCGGTACGTGCGGGTAAAGCTTGTGTCAATAAGGCGATGAGTTCTATATTAGAAGAGGGCTTATTGTTTGAACGAAACGCATTTATTCCATTGTTTGATACAGAAGATGCTAAACAGATGATGACGGCATTTTTAAATAAATCGAACTAGTTTCTAATCATTGAAATAAGGGATTAACAATGGGGTATCAATCAGATTTTCGTGCTGGCTTATTTAACAATAGAAATATTATTGTGACAGGGGCAGGCAGTGGTCTTGGGCGATGTAATGCGCATGAGTTAGCGTCTTTAGGTGCCCGTGTTTTGTTAGTGGGCCGTAAAATTGAAAAACTTGAAATGGTTCGCGATGAAATTATCGAAGATGGTGGGGTTTGTGACCTTGGCAGCTGTGATATACGTGATGAACAAGCGGTTACAGAACGGGTGGCAACATTCATTAAAAACCATGGGCAAATTTATGGTTTGGTGAATAATGCGGGCGGGCAATTTCCATCGCCATTGGAAAAAATCAGTAAGAACGGTTGGAATGCTGTGGTTAACACGAATTTAACGGGCGGTTTTTTAATGGCGCGTGAAGTTTATAAGCAGTCCATGTCAATTCATGGAGGGGCTATTGTTAATATCGTGGCAGACATGTGGGGCGGTATGCCAGGTATGGGGCATTCAGGGGCTGCACGTGCAGGCATGGCTAATTTTACACAGACAGCTGCTTATGAATGGGGGCATGCAAATGTACGAGTGAATGCGGTGGCTCCAGGCTGGATTATGTCGAGCGGAATGGATACCTATGACGCTGAATTTAAGGAGAGGCTTAAAACACTAAAAGATGCCGTGCCATTAGGCCGTTTAGGTAATGAAGCTGAAATTAGCGCAGCTATTTGTTTCTTGTTAAGCGATTCAGCCAGTTATATCAGTGGCACAACTATTCGAGTGGATGGTGCTGCATCACAGGGTAATACGGCTATTTACCCATTAGCTCAGGTGAAAAATTCAACCCCATTTAATGGTTTTCATCGTCAAATAACAGCGGACGTTTTTAAATAAATTGCTTTAAAAATAATGTTTAAACCATTAAAAAATATGACGATTGTTACAATAGCTTTAAACCTTCCGGGGCCTTTGGCAGCAAAACGTTTTTGCGAGCTAGGCGCAAACGTTGTAAAAGTTGAACCACCTCAAGGCGATCCGTTTGAGCAGTATTGCCCAGAATGGTATGCGCAACTAAATGAGGGGCAGCAACGTGAAGTTATCGATATAAAGTCAACTGAAGGGCGTGCACAATTAAATACATTGCTGTCATCAGCCACCTTATTATTGACCGCTCAACGGCCAGCGGCATTAGAGCGATTAGGGCTTGGTTGGAATGAATTGCACGAAAAATTTCCATTGTTAAACCATCTTGCGGTAGTAGGTTATCCGCCGCCGAATGATAATCACGCTGGTCATGACTTAACGTATCAAGCCGCACTGGGCTTATTGAATCCACCTCATATGCCTAAAACATTAACTGCCGATTTAGCCGGTGCAGAACGTGCTGCATTTGAAGGCTTGGCAATGATAATGGCTACTAGAGAAGGTGCAAAAGCTAGTCAGACTTTAGTCGCCTTGTCGGATGCAGCTGATTACATGGCTCAACCGTTTAATTATGGTTTAACAAGCGACGGTGGTTTATTAAGCGGTGCTTTAGCTGAGTATGATTTATACGAAACACTGGATGGTTGGGTTGCTGTGGCAGCTCTTGAATCACATTTTAAAACTAAATTTAAACAGCAGTTAGCGCTTAAGTCATTTAATAAACAAGAAGTTGCGATTAGGTTAAAACAAAAATCATCGAGTGAATGGGTGGCGTGGGCTAATCAGCAAGATATTCCGTTAGTGGCAGTAAAAAAAGATTAAAACGAGCATACTGTGTTTGCTGATTAGTGTGCGATATTTAAAATATTTTGTAGAAAATAATAAATAACTAAGGGGAGAACAACACATGCTAACTATTATCATTTGCTTAAGCTGCATCGCTTTTATGCCGTATGTGGCATCGACTATTGGTGGTTATTATCGCGTATCACAAAAGGGTACGTATGATCTTGTTAACCCTCGTGCGCAAGCTCTGCAATTAGTCGGCGCTGGCGCTCGATCACAATACCTTCAAGCCAACTGCTGGGAGGCATTAATACTTTTCTCTGTAGCGATATTGGCTGTGTTTCTTGCTGGTGCGAATATTGAAACTGTTGGTATGCTCTCGGTTGCTTTTGTGGTTATTCGGTGTGTTTATTTTTTTGCTTATTTAGCGAATATGGCTATGTTACGTTTCACGGCATTTACACTTGGTTTTTTTTGCTGTGCGGGTTTGTTTTATATGGCGGTTAACGCAGCTATTCTTTAGTTACTGTGAGATACCCATCGCTGTGAGTTTTTAAAGTGCTTGACTATGATGCAGGTCATATAAGCGGCAAAGGCATTTGTTATAGGGTTAGCATCTTTATATGATGCTAACTGTATGAATACGTTAAACGAAAATCCTTCGCAAGCAGAAATAAAATTCAATATATTTGTTTTAGGCTTTCGCCCATTTTTCCTTGCAGCCGGTGTGTTTTCAATAGTCAGTATGTCGGCCTGGATGGCGATATATGGTGCTGGGTTACAAATTCCTATGGCTGGTTTGCCTAGCTCGTACTGGCATGCGCATGAAATGTTGTACGGCTATACGATGGCGGTGGTGGCTGGTTTTTTATTAACGGCTATTAAGAATTGGACTGGCCAGCAAACTATTCAGTACACGGCTTTATTAATGCTGTGCTTAATGTGGCTGGGTGCTCGAGCTTGTATGTTGCTTGGGGCGAATTTTTTCATTCCTGCGGCGATGTTAGATTTAGGTTTTAACTTCTGTTTATTGTTGGCCGTGTTAGTGCCTGTTTTTAAGGTGAAACAGTGGCGGCAAGCAGGCATTGTGTTAGTGGTTTTTTTAATGGCGTTGTTCAATACGTTGTTTTATCTTGGCGTGTTTGGGGTCGTTGATGCCGGTACCTATTGGGGTATTTATGGCGCTTTATTTTTGTTGTTAGCGCTAGTGATGATAATGCTGAGACGTGTGATGCCTTTTTTTATTGAAAAAGGTCTCGATGAAACGGTTCAGTTGAAAAACTCCTTGTTTTTGGATAGCGCAAGCATTGTGCTGTTTTTGCTATTTGGGATAAATGAAGTATTTATTCTGGATGTGATGACAAGTAGTTATTTGGCGTTATTGTTATTTATTGTTTCTTCCGCCCGTTTATATAATTGGTATGCAAAGGGCATATGGCGTAAACCGCTTTTATGGGGAATTTATAGCGCTTTTATGGTTATAGCCTTGGGCTTTTTATTGTTTGCTTTAGTGCCTTATGTGGATGTAGTAACACGTTCGCTTTCAATTCATGCTTTTACTTTAGGCGGGTTTGGCTTGTTGACGCTTTCTATGATGTCACGTGTTACCTTGGGTCACACAGGAAGAGGGGTTAAGCAACCTTCTTCGTGGATTACGGTGGCGCAATGGTTATTAGTAATGGGGGTTATTAGTCGAGTTGTCGTACCATTGTTTTTTCAGCGTTTTTATCTCGAGTCGGTTTTTATGTCGCAACTGCTTTGGATAATAGGTTTTGCCATTTTCCTTGTTGTTAATGTGCCTTTTTTAACAAAAGCAAGAGCCGATGCTGCTGAAGGTTAAACGTGTCCCTTAGCAGCATGGTTCTTTATAAAAACAATGGATAACACGATTAAGCGAGGTGTTAATCTGCCCATGTTGTGAAGCTGTCCACGTCTTCACGTTGTGTTCGATATTGATTTACAGGTTTATCATTATCGGGGTAACCGACAGATAAGCTACAGATGAAGGAGTATTGATCAGAGACATTTAAACGCTCACGTACCAGGTCAGGGTAATCACTGGTTGAGGCCTGCGGGCAACTTCCTAGACCATGGCCGCGGAGGGCTAACATAACACTTTGTACAAACATCCCCATGTCAAACCATGAACCTTGGGCCATTATTTTATCGATAAAGAAAAACATGCTGACGGGCGCATCAAAAAATCGATAATTAGCCAATGCTGCCTCGGTTCGTTTTTCCTTGTCTTCACGGCCAATATCTAAGGCTTGGTAGAGGTCCATTCCACATTGGAAGCGTCTGCCTTTGAACGGCTCGACCCATTCTTTTGGGTAGTATTGATAATCGGGGTTTGCTTTAACGCCATTTTTGGCGGCGTTTAATAAGGCATCTGAAATAGTTTGTTTTGTTTTACCTTGGGCAACAACGACTTTCCAAGGTTGTGTGTTGGTACCAGATGGAGCCCAACGCGCAGTATCTAGTACATCATAAATTACTTCTTTCGCTACGGGTTTATCTTGAAAGGCACGTACCGAGATTCGTCCTTTAATTGCTTCTTTTATATCCATGGAATTAAGACCGATTCATTTTAAAAAATATATATTATCAGCTTTGTGAGCGTCTAATAAAATAAAACGGGGTTAAAGGTCGATGTGTCTTTACTCAGTTTTTAGAAAGATTAAAGCTTTCAATTTGTTGTACAATTTAAATTCAAATATCTATTAGATTTTATCGTAGGTCAACTCAATATTATCTTTAAAAGAAACCTAATGATTGTTAGAATGTCCTTTAAAGTAACGAAAATGAAGGTAAAGTAAATGAAAGTTTTAGTGGGTGTTAAACGAGTTGTTGATTACAACGTTCGGATACAGGTTAAGGCCGATGGTTCAGGCGTTGCCACTGATGGCGTTAAAATGAGCATGAATCCGTTTGATGAAATTGCTGTTGAAGAGGCGTTACGTCTCAAAGAATCAGGAACAGCAGAAGAAGTGATCGCTGTAACGATAGGCCCTAAAGTTTGTCAGGAGCAATTAAGAACTGCGCTAGCGATGGGTGCAGACCGTGCAATTCATGTTGAAACAGATGATGAAATTCAACCGTTAACAGGGGCACGTATTTTAAAAGCACTGGCTGATAAAGAGCAGCCTAAGATTGTGTTGTTAGGTAAACAAGCGATTGATGACGATAATAATCAAACAGCTCAAATGCTGGGTGCGTTATCACATTGGCCACAAGCAACATTCGCATCAGAAGTAAAAATTGAGGGTGACACAGCACAAGTGACTCGTGAAATTGATGCTGGACTTGAAACGTTATCAGTTGATTTGCCAGCTGTTATTAGTGTGGATTTACGATTAAACGAGCCGCGCTATGTCAAACTTCCCGATATTATGAAAGCAAAGCGTAAACCGATTGAAACAGTAACCGTTGCGGAACTAAATGTTGAAGCAGCAGCACCAGTCAAGGTTTTAAAAACATCTGCACCGGCAAAACGCCAAGCAGGTATTAAAGTAGAGTCTGTTGATGAACTGGTTAGCGTATTAAAAGAAAAAGGGTTGGTCTAATGAGCAAAGTACTGGTTATTGCAGAACATAATGGTAGTGAATTAAATGGTTCTACAGCACGTGCTGTAGCTTGTGCAAGTGAACTTGGTTTAGAGGCTGTCGATGTGGCTGTGTTAGCTTCCGATGGACAATCGGTGGCAGAACAAGCGGCTAAGCTAACGGGTGTTGCAACAGTCATTTTGGTTCAAAACGAGGTTAATGAGCACGCTGTGGCAGCATTGCTAGCTCCGCAAATTGAGGTGTTAGCATCAGAGTACAGTCACGTGTTCGCGCCAAGCACAACATTTGGTAAAGATTTAATGCCGCGCGTTGCTGCACACTTGGGTGTGCCGCAAATCAGCGATATTATGCGTGTTGAAAGTGCAACTGTTTTTGATCGCCCAGTTTACGCTGGGAATGCGGTTGTAACGGTTGAAGCGCCAGAAGGATTAGTGGTTGGGACGGTTAGAACGGCATCATACTCAGCAGTCTCAACAGAAGGTTCTGCTGTGATCGAAACACGCGAAGTAGCGGCTAACTTGCCTTCACACACGCGTTATGTAGGCCTTACCACCAGTGGCGGCGGCGATCGCCCTGATCTTCAAGCGGCTACAAAAGTTGTTTCTGGTGGACGTGGTGTTGGTAGCGAAGAAAACTTCAGTGTTATTTATAGTTTGGCTGATAAGTTAGGGGCGGGTGTTGGTGCATCGAGAGCAGCCGTTGACGCGGGCTTTATTCCTAATGATCATCAAGTTGGTCAGACGGGTAAAATTATTGCACCGGAACTTTACATGGCCTTTGGTATCTCAGGCGCTATTCAACACCTAGCGGGTATTAAAGATGCTGGAACTATCGTTGCTGTTAACAAAGATGCGGATGCGCCCATTTTTGAAGTGGCTGACTATGGTTTGGTTGGTGATTTATTTGAAGTGATTGAAGAGCTTGAAAAAGCCTTATAAGTACTTTATAAAATAATGAAGGTGCCAGGGCTACTGATAAGCGCTGGTACCTTTTTTTCGTATTAATGTTAGGGGGTAATATGGAACGTGAGTCAATGGAGTTTGATGTAGTGATCGTTGGTGCTGGGCCTGCTGGCTTATCAGCGGCCTGCAAACTGATGCAGTTAGCGCAAGAAAAAAACCAAGAATTAATGGTTTGTGTTATTGAAAAGGGCTCGGAAGTTGGCGCACATATTCTATCGGGTGCGGTGATTGAACCCACAGCGATGGATGAGCTGTTTCCTGATTGGAAAGAAAAAGGCGCACCATTAAAAACAAAGGTCAAAGGAGATGATGTTTATTATTTAACTGGCCAAGAAAAAGGTATCAAAACCCCTAACTTTTTAATTCCTAAACCGATGCATAATGAAGGTAATTATATTGTTAGCATGGCTAATGTGTGTCGTTGGTTGGCTGAGCAGGCAGAAGGGATGGGTGTTGAAATTTTCCCTGGGTTCACGGCATCAGAGGTTTTATATAATGATGATGGCAGTGTTAAGGGTATTTTAACCGGCGACATGGGCGTTGCTGAAGATGGTTCAGAAAAAGATGGCTACATGCCAGGTATGGAATTGTTGGCTAAACAGACGATTTTTGCTGAAGGCTGCCGCGGTCACCTTGGTAAGCAGTTAATGGAAACCTTTAACCTGCGTGAAAATGTTGACCCCCAGCATTATGGCTTAGGAATTAAAGAAATTTGGACAATTGAGCCGGAAAAACACGAAGAAGGGCTTGTCGTGCACACGGCTGGCTGGCCGCTTGATAACCACACTGAAGGCGGCGGCTTTTTGTACCATATGGAAAATAATCAAGTCGCACTTGGGTTTATCGTTGCATTAAATTATGACAACCCACATTTGAGCCCGTTTGATGAAATGCAACGTTGGAAGCTTAACCCTAAAATTTCTCAGTTCCTTGAAGGTGGAAAACGGATCGCATACGGTGCACGTGCAGTTAACAAAGGAGGAATGCAGTCAGTTCCTAAGCTTAGTTTCTCTGGTGGGCTGTTAGTGGGTTGTGATGCTGGTTTCCTAAATGGTGCAAAAATTAAAGGCAATCATACGGCCATGAAAACCGGAATGTTAGCTGCTGAAGCAATTATGGAGTCGATGTTAGCCGGTGATATTGCAAATAAGGCATTAACCGTAATGGACGATAAATACAAATCATCTTGGGTATTTGATGAGTTGTATAAAACCCGTAATTTCGGCCCAGCGTTACATAAATTTGGTACGTTACTGGGTGGCTCATTTGCTTGGTTAGACCAAAATATTTTTGCAGGGAAGATGCCTTTTACTTGGCATAACACCACACCCGATCATGAAACTTTAAAACAAGCTTCACAGTGCGAGGCGGCAGACTATCCAAAACCTGATGGAAAGCTTACGTTTGATAAATTGTCATCTGTTTTTTTATCTAGCACGAATCATGAAGAAGATCAGCCTTGCCATTTAAAATTAATAGATCCTTCTGTTCCAATTAAACATAATTTGCCGCTGTATGATGAGCCAGCTCAACGTTATTGCCCAGCTGGGGTTTATGAAGTGATTGAAGATGCTGAGGGCCAGCCAACGTTTCAGATTAATGGCCAAAACTGTGTGCATTGCAAGACATGTGATATTAAAGACCCTACACAAAATATCACCTGGGTGACGCCTGAAGGGGGCGGTGGGCCGAACTATGCCAATATGTAGTTATGTTATAATCATTCAATTTAGTTAATCGTAAATTTAGCCATGTCGACAATACCAGCAGCTGCTCCAAAAAATAAAGTGAAGAAAACCAGAGAGAGAATTTTAGATGCTTCAGCAGCTTTGTTTAGTAAGCAAGGTTATAACGGTACAGCATTAAGAGATATAGCCAAGTCATTAGATATGAAGGCGGGTAGTCTTTATTATCATTTTGATTCGAAAGAACAGCTAGTTCTTGAGATTTTAAAGATTGGTCTTGAAAATATAATTAACACCGTGCTTGCTCGTGTTAATGCGTTGCCAGAAGACGCGTCGACTCAAGAGGTCTTGATGGAGGCTGCAAAGGGACATTTAACCGCCTTGCTTGAAAAAGGAGACTATACCTCGACGAGTATTCGTAACTATGGGCAAATGCCAACAGCAGTCCAAGAAGAAGGGCGTGTAGGACGAGATAGGTACGAAAATATTTGGCGAAAATGGCTAGTTGCCGCACAGGAAAAAGGTGACATTAAAGCCGATGTCGATTTAAAAATATTAAGGCTGTCTTTGCTAGGCTCACTTAATAGAACACTCGCTTGGTATTCACCTGGTGGTAAAACAATTGATGAAATTGCAGAAATTCAAATTGGTTTTTTCTGGGATGGTATTAAAGGGTCATAGTATTAAAGTGAATAACGTCAGCCAACTGTTACGTTATTCACTTTAAATTTAGTGGTCGTTATAAATGACTTGTTAATTCTGTCACGCTAGAAAATGAGGCCAAATTTAAAATAGCTTGTTGAATCTCAGTTGCTTTGTTTTTTGAGATTGCCAATTGGCAGTTAAGGAAAAATTTCTTAGCAATATCGTCAGCACTTAACGGCCTATCAAAACAACCTCGGTTTTTATGTTCGCGATGCTTCAAGACGCGCCCATCTTTTAAGGTGATATGTACTTCACCGGAGTAATAGGTTGGGAAACCAGAGTTTGGGTCTACCTGATAAATCACTTTTTTTGCTAATGCTGCAACGACAGGGTCTGCCAAGGGTGTAGGTTCTAGATCTGCTAAAGTAAAATCGTGGCGGACTAAAGCAACAGCAACTAAGTAAGGCACACTAAATTGAGCTTCATATGCACAGGTTGGTGCTTGTTTGTTATCAAGCGGCTCGCACACTGTTTTAACAACTTCCTCGGGAACTAGTGCTGTAATGCTCTCAATTTGATCGACCGTTAATTGATGCTCTTTCGTTAAGTGTAAAGTAGCATCAATGCAAGCATGGGTGAAATGGCAAGAAGGGTAAGGCTTAACGCCTACATTCATAACCTCCCAAACAGAATTTAAGCCGGCGGTTGCTAAATCATAATCACAACCCGGTTCCAGCCCAATCAAGTGACTGTTGTATAAACCAAAACGCCCTTCATAAGGCAAACTCGGGCCAATATATCCGGCCTTAGCAAAGGTCGCTGCCATAATGCCAGATACGGCAGCCCAGCCTGGGTGATAACGCTTGGTCCATGCGCCATCTTCCAAAAATTCAAAATTACCTGAAGCCATACTTAAGGCAATACCTTGCGCCATCGTCTTCTGTTCTACGGGCAGCTTCATTAACATGGCAGCGACAAGGGAACAGGCAAATGCTCCTGCGATTCCGGTGGGGTGATGACCGACTTGGTGAAAGGCTCCTTTTGCAACCATTCCAAGTCGAGCCCCGACTTCCATGCCTGCTATATAGGCGGCTAACATCTCTTCACCGGTTGAATTACATTTTTCAGCAACTGCTAAAACACAGGGCCAAACTGCTGAGGTCATATGCACTACACCTGCGACATGAGTATCATCAAAATCTAGTCCATGTATGAGTAAGCCATTGGCCAGCGCAGCATCTCGGTAGGGCATTTTTTCACCTGTTCCGAGTACAATATGCTCACCGGGCTCCTTAAAGAGACGTAGTGCTTCGAGCCCTTTTTTGCTGAAATCATATTGAGTTGAAGCATAGGCGATACCTGTTCCATCTAGAATTAGTTGTAAGGCATATTGCTGAACATCAAGGGGGACGTTATTGAGATTGAAACCATGAACAAATTGAGACAGTTTAGTTGAGATGGTTTGAGAAGCTTGTTTATTCATTTAGCGTTATCCAATGTGAGTAAATGTTATTTTATTGTGAAAAATAACATAAAAAAGCTTAAATTACTTGCAAAATCTAACGATTGTTAGTATTTTATATGGTTGTGCTTTATGCCCTAAGGGTGAGGAGCAAATTGCCTTGAAGGCATTTTGTTTATTGATGCCGAATTTTTGAATTGGTAGCCACTGCCTATGAAAGCTTAGTAATTTAGGCAAAGTAAAACAATTGAAGGCTAGAAACGTGAGGGCGTAAATGAAGAGGTGTGCCTGTTTCTAGTGATCCAAAGCAAGATGATAACTAACAGTAGGTAATACTAAGACACTAACAAGAGTTAGGCAGACGCACTATTAACCGCCCGGGTGTCTATAATGGCTTCACGAATTAGTTGAAGACTATAAAACGAGAGTTAAGCGGCTATAGATCAACAATAAAACTATCAACCCATACCGTTTAGGGTGTAGAGAACCAATCAATAAAACTTATTTAAAAGATAAATTTAATAAACTAAGGCAATAAAGGAGTTATACGTGGATTTAAATTATACCCCCGAGGAAAAAGCCTTCCAGCAGGAAGTGCGTGAATTTATTAAGGAAAATTACCCTAAAGATATACAAGAAAAAGTAGCTAAAGGTATCGCCCTTAAAAAAGAAGACTACGTACGCTGGCAAAAAATTCTGGCGGCTAAAGATGGTTGGGTTGCTCCAGGTTGGCCTGCTGAATATGGTGGCCCAGGTTGGACGCCGGTGCAAAAATATATCTTCGAGGAAGAGTGCGGTGCAGCTAATTGCCTTAGGACAGTAGCTTTTGGTTTAGTGATGTTAGCACCGGTGTTGATGAAATATGGTACGCCTGAACAACGCGATAAATATCTAAATGATATTCTTCATAGTAATGTGTGGTGGTGCCAAGGTTATTCGGAACCTAATGCAGGTTCAGATTTAGCTTCATTACAAACAAAAGCTGAAAGACAGGGCGACCATTACATTGTCAATGGCTCAAAAACATGGACAACACACGGCCATTACGCCGACATGATGTTTACACTGGTAAGGACCAGCCAAGAAGATCGAAAACAAAAAGGCATTAGCTTTTTATTAATTGATATGAAATCGCCAGGTGTTTCAACCTCGCCGATTATTACGGTTGATGGCATGCATGTGGTTAACCAAGTATTTCTAGAAAACGTGAAAGTGCCGGTAGAGAACCTAGTGGGCGAAGAAGGTGAAGGCTGGACAATTGCTAAATCATTATTGATGCATGAGCGTACATATATTGCGCAAGTACCTCGTTCAAAAAGACAAATTAAACGTCTTAAAGAGCTCGCTTCAAAAGAAAAATATAATGGTAAGCCATTGATTGAAGATGCGATGTTTAAAGCGAAAATATCAGCAGTTGAAATTGAATTAATGGCCTTAGAAATGACTAATATGCGCGTGTTGTCCAAACTTGCATTGGGCGATGCGCCGGGTGCTGAGTCCTCGCTTTTAAAAGTTAAAGGGACAGAGGTTCAACAAGCAATCACTGCTTTATTAATGGAAGCAGTTGGTTATTTTGCCTTGCCTTACGTAAAAGAGTCTATGACCGAAGGTTGGCAAGAAGAACCTATTGGGCCGGAAGAAGCATCAGTACTGACGCCTCACTATTTAGATTGGCGTAAATCATCCATTTATGGTGGATCAAATGAAATTCAAAAGAACATCATGGCGAAGGCCGTGTTGGGCCTTTAAGCAGTAGGAGTAGTTAAATGAATTTAGAATTTACTGAAGAAATGATCATGTTGCAAGATGGGATACATAAGTTCTTGCAGAATGAATATGACTTTGAGACTCGCCAATCACTTAGTCGTACAGGCATTGGTTACAGCGAAGAAAATTGGCAAAATTTTGCTGATATGGGTTTATTGGGCGTGCCATTTGATGAAGAGTTTGGCGGTTTTGGTTTTGGCCAAACAGGTTTGATTGTAATAATGGAGGCGATTGGTAAAGGTCTTGTTGTTGAACCGTATTTAGCCTCTATTGTATTGGGTGGTTTATTGATTCAACGAGCTGCAAATACTGAACAAAAAGAAGCCATTTTACCTGCTCTTATTGCAGGGGAAATGAAACTAGCATTTGCCTATGCTGAGCGTCAATCACGCTATAACTTAACTGACGTTGAATTTAGCGCACAGAAAAAAGCAGCTCAATACTGTTTGTCTGGTGCAAAATCGGTGGTATTTAATGCAGAAACGGCGGATAAAATAATCGTTTCAGCTAGAACCAGTGGTGATAATTTTACGCCAGAAGGGATTTCTTTATTCATTGTTGATAAAGATATAGAGGGCTTAACCTCGCGTGATTATGAAACAGTCGATGGCTTACGTGCTTCTGAATTAACATTTGATAATGTCATGGTAGATGAAAGCGCCCTTGTTGGTGACTTAGATGGTGCATTTTCCGACATTGAATATGTGATTGATGCTGCAACAGCTGCAGTTTGTGCCGAAGGGGTTGGTGTGGTGACTGAGTTGCGTGATAAAACTGTAGAATACCTTAAAACACGTAAACAATTTGATCAGCCCATTGGTAATTTTCAAGTACTTCAGCACCGCTGTGTTGATATGTTTATGACCGAAGAACAACTGCGTTCGTTGTCCTATCTGGCCGCTATCAAGGTGTCAGAAGATGATACGACTGAACGTGTAAAAAGTGTCTCTGCGGCTAAAGTTTATTTGGGAGACGCACGATCAATTGTTGGTGAGCAAGCCGCTCAATTACACGGTGGTATCGGCGTAACCGATGAATTAGATGTTGCACATTATGTAAAACGTTTAACCATGATGAATGCAGTGTTTGGAGACCGTGATTATCATCTACAGCGTTTTAGTCAGGCTTAAAGGACGTATTAATATATGGGGATGTTGACCTTTCCGATAGCCAGCAAACCGGAGTTTGGTCTTCCAATGAAGGTAGAAGAAGGCATTTTCTTACTGAAAATGCCTATTCCCTATGCGTTAGATCATATCAACCTTTGGTTGTTGAGGGATGGGGAAGGCTGGACGATTATTGATTCTGGGTTTTATAGTGAAGAGGCAACCTTACTATGGAATAAGGTATTGGTAGATTTTTGTCATAATGAACCGATTCAGAAAATAATCATTACTCATTTTCACCCTGATCATGTAGGCATGGCTCAATGGTTAGCGCATAAAACAAATGCGCCCGTGCATATGAGTCAAATTGAATTTTTGACTACCCAGATGGCATGTCAAGAGTATTCTAAGCAGCAAAAAGCTAGACGTAGGGAATATTTTGAGCGTTTTGGTTTAGCTCAAGAAGACATTCAACAGCTACAAGATAAAGTCGGCGGTTATGTTACCGGTGTTCCGGAGGCACCTACCTCATATCAGCGTTTGGTTGATGGGCAGTCACTGTTGATTAATGGCGAGCAATGGCATTTATTACAATTTAATGGCCACAGCCCCGGGCATATTTGTCTGCATAATAAGCAACGAGACCTTCTTGTCTCCGGAGATCAAATATTGCCTAATATTTCGCCGAATGTCAGTGTTAATTTCTATGAAAGTGATGCAGATCCACTGGCCGATTATTTATCCAGTTTAGACACCTTGGCAACCTTAGGTGCCGATACGGTGGTATTGCCATCACACGGTCGAATTTTTAAGGGCATTAAGGAACGTGCAACAATGCTTAAAGAAGGGCATCGTAAATCATTAGATCAAATTTTAGCATTTTGCCAACAAGCTCGGTCAGGGTTGGAGGTATTGCATATGCTCTATGGCAAACGATTAAGTCTATTCAATTTATCGTTGGCAACGGGTGAAGCGATGGCGCATTTAAATTATTTAATTGGAACAGGTGAGGTGACACGTAGTGGCGACCTGGTTTATCAATACAAAACAAATTAAACAGAGAATTGATGATGAGCACTTATGTGAAGTATAGCAGTATGTCTGAAGGTGATGATTTTCTCGACCCAGTACCATCTTTTGAGGTGACAGCGGAGCGTGTGGATAAATACATTGAATCGACACAGGATGAAACACCTCAGCTAAGAGAAGAGGATCAACAAGGGCGCCGTATTGCACCACCCATGTTGGCGGCGGTATATGTGATTGAAGCACTACGAACACGCGTAGGCCCACCGGGCGGAATTCATGCAAAACAACAATTTAAATTTCATCGGCCTGCCTATATTGGTGAAACGCTCTATACCTCGGCAAAGGTACTTAAGTTGTATGAAAGGAAAGGGCGTAACTACGTTGAAATGACAACGCAAACGCACAACCAAGAAGGAGAATTAGTGACCAGCGGGATGATTACACGGATCTGGGGGAAAGAGGCATGAGCGAACTAAAATCTTATGAAGGGTATTGTGTCGGTGCTTCAATAGGTGAATTGACTCAAGCTGTCGATCAAAGCATGATTGATGCTTATGCTGACGCGTCAGGCGATATCAATCCTTTACATATTGACCCTGAGTTTGCGAAAACCACTTTTTTTGGTCGGACGATTGCTCATGGTTTATTGACACTTGCATTTGTTTCTCGAGTTTTATCAGCTTGGAACTGGCAAGGATGGGCTTATGGTGGTGAATTGAATGTGTCATTTTTAGGCCCCGTTTACCCCGGTGATACTGTGCGCGTATCAGGTGATATTGAACAGATAGAGAAAAGAAAAGATGGCGTGTATGCTCGATGCCAACTGGTATGTTTCTGTGGTGAAAGAACCGTTTTAAAAGGCTTTGTCATTAGCAAAATATCAAAATAAGGACACAGGCAATCGGTTAACTATTTAGCGGTAAAAAGGGGGGGTATGTATGGCAAAGCACTTAACACCTGAAACGAAAATATCGACCACAAATGAGCAAAAAATTCTGGTTCGAAACAAAGATCTGGTTAATGAGTTGATGGGGCATGTTAGTTTTACCGAAATGTTCTTTTTACATTTGATGCAACGCATGCCTAGCAAGGGAGAAATAGCTATTTTCGATGCTGTTTTGGTTACCTTAATGGAACACGGCTTAACGCCCAGCGCGATAGCCACTCGATTGACAATAATGGCAGCCCCAGAATCGGTTCAAGGGGCTATTTCGGCAGGTTTACAGGGAATTGGTAGTGGCTTAGTGGGCACAATGGAAGGCATGGCTAAGAATTTACAAGATATTATCACCGCAGAAGAAGGGGTAGAGGCCAGTTGTTTACGCATTGTGAACGGCTTTAAAGCAACACGCCAAGCAATCCCCGGATTTGGTCACCCCTTTCACAAACCAGATGACCCGCGAACACCGCGACTCTTTGAAATAGCTCGTCAAGCAGGTGTAGAGGGGCGTTATATAGATATTGTTACCACACTATCTAAAACGGTTGATCAGGTATACGGCAAGCACTTAACCATTAATGCAACCGGTGCGATAGCGGTCGTGTTATCAGAAATTGGTGTGCCATGGGATGTGATGCGTGGTATAGCAGTAGTGACTCGCAGTGCTGGTCTGCTAGGCCATATAAGTGAAGAAAGGGAACACCCCATTGCACCATTTATTTACTCGCACATTGAAGATACAGTGCCGTATACCGGCAAACGTACATTAGATGACTAGGTTGATTACCTAATAATGGTTAATACGATTTAGCTAAGCCTAATACGCGTTCTGCAATATAACATAAGGCAAGCTGAGGACTGACAGGGGCAATTCTTGGTATCATTGATTCACGAAGATAGCGTTCAACGTGATATTCTTTTGCGTAGCCAAAACCACCGTGAGTCATAACGGCTGTTTCACAAGCATGAAAACCCGCCTCTCCAGCCAAATATTTAGCTGCATTAGCCGCTGCACCACAGGGTTGATTATTATCATATTGCCAAGCAGCCGACATGGCCATCAGCCAAGCAGCTTCTAACTCAGACCAACACACAGCTAATGGGTGTTGTATGCCTTGGTTTTGGCCAATTGGACGATTAAAAACAATGCGTTCTTTAGCGTAATCGGTTGCTTTTTTTAGCGCAACCCTTCCAAGGCCTATGGCTTCTCCTGCAATTAAAATACGTTCAGGGTTCATCCCATGAAGAATGTATTCAAAGCCTTTTCCTTCTTCGCCAATACGGTCTTCTAGCGGTATTTCTAGGCCATCAATAAATAACTCGTTTGAATCAACCGCTTTGCGCCCCATTTTTTCAATTTCATGCACGCTGATTTTATTACGGTCGAAGTCGGTATAAAAAAGGCTTAAGCCCTGTGTAGGTTTTTTAACGTCTTCTAATGGGGTAGTTCGTGCTAATAATAAGATTTTATCAGCCACTTGGGCAGTGGAAATCCATACTTTTTGCCCATTAACAATATAACGGTCGTCTTTACGGATAGCCAAGGTTTTAAGCTGCGTCGTATTCAATCCGGTGTTCGGTTCAGTAACAGCAAAACAAGCCTTTTCGCGACCCTCAGCCATGGGTCGTAGCATGCGATTTTTTTGCTCCTCGGTACCAAACACGACAACGGGGTTTAAGCCAAAAATATTAATGTGAACGGCTGATGCGCCAGACATACCCGCTCCTGATTCAGCAATGGTACTTGCCATAATGGCAGCTTCGGTAATACCTAAACCTGAACCACCATAAGCTTCAGGAATACAAATTCCCATCCAGCCACCGTCTGCCATTGCTTGGTAAAAGTCATGTGGAAAACCACCTTGCTGATCGCGCTTTAACCAATAGTCATCATCAAAAGGTTTACAAAACTTTTGAATAGAGTCCCGAATGGCTTGCTGTTCTTCAGTATAGGAAAAATTCATTGTTTAACCGTCTATTTTGTCGTTGATGAGTTACCTAACTTAGATAATCCCAGCATCTAAACTAGCCGCCATAAAAAGTCCGAGCTCTTCGGCTTGGCCTATAAATTCTTCTTTAAAATCACCATGACAAATAAGCGGTTGTTGAACAATTTTCCATCGTAGGCCGGTTAAAATAGATTCAATCGCTCGTTTTGTGCCAGTGCCATCATTGCCTGCACGAATAAGGACTGCACAGGGCATGGCTTCTGTTTTATCCATGCACGGATAATAGTTACGATCAAAAAAATCCTTTAAGCCACCACTCATATAACCTAAGTTTTCTGGCGTAGCTAAAATTAATGCATCTGCATTGAGTACATCTTCTGCCTTTGCTTCTAGCGCGGGTATAAAAATAGCTTCGACGCCGTTTACCTCATTACTATTTGCACCCTTTAAGACGGCATTTATCATCCGTTTTATATTCGGCGAGGGTGCATGAGCAATAATAGCTAAGCGTTTCATTTTATATAAAAAACAATTATTTATCAGTTATTTACGTGGTTTTTCTAATGTTATTTGCATTTCTTTAAAGCGCTCTATTTCTTCTGGGCTGTAGCCGGCATCCGTTAATATTTCGGTATTGTTTTCACCATATTGGGGAGGGCGGCATTTAAATTTCCCCGGTGTTCGCGACAGTTTTATAGGAATGCCTGTGCCTCTGTACTCGCCCGACTCTATGACCATTTCTCTTGCTTTAGTTTGCGGGTGCTGCAAAGCATCTTCAACCGTTTGTACTGCGCCAGCAGGAATACCTTTGCTCATTAATTCTGCGGTCATCGCTTTGCCATCGCGGTCAGCCAGTAAATCTTCAAGAATAACGCGCAACTCAGCTTTATTTTTGGCGCGGTTAGCATTAATCGTAAACCGTGGATCTTGTGCTATTTCAGGGTGACCTAATTCTTTACATAAACCAGCAAACTGACGATCATTACCAATCCCTAGAAACAACATCCCATTAGCGGTAGGGAAGAGGTCATAAGGTGTGATGTTTGGATGCGCGCTACCGAGGCGTTTTTGTGGTTTACCATCTAAAAACCAGTTGGCGGCATGCGGGTGAATTAAGCTCACCGCCGTATCATATAAACTGACTTCTATTGATTGGCCTAGCCCAGAAGTTTCTCGCTCATATAAGGCTAATAATATCGCAATAACTGCATTCATGCCGGTGGTCAAGTCAACGATAGGCACACCAATTCGAACAGGTGGGCGATCAGCGTCACCGTTAATACTCATTAAGCCGGACGTGGCTTGAGCAACGGCGTCGTAACCAGGGAAACCAGCGTAGGGACCATTACTGCCAAAACCAGTTACACGGCAATGAATTAAGCGAGGAAATTTCTTTTGTAATACATCAGTAAAGCCTATACCCCATTTTTCGAGTGTGCCAACCTTAAAATTTTCAACAAGAACATCTGCTGTTTCAAGTAAGCGGAATAGAATTTGGTGTGCTTCAGGCTGACGCATATCTAAGGCAATGCCTTTTTTATTACGATTAACCCCATCGTAATAGGCACTTCCACGTTCATGATAAGGAGGGCCCCAGCCGCGTGTTTCATCACCTGCGGGAGGTTCAACTTTTAGAATTTCTGCGCCATGGTCGCCTAAAATTTGAGTACATAAGGGGCCACCTAAAACGCGTGATAAATCAACGACTTTTATGCCGTTTAAAGAAGGGTTACTCATACTATAAAACTGCCTCTGTTCCTAGAATTGTTGTTACTTGACTGGATAGGACTCCACCATTGCCGTTAACCAGAGCAACTTCTGGGTTATCAACTTGTCGTGCGCCACACCCGCCACGTAATTGTTGAATGGCTTCAATAAGAATGAAGATGCCGTACATACCTGGGTGGACACATGATAGACCGCCACCATTGGTGTTAACTGGTAGGCTACCGCCGGGTGCAATATTACCATTTTCGACAAAAGCACCACCTTCACCTTTAGCGCAGAAACCTAAGTCTTCAAGGAAAAGGATAGTGTTAATGGTGAACGCATCATAAAGCTCAACTACATCAACATCGTCTTTTGTTAAACCGGCCATTGCAAACGCACGCTTTCCAGCGTCTACGGCAGCGGTGGTTGTTAAGTCCGGCATTTGAGTGATTTGACGATGCCAGTGAGCGGTACCAGTGCCTAATACATAAACGGGTTTATTCGGAAAATCTTTTGCCCGTTCACTCGATACCATAATAACAGCACCGCCACCGTCGGTCACCAAGCAGCAATCCATTAAAGAAAGAGGGTCGCTAATCATGCGCGAATTAAGCACATCTTGACGAGTGAGATCATCGCGTGCAAAAGCGGCTGGGTTCAACTGTGCCCATTGACGAGCCGCAACAGCTACATCAGCCATTTGTTCACGTGTTGTACCATATTGATGCATATGACGAGCCGCAGCGAGTGCGTAGGAGCTTATTGGATAACGGGGTTTATAAGGTGCTTCATAAATTTGTTGTTCAGACATGGTGGCCAATTTGCCACCGGCTGTGCGTTGATTACTGCCATAACAAATTAAAGCAACATCGCATTGGCCTGTTTTAATGGCCATAGCAGCATTTAGTGTATGCGCTACAAATGATGAACCACCGACCATACTGCTGTCAGAAAAACGCGGTTTAATGCCTAGGTACTCAGCTGTACTCAATGCCGGCATAAAGTGATAAGACGAACCGGTGAAAATACCGTCTACATCGGATAGTTTTAAGCCAGCGTCATCTAACGCGTTATGCGTAGCCTCGGCTAGGATATCTAATGGCATTCTCCCATGAGCTTCGCCGCAACCGGCCAAACCAACGCCAACAACCGCAGATGAACCTCTTAATTCATGTGACATCTTTTAAACTCCCTGTGCTGGTACGAAGACAATAAAAGAACTGTCTTCATCATTTTTGATAACGGCGCTGACTTGATCACCAATTTTTACATCTAATGGGTCAACACCTTCAACGCGGCTCATCAGGCGAGGGCCTTCTTCTAATGTGACGTGACATACATTGTAATTACCGCCGCGTTCGGGCTTACGTCGAACGGTTGTTGTTGAATAAACTTCACCTTTTCCGCTGACCGCTGTCCATTCAAGGTTAAAACTACCGCAATGAGGACAAACGACTCGAGGGAAGAAATGAAATTCTTGGCAGTCTTGACATTTAGGTAAAGAAAAAACACCTTTTTTTAAAAAATCATCGTAGATTTGATCAGGGCCTGGGCCGCTAAATCGCTCATTTTTGGTGCTCATTTATATTAACTCCTGTACAGGTTTTGTTGAGGCTAAATAGTCTTTTTATAAACGTGAAATTCTAACAATTGTTATGTTGTTTATCCAGTGAATTAATACAAATGGACGCGAGAATAATGATAGCTTGAGTGGTTACCAGTGAATATTAACAGGACGAGTTAAAGCTTTTCTTAATAACCACGCAGACAATAAAGAATTGATAAAAACTCTTTATGCAACGAATAAAAAAGTACCTAGGGATGCTGACAATAAAAATCGTTAGGTGACTTGGCAAGAGAAAAAAACGGATGTCAGTCGTTATGCTTGGGGTTTTTTATACAGGGCTTATATTCGGGCTCCTATTGCTTGTTCATGAACCTCGTTGAAATTATGGCGACAAAAGCTTGGGCTTTAAATTAGTCTAAGAAAAATAATAGACTTTGTTATTCTTATGATTCGCGGTATCTAGAAAAACAACAACTCGTTAGTTATTAATTGAAGCGCTTATATCAAGGATGTTATGAAAAAAATATCAATACAAGAAAAAATGAGACCCAATGGATGTTTTGGTTGTGGGCAAGATAACCCTTATGGTTTGCAAATTGAAAGTCATTGGGAAGGTGACGAAGTAGTTTGCCAATGGACGCCTAAGGAATACATGATTGGGCCGCCAAATTATTTGTATGGCGGAATTTCTGCCAGTTTAATTGATTGTCACTCAGTCAATACAGCCTTGTCGTATGCTCATAAAAAAGTCGGAAATGATGATAAATACGACCGAAGCATTCAGATGGTGACCGGCTCAATGAACCTTCGCTATATAAAACCAGTTCCGATGAGGGAAGTTGAATTACGTGCCACAGTGGAAAAGGTTGAGGGTAGAAAATATTTTATTAAAACAGAGTTACAAAGTGATGGCATAACCTGTGTCAGAGGCGATGTAGTAGCGATTCAACTTAAAGCAGCACAGTGACTCTTAGTTTGTTCGGTTTATAAGATTAGAAGACCAATAAAGGCCCCAGTTTTTGCTGAGGCCTTTATTGGTTTATAACGTTTTAACTACTTTTTTTGACAGTGTGTGATTACTGTTGATCTTTGGTTAATGACTCAACAGGTTTAGGCTCCACAGGCTTAGCTTCTACAGGCTTAGCTTCTACAGGCTTAGCTTCTACAGGCTTAG